>Ga0308165_1000107_pt1 | contig 218564 bp, 165 predicted proteins | sample PhyWR2_FD_201032 | JGI IMG/M metagenome (GOLD analysis project Ga0308165, IMG submission 201032) | Phyllosphere microbial communities from UC Gill Tract Community Farm, Albany, California, United States - DLSLW.R2 | ecosystem: Host-associated > Plants > Phyllosphere > Unclassified | place... | reverse complement strand
GGCCCGCAGAAGTGGTGGGCGATGACGGGCTCGAACCGCCGACCCCCTCCGTGTAAAGGAGATGCTCTACCAACTGAGCTAATCGCCCACTTCTGGGTACTCCACAATGTAAGAAGAATCTTGCTGAGAAATGGTGGGCGATGACGGGCTCGAACCGCCGACCCCCTCCGTGTAAAGGAGATGCTCTACCAACTGAGCTAATCGCCCATTTCTCATTTCTTCTTACTTATCACAACGCGGTCACTCTAATGAGTGGTGGGCGATGACGGGCTCGAACCGCCGACCCCCTCCGTGTAAAGGAGATGCTCTACCAACTGAGCTAATCGCCCCCGTCGTGATGGAGTCGCATTATAGGGATACTTAAACTTACGTCAACGGTTTTTAAAAACAAAAAACACCGTTCGCCCGAAAATTAGACAAGATGACTGATTTCTCGCCCGCGTAGTTGATTCTTTACGCATTCATGGTGTGAATAGCCCTTGTGAACTCCCTATCGGCGTTGAGGATTCAGGGCAGAGTGGTAGAATGACGCCCACTTTTTGTTAATTGATAGCAACGTTTTTTGGCGTTGCGCTATTAAGGCTGCATTCCAGATGAAAATCAAAACCCGTTTTGCTCCGAGCCCAACCGGCTATTTGCACGTCGGTGGCGCCCGTACCGCGCTTTACTCCTGGCTTTTTGCCCGTAACCTGGGCGGTGAGTTTGTGTTGCGTATAGAAGACACCGATCTTGAGCGCTCCACTCAGGCTGCCATTGACGCGATTATGGACGGCATGAACTGGTTGAATCTGCAATGGGATGAAGGTCCATACTTCCAGACCAAACGCTTTGACCGTTATAACGCGGTAATTGACCAGATGCTGGAAAATGGCACGGCATATAAGTGCTACTGCTCCAAAGAGCGTCTGGAAGCCCTGCGCGAAGAGCAAATGGCAAATAATGAGAAGCCTCGTTATGACGGCCGTTGCCGCGACAGCCACGATCATCACAGTGCTGATGAGCCGTGCGTGGTGCGTTTCCGCAACCCGCAGGAAGGTTCTGTTATCTTCGACGACCAGATCCGCGGCCCAATCGAATTCAGCAATGACGAGCTGGATGACTTAATCATTCGCCGTACCGATGGTTCACCAACCTATAACTTCTGCGTAGTGGTGGATGACTGGGATATGGAAATCACCCACGTGATCCGTGGTGAAGACCACATCAACAACACCCCGCGCCAGATTAACATTCTGAAAGCGCTGGGCGCGCCAGTGCCGGTTTACGCACACGTGTCGATGATTTTGGGTGACGACGGCAAAAAGCTGTCTAAACGCCACGGCGCGGTCGGCGTGATGCAGTATCGCGATGACGGCTACCTGCCAGAAGCATTGCTGAACTATTTGGTGCGTCTGGGCTGGTCTCACGGCGACCAAGAGATCTTCAGCATTGATGAAATGAAAGCGCTGTTCTCTCTGGAGAATGTCAGCAAATCCGCCAGCGCCTTCAATACTGAGAAGCTGCAGTGGCTGAACCATCATTACATCACCACCATGGATCCACACTACGTGGCGACTCACCTGTTGTGGCACGTTGAGCAACTGGGGATCGAGACGCGCAATGGTCCACAGCTGTTCGAAATCGTTCAACTGCTGGGTGAGCGTTGTAAGACGCTGAAAGAGATGGCTGAATCCTGCCGTTACTTCTATGAAGATTTCAGCGAGTTTGATGCCGACGCGGCGAAAAAACACCTGCGTCCAGTTGCTCGTCAACCGCTGGAAGCCGTGCGCGCCAAGCTTGCTGCGATCACTGACTGGACTGCTGAGAACGTTCACAACGCGATTCAGGGTACGGCTGATGAGCTGGGCGTCGGTATGGGTAAAGTCGGTATGCCATTACGCGTTGCTGTAACAGGTGCTGGTATGTCTCCGGGCATGGATGTGACGGTTCACGCGATTGGTCAAAGCCGCACACTGGCGCGTATCGATCAGGCTCTGGCCTTTATTGCTGAGCGCGAAGCCCAACAATAAGCGTCAGCGTTGAGATAAAGAAAAAGCCAGCGGGTTTCCCTCGCTGGCTTTTTTTATACGGCTAATAAATCTAAGAATTAACGTTGTTGCGCCACGGATTCTGCATTCGGGCGGTAAGCCAGGAAGTACATCAAACCGACGAACACCGCACCACCCACTGCGTTGCCGAGGAATACGGCGACGAAGTTTGGCAGGTACTGGGACCAGGTCAGCGCGCCAGCGAAAATAGCCGCTGGGATGATGAACATGTTGGCAACCACGTGCTGGAAGCCGATTGCCACAAACGCCATGACCGGGAACCACATACCAATCACTTTCCCGCCCATGTCTTTACTGGCGTAGGCCAGCCACATTGCCAGACAAACCAGCCAGTTACAGCCGATGCCAGAAATGAATGCCTGACTGAAAGTCGCATTGATTTTAGCCGTCGCGGTAGCCACGGTTTTAGCCAAGAACGCGCCTTCGGTAAGGCCCAGAACGTGACCAAAGAAGTAAGCAACGGCCAGACTGCCCAGCAGGTTTGCCAGCGTCACCCAGAACCAGTTACGCAGAACTGAGTAAAGGGTGATTTGGCGAGCGAACCACGCGATAGGCAGGCTCATCATGTTGCCGGTCAGCAGCTCACCGCCTGCCAGAACCGTCAAAATGATCCCCACTGGGAAAACAGCCGCGCCCAGTAAGTTACTGAAAGAACCCCAGGATGCAGGCAATGTCCCTATTACGTGCAAATCCAGTAGGAAACCTGTGGCGATGAAAGCACCGGCTAGGAATCCTAAAATTAACAAATTCATCACGGTTGCGCGGCTTTTAGTTGTGCCTGTCGCTACTGCGATTGACGCGATTTCTTTTGGTGAATACAAGGACATAAGAGCACTCGACGGTAGTTGGTTATGATTATATCGCGGGCAGTCTAGACGCAGAATTATCCGAAAACAAGACGATTATCATAGCCTGCTAACAACCTATTAATGATTGGGTCACACATGTTAAAAAAATGATTAATAAGATCATAAGGCTGGATAAAAATGGTCAGAGGAGGGCAGAGCAATTCAGACGTATTTAGCTACAAAATTGTATCTGGACGTCGGAAAAACTTGAGAGTTATGGCCGGGTTGGCGGCTTTTTCAGCGCTTGATTCCATATTCAGATTTAGCCGTTGACAGGGTTAGCTCGGTTTCATATGATGCGCCCCGTTCACTCGTTTTTACGAGTCGGAAATGGGGGTATAGCTCAGCTGGGAGAGCGCTTGCATGGCATGCAAGAGGTCAGCGGTTCGATCCCGCTTATCTCCACCAACTTCCTTCTCAGGGTAAGTTGGTACTTGATTCCTCTGAGCGGAATTGAGTAGAAGACCTAAAACGTGAACAACCTCGTGTGGGGGTATAGCTCAGCTGGGAGAGCGCTTGCATGGCATGCAAGAGGTCAGCGGTTCGATCCCGCTTATCTCCACCAAAATTTAAGAAACCGGCCTCTGGCCGGTTTTTTGCTTTCTGCTATTCGGCACTCTCTCTTCCTGCTTCAATTCAAATCTCCAGCTAGTTCCTTGGCCAAATAACAGGCACAAAAAAAGGCGCCGAAGCGCCTTTAGAAGCTAGCAGGTTTGGGGCTTACGCCAGTACCAGACCCGCGATAGAAGCTGACAGTACGCTCACCAGCGTTGAGCCGTACAGCAGTTTCAGGCCGAAGCGTGAAACCACGTTACCTTGCTTCTCGTTCAGGCCCTTGATTGCGCCCGCAACGATACCAATTGAAGAGAAGTTGGCGAAAGAAACCAGGAACACAGACAGGATGCCAACGCCGCGTGGAGAGAGCTCGCCTGCGACTTTCTGCAGGTCCAGCATGGCCACGAATTCGTTAGAAACCAGTTTGGTTGCCATGATACTGCCGACTTGCAGCGCTTCGTGGCTCGGTACGCCCATAATCCATGCGAATGGATAGAAGACATAACCCAGCACGCCTTGGAAGGTGATACCGAAAACAACGTCGAACAGCGCGTTCAAGCAGGAGATCAGTGCGATGAAGCCAATCAACATAGCTGCAACGATGATAGCCACTTTGAAGCCCGCCAGAATGTATTCACCCAGCATTTCAAAGAAGCTCTGACCCTGATGGGTGTTGCCGATTTGCAGGTCTTCTTCTGAATCAACTTTATAAGGGTTGATCAGTGACAGTACGATAAAGGTACTGAACATGTTGAGAACCAGCGCAGCAACCACATAACGCGGCTCAAGCATGGTCATGTATGCACCCACGATTGACATAGACACTGTCGACATCGCGGTAGCAGCCATGGTGTACATGCGTTTTTCTGACATTTTGCCCAGAATGTCTTTATACGCGATAAAGTTTTCAGACTGACCAAGGATCAGGGAGCTAACGGCGTTGAAGGATTCCAGTTTCCCCATACCGTTAATTTTTGACAATACTGTACCGATAGCGCGAATAATAATTGGCAGGATACGGATATATTGCAAAATACCAATCAGTGCAGAGATAAACACGATTGGGCACAAGACTTTCAGGAAGAAGAACGCTAATCCTTTATCGCTCATGCCTCCAAATACGAAGCCGGTCCCTTCTGCGGCAAAGGCTAACAATTTCTCAAACAGGTCAGAGAAGCCTTTTACGAAACCTAATCCAAACTCTGAGTTGAGGAAGAAATAGGCTAATAAAACTTCAAGGACCAAAAGCTGTGCAATGAAGCGTAAACGGATATTTTTACGATCACGGCTTACCAGCAAGGCCAGTACAGCGACAACGGCCAACGCTAATACAAAGTGCAGTATTCGGGACATGGGTGCTCCAAATTAGAGGCAGGCTATATTTCGACGGACATTCTATGTAACGCGTACATTTAAAACGTGAAGTGGCCTGCAAATATAGAAATTGCGGACACTGATTGCAACATTTCTGAACAGACCACACAAAAAATCAAGATGTTATTAAAAAGCGTCACAACTTGAATTGTTGTGCTAGCTTTATTATTAGCCGTAATAGTTTTCTAAATATGGTCGACCGTCTCTATTTCGCCCCTGAGTCTCTGTGCCTATCAGAGAAATCAGCTGGATCAATCTAAATGCACTTGATAATCATTATCAATTAGATATGATTGATGTAAGCGCAACAATAGTAAGGTTAATACGACTATGTTTAACAGCCGTGCCGAATCCTCCGGCCGAGCCTCCCGCAAATTGAAGCTTTCCCTGATGGGGCCAGCCTTTATTGCCGCCATTGGCTACATTGATCCGGGCAACTTCGCGACCAACATTCAGGCCGGTGCTTCCTATGGCTATCAACTGCTATGGGTGGTGGTGTGGGCCAATATCATGGCGATGCTTATCCAGCTGCTTTCCGCCAAACTGGGTATCGCAACCGGCAAAAATCTGGCCGAGCATATCCGCGATCGCTTCCCGCGTCCTGCCGTCTGGGCCTATTGGGTTCAGGCCGAAATCATCGCCATGGCGACCGATCTGGCCGAGTTTATCGGCGCGGCCATCGGCTTCAAACTGTTGCTCGGCGTCTCGCTGCTACAGGGCGCAGTGCTGACCGGGATCGCCACCTTTATTATCCTCGCATTGCAAAAGCGCGGGCAGAAGCCACTCGAACTGGTGATTGCCGGCCTGCTGCTGTTCGTCGCGGCTGCCTACATTGTCGAACTGTTCTTCTCGCAGCCGAGCATGGCGGCGTTGGGCAAGGGGATGTTGATCCCTAACTTGCCGTCGAGCGACGCCGTCTATTTGGCCGCTGGCGTGTTGGGCGCGACTATTATGCCGCACGTGATTTACCTGCACTCTTCATTAACCCAGCGCGCGGGCGACGCGTCAAAGGCGCAGCGCTATTCAGCGACTAAGTTGGATGTCGGCATTGCCATGACCATCGCCGGTTTTGTCAATCTGGCGATGATGGCAACCGCCGCGGCGGCTTTCCACTTCAGCGGGCATCAGGGCATTAGCGAGCTGGATCAGGCTTACCTCACGCTGCAACCCCTGCTCGGGCAGGCGGCTGCCACCACCTTTGGCCTGAGTCTGGTTGCCGCGGGCCTCTCTTCCACCGTGGTTGGCACCTTGGCCGGGCAGGTGGTGATGCAAGGCTTTGTGAAATTCTATATTCCGCTGTGGGTGCGCCGCACGGTGACCATGGCGCCTTCTTTTATTGTCATCATGATGGGGCTGGACGCCACGCGTATTCTGGTGATGAGTCAGGTGCTGCTGAGTTTTGGTATTGCGCTGGCGCTGCTGCCTCTGCTGGCCTTTACCGGCAACCGCGAGCTGATGGGCGAAATGGTCAATTCGAAAGGCATACAGTGGGCAGGGCGGGTGATCGTGCTGCTGGTGGTGAGCCTTAACCTTTATTTGCTGATTGGCATGCTCAAGTAACACCAAAATAGAGAAATGGATAAAAAACGGGACAGCGCAAACTGTCCCGTTTTTGTTGCCTGCGGCTGAGGGCTAGTGGTGATGACCACCGTGCCCGCCGCCGTGTCCGTGGTCGCCATGCCCGTGCCCATGATTGCCATGATGCCCGCGATCGTGACCATAAGCGTGACCGTGGGGAGGGCGGTGCCGCGCCTGATAGCTGTTCCACCAGCCGCGATCTCGCCAGCGGCCGCCGTCCCAGTAATAGCCGCGATGGCTGCGCTCGCCGTAATAGCGCCCACGGTGGCTGTTCCACCAACGGCTATCACGCCAGTCATAACCATCCCAGTAGTAACCGCGACGGTCGCGATCACCGATATTAATTGAAAGGCCAGGGGTATTCAGGCTAAAGCTGCTGGCCTGCACGGCGGGGGCCGCGGCAGGCAGCAGGGCAAACAATAAACTTCCGAATAATAAAGGCTTAATCATGTCGCCTCCTCTCTCTCTTATAATTTCTGCTAACAGTTATAAGAGGAAGGCAACACCTATTCTATTGCTTACAATCCTGTTTTGATTGTTTTACGCCGCTTAACACAAAGCTAACGTTTTCTCCTTTATTAGCTTTGTGGGAAAGCGTTTACACTAAAATCCCTTCAATTTCAGCCAACTCCTGCTCGCTAAACTGACGGTTGCCGAGCATGCCAATGGCATCATCAATCTGGCTGGTTTTGCTGGCCCCAATCAGTACCGAAGTAACTCGGTCACCACGCAACACCCAGGCTAGGGCCATCTGCGACAACTTCTGGCCGCGCGCTTCGGCAATAGCATTCAGCTTACGCACTTTTTCCAGCTTCTCGGCGGTGAGTTGGTCGGTGGTGAGGAATTGGCTGCTGCTCGCCGCGCGCGAATCCTGCGGAATGCCCGCCAGATAGCGATCGGTCAGCACGCCACCGGCCAGAGGGGAGAAGGCAATCGACCCAACGCCGTTTTGCGCCAGCGTATCCAGCAAATCAGCCTCGACCCAGCGCTCGAACATTGAGTATTTCGGCTGATGGATCAGGCAAGGCGTGCCGAGGCGTTGCAGAATGGCGAAAGCCTGTTTGGCGCGCTCGGCCGGATAGTTGGACAACCCGACATACAGGGCTTTCCCCTGACGGACAATCAAATCCAGCGCCGTCATGGTCTCTTCCAGCGGCGTGTCCGGGTCTGGGCGGTGATGGTAGAAGATATCCACATACTCCAGACCCATGCGTTTCAGGCTCTGATTGAGGCTAGCGACCAGATATTTCTTCGAGCCCCAATCGCCATAAGGGCCGTCCCACATGGTGTAACCGGCCTTGGAGGAGATGATCAGCTCATCGCGATAAGGCAGCAAATCTTCCTGCAAAATGCGGCCAAAATGGGTTTCAGCCGAACCTGGCGGTGGGCCGTAGTTGTTGGCTAAATCGAAATGGGTAATGCCATTATCAAAGGCGTGACGAATCAAATGGCGCGCGTTATCAAAGTGCGCGTTGTCGCCAAAGTTGTGCCACAGGCCAAGGGAGATGGCAGGTAGCTTCAGCCCGCTGTGGCCGCAGCGGCGGTATTGCATCTGTTCATATCGCGTCGGTTTTGCCTGATAAGCCATAGAGTTAACCTTATTATTTTTAGTCGTAGGGAAGATAAAAAGCCGTTTTAGTGTATGCGTTTCCACAGAATTTTCCAGCTAGCGGCTTAACAAGGTTCTGCGAGGCGGCCGCGCTTATCAGCAATCATGATGAAGCACTCCACCTGCGCCCAAAACGGGCAGGGGTGTAAGGCAAAATTTCCAACCCTAATTTCTCGGGGACATTTCCTAATCGGCGATCTGCGTCAATACTTTCTAGAGTTATCAACTATAGAAGTTAAAAATATTAGGGGATCATGATGAGTAATGCTTATACCGTAGGTGACTATCTCCTTGACCGACTATCACTTAGCAATATTGCCCACCTTTTTGGCGTGCCCGGCGACTACAACTTGCAATTTCTCGACCATGTGATTAGCCACCAGCAGATAACCTGGGTGGGATGTACCAATGAGTTGAATGCCGCCTACGGCGCTGACGGCTATGCGCGGCGCAATGGGGCGTCTGCCCTGCTGACCACTTTCGGCGTGGGGGAACTCAGTGCGCTAAACGGGCTGGCGGGAAGCTATACCGAGTACCTGCCGGTGATCCATATTGTCGGCGCGCCGCCGCTGTCATCGCAGAAGAAGGGCGAACTGCTGCACCACTCCTTGGGAGACGGCAACTTTACTCGCTTTGCTGAGATGTCGCGGCAGGTCAGCGTGGCGCAGGGGCTGCTAACCCCGGATAATGCGCTGGCGGAAATTGACCGCGTGGTGGCCGAGGCGATTTACCACTCGCGGCCCGGCTACCTACTCTTGCCAAGCGACGTCGCCAAGCTCCCTGTCACCAGCCGTGCCACTCAACAGCCTCTTCTCCAGCCCGCCTTCTCCCCGGATTCCCTCACTGCCTTTACCGATGCCGCTCGTGAGCTGCTGCGCGACAAGCGCCGGGTGTCCGTGCTGGGGGATTTTCTGGCCGACCGTTTTCAAGCCAAGCAGGCATTGCAGCAGTGGGTGGATGATGTTCCGCTGGCGCACTCAACGCTGCTGATGGGCAAGGGGCTGTTCAATGAGCAGAATCCACACTTTGCCGGGACCTATTCGGGCGCGGCGAGCTGCTCGGTGGTGAAGAAAGTGGTGGAACAGGCCGAGGTGGTGGTGACTGTCGGAGTGCGTTTTGGCGACACCATTAGCGCCGGATTCAGCCAAAAGCTGCCAGAAGGCGGCTGCATTGACCTCGAACCTTTCAGCGCCAAGATTGGCAAACAGGTCTTCCATCAACTGCCGATGGCCAAGGCCGTGGAGGCGCTGCATCAGCTGACCGCTGAACTTCGCCAACAGTGGGAGAAGCCAGACTTTAGCCGCACGCCGCTGCCGGTTTCAGATAACAGCCAGCTAGATCAGCAGGTGTTCTGGCAACTGATGCAGGAGTTTTTGCAGCCCAACGACCTGCTGGTGGTGGAGCAGGGCACATCCAGCTTTGGCGCGGCAAGTCTGACCTTGCCCGCAGGGTGTGATTTTATCGTCCAGCCGCTGTGGGGCTCGATTGGTTTCACCCTGCCTGCCGCCTTTGGCGCGCAGACCGCAGAGCCCGAGCGCCGGGTGGTGCTGATCATTGGCGACGGCTCGGCCCAGCTTACCCTGCAAGGGCTGGGCGCGGCGATCCGCTATGGCTTGAAAACCACTATTTTCCTGCTCAACAACGACGGCTACACGGTGGAAAGAGCGATTCACGGCGAGACGCAGCGCTACAACGACATAGCTCGCTGGAACTGGACCCTGTTCCCCGCGGCCTTTGGCGGGCCTGACGTGCTCAGCCAGCGAGTCGAAAACCGCGACCAACTGAGCAAGGTGATGGGCACCTTGCGCGACAAACGGCAAATGGCGTGGGTGGAAGTGGTGCTGCCGAAGATGGATATTCCCGAGCTATTGGACGCCGTAAGTAAGTCTATCTCAAAGAGAAACTCCGGCGACTAACCCAACTGACGGCTCAGGGTTCATCGGCCAGCAAAGGATCGATTAGCTGGTCGATGAACCAACTTCCCGCCGGGCCGGGCTGATTATTCTTACTCCACACCGCGTCCACTGAAATCAGCTTTGGCCAGCCGCGCATCGGCAGCGTCACCAGCTTATTATGCCCAAACTGGCGCACCAGCCAGTGGGGCAGCACCGACCAACCAAAGCCTTGCTCGGCCATTTCCAGCAGCATCAGATAACTTGGCGCGGACCAAGTCTGCCCCTGCGCCCGCGTCTCGGTGCGGCGATAGGGCTGAAGGCTTAACTGGCGGAAAGTGTGCAACTGCTCTGGCTGGATATTGGAAAGCTGGGCCAGCGGATGGTCGCGACTGACAAAAATGTCCATGTCGGTCTGCTCCGGCAGGCGCGCCACGCCGATGTCCGGCGGATAGGAGTCCTGCACTTCCAGCATACCAATGTGCGCCCGCCCGGCCTGCAGCAGGTCAATCACATCCTGATCCTCGGCAATCAGGCATTCAAACTCAATATCGGGATAGCGCCGCTCAAAGCGCTTGAGCAGATTTTCATGATGAGTCGGCTGGTAAGTGTCTGAAAGCACGAAGGTCAGCCGGGTTTCTACCTGCGTGGAGAGGCGGATCGCCAGCTCATCAAGGCGTTCACTGGCAGCCAAAATCGCCTGAACGTGATTGAGTACCCGCTTGCCCTGCGGCGTTAACACCGGCTGGCGGCTATTGCGGTCAAACAGCGTTAATCCCAAATCCACTTCAAGATTGGCGATGGCGGTACTGACCGTCGACTGGCTCTTGCGCAGTTTGCGCGCGGCGGCGGAGAAAGAGCCGGTGTCGGCGGCTTCCACAAAGGCAACTAAGGCTTCTGGCGAGTAACGCATGGCGATCTCCGGGCTAGCGAGTGGGTCAACCCATCTATTTTATCGATATTAACTATCTTTAACCTATCTTATTTGACGATGATAATGCTGGCCTGTGACCAAAGTCACTCACCAAATTGAGGAATTACGGCAGGTCTATATGTCAAAGCTAAAAACCAACGCTCAACTCGCGAGCAAAAAATCTTTAGGCGAGCGCATCCTGCATGCGGTCGGCTTTGAAGCCTTAGCGGTAATGATTTCCGCGCCGATCGCTGCATGGTTGTTGAACAAGTCGATGTTTGAAATGGGCACCTTGGCGATTTTACTCTCCACCACGGCAATGCTGTGGAACATCGTTTATAACTCGATTTTCGATCGCCTGTGGCCGGTCAGCCGCGTGGCGCGGACCCTGAAAGTGCGTGTTTGCCACGCCTTAGGCTTTGAGGGCGGCTTTATATTGATGGGTCTGCCGATTGCCGCAGGCTGGTTGGGCATTTCGCTGCTTAACGCCTTTATGCTGGAAATCGGCTTCTTCCTGTTCTTCCTGCCCTACACCATGTTCTACAACTGGCTGTATGACACCTTGCGCCAACGCATTGTTGAGCGCCGGGCTGCTCGCCTCGCGGATCAAGCCGCTGAGAAAGTCTGCTCAGCAAAACAGTAATTTTCTGCTCACCGGGCGCGCCTTCGTTTGTCAGCGAAGGCGCGCTCAGTTATGTTTTACCCTCACGCAAAACAGAGTCGGCAGGGGAACAGCAGATGAAAACCTTAGGATTAATTGGCGGCATGAGTTGGGAATCCACCGTGCCTTACTACCGCACCATCAATGAACACGTCAAACGGCAGCTCGGCGGATTGCACTCTGCGCGGCTGTTCCTGCACAGCGTCGACTTCTACGATATTGAAAAACTTCAGGCCCAAGGGGATTGGCAGCAGGCCGGGCAAATTCTCGGTGATGCCGCACAGGCGCTGGCACGCGCCGGGGCTGAGATGATTGTGGTCTGTACCAACACCATGCATAAAGTGGCGGATGACATTGAGCGTATTGGCGGCCTGCCGCTGCTGCATATTGCCGACGCGACGGCGGAAAAGATCAAGGCTCAGGGGCTGAAGCGCATTGGCCTGCTCGGCACCAAATTCACCATGGAGCAGGATTTCTATCGCGGCCGCTTGCAGGATAAACACCAGATTGAGGTGCTGACCCCGAACGAGGCTGACCGCAACATTGTGCATCGCATCATCTATGAAGAGCTTTGTCTGGGAGAAATTAGCGACGCGTCCCGTGAAGAGTATCGCCGCATCATGGGCGAGCTAGAGCAGCAGGGCGCTGAGGGGATTATTCTCGGCTGCACCGAAATCACACTGCTGGTGGGCCAGCAGGATGCCAGCGTGCCGGTGTTTGACACCACCGCCATCCATGCTTTGGCGGCGGCGGAGTTCGCGCTTTCTGACCAATAAGCCTTTATTCGGCTTCTTTATTCTCTTTGCGAGCCGGCAGATATTTGCTGACCAGCATTAGCGGTTTGCCTGCCAGCAGCAGCCACGCTGGCAGCATTACAATGCACAGCAGCGGCAGCAGTTTCAGGCCCGGCACCACGGCGGCGGCCATAAACAGGCTTAGCCAGCCGTCGCGGGTGACCACCAGTACCATGCCCATCACGGCGCAAGACACGGTGACCGCAGCAGGCACGTCGGGCGCGTACTGATGCAGCATCAGCCCAAGAGAAACCCCCACGAACACCGCCGGGAAGATGCGCCCGCCCCTGAAGCCACAGGCGGCGGCGACGACTAGCGCGGCAAGCTTGGTCAGGGTTATCGCCAGCATCGAGCTAATTTCAAATAGCTGGTCAGATTCCGCCAGCTGTTTCATCTCATCCAGCCCTTTAAACAGAGTAATTTCCCCGCCAATCAGCGCCAGAAGGCCTAACACAAAGCCGCCAAGGCCAAGCATCAGAACCGGGTTTTTGATGCTGTGGAACAGGCGATGCACGTGTGGGAACAGCCAGACCGCGACCATGCCGATCGCAATTGCAATTAGCACCACCACCGAGCCGCTGAATACATCCACCAGACGCGAGGCGTCGTAAGGGTCGATATTCAAAGAGAAATCTGGCTCGAAGAACTGATCGGTAGTCAACGCACCCGCGCCCGCAGCGACCAGTGGCGCAAACAGCCGATCCCACAGCGGAACATCTTTATCTCCGCCGAGCATTTGCGAAAAAATCAGCGCGGCGGCGATAGGCGTGCCGAACAGCGCGCCGATGGTGCCCGCGGCGGCTAAAATCACCCAGTCCATGGTCGGCACTTTCGGCAATAAATAGCGCCCGGCGGTGGCGACCAGCGCGATATTAATCACCGTGATAGGGTATTCCGGCCCGAGACTCACACCACCGGCTAGCCCCAGCATCAAGGCCAATGCCAAGCCCGGCAAGGCGTTCAGCGCAACCGGCGGGCCAATCAGCGATTCGGTGGCGGGATCTGGCCCGGCGTGGCCCGGCATATACTTAATGATTGCGCCAACGCCGAGGCCGGTTAGCGTCAGCATAAATAAAGTCCAGCTGGCGGAGCTGGTATCAATATGCAAGGCGGAAGGAATGTGTTGCCAGAGCAGGGTTTGCAGCGCGCCTGCCAGCATCATGATAGCGACCAGAATCAGGCTGGATAAGATGCCAATGAGCAACGCGGGCAGAGTAAAAACCAACATCGTTTTCGCACGGGGATGCAGCATGCACATATCCTTTTATGATGAGCTGCACTCGCTCGACGCTTCAGCACAGGCTTTGTATCGCAATGATGGCTAAGAATTTGGGCATAAGCGACATTATTTTAGATGCCGTGCCGCATAAATGCGCGTTGCCTCAAATGGGCGTTGCAGGCTATAGCAATTACCGCTATTTTGCCCACATTATTCTGTAAACTTTTATAGTCCTGCAAGCGGGTTTTAACCAGCCTCAACGATTGATAATAACGGTATTTATCGTTTTTACCCGGCCTCCAGACCAGACAGGATTGAGAATCTACTTTTTCGGAGAAGAAAATGACCAAATACTCCTTGGTGGGGGACGTCGGCGGTACTAACTGTCGTCTTGCACTGTGCGCGCTCGACAGCGGAGCCATCTCGGCTTCCAAAACTTTTTCTGGCTTGGATTACCCAAGTTTAGAAGACGTAGTGCGTGTCTACCTTGAGCAGCAAGAGCACGAAGTAAAAGACGCCTGTATTGCCATTGCCTGCCCGATCACCGGCGACTGGGTGGCGATGACCAACCACACTTGGGCATTTTCAATTGCCGAGATGAAAGCCAACCTGAAGTTGGATCATCTGGAAGTGATCAATGACTTCACCGCGGTTTCTATGGCGATCCCGATGTTGCAGGAGCAAGACCTGTTGCAGTTCGGCGGCAAAAAGCCGTTAGACGGCAAACCGGCGGTGATTTTTGGCGCGGGCACGGGGTTGGGCGTCGCCCACCTGATCCACGCCGACAAACGTTGGCTGAGTCTGCCGGGCGAGGGCGGTCATGTTGATTTCGCGCCAAACAGTGAAGAAGAGGACATCATCCTCGAGCAGCTGCGTGCCGAAATGGGCCACGTCTCTGCAGAGCGCATTCTGTCTGGTCCGGGGCTGGTGAATTTGTACCGCGCGATTGTGAAAGCCGATGGCCGCGTGCCGGAGAATTTCGCGCCGAAAGATGTTACCGAACTGGCGCTGAGTGACGAGAATCTTGACTGCCGCCGCGCACTCTCGCTGTTCTGCGTGATCATGGGTCGCTTCGGCGGCAATTTGGCGCTGAACATGGGCACCTTCGGCGGCGTGTATATCGCCGGTGGCATCGTGCCGCGCTTCCTTGAGTTCTTTAAGGCTTCGGGTTTCCGCGCCGCCTTTGAAGACAAGGGCCGTTTCAAAGACTACCTGCATGACATCCCGGTCTACCTGATCACTCACGATCAGCCGGGGCTGCTGGGATCGGGTGCTTACTTGCGCCAGTCGATGGGTATGACGCTGTAATCTTCCTCTCTTTTCTCCCCCGGCCTCGGGGGAGAATATTGACGTTAAAAGCGCATTAATGTTCTGAATTCCTTCACTTTGCTGCGACTCACCGGCACTTCGAAATCCAAATCGCTTAATCGCAAAATATAGGTGTTATTGAACCACGGCACGATTTCGCGAATTTTCGACAGATTCACACAGTAGGAGCGATGGCAGCGGAAGAAGTGCTCTTCCGGCAGGCGATTGCACAGCTCGGTGATATTCATCGGCATGGTGAATTCTTCTTTGCGGGTATAAACCTGCGTCACCTTCTCCTGCGCCGCCGCGTAATAGATGTCATTGATATCAGTGACAATGATCCGCTCATCTTTAATCAAGTTGATGCTGTGGTTGGCGCGATTGCTGCTCGGCGCTGGCTGGGTTAATGCCTGTTTGTCGCGTTTAAAATGCATCTCCAGCTTTTGCAGCATGGTGACAATCCGTGACTCGTGATAAGGCTTGAGAATGTAGTCGAAAGCCTCGATTTCATAAGCCTCGGCGGCATGCTCTTTATAGGCGGTGATGAAGATAATGTAAGGCTTGTGCGCGAACTTGCTGATGTTCTGCGCCAGCAGCACGCCGTCGAGTGACGGAATGTTGATGTCAAGGAAAATGGCATCAACTTCATGGGTTTGCAGATACTTCAGCACGTCCAGCCCGTCGTCAAAGCTGGCTTCGATTTTGATTTCACTGTGCGCATTAATCAGATAACTCAGCTCCTCCTGTGCGAGGACTTCGTCTTCAACGATGATGGCTTTCATTAGCATTTTCCGAGGTGATCAAAAATGAAATTTCCGTGCCTGGCTCAAGGCGGCGGATGGTTAACCCGTGGCCATACAGCAGTGAAACGCGATGATGCACGTTGAGCAGGCCGATTTTATTGCCGGGCATTTCATTTGCCGCCACCCGGTCAATGGTTTCCTGATTTATGCCGTGTCCGGTGTCTTTAATCGACACTCTAATGTTACTGCCCTGACGTTTCACCGCAATCACCACCACCCCTTTACCGCTGCACGGCTGAATGCCGTGAACAATGGCGTTTTCAACCAAAGGCTGAATTAGCAAGCTGGGGATCTGCACCGAGATATCGTCATCAATGTCATAGATAACCGTCAGTTTGCTGCCAAAGCGCGCTTGCTCAATGGCGATGTAATCCTGCACCTGATGCAGCTCTTTGCGCAGGTCAATCAGCTCGTCATTCAGCTCCAGATTGTAACGCAGATAGCGCGACAGATTGATGATCAGCTGGCGCGCAGTGTCAGGCCGGGCGCGGATTGAAGAGGAAATAGCATTCAGTGCATTAAACAGGAAGTGCGGATTGATTTTGCTTTGCAGGGCGCGCATTTCGGCCTTATTGGCCATTTCGCGCAGTTGCTCAGCGCGCGACACTTCCATCTGAGTCGAGATGATTTGCGACAGGCCGACCGCCATCACTTTCAGCGAATAGGTGATGCGGTGGGCGTGGCAGTAATAGATTTTCAACGAGCCGGTCACCACGCCGCTCTCCCACAGTGGGATAATGATCAGCGAGTGGATCTCCGGCGTGCGGTCCACTTCATCATTGTTTTTAATGGTGATTTGGCCCGACTCCAGCGTCGCTTTGGTGATATCACTGATGATTTCATGGCCGATGTTGTACTGATCCGCGCCCACACCGACATAGGCCAGAATATTTTTGGTATCGGTAATGGCAACGGCGTCGGCGTTGATATCTTCGCGAATAATACTGCAAATCTTTTCCAGCGACCGGGCGTTGATATTCGGCCCTTCAATGTGGCGGAAATAGGGCAAGGTTTTATTGGCGATGTCCAAGGCCAGTCGCGCCTGACGGGCGGCAATCACCTCTTTTTCGTCGGCCACGCTTTGCACCAGCAGGATAATCAGACCAATCGAACTGGCTCCCAAAATCAGCGGCGCGGCGATGCTAATGACGATATCCACCCCCAGCGAAAAAGGCTTCGCCATCAGCAAAATCAGCACCATGGTCAGGGCTTCGCACAGCATTCCGGCGGCGATACCCACTTTCCAGTGGTTGGCTTTTTTCACTTTCAGATTGATATAACCCGAAGTAAAACCGGCCACGATGCTGGTTATCAGGCAGGGCAGCGAGGTGACACCATGGATATCAATAAGATAGCGGTGCGAGCCGGAAATCAGGCCGGTAATAATCCCCACCCAAGGCCCAAACAGGATGCCGCCGGACATAATGGCGATGGTGCGCACGTTAATCAGCGAGCCTTCGACATTAATCCCCGACAGGGTGCCGAAAATGGCAAACAGCGAAAAAATCGCGGTAGCGGCGGCGAGTTCCAGCGCCGTGTGGTTATGGCTCTCTTTCTGTAGCAGCTTGCGAAACAGGCGGGTACGGGTGAGGAAGAACAGACAGATTAACATCAGGGCTGCACGGTCAAAGACCGCCAGCAACATTTCAAACACTTGTGGCACGGCAAGCTCCCTGTTTTGCGGCTTGGCCTATTATAACAGGGAATTATCCTAGGGAATGAAATGCACTAAAACCATAAATGGTATGAATAACCAATAATTCAATTGTAAGCTGAGTCGGTACCTACCCAGAGGAAAATAATGATGAAAACTCTGACCCCGTTACAGCTCACCAGCCCGCGTCTGGTGATGCAACCGATTGAAAATGAAGACTGGTGGCTGTTCCAAAAGCTCTACCAAACGCCAGAGGTGATGCGCTTTATTGGTGATATCGACTCGCCGGCGCAAATCCGCAATCGCTTCGAGCAGCGCCTTGGTCACTGGGATCGCTATGCCGATTTTTGGCTCTGTCTGGTGATCCGCGAGCGCCAAACCGGCGCGGCAGTAGGGCTGACTGGCTTCTTCCCCGACTGGCGGCCTTATCAGCAAGGCGAAGTCGGCTTTATCATTTCTCCCGAGTATCAGGGTAAGGGCTATGCCGTCGAATCACTGAAAGCCGTGCTGGATTTTGCTTTTGATACCTGCGGCTTTCATCGCCTACAGGCCAACGTGCTGGAGGGCAATTTCGCCTCGCGCAAGGTGCTGGAGAAGTGCGGATTTAGGCTCGAAGGCTGCCTGCGCGACAGTTATCGCATCGGCGAAAAGTGGCATAACGACTGGCTACTGGGGATTCTGGCCGATGACCCGCGCGGTGAATTGCGAGTTGGTTAAAAATAGGTCGTCTGGGGTATCGACAGTTTTTTCTGCCTGAGATATGTTCATGGAAGGCCGCATCGCGGCCAGCGTCGCTCGGACGGTCCGGGCGCTCACGTATCCTTGAGGAATTTATGGCTGACTCCAGTTCTCCACGTCGTTTTTCGCGTATCGATCGTCTTCCCCCTTATGTTTTTAACATTACCGCTGAATTGAAAATGGCTGCGCGACGTCGCGGCGAAGACATTATTGATTTCAGTATGGGGAACCCTGATGGCGCAACCCCGCCGCACATTGTTGAGAAAATGGTGCAGGTGGCCCAGCGCGAAGACACCCACGGTTACTCCACGTCACGCGGTATTCCGCGCCTGCGCCGTGCGATTTCCCGCTGGTATGCCGACCGCTATCAGGTAGAAATCGATCCAGAAAGCGAAGCCATTGTGACCATTGGCTCGAAAGAGGGGCTGGCACACCTGATGCTGGCAACCTTGGATCACGGTGATACCGTGTTGGTGCCAAACCCAAGCTATCCGATTCATATCTACGGCGCGGTGATTGCCGGTGCGCAGGTGCGCTCGGTGCCATTAACCGACGGCGTGGATTTCTTTGCTGAACTGGAACGCGCTATTCGCGAAACCATTCCGCGCCCGAAAATGATGATCCTCGGCTTCCCGTCTAACCCGACGGCGCAGTGCGTCGAACTGGATTTCTTCGAACGCGTAGTCGCGCTGGCGAAGCTGTACAACGTGCTGGTTATCCATGACTTGGCCTATGCCGATATTGTGTATGACGGCTGGAAAGCGCCTTCTATCATGCAGGTGCCGGGCGCGAAGGACATCGCGGTCGAGTTCTTCACCCTGTCGAAAAGCTACAATATGGCGGGCTGGCGTATCGGCTTTATGGTCGGTAACCCGGAGCTGGTCAGCGCGCTGGCGCGTATCAAAAGCTACCACGACTATGGCACCTTTACCCCGTTGCAGGTGGCAGCGATTGCCGCGCTGGAAGGGGATCAGCAGTGCGTAAAAGACATCGCCGAGCAGTACCGTCAGCGCCGCAACGTGCTGGTTCGCGGCTTGCATGAGGCAGGCTGGATGGTGGATAACCCGAAAGCCTCGATGTACGTTTGGGCTAAAATCCCTCCCGCTTACGCACACTTAGGCTCGCTGGAATTCGCCAAACGCCTGCTGGCCGACGCCAAGGTTTGCGTCTCGCCGGGCATTGGTTTCGGTGACTACGGCGATACCCACGTGCGTTTCGCTCTGATCGAAAACCAGGATCGCATCCGTCAGGCCGTCCGCGGCATTAAAGCCATGTTCCGCGCAGATGGCGTGATCCCGGCTAAATCTTAATAAACTCTTCGATTCCCACAAGGCGCCGCAATCATGCTGCGCCTTTTTTTATTTCTGGAATGTTTCTTCCAAAACGCAATCGAAACGCTTATCTTAGTCCCATATTGGGAGTAGGGGAGTGAAACCATGACCATTCATCCGATTCGAAATGAGCAGGATTATCAAGCTGCGCTTAAAGTCGTTTCACCTCTCTTTGATAATGAGCCAGAGCCCGGCACGCCTGAAGGGGATTTCTTTGAGGTGATGATCACCTTGATTGAAGCTTATGAACTCAAGCATTTTCCAGTCGATCTGCCTGATCCGATTGAAGCGATCAAATTTAGGATGGAGCAGTCGGGCCTGACTGCCAAGAATTTACAGCCCGCGATTGGGCGTACCAATCGGGTTTACGAGGTGCTCAATGGTAAACGTAAACTCACGCTACCGATGATTTGGAAGCTGCATACTTTGTTTGGCATTCCTGCTGAAAGCCTCATCAAACCCATCAATTAGCAGCCCAAAACAACAAAACCCGGCATTGGCCGGGTTTTGTTATGGCATTAGGTCATGCCGTGCTCATGCTTATCGAGCAAACAAGCTGATTATTTACGGCCTGTCAGTTTCGCCAGCAGGAAACCTACACCGGCTGCGATAAGCAGGGCCGGAACTGGGTTATCTGTCGTTTGGCGTTTCACCGTATCTACGGCATCGTTCACCGCGTAGGAAGCCTGAGAAAGGTTTTTGCGGACTACGCCCTCGGCTTGCAGACCACGGTCTTCTGTTGCACGACCAAACTCTTCCTGACCTTTGCCAACCAGCTCTTCAGCTTTATCTTTCGCTTTATCAAACATAAGCAGTTCCTTTTGTCTGGAGGACGGGCAACATGCCAGCCCAACGCACTTCAATTTATACAAAACGCACTTTAATTCATAAAAGCGTCATACCTCATTAACTGTAGACCATGAATTGAAGGGAACAGGGGCCTATTTGCTGAGAGTTATCTTAAAACTTGTGGGAAACCAGCAAAACCCAAGCGAGTCACTAATCTTAGACAGGTGGTCTTAGATTTCACTCGTTGAGTGATAAGAGGGGAAAATGACACAGGACGCGCTAAAAAAAAGTCGCATTGAGATAGTGAAGCAGTTTTACAGCAAGCTGGATCAGGCAGACGCGACACTGCTGGACCTGTTTACCGACGATACTGAGGTGTTTTTCCCAAAATTTGGTACGGCGAAGGGAAAATCATCGCTGGGTGAGTTGGGTAAATGCTTCGCGCTGGAAATCGATAAAATCCAGCATATGCAGGATAAGTTTCGCTTTATCACCGATGGCGACACGCTGGTGGTCGAGGGGCAGATGCGTGGCGTGATGCAAAGCGGCGAACGCTGGCCTACGGCCGAGGCGGGCAGTCACCACTTCTGCGCGGTATTTGAATTTAATCAGTTATTGATTCAGCGGCTGAGTATTTATCTCGACCCGGACTTTAATCTGGAAGATAAAAAACGGGTCAATAATTACCAACAATCTGAATAACATCCCGAGTAAAAACTGAGCAAAAAAATGAAAGGAAACCCGCCTCAATCGTTGGGTTTCCTTTCGCCAACTATTGCCAAAACCCGGCGTCATCACGCTACAGGGGATCCGATTTTCTGGGATAACGTGAATCAACGGCTCCGAATTCAAGAGGCAAATTAGCCAAAGTGGTACGGACCGGTCCGCCGGTGTTGTACAAAATTCGTCAGGAATGGCGATCAGAGTCACACAGCGTTAATAACTTTGTCTCAAATGAAGATCATCCAACTTTAACCAATGGGGTAGCACCATGAATCTTTTGAAAATTGTGGCAGTATCTGCGTTAGTGATCAGCGGCAGCGCGTTGGCAACAACGCCTCCAACTTCTTCTCTGCCAGTATTCCAGACCACCAACTGGAACGCAGAAATTCAAATTTACCAGGCGGGTACGGCTAACCGTGCTCAGGCTAATCAGAGTGGCGTCTCTAAATCGTTAACGTCGATTGACCAGCGCGGCTCGCAAAACAAAGTGGGCAGCAACCAAACTGGCAACAACAGTCTGGTAAAAGTTTCCCAAGCCGGTGACTGGAACAACGCCAACGTGTTGCAGGCGGCGAGCAGCAGCATTACTCAGATCAGCCAAAACGGGACGGGTAACTACGCGCAGTCCAATCAATATGCCAACGGCAGTCTGGCAAATATCCAGCAGTTCGGTACAGGTAATCAGGCTTACGCGAGCCAGCACTGATTCGCCTGACTTTGACTGTCATGCAATATGTTCGTCGCAAAACAGGGCTTATGCCCTGTTTTGCTATTTATAAGGAGGAAAAATGCAGATCTTGTTGATTGCCGCCGTGATGTCTAACCAACTGTGGTTCGACACCCAAACCGATGCCGACTTTTATATTGTCCGGCCCATGGCGACCCTGAGCCAATATTGCGCCTGTCAGGTCTCTATCAACGTCTTACATCGCGCCCCGCAGGGGCAGAGCACCAGCCGTCAGCAGGGCAGTGTGAATCTTACCGCCAACCAAACCCTCTCTCTTGGGCAGATGCGAATCCCGATGCAAAAAGGGGATTGGACACAAGTGACCGTCACGCTCACTAATGGCCAAGGTTTAAGGCTGGAAAGACAAATCATTGTGCCAAATAATCGTTAATAGTGAGTGAGAACTAAGGGATATGTATTTTTTCAATGAGTAGCTGACTGAAGGTAATATTTTAATGGTTTTAAATATAATTAATTTGTATATGTTTCACGAATGGCATGTATATTAAGAATGGATTTTATTGTTGGCTTGTTAAGCTTTCTGTTTAACCAAGAGCTCATTATGAATTTTTAATTTAATAATTTAAAATCAGATGGTTAGGGTTTTCCTGTTAACGGTTTCAATAAGTTTCTATATTAATTTCTCTCCTAATTTTTCTGGATTATTTCTTTTGATAAAGAAAGTAAAAGATATTGTAAATTGACTTCGCATGGTCATAATGCAACTGGATTAAGGATGATTTACCCATGGATTAATAATAAGGATGTTTTTACGTGCGCAGCCCCGCTATTAATATTGCCTGCCAGTCGTTGACTATTTTCCTGAGTCTGTCCATTGCCAGCAGCTATGCTGAACCTCTTATCGGCCCCTCTCCTTTTCGTGAAGCAGGGGATCAACAATTTATTCATCAGCACGAGCAGCAACGCGCTCTGCAGCAGAGTTTGACCCCCGAGGCACCGGATGTCCGTCTCGCACATCCTGTCGGCGCTTTTGGGCGCATCAATTTCCCGCAGGAAACCCCCTGTTTTACTCTCTCGCAAGTGCGGCTGAGTGGTATAGATACCTTACCGCATTGGCTGCCGCTGCAACGTATTAGTAATCAAGCTGTCGGCAAATGTTTGGGTAGCGAAGGTATCAACTTGCTGATGAGCACCTTGCAGAATCGGCTGATAGATCACGGGTATATCACCACGCGCGTGTTGGCTCCGGCGCAGGATCTGAAGAGTGGCGAGCTGCAGCTGGTGGTGATCCCCGGCAAAATCCGCAAGGTGGACTTGACGCCGGACAGCAATCGTTACCTCAGCCTGTATAGCGCATTTCCGGCCCATGCTGGCCAGCTTTTAGATTTACGCGATATTGAACAGGGATTAGAAAATCTTCAGCGCCTGCCGACGGTGCAGGCTGACATGGAAATCCTTCCCGGCGAGCAGCCGGGTGAAAGTGATATTGCGCTACGCTGGAAGCAGGAAAAAATGTGGCGCGTGGCTTCGGGCCTTGATGACTCAGGCACGCGCAGCACGGGGCGTTATCAGGGAAACGTGACCCTGTCGCTGGATAATCCCTTTGCCCTTAGCGACCTGTTCTATATCTCCGGCACCCGCAGCCTGCCTCACAAAAGTGGCAAGAGCACCGGCAACGTTACCGGGCATTATTCAGTGCCTTTCGGTTATTGGATGTTTGGCCTAACTGCCAACAGTTATCAATACAACCAGACCAGTGCCGGGCTGAATGGTGATTATCGGTATAGCGGTAAAAGTAAAAACCTCGATTTTCAGGTCAGTCGGCTATTGCACCGCAATGCTCGCCAGAAGACCACGCTGACCTACGACGTGCTGGCGCGTGAGTCCAGAAACTATGTCAACGATACTGAAATCGAAGTGCAGCGCAGGCAAACCGCGGCGTGGCGCTTGGGGTTACAGCATCGTCACTATATTTCGCAAGCCACGCTCGACATGGGGGGCAGCTACCAGCGCGGCACCCGTTGGTTTGGCGCGACTCGCGCCCCGGAAGAGTATGGCGGCTACGCGACGGCGCTGAGCAAAATCGTCCAGCTTTCCGCCCAGCTTGATCTGCCTTTCACCTTCGCTGACCAGAAATTTCGCTACAACACGCGATACCAGCGGCAATACAGCAATACCCACTTAACACCTCAGGATCAGTTTGCTATCGGCAACCGCTGGACGGTGCGCGGCTTCGACGGCGAGCTGAGCCTGAATGCCGATCGCGGTTGGTTTGTGCGTAATGACCTTGCATGGGCGACCCCGCTGCCTTCCCAAGAGCTTTATCTCGGCGCGGACTACGGCGAAGTGGGTGGCAACGGCACGCAATATCTGGTGGGTAAGCACTTGGCGGGCGGTGCGGTCGGGGTTCGCGGCAGAGCCTTCAAGGTCGGTTATGACCTGTTCGCCTCAGTCCCTTTTTCAAAACCTGATGGTTTCTCCACGGACCCCGTCTCGCTGGGCTTCAACCTCAACTGGTCGTATTAGAGTAAGGACACTCTGCTATGAATAAACATCTGTACCGCATCATTTTTAATAAAGCCCGTGGCCTGTTGATGGTCGTGGCGGAGATTGCTTCCGCGGGCCGCGAAGGCGGACGCCGCGTGCGCCCCAGCAAAATGACTGTGCGCCAATGTCGCTTGAGCAGCCTGTCATGCGCCATGCTGGCGCTCTTTGGGTCGGTGCTAGTGGTCAACAGTGCCTTTGCGGGTATTGTAGCCGACGGTCAGGCGCCGAATAATCAGCAGCCGCATATCGTCAGCACCGCCAACGGCACCCCGCAGGTCAATATTCAAACGCCCAGCCAAGGGGGCGTTTCCCGCAACACTTACAGCCAGTTCGATGTGGGCCAAAATGGGGTGATCCTCAACAACTCCCGCCAGAACACAGCGACGCAGCAGGGCGGAATGATACTGGGCAACCCGTGGCTGGCGCGCGGCGAAGCGACGGTGATCCTCAATGAGGTGAACTCTCGAGACCCAAGCCAGCTCAACGGTTATGTCGAAGTGGCGGGCCGTCAGGCGCAGGTGGTGATCGCCAACCCGGCGGGGATCACCTGTGACGGCTGTGGCTTTATCAATGCTAACCGCGCCACCATGACCACCGGGCAGGCTCAGCTCAACAATGGCCAGCTCACCGGTTTTGATGTCGAACGGGGCGAAATTGTGATTCAGGGCGCGGGGATGGACAGCAGCCTTCAGGATCACACTGATATCATCGCCCGCTCGGTGAAAATCAACGCTAGCTTGGTGGCGAAAGATCTCAAGGTGACGGCAGGGCGCAACAAGGTGGATGCCAGCCATCAGCAAATCGATAAAAAAGCCGCAGACGGTTCGACTCGCCCGATGATGGCGGTAGATGTCGCCCAGCTCGGCGGCATGTACGCCAATAAAATTCGCCTGATTGGCACTGAAAACGGCGTCGGCGTGCATAACGCCGGTAATATCGGCGCGCAGGCTGGCACGCTGGTGGTCACCGCCGATGGCCGAATCGAAAACAGCGGGCAGATGAGCGGCCAAGAGGGCGTTTCAATTGCATCTAACGGCGCAATTGAAAACAGCGGCGCGGTGCGTTCCGGCGCGGATGTCAACCTGACTGCCGTGGGTGACCTGCACAACAGCGGCGCTGTTACCGCCAATAACCATCTGCAAACTAAAAGCGCGACGTTAAATAGCGAGCAGGGCAGCGTGCTGGCGGCGGGGGTTAATCAGGATGGCAAGCTGGTGGGGAGTAGCAATCTCACTCTCGATGCCTCGGGGCAATTACGGGCTCAGGGGCAGAATTTGGCTTCTGGCGACCTGACGGCTCGTGGTCAGGGCGTTGATGTTCGCCATAGCTCGACCAGCGGCAATAACGTCACTCTGGACGCCGGGCAGGAAGGTCTCCATACAGGCGGTGCGCAGGTTGCCGCGCAGCAGCAGCTAACCGCGCGCAGTGGCAAAATGCTCAATAACGACGGCGGCAAGCTGCTCGGCGACAAGCTGAATATCAGCGCGGACTCCCTGTCTAACCAGCAAGGCGCAATCGCGCAGCTGGGCAGCGATTCCCTGCAACTCTCCCATAAAGGCTCGCTCAATAACCGTAGCGGCAGCATTGCCAGCAACGGCAAAGATCTCAAAATCAAAGCTGCTCAAATCAACAATCAGGGCGGCAAAATCCTCCATGCTGCCGACGGCGAGCTGTCACTGGAAAGCACCAACCTGTATGGCGAAAAGGGCCAATTGCTTTCCAACGGAAAACTCACCATTACTGGTGGCGATCTCCTGCTGGATGGAGCCACCACTTCAGCTGAACAACTCACTTTGACCGCCAATAGCCTCTCTAACCGCCAAGGCAAAATCTTGCAGACCGGCAGCGGCGCGATGACCCTCAACGTGTTTGACGGCGTGGATAATCAAGCCGGGAAAATCGCGGGCAATGGCAATCTCGACCTGAAAGCCGCCAGCCTGAATAACCAGCAGGGGCAGCTCGGCGCAGGGAAAGCCTTCACCTTAAAGACTGGCGCGCTGAATAACCAACAAGGCACTATTGCGGCCCTTGGCGACATGCAGTTGACCAGCGTCGGGCTGAACAATGACGGCGGGCTAGTGCAGTCGGGCGGCGGCATGGCTCTTTATCTACAGGGTGGGAGCCTGAGTAACCGCGACAGTGGCGATAATCGCGGGATTGTCAGCCGTGGGGCGATGTCGATCAACAGCGGCTCACTCGACAACCAGCAAGGCTTTATCGCCAGCACGGGCGATTTACGACTGAGCTCTGCTGAGTTCAATAACCTCAACGGCACGCTGGCAAGCAACAGCGAACTTAACCTGACGACGGGCAAATTCAATAACCAGCGCGGGCTGGTTCAGGCAAATCAAAACCTTAATTTTAACTCACAGAATCAAGCGGTTGATAACCAAAGTGGCGCTCTGATTGCCGGTAACAACCTGAACTTATTGAGCGGGGTGCTGCTCAATCAGACCGGGCAAGTCCGTGCTGGTGGTAATGCCATTATCAACACTCAGGGGCAGGTGCTGGAGAACGCGCAGGGTAATATTTCTGCCGGCGGTAATGCCCAACTTGATATTGCCGGGCTGAATAACCGGGGCGGGCAGCTTCAGGTTGCGGGCAATGCATTGATCAATGCATTCAACGGCTTGGTAGATAACACTGCCGGTTTGATTCGAACTGGCGCTACTGCCACCCTGAATGCCGGGCAGATAATCAACCGTGATACCAAAACGCAGAACACCGGGCTTGAAGGGCAGTCGGTTCGCGTCAGTAGTGGCTCCCTCGACAATACTCAAGGCGCGCTACGCGCCAATGAGTTGGTGGATATCAATACCGGCTTGCTGAACAATTCCCAAGGCTTGCTCTCTTCCGCCGATACATTGACGCTGAGTGGCAATGGGTTGGCGCTGACTAACACCGGCGGCACGCTGATTGCCGATAAAAATCTGCAACTGTTGGCCGCATCATTGACCGGCGACGGCAGCCTGCTATCGCAAGGGAACATGGTGCTGAATCTGGCGCAAGGGTTCAACAATCAGGGCAAGGTGATCGCCAACGGCGACCTGAACTTCAACATCGGCCAAGGGCTGGAAAACAGTGCGCTGATCAAAGCGGGTGGCACGCTCAACCTCAATGCCGCCACCGTGAATAATAGTGCAGCGGGCGAAATCAGTGCCGCGCAGAACCATATTCTCACCTCGGGTGAAGTGGCTAACCGTGGGCTTATCGACGGCAACCTGACCCATATTCAGTCTGCGATGTTGACCAATACTGGCAGCGGGCGCATCTATGGCGGCCATATCGCCTTGCAGACCGGCACCCTCAATAATCTGGCGGAAAACGGCATAGTAGCGACGATTGCCGCTCGCGATCGCTTGGATATCGGCGCGCAGACCATCAGCAACCGCGATCATGGCCTGATTTTCAGCGCTGGCGATGTGGCCGTGGGTGGACAGCTAAACGATCAGTGGCAGGCGACCGGTCAGGCGTCAGTGTTTAATAACCACAGCTCGACGCTGGAGTCGGCTGGCAATATGGTGTTGAACATCGGTCAGATAAACAACCTCAACGATCACTTTGCAACGGAAGTGGTGGTAACCGAGGATTCGCCACATCACGAGGCGGTGTTAAAAGGTTCAACTCAACGCTATGACTGGGATGACGTTGATACTTCATGGAAAAATAAGTACGACGTCCATGATGCGATTATGCCCGATGGCTCTCGCAACAATGAGTTTTATGAATATCAGTACCAGCGCACCGTCACTGAGACCAAGGTCAAAGAGAGTGAACCGGGACAGATTATCGCCGGGGGCGATCTGGCCATTTACAGTAACCTGCTCAATAACCTCGACAGCCGTATCATGGCGGGCGGCACGCTAGGTGGCGTAGTCGCCGAAATACATAATGAAGCTACGCCGGGTCAACGCACCATCACCGATGTCGGGACTCAGACCCGCTGGTATGCGAAAAAAACCAAACGCCGACATGGCCGTGGAACCAAGACCTCACAAGGCAAGGACAGCAATCGCTACAGCCCGGATATCATCATTCAATCTATTGATTTAAAAGCGATGGTTTATGCCGAGCATACTCAGTCCACGGGTAGCGGAACGACCATCGTTAAGCGAGATACCTCGACGCTTAACCAGCAGGTGGGCAGTGCGGGCGCGGTGGACAAAGCTTCTACGCCTCAGCCCATTCAGCCTCCAGCCGGGCAGATATTTGAGACTCAGCCAAAGAACCATATGGACTCGGTGGTGCGCATCACCAGTCCCAACCTCAAGTTGCCAGACAGTAGCCTGTTCCAACTGCATGGCGAAGCGACCCGTCACTATTTGATTGAGACTGACCCGCGCTTCACCAACCAAAAGCAGTGGCTCGGCAGCGACTATATGCAGAACGCCCTTCGCCAAAACCCTGATCATATGTTGAAGCGTTTGGGTGACGGCTTTTACGAGCAGCAGCTGATTCGCCAACAGGTCACTGACCTCACCGGCCAGCGTTATCTGGCGGGCTACAACAATGATACCGACCAATACAAAGCTTTAATGGATGCCGGGGTTACTTTTGGGGAGCGTTATAACCTGACGCTAGGCGTGGCGCTGACTGCGGAGCAGATGGTCTTGCTGACCAGCGATATAGTGTGGTTGGTCAAACAGGATATCACTCTGCCGGACGGCACGGTGCAAAGCGTACTGGTGCCGCAAGTCTATGCGCGGGTGAAAAAAGGCGATCTTGAGGGCAGTGGCGCGCTGCTCTCTGGCAACAATGTGGTGCTTAATAGCCAGCGCGACCTTACTAACAGCGGCAACATTGTAGGTCGTGAAGTGACGCAGATTAATGCGAATACGCTCACCAACAGCGGTTTTATCGGCGGCAATCGGCTTAACATTAACGCGCGTACCGACATAAATAACCTCGGCGGCACGCTGCAAGCTGGCGATAGTCTGGTGGCGATTGCCGGGCGCGACATCAATGTCAGCAGCACCCTCGCGGGCAGCGACACTAATCGATATCTTGACCGCGCGGCAGGCATCTATTTGCAGAACAAAGACGGCCAACTTGGCCTCCAAGCCCTGAACAATATCAACCTGACGACGGCGCAGGTCAGCAACACCGGCGCTAACAGCCAGACCCAAATCATTGCGGGTAAAGACCTCAACCTCTCGACACTCAGCACGACGCATACTGAGAACAGCGACTGGGACAAAGATAACTATCGCCACCTGACTCAGACCCAAGACGTTGGAACGCAGATTAACACTGGCGGTAGCCTTGGCCTCAGCGCAGGGCATGACCTCAATGCCCAAGCCGCGTCGGTGACTGCCAAAGAGAGCATCACGGCGGTGGCGGGTAACGACATCAACCTGACCGCCGGTAATGACTCATATCATCTGACCGAGCACAGCAAGCAGAGCAGCAAAGGTATGCTTTCCAGCATGTCGCTGGAGACTCACGACGAAGTGCGCAACCAGAGCGCGCTGGGCAGTAACATCAGCGGCGACAGCGTCACCATGCAGGCAGGGAATAACCTGCTGGTGGATGGCAGCAGCGTAGCGGGAACTCGCGACGTGAACCTGCTGGCGGGTAATGACCTTAATATCACCGCCGCCGACCAGTCGCGTCAGGAAACGCACCTGCGCGAAGAGAAGAAAACCGGCCTGTCCGGCACGGGCGGCGTTGGCGTGAGCTATGGCAATCAGAGCACCAAAATTACCGACGACGGCAGAACCCAGACCAGCGCGGGCAGCACCGTCGGCAGTACGCAGGGCAACGTCAACCTCAGCGCGGGCAATGGCCTGACAGTAAAAGGCTCAGATGTCTTGGGTGGCAAAGATCTCAACCTGACGGGCAAAGAGGTGAACATTCTGGCGGCTGATAACCAGAGCGTACAGACCCACACCGTCGAACAAAAACAGAGTGGATTGACGCTGGCGCTGTCCGGCGCGGTAGGCAGTGCCATCAATAGCGCGGTGTCCAGCGCCAACGACGCCAGCACCGCCAGCAGCGGGCGCCTTGCCGCGCTGGATGGCATCAAGTCAGCCCTCGGCGGCGTGCAGGCTTATCAAGCCTCGCAGCTCGGCGAAGCGCAGGGCGAAGACCAGAAGAATCTGTTTGGCGTCAATCTCTCTTATGGCAGCCAGTCGTCCAAGTCGGAGCAGACCCAGACCAATAGTCAAAGCCAAGGCAGCACCCTGACAGCGGGGAACAACCTCAACATCCGCGCCACGGATACCGACATTCACGTGCAGGGCAGCAAGTTGCAGGCGGGCAAAGATATTGGCCTGATAGCCAACCGCGACGTGAGCCTGATTTCGGCCACCAACACCTCGGTGCTGGACGGCAAGAATGAAAGTCACGGCAGTTCGGTGGGCGTCGGCTTAAACTTCGGCGGAAATAACAGTGGCTTCACGGTGAATGCCAGTGCCAATAAGGGCAAAGGCTCGGAGAGCGGCAACGGCGTGACCCACACCGAGACCACCCTCAATGCCGGTAACAATCTGAACATCGTCAGCGGCCACGACACCACGCTGACGGGCGCACAGCTTACCGGCGACAAAGTCACGATGAATGCTGGCCGCAACCTGACGCTTTCCAGCGAGCAGGACAGCGATAACTACGACTCCAAACAGCAGAACGTGAGCGGCGGTGTCAGCGGCGGGTTAGGTTCAGCCAGCGCGTCAATCAACCTCAGCCGCGACAAAATACACAGCACCTACGACTCGGTGAAAGAGCAGACCGGCATCTTCGCGGGCAAGGGCGGCTTCGACATCACCGTCGGCGAGCATACCCAGCTCAATGGCGGGGTTCTGGGCTCCACAGCAGAAGCCAGCAAGAACAGACTTGATACTGGCACGCTCGGCTTCGGCAACATTGAAAACCGCGCGGAGTATGAGGTCGAGCACCAGAGCGTGGGGATGAGCACCGGTGGCAATATCGGCGGCCAGTTTGTCGGCAACATGGCAAGCAGCCTGCTGGTCGGAGTCAATGGTAAGGGCAGTGACAGGTCGACCACCCAATCGGCAGTCAGCGATGGCAGCATTGTCATCCGCGACGAAAGCAAAAAGAGGCAAAATGTCGCCAACCTGAGCCGCGACGTCGAGCACGCCAACCAGACCCTCTCGCCAATCTTCGACAAAGAGAAAGAGCAGCGCCGCCTGCGGGAAGCGCAGAAGATTGGGGAGATTGGGAGTCAGGTTAGTGATATTGCAAGGACGCAGGGTGATATCAACGGACTGAATGAGGCGAAAAAAGAGCTGGGACCGTTGAAAGAAAATGCGACCGAGAAAGAGCGCCAAGCTTACGTTGACGCATTGCGTAATACCCAGTCTTATAAAGACGAAATGAAGAAGTTCGGTACGGGCAGTGCGTTGCAACAAGGTCTGTCAGCTGCAACGGCAGCAATACAAGGCTTAGCAGGTGGCGACATGGCGAAAGCCATTGCTGGAGGCGCGGCACCGTATCTGGCTGAAGTTATCCACAATATGACGACTAATCCGGTAACCGGTGAAGTTAATAAAGAAGCCAACTTGATGGCGCATGCTGTGGTCGGTGCCGTGGTTTCGCAGATTAACGGTAATAGTGCGCTAGCGGGGGCATCCGGTGCTGCTATGGGTGAATTTATTGCCCAACAGCTTTATCCTGATATTAAGCGTGAAGATCTGACTGAAGAGCAGCGACAGACAATCAGCGCCTTGGGCACGATGGCGGCGGGGCTTGCTGGCGGGCTGACGGGAGACAGCTCGGCGGATGTGGTTGCTGGGGCGAAGGCGGGTAAAACGGCGGCGGAAAATAATAACCTTGCTGTCATTCGTACCGGTGTAGCGGCTTGTGCGGAAATACCTGCGTGTCGTAAAGCTGTCATTGATATTGGACTCGGCGCTCTGGTCGGTGTTGGTGTCGCCACCTCGGCGATGGAAGATCTCTCAGGATCGCAGAAAACCAATGTTATGCTGGTAGCGATGTCGGGCGATCAGAATCTTATCGACAATCTGTCACCGAGCGAGCGTGCAGCTTATGAGGAATGGAAGGGAAATCAAGGCCTGATCACGGCGTTCCCTGCGGGAGAGAAAGATCCAACCGGTGGTAAGCTTGAAAATCCTATCCCATACCAGAATAAGGGAACGTCACTGGTTACGCCGGATCAGAGTGGTGGTCAGGGCGCGAGTAGTACGGGTATTAGCGATGGAGCGCCGGATGTAGGCGGGAATACCACGACTACGCCGATTGCAGAGCCGAATCCGGATGATCTGGCTTATTTGGCCTTGAAAGGCAAAGAAGCCCAAGAAGCGGCTAAGAACTTAGGTTTTGGACAACGAATCCCACCGCAAAAAGCACCATTTAATTCACATGGGCAACCCGTATATTTTGATGGAAAAAATTACATATCTCCTGATGTTGATAGCCATAACGTAACAAATGGCTGGAAAATGTTTGATCGCAAAGGAGAAAGGATGGGTACTTACGACAGTAATTTAGACAGGATTAAGGACTGATTTATGTTTGGTATATTTACTGAAGACACACCAGTGGCAATAGAAGATGAACTGATTCTTCCTGCAGAAATTATTATTGATGATTTTAAAGAAAAAATAAATATTCCAGTAAGTTACTGGGGTTTAAGTGATTATAAACAAAGTTGGCTCAAGTCACTTGAGAGCGGCCTTGCTAATAAAGATCATGCAGTGTTAGCTGTTTCAATGTATGAACCTAGTTGCACAAATTTCGTTTTTATCTGGGTTTTGTATTTTTCTAATGAAGATGTGTTCATACAGAATAAAGTATTATTCCTAGATGAACATCCAGGTTTTGACGTTGAAAATATTAATAATTTTATAAATCAACGTATTACACACAATGAAGATGGTATGAAAATCTCGGAGTGGAATACGGATCTAGATAGTGTTCTACATTTTTACAATAGCCTAAAAAAATAACAAGAATCCCGGCCAAGTCGCTGGGGTTTTACTTTGTAGCCTCAGCCGCCAACCTCAGCCCTGATCATCAGACACCCATTTTCAGCCGTAATACTCACCGGCTGACCGGTGGTAAAACCCATCTTTTCCAGCCAGTTACCTTTAATCTTCAACTGTGGGCTGGGGTTCGGCCTGTCGCCATTGGGGCGGTAACCGACGGTGTAACGTCGGGCTTGGGGGGCTGACGTAGAATTTCGTTCTGTCATGATCAACTCCTGCTTAGTTGGTAGTGACGAGTGGTAGTAATAGGGCGCGGGTAGTTTGTTGGCAACATGGCGAGCAGCCTGCTGGTCGGAGTCAATGGTAAGGGCAGCGACAGCGCGACCACCAAATCGGCAGTCAGCGATGGCAACATTATTACCCATATTATTCAGCTAACCACACAAATTGACGGCATTCATACATGAAATTGATAATAAGCTGTTCGTTTGCGGCTAGGATAATTCCATCCATAACTAAATTATTTCTTATAAGTAGCCTTAATTAGTTGAATCGGTATTTTAATTAAAAAGTCCATCCGGTACTATTTACACCGATTGTATATCCACTTATACAATTTTATTAATACTTTCTACAAGTTACCAATCTATGGTGCTAATCCATATCGGGTATGGCTCATTACTTTCTTATAATATTTTAGTTAAGGATAACACATGAAGTATGGCATTTTATCTCTGGCAATCTTGGCATCAGTCGGCGTATCAAACGTCGCAAAGGCCGATTCACAAACCATCAGTCTGGGCTATGCGCAAAGTAAGGTGCAAGACTTCAAGAACATTCGCGGTGTGAATGCTAAATATCGCTATGAATGGGACTCGCGGGTAAGTATTCTCGGTTCATTTACTTATATGTCAACGAGCGGTAATTTATTTGATAGTGAATATAATGAATATACTAACTATGATGATCATATAAAAGTAAAATACTACTCTCTGCTTGTTGGACCGGCTTATCGCATTAATGAATATGTATCGTTTTATGCGTTGGGTGGTGTTTCTAAAAACAAAATTGACTTAAGCCAGAATTACCACCACAGTGATTATACTTACACAGAAAATTCCAATAATAGCAAAACTGCTTTCGCATATGGTGTCGGTGTCCAAGTTAATCCAACAGAAAATATCGCAATTGATGTGGGTTATGAAGGCAGTAAAATCGTAGATGCTAAGATTAATGGGTTTAACGTAGGTATTGGCTACCGTTTTTAATCAATAATTTTGAATATTAAAAGGAGCAATATAATGTTGCTCCTTATATATTCGGTTTACTACAATAATAAATAATATTTTGATTGAAAAATAAATCATAATTTATTGTATGAGGTTGTAATTTTTATCTGTAAGAATGCTATGGATGGTTTTTTGAAATTAATGGGATGTGCTTTTCTAGTCTCAATGCTATCAGCTTGCACTGGTTATAATTCACTTTATCCAAAATATTCAAGTTATCAAGGGGATGATTCTGCGATATTGTTTGTTATGGATGATAGCTATAATCAATCAATTTATACCTATGAATTAACTAAAGAGGGGTGCTTTGACCAGAAACAACGCCGACTACTCACTCGCAACCTTGCTTTAAAAGGTACGGGCAAGGATATTTACCAGTACAAAATAAAAGCAGACCAATACTATATTATTGGTGTTCAGAGTCCAGGTTATTTCCATTATAGGACTTTTATTCCAAAAGCAAACAAAATATATGGGATTCATTCTGGGTATGTGATTGAGCTATCGGCTACTAAAAATATTAATAATGTCACCCCGGAAGATTTTTATACTACAAAGGTTGAGCCTAGCCAAATTAATAGCTGGAATATAAAAAATGTTTGCCCAGGATTGTTTGGCTCTAAAACTATAGGTTAAAATAAATGACCATGGAAATAGATAGGATTTGAAGTGCTTTATTCAAGGTTTACGCCGCATAATGGGGTAACTGGTAATGGGGCGCTCACAGATTCTTGCACAAAAAATCACGGGCCTAAACAATGACTGATACAGCAAAGATTGAAAAGGACATTAATCGTTTTGTTAAAAATGCCTGGGGGGCGGCGATACTGTCGGCGGCTATTAACCTGGGATTTACGCTCTACTTTTGGTCGGGGCTAGGGCATGGGTTGTTAGCCAATATTTATAGTATTGGTTACACCCTTGCTGCTGTTGCTTTGGCTTATGGGATTTATCGTAGAAGCCCTATTTGCTCGGTGGCTATGTTGCTGCTTTTCCTTTTCGTGAAAGCCCTAAATATATCGGCTCATAACACGGGTAGCACTATTATTGTGACGATGTTTATTCTTATGTTTTGTGGCGGGGTGGTGGGGACCTTCTTCCATCATCAGAACATAAAGTCTAAGAACATAGTCAGTAAACACATGACTCTTGCTACCGTAGTTTGTGTTTTAGTCTCTCTTGGGGTGATGTTTGGAATGGGGGCTTTATTAACCAAAAGTGCCGATCAGGCTTGGGCGACGTTTGAGGCGCAGAGTCAGGCTGAAATCTCTAAATTATCACTGCCAGTCAGAATGGATTATTACACGGTTTTAAAAAGTGTTGAGATTAATAATAAGAAACTCATTTATACCCACGGCGTCGAAAATATAGATTTCAATGAGGTGGATTTTTCAGCGCTGGATAAAAATAACAGAGCCATTTTTATTAAAGGCTTTTGCGCTACGCCGATGGTACAACAATATGGTCTGACGGTTGACTATGTTTATAACCAAGGCTTGAGTGAGAAGACCTTATCTTATGACAAAACGGACTGTCCGACTGAATAACCGGAGAGTCTAAACAGTCTGGACCTCTCTCGGAAATAAATTTCAGTCAAACCTCCCCGAAAAGGGGAGGAATAAAACCCGACGGTTTCCTCGCCAACTAATTCACAATCTCAATTTTTATTAGCCTTGAGTCGCCGCGCCCGTGATCGTCGACGGCCCGGATGCGATATTGGCCGTTATTTTCAGGTCGCCACTGAAGCGCGGTTTTGCTGGCGCTGCTGCCGAGATAAATATCATCCACAAACCAATACACCGTTTTGCTGTCCGCGTCGGTGGTGGCGTTGAAGACAATCGCATCGCGGCCTTGCTGCGACTGGCGCAGGGTGTAAGTGGTATTGCGCAGTGGAGAAGTGATGCGCGGCGGCGATCCGCTGACCGTATTGGTGTCACTCTTGCAGCGGCTGTTATTCGGCGGCGTGCGTTTGGGTAAACCGGCCTGTGCGAAAACGTTCGCCAAGTCCGACGGCCAGAACTCAAACACTTCGGTGCGTGTCTGCTGCGGGTCATAAGGCGGGCAGGCGACTTCCCCGGTCTGAATATCCAGCACTACCGGGCGGTAAATGGTATCGACCTTAATTGGCGATTTGCCCGGAATAAACCAAGTTTTACCCTGCTGCTGGCACCATGGGGTCGGCAAATCGCCGCTGGCGAGGCAGATATCTACCCGTTTTAACTGTTTCGGCCACGGGTGTTTTGGCTCGCGCAGGGCTGGATAATTCGCCTGCACGCTGTCAATAATATTGAAGAACAGCGGCGCGGCGGCATCTGCACCAATGAAAGCCCCGTTGCCCTTACTGTCGAAATTCCCCTCCCACACCACCAGCACGTAGGGACCGAAAATCCCCGCCGTCCACGCATCGCGAAATCCCCACGAGGTGCCGGTTTTCCAATAAACCGGCAGAGAGGTCGGCCTTTGCGCCAGCGTGTCGCCCGGCCTGCGGTGCTGGCGCAGCATATCCAGCGTAATAAAACTGGCTTCATTACTCAGTAGCCGAATCGGGGCGGGGGAGGCGTCCTGCTTTTGCAGGCGCAGCGGTTTGAGTTCGCCACGGTTAGCCAGCAGCGCGTAAAGCCGCGCCAGCTCTTGCACCGTGACTTCGCCGCCGCCGAGCACCAGCGACAAACCATAGTGACTTTCACTCGCCATATTGGCGACATCCGACAGCCGCAGAAACTGATACAGCGTCGGGTTCTTGAGCTGGGAGGCGATGTACACCGCCGGAATATTGCGGCTGAAGTTTAAAGCATCGGTGGCGGTCACCGGGCCGAGAAAGCGCCGGTCAAAGTTCTCTGGCGCGTAAGCCCCGAAGGAAGAGGGCACGTCTTTGAGAATGGTCATCGGGTGCAGCACGCCCTGTTCTAGCCCCAGCGCATAGATAAAAGGTTTGAGGGTCGAGCCGGGCGAGCGTTTGGCCTTGGTACCGTTCACCTGCCCCTGAATATCCCGATTGTAGTAGTCAGCCGAGCCGACCAGCGCCCGCACGCCCATATCGCGCGTATCGACCAGCAGCGCGGCGGCGTTGTGGATACCCCGGCTGGCGTTGCGGGTGATGAAGGCGTCGACCTGACGCTCGACCAGCTTTTGCAATCCTGCGTCCAGCTCGGTATCGACCCGGCTTTGGGTGCCTTGCAATGGCGGATGCTCTTGGCGAATCTGTTCGATAAAGTGCGGCGCGATATAGGGCATCTGCTCCGGCTGGCGCAGGCTCAGCGGCAGTTGAAACAGCGCGCTTTGGCTGCTGTCGGTGTCGTAGCGCTGCTGCCAGCGGGCAAACAGGCGATTGCGCGCCTGATTTAGCGCCTCACCGAGCACGCCGGTTTTGGTGTCGATACGATAGCTCGGCGACTGCGGCAAGACCGCCAGCGTCAGGGCTTCCGGCAGGTTGAGATCGCCTGGCGACTTGTTGAAGTAAATCAGGCTAGCCGCGCCGATGCTCTCAATATTCCGTCCATAAGGCGCATAGTTGAGATAAGCCTCGAGAATGTCGTGCTTGGAATAACTCAGTTCGAGCTGCACCGCGCGGACAATTTGCCAAAGCTTGCCGGAAGGCGTGCGGGTGTTGAGATGCCAGTGCATGCGCGCCAGCTGCATGGTCAGCGTCGAGCCGCCTTGCTGCTTGCCGCCAAGAATATAACTGCGCCAGAAGCCGCGCAGCAGGCTGGCAGGGTTGAAGCCGGGATGAAAGTAGAACCAACGGTCTTCATGCAATTGAATGCCCTGAATCACGCGCGGGGAAATCTGCTCCAGCGGCGTCCAAGTGCGATATCGCTCGTCATTGGCGAGCGTGATACGCAGCAGGGTGCCGTTGCGGTCGTAGTAAGTGCTGGAAAACGGCAAACCGTGGGACAGCGGCGGGTGAGGCCACAGGCGGAAGCCGACAAAGAAGATCGCCAGCAAAAAAACGGCCATAAGGCCGTTTTGTAGGAGACGTTTTAGGCTAAAAGTCTGAGTCATGCGTTACTTTTTAGCATCCGCCGGAACCACCACGATATTGCCCGAACCTACCGACAGCGCCTGAACCTCGCGGTCGTACATGGCTTCGCCGAAGGCGGGAGGGATCACGAAGCTGCCGGTATTGGTCGATTTAATCTGATAAACAAACTCCTGTACCTCGGTGCTGGCGCTGCCATAGATAATCACCCGATCGTCGCGCACGTCGCTGTAGTCCGGCTGCCAGGTTGAGCCGTCGGCGGCGATTGGTGAGCGCCAAACGTTGTCGGCCTGCGCCTCGCCTTCGCCATTCTCGCCTTCGTTTTCCGGCTCTGGCGCGGCCTGCTGCACCACTTCAAAGCCGCCCGGTAGCAAATCGACAATCGCCAGATTACTTTGGCCTTCTTTAGCATTGGCGCGGATCTTCAGATGGACATTAATCTTCTCGCCCAACGTCACCTGAGTAACCGGTTTGCCGTGCTCGTCGGTGTAATCGCGAGTAATTTCCAGCCCGCGAGAAATGGCTTTTTGCGGCGCGGCCACGTCGTAGCCCGATTGCGTCACCACGTACCAAGCCGGGGCGTTGTTCTGGTTGCTGAACTCAATCGAACGCGCCGAGGCGTTGAAATCACCCTTGGCGAACAGCCCTTGCAAGGTCGAGATAACTTCCGGCTGCGCCTGCTTCTCTTTACTGGTGGCGCTGATGCTCAGGCCATCGGCACTCGACTGCTGGGCGATTTGGCTCGAGTAACTGTCCAGCGCCAAAATGCTCATGGCGGAGGAGTAAGTGGTGTAACGCTCCTCTTTCAGCGCTTTCACCATATTCTCCAGCACCTGCGGCGGAATCGACGCGGCTTTCTCCGGGAAGTGGCGCGTGATCAGGTACAGGCGAGTGGCGTCCTGCACCAGCGGGTCGAAGTAGTTCTGCGACCACCATGCACTGTTGTAGGCCTTGCCCAACTCATTCCAGCTTGGCTGCAACAGCTTATTGGCTTCGTCATCCATTTTCAGCAGACGATAAGAAGAAGCCAAATAGAGCGCGCTCAGGTCAGTTTGCCAACTGCTGGCATAACCTTTTTGCAGGCTGTCCTGCACCGATGCCAGCGAGTTGGTGGTGACTTCCCCTTGCAGCGTCAGCAGGTAAACCGCAAAGGCGCGCAGGCGCAGATGGTACAAGTCCTCATAACCGCTGGCGGCCTGTTCGCGCAGGGCGCTGTTGGCCTCTTCCAGCATACCGGCAGGGATGGCGTAGCCAGACGATTTTGCCAGCAGCATATACTGCACGACATATGGCGTGATGAACGGGTCGGCAACTGGCGAAGCCTGCCACAAACCAATCGCGCCGCTGTCGTTCTGCCGCGAACGCAGGGTGCGCAGCATGTTGTTTAACTGGCTGTTCACCTCGGCTTGGCTCAGCTTGCCCTTGAGTTGAGGATATTTGCTTTGCAGCACCAGTGGAATCGAGCGGCTGACAATCTGCTCAGAGCAGTAATACGGGTAGTCCGCCAGATACTGCGCCAGTCCGCTGGTCAGCACCAACGGTGAGTTCGACACCACCGCCTCACGCTGTGCATAGGCATCAAACATGCTGCGCAGGTTATCGACACTCTGGGTTTTGCCGCTCATGCGGCCCATCACCGACTGGGTGCGGAATGGCATCGCCGGGCGCACCGAGGTGCTAATGGTGCGGCGGCTGCTCTTGTCGGCGTATTGAGCGTCGAAGACCAGCGGCGCGTCCCCCAGTTCAGCTTTGGCGCGCAGGCGGAAGGTCAGATTGCCTTCGCGCTTGGCGGCCAGCGACAGCGACTGCTGGGCATTGCCCACCACCTCAAGCTGCGGCGGCGGGGTCAGCTTAACGGCGATATCCACCGGCTGGTCGCCCGCGCCTTCAAGGTTATTGCTCACCCCGACGCTGACGTCAAACTCATCGCCCGGTGCCACCATAGAAGGCACATTTGGCGTCATGATGAAGTTATCGCGCACCGTGGCGTTAGTCTGCGCCATGCCGATTTTGTCTGGCGTGACCGAAATCGCCATCACGCGGATTTTGCCGTTAAAGTAGTCCGGCACCGGGTAGTCAAAGCGCGCCTGACCATTGACCGGCACGATGCCAGACCAGTAGGCCACCGGCTTATCGCGTTTACGTTTGAACGGGTTGAGATGCAGATCCAGTCCTTCACCGGCGTCACCGCCCGGCGCTGACGTCAACGACATGATTTTGCTGAACTCCGGCAGGATCAGGTCGAGGATCTGCGCGCTGTCGACGCTCAACTCGCGCTTGCGGAAGAAGAACTCCAGCGGATCTTTCAGCTTGTAGCGCGCGACCTGCAAAATCCCTTCATCCACGGCGAACACCACCACGTTTTGCGGCGAGTCAGTATTGACGGTGATCGGCAGTCTCTCTCCCGGTTTAATCACCTCCGGCGTGCTGAGTTGTAACCCGGCTTTGCGCGCGCTGGTGCTGATTTTGAATGGCATCACGCCGTAGCTCAGCGGGCTCATGAAGATCTCATCGGAATTCACATCGCGCACGAACTGCACGTTGATGTAGCCATTGCCTTCCATGCCTGCCGGAACGCGAATCTTCTGTACTGAACTGGTGGTGGAGCTTTTAAACCACTGCCAGCTATAGACTTTATCTTTTTCGATGGTGATTAGGCCACTGCCGGTGTAAGGCGCGTTGATGGCGATTTCAATCTCCTCGCCCGGCTGGTATTCGGCCTGATTAAGTTTCAGTTTTAGCTCGGCATTGCGGTCCAGAGAGCGGCTGAGGTTGGCGTTACCGGCCACGCTATAAGAGACGCGGTTAAGCACCTGACCCTGCGCGGTTTTCACCACCAGCACGAAATCGCCCGGCTGCTGGGTCGGCAGGCGGAAGTCGCTGCCTTCGGCGGCAATCGCCAGCGGCTGCTCTGAGAGCTGCACTTCGCGCATTTTCGACTGATATTTATAAACGCCCGAATCCTGCTTGGTCAGCACCGACACGGTTTTTTGCTCAATCAGCGACAGGCTAAGGTTTGGCAAGGCAATCTTGGCCAATGACGGATTAATCGCAATCAGGTTGAGATGGCGCTCGGCGTCCTTATTGATGTAACCCAAGTCGCCGTCGGCCTTCACCCCCACCAGATAATCATAAGGCGACACCAACACGCGGGCGGTGGCGGCCACCGAGCGGCCACTTCCGGCGGTGAACGCTTCAGACAGCAGTTGCAGCTGATACGTGGCGTCGGCATAGGCTTTGAGATCCAGCGGGATCGCGGCTTTACCCTCCAGACCGGTAGTCTGCTCCTGCAACTCGGTGTCGAACCCGTCGTTGTTGGTGCGGTTCTCGTAGAACAGGTAATCCGGGTATTGATCAAAGCTCGGGTACATTGGGCGCAGGGTCAGTTTGGAGGTCACACGGCGGTTCTGCGCCGGGGTGCCAAACAGGTTTTGCACATCAATATTGGCTTGCAGTTCCGACGGCTTGACCCAGCCCTGTTTGCGGTCCGGCGTCAGTTGCAGTTTGACCTTCAGCTGGTCCGGCTCGAACTCTTTGACATTGACCGCCACGTGGCCGAGTAGGGTAGTGGCATCGTTATTTTTGCCAATCAGGTAGAGATAGACATTCCACTCGCCGGTCGGCGAACTTTCGTTGGTGGTGTAGCTCAGCTCGTTAAAGCCGCTGGCGGTAAGTTTAAGCGGCTGGGTGCTCATCAGCGTATCGCGCGGGTCGCGGATTTCAGCGCGAACCGGCACGCCCGCCAGACTGTTGCCCCACTGGGCGGTGCGAGTGATCAGGCCGATGTTGAAGGTGTCGCCGGGGCGATAGACGCCACGGTCGGAGAACAGATAGCTGCTTAGAGTGCGCGGGTCAGACGGCGTTTGTTCGCCGCTGACGTCAAAGCGCGATAGGTCTAGGCCGCGATCGTTGTAATCGCTGGTCGGTAGGAAGGAGACGTCTCCCTGCTTTTCGACCAAGAACATCACCGGCTGGCGCTCATTTTTGTAGACGTCGAGCGCCGGGAAGCGCGCGTGGCCGTCGGCATCCGTGGTTTGGGTGAGCAGCGCCACGCCGTTTTTACCAATCACCGACACCTTGGCGTCGCTGACCGGCAGGCCGGATTGCACTGACTGCACGAACACGTCGCGGGTTTTGTCCTGCGAGCGCTTGCTGATAATGCCCAAATCGGTGATCACCACGAAGCGCGAGTCGCCGACCTGCGCGTCGCCGCTCTCATCGTCTTCGCTGTACTGCTCTTCTTCTGGCTGATTTTCTTCAGGCTGCTCGGCCTTTTTCGCCGGGTCCCACGGGGTCAGGGTGAGTAAGAAGACGCCGCGACGGGCGTTCGGGTTATCTGATAAATAGCGCGACAGGTCGATGCCCTGATAGCTCACCTCGCCCGGCTTCTGGTTGTCCACCGCGTGGGTGTATTCAAAGTGCTCGGTAAAGTATTCGTCACCCAGACGGTTGAACTCCGCCGAAGAGTATTGGCTGCTTTTGAAGGAGACGATGTGCTGCAACTGGCTTGGAATAACTCGCTTGATATCCAGCTTGAGGCCCGGCACGTTGCGAGCCGCCACGCTAATTTGCTTCTCACCGTTCATGGAGAGCAGCGAGCCTTGCGACATAAAACTCAGCGAGGTCGGGTAGTCCGGCACCGCCACCACGCGATACTGCTTCTCCGGCATCTTGTAGCCGCCGAAAGAGGTCAGCGCGTTATTGATTTCCACCAGCAAGTAGCGATGGGCCGGGGCGTCAAAGGTGAAGCTAAACTGCGGCTGGTACTCCTGCTCGGCGTCGTTTAACGCCAGTTTGACCGGCGCAGACTGGCTGATGATGCCGGTATCGATGTCGGACATCGACCAAGGGTAGATAGCATCTTGGTCATCATCGCCGTATTTCGGGTTCTTTTGCGGTAACAGCCAAGCTCTTACGGCGGCGCCGATCTCTTTGTCTTTTACGCCGTCGCTCAGGGCGACCACCAGCGCGCGGCTGCCTTGGTTGTCGTCGGAATTCACCACCGTGGCGGCCACGTCGGCCACGCTGAGGCTATACAGGCTCGGCACGCTGACCCAGTTGTCTTTCTTGCCCGCCGTCGGCTGTGAAGCCACGCTGGCCTTGACGCCGCTATCAATGGCGACGTGAACCGAGCCACCCTGTTCTAAGGCTTTTAGCGGTTCAGAGTGAACCCAAGCGTTAAGTTTTTTCTCGTCATACACCAGTGAGAAGTTGAGTTTTTTCTCCGGCGTCTCTTTCCCTTCAATCAACCCCAGCGAGATGCGTTTTTCGAAGCTCGCCACGTCCACCGGCGCGTTGAACTGCACGCGGAAAATCGCGCTGCGCTTCTGGGCATCCTGCGGGTCTTGGTAGTACTCGGCCTGACCTAATTGATAGTCAAACGACGGCGCGTTGGCGCTGTATTCGGTCTGGTTAATTTTGATTTGCGGGGCCAGCAGCTTCTCGGCGTCGAGCTTGATTTTATACGCCGAACCCATTGGCAGCGCGGCTTTCGGGGTGAAGACCAGCGTTGCGGCATTGCGCCACGCCCATTGGCCTTCAACGGCTGGCGACAGGCTGACGCCTTGCTCGACGGTTTTACCCACCAGCGTGATTGGCGCGGCGGCATTGCTGAAATAGAGAATAATTTCCTGCGGCGGGCGGTTCTGCGCGTTGTAGTTAATCAGCTGCGGCCCGGCGACGCGCACCGTGGTTTGCTGGTAAACCATCGGCGCAGGTTCAATAGGCTGCGGGCGGTTGAGCCACGCGTGATAGCCATAAAACCCGCCAACCGCCAGCGCAATCAACAGCACAACGGCGGTGGCGACGGATTTCGGGTGGTTGTCTACGCCCCTTTCTGTAGCGAGAAAACCCTTCTTCACGCCAGCGACCCATGCTGGAGAACGCCACTGTATATTGCCAATCAGCGGGCGCAGCACCAGCCCTAGCAGCCAGAAAATTTTGGCTAATAGCCAGCACACACCTTTAACTAAAGTGAAGGGCAGACGAAGCAAAAACCGTAATAAATCCATTATTTGAACCTTGTTCCACATGCTAAGGATCGGTATCACTGCGCGCGGCGAGCAGCCAAAATGGCAAAAAACTTAGGCTATCGGGCTGGCAGGAAGGCACACCACATTTGTAAGGAATGGTAAGTAAAAGCAAGGGAAATAGCGAATAAAACTCTCTCGAAATGACAGGTCAATGACGAACAATTTTGTCTGTCTTTGACTTTCAAATCCCACCGACTTCTCGAATTAACACAATTCTCTAAGACATTTTTTGTACATTTTTCTTACCTAATCTATACGTTTATTTAACTTAAATTTATCAATAAAAATCCTTCCAAATACTTTTGGTGAGTTGCCCTGCAAATCATTGTGCTAACCAAAGGTAAATTTTTAGTGCTTATAGCTAGCCTCACGGATGAGTTACCACCTTTTAATATTCATCTGGGAGCTTCTATGAATCGTAGACCGCCGTTGTCAAAAGTTGCGCTTGCTGTCCTTTCCGTTATGTCATTCCCTTCTGTTTTGCTTTACCCACATCCCGCCACCGCCGTGGTGTTAGAGCCTTATAACCCTGTCGACAACGACCAGCTTGCGGGCCGGGTAACTGCCAACGGTACCACCCTCGACCTTACCGGCGTGCAGCGTTTTCAAACCGGCGTAGATGGCGCGGTAAACACCACGCTGGGCGATCTGTTAAATAAAAATCTGGTGGTTAATGGCAACACCTTTATCAATGCCGACCGGCTGGATATTGGCCCGCAGAATTTCGGCATCACCATTCCTGACCCGACCACCGGCGGCAATACCACTTTTCAGGTCTACAACCCGAGCAGCCTGACGGCGTTACCCAAGATTGATAGCAGCACGGCGGTGGCGGATATCGTCAATGTCGGAGACAACCAGTACATCAACGCCCGCGTGGCTGATGTGAACAATGGCGGCACCTTAAATGTGAATATCGGGCAGCCGAATTCAGCGTCGACCGCGAGCTCAAACGGCTGGAGCATGGCGGCCAAGCAGAGCACGCTGTTTAATGTCGACGGCACCACCGGCGGCGACTCGACCCTGAATTGGAACTCCAACAACCGCATCACCTTTACTGGCTCCGCGGCCGACCCTACCGTGCCGCGCCAGTATGCTGTGACTAACTTGATCACCTATAACGGCGCGTTCAACGTGCAGACGCTGGATGGCAAAAGTAACAGTTTCAACGTCACCTCGGCGGCAGGGCTTAAAACCTATAACGACTGGCTGATCACCCAGCTTGAGTCGGGCAATCTGGACAAAAGCGCCTATCTGACGGAGTTCAACAAAGCCTTTGTGCGCAGCAGCGGCACCATTGGCTATAAGATTTCCGCCGATGACCCGAATGACGACGTCGCTCATGCCATTGGCAACCGAATCGTCATTAACGCCAACGGCGCGGGAGCCAAAGTCAATGTAGCCGCGGGCAAAACGCTAGAAGTCATTGGGGCCAACGGCGGGGCGATCCGCGGTTCGAACGGGGCTGAAGTCACGGTTAACGGCAAGGTCAGCAGCTCGGGTTCGATTGGCTCAGAGGGCGCGGCGGTCTATCTCACCGACACCAGCAAAGGGACCAACAGTGTAACCGGGGTGATCAACGGCGGTTTTGTGAATCGCAACGACGGCACCGGCGTGACCTCAACCGGCTATGGCTCGAGCGCCGTTCAGGTGCAAAACAGCAGTACCTTTGATAACCAAGGCATTATCAACTTAGCCACCACCGGCGGCACCACCTCGGGCATCAACCTTGGCGGCGGATCTACTGCCTCTAACAGCGGAAATATCAATGTCGGCGTCAACGGTTCCAGCGCCACCGGCAGCACAACCGGCGTGCTGGTGGGCGACGCCGCTTCATCCTTCATTAATAACGCGGACGGGGTGATCTATCTTGGCCGTGGCCCGCAAAACAACAAATCAGATACGCCGGCCGATACCGCGCTGAACCAGAGTGATTTGGCGGCCGGCGTGCAGGTTAACAGCGGCGGCAGCGCCACCAATAATGGCAGTATCGTGCTGGGTTCGAGAGTCCAGAACGGCGCGGGGATGTTTGCCAACGGCGGCGACGCCACCACGATGGTTAACAACGGCACTATTGATGTGAATGGCCGCGCGACTACCATCCCGCGTGAAAATATCGGCATGTCGGTAGTCAACGCGGGCAGCGGCGGCAATATTAATAACGCCGGAACTATCAATCTGAACGGCGTAAACGGCACCGGGATCAAAGTGATTGCCACGGCGGGTAATACGGCGTCGGCGAAATCCACCGGCACCATTAACGTGGCGGGGGGCGCGGACGCAGCCAGCTCCACCCGCAATTTCGGCGTATGGGTTGAAGGGCAGGGAACCGGCACGGCCACCGCGCAGGTCGACGGCCCGGTGAATTTGTCCGGCAATGGTGCGATTGGCGTCCACGCGCGCGGCAACGCCACGGTCGACGTCTCCTCCACTGCGATCCCGACCTTCAGTCAGGGCAGCAACCAAATCGCCTTCTTCGCCTATGGCCCGAATGCCAGAATTAACACCATTGGCAACAATGCCTTTGACGTCACAACTACCGGCTCGACGCTGTTCCGCCTTGAGCAAGGAGCCGATTTTGATGGCACCGACCTAACCTTAACCACCTCGGGCGCGAACTCGGTCGGCGTGATGGGAACCGGCACCGGCGGCACCAACGTGGTGACGCAAAATGCCACCTTTGACGTCTCGGGCAATGGCGCGACCGGCGTGATTGTCGAGGGCGGCGCGGTGGGCGTGATTGATGCCGCCACCACCATTAACCTCACTGGTGAAAACTCGGTGGGAGCCATTGCCGACGGCCAGAAACACACGCTTACTGGCGCGAACAGCGGCACGGCTTCACCAAATACCAACTTGACCTCAGCGGCGGCCCTCAACTCATCACAAAATGGCCTGACGGGTTACATTGCCCGCAACCGCGCTTCGCTGACTAACTCCGGCGACATCAATTTCACCGGCGCAGGCGCGACCGGCATCCGCGTCGAAAGCGGCGCGACCGGCACCAACACCGGCAACATCGCGATTGGCGACGGCGGCACTGGCATCGTGGTCAACAGCGGCACCGGCACGCTGAACACCACCGCCAGCACCAGCGGCACCATTGATGTTAACGGCGGCAGCACCGCCAACCGTACGCGCGGCGTCAGCGCCAGCGGCAACCGTGCCACCGCGACGCTGAGCGACGGCTCCTTAATCAACCTCAACGGCGTCGGGGCGATTGGTGCTGAAGCCATTAATGGCGGCAAGGTCAACGTGTCCGGCAGCGCCACGCCAGCCTTCAACAATACCGATCAGATTGCTTACCGCGCAGTCGGTGCGGGCGCGGCGATCAACAGTGCGACTTCCACTCTGAATGCCAGCACTGACCGTTCAACGCTGTATCGCATTGAAGATGGCGCGGCGCTGGCCTTGGCGAGCGGCTCGACCCTGACAGCCTCGGGGGCCGACAGCCAGTCACTGGTCGGTTCCGGGCTGAATACTCAAATCAACACCACCGGCTCAAGCCTGATTGCCAGCGGCAGCGGCGCGCGCGGCGTGGTGGTAGAGGGCGGCGCGACGGGCAATCTCGACGCGGGCAGCTCCATCTCGCTGACCGGTGTGAACAGCATCGGAGGCGTGACCGACGGCCAGAAACATGATTTAAGCGGCGCTAACAGCGGCGCACCGCAGGCAGGAACCACCCTGACCAGCGCCGCGACGCTGGTGGGCAACGCGGCGGGCGCGATAGGCTTCGCCGCGCGTAATTTGGGGCAAATCGTCAATAACGGGCTGCTGACGCTTAATGGCGCGGGCAGCACCGGGCTGTTGGCTGAGCAGGGCGGGACCAGCAGCAATAATGCGAATATCAATATCAGCGGCACCGGCGGAACGGGCCTGCTGGCACAGCAAAACGGCATAGCTAACAATAATGGCCAAGTGAATGTGACGGGCGATTCGGGCGTCGGGATGTCAGCCTTGCAAGGTGGGGCGAGCAACAACAGCAGCGCCATTAATATGAGCGGGGCAAACAGCATCGGCATGCAGGCCGAGCAGGGCGGCGTTCTCACCAATAACGGCAATATTAATGCCACGGGCAGTAATGGCACCGGTGTGCGAGTCGCGTCCGGCAGCAGCGTGACCAACAGTGGTGCGATTCAGGTGGCGAACGGCACGGGTATCGATGCCAGCGGCAGCGGCACTTCTATCGCCGTCGCTGGGAAAATTAATGTCGATGACGGCGTGGCTGGCATTCGCATCGCCGATGGCACCCAACTGGTGTTAAACGGTGGCAGCGACGCCATTAACGTCGGTGGAACGGCGCACGGCGTATTGCTCGATAGCGACGCGGCGGGCTTGTCGACCAACAATATCAACGTGAATATCAACGGCACGGGTAACGGCATTGAGAACCGCGCCGAGACCGGCAACGTTCTGCTGCAAAACAGCGTTATTAATGTGGCCAACGGCAGCGGCGTTCGCACCGCCACCTCTTTCGACCCGGCTTCTACTTTGCGGGTGAACGTCACGGGGAGCGGCACCGGTTTTAACTTCACTCAGGCCGACCTTTCGACTACCTCTGGCAACTTGGTGCTGGGCAATAATTATCATTTTGAAGTCAGCGGAGCAGGCGGGACGGGGATCAATGCCAATACCACCGGCAATGTCGTCATCTCGGCGACGGTCAATGTGACCAATAGCGCGGGCGGCGCGGCGCTGGTAGCGGGGAAAGCGGGAACCGTGTTGAACACCGGGGTGCTGACCTCGGCAAGCTTGGTCGCGCCGGTGGTGGACCTGAGCAATGGCAGCACGGCGGTGTTTGAGAACCAAGGCACCATTACGCCATCTTCGGCCAGCGCCGTGGCGGTGCAGGGCGGCGCGGGGAATGACAACGTTCTCCTGACCTCCGGCAGCGTGTTTGGCGACATCAACACCGGCGAGGGGGATGACACCATCACCTGGAACGGCGGCACGCTCGACGGCAGCCTGTCACTCGGCGCGGGCAATGCCAATCGCGCTTACATCAACAATGTTGACCTTTCTACGACGCGCCACATCACCAGCGGCATTGGCACGGATAATGAGCTTAACTTCTCGCAAATCGCGGCGCGCGGCGGCAGCTTCGCCAGCGACGACTCGTCGCGCGGGGTCAATCTGGGCAATGGCTGGAACGTGATTAACTTCAGCAATGGCACTGAGTGGGAGCTGACCGGCGACCTGTCACTGGCGCACAGCAACGTCAACATTGATAGCAGTTCAACTTTGTATGCCGGGAATGGCGTCAACCCGACTATCTCGGGCGGCGAGCTGAACTCAGCGATTGTCACCAATAGCGGCACCATCGACCTGACCAACGGCGCAGGCTCGCCGGGCAACCGCCTGTCGATTAATGGCGATTTAGTCTCTAACGGCGGGGTGGTGAAGATGATCACCGACCTCAACGAAGGCGGCGTGGTGAGCAACCAGTTCACCGACTCGCTGCGCATCGCGGGGAACGCCAACAGCGGCGTCACCACCCTGATTGTTACGCCAGCGGACATCAGCACCGGCAAACTCACCGACCTCAACCACACCTCATCGATGGATGCCTATGAAGGTATCTCAGTGGCGCAGGTGGCGGGCAATGCCAACGCCAACAGCTTCGCGCTACAGGGCGGTTATCTGGCTCTCGGGCCTTGGAGTTACAAGCTCTATAGCTTCGCGCCGGGCAGCAGCGACGCTAACCAACGTCAGGTCGCTGGAGGAACCGATAACACCTTCTGGGATTACCGCATCGGTAACGTTTATGTCTGTGAAGGGGATGACTGTAATAAGGCCGCGCAGCCGGTGGCGGTCACCCCGACCAACCCCGGCACGCCTGAACAGCCGTCAGTACCGGTAGATCCAAACGCCCAGCCTTTGGTCAATCCGCCGGACGATGGCTGCGTAGTCGACGGAGTCGACAACTGCGCGCCGGGCCGACAGGCCGTTACGCCACAGGTGCCGTCTTATATCTCTGCTCCGGTCGCGCTGGCTTATTACAATGCGGCAATCATGGATAACTTGCATAAGCGCCTTGGCGAGTTACGCCACGAGGAGAGCCGCCCTGATGGCAACGGCGGCGAGATGTTCCTGCGCTATATCGGCTCCAACATGACCTATAAATCCAATGTCGGCTTCAAGCAGTTTGGTTATGACTTCGACATGGATTACAGCGCGGTACAGCTGGGCGGCAACCTACTGCGCCTCGACGGCGACAAAGACAGCCTGCGCGGCGGTCTGGCTTATACCCACGGTAATAACCGCGTGCGCCCAAAAGCCGCCGATGGCTTTAGCAGCACCACCTTCAACTCGGACAGCATCGCGCTCTACCTCTCTTGGCAGCGCCAAAACGGCTTCTACATGGACGGTGCGCTGTCGCTGGATAGACATCGCGGCGAGACTGATATTCCACGTCAAAAAGAGGTGGGATCGCCGAAAGGTAAGAGCTGGAGCGCCTCGCTGGAGTCGGGCTATCCGTACTTGTTCGACAATGGCCTGAAGCTCGAACCTCAGGCGCAACTGATGTACACCCGCATCAATATGGATAACTTTATCGACGAAGATCGCACCACGGTGGATTACCAAAATTACAGCCAGACCATTGGCCGTTTGGGCCTGCGCGCCGACCGCACTTGGGTGGATGACGCAGGACGCCAGTACACGCCTTACGTGCGCGCGAACTACTATCGCGGCTGGGGCGGCGAGGCGAAAACCACCATTGGCGCGGAAGGTTTCGACGTCAGCCACACCTTCACCAGCGGCAAGTTCGGCCAAATCGGCGAGTTGGGCGTAGGTGGCACGGCGACCTTCAAAAAAGACGTGTCGCTCTATGCAGAAGTGGACTATCGCAAAGAGATAAACAGCAATGGTGCCAAGGGTTGGGGCTATACCGGCGGGGTGCGCTGGACGTTCTAACCATGACTGATTAAGTCCATAATATCGGTCACAATTCTGTCATGAATATCTGCTTTGACAGGCCAGCGATGCTAAGGTTAGGTGGTTGTTTATTCGCCACCTACTTTAGGTCGCGGTATTTATTTTTAAAATGTCAAAGAGGCTTATTTATGAAACTTTTACCCCTTCTCGCGGTATTACCCTTGCTGTGCGCGTCAGTTGCCTCAGCCAACTCTCTCATGTCAGTGGGCTATTTCAACGGCGGCGGCGATGTTACTGCCGGGCCCGGTGGCGACATCGATAAACTCGACGTTCGCCTGATAACCCATCTTAACTACTCGTTTGGTCTGGTTTATAACAATGAAGCAGGCGAGACCAACGCCGCGCTGAAAGACCCTGCCAAGCTGCATCAGATTTGGCTGTCACCCAAAGTTGAAGCCGATCTGGCAAAAATCCCCGCTTTGCGTAAACAGAACCCGAACCTGAAAGTGCTGCTTTCGGTCGGTGGATGGGGCGCACGCGGCTTCTCTTCCGCCGCAGCTACCCCGGAAACGCGCAAAATCTTCATTGATTCCGCAGAACAGATCGTAAAAAAATATGGCCTTGATGGCATCGACCTCGACTGGGAATATCCGGTCAACGGCGCGTGGGGGCTGGTGGACAGCACGCCTGCCGACAAGGATAACTTCACCGCCATCTTGAAAGAGCTGCGCGAAAGATTCGGCAAAGAGAAGCTGGTGACCATCGCCGTCGCCGCCAGCGCTGAAAGCCCGAAAAGCTGGATCGACGTCAAAGCCATTGCCCCGTCGCTGGATTACATCAACCTGATGACCTACGACATGGCCTACGGCACGCAGTACTTCAACTCCAATCTTTATGACTCCAAAGAGTGGCCAACCGTCGCGGCGGCGGATAAATACAGCGCAGATTTTGTGGTGAATAACTATCTTGCGGCGGGGCTGAAGGCCAGCCAGATGAACCTCGGCATAGGTTTCTACGGCCGCGTACCAAAACGCACCATGGAGCCGGGAATTGACTGGACCAAACCAGATGCGCAGAAAAACCCGGTCACTCAGCCGTCGTTTAGCCCAACCGAGGTCGCCTTGTTCAAGTCGCTGGGCTATGACCTGACCAAAGATACCTATGTGAAGTACAACGATATTGTCAGCAAACTGCTCAACGACCCGCAAAAACGCTTCACCCAGCATTGGGATGATGAAGCGAAAGTACCGTGGTTGTCGATCAAGTCTGCCAAGGGCGATCCGCTGTTCGCTATCTCTTACGAGAACCCGCGCTCGGTGGCTATCAAAGGGGAATACATCAAAAGCAAAGGGCTGGCCGGGGCCATGTTCTGGGAGTTTGGTGCCGATGATAACAACCAGTTAGCCAGAACGCTGGCCGACACGCTAGGTGTTAAGCACTAAGTTAGACAGGCCTTAAGCCATCAACGTAATCAGCCACTTACTGGGTAAGTGGCTTTTTTGTCGCTGACGCAAAGGCCATCAAAGAGAATCAAGATAAGTCATGAACTCGCTGAGCTTTACCGACATCCCGCCGACATTAAACAGCAGCGCAATCCACAGCAGTAACAGTAAAAATACTAAAATCTCTAAAAACAGGTAAAACACGCGCTTCCCTCGCTAATTGTCTAGATTTCAGCCCTGAGCTGATAAGTCCTCACCAATCGCCATCCGATGCCCGTCCGGCGTTGCAATGGTGAACTCACGCATGCCGTGCGGCATGTCGGCAATAGGGTGCAAAATAATCGCGCCCGAGGCGGTAAATTCTTCATAAAGGGCAGTCGCATCATCAACATGCCAATAACCAAAGTAACTATGGTCGCCTAACGCCGAAGGCGCAATCGCATCCGGGCAATCTCCCAGCATAATTCGCACTTCCCCCCGCACCGCCAGCTGCCAACCTCCACCTTCCGGCCAAGCAAGTTTAAACCCCAATGCATCCCGAAAATAACCCGAAGTTTTGGCGAGATTAGGGACAGCAAGGACGTAGGAGAAGGGGGTTAGGTTGGGCATGTTGGGAATCCGAAGCAAAGATAAGGATTTTAAATATAGTAATGATAGTTAACTTGTTCAAGTTAAATGGGTTTTGTATCTGAATGGTTATGTCTTCGTAAGATTTTATTATATCTAGCTAAAGTTTTTAAAATAATTGCCGACAATAATTTCTCTATATATTGGTCTATGAGGTGATAATGGTATTTCAAGATTTTGATAACATCCTTAAATTGGCTACAAGTATCCTGACTTTACCAGTGGTTGGTTTAATGGTTGGTTTTTTTCTTTCAAGAAGTAAGAATAAAATCAAGAATATAGAGAAACTCATAACTGTTGTGTCTTCAGATAAAATAAATAATATTTTAGTGGAGGCACTATTCCAAAGTATCTATAGGTCAAAATATGTTTCTGCTGAAGAAGTTAAAATTCTAATGCAACAAGAAAACCAAACGAGGCTTATCCAGTGTTATTCTAAATTAAATATGCTTCTAAAAATCACTGAGTTAAAGTCTGTTGATGGTGATTTGATTATTAGATATTCACAGGGGTTACATACGCTAAAACGTAGAATTTTTTGGGGCGCAGGAACAGTCCTTACATCAATCTTACTGTATGTTTTATTTTTATATGTGGAGATTGATTTTATCCAATATTTAGATGGTAATTCTTATGGGAGTCAATTGAATAATATCTTAGGTGTTACCTTAAATATACTTATTTCAGCGATGGTTCTCATTGCATATAATTATATCTTCCTATTAGGTGCTCAAATATTGATATCAAAAAGGATGATTAATAAATTTAATTTTATTCTTTTTTCAAGACGATAGGAAGTTGGAGAGTCAGTGCTCAAAATGTCTGTATATTGAATTTAATGTATATTTAGATGGGTTAATGAATCCAATTTAAGACAAGGGATTGTTTGACTTCGCGATTTAAATGCGAAATCTAATACGTGTTTAAACTATCACCAGGTTTTAGGACCTGCATACTTCTTCAATTGGGGGGGGGGAGAAAACGTTCTGTCAATGAAATGGTGTCCCCTACAGGAATGTTAAATATTTATTAATTGTTTGAATTTAAATGGTTTTATTATTTTCACTATTTGTTGTTATACGCATGTCTATACTCAGTTGACTTGATGGTGATTAGTGGCCAAGTCGTTCTCTAAGAGTTGGTAGTAGCTAGTCACCAATGAACAAAAATCAAACCACCAATTCGCCTTTACATTACTTTACAAATGATTTTTTAACCCTCTTCCTGACTTATCACTCCTCCTCCATTGATTCATTACTACTAACGAATACTAATGAATATTACTGAATACTACTGAATACTACTGAATACGAATTATCACCATTCTCCACCCCTTATCAAAAGTCCCCATTTTAAACTGATTTGTATGGTTAATATCCCCTACATGACAAGTCGGCATATTTACAAAGATAATATCTAATGTCAGTCTAAGCACATCCCAAGACGTCTAAAAATGTAAAGGTAATTATTTATATTTATACAGTGAGAGTTTTATGCTTGAAAATATCAATCAAAAATTAGGTGATGGCCCATTGCGGTTAATTAGGCTACCTGTGGTTATTTCAATTACAGGATTGCCGCGGTCCACGTTATATCAAATGATTAGAGCAGACGAGTTTCCTAAAAGCGTAATGATAGGTAAACGATCTGTTGCATGGGTAGAAAGCGAAATTACAGAGTGGATAGCCAGGAATATTAAAAATAGGAGTTAAAGAGTGAAGCAAGAAGCAGCATTATTAAGTGGGAAAGATGAGAGTATAAACTGTATTCTTAATTATCAAAGTATCCCTTATGACAATGAGAACCTTGATGGTGGCTATGCAATTCGTGCAATTGAAATAAAAAGATTTAATAAAATAAAACCATTATGCGAAAAATTTAAAGCACTAACTGGCTATGATATTCCTTATATAGCATGCAGTGCGGAAGAGATGAATTCATTGGTGGAATGTGGCTTAAAGCTTATAAGCCTTGCCAGTACTGCATATAATGAGGATCTGAAAGATTTGCAGCATATAGAAAACCAGATAGAAAATGCTAAAAAAGGGAAAAGCAGCGGGTTCGGTGGATATGAAACTCTACGTGCTCACCTACAAGACCTCGCATATAGTAAAGATCGCATAGAGAGTAGAATTACGCTTTCCAAAAAGTTGGTTGATGAACGCCGTGAATTGTTAGGTATGTTACGTCAGGAAGCCGAATTTCTTTCTGCAAATAACGCGCATGGTTTGATGCCGATAATTTTGACGCACATCCCTATTGAGCATCTTAAGGGATGTCCTGTTAAAGATTCGTATTTCAATAAATCATGCCATCCCATTTTATATGCCTGGAAAGAGTTGGACGGTTTAGAGGCGGCAATACAAAGAATAATAAAGGCGTGTAGTGTTCCTACTGATAAGCATGAGTTAAATCACGGTGGTGAGAGTAAATCTCAATATTATCGTGAATATTATAGTGTTGAAGGTGCTGAAATACGCCAAAAAATGACAGCTATAGATTATGTGAATAGCAAATATTTACATGACGAGCTTATAAGTAAGAAAGCTCACATGATGAATTCATCAATTTAATTTAACAAGGTATAAATATGGAATCGCATCCTATCCCAGTAATGGCAAAACAGTTTCATCAACATTTTACACGCGGGGCAGATTACTTTAATAGTGATAAAACAGGTGAGTTCACTATTTCTAATCCATCGGAAAATTTATTGAACATTGCCATGCTGGAATCAGGTTGGATGATGGGGAATATTACGCTACGTGATATTGACCGGCCAACCGGACAGGCTATTGAGATTGGTGATAATTCGCTGCATACCGGCCGTGCATTATCGGGGCGTTTTAAAAAGAAACTGTCTACTAATGGCACACCCTTTGAGTTAATTGAAACTGATTCCTGTGTCTCATTGTCTTATGAGCAGTTGGGTCAACTGGCTAACATTCAAGATTTTGACCAGTTTGTAAGCTTAATAAATGATTTTTTTGGGCGGGCTTTTTCTCTGGATATGCTGCGAGTTGGATTTAATGGTGAATATGGTGGACTGCCTACCGATCCAATTAATAACCCCAAAGGTCAGGATGTTAATACCGGCTGGCATGCAATTGCACGTGAGTTTAATAAGGGATCGCAGGTGATTACGAAAGCATTCACACTGGGAAAAGATGGCGATTATCCGCATCTTGATGCGCTTGCGAGCCAGCTTATCCAGGACAAAATCCCCGAAGCCTTTCGTGAGGATCCGCGTCTGGTTGTTATGGTTGGCGCAGAACTTGCCGCACAAGAGCGTCTACGGTTGTTCAATGGTGGAGATCGGTCACTTTCTGATGCAGCTGCCGCGCAAATGCTTACCAGCTCCGTTGCCGGACGTTTTGCCTTTGTGCCGCCATTTATGCCTGGAAAACGTCTCGCTATCACCACCTTGGAGAATTTGCACATCTACACGCAAAAAGGATCTCGCCGTTTCCGGGCTGAGTTTGTGGATGATGCGAAAGAATACCAGCACGCCTATCTTCGTAACGAGGGTTATGCGCTGGGCAATGGTTTCTTATATGCCGCAGCAGATGAAAGCGCTGTGACACTGTTATAGGGGGAAACATGGATTATTCACCATTGTCTACAGGCTGGATATGCGTAGCCACCGAGGGTGCAACCGTAGACGGCCGTAGAATTGAAGCCGAATGGCTGGTTGATATGGCGAAAACATACAACCCGGCAGTTTATACCGCGCTGATTTGGGAAGAGCACAACCGCAATTTGGACAACCTGGGCGAAGTCTTGGAAGTGTGCAGCGAGGTCAGTGAAAGCCTCACCCGGCTGTATGCACGTATACGGCCCACGGCCAAGTTGATGAGCTATAACGAGCTGGGGCAAAAGTTGTTTTCCTCAATTGAAATTGAAGAAGACTTTCAGGGTAATGGGCGCTTTTATCTGGGGGGCTTGGCAGTGACAGATAGCCCGGCCAGCACAGGTACTGACCGATTAAGATTTAGTGTCAATAAGCGATATTTTGCCCGTGCGGGTGCTAAAACACTTATTAGTAAACCCGTCGCCTTTATGTTACCAAAGAGCCAATTATCTAATCTTAAAGGCTGGGTTAACGCAATTTCGCAAGGTTAATTAATACATCTAATTATATCTTTACCCGGCTATTTCCGACTGGTCGGGTAGATATTCCTATCACCTGGGTAAATGGGAAATGAATATACTAAGTGGAATAATATCTGATTTTTATTCAGTGAGGTTGTTAAAATCCTTTCAATTTAATATCAAAAAAGGATTGCTCATAAAGATCTTCTTAGGCTATAGTTTTGTGGCTGTCGCAAAATCGACAGCCGGGCGTAGGAACCCGAATATGTTGCAGGCGACACATGACGCGCCAAGCGTCTTTTTTTATGTCGTAGTCTTAGTGCACCCTTTTTTCGTGGCTCTCTTCCACGCAGAATCTATGGTGGGCTGGGCGGGGCTGACTTCGGTCAGGCCGGTATCCTGTAACGCCGGTATTCCTACCCCCGTCCAGCTCACCACCCAAGAGTGTAGGGACTCCAGTGGTGAGATTTTTTCTCAGTTACAGGAAAAGTCTACATGCATTACATTTCTAGCTGTACCCCACAGAGAATCATTCACAAATTCCATCAATCAGTTTCTAACATTTCCTCACCTAATATATCTATATCTTCTCTCATCAAACTTTGTGATGAAGGTATTAGTCTCGTTTGTCATGTGCTGTTACTCCTTGAGGTTGCTAAGAAACACTCTCATAAACTTAAGGGGTACTAAAATGAAAAATAAAGACAACTTCCCAGTTGCATACTCTGCTAATGGCAATGAAAAAATAATTAGGGTCGCTCAGGCTGCTAAAGGAATGGCTGATATATTAGCTTATGCAAGTATAAATACTGGATATCGAGTTAATCCAATAAATCTAAGCGCCATATTTGATTGCTTTGCTGAACAATTGGAAGACGCTATAGGCAGTAATGAAGTATTCAGTGGGGACTTGCGAGAAGAGGTGAATGATGCTGGGTGAGAAATATAATTATATATGCCTATGTGTTGGAGATTGGAATATATGAGCCAGCAACCCGTTTCAGTCGTCATTAAAGCGGCACAAGGCCGCTGGCCTCATATTCTCCCGGCGTTGGGTATTCAGGTGCCCGCTAACGGCAAACATGGTTCATGTCCTAAATGTGGCGGTCAGGATCGTTTTCGTTTTGACAACAAGGCCGGGCGCGGCACCTGGATTTGCTCACAGTGTGGCCACGGTGACGGGCTTGATTTGGTCTGTCTGGTATCGGGAAATGATGCCCGTCATGCCGCTGGCGAAGTGGCCCAGGCGATTGCCTTACCTTCCGTGTCGTCGGCGGCTCCTTTGCCCGCCAAGAAAGAAGCCTCACCGGAGCAAAAGCGGGCGTTGTGCCTAAAAACCTACCGTGCGTTATTGGCGCAATGCGTCCAGGGCGAAAGCGAATACCTGAACGGCAAAGGCATTAATAACGTGCCGGGAGCGATCACGCAGGTCATGAAGCCATTTGGCGGCGTCGATTTTATACCGGGTTCGCTGCTGCTGCCATTGATTGATAGCCAGGCAGAGCAAACCGGCGCACAGATAATTCACCCTAATGGGGATAAGCGATTGTTGCCGCATACCATGCTGGCCGGATCGTTCATCGCCGTAAGGGAGCCGGGAACTGATACGCCGGAAACCGTCATTATCACTGAGGGCTATGCGACAGCCCTTACCGTTACTCAGTTAACGGATGGCCTGTGCGTGGCGGCGGTATCGGCCAATAATCTGCTGAACGTTGCCCAGGCCATGCGGGAACTTTGGCCAGAGGCGCGAATAGTTATCGCCGGAGATAATGATTTTGACGATGGCAAAGAAAACGCCGGGAAACTGTGGGCTGAGAAAGCCGCTAAAGCGGTAGATGGCTGGGTTAGTTTGCCACCGACGCGCCACAAGGCTGACTGGGATGATTTTAGACAGGAGCATGGCGTAGAGCGTGCCAAAGAAGCATTCAAAGAAGAAATGGTGTTGTTTGGCAAAGGAAAAACCAAACTGCCTCAGGGGTTCCGCCTCACTCAAGAATATCTTTGGTATGACAAACTGGTGCAAAAATCTGACGGTGACACTGAGATCCGCAACATCAAGCTGTGTAGCCCGCTGCGCGTTACGGCTATCACCTGTGATGAAGATGGGAGCAACTACGGCCGCCTATTGGAATGGGAAGATACCAACGGCATTAGCCGTAAATGGGCCATGCCAATGGAAATGTTGAGCAGCGCTGGGGAGGAGCTGCGGCGCACGTTGCTGGTTAACGGCTTGTCTTACATCAATATCAACGGCCAGGCGCGTGCACATCTGATGGAGTATATCTCCCTGTGCAAGCCTGAGCGCAAAGTCACCTGCGTGACGAAAACCGGCTGGCACGGGTCGGTGTATGTGCTCCAGGATGAAGTGATCGGCATGGGAGCCGAGTCTGTCATTTTACAAACATCGAGCGTTCAGGGCCGTGATTTTAGAACGGCCGGCACAATGGACGACTGGCGGGAGCAGGTATCCCGCTACTGTATCGGCAATGGTCGCGTGGCTTTTGCCGTTAGCCTGGCGTTTGCGGCACCCCTGCTGAAACTGGTAGGCGTGGGCGGCGGTGGGTATCACCTTAAAGGCGAATCAACGGATGGCAAAACTACCACCATGAAGGTGGCCGCGTCGGTTTGTGGTGGCGCTGATTTCTGGCACACCTGGCGCGCTACCGGTAACGCCCTGGAAGGGACGGCCAGCCGCCGCAATGACGCCACGTTGATGCTTGATGAAATCCGTGAAGTAGACGGGCGAGAGGCGGGGAATATTGCCTATATGCTGGCGAATGGCCAGGGCAAGGCCCGTGCCAGAACGGACGGCAGCGTGAGGGAAACCAACCGCTGGAACCTGCTGTTTCTGTCCACCGGTGAGCTTTCCCTGGTTGAGCATGCCGCCAACGTGGGGGAAAAGACCTACGCCGGTGTCGAGGTTCGCATGATCCAAATACCGAGCGACACAGGCAAGCATGGCGTATTTGAAGAGTTGCACGGTTTTGCGGGAGGGAAAGCGCTGGCCGAGCATCTTGAGAGTTCGGTGATGGTCAGCCACGGTGCACCTTTTCGTGAGTGGCTCCGTTGCTTAACCGCAGATCTTCCAGGCATGACCAACAAAGCGAAAGCCTTGTTAAAAGAGTATACGCGGTTGCTGACGCCAGAGAGCGCCGGTAACCAGGTCGGCAGGGCGGTTACACGCTTTGCCTTGGTCGCTATGGCGGGAGAGCTGGCCACCGAGGCAGGGATAACCGGCTGGCAGGCTGGGGAAGCGTTTAACGCGGCAAAAAGCTGCCTTGATGCCTGGATGTATGACCGTGGCCATACGGCTAATCAGGAGGACGCCGCCGCGCTGGAGCAGGTCAGGGACTTTATGACGCGCAACCAGTACAGCCGTTTTGCTGACTGGCACGACAAGAACAGCCGTCCGGCAAATATGGTGGGCTTTCGCCGCGTCGAGAAAGGTATCAATCAGGAAGAGACGATCACAACCTTCTACGTGCTGCCTACTGGCTGGAAGGAGGTCACCAAAGGCTTTGACGCGAAAAAGGTGGCCAGGCTGTGCGCCAGCGTGGGCTATCTCGACGTGCCGGATGAAGAAACCAGAACCCAGAAAAGTCTCCGCCTGCCAGAGATGGGGGTTAAACGGGTCTATCAGTTAAACAGTACCGTCTTAGGTTAATACTCTCACGTGAGTCTTATTTATAACTGGTAACACTGGTGACACTGGTAACAAGCAGGCAGGACAAGGGTTGAGAGTGTTACCAGTAAAGAGAGGTCACTGGTAACACTGGTGACAAAACTCAGCCTGTTACCAGCGGTTACCAGTAATAAAGATGAAGTGGTAACAGGTTTTATTTATATAAATCAATGACGTTACCAGTGTTACCTCTGTTACCAGTCGAAAACGATAAAGCAAACATGAAACTCAGGCCCAAAGGTTTCTTTTTGGCGGGCCGGGGTTAAAAGGAAATCAATATGCGTGTAATGAAAGTGATATGTACGGAATGCGGTGCTGATGCCAAAATCAAAAAGACTGCGCGTAGGCATAAGCACTTTGCAGATTTGTATTGCTCCTGCTCAGAGCCAGAGTGTGGGCACACCTTTGTGATGAATCTGACGTTCTCACATACGTTAAGCCCCAGCGCCATGACACATGGCCGCATGGTGAAAGACATTGCCGACAGCATTCATCCAGACCAGCGAGAGGCCGCCGCCGCATTTCTAACCAGAACGGCCAAAGAAACCAGGGAGACGGAACGGCAAAAAGAGGAGACAAACGGCGTCATTATCACTCGCCGCTAATTTGGAACCTCACAGGGTAACGCTACATTTATCGTGTCAGTATTTTTCAGTGAAAGTTTTTAGCCCTTGCCGCCGCAAGCCACGTGGCGCAAGGGCTTTCAGATTTTATGGTATATCCCGTCACTGCACTTTTATCACCGCATTTTCCACGAAAAATAATTACACTCAATTTAAACAATAGCTTACGGATGATTTTGTAAGGCTGCGGCAGAGGCAAAACTGAAAAAGACTGAAATCCTTTTCACACTTTTCAGTTTGGTATTCGTTGCAGAACCCTAAGCACGGCGCGGCCTAGCGTATTGGTTTGTAGAAAAATGAAACTGAAAAAAATAGTCACTACAAAAACCGCAGGCGGGTGCGGTGTAGTGCAATTTTCGTGATGTGATGTTTGATTTCACATAATATTTATGAGGAGGGATGTTTACGAAAATGAGAAGTTATGGTCTTCTGTATAGAAATCTACGGTTTAATCCATAAATTTAGCAAGCAAACCATTTCTAAAGGAAGTATTAATTCTACAAGGGGCTTTGATGAGTGAGCAATTAGTTAGATCAATTTATGTTAAAGGGCTTTTTGGTCTCTATGATTATCATTTAGGTATAGATAATGACTTTGGTAATGCAGTAATTTTGTATGGCGATAATGGTGTTGGGAAAAGTACAATTCTTAGACTAGCATTCCATTTGTTATCTGCAAAAGGTGATCGGGGACATAGAACTGCTTTATATAAAACAAAATATGAAAAAATAGAAGTAACCCTTGAATCCGGTATGATTTTCTCGGCAAGTTTTAGCGATAAAAAAGGGCGGAAATATCTTAATTTCCTAATAGTAGATAAAGATAATAATGAAATAACAGGGTGGGATTATACCCCCGGGGGGAGGTCTGGGCGAAGAGTTAAAATGGAGGATGGTAGTGTTTTTTATGTCGATGATATGTATGATGAAAAGGAAGAGTTTCTCATTTCTAGCGTATCTAGCGGAATTATGGATGATTACCAGCGTAATAAAATAAAAAAACTTGATGTTAAAAATAAGAAAAGAGGAGAAGGCTACTATTTGCGTTTTCTAAAAGACTTAGCGCCAAATGTTTTCATCCTTAATGCTGACAGAAAACTCGAATGTGATTTGGTCTCCGATCCTACTGATGAGGTTGAGTTGCGAGAAGCAATGAGGTATGGCAGCCCAAAAAGTATTAATGATTTAGTGGCAAGATCTAGAGAAATAGCATTATCTCAAGCATTGAATGCTGCCAATAAATGGATTGCTAGGAAGGCAGTGTTAGGCACGAACCAGGGATCTGATAATGTCCATTCTGTGTATGTTAAGATTTTAGGTCATTTGGTTTCGCCTACAAGTAATAAGAAGTTGACTATTACTGATGAAGAGGTGACTGCGTTAATTAAGAAATTAGATAAAATTGGGAATGAAACTGCTGAATTAGCTAAGTATGAATTTGCAACAGTTCTAGATATGTCTGAGTTTAAGAGTGTGCTTTCTAGCCAATATCACAGCCAAAATTCTTTACCTTCAGATTTATTAAAGCCATATATTGAAAGTCTGGAAGGAAGGCTGGAAGCCGTGCGTCCAATATATCAGACAGTAGATAAATTTATTTCCATTGTTAATGAATTATTGACTGATAAAAGAATAGGGTTTCATTTAAGCAGAGGGTTTTATATAAGGAATGCATTTGACGAGCCACTTTCACCTTCTCAGTTATCATCTGGTGAACAACAATTACTACTATTATTTTGCTATGTTTTAGTAGCAAAAGATATTTCGAGCGTGTTCATGATTGATGAACCGGAAATTTCTTTGAATATTAAATGGCAAAGGCAATTAGTTCAAGCATTATTAGATATAACTGAAGACTCAAATATACAGTTCATTTTCGCTTCTCATTCATTAGAGATAATTTCTCAGAATAGAAAGAGGGTTGTTAAATTGGAAAATAAAAGAAAAGCCAATTTGGTAAATTGAGATGAATGATATTCCAAGAAAAACCATAGAATACTTAAAGAATTTGTATTTTTTAGAGCCAACGATAAAAGATATTTATGTTGAGGGGGTTTATGACGCAAGAGTAATATCAAGTCGTTATAGAGATAATAATGATTTAAATGTCGTTGCGTATGATATTGATGCTATTGAAATTCCTTTTGATATATTGGAGAAGCATTCTCTTACAGAAGGGCGCAAGCAAAGAGTAATCGCACTGGCTTATGAATTGGCTGATTTGAATAGTAATACATATTCATGCCTAGTAGATAAAGATTTAGATCATTGGTTGAATGAGTTGATTGAAGCTCCGAGATTGTTTTGGACTGATTTTTGTAGCCTTGAACTTTATTTTTATAACGAAGTGGATTTAAAAAAAATAATTCTTGATTTAGCACAATCTAAAATAGCTAACTGGGATGGTTTTTATTCTTCTTTTACATCTGTCCTAACAAGTTTGTATTCAATGAGGTTAGCAGATAGGGAAATGGGATTGAATCTTAATTGGATAAGCTTTCAAAGATGTTTGAGCGTAAAAGATGGTGAGTGGAAATTCAATCGTGATGAGTATGTTCAACGTATCCTAATGAGTAACCAAAAAATAGCAAATAAGAGAGACTTTGTAGAAAGACTTACTCATTGGGCTACTGTGTTGAATGGTGACCCTCGTAATTATATACGGGGGCACGACTTTGTCGAACTTCTCGCTCTTTCAAACGAAAAATTTAAAGGACTTAAGCCATTTCATGATACAGATGCAATCACTAGTGTTTTTCTTCTGCTTTCAAAAAATGTTGATGACTTATTAATGCGGCTAAAAGAATGATAATTGCAATTATCTATGAAATTAGTCTGTGGATAAAAAATTATTTGAATACCACTGAAGCATTTTCCTACGGCTGCTAAAATATTGCGCATGATTGTAAGTACCTCTAATCGAGTTCTTATCAACATGCGCAAGTTGCATCTCAATCCAAGCGCTATCAAAACCTTGCTCATGTAAAATGGTGCTCATGGTGTGTCTAAAACCATGACCGGTTGCTTTTCCGTGATAACCAATCAATTTTAGCACCTTATTAATGCTCCCTTCACTCATAGGCTTACTAGCGTTATTCCGGCCAGGGAAAACGAGTTGGTATCGTCCTGTCAGCATTTCTAATTGGCGCAAGATCTCCACTGCCTGAGTTGATAACGGAACCAGGTGAGGGCGCTTCATCTTCATGCGTTCAGCAGGTATCTCCCATAGGGCATTATCTAAATCAAATTCTTTCCACTTTGCCGCACGTAGCTCAATAGTTCTTACACCTGTCAGCATTAAAAGTTTAGTAGCCAGCTTAGTGACAGCGCTGCCTGAATAGTTCTCCAGGGCTGTTATAAATGCCGGGAGTTCATCGGCCATGAGGAAAGGGTAATGATTTCTTTTTGGGGTCTGCAAAGCGCTGGCAAGGTCTGGGGCAGGGTTATAACTAGCGCGGCCGGTGATGACGGCGTAACGGAATACCTCGCCACAGCGTTGCCGAACTTTGCTGGCTAATTCTATAGCGCCACGATCTTCGATTTTCTGAAGCACCAACAACAATTCTAAAGGAGTGATCCCATCTATCGCTCTTTCTCCCAGGAACGGGAAGATGTTCAATTCGAGTAGGCGAAGCACTGATTGAGCATAATTCTCGGTCCAGGAGGTTTTCTTGGCGCTGTGCCACTCCAAGGCAATTGCTTTAAAAGTATTACCTGCTGTAGAAAGCAGCGCGAGTTTACCCGCCTTCCGTGCCTCACTAGGATTTATGCCCTTAGCCAATTGTGATCTGGCTTCTTCACGTTTGGCGCGTGCCTCTGCCAGCGTAACTGGGCCATAGACACCAAAGGAAATCATTTTAGGCTTACCTGCGAAGCGGTATCTGAATCGCCAGCCCTTAACACCAGAAGTTTCAATAAGCAAAGAAAGCCCATTGCCATCGCTGAGCGTGTAGGGTTTATCGGCTGGTTTGGCGCGTTTTATTTGGATATCACTAAGCGGCATGTGTATAGCTCTCTACTTCGAACCTGAGTTATACGCAATTATATACACAAAAGATTCAGCTTCTACTGGATTTTATGGGACGTCCTCAGACGAGGATTTAAGGACAATTAATTGAAATTAAAGGCTTTGTAGACGTTTTGAGTTTTTTTCGGAAGTAGTAATGGTGTCCCCTACAGGAATCGAACCTGTAACTAGCCCTTAGGAGGGGCTTGTTATATCCGTTTAACTAAGGAGACACGGGCGGCTTGGGAAAGCGCCCGCGTAGTATACTCGTTTTTGCCACAATAATAAGGCGTTAGGCGGTCGTTTGGTTGTTTCGTCGCCAGTTATTGCGCTTTCTGCTGGTTTTCCTGCTTGTTGTTGGCTCTCTTCTGCTGCTTGGCCTTGTTCTGGTTGCTCATGTCATTGCGGATTTGTGCATGGCTGATGAGCGCGAAGATAAAGGTGCCGCCGATGATATTCCCGGCGAGGGTCGGCAGGGCGAAGGGCCAGATAAACTGCTGCCAAGGGATTGCGCCGGTAAACACCAGATAGAGGATTTCCACCGAGCCGACCACAATGTGCGTAAGGTCGGCGATGGCCACCAGATAGGTCATCAGCATGATCACCCACACTTTTGCCGCGCCCGCCGATGGCAGCATCCACACCATGGTGGCAATCAGCCAGCCGGAGATAATGCCGCTGACAAACATCGCTGTCGGGTCTTTCTTCATGATCTCCAGACTGATGCTGCGAAAGGCCGCGTCGGTATCGGCGTCGAAAAACGGCACCAGATGGAAAGCCAGCGCGGCGCAGGCGCAGCCAATCAGGTTGCCACCGAGCACCCAGCTCCACAGGCGCAGCAGCAGGGCGCTGTTTTTCAACGTCAGCTTATGCATCACGGGCAGCACGGCGGTGACGGTGTTCTCGGTGAACAGCTGCTGGCGGGCCATGATGACAATAATGAAGCCCGCGGTGTAACCAATATTCTCGATGAAAAAGCGCTCCGGCGACTCCGGCAGACGAGCGTGCAAAATGCCTTTGGCCATCATGGACGCACTAATCGACAGCCCGGCGGCCACCGCTGACCAGAACAGTGCCAGTCCGTCGCGCTCCAGCTCTTTCTCTCCCTCTTGGCGAATCTGCTCGTGAACCGCCGCCGCACGCGAGGGCAGGTTCTCTTCATCAACTTCAATCTCAGTGCCTTGCGCGTGCTCCTCGCTGTCGACATCGTTCTCAATATTCTGCTCTTTAGTGGCTTGATTCATGGTGTTTCCCCAGAAGTTTTGCGAGGCGTCGCGGAAAAGTAAAACCGTTTTAAGCATAGGCGAGGGATGGTGGTTATGCTGCAACACAGACTGGCAGTGGCAGGAACCACTGTAACCTCTGGCTGCGACGCATAGGATGCTTATGATATGATGTACCCTTGTGAATTTTACGGGATATTCCGATGTTTGAAGCCGTTAACCTGAGCTGCGTGCGCGATGAGCGGACCCTGTTTAGCGACCTAAGTTTCACCATCGAGCCCGGTGACATGGTGCAAATTGAAGGCCAGAACGGCGCCGGCAAAACCAGCCTGCTGCGGATTTTGGCCGGGCTCTCCTCGCCGGACTCCGGTGAAGTGCGCTGGAAAGGCGAAAATACCCGCCGCCAGCGTGACCTCTTCCATCAGGATTTACTGTTTCTCGGCCATCAGCCGGGAATAAAGTCAGTACTCACTGCGTATGAAAATCTGGCTTTTTATCAGTCAGTTGACGGCAAAGTAGATAGCGACGCCCTGTATCAGGCCTTAGAGAATGTCGGCCTGCTGGGCTATGAAGATGTCACCGTGGCGCAGATGTCCGCCGGGCAACAGCGCCGCGTTGCCTTAGCTCGGCTGTGGTTAACCCGCGCGCCGCTGTGGATCCTTGATGAGCCTCTGACGGCTATCGACAAGCAGGGCGTGGCGACACTGATCGAACTGTTCGAAATGCATGCCGGGCGGGGCGGTATGGTAGTGCTTACTACACACCAAGACTTACAGGGAGTGAACCGCGACGTGCGTAAGCTCCGTTTAACTAGCGCAGAACTGCTATGACTCGATTAGGGAAGTTGGTCTAATGTTTATTAAAGTCCTGCGCCGCGAACTGAAAATCGCTTTTCGTAAAAGTGCGGAAATCATCAACCCGCTGTGGTTCTTTATCATCGTGATCACCCTGTTTCCGTTGGGGCTGGGACCGGAACCACAACTGCTGGCGCGCATCGCGCCGGGGATAGTCTGGGTCGCGGCGCTGCTCGCCTCGCTGCTATCTCTTGAGAGGCTGTTCCGTGATGACTTCCTCGACGGCACGCTAGAGCAGCTACTATTGTTACCATCCCCGCTGGCACTCACGGTTCTAGGCAAAGTATGTGCTCACTGGGTGGTTACCGGGCTGCCGTTATTGATTTTGTCTCCGGTGATTGCCTTGCTGCTGTCATTGGATTTCAACACGTGGAAAGCCGTCGCGCTGACCATTTTGCTTGGCACGCCGACCCTGAGTTTTATCGGTGCCATTGGCGTGGCGCTGACCGTGGGCCTGCGTAAAGGCGGGGTGCTGCTGAGTTTGCTGGTATTGCCGCTGTATATTCCGGTGCTGATTTTTGCCACCGGTGCCATCGACGCCGCCTCTATGGGCATGCCGCTCGGCGGATATCTGGCAATTCTTGGCGCGATGCTGGCGGGAAGTGCGACACTCGCGCCGTTCGCTACGGCGGCAGCTTTGCGAGTTAGCGTTCACTGACCGGTCATACTTCGAGCAGCCTTGCTGAACTCGACTTATTTAGGGTCAATATTATTCCGGTCAATTTGGCTAAATTTACCTGTAGTTACAAATTGGCAGAAAAAGCGCAACCTTTGACTAACATCACACTTCTCTATAGGGAACAATATAGGGAAGGGGTATTCAGTGCGAATAAATAAGTGCGGATAGAAACCGGTTCCATCTCTTACCGCGCAATAGGCCAATAACGGTCCACGCGCCCCAGTGAAAGTCTTTTTAGAGTGAGCAACGATAACAATGTGGAAATGGTTACATCAACTCGCGCGACCCGAGTGTCTTTACTCGGTCTGCGGCCGGTTTATTCCGTGGCTCGGCATTCTGGGATTAGCCTGTTTGCTAATTGGCTGGGTCTGGGGCTTTGGCTACGCGCCGCCTGATTACCAGCAGGGTAACAGCTATCGCATCATGTACATTCACGTCCCGGCGGCTATCTGGTCGATGGGGATTTACAGCGCGATGGCGATTGCGGCCTTTATCGGGCTGGTGTGGCAGATGAAAATGTCTGACTTAGCCATGGCCGCCATGGCGCCCGTCGGGGCAGTTTTCACCTTTATTGCGCTGGTCACCGGCTCTGCCTGGGGTAAACCTATGTGGGGAACCTGGTGGGTGTGGGACGCGCGCCTGACTTCCGAGCTGGTGCTGCTGTTCCTCTATTTAGGGGCCATCGCCTTATATCACTCCTTTGAAGATCGCCGCCTTGCCGGGCGCGCTGCGGGCATTTTGGTGCTGGTCGGCGTGGTCAACATTCCTATCATTCACTACTCGGTGGAGTGGTGGAACACCCTGCACCAAGGCTCGACCAACATGCAGCAAACCATCGACCCGAGCATGCGTTACCCGCTGCGCTGGGCCATCTTCGGCTATCTGTTCTTCTTTATTACGCTGACGCTAATGCGCCTGCGTAACCTTATTCTTATTCAGGAGCGCCTGCGCCCGTGGGTGGCCGAATTGGTTAATAAGGAGCGTCGCTGATGAACGCTGCATTCTCAAGCTGGCAGGCATTCTTCGACATGGGCGGCTACGCCTTTTATGTCTGGCTCTCTGTCGCCGCTACGCTGATTTCTCTGATTGCCTTAGTGGCGCACACCATGGTGCAGCGTCGGCAAATTCTGGCTGACGTTCGCCGTCGTCAGGCGCGGGAAAAGCGCATTGTGCAATCCAAACGAAACTCTACTAATGAATCGCCAGCCGCGATGAAGTCGGCGGTACCTCGGTTGAAACCGGACGCGTCCGGGGAGAAGTTATTGTGAATCCACGTCGTAAAAAGCGCCTTTCGCTGGCGCTGGTGGTGCTGGTCGGCCTTGGCCTGAGCATCTCTCTGGTGATGTACGCCCTGAGATCCAACATTGACTTGTTCTATACGCCGACCGAGATTCTGCAAGGTAAAGGTGAAAACCACGAGATGCCGTTTGTCGGCCAGCGCCTGCGCATTGGCGGTATGGTGATGCCCGGCTCGGTGAAGCGCGATGCCAAGAGTTTGCAGGTCAGTTTTAAAATTTATGACGCCCGTGGCGCGATTAGCGTGACCTACAACGGCATCCTGCCGGACCTGTTCCGCGAAGGGCAGGGCGTAGTGGCGCAGGGTGTGATGGAAGCCGGTAACGTGGTCAATGCTCAACAAGTGTTGGCGAAGCATGATGAGAAATACGTTCCGCCAGAAGTGGAAGATGCAATGAAAGATGATAAAAAAGCCCCGGCTGCGGCCTACGCGGGTAACGATAAAGGAAGTGTTCGCTCATGATGCCGGAAATAGGAACGTTTTCCCTCTGTCTGGCTTTAGGTCTGGCGATACTGCTGAGTATTTACCCGCAATGGGGCGCGGCGCGGCAAGATAATCGTATGATGGCGATGGCGCGCCCGCTCTCTTACGGCATGTTCGCCACCATCACGCTGGCCTTTATCATTCTGGTTCACGCCTTTGTGGTGAATGACTTTACCGTCGCCTATGTGGCGAATAATTCAAACACCCGCCTGCCGCTCTATTACCGCATGGCGGCCACGTGGGGCGCGCACGAAGGCTCGCTGCTGCTTTGGGTGTTACTGCTCAGTTGCTGGACGCTGGCGGTGGCGCTGTTTAGCCGCCGCATGCCGCAAGATGCGGTAGCCCGCGTGCTGGCCGTGATGGGGATGATCACCGCCGGATTCTTGGTGTTTATCCTGCTGACGTCTAACCCGTTTATTCGCACCTTGCCGGGCTTCCCGGTGGACGGTAGTGACCTTAACCCCGTGCTGCAAGATATCGGGCTGATATTCCACCCGCCGCTGCTGTATATGGGTTATGTCGGCTTCTCCGTGGCCTTTGCGTTTGCCATTGCCTCGCTGATGGCGGGTCGTCTTGATACCGCGTGGGCGCGCTGGTCGCGGCCTTGGACGACGGCTGCGTGGGTATTCCTGACTATGGGCATCGTGCTGGGTTCGGCATGGGCTTATTACGAATTAGGTTGGGGCGGCTGGTGGTTCTGGGACCCGGTAGAAAACGCCTCGTTTATGCCTTGGCTGGCAGGCACCGCGCTTATCCACTCGCTGGCGGTGACCGAAAAACGCGGCACTTTCAAAGCTTGGACCGTGCTGCTGGCGATCACCTGTTTCTCACTCTGCCTGCTGGGGACTTTCTTGGTGCGCTCGGGCGTGCTGGTGTCGGTTCACTCCTTCGCCTCTGACCCGGCGCGCGGCATGTTTATTCTGGCCTATCTGGTGATCATCATCGGCGGCTCGCTGCTGCTGTATGCCATCAAAGGGAACTCGGTGCGTGCGCCAAGTCGCCACGAACTGCACTCGCGCGAAAGCTATCTGTTAGGCAATAACGTGCTGCTGGTGGCCGCCATGCTGGTGGTGCTGCTTGGTACGCTGCTGCCGTTGATCCACAAACAGCTCGGCATGGGCAGTATCTCCATTGGTGAACCCTTCTTTAATACCATGTTCACTTGGTTGATGGCCCCGCTGGCCCTGCTGCTGGGCATCGGCCCACTGGTGCGCTGGCGTCGCGACGAGCCAAGCAAGCTGTGGCGTCGCCTCGGCGTGGCCTTAGTGGTGACGCTGCTGCTGTCGATTCTGCTGCCTTGGCTGCTGCAGGACAAAATCGTCGGCATGACGGTGGTCGGCCTGCTGATGTCAGTGTGGGTGATTGTCCTCACTCTGATGGAGCTGCACGAGCGCGCTACTCATCGCCACACCTTCTGGCGCGGCCTCACCCACCTTTCTCGCAGCCACTGGGGCATGGTGCTGGGGCATCTGGGCGTCGCCGTTACGGTTATTGGTATCGCCTTTAGCCAGAACTACAGCGTCGAGCGCGATGTACGAATGAAAGCGGGCGACAGCGTGGATATCCACGATTACCACTTTGTATTCCGTGACATGCGCGATATCCAAGGCTCCAACTATTCCGGCGGCGAAGCCAATATCGACGTCACCCGCAATGGCAAGCCTGTCACCACTTTGCATGCTGAAAAACGCTATTACAGCGTGGCGCACACCATGATGACCGAAGCGGCAATTCACGGGAATCTGGCGCGAGACCTCTATGCCGCGTTGGGTGAAGAGATGGACGACGGCTCGTGGGCCGTGCGCCTGTACTACAAACCTTTCGTGCGCTGGATCTGGCTCGGCGGCATCTTTATGGCCTTTGGCGGCGTGCTCTGTATTCTCGACCCGCGTTATCGCATGAGCAAAAAGCTCAAGCGTCAGGGCAAAGCGGAGGCTGAAGAGGCATGAATCGCAAACTGCTATTTATTCCACTGGTGCTGTTTCTGGCGCTGGCCGCGGCCTTTATGGTGCAGCTGACCCGTAACGCCAACGGCGATGACCCGACCTTGCTGGAGTCGGCGTTGATCGGCAAACCGGTGCCGGTATTTAAGCTGGAATCGCTGTCGCAGCCGGGTAAAACCTACGACCAGTCAGTGCTGCGCGACGGCAAGCCGATTTTGCTCAACGTCTGGGCGACGTGGTGCCCGACCTGCCGCGCCGAGCATGAATATCTCAATACGCTGGCGGTCAAAGGCATTCGCGTGGTGGGGCTGAACTATAAAGATGATCGGCAGAAAGCGGTTAACTGGCTGAATACGCTAGGTAATCCTTATGCACTGAGCCTGTATGATGGTGACGGCATGCTGGGGCTGGACCTTGGCGTGTACGGCGCGCCGGAGACCTTCCTGATCGACGGTCAGGGCATCATCCGCTACCGCCATGCCGGTGATATGAATGATAGAGTGTGGCAAAACGAAGTCCTGCCGCTGTACAAAAAATATGGCGGTGACGCATGAGAGCCGTCACTTCGCTTTGTGCGCTGATCCTCGGCCTGAGCCTGAGTTGGGCGGCCTTTGCCGCCATTGACACTTACCAGTTCAAGTCAGAGGCGCAGGAGCAGCAGTATCGGCAAATCACCGAGCAACTTCGCTGCCCGAAATGCCAGAACACCAGCATCGCGGCCTCGGATTCGATTATCGCTGCCGATATGCGCACTAAGGTTTATCAATTACTTAACCAAGGCCAAACGCGCGAGCAGATTGTGCAGTATATGGTGGCGCGATACGGTAACTTCGTCACTTATGAACCGCCAGTCACGCCTTCCACGCTTATTCTGTGGCTTGGTCCTCTGCTGTTTGTACTGATTGGCGCGTCGGTGATTATCATGCGCGCGCGCCGCCAGAATGGGCAAACAGGGTCAGATACATCGGTGAAACAGGGCGTGTCAGCGTCAGAGCTTTCAATAAAAGAACAACAGCGGCTGGCGCAGTTACTGACTGATGTCACGAAGACAGAGAGCGACGGGAAAGGATCATGAGTATTTTTTGGCTGACTATTGTAGTGATGCTAATCATTGCGCTGGCACTGTTTTTGGTGCCGGTGATGCGTCGCGACAAGGCAGAACACACGTCGCGCGATGCGTTGAACAAAGTCTTTTACCAACATCGTCTAAGCGAACTTGAGCAAGACGAAGAGCAGGGCGTGGTTGACGAGCGCCCGCAGCATATTCGCGAATTGCAGGAAAACCTGCTGAGTGATATTCCCGAAGAGCAACAGCGCGCCGCACAGCCAATTGGCCGCTGGACGCTGGTGCCGGGCGCACTGTTATTAGTGCTAGTTACGCTGGGGTTCTACCTCTATTCCGGCGGATTAACTCAGGTCAGCGCGTGGAATAATGTCATGCAGCGCATGCCGGATCTACGCCATCGCGTCGCGGATGACAACGCACCAGCGTTAACCATTAATGATGTGCAGGATCTCGGCTTAGGGCTGCGTACCGAATTGCAGCGCGACCCGAACAATGCGCAAGACTGGATGATGCTCGGCCGCGTGGGGATGGCGCTGGATAATGCCAATACCGCGACCCAGGCTTTTGCTCACGCTTACCAGCTTTCGCCGAACAATATGGACATCAAGCTCGGCTATGCGGAAGTGTTAACTCGCTCCGGCGATCCGCAAGATAACATTAGCGGCGGCAAACTGTTGCGCAGTATGCTGGAACAAAATCAGGGCAATCTTCGCGTCCTGAGTTTGCTGGCCTACAATGAATTTGAACAGGGGCATTACCCGCAGGCGATCGGTGCTTGGGAGTTAATGTTGAAAATTCTGCCAGCCGGGGATAAACGCACTGAAATGGTTCGCGCCAGCATTGAGCAGGCAAAGGCTAAATCGGGGCAGAACTCCGCCAAACTGGCAGTTAACGTGTCGCTTTCTGACAACGCCGCGAAGAGTATTCCGCAGCAAGGCACGGTATTTATCTCGGTCACCGATGGTAGCAGCCCAGTGCCGATTGCCGTGAAGAAACTGCCTCTAAGCCGCTTCCCGCTCGCCATGACAATGGATGATTCCAATGCCATGATGCCGGAAAGATTGCTTTCTTCGCTGCATCAGTTAAAAGTACGCGTTCGAATTTCACAAAACGGACTGGCAACGCCAGCCGCAGGTGACTGGTACGGCGACAGTCCGCTGACTGATTTTTCCGGCAATGGACAGGTCAGCATTGAGATCAATCAGCAGGTTCCCTGATAGCGGAACTGAAGAAAAATAGGGAGATATCCATGAACTTACGCCTGACTGGGCTGGCGTTTGCGACCGCGCTGCTGGTGGGTTGTGCCGGTACATCATCGGACAGCCAACCGCAGGGACGTTCTGATCCGCTTGAAGGTTTCAACCGGACAATGTTCGACTTCAACTACAACATCATGGACCCTTATGTTCTTCGTCCTGTTGCTGTGGCGTGGAGAAACTATGTGCCTGTGCCAGCGCGTAACGGGATGACTAACTTCTTCGATAACCTCGACGAACCTGCCAGCATGGTCAACGCCTTCGCACAGGGTGACCCGTACCGTGCGATGATCCACTTTAACCGTTTCTTCCTTAACACCTTGCTGGGGATGGGCGGCCTGATTGACGTGGCGTCAATGGCTAACCCGAAACTGGCGAAAGAAGAGAAGCGCGGCTTCGGCACCACCTTGGCGCACTATGGCGTAGGCTACGGCCCGTACGTGCAACTTCCGGCTTACGGCAGTTTCACCCTGCGTGACGAGGGCGGCGACACCGTCGATTACCTCTATCCGATGCTCAGCTACCTGACCTTCTGGATGTCTGCTGGTAAGTTCGTGCTTGAAGGCGTTGAGACTCGTGCTGAATTGCTCGACTCCGATCCTATCCTGCGTAACTCGTCTGACCCTTACCTGATGGTGCGTGAAGCTTACTTCCAGCGTCACGACTTCTTGGCCAGCGGCGGCAAGTTAACCCCGCAGAATAACCCGAACGCCGCGGCGATTCAGGATGATCTGCAGAGCATCGACTCAGCCAACTGATTCAGATTCTGCTCACACAAAAAAAGCGCCTTTCGGCGCTTTTTTTGTGTCTGGCAATCAACAAACTAAGCCAGATATTGCAAACTGTCGCATTAGAAACTGTAGTTGAAGTTAGCGCCGTACAGCATCGCGGTACCTTTGGCTTGGAACTCATAGTTCGGCACGCCGTCAGCCACTTTCTCGCTGATGTTAACCGTCTGGCCGTGCATGTAAGACACACCCAGGTCAACCGACGCATCTTTGTTAAACGCATAAGTGGTACCGGCGCTTATCCAGAAACGGTCTTGGTCAGGAATCGAGATGGTGCGGTTATCTGCTGGAACCGGGCTATCATCGAAGGCGATACCGGTACGGAAGGTCCAGTTATCGTCATAGTAATAGGTGGTACCCAGCGCGATGCGGTAAGCATCGTGATAGTTTTCATCTTTCTGGAACAGCGTCTGGCCGTTGCTACCGGTAGCTTTCAGCTCTTGGAATTCGCTCCAGCTGGTGTAAGCCAGGCTGTAGTGAATCGCCCATTTCGGTGCCACTTTGTTATAACCTGAGATTTCCCACATTTCTGGCAAGTTCAGCGTTAAAGATCCCGGAATAGTGCTGCCGCCTGTGCCGCCCGCCTGAACTGGGACGCTGTTGCGGTAATCGCCTTTAAAGTCGATATCCACTTTGGAGCGGTAGGTGAAACCGTAGCGGTTATTTTCATCCACTTCATACAAGATACCGGCATTCCAGCCGAAGCCCCATTCGTCACCCTTCAGGTGAGCAATCTCGGTCTTGGCAGGCAATTGGCCGCGCGATTGAATTGGGCCTAGCTCACCCGCTGTGCGGCTGATTTTCGCTTTTGCCCACACGGCGTCGAAGCCTAAGCCTAAGCTGAAGTGATCGTTAACACGATACGCCGCGCTTAAGTTGTTGTTGATGGTGATCAGGTCGGTTTTGCCGCCTAAAGGACCTGCCGCGTAGTTGTCGTTGAACTCGGTCGCCAGACCGTAGTTGGAGGTGGAAGATGCGCCCAAGGCCCACTTGTCATTCAACGGCAGAATGAAGTGCAGGTTCGGCACCCACTGGTTTGGCGCGATGTTATCGGCGTCAGTGCTGTTGCCCGTAATTGGCGAGCGACCCGTAATGTTGACGTCTGGCGCGACGTAAATCGCACCGCCGGAGAAAGAAGGGCGATCAAACATGGTCATGGTTGCCGGGTTTCGGCTGCCAGATGCTGCGGTATCAGCAATGGCCCCTTCACCTGAAAACGAACGACCAAGACCGGCTGCGGTGTATTCATTTAACTGAAAACCGGCCGCATACACGTTTGAGGAAACAATTGCCACTGCAGCTGCCAGAGCTGATCTTTTCAACAGGTTTTTCTGGTTCATGACCAAAACCTCAATTTTATGTTTTTATCAAACAATGTTACATCAAGTAACAATGAGCGCGGGATTGTAGGGTTCGTTCTCAGTCTGACAAATCAGACCAGTGAGCGAAGTATAGGTCCGACCTGTACACATGTTGCAATGATGTTTCATGGATATTTCCAATTTGATGCCAGAAATTAGATCCGCTTAACAAAAAACATACAGCTCCGGCGGAACTTAATAACTTGAGAGTTAAAACTTGGTGACATTTATAACCTTTTGAATTTATTTCTGTGATATTAGTCACTTAAAAGACACACAAAAAGTAAGTGCTAGGCGTTGCGGCCGAGCAGGCGTAAAATAGTGGTGGAAAATACAACTTTGAATGACTAACAGGGCCGAGCGCTAAGGCGAAAATTTGGCCCAGGAGAAGATTATGTCCGAAGCAACTTTGTCATCGAAATCCACCCAGCCTCTGCACTCCATTAACAAATGCGGCGCGGAAGAAACGGCGGCCTGCTGTTGTGTTGATGTCGGTACTATCATGGACAACACCGACTGCACCGCCTCCTACAGTCACGTATTTGCCACCGAAGCTCAGGCTAATGAGATGCTAAACAGCCTGACGGCCAAAGCGCGCGCGGTTGAATCTGAGCCTTGCGTGATTGATAGCCGAATTGAAAAGGTTGAAGGCGGCGTTGAGCTGAATATCGACTTCACTTTCTCATGCCAAGCCGAAACCATGATCTTCCAACTAGGGTTGCGCTAAACCCAACCTGCAAAATTCTCTCAGTTCTCCAAGCCGCGACCCCTGTGTCGCGGTTTTTTTTTGCAGTCGCTCGCAGTTCCCTCCTTTAGCTATTTGCTAAATGTAAACATATGGTTAAAACTGACTTATCAGGTCTGACCTCTTAAATTGGAGTCCGTATGAATAAGGTTATCCCGCTGGTGACGCGTGAAGGCGATCGCATCGCGATTGTCGATGGTTTACGCACGCCATTTGCCAAGCAGGCCACGGCGTACCACGGCATTCCGGCGGTTGATTTGGGTAAGATGGTGGTCAGTGAGCTGCTGGCGAAAAGCGGCATAGACCCAAAAATTATCGATCAGCTGGTGTTTGGGCAGGTAGTGCAAATGCCCGAAGCACCCAATATCGCGCGCGAAATCGTGCTCGGCACTGGCATGAGTGTCTCGACTGATGCCTACAGTGTCTCCCGCGCCTGCGCCACCAGTTTTCAAGCCGTGGCGAACGTGGCGGAAAGTATCATTAGCGGGTCGGTCAGTATTGGCATCGCCGGGGGCGCGGATTCCTCTTCGGTCTTGCCGATTGGGGTTAGCAAACGGCTGGCGCGCACTCTGGTTGATGTGAACAAGGCCCGCACGCTGTCGCAGCGTCTGGCGCTATTTAGCAAATTGAAATTCCGCGACTTACTGCCGGTGCCGCCCGCCGTGGCCGAATACTCGACCGGCCTGCGCATGGGCGATACCGCCGAACAGATGGCGAAAACCCACGGTATTTCCCGCCAGCAGCAGGACGAGCTGGCGCACCGTTCCCACACGCTAGCGACTCAGGCGTGGGAGAATGGCTATCTCGATTCGCAGGTGATGGCCGCCCAAGTGCCGCCGTACCGCGACGTGTTGCAGAAAGACAATAATATCCGCACCCAGTCAGAACTGAGCCAATACACCAAACTTCGCCCGGCCTTTGACCGCCGCCACGGCACGGTCACGGCGGCGACCAGTACGCCATTAACCGATGGCGCGGCGGCGGTGCTGATGATGAGCGAATCCCGCGCGCGCGAACTCGGCCTAAAGCCGCTGGGTTATCTGAAAAGTTTCGCCTTCGCCGCCATCGACGTTTGGGAAGATATGCTCTTAGGCCCGGCCTACGCCACGCCAATTGCGCTAGACAGGGCAGGGCTGACGCTCAGCGATTTGGACTTAATTGAGATGCACGAGGCTTTCGCCGCACAAACGCTGGCAAACATCAAAATGTTCGCCAGTGAGACATTTGCCCGTGAGAAGCTGGGGCGTGAGCAATCCATCGGCGAAATAGACTGGGAGAGATTCAACGTGCTAGGCGGCTCTCTGGCCTATGGCCATCCTTTTGCCGCCACCGGCGCGCGCATGATCACCCAAACATTACACGAGCTTCGCCGTCGCGGCGGGCGTTACGGGCTGACCACTGCCTGCGCGGCGGGTGGTTTAGGTGCCGCAATGATTCTGGAGGCAGCCGAATGACCGACGACCTGTTCTTACTAGAGAACCAGCCCGATTCCGCATTCAAACTGACCTTTACCAACCAGCACGTTGGCATCATCACCATCGACGTGCCGAATGAAAAGGTGAATACCTTAAAGGCTGAATTTGTTGAACAAATCGGCACGATTTTGCAGAAAGCCCAACAATACTCACAATTGAAAGGGCTGGTGCTGATTTCCGGCAAAACCGACTCCTTTATCGCTGGTGCCGATATCAGCATGATCAGCGGCTGCAAAACGGCCCGCGAGGCCAGTGAGCTAGCCACCAAAGGCCAGACAGTGATGTCGCATATCTCGGCATTTCCGGTGCCGGTGGTGGCCGCTATTCACGGAGCCTGCCTTGGCGGCGGGCTAGAGTTGGCGCTGGCCTGCCATTCGCGAATTTGCTCCCTCGACGATAAAACGCAGCTCGGGCTGCCTGAAGTGCAGCTTGGCCTGTTGCCGGGCTCCGGCGGTACGCAGCGGTTACCAAGGCTGATTGGCGCGCCTAAAGCGCTGGATATGATGCTCACCGGTCGCAGCATTCGCGCCAAACAGGCGCAGCGAATGGGGCTGGTGGATGACGCCGTGCCGCAATCCATTCTGCTGCAAACTGCCATTGAGCGCGTGCTGCAAGGGCGCAAAACCCGCGCTCCGCTGCCTTGGCAGGCGCGTTTGGCGGGCGGCCCCTTGGGCAAAGCACTACTTTTCTCAGTAGTTCGCAAAAAGACCCGAGCCAAAACTCACGGCAACTACCCGGCGACTGAAAAAATCATCGACGTGGTCAAGCAGGGGCTGGATAGCGGGCGCACCAGCGGTTATCAGGCCGAGGCTGAAGCCTTTGGCGAGCTGGTGATGACGCCACAGTCGGCGGCGCTGCGCGGTTTATTCTTCGCTTCCACGGCCTTAAAGAAAGAGCGTGGAGCCGACGCCGACCCGCTGCCACTGCGCAGAGTGGGCATTCTCGGCGGCGGGCTGATGGGGGGCGGTATCGCCAATGTCACCGCCACGCGCGCGGGCCTGCCGGTGAGGATCAAAGACATCAATCAGGAAGGCATTCGCCACGCGCTGAAATACAGCTGGGATCTGCTAGAGAAGCGCGTTCGCCGTGGTCGACTGAAAAAGGCCGAGCAGCAGCGCCAGATGATGCTGATCTCCGGCACCACGGATTACAGCGGTTTTGAGCGCGTTGATTTAGTGGTTGAAGCCGTGTTTGAGGATCTACAACTTAAGCAAAAGATGGTTTCTGAGATTGAGCAAAATGCCTCTGAGCATACGGTTTTTGCCTCAAACACCTCTTCTTTGCCGATTCACGACATTGCGGCCACCGCCAGCAGACCGCAGAACGTGATTGGTCTGCACTATTTCAGCCCGGTGGACAAAATGCCGCTGGTGGAAGTTATCCCGCATGCAGGAACAAGCGAGCAGACCATTTCGACCACCGTGGCGCTGGCGAAGAAACAGGGCAAAACGGCGATTGTGGTGGGCGATAGCGCCGGGTTCTATGTAAACCGCATTCTTGCTCCTTATATTAATGAAGCGGCGCGCTGCTTATTAGAAGGGGAGCCGATTGAACATATTGATAAAGCGCTGGTTGATTTCGGTTTCCCGGTCGGGCCACTGCAATTGCTGGACGAGGTTGGTATCGACGTCGGCACCAAAATCATTCCGATTCTGGTCAATGCTTTGGGTCCACGCTTTGCCGCGCCGCGTGCGCTGGACGCCGTGCTGCAAGACGATCGCAAAGGGCGCAAAAACGGCAAAGGCTTCTATCTCTACGCGGATAAAGGCCGCCCGGCGAAGAAGAAACAGGCTGACCCGGCGATTTACCGTTTGCTCAACCTGTCGCCAAAACAGCAGCAGGGCGGAGAGCTCATCGCCCGCCGCTGCGTAATGCTGATGCTCAACGAGGCGGTGCGCTGTCTGGACGAAAATGTCATCCGCAGCGCCCGCGATGGTGATATTGGCGCGGTGTTTGGCATCGGCTTCCCGCCGTTCCTCGGAGGGCCGTTCCGCTACATCGACCAACTCGGCGCGGCAGAGGTGCTGAAAACCTTGCAGGGCCTCCAGCAGCATTATGGCGAGCACTTCGCGCCATGCTCTGGCTTGATACGCCGGGCGCAGGAGGGCAGCCGCTTCTATTCATGAGGCTGTTTCTCATTATGCAGTTAGCGTGAAAAAGCGGCGGATGATGAAAAGCTTTCATGCCGGGATTATTGCAGCGCGCATGAAAGCTCATCATCCTGTGACAACGATCACGGCTAAGGCAGCGTTTTCGCGGGAATCTGGCAGGGTCTGTTTCTGGATACTTTAATGAGTCAGATAATGCCTTTGTGCGAAAAGAAATATTGTGAGCTGCTTAGGCAGTGATGAGCTTTACAGCAAGCGTTTGAAATACATCCAATATGATTAATAAGTAGGCAAACTAGTTTACAAGTGGAATCAGTTGATGTAAAAAACAGCGTTTTCTTTACGTGAAGTTTCAGGCAAAATGCCCGGTCGCCATAGAGAGACGGCGCGTTAGGTGGCTGTGGTTTGCCCTTCAGGCTTTCAACGAAAGCATCGGGCAAAGGGTGATACAGCACGCAAGGCGTTTCTGTATAGCGCTATTTTTGTTAACAAAAGCGGTGCAATATGCAAGTTGTGATTATGCGTCACGGTGAGGCAGCTCTTGAAGCAGCCAGTGATTCGGCAAGACCTCTTACCGAGTGCGGATGTGACGAATCAGTACATATGGCGGCGTGGCTGAAAGGTCGCGCAATCAATATTCAGCGTGTTTTGGTTAGCCCGTATCTACGTGCGCAGCAGACGCTGGAAAAAGTGAAACAGGCAATCGGCTTGCCCGACGAGGTGGAAGTTCTGAAAGAACTGACTCCTGGTGGGGATCCGGCCATCGTCGCGCAAGAACTTCATGCGCTGGCGCTGGAGGGCGTGAGCAGCGTGCTGGTGGTCTCACACCTGCCGCTGGTGGGCTATCTGGTCGCCGAGTTGTGCCCGGGGGTTTGCCCGCCGATGTTCGCCACCTCAGCGATGGCCAGCGTAGAGTTAGACGCTGAAACCGGCAAAGGCACCTTCGACTGGCAGTTCAGCCCTTGTCAGGTGATGGCGAAAGTCTAAAACCTTGCTCCGCTAGAAATGAAAAAGCACAGCTCAGGCTGTGCTTTTTTGCTTTCTGCTTTTGCCCGTCGGCGGGCGAGTTACAGCTCTTGCTGCTTATCATCCAGCTCAATCAGCACTAACAGCGCGGCAGTTCCGCCCAGCTCTTTGGGTGCTTGATGGAAGGCCAGCACGTCGGGATGCTGCGCCAGCCACAGCGGCGTCTGCTGCTTGAGAATGTGCTTGCCGTGACCGTGCATCACGCAGGCGCAGTGTACGTGCTCGCGGCGACAGGCGGCAATCAGCGCGCCCAGCTCCTGCTTGGCTTCGTGCTGAGTCAGGCCGTGCAAATCGAGGAACAGCTCCGGTGAGTAGTCGCCGCGGCGCAGCTTCTTCAACTCGAAATGGCTGACATCGGGGCGCACGTGGCGCACCGGGCCTTCTTCCTGCAACATCGGCTGGAATTCGTCGGAGAAGTAGTAAGTCGCATCCACCTGTTCTTGTAACAGCTTCTTCGGCGACACCTCGGTCACTTTTTTACGCACCGGACGATGAGTAATAGTGTCATTTTGCAGGCGTTTAATCCCCGGCACGGCTTCACGGAAAAGCAGCTTTTCCTCCGGGCTTAGCGCATGTTTTTTCTTCATGGATTCATCATCATTCTTAGTTCATTTTCACAGTGTACCTGCGCATTAGTCGAGGGTTAACTAAAACTCAGACTTAAATTCCCATCACTTCTCGCAACAACTGCCTATAGCTGCTGATTTGTCCCCGGCTTCGTGGCAAACTATGCGGCAAATTAGGTACTGTAAACCCACGGTTAAAGGGCTGTTAAAAGCCAGCCCGCCGTCAGGAGAGAAAATTGGACAAAATATTCGTAGATGAAGCCGTAGGCGAGCTTCACACCATTCAGGACATGCTGCGTTGGACAGTAAGCCGCCTGAACGCCGCTAATGTTTATTATGGCCATGGTACCGACAACCCGTGGGATGAAGCCGTGCAGCTGGTGCTGCCAAGCGTGTTTCTGCCGCTCGACATCCCAGAAGATATGCACACCGCGCGCCTGACCTCCAGCGAGCGTCATCGCATCGTTGAGCGCGTGATCCGCCGCGTTAACGAGCGTGTGCCGGTCGCCTACCTGACTAACAAAGCCTGGTTCTGCGGCATGGAGTTCTACGTTGATGAACGCGTGCTGGTGCCGCGCTCGCCGATTGGCGAACTGATCGACAATCGCTTCTCCGGCATCCTGCGCGACAAGCCGCAGCACATTCTCGACATGTGTACCGGCAGCGGCTGTATTGCCATCGCCTGTGCCTATGCTTTCCCGGAAACGGAAGTCGACGCGGTAGATATCTCTGCCGACGCGCTGGCGGTTGCCGAACGCAATATCGAAGCCCATGGCGTCGAGAACTGGGTCACCCCAATTCGCTCCGACCTGTTCCGTGAGCTGGTGTCATTGCAGTACGACCTGATCGTCACCAACCCGCCGTACGTTGATGAAGAAGATATGTCAGACCTGCCGCAGGAATATCGCCACGAGCCTGAGCTGGGCTTGGCTTCCGGCACCGACGGTCTGAAGCTGACTCGCCGCATTCTGGCCTGCGCCCCAGACTACCTGACAGAGCAGGGCGTGCTGATTTGTGAAGTGGGTAACAGCATGGTACATCTGATGGAACAGTACCCAGAGATTCCATTTACTTGGCTGGAATTCGAAAACGGCGGCGACGGCGTATTTATGCTGACCAAGCAGCAGTTGCTGGATTGCGCAGAGTATTTCACTGCTTACCGCGACTAAAAAATTTTGGGTGACGGGCTTCGCGGCCGGTCACCTCATCAAATAAACAACATAATGGTTAAGGAGCCGTGATGGCAGGGAACAGTATTGGGCAGTTTTTCCGCGTCACCACTTTTGGCGAATCCCACGGCGTGGCCTTGGGTTGCATCATCGACGGCGTGCCACCGGGCATTCCGCTGACCGAAGCCGATTTACAGCATGATCTCGATCGTCGCCGTCCGGGCACGTCGCGCTACACCACCCAGCGCCGCGAGCCGGATCAGGTGAAGATCCTCTCCGGCGTGTTCGAAGGTGTCACTACCGGCACCAGCATCGGCCTGATCATTGAGAATACTGACCAGCGTTCTCAGGATTACAGCGCGATTAAAGACGTTTTCCGTCCGGGGCACGCTGACTACACCTACGAGCAGAAATATGGCGTGCGCGACTATCGCGGCGGCGGCCGTTCTTCTGCCCGTGAAACCGCCATGCGCGTTGCCGCAGGTGCCGTCGCCAAGAAATATCTGGCGCAAAAATTTGGCGTAAAAGTCCGTGGCTATCTGGCACAGATTGGCGATGTCAGCTGTGAACTGAAAGACTGGGACTTGGTAGAAACCAACCCCTTCTTCTGCCCGGATGAGTCCAAACTGGAAGCATTGGACGAGCTAATGCGCGAGCTGAAAAAGGCCGGTGACTCTATCGGCGCGAAAATTACCGTGATGGCGGAAAACCTGCCAGCGGGCCTCGGCGAGCCAGTCTTCGACCGTCTTGACGCTGATTTGGCTCACGCGCTGATGAGCATCAACGCGGTGAAAGGCGTGGAAATCGGCGACGGTTTTGCCGTAGTCACCAAGCGCGGCAGCGAAAACCGTGACGAAATCACGCCAAACGGCTTTGAAAGCAACCACGCAGGCGGCATTCTCGGCGGTATCAGCAGCGGTCAGCCGGTTATTGCGCATATCGCGTTGAAACCGACCTCCAGCATCACCGTTCCGGGGCGCACCATTAACCGCGAAGGCGAGCAGGTGGAGATGATCACCAAAGGTCGCCACGACCCTTGCGTTGGTATCCGTGCCGTGCCTATTGCCGAAGCGATGATGGCTATCGTGCTGATGGACCACTTGCTGCGTCAACGTGCTCAAAACGGTGATGTGAACTCAAGCGTTCCGCGTTGGTGATTGGCGAATCAAAGGTGGTAAACCGATGAAACCTGCTTTCATGACGGCAAATCTGTTCAAAACGGCCTGCGCTGGCCTGCTGGCGCTGGCGTTTTGCGCGCCCGCTCTGGCGTTAACGCCTTGGCAAAAAATCACCCATCCGGTGGCGGGAACGCCGCAGGCTATCGGCGGTTTCGCCAATGGCTGCCAGATTGGTGCCCAGCCTCTGCCGCTGAATTCGCCTAACTATCAGGTGATGCGCACCGACCAGCGCCGCTATTTCGGCCAGCCTGACCTGCTGGCTTTTATCAAACGTCTGGGACTTCAGGCGACGGATAAAGGTCTTGGCACCATGCTGATTGGCGATATGGCGATGCCCGCCGGTGGTCGTTTCAGCAGTGGACACGCTAGCCACCAGTCGGGTTTGGATGTCGATATTTGGCTGCAACTGCCGCGTCAGCGCTGGAGCGAGCAGATGCTGCTCAAGCCGCAGCCGATTGATTTGGTTAATGCTGACGGCAAAACCGTCAACCAGAGACAGTGGCAACCGCGCATTGAAACGCTGATCAAGCTGGCCGCGCAGGACAGCGACGTGACGCGCATCTTCGTCAATCCAGCCATTAAACAGCAGCTGTGTGCTGATGCTGGAACGGATCGCGCTTGGCTGCACAAGGTTCGCCCGTGGTTTGGTCATCGTGCGCATATGCACGTCCGTCTGCGTTGCCCGGCGGGCAGCCTGGAATGTGAAGACCAGGCGCCACCTCCTCCGGGAGATGGTTGCGGTGCGGAACTGCAAAGTTGGTTCCTGCCACCTAAACCGGGCACGGGTACGCCAGTGAAAAAAGAGCCACCTCCGTTGCCGCCTTCTTGTCAGGCGCTGCTGGATAAACACGTGCTCTAATCACTATTGAACATTCCCCGCTTTATAGAGCGAGACAAAAAGAAAAATGGATTGGTTGATTGTTGCCCCTTGGGTAGTAGGCGTTCTGTTTTTAGTGGCTGTTTTAGCGGGGTTTATTGATTCAATCGCCGGGGGCGGAGGCTTACTCAGTTTACCGGCACTGCTGGCGGCGGGAGTTTCTCCCGCTCAGGCGATTGCCACCAACAAGCTCTCGGCGGTCGGCGGCTCTTTCTCAGCCAGCCTGTACTTTGTACGCCGTGGCGTGGTGAACCTAAACGACCAAAAGCTCAATATTGCCTGCACCTTTGTAGGCTCGGTATTGGGCGCGATTTTGATTCAGCACCTGCGGGCAGACATGCTCAGGCAGATCCTGCCGCTGCTGATCATCTGCATTGGTCTCTATTTTCTGCTGACGCCAAGATTAGGCGAAAGCGACCGCCAGCGCCGTTTGTCCGCACTGCCTTATGCACTGGTCGGCGGTGGCTGCGTCGGCTTTTACGACGGCTTCTTCGGGCCGGGCGCGGGCTCTTTCTACGCGCTGGGCTTTGTGACGCTGTGCGGCTTTAACCTTGCCAAAGCCACGGCACACGCCAAAGTGCTGAACTTCACCTCTAACTTTGGTGGCCTGCTGTTCTTCATCATGGGCCATAAAGTGATTTGGAGTATTGGCTTGGTGATGCTGGCCGGGCAGTTTATCGGCGCGCGCCTCGGGGCTCGCATGGTGCTATCCAAAGGGCAGAAGATGATCCGCCCGATGGTGGTCTGCGTCTCGACGGTGATGAGCTGCAAACTGATTTACGACAGCCACGGGGCTGAGATCTATCAGTGGCTCAGCTTGCACCTGTAGCAACAGGCTAGTCACTGAGGCAAATCACTGATCAATATCAGTAAAAACAATTTTTAAATAGGGGAGTATCTGCCCCTAATTTCACTTGATAGAGTTTTGCAGCAACTATGTCCGATTCAACAGAGACCCATAATTATCATCAATTAATCCAGATTTTTGATTCCTGCTTCTATGAGGAATTCAACACGCGGTTGATTAAAGGTGATGACGAGCCGATTTACCTGCCTGCCGACGAGCAGGAAGATTTCAACCGCATCGTTTTTGCACATGGCTATTACGCCAGCGGCTTGCATGAAATCTCCCACTGGTGCGTGGCCGGGGCCGAGCGCCGCAAGCTGGTGGATTTCGGTTACTGGTACTGCCCGGACGGCCGTGACGCGCAAACCCAAAGTGAATTTGAAAAGGTCGAGATTAAGCCTCAATCCTATGAGTGGCTATTTTGCGCCGCCGCCGGGTTCCGCTTTAACGTTAGTTGTGACAACCTGAGCGGCGATTGTGAACCGGACCGCGTGGCTTTCCACAATAAAGTCCGCGAAGAAGTACTGCGAGTGATGCAACAAGGCATTCCAGCCAGACCGGCGCGCTTTATAAATGCGTTACAATCGTTTTACAATACGGCACCTTTGACGGCGGCAGATTTCCCAGCGCTGCAACCGCTAGAATGAATTTCTGAATATTGAATAATTGAGGATGATTGATGATCGCAGAATTTGAAGCGCGTATTTTGACGCTGATTGACGACATGGTTGAAAGCGCCAGCGATGATGAGCTGTTCGCCAGTGGCTATCTGCGAGGCCATCTGACCGTGGCGGTTGCCGACGCGGAAGAGAACGGAGAACACACTGCCGAAGCATTGAAAGTACGGGTGCAACACAGCTTAGGTAATGCTATCAAGGCCGGGGAGCTCTCTCCGCGCGATCAGGTTCTGGTGCTCGGCATGTGGGAAAATCTCTATCAGGCGTCTCTGCCAGAAGCCAAATAATCAGTCATACCTTGTAAAAACAAAGGGCCGTCAGGCCCTTTGTCAATTCTGTCAGTTATCTTCACTCACCACCGGTTTGCCCTTCAGCAGCTTTCTTACCCACATGCGATGCGGGTTAAGCGCCGCCAGCGTTTCGCTATCGAGCGGCATCGGCTCCCCCGATATTTGCGCCGCCAGCACTTCCGCTACCAGCGGGGCTGAACTTAGCCCACGCGAACCCAACGCCCCAAGCAGGAATAGATTGCGATGGTATGGCGCATCGGCCACCGGCTGGCCGCGTTTCACGGCGATATCCAGCTTGCTATAAGCCTCAAGCATGGCGTCATAATCGGCCACTGCGCCCACCATCGGCAGGTGGTCGCGGGTCGCGCAGCGCACGCCATTTCGGGCTTCGCCGCTGCTCACGTCAACTTCCCGCGCCCAGTCGGCTTGCGGCAAGCAATCAATCAGCCGCTGGCGGTTCTGTTGCTGGTCATCTTCGCGATAAGCCGTCGACTTATCGGCACGGTGATAGCTCGCGCCAATGCAATGGTGCTGATTCAGTGGGTTAACTGGCGTGAGGTAGCCGTCATAGCACAGCACTTGTTTAAGCTTTTGCAGTTCCGGCGTGGTGGGAATATGTGAAACCTGCCCGCCGACGGCGTACACCGGCAGCTTCTCGGTTTGCTGGAAATCAGTAATGTTCGCGCCATTCGCCAGCACCAGGCTCTCATGCTGCACGGTTTCGCCATCGGCGAAGGTCAGCGCCCAGTGGCTGTCCGCCATTTGCTGTAGCGCCGTGACCGGCCGATTGAAGTGCGCTTTCAGGCCCAGAGTCTGCGCCAGCCGAATTAACTCAGAGGTCAGTTGAGCAGGGCAGAGCCAACCGCCCAGCGGATAGTTTATCCCGCCGTGATGACACTCTAACCCGCAGGCTTCTGTCAGTTGCTGCTGGGTGAGGGCGGTGGCGAGCTCGGCGGGCAGTTCGCCTGCGAGGATCTTATCAATCTTGCCTTGGCTTTTTGCGTCATAGCCAATCTGGCTAACGCCGCACCACTGGTGGTCGAACGCGACGCCACTGGCCGCTAAAGCCTGATACTGGCGACGTGCGAAGGTGAATGCGTGTGAGAAGAAGCGCTCCAGCGCGTCGCTTTTACCATTAAGCAGCGGATAAATCGCGCCCTGACGGTTCCCCGAAGCACCCTGAGCAGGCTGGTCATCGGCGCAATAAAGGGTGACGTTAAAGTCGCGACGCAGCAGCGCCAGCGCCAGCACGGCACTGGCGACGCCGCCGCCGATAATAGCAATGTCTTGAGTGCTTTCCGCCGCCGGGCGCTGATACCACGGGGCAGAATGGGGCAGATTCAGCGGATTATTCATCACGCCGGTAAGCATATGTTTCTTTTGACCGAACCCTTTTACTTTCCCGACGTCAAAGCCTGCATCGAGTAAACCGCGACGGACAAAACCAGCCACGGTAAAGGTTGCTAGCGTGCCTTGCGAGCGCGAAAGCCGCGCCATATTAGCGAACAGCTCTGGAGTCCACATGTCGGGGTTTTTGGAAGGGGCAAAACCGTCTAAAAACCAGGCGTCAACCTGCTGATTCATACTGCTGTCACAAGCAGGAAGCAGGGTAGTAACATCGCCGAACCACAGGTCGAGAGTGATGCGCCCGTTATCCAGCAATAGGCGGTGGCAGCCGGAAAAAGGCAGTGGCCACTGGGCGATAAGCTGGCTGGCATATTCAGCCAGTTCAGGCCACTGGGCTAACGCGGCTGTCAGGTCATTTACGGAGAGTGGAAATTTCTCGAAGCTGATGAAGTGCAGGCGTTTTAGCCGCGCTTCGGGCTGCTGCTGGCTAAAGTCATCAAAGGCTTGCCACAGGGTGAGAAAGTTCAGGCCGGTGCCAAACCCAGTCTCTGCAATGACGCAGACTGAGCGCGGATGTTCGGCAAAGCGTTGTGGGAATCCGTTACCGTTTAGAAAGACGTGGCGGGTTTCCAGCAGGCCGTTTTGGTTGGAAAAATAGACGTCATCAAAATGTCGGGAAACAGGTGTACCCTGTTCGTTCCAACTTAATTCGGCGGGCTGGATTGGGGTGTGGCTCACGTGAAACTCCCTCAGTTCAAGGCGATGCCGAAGTTTAACGGCCAGTTTGACCTCGCGCAAATTTACTGCGATTTACACAAGGAATTGCTGATCGGACTTGTTCGGCGTACAACTGTACGCTAGAGTGCGTCACGAAATCCCGAATAGTTAATAGTACAAGAGGTATTAAATGAAACGTGCAGTCATTACTGGCCTGGGTATCATCTCGAGCATCGGTAACAACAAGCAGGAAGTACTTAACTCCCTGCAAGAAGGGCGCTCAGGGATCACCTTCTCGCAAGAGTTGAAAGATGCCGGAATGCGTAGCCATGTCTGGGGTGATGTTAAGTTAGACACCGCAGGGCTTATCGATCGTAAGGTCGTGCGTTTCATGAGTGATGCTTCTATCTACGCTTATCTGTCCATGCAGCAGGCTATCGAAGATTCTGGCCTGACGCCTGAGATGGTTTCCAACGAGCGTACCGGCCTGATCGCAGGTTCCGGCGGCGGTTCACCACGTAACCAAGTTGCGGGTTCAGACGGCATGCGTGCTAAAGGTCTGCGCGGCGTGGGTCCTTACATGGTGACTAAGGCGATGGCTTCTGGCGTTTCTGCTTGCCTCGCGACTCCGTTCAAAATCCGTGGCGTTAACTATTCCATCAGCTCTGCTTGTGCAACCTCTGCTCACTGCATCGGTAACGCGGTAGAAATGATTCAGCTCGGTAAGCAAGACGTGGTCTTTGCCGGTGGCGGCGAAGAGCTGTGCTGGGAAATGGCCTGTGAGTTCGACGCAATGGGCGCGCTCTCTACTAGCTACAACGACACTCCAGATAAAGCTTCCCGTACTTACGATAAAGCCCGTGACGGTTTCGTCATCGCTGGCGGCGGCGGTATGGTTGTTGTGGAAGAGCTGGAACACGCTCTGGCACGTGGCGCGCACATCTACGCAGAAATCGTTGGCTACGGCGCGACTTCTGACGGCGCAGACATGGTTGCTCCATCAGGCGAAGGCGCAGTGCGTTGTATGAAGATGGCAATGCAGGGTGTTGATACCCCGATTGACTACGTCAACGTCCACGGCACTTCTACTCCAGTAGGCGACGTGAAAGAACTCGGCGCAATCCGCGAAGTGTTCGGCGCTACAACGCCAGCTCTGTCTTCTACCAAAGCGATGACAGGCCACTCTCTGGGTGCCGCTGGCGTGCAGGAAGCTATCTACACCTTGCTGATGGCTGAAAATAACTTCATCGCACCAAGCATCAACATCGAAAACCTCGATGAGCAGGCTGAAGGCATGGACATCATCACTAAGCCAACTCAACGCGAGCTGACCACTGTGATGTCTAACAGCTTCGGCTTCGGCGGCACTAACGCCACGCTGGTAATGCGTAAGCTGAAAAACGACAAGTAATTTCGTCGTACTCTTTAAAAAAACCCGCCATTGAGCGGGTTTTTTTATGCCCGTCGTCACACTCCCCTGACCCTCAATAGCTACAAACAACTTAACTAATCAGGTACAATTCCGCCGCTTTCTTTTCACTCTGTAGATACTTTTATAACTAAGATGCAATGCTCTCACTTAGCCAGATAAAGCACAGGCACTGCCTTTTTCCTGCCTGGCTTGGGATTCTGGCCATCCTGATGTTATTTATCGCTCCGGTGGTTTCTAAATCACTGGTGACTGCTGGCATGTCGCATTCAATGATGCCCGGTATGTCGATGGCAGAAATGCCGATGGCAGCGATGGATATGTCAGAGATGACAGAGCCCGACATGCCAATGTCGCATGATGAAATGGCTGATACGGCGGCTCATCAAAATTCCATGCCCATGCACGATATGGGGCTGGGGATGATGATGCCCGGCGACATGAGTGGTGCAGCCTGTGGTTACTGCGTTCTTTTGGCCCACCTGCCGCTGCTACACATGTTGGCGCTGCCGATGCTATGGGTGTCTAGCACCTCCAGCCGAGCACCGCCGCGCCTTGCCGCCGTCCGCCTTGTTCCCACTGCTTTCTACCCTGATTCACAGCCCCGCGCCCCTCCTGCTTTCAAATAGCCTTTTTGTTTCTTCTATAAAACATCGTCTGAACAGTGCCGATTTGGCGTAGCTGTTCCGTACCTGCTATTTGAACACTCAGGAAAAATTCTTGATGAGCCAGCCTGCAAGCTCTACCAAAATGACAGCAAAAGCCGCGTCCATTGCGTTGCTCAAACGCATCCATTTTTACATCGGTCTGTTTGTTGGGCCTTTTATCTTTGTCGCCGCGCTGACCGGAACGCTGTATGTCCTGACCCCACAGCTTGAAAACCACCTGTACGCCAACGTGCTTTTCACTTCGTCGAAAGGCGACGTGCAGCCTCTCTCTCGCCAAATTGAGGCTGCGCTGGCCGTCGCTGGCGATCAGGCCAAAATCGCTGCGATCCGCCCGGCCCCTGCGATGGGTGAAACCACGCGAGTGATGCTGTCGGACCCAAGCCTCGGCGCATCCAAAAACAGAGCCATCTTTGTTGACCCAGTGACGCTGGATATCAAAGGTGAAGAGACCGTGTATGGCACCAGCGGTATTCTGCCTTTACGCACTTGGCTAGATGAGATGCATCGCGAGTTGCTGCTGGGCGATATTGGCCGTAATTACAGCGAGCTCGCCGCTTCTTGGCTGTGGGTAGCGGCACTGGGCGGCATTCTGCTATGGGCAACCAGCCGCCAGAAAACGCGGGGTAACCGTAAGCTCACCGGCACGGCGGCCAAGCAGCACAAAAGCCGCCGCTGGCACACTGGGCTAGGCATCACGCTGCTGGTCGGCATGCTGTTTCTGTCAGTCACCGGCCTGACATGGTCACAGTGGGCTGGCAGTAATATCAGCGTACTTCGCGCGCACATGGGCTGGATGACGCCTGCAGTTTCAACCAGTCTGGTAGGCGAAAGCTCGGCTCCTGCTGATGAACATGCCGATCACCACATGACTGATATGAGTGACATGGGCGATATGAGCATGGCAGATATGCCTGACATGCCCGATATGGCTACTCACCACATGCCCGCCAACGCTGAGCAGGTTAATGTTCTGCCGATCACTTTCGATCAGGTCACCGCCGCCGCGCGCCATGCAGGGATCACCGCCAACAAAATTGAAATTCGCCCGTCTTATATGGCGGACAAAGCTTGGACGGTGACGGAAGTGGACCGAAGCTGGCCGACGCAGGTTGACGCCGTTTCGGTGAACCCGCAGACGATGGCGATTATTGACCATACCGAGTTTGCCCATTTCCCGCTGCTGGCGAAGCTCACCCGCTGGGGTGTTGATGCTCATATGGGGATCCTTTTTGGCTTCTGGAATCAGGCCATTCTGGTGCTGTTCGGCATCGGGTTGTGCGTGATGATTGGCTGGGGCTACCGCATGTGGTGGCTGCGCCGCCCGGCGATGAACAGCGGCCCGCATCCGGTGGTTACCCTGATTCAAACGTGGCGTCATCTTCCAGCCAGCCTGCAATGGCCGATTGGGCTGATAGCATTGGCTCTCTGCATCAGCCTGCCGGTGATGGGTGTCAGCCTGCTTATCTTCTTGCTGATTGATGTGCTGCGTTGGTTGCGACATAGAAACATTCTCCAGACTGCGGCGGTGAATTAAACAGCGCCGACTTTATCTTGCGAGGTTCAAAAAACAAGCTGAAAAACCAGCGGAAATAAGGGATTGCGAGCCTTCTCGCAAATAATTGACGAGGCCCTAATCGGCCTCGTTTTTTATTACGAGCTTTGCTGGAAAACTGATTTTTGCAGTAGCGGGCCGCAACGTCTTCGGGTAACGTCAGCGCAATCGAAACGGTCACTCATTGCGGAAAATTATGCTGGCAACCTTGTCCACCACATTACTGAAACCCTTCTTACGCGACCGTTTTCTGCACGTCTTATTGCTATTGGGCTTAGTGCTGACTCTTTTCCAGCCGGAGAAAATCCATCAGTTTGCACAATTTGTGGATTGGTCAACGATAGTCACCCTGATAGGTCTGCTAATGCTGACCAAAGGCGTTGAGGTGAGCGGCTACTTTGATTTCGTTGGCCGTAAGATGATGAACAGCATCAACAATGAGCGCTATCTGGCGTTATTTTTGGTCTGTGCCGCCGCGCTGCTTTCTACATTTATGACCAATGACGTGGCGCTGTTTATTGTCATTCCACTCACGATCACGCTGAAAAAGCTCTCCACGCTGCCCGTCACGCGGCTGATCATCTTTGAGGCGTTGGCGGTGAACGCGGGCTCTTTGCTTACCCCGATTGGGAATCCGCAAAATATCCTGTTGTGGAACAAATCAGGGATGACGTTTATGGGCTTTATCGCCCAAATGAGCCCGCTGGCGCTGGTCAGTTTTGTGGCTTTGTTGATAGTGACTTGGGTCAGTTTCCCCGCGACCAAGCTGAAGCGGCTGGAGAACAATCAGGGCTATCCATACCAGAAAAAGCTGCTGTTTAGCTGTCTGGTGATGTACATGGTGTTTATTGGTTGCGTGGATTTCGGATTGGCGCTTTATGGCCTGATTGCCGTGCTGCTGTGCTTCCTGCTACTGGCCCGGCAGGTGCTATTGCGCATCGACTGGCCGCTGATTCTGGTGTTTATCGTCATGTTTATCGACGTGCGGCTGATTGTCGGTTTAGACGCGGTACAAGGTGCGGTGAATCAGATTGCTCACCTGAGTCCGGCGGGCGTTTATGCCCTTGGCATCGGCCTGTCGCAGGTGATAAGCAACGTGCCAGCTACGATTTTGATGATTAACTACGTGCCACCCAATGCCTTGCTGGCTTACGCCGTTAACGCGGGCGGCTTTGGCCTCGCGATTGGCTCACTGGCGAACCTGATTGCCTTGCGCATGGCGAACGATCGCAAAATCTGGCTCAAGTTTCATTACTACTCCTTCCCGTTCCTTATCTTGAGCGGCTTTGCTGGCTGGTTGTTATTGGCCTGGTTTTAAAGGCAGTTTGGCTAAGCGATTAACCGCCGCAGTTATCTCCCCCGGCGTTAATGCTGAGAAGCCGAGCAGCCATCCATCATTTATTTGCTCTGGTGCGCCAGCGTCTGGCAGCCACAGCGGCGAAAGGCGTGGCGTAGTCACGCCCTGTTGCAGGGCCAGCTGTGTCAGCCTGTTTTCAGAACCAGCGGGCAAGCGAGCCGCCAACTGTAAGCCTCCGGCGGCGGGTTGTGGTATCAGCCAGCTCGCGAGCTTTTGTTGGATCTCATCCAGCAAGTGATTGCGGCGGCTATGGTAAAGCTGGCGCGAAAAGCGCAGGTGTGCGGCGAAATGGCCAGACTGAATAAAGTCAGCGGTCACCGCCTGCATCAACTGCGACGAATGGCCGTCATACACCGTGCGCAGCGTAGTCATTGGCTCGACCAGCGCCTCGGGCAGTACCGCATAAGCCAGTCGTAAAGAAGGGAAGAGCACTTTGGAGAAGGTGCCGAGATAAATCACCTGCTGGTGTTTATCCAGCCCCTGCATGGCGGGCAGCGGGCGACCGTCGTAATGCAGCTCGCTGTCGTAATCATCCTCGACGATCCACGACTGATGTTTCCGCGCCAGCTCCAGTAACGCCAGTCGGCGCGGCAGGCTGAGACTGACGCCGGAAGGGTAGTGGTGCGATGGGGTGAGGTAGATAACTTTAGGCTGAACGGTCTGGCCGACGGGGTTCATGCCTTCTTCATCTACTGGGACCGGGCAAATTTCTCCCCCTGCGCTGGTAAAAGCGTTTCTTGCGCCAAGATAACCCGGCTGCTCCAGCCAGACGCTATCGCCCTGATCGAGCAGTAGCGTGGCCAATAGCTGCAAAGCCTGCTGCGAGCTGGTGGTTATCATGATTTGCTGCGGGCTGCACTGCACGCCGCGAGACTGCTGGAGGTAAGAGCAAATGGCGTCGCGTAGCGGAGCAAAGCCTTGTGGATCGCCATAGCCCAGCAGTTTTGTGCCCCCGATGCGCAAATGCTTGTTGGTCAGCTGTTGCCAGATTTTCAGTGGGAAGGCGCGCAAGTCAGGGCTGCCCGCGGCGAAGGGCAGAGGTGACTGTGGATCCTGACAGCCGCCAGTCGCGACGATTTGCTTGCCACGGGCAGAAAGCGTGGTCAGCCTCGGCGACGCTTTTTGGCTCTTTTTATACTTGGGCTCTGATGGCACGGCGATACTGACAAAGGTGCCTTTGCCGATTTCACGGCGTAAATAGCCTTCGGCTTCGAGTTGCGAGTAGGCCGCCTCAGCCGTGATGCGTGAAACCTTCAAGTCGGCGGCGAGCTGGCGCGATGAGGGCAGGCGCTGCGCATTGCTCAGAGCACCGCTGTTAATTGCTTTGCGCAGCGTGGCGCAAAGCCTTTCGCGTAACCCAAGGCTTGGATCGAGGCTATTCTCGAACAGAGTCAGCAAGGTGGCAGAACCGGAATAAGTGCGCATCAGTGGCCTTATTGGTTGAGGCTAATTGGCATTATGCATAAGACCAAAATAACGGATGATAGGTGCGTTGTCATGCGGCACTTGTTGTACGGCACTTGTTGAACCGCATTAGTTGTGCGGCGTTCCCATTTAACGATTAGAAGAGAGAGGCAAAATGAGTCAAACACAGCAAAGTAAGGCGTCAGCCGTATTACAGTTTGCGCCACCGGCTCCGGCGGTGAGCGAAGCCTACCTCTTCAATAAATTGAGTTTTTATACCGATGCCGCCGACGTGGCTGAGGATTTGAAAAACCGTATTTCAGGCATTGTGGTGCTGGACACCCGCGCCGAGGCGCATTACCAGCGCGGGCATATCCCGGGCGCAATTAGCTTTCCGCATCGTTTGATGACCGAAGAGTCAACGCTGCAGCTTAATAAAGAGCTGGTATATGTGACGTATTGCGATGGCATTGGCTGCAACGGCTCGACCAATGGAGCCTATAAGCTGGCGAAATTAGGGTTTCGCGTCAAAGAGTTGATAGGGGGATTGGATTTTTGGATTCGCGATCGCCATCCGCTGGCGACCGGCGCTGAAAGCGGCGAATACCCCACCGACTTTAATGTAGAAGAGTGTGGTTGCAGCTAATTCTCGGGCTGCTTAAAACAGCAGCCACAGCAGAATGACCACCACCACAAAGGCGATGAAAGCCAGCGGCTTACCGCCCATGGATTGCATCGACTGCGGCAGCATGGCGACGAACGGATTGATGATTGGCTGAGGCTCGGTACGAGCCACCACCGTAAAGTCATCATCCACTTTTTCCGGGCGCGGTGAGCGATCAACGCGCTGGCTGAACAGCACGCCGACCAGATCGTTCAACTGCGCGACATTCAGCGGCGTGTTGGGCGTGGCATTGAAACGGCTTTCGACGTATTCGGTCAACTGCTGGACTTCAAGCAGCGTCGCCGGTTGTTTCAACACGCTGAGCAAGGTGGTCAGGGTTGGTGGCGCTGCGGGTTGGCTCAGTGCCGCCTTGACCTGCATAAACTGGCTTAATAGCTGGAAATGACGCGCTGGAATTGGCTCGCCCACTTTCACGCCGACTAAGTTAAACAGCTCCTGCCACAGCTTGGCGGGCGCTTCGCCAGTGGCGGCGCTGAGTCGAGTCACCAACTGCTGCAAACTGTTATGTTCGGCGGGCAGCAGGGCGCGGTCAGTGATGGGCGTTTGCTGCGGCTGTGGAATGGTCATTTCGCCAGTCTGCACCAGCAAAAAGACCTGTTGCAGCTGCTCGTGAGTCAGCTGGCTGAGCACGGTGTGGCCAAAATTTTGGCGAATAAAATCGCTGACAGCCTGACGGTTATTGCCCTGCGGCAATAATTCGGTGAGCTGCTGGAGCAACTGGCGCGTGGAGTGACTGTCCTGCGCCTGAGTCAGTTTGCCTTGCAGAATGCTTTCCGCGCGCGGGTAGATAGCGGCAGTCAGTTCAGCATCATGAGGCAGAGAGAGCTCGTGGCGTAGACCAGCCCAAATTTCGGCCGACTTCATTGGGGTCAGCGCCATTAATTTGACGATGAGTTTTTCGAGGGTGGTGCGCTGCGCAGGGGTAAGCTGCTGGTTGTCGCCAGAGCCCGCAGGAACTGAGTTATTCGGTTGCATCCTGTTGTCGCCAATTGGCGCGCCCGGGCCACTTAAAGGTTGCATATCACCAGTCCTTCGCTGCGAGTTAAAACGGCGCAAAGCGCGCAAGCGCAACATCATACCTGCAAACGAAATCAATCAACACCGTGAATGGGTATGGAAATAATATTCTTACTCTAATTTTTTGCAGAAAATGACGAGTGGGGCGCGAAAGCGATAAAAGGCGGGATAAATAATGCCGCCTGCGGAGCTACAGGCGGCGATAACATCATTAAACGGCGGGTTTATTTTCCGCCACTTCAGGCTTATTGCCAAAAAGCGGACGGCGCAGGCGCTGGGCCAGAATCACCCCGAGCAGTGTGATACCGCCCCCAATCAGGTGGTAGCTGTGTAACTGCTCGTGGAGGAAAATCACGGCAATCACGGCGGTAAAGATCGGTGCCAGATTCATGAAAATGGAGGTTTTGTTGGCCCCGAGTCGAATAACCCCCTGAATCCACAGGAAAGGCGCAAGGATTGATGCCGCAATTCCAGCAAACGCCACCAAAGGAATATTGTGCGCATTCAGTTGCACGTTGTCCGTCATCAGGAAATTCGGTAACAGCAGCACCACGCCAAACAGGATCTGCATATACAACGATTGCCAGTTAGGCAGCGGGATCGCCCAGCGTTTGGTCAACACGCCATACAGGGCGTAGGAGATGGAGGCGACAAACATCATGATTTCGCCGCTACCAATGCCGTGCTCCAGCAGCTGTGCCGGGTTACCTGCGCTGACCAGCCAAACTAGCCCAATCAGCGAAAGCACGCCGCCGAGCGCCAGACCCACGGTTGGCACCACGCTCAACACAAACAGGCTGATAAGCACGGTCAGCAAAGGAATGAATGAGGTGATGATGCCAATATACAGCGCGCTCACGGTATGGGCCGCGTAATAGGCCAGACTTTGGAACAGCACCATGCCCAGCAGGCCGAGGATCAGCAGTTTCCACCAATGCTGCTTAATCTCTTTGAAGTTGCGAATTACGCTTGGCAACACAAAGGGCGTGAGAGTGATCAGCGCCAGAAACCAGCGGTAGAAGGAGATCGCCGCTGGATCGATGGCGGTGGCAGAGGCTTTGCTGACTACGGCGTTAATAGACCAGATCAACACAGCCAGTAATGGGAAGAGAGCATTCATTAAAAATACGTCCGTAGTTAAATCGTTGCGCTAGTGTACGTTTGTCTTGTTTGTTATATATAACGATAATCAGACAATGCTCTACGTAATTCGGACAACTTGATGCCGAATCTGTGATGACCACAATTGACAAAGGGTTTTATGCCGCAACCTCGATTTTATCCTCCGGTTCCTGAACAGTTCCCCAATACGCTGCTGTTTCGCGGAGAAACCATCCTGCCTAACTCGGAATATGTCTGCCATTCGCACCCGTGGAGCCAGCTTATTACCATCAAGTCGGGCGTGATGGCGATGAAGGTTGAGGGCGCGCGCTACCTCGCGCCGCGCGAGTTTGCTATCTGGATACCGGCTGGCGTGAAGCACTCCAGCTACAACCGCCGGGCGACCCGTTTTTGCGCCATAGATATTGCGCCTGAGTGGGATGACGGCCTGCCACAAAAGCCGTGCTTGCTGACTCTGACTCCAATCTTCAATGCCATCGCCAACGACTTCGCGCTGCGTAAGCTCGCGGAGCCGCAATCCGACCGCGACATGCGCATGGCATTAGTGCTGCTGGACCAAATCTGTCAGGCCCCGCGACAAAACACCTATTTACCCACGTCCGACAACAAGTTGTTGTCTCAGGTGTTGAACGCGTTGGAGAAGAATCCGGCGGATAACACCTCGCTGGCGGAGTGGGCGGCGCGGGTATATACCACCGAACGCACGCTGTCACGCCGCTGCCAGCAGGATTTAGGCATGGGCTTCGCCGAATGGCGTCAGCGTTTACGCTTCCTGCACTCGATTTCTCTGCTCGAGCAGGGCAAGACGGTGCAAGACGTGGCGCTGGAAGTTGGCTACAGTTCATCATCAGCGTTTATTGCCATGTTCCAGCAAATATCTGGGACCACGCCTCAACGTTTTCGTAATGAACGGTAAGCCATGACTCACTGGCATTGGGATCTGCCGCAGTTCGTGGCAAAATCTTTCTCCTCTTTATAGTCTGTTCTTTCTATGGCACTGCCTGCCGGAGACACACGTGAAAATCCTGGTTGATGAAAATATGCCTTATGCCGTCGAGCTGTTCAGCCGACTGGGCAATGTGCAGGCCGTTCCGGGCCGACCTATTCCGCAAGATGCACTCAATGACGCCGATGCCCTGATGGTGCGCTCGGTGACCAAAGTGAATGAGGCGCTGCTGGCAGGAAAGCCGGTGAAATTCGTGGGTACCGCGACGGCGGGCACTGACCACGTGGATGACGCTTGGCTGCAACAGCAGGGGATAGGCTTCTCCGCCGCGCCGGGCTGTAATGCCATTGCGGTAGTGGAATATGTGTTCTCTTCTTTACTTATTTTGGCCCAGCGCGATGGCTTCCAATTGCGCGACAAAACGGTCGGTATCGTTGGCGTCGGCAATGTGGGGTCGCGTCTGAATGCGCGCCTGCGCGCCTTGGGTATTCGCACTTTGCTGTGTGACCCGCCGCGTGCCGATCGTGGTGATGAAGAGACCTTCTCTTCGCTAGACCAGCTGGTGGCCGAAGCCGACATCTTGACCTTCCACACGCCGCTGAACATGTCCGGGCCTTACAGCACGCACCATCTGGTAGACGCCGACCTGCTGGCACGTCTGCCTGCCGACCGTATTTTGATTAACGCCTGTCGTGGCGAAGTGGTGGATAACGCCGCGCTGCTCGACGCGTTGAATGGCCCGAAAAAACTCACCGCCGTGCTGGACGTGTGGGAGCCTGAGCCAGGTCTCTCTCTGGCATTGCTGGATAAAGTGGCGATTGGCACAGCGCACATTGCCGGATACAGCCTCGAAGGCAAGGCGCGCGGCACCACTCAAGTGTTTGAAGCATTCAGCCAGTTTATCGGCCAGCCGCAAAAAGTGCCGTTGGAAGAGCTGCTGCCTGCACCAGAGTTCCCGGTTGTCTCATTCTCCGGCGAACTGAACGAAGCCAGACTGCTGCGACTTATTCACTTAGTGTATGATGTGCGCCGCGATGACGCGCCTCTGCGCCGTGTGGCGGGTAAAGCGGGTGAGTTCGACAAGCTGCGCAAATTCTATGAAGAGCGCCGCGAGTGGTCATCGCTGAAAGTGATTTGCGATAATCCGGCGACCGTCGAGTTACTCAATAAACTCGGTTTTACCGCCGTTCAGGGCTAAGGCCCGGCGCAATTTTCGATTTGAGGGCGGTGAACTACCGCCCCTTTGTATTTCTGTACGATTCATTTTTTGGAGAAGACCAACATGTCTGATGGCTGGAATATTGCGCTGCTTGGCGCCACGGGCGCAGTAGGTGATGCGTTACTGGAGCTGCTGGCCGATCGCCAGTTCCCGGTTGGTGAACTCTTTCCGTTAGCCAGCGAACGCAGCGCGGGCCAAACCGTGCGCTTCAATGGCAAAAGCCTGCGCGTGCAAAACGTTACCGAGTTTGACTGGTCGCAGGTGCAACTGGCTTTCTTTGTTGCTGGTCACGAAGCCTCGGCGCAGTTTGCCGAAGAAGCCGCCAATCAGGGCTGTTTGGTTATCGACAGCAGCGGCCTGTTTGCTATGGAACACGACATTCCGCTAGTGGTGCCGGGGGTTAACCCTGACGCGCTGGCGCATTATCGCAACCGCAACATCGTGGCGGTCGCCGATAGCCTGACCAGCCAGCTGTTAACCGCCATCAAGCCTTTGACCGATCAGGCTGGTTTGGCGCGTCTGCATGTTACCTCTCTGCTCTCCGTTTCTGCCTTGGGCAAAGCGGCGGTGGACGACTTAGCCGGGCAGAGCGCGCGCCTGCTCAACGGCATTCCTGCCGAAGAGGGCATCTTCAGCAAGCAGTTGGCTTTCAACCTGTTGCCGCTGTTGAGTGACGAAGAGGGCAGCGTGCGTGAAGAGCGTCGTTTAGTCGATCAAGTGCGCAAAGTGCTGCAAAACGACGGCTTGCCGATTTCCGTCAGCTGCGTCCAGTCGCCGGTGTTTTACGGCCACGCGCAGGTGGTACATATGGAAGGTTTGCGCCCGCTGTCTGCCGAAGAAGCCCGCACCGAGCTTGAACGCATTGATGATATTAATCTCAGCGAAGAAGATGATTTCCCAACGCAGGTCAGCGACGCCTCTGGCAATGCCAACCTGAGCATCGGCTGTCTGCGCAATGATTACGGTATTCCTGAAGTGGTGCAGTTCTGGTCAGTGGCTGACAACGTGCGCTTCGGCGGCGCGTTGATGGCGGTGGAAACTGCCGAGAAGCTGATTGGGGAGTATTGGTATTAATGTCTGAATTGCCTGCTGCGCCCGTTGCCGGGCGCATTGCATTAGGAATTGAGTACGACGGTAGCGCCTATTATGGCTGGCAGCGCCAGCAAGAGGCGGCCAGCGTACAGGCTTGTCTCGAAAAAGCCTTAAGCCGCGTGGCGGATGCGCCAATTGTGGTGTTCTGCGCGGGCCGTACTGACGCGGGCGTCAGCGCCACCGGACAGGTGGTGCATTTCGAGACGCCGGTAATGCGCAAAGAGGCGGCGTGGACCATGGGCGTGAATACCCATTTGCCGAAGAACATCGCCGTACGCTGGATGCACGAGGTGCCGGAGGATTTCCACGCGCGCTTTAGCGCCACCGCGCGCCGCTATCGTTACGTTATCTATAATCATCGCTACCGTTCGGCCATTCTGCACAGTGGCATAACTCACGTGCATATGCCGCTGGACGTCGACAAAATGCAGCGTGCCGGTCAGGCGCTGTTGGGTGAAAACGACTTCACGTCGTTTCGCGCCTCGCAGTGCCAGTCGCGCACGCCGTGGCGTTACATGATGCACCTGAACGTCACGCGCCACGGTAATTATGTGGTGGTGGATGTCAAAGCCAACGCCTTTGTTCACCATATGGTGCGTAATATTGTCGGCAGCTTGATTGATATCGGTGCCGGGATCCAGCCTGAAAGCTGGATGGGCGAGCTGTTAGCAGCCAAAGACCGCAATTTGGCGGCTGCTACCGCGCGGGCTGAGGGGCTGTACTTAGTCTCAGTGGATTACCCGGAGAAGTTTGGCTTACCCAAAATGACTATGGGGCCGCTGTTCTTAGAAGACTGATGACGGTTTTCTAGTGATTAACATTGCGCATCGGGCGCTTAAAAAAGGCGATAAATCAAATGGATTTCATCCACCTTGTTATTGATTTCATTTTACATATCGATGTGCACTTGGCCGAGTTGGTTGCTCAGTATGGTGTTTGGGTCTACGGTATCCTGTTCCTGATCTTATTCTGTGAGACAGGGCTGGTGGTCACGCCGTTCCTGCCGGGCGATTCATTACTGTTTGTGGCTGGTGCACTGGCGGCCTTGCCGGGCAATGATCTGAATGTTCACCTGATGGTGTTCCTGATGGTAGTGGCGGCGATTCTGGGTGATGCGATTAACTATACGATTGGCCGCCTGTTTGGCGAACGTTTGTTCAGCAACCCGAATTCGAAGATTTTCCGCCGTAGTTATTTGGATCAAACACACAAGTTTTACGAGAAACATGGCGGCAAAACGATTATTCTTGCGCGCTTTGTCCCAATCGTACGAACTTTTGCACCCTTCGTTGCGGGTATGGGGCGCATGTCGTATCGCCACTTTGCGGCCTATAACGTGATTGGTGCGCTAGTTTGGGTGCTGTTATTTACCTATGCTGGCTACCTTTTCGGCAACGTTCCGGTGGTTCAGGAAAATCTGAAATTATTGATCGTGGCGATCATTGTGCTGTCGATTCTGCCGGGTGTGATTGAAATTTGGCGCCACAAACGTGCGGCAGCCAAGGAAAAGCGTCAGCAAGGCTAGCCTTAAGGCAGCAAAGCTGGGAAATATAAAGAGATTAAACCAGAGGGTTCGACCAGTTTTTTATCCACAGCGTCGGGCCGTTATGGTTTAATGAGCGACATTTATGGTCTGTTCCTGCGAACAACCCTTCCGTTTTGCATGGTGAATGCCACTGGGCATCAGTGCTGGCGGGTGATTTTGGGTAGGTTTCAGGGGACTTGTTACAGCATGAACAGCGGACTGGCTTCGGCCGGGTTCAAACAGAAAGGTTATCGATGAGCTGGATTGAACGAATTCTTAATAAGAGCAACGTCTCGCAAACCCGTAAGGCAAGCATTCCTGAGGGTGTCTGGACTAAGTGTGACAGCTGCGGTCAGGTACTTTACCGCGCCGAGTTGGAACGCAATCTCATGGTTTGCCCAAAGTGCGACCATCACATGCGCATGTCTGCGCGTATGCGCCTCTTCACCTTTATGGATGAAGGCAGCGAGGTTGAATTAGGCAGCGAGCTTGAGCCTAAAGATGTTCTGAAGTTTAAAGATTCCAAAAAATATAAAGACCGTCTGGTCGCAGCACAGAAAGAAACTGACGAAAAAGACGCCATGGTTGTCATGAAAGGCACCTTGTACGGCATGCCAATCGTCGTTGCTGCTTTTGAATTTGCCTTCATGGGCGGTTCAATGGCTTCTGTTGTTGGCGCGCGTTTCGTTCGTGCGGTAGAACAGGCATTGGAAGATAATTGCCCGCTGGTCTGTTTCTCAGCCAGTGGCGGTGCGCGTATGCAAGAAGCGCTGATGTCCCTGATGCAGATGGCGAAAACCAGTGCAGCTCTGGCGAAATTACAGGAACGCGGCCTGCCGTACATTTCTGTAATGACTGACCCAACCATGGGCGGTGTGTCGGCGAGTCTGGCAATGCTGGGCGATATCAACGTGGCTGAGCCAAAAGCGCTGATCGGCTTTGCTGGTCCACGCGTTATCGAGCAAACCGTTCGTGAAAAACTGCCGCCGGGCTTCCAGCGCAGTGAGTTCCTGATTGAGAAGGGCGCTATCGACATGATCGTTCGCCGTCCTGATCTGCGACCTAAATTGGGCAGCGTGCTGGCCAAATTAACCGGTCAACCTGAGCCTAAAGTGGACGTGGTTCAGGCTGCAGTCAGCGGCAACGCGGCTGACAACCATCAGGATGCCTGATTAGTCTGAGATGAGGCCGGTCGGTCATTTCAAGCGTGCGGGAACACTCGCACGCTTTGCTCCACGGGCCGCGTCTCATCTGGTTTGTAGTCTTGCTGCAACTTCAATGACTTTGGGTATAGTGTCGAAGTGAACCTAACATTGGCTGAACGAGACTCATGCAGAATCAACCTATTCCCCAAGCCACGTCGCCTTTGGCCGCGTGGCTTTATTATCTCGAAAATCTCCATTCTCAAGCGATAGAGCTGGGTCTCAAGCGTGTCAAAGCGGTCGCCGCTAAGCTCGACTTGCTGCAACCCGCACCTTTTGTCATCACTGTCGCCGGCACCAATGGCAAGGGCACCACCTGTCGCACGCTGGAAGCTATCTTAATGGCTGCGGGTTTGCGCGTCGGCGTCTACAGTTCACCTCATTTGGTTCGCTACACCGAGCGGGTCAGAATTCAGGGTGAAGAGCTGCCAGAACAAGCACATTGCCAATCTTTTGCTACGCTTGAAGCCGGGCGAGGTGATATTCCTCTGACCTATTTCGAGTACGGCACCGTCTCCGCTTTGCAGCTGTTTAAGAACGCCAAACTGGACGTGGTTATCCTCGAAGTAGGCCTTGGCGGGCGTCTTGATGCGACCAATATTGTCGATGCCAACGTGGCCGTGGTGACCAGCATCGCGCTGGACCACACTGACTGGTTAGGGTCAGACCGCGAAAGTATTGGCCGTGAAAAAGCCGGCGTGTTCCGTGGTCAAACGCCCGCCGTGGTTGGCGAGCCTGATATGCCACAGTCCATTGCTGACGTGGCGGCAGAGAAGGGTTCCCAGTTGTATCGCGTGGGTGAAAACTGGCGCTACGCTGTGCAAGGCGACAGCTGGAGCTGGCAGGCCGCCGAGGGCAAGCTGCTGGCTAATCTGCCGATGCCCAACGTTCCGCTCGCCAATGCCGCGACGGCGCTGGCGGCCTTGCATTTTAGTCAGTTAGAGGTTGCCGAAGAGGCGATTCGCAGTGGTTTGCAGCAGGCACAGCTGCCGGGGCGTTTCCAGACGGTAAGCGAGTCGCCGCGTCTGATTCTGGATGTCGCCCATAACCCACACGCCGCGGCATATCTGGCTGGGCGTTTGTCCGAATTGCCACGCAACAGCGGGAAAGTGCGCGCGGTAGTCGGTATGCTGCATGATAAAGATATTGCGGGTACTCTGGCTTGCCTTTCGCCACAAGTGGATTTTTGGTACTGCGCGCCGCTCGAAGGGCCGCGCGGTGCCAGTGTAGAAGAACTCTCTGTGCATCTGACGCAAGCGTATCAGTTCACGGATGTGGTTTGCGCCTGGCAGCAGGCGATGCAGGATGCTGATAGTCAGGATATTGTGATTGTCTGCGGATCATTTCATACCGTAGCGCACGTGATGGCTGCTTTAGACGCGGGGAAAACCAGTGGCTAGTAAGTTTCAAAATCGTCTGGTCGGAACGGTTATTTTGGTGGCGCTCGGCGTGATCATTTTGCCCGGCCTGCTCGATGGCAAGAAAAAGCATTATGAAGATGAGTTTGCGTCCATTCCGCTGGTTCCAAAGCCGGGTGACGCGCCAGAACAAGGGGACGTGCCGCCGCCGGTGACGCAATCTCTGCCAGCCCAGCCGCCGGAAGGCGCGAGCGATGCCGTGAAGGGGCAGGGGAATATCGCCTCACAGCCAGCCAATAGCGGCCAGGAATTGCCTGATGACACCGACGCACAGCCGGATGAGCCGGTCGTCGCGCCAGTCACCAAGCGCCCTGAGCAGCCGAAAGCGACGCAGCAGACGCACCAGCCCCAAACCAAGCCGAAGGCCATTGAGCCTAAGCCAATGGTGGAAGCGAAACCGGTCGAGAAGCCAAAACCGGTCGAAAAGCCGAAGCCAAAACCGGTTGAAAGCAAGCCTGTAGAGCAGCCGAAGGCGGTCGAGCAACCGAAAGCCGTTGAGCAGCCAAAAGCGGCGGAAACGCCAAAAGCTGAAAGCAAGCCGCAGGCGGAAGAAAAAGCGCCAAGTGGTCAGGCTTATATCGTCCAGCTCGGTGCGTTGAAGAATGCGGCTAAGGCTAGCGAAATTGTCGCGAACCTGCGTCTGTCGGGCTATCGCGCTTACACCGTGCCAAGCACGCCGGTGCAGGGGCAGATAACGCGCGTGTTCGTCGGCCCGGATGCTTCGAAGCAAAAACTCGAGGCTTCTCTGCCACAGCTTAATCAGATCAGCGGGTTAAGCGGACAAGTGCGTTCTTACAGCGCAGGGAAGTAAACCTGCATTGTTGGCGCTCTGGTTGCGCCAATTAATGGGTTTAAATCTCTAGAAATAATCGGAAAGGGCACGCGTTTTGTGCCCTTTTTCTATAAGATTCTGAGGTCGGAATTTTATATGTTTCTGCGATGATTGAGGTTTTTTTCATCGCTGTTAATAATTTTCCTAACCCGCAGATTTCCCCTACGCAAACGTTTTCTTTTTCTGTTAGAATTCGCCGCGAAATGGATAGGAGACGGGTTTTACTGGTCTACACATTGGAATACGTTAATGGTCTGGATTGATTACGTCATTATTGCGGTAATTGGGTTTTCTGCTTTAGTTAGCCTGATCCGGGGTTTTGTTCGCGAGGCCTTATCACTGGTAACTTGGGCTTGCGCCTTCTTCGTTGCCAGCCATTATTACCCCTATCTCGCCATCTATTTCACACGTTTCGAAGATGAATTAGTTCGAAACGGGATCGCAATTGCCATCTTGTTCATCGCGACGTTGATCGTAGGTGCAATTGTCAACTATGTGATTGGTTCACTGGTTGAGCGAACCGGGTTATCCGGCACAGACAGAGTGCTAGGCGTGTGTTTCGGCGCACTGCGTGGCGTACTGATTGTTTCCGCGATGTTGTTCTTCCTGGATACCTTTACCGGCTTTTCACAAAGTGAGGACTGGAAACAGTCTCAGTTGATCCCACAGTTCAGTTATATCATCAGGTGGTTCTTTGACTACCTACAGAGCACGTCGAGTTTCTTGCCAAAACATCTCTAGTTTTTGGCAGCGCTGATGAGGAAAAGACAACATGTGCGGTATTGTCGGTATCGCCGGTTTTGCGCCGGTAAACCAGTCGATTTATGATGCGTTAACGGTGTTACAACACCGTGGGCAAGATGCTGCGGGCATCGTCACCATTGATGCTAATAACAACTTCCGTTTACGGAAAGCCAATGGTCTGGTGAGAGATGTATTCGAAGCACGCCATATGCAACGCTTGCAGGGCAACATGGGTATTGGGCATGTTCGCTACCCTACGGCTGGCAGTTCTAGCGCTTCTGAAGCTCAACCTTTCTACGTCAACTCACCGTTCGGCATCACCTTGGCCCACAACGGTAACCTGACCAACGCTCACGAATTGAGAAGTAACCTGTTCGAAGGCCAACGCCGCCACGTTAACACCACTTCTGATTCTGAAATTCTGCTCAATATTCTGGCCAGTGAACTCGACCGTTTCCAGCACTACCCGCTGGAAGCTGACAACGTGTTTGCTGCCGTATCCGCCATGAACCTGAAAATCCGCGGTGCTTATGCATGCGTCGCGATGATCATCGGTCACGGCATGCTGGCGTTCCGCGACCCGCACGGGATCCGCCCGCTGGTTATCGGTAAACGCACTCTGGAAGATGGCCGCAATGAGTACATGGTGGCATCGGAGAGCGTGGCGCTCGACACCTTAGGTTTTGAGTTCCTGCGCGACGTCGCGCCGGGCGAAGCAGTGTACATCACCGAAAAAGGCCAGCTGTTCACCCGCCTGTGTGCTGAAAACCCTCAGTACAACCCTTGCCTGTTCGAATATGTTTATTTCGCGCGTCCGGACTCCTTCATCGACAAGATTTCCGTTTACAGCGCACGTGTTCGCATGGGCGAGAAGCTGGGCGCGAAAATTGCTCGTGAGTGGGAAGATTTGGATATCGACGTGGTCATTCCTATCCCGGAAACCTCTTGCGATATCGCGCTGGAAATCGCCCGTATCCTCGACAAGCCTTATCGTCAGGGCTTCGTGAAGAACCGCTACGTGGGCCGTACCTTTATCATGCCGGGCCAGCAGGAGCGCCGTAAGTCGGTGCGCCGCAAGCTCAACGCCAACCGCGCTGAGTTCCGCGATAAAAACGTGCTGCTGGTGGATGACTCCATCGTGCGCGGTACCACTTCGCAACAAATCGTTGAGATGGCGCGCGAAGCCGGGGCAAAACGCGTTTATCTGGCCTCTGCGGCACCTGAGATTCGCTTCCCGAACGTTTACGGTATCGACATGCCAAGCGCCAACGAGCTGATTGCTCACGGTCGCGAAGTCAGTGAAATCAACCAGATGATTGGCGCCGACGCGTTGATCTTCCAGGACTTGAGCGACCTGATTGCGGCAGTAAAAGAAGATAACGTAGATATCGAGCAGTTCGAATGTTCCGTATTTGACGGCGTTTACGTCACCAAAGACGTGGATCAGAACTACCTCGAATATCTCGAAGCCCTGCGCAACGATGATGCTCAGGCATTACGCGGCCAGCAGGAAGCTGAGAATCTGGAAATGCACAACGAAGGCTAAGTTTCGCCAAGGTAAGCTCTGACAGAGCTATGCCAAGTTGTCGCTGCTATCACGCACCCGTCCAATTCATCTTGGGCGGGTGCGTTTTTTTATGTCAGTATTGGCGCTGAATTCAGTGCAACTTTCCAGAGGCAGTCTCATGAAACGACTTATTGTCGGCATTTCCGGCGCGAGTGGCGCAATTTTTGGTGTTCGGCTCCTTCAGGTACTGCAAAGCGTGCCGGAGATCGAAACCCATCTGGTGATGAGCAACGCCGCCCGCCAGACCTTAACGCTGGAAACCGATTTAACGCTGCGCGAAGTACAGCAACTGGCCGACGTCGTCCATGATTCCCGTGATATTGCCGCCAGCATCTCTTCTGGCTCATTCCGCACCGGAGGGATGGTAATCCTGCCGTGCTCGATTAAAACCCTGTCTGGCATCGTTAATGGCTATACCGACGGTCTGCTGACCCGCGCCGCCGACGTGGTGCTGAAAGAGAGCCGCCGTCTGGTGCTCTGCGTGCGCGAAACCCCGCTGCACCTTGGACATCTGCGCTTAATGACCCAAGCCGCCGAGCTTGGTGCGGTAATTATGCCGCCGGTTCCGGCGTTTTATCATCGGCCAACCAGCGTCGATGACATCATCAATCAGACGGTGAATCGGGTGATTGATCAATTTGACATAGAGCTGCCGGAAGATCTTTTTGTTCGATGGCAGGGCAGCCGCTAGTCGTTCTTCACCATTTACGCCCACCTTTTGCACAAATTGATAACATTGCACCAAAATCAAACATTGCCTGTTTCATTTTGGTGCATTTTTATTGCAATCTGTTCCTGTGCTTTATTCATCTTGCTGATTTCCAGAACTATCTTGATGCATTTTTAATCGCATCGGGCGAGCAATGACCGGTTAACCCATCCGGAACACAATCGGCATGAAAACTGCATACTAAAATCAGGGGGATTCATCTCTCCCGCCTGATAAATAAGCTGCAAACATAATAAAAAGACGTTCAATCACAACAGAAACGACCAACCACAACAGACGATTAATGACTGAGGGTAATGTATGAAAAAGTTGTTCAAGGTTCTTCCTCTGGTTTTGGTTTTAGCCAGCGCAAGTAGCGCTTTCGCAGCTGCTCCGACAGCAATCAAGATCGGCACAGACCCGACTTATGCCCCGTTTGAATCCAAAGACTCCAGCGGCAAACTGGTTGGCTTCGACATCGATTTAGCCAATGAGATGTGCAAACGCGCAGAAATCAAATGTACCTTCGTCGAAAGTGACTTTGATGCGCTGATCCCATCGCTGAAAGCCAAGAAAATTGACGCCATCATCTCCTCGCTGTCTATCACCGAGAAGCGCCAGCTGGAAATCGACTTCACTGAGAAACTCTACGCGGCTAACGCCCGTCTGATCGCGCCAAAAGGCACCAAACTGGTTCCTACTCTGGACGCGCTGAAAGGCAAAAACGTTGGCGTGCTGCAAGGCTCAACGCAGGAAGCCTATGCTAATGCCGAGTGGCAGCCAAAAGGCGTGAACGTGGTGGCTTACCAGAACCAAGACCTGATCTATGCAGACTTGGCTTCAGGCCGCCTTGACGCCGCCTTCCAGGACGAAGTTGCAGGCAGCGAAGGCTTCCTGAAACAGGCTCCGGGCAAAGATTACGTGTTCGCTGGCCCATCAGTGAAAGATGACAAATTCTTTGGCGTGGGTACCGGTATGGGCCTGCGTAAAGACGACGGCGACCTGAAAGCCGCGTTAAACAAAGCCTTTGACTCAATGCGTAAAGACGGGACTTACGACAAACTGGCGAAGAAATACTTCGACTTCAACGTCTACGGCGACTAACCCTTAGCCTGATGATGCTCGCGGCCTGCCGTCAGGGTGGGCCGCACTCAGCCATAAAATTGTATTTTTGGTCTGTATAAAAGTTGTCTGTATCACAGTTGTCTGCGTAACAGTGTCAGCATAACGATAACCTGCGACAGATGTCGGTCAAAGACAGGAAAAAAGCATGCTATACGGGTATTCCCAAGTCATCATTCAGGGCACTTTAGTTACGCTTGAGCTGGCGATCTCCTCAGTTCTGCTGGCGGTGGTCATTGGCCTTATCGGGGCCGGTGGCAAGCTCTCAAAAAGTCGTCTGATTTCCGGGATCTTCGGCTGCTACACCACGCTCATCCGCGGTGTGCCGGACTTGGTTCTGATGTTATTAATCTTCTACGGGTTACAAATCGTCCTTAACAGCCTGACTGAGTCACTGGGCATGGCGCAGATTGATATCGATCCGCTCAGCGCCGGTATCATCACGCTCGGCTTTATCTATGGCGCTTACTTCACCGAAACCTTCCGTGGTGCCTTTATGGCCGTGCCGCGCGGGCAAATTGAAGCCGCCACCGCCTTTGGTTTTAGCGGCGGGCAGATTTTCCGCCGGATCCTGTTCCCCGCTATGATGCGCTTCGCCTTACCGGGTATTGGCAACAACTGGCAGGTTATTCTCAAGGCGACCGCGCTGGTCTCTCTGCTTGGCCTGAATGATGTGGTGAAAGCCACGGTGCTGGCGGGTAAGGGCACTTATCAACCTTTCTATTTCGCCATCGTTGCCGGGGTGATTTATCTGGTGTTTACCACGGTTTCTAACGGTGTGTTGCTCTGGCTGGAACGCCGCTATTCGCTGGGTGTGAAGAGGGCGGACCTATGATTGAGATCCTGCAACAATATGGCATGTCGCTGCTCTACAGCGATGGCTACCGTTTTACCGGGCTGGCGGTGACGCTGTGGCTGCTGATCAGTTCAGTGGTAATGGGCGGCCTGCTGGCGGTGCCGATGGCCGTCGGGCGCGTGTCGTCGAATAAATTTATTCGTCTGCCTATCTGGCTCTACACCTACGTGTTTCGTGGCACGCCGCTCTATGTACAGCTGCTGGTGTTTTACTCCGGCATGTACAGTTTGGAGATCGTGCGCGGGACGGACTTCCTCAACGCCTTCTTCCGTAGCGGCCTGAACTGTACGATTTTGGCGCTGACACTCAACACCTGCGCGTACACCACCGAGATTTTCGCCGGTGCCATTCGCGCAGTGCCGCACGGCGAGATTGAGGCTGCCAATGCTTACGGCTTCTCACGCTTCAAGCTCTATACCTGCATCATTTTGCCTTCGGCGCTGCGCACGGCTCTGCCTGCTTACAGTAACGAAGTGATCCTGATGCTGCACTCCACGGCGCTGGCGTTTACCGCCACTGTCCCGGATGTCTTGAAGATTGCCCGCGACATTAACTCGGCGACCTATCAGCCGTTTTACGCCTTCGGCATCGCGGCGGTGATTTACCTGTGCATCTCCTTCGTATTGATTGGTCTGTTCCGTTTGGCGGAAAGACGCTGGCTGGCGCACGTTAAGCCTCAAGCTCACTAATAAGTATTATTTTGCGGATATAACACTATGCCAGACAACAAATTAGCGGTTATCGACCTGCACAAACGCTACGGCGAACATGAAGTTTTGAAAGGCGTGTCGCTCTCCGCCAACGCCGGTGACGTGATAAGCATTATTGGATCTTCAGGTTCCGGTAAAAGTACTTTCCTGCGCTGCATTAACTTCCTTGAGAAGCCGAGCGAAGGTTCGATCAGCGTCAATAATCAGGATATCCGGATGGTGCGCGACACCGACGGGCAGCTGAAAGTCTTCGACAAGAAGCAGCTTCAGCTGCTGCGCACCAAGCTGACCATGGTGTTTCAGCACTTCAATCTGTGGAGCCACATGACGGTGCTGGAAAACGTCATGGAGGCGCCGATTCAGGTGCTGGGCCTGAGCAAAGCTGAAGCCCGCGAGCGCGCGGTGAAGTATCTCGACAAAGTGGGCATCGACGCCCGCGCTCAGGGGAAATACCCGGTTAACCTTTCGGGCGGTCAGCAGCAGCGCGTGTCTATCGCCCGTGCGCTGGCGATGGAGCCTGAAGTGTTGCTGTTCGACGAGCCAACCTCGGCGCTGGACCCCGAGCTGGTGGGCGAAGTCTTGCGCATCATGCAGAAGCTGGCGGAAGAGGGCAAAACCATGGTGGTGGTGACGCACGAGATGGAGTTTGCTCGTCACGTTTCCAGCCACGTGATCTTCTTGCATCAGGGCGTGATTGAAGAGCAGGGCAATCCGGCAGATGTGTTCGGCAGCCCGAAATCTGCGCGTTTGCAGCAGTTCTTGTCAGGTGCTCTGAAGTAATAGCTGGAAGTAAGAAAGTAGAAGTAACAAAAGTGTCCTCCCCGGCTGAAGGGGAGGACCTTGCTGCATTAGCCCTTGGCGGCCAGCAGGCAGAGTTGCACGGTCAGTTCGTAAGACTTCACGAAGGAGCTTACGGGCAGGAACTCATACTTAGAGTGGAAGTTGTGCGCGCCGGTGAAGTAGTTTGGCGTCAGCAAGCCTTTCGCTGACAGCGCCGCGCCGTCGGTGCCGCCGCGCATTGGGATCACCTTCGGCTCCACGCCAATCTGTTGTAAACCGGCGAAAATCAGGTCGATGGCGCGACGGTCTTCGCCAATGGCACTGCTGATATTGCTGTAGGTATCGCTGATTTCTACCGAGACTTTAGCCGTCGGGTATTTGGCTTGGATCTCTTTCGCCACTTGCTGAATTTTTACTTTTCGCGCCGCAAAACTGTCGCTGTCGAAGTCGCGAATAGAGGCTTTAAGCTCCGCGCCTTGCTGGGTGGCGCTCATGCCGTTGAACCAGACATAGCCTTCGCGGCCTTCGGTGTTTTCCGGCGTTTCGGCGCGGTCAAACTGGCTGATGAAGTCGTGAGCCATTAACAGTGGGTTGACCAGTACGCCTTTGGCGGACATTGGGTGGGCGGTCACGCCTGTGAAGCTGATGTCTACCGCCGCCGCGTTGAAGTTCTCATACACCACTTCGCCCAATTCGCAGCAGTCGATGGTGTAGGCGAAGTCTACGTCGAAACGCGCCAGATCCAGCGCCTTCGCGCCGCGCAGGCCAATCTCTTCATCTGGCACGAAGGCCACGACGATATCGCCATACTGCTGGTCTTCACGCAGATTTTCCAGCAGGGTCATTACCACGGTGACGGCGGCTTTGTTGTCCGCGCCGAGCACGCTGGTGCCGTCGCTAAAAATAATCTCCTGACCTTTGTACGGCAAAATCTCCGGGCGCTCAGAAGGGCGTAGCCAGATATCTTTTTCTTTATTCAGGCAGACGTCGTCGCCGGTGAAGGTCAGGGTTTGCGGGTGAATGTCCGGGCTGAGGCCGACGTCCACGGTATCAATATGGGTGATGAAGCCAATGCGCGGTCCGCCTTGCTTGGTGCCCGGTTTAACGGCGGTGACGGTGGCGTGTTCATCAATTTGAATATTTTGCAGGCCCAGCGTTTTGAGTTCGTCGGCGAGTAATTTCGCCAATGTGTGCTGGCCCGGCGTGCTTGGAAGGGTAGTAGCGTGGGCATCACTTTGCGTGCTCACTGACAGGTAACGAAAGAAACGTTCGGTAAGCTGTTTTTCGATTGTTGTCGACATTATGACCCCTAAGTTTGCTTACATAGAAGATTTTCATATATAACAGAGAATTACTAGCTGTTGCCTGAATGTTAATCTGTTTTTAAAAGATGCACCACGAAGAATAAGCGTTATTAAACACAACGACAGGGAAAACCATGAAACACAACATCATCAAAATAAGTGCCGGTTTACTGGCCTTGGCGGTGACGGGCGGCGTGTCCGCCAAGACCTTAGTCTATTGCTCAGAAGGCTCGCCAGAGCAGTTCAACCCGCAGCTCTACACCTCGGGAACCTCGGTAGACGCCAGCGCGGTGCCTATCTATAACCGTCTGGTCGATTTCAAAGCCGGTACCACTGATTTAGTGCCGAGCCTTGCCGAAAGCTGGGACATCAGCCCGGACGGCAAAACCTACACTTTCCACCTGCGTAAAGGGGTGAAATTCCAGAGCAGCAAGATTTTCACGCCAACCCGTGACTTCAACGCTGATGACGTGATTTTCTCCTTCATGCGCCAGAAAGACGAAAATAACCCTTACCACAAGGTGTCGGGCGGGACTTACCTCAACTTCGACAGCCTGAAGATGGGTGACCTGATTGGCAGCATCGACAAGGTGGATGACTACACAGTTCGCTTCAATCTGACCCGCCCGGAAGCCCCGTTTGTGGCTGATTTGGCATGGTATTTCGCCTCTATCCTCTCGGCAGAATATGCCGACCAGATGCTGAAAGCCGGTACGCCAGAAAAAGTCGACATGAACCCTATCGGCACCGGCCCGTTCGAACTGGTGCAGTACCAGAAAGACACTCGTCTGCTGTACAAAGCTTTCCCGGAATACTGGCAGGGCAAGTCGAAAATCGACCGTCTGGTGTACACCATTACGCCTGATGCCTCAATGCGTCTTGCCAAACTGGAGAAGAATGAGTGTCAGGTGATGCCATTCCCCAATCCGGCTGACTTGGACCGCATGCGCGCCAACAAAGACATTAATCTGATGAGCAAGTCCGGGCTGAATACCGGCTTCCTCTCCTTCAATACTCAAAAGCCGCCGTTGGATAATGTGAAAGTGCGTCAGGCGCTGAGCATGGCGATCAACAAGCCGCAAATCATCGAAGCCGTGTTTCAGGGCACCGGGACAGTAGCCAAAACGCTGCTGCCGACCGGCGTCTGGGGCTATAACGATAAAGTGGCGGATTACGATTTCTCACCAGAGAAAGCCAAGGCGTTGTTAGCCGAAGCCGGTTTCCCGAATGGTTTTGATATCGATCTGTGGGCGATGCCGGTTCAGCGCCCATACAACCCAAATGCCCGCCGCATGGCCGAGATGATCCAGTCCGACTGGGCGAAGATTGGCGTGAAGGCGCACATCGTGAGCTACGAGTGGGGCGAGTATCAGACCCGCATCCGCAACGGTGAGCACATGGCCGCGTTGATGGGCTGGACCACCGCCAACGGCGACCCGGACAACTTCTTCGGCCCGCTGTATACCTGTAACGCAGCCAAAGGCGGTTCTAACTCGGCCAAGTGGTGTTATCCGCCATTCGATAAGTTAATCACCGAAGCCAAAGAGACAACCGATCATGACAAGCGCGTCGCGCTGTATGAAGAAGCCCAGCAAGTGATGCACGATCAGGCTCCGGCAGTGTTTATCGCCCACTCGACGATTTTCGAACCAGTTCGCAAAGAAGTGAGCGGGTACGAGGTCGACCCGTTTGGGAAACATATTTTCTACCAGACGGACATTAAGGAGTAGGAAAGAGGGCGGCTTTCGGGGCGCTAACTTTTGGGCTGCTGCCCTGACCTGCTTTTTAAATCTTTAAATTCAAATTCAAATTCAACTTCAAAACCGTGGGCGTCGGCCCACACCGACCAAGGGAGGCGTAAACGCGCCTCCCTTGGAACCCTGCGTTTTTTCCTGCTGTAAAATAGAGGCTTCGCAGGGTTGGAATGGACGTGTTTCAGCGGCTTCAGCGCTCGTCGCGAAGTGCCGCCGCTTAGGCGGTTCCCTCGCTGCGGGATTCCAACCCGCGTAAAAAGACACGCGGTTTTCCACCTCTTGCTCGGCGTCACTTCTGAACGCGACCTACTGGCATTTCAACCGTGCCATTTCAGTGGGATTTGTCTTGGATTTTGGTTTGCCCCTCCCCCTGGCAAGGGGGAGGCTAGGAGGGGGTATTGCATAAAATTCAGTGGCTTATGTGAGAAATACCCCACCCCAACCCTCCCCTAAATAGGGGAGGGAGTAGACCCAAAATCACTGAAACGGTTCGGTTGAAATGCCTCAAAACCGCAGTCAAAAATGGCGCTGAGCAAGAGGTTCAAGACCTAAGGCTTGAATCCCGCAGCGAAGGAACCGCCTAAGCGGCGACATTTTGCGGTGGAGAACGGAAGTACCTGAAACACGTCCGCCCAACCAGCGGAGCGCGCAGCAAAGAGCCGGGGAGTCTTGAGGGGCGCGGCGATAGGCGCCCCTCAAGGCCGGTGTGGCGGCAGCGCACGACCTTGACCTTAAAGGCTCGCTTGGGAAGCCCATCCCAATCACCCCTTCAAAACGCTCTCAAGCGCCTCCTTCAACTCCTGATGCCCAAACGTAAACCCTGCATCTTCCAATCTCCTCGGCACGGCTCGCTGGCCGCCCAGCACCAAAACGGCTGATTCACCCATCAACAGGCGCACAGCGCCCGCTGGGACTCGCATAAAGGCCGGGCGGTGGAGGACTTCACCCAGCAGGGCGCTGAACTGCTCATTGCGGGCGGGATAGGGGGAAACCATATTGAATGGGCCATTCAGGGTTTCGTGCATCAACAGGAAAATGATGCCGTTTACCATGTCGTCGATGTGGATCCACGGCATATATTGCTGGCCGTCGCCGAACGGGCCGCCGAGACCGGCGCGGAAGGGCAGTACCATTTTTGCCAGCGCGCCGCCTTTACTGGCTAACACCACGCCGGTGCGCAGCAGGCAGACTCGGGTGCGGTCGCTCTCTGCGGCTAACGCTAAGGCTTCCCAACGAGCGCAGAGTTGCCAAGTGAACTGCTTGTTTGGCGGCTCATCTTCGGGCACTAACGCCTGCCCTTGGTCGCCGTAATAGCCCACGGCGGAGCCGGAGATGAAGACTGACGGCGGCTTCTGGCTGGCGTTAATCAGGGTGGCTAGTTGCTCGGTGATCTGCCAGCGGCTATCGCATAACTTCTGCTTCTGATCTTTGGTCCAGCGCTTATCGGCGATTGGTTCTCCGGCGAGATTGATCACCGCGTCGAAGCCGTCTAAAGAGGTTTTATCTTCCAGCGACTCCCACAGCAATACCTGCGGGCCAAGCACCTTGGCGGCGCGGGAGGGGGTGCGAGTCAGCGCCGTGATATGGTGCGACTGGCCGAGCAGACGTTCTGTGAGTCGGCGTCCGATAAGGCCGGTGGCTCCGGTTATCAAGATTTTCATAGGCTGGCTCCTTAACTTATTGAATGCCCGTTGGAAGGCTTCTTTTTAGCATAGGTTACTCCTCGTACTAAACACGCGATATGGAGCACATCCTGAGTGAAATATTTTTATCCCCAATGCGTCGATAACCCGCGCGGGTATCGGCAAAAATCACGGCATTGGGGATAACAACGAGGCGTTGTTCGCTACTTCTGATCGGCCACGGCGTAGGCTTTTTGCGTCGCAGGGCGGTTCTTGATGCGTTCAAACCAGTTGCGCACGGCAGGGTAGTTCGCCAGATCAATCCGTTGCCGCTCGTGTGACACTGCCCACGGGTAGGTCGCGATATCGGCAATGCTGTAGTTTTCGCCAGCAATATAGGCGTTTTTCTCCAGCTGGGTATTGAGCACGTTGTACAGGCGTTGGGTTTCTTGCAGATAACGCTCGATGGCGTAAGGGACGGGCTGCGGGGCGAAGTGGGTGAAATGGTGATTTTGCCCCAGCATCGGGCCGAATCCGCCGACTTGCCAGTAGAGCCACTGGAGGGTCAGGGTGCGTTCGCGCAGCTCTTGGCTGAGCAGTTTGCCGGTTTTGTCGGCGAGATACTGCAAGATGGCACCAGACTCAAACACGCTAATCGGCGCGCCGTTGTCTACGGGATGATTATCTACAATGGCAGGAATTTTATTATTGGGCGAGATGGCGAGAAACTCGGGCTTGAACTGATCGCCGGAACTGATGTTAATGCGTTGGATTCGATAGGGTATTTCGGCTTCTTCCAGAAAGAGAGTGATTTTGTGTCCGTTGGGTGTTGGCGCGTAATATAAATCAATCATAATGCCTCCTGCGTTATTAGATTTTGTGGCCGACATGCGGCAGAGCGGGATTCTGAAAATAGAAGAATAGCGTTGAATTGTTACTGTATCGGGTGCAACATCCGCAAACTATCAACTTTAGGTTAACATATCAGTTAAGCTTGGTTTCCACTGTGAGACTAGTCTGATGGTTTCCGGCCAAGACTGTCTTAGCTTTAAGCGTGGAACAATGCACCTCTGGCTATTGAAGCGCCCCCGCAGAGACAGATAGAATCAGCGGATACTCAATTTTACCCTTAGAAGGTTTCATAGGATGGCGGAACAAGAGCAGAACACCGGCACCGGCGAATGGGTTGATATCGTCAACGAAGAGAACGAAGTAATAGCCCAGGCTAGCCGTCAACAGATGCGAGCTCAGTGCCTGCGCCATCGTGCGAGCTACATCGTAGTTCACGATGGCATGGGTAAAATCCTGGTGCAAAGACGCACCGAGACCAAAGATTTCTTCCCAGGTTGGTTAGATGCCACTGCCGGCGGCGTGGTGCAGAGTGGGGAGAATGTGTTGGATTCCGCCCGTCGCGAAGCAGAAGAAGAGCTGGGTATTGCCGGCGTGCCTTTTGCCGAGCACGGCATGTTCTACTTCGAAGAGCCAAACAAGTGCCGGGTTTGGGGCGCGTTGTTCAGCTGCGTTTCCCACGGTCCTTTCGCTTTGCAGGAAGAAGAAGTCGACGAAGTGAGCTGGATGACGCCAGAAGAGATCACTGCCCGTTGCGACGAATTCACGCCAGACTCGCTGAAAGCGCTGTCACTGTGGATGACCCGCAACAATGAGAAAGAACACGGTAAGCCGTTGGTTCGCGAAGAGAAAATCTTACCGGGCGATCCGCTGCCGGTTGAAACCTCTTCCTTCTCGCTGGGTGATGTTCAGGAAAGCAAAAGTGCCGACGGAGCTTAACCGCTTCTGAGTAAAATGCACCAAGGGGCGGCTTAGGCCGCCCTCTGCGTTTCTAGGGATTATTCAGGCTTAACAGCTATCGCGGCGGCAGAGTGATGAGGCAATCGCGACTTCTTCCCACTCTTCATCATTAATGCGCGCCAGCAGGGCCTGCGCAGCGCGGATACCAATCTCTTTGTGCGGAATGGCGATGGTGGTCAACGGCGGCTGACACACCTTGCTCACGTCACTGTTGCCAAAACCCACCACGGCTAAATCATCCGGTACTTTCACTCTTCGGCGCTGACATTCGTACAGCACGCCGCAGGCCAGCTCGTCGGAAACGCAGACCAGCGCGTCGAGTTCAGGCCATGCCAGCAAGAACTCCGGCAGCTGGCGCGCGCCGGTGGTGAAGTTGGCTGGCTCGGCGGAGTTGATCACCCGATGCACCGACATATGTGCCTTGAGCATGGCTTTGTGCCAGCCTTGCAGGTGCTGCTGGAAGATCCACTGCTCCTGATTGGCGCACAGCATGCCAATGTTTTTATAGCCGCGGTCAATCACCGTTTTGGTCAGTTGGTACATGGCTTCGACGTTATCGATGCCGATATTCATATCAATCGGCGACTCGGTTAACGCGCCAATCTCCAGCACAGGAATCGAGGTGTTATCCAGCCAATTGCGCACGTTCGGCGAGTGCTCGACGCTGAGCAAAATGGCGGCGGCTAAGTTGTAGGAGAGCAGGGTTTCGAGCAGCTTCTCTTCGCGTTCGAGGCGATGTTGCGACTCGGCCAGCATGATTTGATACCCGGCGGGTTGCAGGATTTTTTGCAAACCGGCAAACATCTCGGCACAGCCCGGCTCAGAAAGGCTTGGGACAATCATCGCAATGGTGTAGGAAGAGGCGGAAGCGAGCGAGCTGGCGGCCTGATTGGGCAAATAGCCGAGCTGGCTGACGGCCTCTTCAATTTTCTCACGCAGTTTATCCGAAACCTGTTCCGGCGTTCTTAGCGCGCGGGACACGGTCATACTCCCGACACCCGCGAGTTGCGCGACATCGGCCAGCGTCACTCTTCCGGTACTGCGTCGTTTTTTGTTAATCGACATTCACTATCCTGACTCTTAACTGCGCATCTTGCACAGGGCATAGCTAGCTAAAATGGGCCGCAAACCAGAGGGTTCCCGCAAGAACGGCAGGGGTAACAGCGGCAGATGTGATGAATTATCGGCAAATCGTGGACAAAGTATATCCTTATTTCTCATCCCCAATGTTGTCTGATACCTCGGGCTGATTATTTTTGATAGCGCTATCACAGAATCAAATGATAGAAGTTTGGTAGCGCTACCTTTGTGATTTGCGTCACAGATGTTAACGCTATCGCTGAGTAGAGTCTGGATCGTTAATGGGATCGGGGGAGGTTGTTAATGCTTTTAACCTTGATGACCTTTAGGCCCAGTAACACCACAAATTAAGAATTCCAAAAATAAGAGTCAGGAGTTGCAATGCTTAATGATTGGCTGACACCAGATACGATCCACATCAGACACGACATCACTGACTGGCGCGAAGCCGTGAAAGCCAGTGCTGAACCTTTACTGGCGAACGGCACTATCACTGCCGACTACGTTGAGGCGATTTTTGCTCAGCATGAGAAGTTAGGTCCGTACTACGTTTTGGCGCCGGGCATTGCTATGCCGCACGCCCGCCCTGAAGAGGGAGCTAAAGGCTTGGGATTATCTTTACTGACACTGCCTCACGGCGTGAAATTTAACTCAGAAGATAATGACCCGGTGTATAGCGTGGTGATGTTAGCCGCGCCGGATAAGCACAGCCATATAGAATTAATTTCTGAGCTGGCGGAGCTATTTTCCAGCGAAGATGAAATGCAAAAAATATTTGCAGCTAAAGATATAAAAACTATTCAGGAAATTATCTCTAAATTCTAATTCCTGAACCAAGGGAATAACGTCAGTTCATCATGGATGCGTAATACGGTACACGTCAGTTTAATACTGGTGAGTTACCCTACAAACTTTAAAACACAGGTAAATAACATGAAAATTATGGCGATTTGTGGTTCAGGTTTAGGCAGCAGCTTTATGGTAGAAATGAACATCAAAAAAGTGCTGAAAAAGTTGAATATTCAGGCCGTGGTTGAGCATTCAGATCTCTCTTCTGCCATTCCGGGCGAAGCGGATCTCTTCGTGATGGCGAAAGACATCGCCGCCAGCGCCAGCATTCCAGAGAACCAGTTGGTGGTCATTACTAACATTGTGGATATTAATGAGCTGGAAACCAAGTTAGTCGCCCACTTCGAAAAATATCCTGTGTGATAAGACGATTATTCTAAAAATAAAGAGGTGTATATGTTTATCCAGGAAACGCTCAAGTTTGTGGTTGATATATTAAAAGTGCCTTCTATTTTGGTCGGTCTTATTGCGTTGATCGGTCTGGTCGCACAAAAGAAAAACTTTTCCGATGTGGTGAAAGGCACGGTAAAAACAATATTAGGCTTTCTGGTATTGGCGGGCGGTGCCACGGTATTAGTCGGGGCATTAAATCCTTTAGGCGGCATGTTTGAACATGCTTTCAGTATTCAGGGGATCATTCCAAATAACGAGGCGATTGTGTCTATCGCTTTGGAGAAATTCGGTGCGCCTACTGCCTTGATCATGGCGTTCGGCATGGTGGCTAACCTGATCGTCGCGCGTTTCACTCGCCTGAAATACGTGTTCCTGACAGGCCACCACACCTTCTACATGGCCTGTATGATCAGCGTTATCCTCACCGTCGCTGGTTTCGAAGGCGTGGGTCTGGTGTTCACCGGTTCCCTGACGCTGGGTCTTATCATGGCGTTCTTCCCGGCACTGGCGCAGCGCTATATGCGTCGCATCACCGGCAATGACGACGTGGCATTCGGCCATTTCGGTACTATCGGTTATGTGCTGTCAGGCTGGATTGGGAGCAAGGTCGGTAAAGGTTCTCGCTCTACCGAAGAGATGAACCTGCCGAAGAACCTCAGCTTCCTGCGCGATAGCTCGATTTCTATCTCGCTGACCATGATCATCATCTACCTGATCCTCGCCGTGTTCGCGGGCCAAGTATTCGTTGAGCAGACTTACAGCGCGGGCCAGAACTACTTGGTGTACTCCATCATCATGGCTATTACCTTCGCGGCGGGCGTGTTCATCATCCTGCAAGGCGTGCGTCTGATTCTGGCGGAAATCGTTCCGGCATTCGTCGGCTTCTCTGAGAAGCTGGTGCCTAATGCTCGCCCGGCGCTGGACTGCCCGGTGGTGTACCCTTACGCGCCAAATGCCGTGCTGATTGGTTTCCTGTTCAGCTTCCTCGGCGGTCTGGTTGGCCTGTTCCTGCTGGGTCAGTTCAATCTGGTATTGATTCTGCCGGGCGTGGTGCCGCACTTCTTCACCGGTGCTACCGCTGGCGTGTTCGGTAACGCCACCGGCGGTCGTCGCGGCGCAATGGTTGGGGCATTTGCCAACGGCGTGCTGATCACCTTCCTGCCAGTTCTGTTGCTGCCGGTACTGGGTGCGCTAGGCTTCGCCAACGCCACCTTCTCTGATGCTGACTTCGGCGTCATTGGTATCCTGCTCGGCAATCTGGCTCGCTTCATGTCGAAAGAAGCCATTATGGCGCTGATCGTGGCTATCTTCGCCGCGCTGGTGGCCTACAACTATCTGGCGAAAAAGCCAGCCGCAGAAAAAGCAGTAAGCGAAAAGTAATTCTTCCTAAGTACCACTAACCATCCGGGAAAGCACAAGGTAAGGCCTGTTAATCATTAACAGGCCGAGCCAAGTGCTAACTAAAATAAGGACCAATAAACATGAAAGATGTCCAAGAGGTTCGTGAGTTTGCTCGTCAAATCCGTATTGAGACCCTAAAAATGCTCACCGGATTAGGCTTTGGTCACTACGGCGGCAGCATGTCGGTGGTCGAAACGCTGGCGGTGCTGTATAGCGACGTGATGCGTATCGACCCGGCCAAGCCCGACTGGCAAGAGCGTGATTATTTTGTTCTGTCGAAAGGCCATGCCGGCCCGGCGCTGTATGCCACGCTGGCGTTGAAAGGCTACTTCCCACAGGCCGATTTGAAAACGCTAAACCAGAATGGAACCAAGCTGCCGAGCCATCCTGATCGCCTGCGCACCATCGGCGTGGATGCAACCACCGGATCTCTGGGGCAGGGCGTGTCTATTGCCACCGGCATGGCGCTGTCGCACAAACTGGCGAAACGCGCTAACCGCGTGTTCTGCGTGGTGGGCGACGGTGAGTTGAACGAGGGCCAATGCTGGGAGGCTTTCCAGTTTATTGCTCACCACAATCTCAACAACCTGACGGTGTTTATCGACTACAACAAGCAACAGCTTGACGGCTTGCTGGATGAAGTCATCAAGCCGTTTGATTTAGCCGGTAAGTTCAGCGCCTTTGGCTTCGACGTGTTGACCATCAAGGGTGATGACATCGTGGCCCTGCAGAATGCCCTAACGCCGGTGCGTCAGGGCGAGCAGCGCCCGCTGGCCATCGTGCTCGATAGCGTGAAAGGACAGGGCGTGAAGTATCTGGAATCACTGGCTAACTCGCACCATCTGCGATTAACCCCGGAAGTGAAACTGGAAATCGAAAACGCCATTGCTGAACTGGAGGCCGCCCATGTTTGAAGTCACGCTGGAACTGAAACCCGACAACATTGAAATGCGTAAAGTCTACGGCAACGTAGTGCGGGAAAAAATCGTCGAGAACACGCCAATAATCGCTCTCGAAGCTGACCTGATGAGCGCCATGGCGATGGACGGCGTGCACCGCGACCATCCGCAGCACGTGATTAACTGCGGCATCATGGAAGCTAACGTGATTGGCGTCGCTGCTGGCCTGTCACTGACCGGGCGCGTACCGTTTGTCCACACTTTCACCGCCTTCGCCAGCCGTCGCTGCTTCGATCAGTTGTTTATGTCTTTGGATTATCAGAAGAATAACGTCAAGGTGATCGCCTCTGACGCCGGTGTCACCGCCTGCCACAATGGCGGCACGCACATGTCTTTCGAGGACATGGGCATTGTGCGCGGCTTGGCGAACTCGATTGTGTTGGAAGTCACCGACGCCGTGATGTTCCGCGATATCTTGCAGCAGCTGGTGGATCTGAAAGGCTTCTACTGGGTGCGCACCATCCGCAAACAGGCGACTCAGGTGTATAAAGAGGGTTCCACCTTCACCATCGGTAAAGCCAACCTGCTTCGCGACGGCGATGATATTACCCTGATTGCTAACGGTATTATGGTAGCAGAGGCCTTAAAAGCGGCGGAGATTCTGGCGCGTGACGGCATCAGCGCGGCGGTTATCGACATGTTCACCCTGAAACCTATCGATAAAGAGATCATTCAGCAATACGCTGCCAAAACCGGCAAAATCGTCACCTGTGAGAACCACAGCATCCATAACGGGCTGGGTTCAGCCGTGGCGGAAGTGCTGGTCGAACATACGCCGGTGCCGATGCGCCGCGTGGGCGTGAAGGAGCGCTACGGCCAAGTCGGCACGCAGGATTTCTTGCAGCAGGAGTACGGCCTGACCGCCGAGCACATTCTGGAGGCGGCGAAACAGCTGCTGTAACGGAATTAAGCCCAAAAAAAACGCCGACGTGATGTCGGCGTTTTGCATTCTGAGCAGGCGGGAAATTAAGCTTTAGCAGCCGCTTCAGCCTGTGCAGATTGGATCGCAGTCAGTGCCACGGTGTAGACGATATCGTCAACCAGCGCGCCGCGAGACAGGTCGTTAACTGGCTTACGCATGCCTTGCAGCATTGGCCCGATTGAGACCAAATCAGCCGAACGCTGAACCGCTTTATAGGTGGTGTTACCGGTGTTCAGGTCTGGGAAGATGAACACGGTCGCTTTACCCGCTACCGGTGAGTTTGGCGCTTTGGACTGTGCAACGTCAGCCATGATTGCGGCGTCATATTGCAGTGGACCGTCGATGATCAGGTCTGGGCGTTTTTCCTGCGCCAGACGGGTCGCTTCACGCACTTTCTCAACGTCGCTACCTGCACCAGAGTTACCGGTGGAGTAGGAGATCATGGCTACGCGTGGCTCGATACCGAAGGCTGCAGCGGAATCCGCAGACTGGATAGCGATTTCAGACAGCTGTTCAGCCGTTGGGTCCGGGTTGATCGCACAGTCGCCGTAAACCAGCACTTGGTCAGGCAGCAGCATGAAGAACACGGAAGAGACCAGCGAGCTGCCCGGCGCAGTTTTGATCAGCTGCAACGGTGGGCGGATGGTGTTCGCCGTGGTGTGCACCGCGCCGGATACCAGACCGTCAACTTCGCCTTTTTCCAGCATCAGGGTGCCGAGAACCACGTTGTCTTCCAACTGCTCGCGGGCAACCACTTCGGTCATGCCTTTGCTTTTACGCAGTTCAACCAGACGCGCCACGTACTCTTCACGCACCACCACTGGGTCAACAATCTGGATGCCTTTGCCCAGCTCAATGCCCTGAGCCGAAGCCACGCGTTGGATCTCTTCTGGATTACCCAGCAGCACGCATTCTGCAATACCACGTTCAGCACACAGAGAAGCGGCTTTTACGGTACGCGGCTCGTCGCCTTCTGGCAGCACGATGCGTTTTTTCGCGCTACGCGCCAGTTCGGTCAACTGATAGCGGAACGCCGGTGGAGACAGGCGGCGTGAACGCTCGGAGTGGGCGCTCAGGGAGTTGATCCAGTCGCTGTTGATGTGGGAAGCCACGTACTGTTGCAGCTTCTCAACGCGCTGGTGGTCATCTGCTGGCACTTCCAGGTTGAAGCTTTGCAGGCTGAGGGAAGTCTGCCATGTGTTGGTATCCACCATGAACACCGGCAGGCCAGTTTTGAACGCGCGCTCGCACAGGGTGTTGATGCGATCGTCGATGTCATAGCCGCCAGTCAGCAAGATTGCGCCGATTTCAACGCCATTCATCGCCGCCAAACAGGCTGAAACCAGCACGTCAGGACGGTCAGCGGAGGTAACCAGCAGCGAGCCCGGACGGAAGTGCTCCAGCATGTGCGGGATGCTGCGCGCGCAGAAGGTCACGGATTTCACGCGGCGAGTCTGGATGTCACCTTCATTGATGATGCGAGCATTCAGGTGCTTCGCCATGTCGATGGCGCGAGTGGCGATCAGCTCGAAGCTCCAAGGAATGCAGCCCAGCACCGGCAGCGGGCTGTTAGCGAACAGCTGGCTTGGGTCAACGTTGGCCACGCTTGCTTTGGTGGAGTCATCGAAGATTTCAGACAGGTCAGGGCGCGTACGGCCTTGATCATCAACCGGGGCGTTCAGTTTGTTAATGATAACGCCGGTGATGTTTTTGTTTTTGCTGCCGCCGAAGCTGCTACGTGCCAGCTCAATGCGCTCTTTCAGCTGTGCCGGGGAGTCATTGCCCAGCGCGATAACGAAGACGATTTCGGCATTCAGGGTTTTGGCAATTTCATAGTTCAGGGCGTTAGCGAACTGATGTTTACGGGTTGGCACCAAGCCTTCAACCAGCACGACTTCTGCATCTTTGGTGTTTTCGTGGTAACGGGCGATGATCTCTTCCATCAGCACGTCCTGTTGGTTAGAGCTCAACAGGTTTTCAACGTGGTTCATTTTCAGCGGCTCGGCAGCAGGAACGCTGGAGTTGGCGCGAATAATGGTGGTGGTTTGGTCTGGCGAATCGCCGCCGGTGCGCGGCTGGGCGATAGGCTTGAAGATACTTAGGCTAACGCCTTTTTGTTCCATGGCACGGATCACGCCAAGGCTGACGCTGGTCAGACCGACGCTGGTGCCTGTAGGGATCAACATAATTGTACGGGACACGGCTAAACCTCTCTGGAATGCCAGACGGACGTAGAACTTGAGTAAGGAAGGTGCGATGACTGCTTAACGCGGCTGCTTCCAGACTGGCTACGCTCGCCTAATTAAAGAAAACTGCCAGCAGGCGCTGGCAGTGGGATGCATCTTATGCGGTCAGGCGAGCCGCATCTTGAGCGATAACCAGCTCTTCGTTGGTCGGGATAACCAGCGCGGTACGCGTGCCTTCTTTGTTGATAGCGCCAGACTTGCCAAAGCGCGCTGCGAGGTTACGTTCGTGGTCGATTTCAAAGCCCAGCAGGCCCAGTTTGTCGAGTGCGAATTCACGAACCATCGCGGCGTTTTCACCGATACCGCCGGTGAAGACTACGGCGTCCAGACGGCCTTCCATCAGGGCTGCATAAGAACCGATGTACTTAGCCAGACGGTGGCAGAAGACGTCCATTGCGCGTTTAGCGTCGGCTTTGGTCGCGTAGTTATCTTCAACATAGCGGCAGTCGCTGGTGACTTCAGTCAGGCCCAGCAGGCCGGATTCTTTGGTCAGCATTTTGTTGATCTGGTCAACACTCATGCCCAGAGCGTCGTGCAGGTGGAAGATGATTGCCGGGTCGATGTCACCGCTGCGGGTACCCATCACCAGACCTTCCAGCGGGGTCAGACCCATGGAAGTATCCACGCATTTACCGTTACGGATTGCGCTAACAGAGCCGCCGTTGCCCAGATGGCAAGTGATCAGGTTCACTTCTTCCACTGGCTTGTTCAGCATTTTCGCGGCTTCTTGCGTCACGTAGAAGTGGCTTGTGCCGTGTGCGCCGTAACGACGAACGTGGTGATCTTTGTACAGGCTGTACGGCAGCGCGTAGAGGTAAGACTCTTCCGGCATAGTTTGGTGGAACGCCGTGTCGAACACTGCCACGTTTTTGTCAGCCAGTTTCGGGAAGGATTTCAACGCTTCAGCGATACCGATCAGGTGTGCTGGGTTGTGCAGCGGTGCAAACGGGATAGATTCTTTGATACCCTGAATGACTGCATCATTAATAAGCATTGATTTGGTCAGTTTTTCGCCGCCGTGAACGATGCGGTGACCGATTGCCACCAGTTCAGCAGAGAGTTCAGGTTTTTTGGACAGGATGTTATCAACAATGAACTTCAGAGCTTCACTGTGCGCAGCGCCAGCGCCAAGTGCGGCTTCTTCTTTACCACCGTCCATTTTCCATTTGATGCGGGCTTCTGGCAGATGGAAACATTCGGCTAAACCTGAGATGTACTCTTCGCCATTCGCAGCATCAATGATGGCGAACTTAAGGGAAGAGCTGCCACAGTTAAGAACCAGAACTAGCTTACTCGACATGGAAGTACCTATTTATTGTTGGTGCTGTTTAAGATAAAAACAAAACACGTGGTTAATAAATCGTCAATCAGACATCAAGCGTAGCGCATAATGGCGGTGACAATTATGATTAACATCATGCCAACGAAGAAAAGCGGCATGACAGTGATAAAGCTGGGGAATCTTTTGCCAACGGCCGAAACCGAGCGGTGATGAATCACCTTTTATGCTGACAAAACATCTCTTAATGAGTGCGTCAGACCCCTCAGAATGTTACTTATTAGGGCTTTAATCGGTAAAAACGCTAACAAATAAGACAATAATTAATTACAAAAGGCACCAAGCGGAGGCAAGATAAAGCAACGCCCCGAATTTGCGGGGACAGGATACCGACTGGTGCCTGCAAAAACAAAATATATTTAATCGTGCTAAAATCCCGTTTGTTATTTACAACTATTTTTTAATTATTATATGTGAAGTTGAGGTGCACCCATGACCAGTAAGCCATCAGGTTCTGTCAGTTGGTTTCAGGTATTCCAGCGCGGGCAACATTATATGAAGACTTGGCCAGCCGATAAGCGTCTGGCGCCGGTATTCCCCGAGAACCGAATTTCGACGGCGACGCGTTTTGCTGTGCGCTTTATGCCACCTTTGGCCGTTTTCACGTTAACTTGGCAGATTGCCCTCGGCGGCCAGCTTGGCCCGGCGGTTGCCACCTCTATCTTTGCCTGTAGCTTGCCGATGCAAGGTCTGTGGTGGTTAGGTCGCCGTTCGTTAACGCCGCTGCCGCCAACGCTGCTGACGTGGTTCCACGATGTGCGCAACAAGCTGGCCGAAGCAGGGCAGGCGCTGGCACCGGTAGAAGGTACGCCGACCTACCAGTCGCTGGCCGATGTGCTTAAGCGCGCCTTCAAGCAGCTGGACAGAACCTTCCTCGATGATATTTAACGGATGCGCTGCATCCGTTTTTCTTTGCGCTATTGCTTGCATCAGTAGCGGCCATCACCAGTGAATCGTCTTCATTTCTACTCAGATTATGTGTCTAAATCAAAGAATGGTGAGCTTGAGATTTCACGCTAGTTTGCCCTGTGTCATGCTTTGTTCATTATGCATACTTGAGGAAATTCACGATGGAAATGACCAACGCCCAACGCCCAACGCCTGATTTTATCCAATCAATATAAAATGATGACCATGCTGGACCCGGAAAATGCCGATCGCTATCGCCGGTTGCAAACGGTGATTGAGCGCGGCTTTGGTCTACAAATGCGCGAGCTGGATCGCGACTTTGGCGAACTGTCGGAAGAGACCTGTCGTACCGTCATCAATATCATGGAAATGCACCACGCGATGCAGGTTTCATGGACCAATCTTAAAGATACTCAGGGGCTGGATCGCCGCCGTCTGGACTTCCTTGGTTTCGACGCCGCAACTGAATCCCGCTATCTGAGCTATGTTCGCTTTATGGTGAACACCGAAGGCCGCTATACTGACTTCGATTCAGGAACCCACGGGTTCAACTCACAGACCAAAATGTGGGAAAAATACCAGCGTATGCTCGCCGTCTGGCAGGCATGTCCACGCCAATATCATCTAAGCGCGGTCGAGATCGCGCAGATTATTAATGCCTAAATTGCAACCCGAGTGATGAAGCCGTAGCCACCAAAGCTGCGGCTTCAAGCATAAAGGGGATAAGGAGTTGATTGTGGAGTGTAAAGGTTTCTTGTTCGACCTTGATGGAACGTTAGTCGATTCACTACCTGCGGTAGAGCGCGCTTGGATTAACTGGGCATTGAGTCGCAGTATCAGCCCGCAAGAGGTGCTGGCGTTTATTCATGGCAAGCAGGCAATCACTTCTTTGCGTCATTTTATGCCGGGCGAAAGTGAAGAGAACATCCAGCGCGAATTCCAAAAGCTAGAGCAGATTGAAGCCACCGACACTGAAGGCGTGACCGCGCTGCCGGGGGCGCATTTGCTGCTTAGCGAGTTGAATCGCCACAATATTCCTTGGGCGATTGTCACGTCAGGCACCGTGGCCGTGGCCCATGCCCGCCACGCGGCGGCCAATTTGCCGAAGCCAGAAGTGTTTGTCACCGCGGAACAAGTTAAACACGGAAAGCCGCAGCCTGATGCTTACCTGCTGGGTGCGGAGCTTCTCGGTTTAGCGCCAGAAGAGTGCGTGGTGGTGGAAGACGCCGCCGCCGGTGTGATGGCGGGCTTGGCGGCAGGCTGTAAAGTGATTGCGGTTAACGCGCCTTCAGACACGCCGGGGATTGAAGAGGTCGACATGGACCTCAGCACCCTTGAAGTTATCGTGGTGGAAGCTGATGGCCAGAAAGTGATGGTTGGCCTGCGTTAATGTCACATTGCTGATTAAAACGACGATTTCGTTGATATGAACCCCGCTTCGGCGGGGTTTTTTTATGGCATGCTTTCAGGCATGGTGTCTCAGCTTGCGGCCTTTTACTTTTCATCACAAACGGAGCCTTGTTTTGACCAGTGAACTGATATGGGTGTTGTTGCTATTAATTGTGGCGATGGTGCTGTTCGCCAGCAATAAATTGCGTATGGACGTGGTGGCTTTGCTGGTGATTGTCGCTTTCGTGATGAGCGGCACTCTGACGCTGCACGAGGCGATGGCCGGGTTCAGTGACCCGAACGTGATTCTTATCGCCGCGCTGTTTGTGATTGGGCACGGGCTGGTGCGAACCGGCGTGGCTTATCAGGTTGGTGAATGGCTGATGAAGGTCGCGGGCAACAGCGAAACGCGCATGCTGGTGCTGCTGATGCTCACCGTCGCCGGGCTGGGGGCCTTTATGAGCTCGACCGGCGTGGTGGCGATTTTCATCCCCGTGGTGTTAAGCGTCGCCGCCAAAATGAAAACCTCTCCCGCCCGCCTGATGATGCCGCTGAGTTTCGCCGGGCTTATCAGCGGCATGATGACGCTGGTCGCCACGCCGCCAAACATGGTGGTAAACAGTGAGTTACTGCGCGAAGGCTTTGACGGTTTTGGCTTTTTCGGCGTGACGCCGATTGGTCTGGTGGTACTGATGATGGGCGTTGGCTATATGCTGATTGCCCGCCGCTGGCTCTCTGGCGAAAGCAGCGGTGTTAAAAAAGAGGACTGGCAGCGCCGCACCTTCCGCGACCTGATTCGTGATTACCGATTGACCGGCCGGGCAAGGCGCATGGCGATCCGCCCGGATTCTCCGCTGGTGGGCAAGACGCTGGATGACCTGCATCTGCGCTCTCGTTACAGCGCCAACGTGGTGGGGATTGAGCGCTGGCGCAAGTTCCGCCGCATCATGGTCAGCGCCACCGGCAGCACCGAACTGCGGGCCAGAGACGTGCTGCTGGTGGATATGGCCGACAGTGAAATCTCCGTCAGGCAATTTCTGACTGATGAAAAGCTCGAGCCGATGGTGCTGCGCGGCGACTACTTCTCCGAGCAGTCGCGCGACGTGGGCATGGCAGAAGTGTCTCTAATTCCCGATTCCGAGCTGCTCGGCAGGAGCTTGCAGCAAGTGAGCTTCCGCTCGCGCTACGGCCTTAACGTAGTTGGCATTCGCCGCAACGGTGAGGCTCTCGAAGGCAAGCTAATCGACGAAGAGCTGCAATTGGGCGATACCTTGCTGGTTATCGGCGACTGGAAGCTTATCCGCCAGCTTCAACAGCAAACTCACCATTTTATCGTGTTGAATCTGCCTGCCGAAGTGGACGACGTCGCCCCTGCCGTCAGTCAGGCCCCGCACGCGCTGTTCTGCTTGGCGCTGATGGTGACGCTGATGTTGACTGATGAAGTGCCGAACGTGATTGCCGCCATCGTCGCCTGCCTGCTGATGGGCAAATTCCGCTGTATCACCATGGAAGGGGCATATAAATCCATTCACTGGCCGAGTTTGCTGCTGATTGTGGGGATGATGCCTTTTGCGCTGGCTTTGCAGAAAACCGGCGGGGTGGCGCTGATCGTTAAAGGGCTGATGGATGTCAGCGGCGGCCACGGCCCGCACATCATGCTGCTCAGCCTGTTTGTGCTCTGCGCGACCATTGGGCTGTTTATTTCGAATACTGCCACGGCAGTGCTGATGGCGCCGATTGCCATTGCCACGGCCCAGCAAATGGGGCTGTCGCCTTATCCTTTCACCATGATTATTGCCATTGCCGCCTCGGCAGCCTTTATGACGCCGGTCTCTTCACCGGTGAATACGCTGGTGATGGTGCCGGGCAATTACAGCTTCAGTGACTTTATCCGCATTGGCGTGCCTTTTACGCTGATGGTGATGGCCATCAGCGTGTTTCTGGTGCCGCTGCTGTTTCCGTTTTGAGGCGATTAGAGCGGGGAGTCGAGGCTGATTTCATCCAGTGACAGACTAAAGCTCGGAATGAAGACGTCCATAAAGTAGTCCATTTCCGGGCTTTTACGCAGTGCCAGCGTCTTCTCCAGACGCGCCTTCGCCAGCTTAAATTCGTTATTACCGGCCGACAGCTCTTCCAAACATTTCAAATAGGCGCACAGGGCATCGGCCTGTTTCACCGTCAGCTTCTCCTCTTCACTGTAATAGTGCTCGTCAATCAGTGAACGGAAATCATCTTGCAGCTCCAGCGGCAGCATCTCGATCAGCTTCTGCTGGGCGATTTTCTCGATCTTTTTGTATTCGTGAGCAATCTGCGGATTGTAATACTTGATAGGCGTCGGCATGTCGCCGGTCAGCACTTCGCTGGCGTCGTGGTACATCGCCAGAAGTGCGACGCGTTCGGCATTGAGGTTACCGTTGAACTTGCGATTTTTGATCACCGCCAGCGCGTGGGCGACGAAAGCCACCTGCAGGCTGTGTTCAGAGACGTTTTCCGTACGCACGTTGCGCATCAGCGGCCAGCGGCCAATCAATTTCAAACGAGACAGGTGGGCAAAGAAGTGGCTTTGGCTCATAACACTCTCAAATATCTACGGCGAATGAGCACTATTGTGAGCATGGAACGGGGCCGGTGTCACCCTGAGAACAACAAAAATCATTGAGAAGGAGCAGGGCGCCGGCAGCGCGACGCCCTGAAAGACTCATTTACTGACGATAAGTCTCGAGGAAGCGACCGAGTTTGCCGACGGCCATTTCCAGCTCGTCAACGCGCGGCAGGGTGACGATACGCACGTGGTCAGGGTAGGGCCAGTTGAACGCCGAGCCTTGCACCAGCAGGACTTTTTGCTGCAACAGCAGATCCAGCACCATCTTCTGGTCGTCGTGAATATTGAAACGCTTGGCGTCAATTTTCGGGAACATGTACAGCGCGCCTTTTGGCTTCACGCAGGAGACGCCGGGGATCTGGTTGATCAGCTCCCAGGCTCTGTCACGCTGCTCGTACAGTCGGCCGCCCGGCTGAATAAACTCGCTGATACTCTGATAGCCACCCAGCGCGGTTTGGATCGCATGCTGCATCGGCACGTTGGCGCACAGGCGCATCGACGCCAGCATTTCCAAGCCTTCGATATAGCCTTTGGCGTGCTTCTTCGGCCCGTTCAGCACCATCCAGCCTTGGCGGAAACCAGCCACGCGGTAAGTCTTCGACAGGCCGTTAAAGGTGACGGTCAGCAGATCCGGCGCCAGCGAGGCAATGGAAATGTGCTCGGCTTCGTCATACAGAATCTTGTCGTAGATTTCATCGGAGAAGATGATCAGGTTGTGCTCGCGAGCGATCTTGACGATCTCCAGCAGCAGCTCTTTGCTATAGACCGCGCCCGTTGGGTTGTTCGGGTTAATGATCACAATGCCGCGAGTGCGCGGGGTGATTTTGGCGCGAATGTCGTCGAGGTCCGGGAACCAGTCGGCTCCTTCGTCGCAAAGATAATGCACCGCGTTACCGCCAGACAGCGAAACGGCGGCGGTCCACAGTGGGTAATCGGGGGCCGGAACCAGCATTTCGTCGCCGGTATTGAGCAGTGCCTGCATCGATTGCACAATCAGTTCAGACACGCCGTTGCCGATATAGATATCTTCAACGGTGATGTCACGCATATCGCGGGCCTGATAATGCTGCATGATGGCTTTACGGGCGGAAAAAAGGCCTTTCGAGTCACAGTAACCCTGAGCGGTCGGTAAGTTTCGGATAACGTCGACCAGAATCTCATCAGGCGCATCAAAACCAAACGGGGCAGGGTTGCCGATGTTCAGTTTGAGGACCTTATTACCTTCTTCTTCCAGACGTTTTGCTTCTTTGAGTACCGGGCCGCGAATGTCGTAGCAGACGTTGTCCAGTTTGCGGGATTTTTCAATCGGGGACATGTAATGATGAGCCTTTTATGTAAAGCCTGTTCTTCCTTGGCGCTAATGCCTTGGAACAAAGCGAAGCTGCCAATTTACTCCCACTGAGGGCGGTTTTGAAGGGCAATGCCCAGCTTTGGTGCAAAACATTACTCACCCTGTGGTTAGTGAAGTAAGTGGAGGCGTTGCATTTTTTAGTTGGATGAAAGCACTGCAATTTGTGTTTTTACTAGATAGATGTTCTGAGGAGCATGAGTGTGCGATAGATCGGCGTAATGCAGAGCGTACAGAAAGAGGGAAAAACACTCAAAATCACGCTTGTAAGTTGCCGGATAATAAGGGAATTTTAAAAAATTGAACTGAGTTGAGTTCTTAAGTGTCTCTTTAGTGTATAAAAGATATCCTAAAAGGCTGCAATGTATTCTTTGCAAAGACTGGACAAATTAACAGAGCTGATTCGCATTTTATGCCAATGCTTTTGTCAGCACTTTGTAAGTTCAGCTAGGAATATATTTCTTTTGGGATACAAAATTCATTCTAAAATTTGTGGGAAAATTCTTAAGGTTGGTTTAACTCATTAGACCTATTCAAAGTAAGTCTTCGAGGTGAATCAATGAATTTATTGGATTATATTTCTTTGGGTAAAATACATTAATTAATAATGCTTATATTTCTGTGTGAGTTTAATGCGGTTTAGTCCCCGCAGGGCTTGCTGTCTGCGGCTCTGTGTCGCAAAAGAAACTCTCAGATAAATATGACTAAAAAATCTCAATTTAGTAGTTCTAATCATTTTTATTAATTTAGGTTGAGCAGATAATTGGTCATTTAGAGCATAAAAAAGGGAATACTCCCTATAAAATTGATTCGTATTGCAGAAATATTTCTCATTTCCGCTTATCTAATGAGTGAGTATGCGTCATATCTGGTATTCTGCATTTTGCGGGAACTTTGCCGCATCAATCAGGGTAGCTTGTTATTAGATTTTAAAAGTGAAGAAAAACTATGACAAATGCAAATCGTCCAATCCTCAATCTTGACCTTGATCTGCTGAGGACTTTTGTTGCAGTTGCTGATTTAAATACGTTTGCTGCTGCCGCAGCGGCCGTGTGTCGTACGCAATCAGCCGTTAGTCAACAAATGCAGCGTCTCGAACAACTGGTAGGTAAAGAGCTGTTTGCCAGACACGGACGTAATAAGTTATTGACCGAACACGGTATTCAACTGCTTGGCTATGCTCGCAAAATTTTGCGCTTCAACGATGAAGCCTGTACCTCCCTCATGTACAGCAATGTGCAGGGTGGCATCACTATTGGTGCATCAGATGACACTGCTGACACCATCTTGCCGTTTTTGCTGAGCCGGGTAACGTCGATTTACCCTAAGTTATCTATCGACGTCAGAGTACAGCGTAGTCCGTTTATGCTGTCTATGCTCGAAAATGAAGAAATTGACTTAGCAATTACCACGGTGACCACTACCGATCACCCCCATATAGTGTTGCGCACCTCGCCAACGCTTTGGTATTGCTCAGCTGACTTCTCTTACCCGTCGGGCGACAGCGTACCCTTAGTTGTACTCGATGAGCCTAGCCCTTACCGTACTATGGCAATCGATTACCTGAACCAAGCTGGCATCCCATGGCGCATTGCTTATGTGGCTTCCACGCTATCTGCCATTCGCGCAGCGGTGAGAGCTGGTTTAGGAGTCACTGCACGACCTATTGAGATGATGAGTCCTGAACTTCGCGTTCTGGGCGAGCAGGAGGGCTTACCGCGCCTGCCTGACACTCAGTATGTGCTGTATAAGAACGCGCAGAGTGAAAACGAGCTGGCAATGGCGATTTTCAATGCCGTGGAGCAGGGGAATGACCCTTACTCTTTGAGTGCCTATGCTCAAAGCTCAGTGGCCGACGATGACCACAGCGTGATTGCCGAGCCTAAACTCTAAGCAGATCTTCTGCTGCCACTTTACCCCCACCCCTGAGCTTTTCGGGGATGGGGGGTAAAGTGTTATGCTTCTAAAGAGGTAGTTAAACTAATCAAAATAAGGTCTTTGCTGAAATTTTCACCCCTAACGCCCATTTCCTTAAGTAAACCTCTTCCCGCACCTGCCAGAAAGCCACTGTTTTCTTCGATCCAGAAAGCCTAAAAACCCCCTAAAATACCTCTGTTTTCGATCTTTATCCTAGGCACGAAACTGCTTTGAAATTTAAGTTTTTCAAAAAAAGTTGTTAAATCGCTGTGCTTTTTGCCACCAAACTTGCCCAAACTGTGTCCTGGATCAAAAAAATAACCTTGTTTAGTGAGTGGAAGAATCGCTTATTCCTGCGACAATGCTATTGTTGCAATCGACGCATTAAATCCCGAGAACATGCCTTTGTTCTATCAAACTATTTTACTGACTCGATTTAGCACATCGGCGTCGCATGATATGTTAATAAAATGATAAGCATGTAAATTAATGTGGAGATACTTTTGTCTAAGTTGACAAAAGGTTATAGAAAGGAGTAAAAAGCCCACAGTAAATCACTGGCTTAAACCGTTTATAAGCCGTGAAACGGTGTGGTTATTAATCCTTCCCTTGAATCGATGTGGTGTGCAAGCTGCCGTTAAAGAGCAGATGCGATTGCGCCGCTTTTGATGAGTAAGCTAAGAGTATGTCAACAGCCACTGAAGTTATCGCTCAACACTGGGCGTTCGCGGTATTTCTGATCGTCGCAATAGGTCTTTGTTGCCTCATGTTACTGGGCGCAGCGTTCCTTGGCGGGAGAGCCAGAGCGCGATACAAAAACACGCCTTTCGAATCTGGTATCGCATCCGTGGGTACCGCCCGCATGCGTCTTTCCGCCAAATTCTATCTAGTCGCGATGTTTTTCGTCATTTTCGACGTGGAAGCCTTGTATCTCTATGCATGGTCAACCTCTATCCGTGAAAGCGGGTGGGTCGGGTTCGTCGAAGCCGCCATTTTCATTTTAGTCCTGTTAGCCGGTCTGTTTTATCTGGTGCGTATTGGCGCATTGGACTGGACACCAACACGTTCGAAAGGACCTGTTAAACCGAGCCCAGCGATTAACACCAACAGTCATCCGCAGTAAGTAATAGCGAGGCAATAAGATGGACTATACGCTCACCCGCATAGACCCGGACGGTGAGAACGACCGTTACCCCCTGCAAAAGCAAGAGATCGTCAGCGATCCTCTGCAAGAACAGGTAAAGCGCAGCGTCTTCATGGGGAACCTCGAAGAGGCGATGCATGGGATGGTGAACTGGGGTCGCAAAAACTCCCTTTGGCCGTATAACTTCGGCCTTTCGTGCTGCTACGTTGAAATGGTGACGTCGTTTACTGCGGTACACGACGTTGCTCGTTTTGGTGCTGAAGTTCTCCGTGCTTCTCCGCGCCAGGCCGATTTCATGGTAGTTGCAGGAACCTGTTTTACCAAGATGGCTCCGGTTATTCAGCGTTTATATGACCAAATGCTTGAGCCGAAATGGGTTATCTCGATGGGCGCATGCGCGAACTCCGGCGGTATGTACGACATTTACTCCGTGGTTCAGGGTGTAGATAAGTTCTTACCGGTTGACGTGTATATCCCAGGTTGCCCGCCGCGTCCGGAAGCTTACATGCAGGCCCTGTTACTGCTGCAAGAATCTATCGGCAAAGAACGTCGCCCGCTGTCGTGGGTTGTTGGGGATCAGGGCGTTTACCGCGCGAATATGCAATCTGAGAAAGAGCGTAAACGCGCAGAGCGTATCGCCGTGACGAATCTGAAGTCTCCTGACGAGATTTAACACTGCGGTCTGAGAGTCAACCCTGAGGGGCGGTTGGTAGCAATACACCCCCTTACGGCATAAATGACCATTTAGTGTGGTGAAAATAAAATGACAGATTTGACGACGCAAGACACCGCTCAGCCAGCATGGCAAACCCGAGATCATCTTGATGATCCGGTCATCGGCGAATTGCGTAACCGTTTTGGGCCTGAGGCCTTTACTGTTCAACCGACCCGTACCGGCATACCCGTGGTGTGGATCAAGCGCGAACAGATACTGGAAGCGATCACCTTTTTACGAAAACAGCCAAAGCCTTATGTCATGCTGTTCGACCTGCATGGCGTAGATGAGCGTTTACGTACTCACCGCGACGGTTTACCGGCCGCGGATTTTTCCGTTTTCTATCACCTGATCTCCGTTGAGCGTAATCGCGACATTATGCTCAAGGTGGCGTTGTCAGAAAACGACCTGCACCTTCCGACCATCACCAAGGTGTTCCCGAACGCCAACTGGTATGAGCGCGAAACGTGGGAAATGTTCGGCATTACCTTCGACGGCCACCCGCACCTGACGCGCATCATGATGCCTCAGACGTGGGAAGGGCACCCGCTGCGTAAAGACTATCCGGCCCGTGCTACCGAATTCGATCCTTTCGAGCTGACTAAGCAGAAAGAAGATCTGGAGATGGAGTCACTGACTTTCAAGCCTGAAGATTGGGGCATGAAGCGCGGCACCGAAAACGAGGACTTTATGTTCCTCAACCTCGGTCCAAACCACCCGTCTGCGCACGGTGCGTTCCGCATCATCTTGCAGCTTGATGGCGAAGAGATTGTCGACTGCGTTCCGGACGTGGGTTACCACCACCGTGGTGCGGAAAAAATGGGCGAGCGCCAGTCTTGGCACAGCTACATTCCGTACACCGACCGTATCGAATACCTCGGCGGCTGCGTTAACGAAATGCCTTACGTGCTGGCAGTTGAAAAACTGGCTGGGATTACCGTAGGCGACCGCGTTAACACCATCCGCGTGATGCTGTCTGAACTGTTCCGTATCAACAGCCATCTGTTGTACATCAGTACGTTCATTCAGGACGTCGGTGCGATGACCCCGGTCTTCTTCGCGTTCACCGACCGTCAGAAAATCTACGATCTGATCGAAGCCATTACCGGCTTCCGTATGCACCCGGCCTGGTTCCGTATCGGCGGTGTTGCACACGACCTGCCGAAAGGCTGGGAACGCCTGCTGCGCGAATTCCTCGACTGGATGCCTGCTCGTCTGGACTCTTATGTTAAAGCTGCCCTGAAAAACACCATTCTGATTGGTCGTTCGAAAGGCGTTGCGGCTTACAACGCGGAAGACGCGTTGGCATGGGGTACCACGGGTGCAGGTCTGCGCGCGACCGGTATTGATTTCGACGTGCGTAAATGGCGTCCATATTCTGGTTACGAAAACTTCGAGTTTGAAGTGCCAGTGGGCGACGGCGTCAGCGACTGCTACTCACGCGTTATGCTGAAAGTAGAAGAGCTGCGTCAGAGTCTGCGCATTCTGGAGCAGTGCTACGCCAATATGCCAGCAGGCCCGTTCAAGGCCGATCACCCGCTGACCACGCCGCCACCGAAAGAACGCACGCTGCAGCATATCGAGACGCTGATCACGCACTTCCTGCAAGTGTCTTGGGGTCCTGTCATGCCTGCGCAAGAATCTTTCCAGATGATTGAAGCGACCAAAGGGATCAACAGCTACTACCTGACGAGCGACGGCAGCACCATGAGCTACCGTACCCGCGTTCGCACGCCTAGCTTCCCGCATTTGCAGCAGATCCCGTCAGTTATCCGTGGCAGCCTGGTATCCGATTTGATCGTCTACCTGGGCAGTATCGATTTTGTAATGTCAGATGTGGACCGCTAACGATGACAGATATCAATAAAGACTCAGAGGTTCAGTACATCAACGTCTCCGAGCCGACCGCAAAACCTGCTGCGTTCGAGCTTAACGACGCTGAGCGTGAAGCGATTGAGCACGAAAAACACCACTACGAAGATGCCCGCGCGGTGTCTATCGAAGCGTTGAAAATCGTGCAAAAACACCGTGGCTGGGTGCCAGATGGTGCGATTTACGCCATCGCTGAAATCCTCGATATTCCTGCCAGTGACGTCGAAGGCGTGGCAACGTTTTATAGCCAAATCTTCCGCCAGCCGGTGGGTCGCCATGTGATTCGCTATTGTGACAGCGTGGTGTGCCACATCACCGGTTACCAAGGCATTCAGGCGGCAATCGAAGAACAGCTGCACATCAAGCCGGGCCAAACGACCGAAGATGGTCGCTTCACTCTGCTGCCGACCTGCTGTTTGGGTAATTGTGACAAAGGCCCGACGATGATGATCGACGAGGACACTCACAGCTACCTGAAGCCGGAAAACATTGGTGAATTATTGGAGCGTTACTCATGACATTCCAGGGATTTACGCCAAAACAGATTAACCGCACGCCAGAGATGCATCCGCTGACCTGGCGTATGCGCGATGATAAGCAGCCGGTTTTCCTCGACGAATACCGTAGCAAAAATGGCTACGTTGGTGCTGAGAAAGCGCTGAAAGGTATGGCTCAGGATGACGTGGTCACGCTGGTCAAAGACGCTGGCCTGAAAGGTCGCGGCGGCGCAGGCTTCTCCACCGGTTTGAAGTGGAGCCTGATGCCGAAAGACGAAAGCATGAATATCCGCTATCTGCTGTGTAACGCCGATGAGATGGAACCGGGCACGTATAAAGACCGTATGCTGATGGAGCAAATGCCACACCTGCTGGTGGAAGGCATGCTTATCGCCGCATTCGCGTTGAAAGCCTACCGTGGTTACATCTTCTTGCGCGGCGAGTACATCGAAGCAGCAGTGAACTTGCGTAAAGCCATTGAAGAAGCCAAAGCCGCAGGGTTGCTGGGGAAAAACATCCTCGGTACCGGTTTTGACTTTGAACTGGTGGTGCACACCGGCGCAGGGCGTTACATCTGTGGTGAAGAAACCGCGCTGATTAACTCCCTTGAAGGCCGCCGTGCTAACCCGCGTTCCAAACCACCTTTCCCAGCATCGTCTGGCGTATGGGGCAAACCAACCTGTGTAAACAACGTTGAAACCCTGTGCAACGTGCCGGCTATCGTTGAGCACGGCGTGGATTGGTACAAAGGTATTTCCGCAGGCAAAAGTAATGATGCCGGTACCAAGATGATGGGCTTCTCCGGCCGGGTGAAAAATCCGGGCGTTTGGGAGCTGCCGTTTGGTATCACCGCACGTGAAATCCTCGAAGATTATGCCGGTGGCATGCGCGATGGTCTGAAATTCAAAGCCTGGCAACCGGGTGGGGCAGGGACGGACTTCCTGACCGGCGACCACCTCGACCTGCCAATGGATTTCGAAAGCATCGGTAAAGCGGGTAGCCGTATGGGTACTGCGCTGGCAATGGCCGTTGACCACGAAATTGGCATGGTTTCCTTGGTGCGTAACCTGGAAGAGTTCTTCGCTCGTGAATCTTGCGGCTGGTGTACGCCATGCCGTGACGGTTTGCCGTGGAGCGTTAAGATCCTCCGCGCGCTGGAACGTGGCGAAGGCCAACCGGGCGATATCGAAACGCTCGAGCAGCTTTGCCGCCAGCTTGGTCCGGGCAAAACCTTCTGCGCACACGCGCCGGGTGCCGTGGAGCCATTGCAGAGTGCGATTAAATATTTCCGGGACGAGTTTGAGGCGGGCATCGCCAAGCAGCATTACAGCAATGCGCGGGCGATTGGCGGTATTCAGCCAAACAACCTGCTGAAACAGCGCTGGTAGTGAAGGCATCAAGCGGCGGACGTGAGCCCGCCGCGCGCGAAATCCCAGAACAAGGGACGCGCTGTCGAACGATATACGCCAACCCGGCAAGAATTTTTGATTAACGCCCGCTGAAAGGTGGGCCACGTGGAAGCATGCTGACTATGGCTACGATTCATGTAGACGGCAAAGAATACGATGTAAATGGAGCGGACAACCTGTTGCAGGCTTGCCTCTCTCTTGGCCTCGATATTCCTTATTTTTGCTGGCATCCGGCGCTGGGAAGCGTCGGCGCTTGCCGCCAATGTGCGGTTAAGCAATACCAAAACGCGGAAGATACGCGCGGTCGTTTGGTGATGTCTTGTATGACACCGGCATCCGATGGCACGTTTATCTCCATCAATGACGGCGAAGCCAAAGAGTTCCGTGAGAGCGTGGTTGAGTGGTTGATGACTAACCACCCACACGACTGTCCGGTGTGTGAAGAGGGCGGCAACTGCCACTTGCAGGATATGACGGTCATGACCGGCCATAGCATGCGTCGCTATCGCTTCACCAAACGTACTCATAACAACCAAGATCTCGGCCCGTTCATCTCTCACGAAATGAACCGCTGTATCGCTTGCTACCGTTGTGTCCGTTACTACAAGGACTACGCGGATGGTAAAGACTTGGGCGTTTACGGCGCACACGACAACGTCTACTTCGGTCGCCCAGAAGATGGCCCGCTGGAAAGCGAGTTCTCCGGTAACCTGGTAGAAGTCTGTCCGACCGGCGTGTTCACTGATAAAACGCACTCAGAGCGTTATAACCGTAAATGGGACATGCAGTTTGCGCCAAGCATCTGCCAACAATGTTCCGTCGGCTGTAACACCAGTCCGGGTGAGCGCTATGGCGAACTGCGTCGTATCGAAAACCGTTACAACGGTACCGTAAACCACTACTTCCTCTGCGACCGTGGTCGTTTCGGTTATGGCTATGTCAACGCCAAAGACCGTCCGAAGAAACCACAGCAGCTGCGTGGCAACGACTGGATCGAACTGAACGCTGAACAAGCGATGCAGGGCGCGGCAGATATTCTGCGTCAGTCGAAAAAAGCCATCGGTATCGGTTCTCCACGTGCAAGCCTCGAAAGCAACTTCGCGCTGCGCGAGCTGGTCGGTGCTGAGAACTTCTACACAGGTATCAACGCTGCCGAACAAGGCCGCCTTGAGCTGATGCTTAACGTTCTGCGCAACAGCGGCGTTCACACGCCAGCCCTGCGTGAAATCGAAGAGTACGACGCCGTTCTGGTTCTGGGTGAAGATTTGACCCAAACCGGCGCGCGCATTGCCCTGTCTGTTCGTCAGGCAGTAAAAGGCAAAGCTCGCGCAATGGCTGCGGCCCAGCGCGTTGCCGACTGGCAAATCGCGGCGGTACAGAACATCGGTCAGCACTCTAAGCACCCGCTGTTCATCACCAACGTTGATAACACCAAGCTCGATGACATCGCGGCATACAACTACCGCGCGCCGGTAGATGAGCAAGCCCGTTTCGGCTTCGCTATCGCCCACGCGTTGGACGAGTCTGCTCCGGCTGTGACCGACTTGGCTGAAGGTTTAGACAAGAAGATCGACGTGATCGTGCAGGCATTAGCTGGCGCACGTAAACCACTGATCATCACCGGCAGCAATGCGGGTAGCGACGCCATCATCGAAGCGGCAGCCAACGTGGCTAAAGCCTTGAAAGTGCGCGGCAGCGACGTCGGTATCACCTTCGTAGCGACCTCTTCCAACAGCATCGGCCTGTCAATGATTGGCGGCGGTACTCTGGACGCGGCGCTTGAACTGCTGGCTAACGGCGGCGCAGACAGCGCAATCGTGATGGAAAATGACCTTTACCGTCATGCGCCAGAAGCCAAAGTTGATGCAGCATTAGCTAAAGTTGAAAACCTGCTGGTTGTTGACCATCAGCGCACCCGCATCATGGACAAAGCGACGCTTATCCTGCCTGCGGCCAGCTTCGCTGAAAGTGACGGTACCGTGGTTAACCAAGAAGGCCGCGCCCAGCGCTTCTTCCAGGTTTATGACCCGGCTTACTACGACACTTCCGTTGCGATGCTGGAAAGCTGGCGTTGGATGCACTCGCTGCACTCAACCGTTAACAGCCGTCACGTTGACTGGACTCAGTTAGACCACGTGATCGAAGCCTGCGTTGCCGCTCTGCCACAGCTGAAAGGCATGGTTGAAGCTGCACCAAACGCCAGCTTCCGCATTCGCGGTCAGAAACTGGCGCGTTCTCCGCACCGTTCGAGTGGCCGTACTGCGATGCGCGCCAACATCAGCGTGCATGAACCACGTCAGCCGCAAGACAAAGACACCATGTTTGCCTTCTCTATGGAAGGGAACAACAACCCGTTAGCCGATCGTAATCAGGTGCCGTTTGCTTGGGCGCCGGGCTGGAACTCACCACAAGCTTGGAACAAGTTCCAGAGCGAAGTCGGTGGCAGTCTGCGTCATGGCGATCCGGGCGTGCGTATGATTGAAGCAGGCGAGGGCAGCCTTGACTACTTCACGACCATTCCTGCGGCCTTCGCGGCGGACAGCAATCAATGGCGCGTTGCTCCTTACTACCACCTGTTTGGTAGCGAAGAGATGAGCCAGCGTTCGCACGTGATCCAGCAGCGTATGCCAGAGCCTTACGTGATGGTGAACCCAGCCGATGCGGCGCAGTTGGGCGTTAACGCCGGTGCTCAGGTGGAATTCACCTGCGGCGGCCAGACCCTGACTCTGCCAGTTCGACTGAGCGAAACCTTGCATCAGGGACAGGTTGGTCTGCCACTGGGCTTGCCGGGTATTTCTCCGGTTCTGGTGGGCGCAACGGTTGAAAATCTGCGGGAGGCAACACGATGAGCTGGTTTACACCTGAAGTGATTGAGGTGCTGATTGCGGTTCTGAAAGCCGTCGTGATCTTGCTGGTCGTGGTGGTGTGTGGCGCATTCATGAGCTTCGGCGAACGTCGTCTGCTCGGTCTGTTCCAGAACCGTTACGGACCGAACCGTGTTGGCTGGGGCGGCTCTTTGCAGCTCGTTGCTGACATGATCAAAATGTTCTTTAAAGAAGACTGGGTTCCGCGTTTCACCGACCGCGCGATCTTCACTTTGGCGCCAATGATTGCGTTCAGCTCAATGCTGATCTCTTTCGCTATCGTTCCAGTGAGCTCCACGTGGTTCGCCGCTGACCTGAACATCGGCATCCTGTTCTTCTTGATGATGGCGGGTTTGACCGTCTACGCCGTGCTGTTCGCTGGCTGGTCCAGTAACAACAAATACTCCCTGTTGGGGGCAATGCGTGCGTCGGCTCAGACCCTGAGCTACGAAGTGTTCCTCGGCCTGTCTCTGATGGGCGTGGTAGCACAGGCGGGTTCCTTCAATATGCAGGACATCGTTAACTCACAGGCCCACATGTGGAACATCATTCCGCAGTTCTTCGGCTTTGTGACCTTTGCGATTGCCGGCGTTGCGGTATGTCACCGTCACCCATTCGACCAACCGGAAGCCGAGCAAGAGCTGGCCGACGGTTACCACATTGAATATTCCGGTATGAAATTCGGTCTGTTCTTCGTGGGCGAATATATCGGTATCGTTACCGTGTCAGCGCTGATTGTGACGCTGTTCTTCGGTGGCTGGCAGGGTCCATTCCTGCCGCCGTTTATCTGGTTTGCGCTGAAAACCGCTTTCTTCATGGTGATGTTCATTTTGATCCGTGCTGCTTTGCCGCGTCCCCGCTACGACCAGGTGATGTCTTTCGGCTGGAAAGTTTGCCTGCCGTTGACCTTACTTAACCTGTTGGCGACCGCTGCGGTCATCTTGTACAACGCGCAATAAGGGGTGATTTAGCCATGACATTGAAAGAGATAGTTGTCGGGTTCGGCACCCAGGTTCGCAGCTTGTGGATGATAGGCATGCATGCCTTCGCCAAGCGCGAAACCCAGATGTACCCGGAAGAGAAAGTTAACGTACCGGCGCGCTATCGCGGACGTATCGTGCTGACGCGCGATCCGGACGGCGAAGAGCGTTGCGTTGCTTGTAACCTGTGTGCGGTAGCCTGTCCAGTAGGCTGTATTTCGCTGCAAAAAGCTGAACATAAAGACGGTCGTTGGTATCCGGAGTTCTTCCGCATCAACTTCTCGCGCTGCATTTTCTGCGGTTTGTGTGAAGAAGCTTGCCCGACTACGGCCATTCAGTTGACGCCAGACTTTGAGCTCGGTGAGTTCAAACGTCAGGATCTGGTGTATGAGAAAGAAGATCTGTTGATCTCGGGTCCGGGTAAATATCCGGAATATAACTTCTACCGGATGGCCGGTATGGCAGTTGACGGCAAGTCGAAAGGCGAAGCTGAAAACGAAGCCAAACCGATCAACGTCAAAGGTCTGTTGCCTTAAGGAGCCGCAAGCATGGAATTTGCATTTTACATTGCAGCCGTGGTGGCCGTGTTGGCGACGTTGCGTGTTATCACGCACACCAACCCGGTTCACGCATTGCTGTATCTGATCGTCTCGCTTCTGGCGATCGCCGCGGTGTTCTTCTCGCTGGGCGCGTACTTCGCCGGTGCGTTGGAAATCATCGTTTATGCCGGTGCCATTATGGTGCTGTTCGTGTTCGTGGTGATGATGCTGAACTTGGGCAATGTCGAAGAACAAGAACGCGCATGGCTGAAACCGGCGACCTGGATTGGGCCTTCCATCCTGTCGCTGGTCCTGCTGGGCGTGATGGTAACCTCGATCCTTGGTCTGCACACTCACGGCATCGAAGGCACTATGGTAGACGCGAAGGCAGTCGGTATCGCGCTGTTTGGTCCTTACGTTCTGGCGGTTGAATTGGCATCTATGTTGCTGCTCGCCGGTTTGGTTGTTGCCTTCCACATTGGCCGCGAAAGCAAGCCGGGCGAAGTGTTCGGTGATGCGCCAGCGACCAATGAGATGGCAAAAAGAAAAACGGAGGAGAGAGCATGATCCCTCTACAGCATGGCCTGATTTTGGCCGCAATTCTGTTTGTTTTGGGGCTGACCGGGCTGCTTGTCCGTCGCAACCTGCTGTTTATGCTGATCAGTCTGGAAGTGATGATCAACGCAGCGGCGTTGGCGTTCATCGTGGCTGGGAGCTATTGGGGGCAAGCTGATGGTCAGGTGATGTACATCCTGGCAATCAGTCTGGCAGCGGCTGAGGCCAGTATCGGTCTGGCGTTGCTGTTGCAACTCTATCGCCGTCGCCACACCCTGAATATCGACACTGTCAGTGAGATGCGCGGATGAACCTATTATATTTAACTATTTTGTTCCCGCTGATTGGCTTCGTTCTGCTGGCCTTCTCACGCGGTCGCTGGTCTGAGAATACTGCCGCCACCGTAGGTGTGGGCTCTATTGGTCTGGCTGCGCTGACGACCCTGTATGTCGGTATTGATTTCATGACGCAGCGCGCTGCGGGCCATGAAGTTTTCAACCAGAACCTGTGGAACTGGATGCAAGTGGGCGACTTCAACATCGCCGCTACCCTGACGCTGGATGGCTTGTCGATGACCATGTTGTCCGTGGTCACCGGCGTGGGCTTCTTCATCCACATGTTTGCGTCTTGGTACATGCGCGGTGAAGAGGGCTACTCGCGCTTCTTCGCTTACACCAACCTGTTTATCGCCAGCATGGTGATTCTGGTACTGGCAGACAACCTGTTGCTGATGTACCTCGGTTGGGAAGGCGTGGGCCTGTGCAGCTACTTGCTGATCGGTTTCTACTACACTCACCCAGCCAACGGCGCTGCTGCGATGAAAGCCTTCATCGTGACTCGCGTTGGTGACGTGTTCTTAGCCTTCGCACTGTTCATCCTGTACCGCGAACTGGGTACGCTGAACTTCCGCGAACTGATGGTACTGGCTCCGCAGAAACTGGCCGTTGGCGACACCGCTATCACTTGGGCGACGCTGATGTTGCTCGGTGGGGCAGTGGGTAAATCTGCACAGCTTCCGCTGCAAACTTGGTTGGCTGACGCCATGGCCGGTCCAACGCCGGTATCTGCGTTGATCCACGCCGCGACCATGGTTACCGCCGGTGTTTACCTGATTGCACGTACTCACGGCCTGTTCCTGATGGCGCCTGAAGTGCTGCATTTGGTTGGCATTGTTGGCGCAGTGACGCTGGTACTGGCAGGTTTTGCCGCACTGGTTCAGACCGACATCAAACGCGTTCTCGCTTACTCCACCATGAGCCAGATTGGCTACATGTTCTTGGCGCTGGGCGTGCAGGCGTGGGATGCCGCCATCTTCCACCTGATGACGCACGCGTTCTTCAAAGCGCTGCTGTTCCTTTCGTCTGGTTCGGTCATTTTGGCCTGCCACCACGAACAGAACATCTTCAAGATGGGTGGCCTGCGTAAATCGATTCCACTGGTATATGTCTGCTTCCTGGTCGGTGGCGCAGCCTTGTCTGCCTTGCCACTTATCACCGCGGGCTTCTTCAGTAAGGATGAAATTCTGGCGGGTGCATGGGCAAACGGCCATCTCAATCTGATGATTGCAGGTCTGGTCGGGGCGTTTATGACTTCCCTATATACCTTCCGCATGATCTTCATCGTGTTCCACGGCGAAGAGAAGATTAAAGCGCATGCGGGTAAAGGCATTACTCACCATCTGCCACTGCTGGTGCTGTTGGTATTGTCCACCTTCATCGGCGCGATGATCGTGCCACCGTTGAAAGGCGTACTGCCTGAGACGACTGAGCTGGCGCACGGCAGTGTACTGACCCTGGAAATCACCTCGGGCGTTGTGGCGATTGTCGGCATCTTGCTGGCAGCCGCGCTGTACCTTGGCAAACGCTCACTGGTAAACAGCATCGCGAAAAGCGCCATTGGCCGCTTCTTCACGGTCTGGTGGTTCCACGCGTGGGGCTTCGACTGGTTATACGACATGATTTTCGTCAAGCCGTATCTGGCCATCGCTAAGCTGCTGCAACGTGATCCACTGAATTCACTGATGAATCTGCCTGCTGTGTTCTCCCGTTTGGGGAACCGTGGCTTGACGCTAAGTGAAAACGGTCAGACACGCTGGTATGTCGCGTCCATGGGTTTGGGAGCAGTGGTTGTTTTGGCACTGTTGCTGATTCTTTAAGAACAGATAGTACGAACAAATAGGGACACAAAACGCCATGCTACTTCCTTGGCTAATTCTTATCCCCTTTATCGGCGGGCTGCTGTGTTGGCAGACTGAGCGTTTCGGCAGCAAAGTACCGCGCTGGATTGCGCTGATCTCGATGGGGTTGACCTTAGCACTGTCCCTGCAACTGTGGTTGCAGGGTGGTTATTCATTAACTAGCCCGACCGGCATTCCACAATGGCAGTCAGAGTTCTCTGTGCCGTGGATCCCGCGCTTTGGTATCAGCTTCCACTTGGCATTGGACGGCCTGTCCTTGCTGATGGTGGTGCTGACCGGGTTACTCGGCGTCTTGGCTATCCTCTGTTCATGGCGTGAAATCCAGAAGTATCAGGGTTTCTTCCACCTGAACTTGCTGTGGATCCTCGGCGGCGTGATCGGCGTGTTCTTGGCAATCGACATGTTCCTGTTCTTCTTCTTCTGGGAAATGATGTTGGTGCCGATGTACTTCCTGATTGCCTTGTGGGGTCACAAAGCGTCAGACGGTAAAACACGTATCAGCGCAGCAACCAAGTTCTTCATCTATACCCAGTCCAGCGGTCTGGTGATGTTGATTGCAATCCTCGGTCTGGTCTTCGTGCACTACAACGCGACCGGCACTTGGACCTTCAACTACGCTGACTTGCTGAAGACTCCGATGTCGCACAACGTTGAATACCTGCTGATGCTGGGCTTCTTCATCGCCTTCGCGGTGAAAATGCCGGTCGTGCCATTGCACGGCTGGTTGCCAGATGCCCACAGTCAAGCACCAACGGCGGGTTCTGTTGACTTGGCAGGTATCTTGCTGAAAACCGCAGCCTACGGCATGTTGCGCTTCATGTTGCCATTCTTCCCGAATGCGTCGCATGAGTTCGCGCCAATCGCTATGTGGCTGGGCGTTATCGGTATCTTCTACGGTGCGTGGATGGCGTTCTCTCAGACTGATATCAAGCGTCTGATTGCTTACACCTCTGTTTCGCACATGGGCTTTGTACTGATTGCTATCTTCACCGGCAGCCAACTGGCTTACCAAGGCGCTGTGATTCAGATGATTGCTCACGGCCTGTCTGCGGCAGGTATGTTCATCATCTGCGGCCAGTTATACGAGCGTCTGCATACCCGCGATATGCGTCAGATGGGCGGACTGTGGGGGCGGATTAAGTACCTGCCTGCGCTGTCGCTGTTCTTTGGCGTGGCGACACTGGGTATGCCGGGCACTGGTAACTTCGTCGGTGAGATCCAGATCTTGTTTGGCAGCTTCCCGATTGTTCCGGTGATCACTGTCATCTCGACCTTCGGTCTGGTCTTTGCTTCGGTTTACTCTTTAGCGATGATTCAGCGTGCTTTCTACGGCAAAGCGAAATCAGAAGAGCCGTTGCAGGGTATGACCGCACGTGAACTGTTTATCATTCTGCTGTTGGTGGTACTGCTGGTGGCGCTGGGTGTTTATCCTCAGCCAATCCTCGATACCTCTAGCGCGGCGATGGCTAACGTGCAGCACTGGTTCGGATCATCAGTTTCAACAATTTCAACGACAAGGCCGTAACTCGCCATGACATTTACACTTCAAAATCTGATCGCACTGTTACCGCTGATGATCGTCGGATTGACAGTGGTGGTGGTGATGCTGTCCATTGCGTGGCGACGCGACCATTTCCTTAATGCCACACTGACAGTTATCGGTCTGAACGTGGCTCTGCTTTCCCTCTACTATGTAGGGCAGGTCGGGCCGCAGGACGTCACTCCACTGCTTCGTGTTGACGGTTACTCAATGTTCTACATTGGGTTGGTATTGCTGGCGAGCTTGGCTACCAGCACCTTTGCCTATCCTTGGCTGGCCGGTTACCCGGACAACCGGGAAGAGTTCTACCTGTTGGTGCTGATTGCGGCACTGGGTGGCATTCTGCTGGCATGCTCTAACCACTTGGCGTCAATGTTCCTCGGAATCGAACTGATTTCGTTGCCACTGTTCGGCCTGATTGGTTATGCCTACCGTCAAAAACGTTCGCTTGAAGCCAGCATCAAATACATGCTGCTCTCCGCTGCTGCGTCGTCATTCCTGCTGTTCGGCATGGCGCTGATTTACGCACAGTCTGGTGATCTGAGCTTCGTCGCGCTGGGTAAAAACCTGGCCGACGGCGTGATGCTGCACCAGCCGCTGCTGCTGGCAGGTCTGGGCATGATGATTGTGGGTCTGGGCTTCAAACTGTCACTGGTTCCTTTCCACTTGTGGACACCAGACGTATATCAGGGCGCGCCGGCTCCGGTTTCAACCTTCCTGGCGACTGCCAGCAAGATTGCTATCTTCGCCGTAGTCATGCGTCTGTTCCTGTACGCGCCGGTGGCCGACAGCGAAGCGATTCGCGTCGTGCTGGGCATCATTGCCTTCTGCTCGATTCTGGTCGGTAACCTGATGGCTATCAGCCAGAGCAACATCAAGCGCCTGTTGGGTTACTCCTCAATCGCGCACTTGGGTTACCTGCTGGTGGCACTGATTGCAGTACAGACTCATCAGCTGTCGATGGAAACCGTCGGCGTTTATCTGGCCGGTTACCTGTTCAGCAGCTTGGGTGCCTTCGGCGTGGTTAGCCTGATGTCTAGCCCGTACAAAGGCCCGGACGCAGAATCACTGTTCTCCTACCGTGGTCTGTTCTGGCACAAGCCAATCCTGTCTGCGGTCATGACCGTGATGATGCTGTCACTGGCCGGTATCCCAATGACCTTAGGCTTTATCGGTAAGTTCTACGTGATTGCGACCGGCGTGACCGCGCATCTGTGGTGGCTGACCGGTGCCGTGGTTGTCGGTTCTGCGATTGGTCTTTACTACTACCTGCGCGTCACCGTGAGCTTGTACCTGAGCGCACCTGACAAGCTGGTTCGCGATACGCCGAACAACTGGGCGTTGACTGCGGGTGGTGTGGTCGTGCTAATTTCCGCGATTCTGGTGCTGATCTTGGGTATCTATCCACAGCCGCTGATCACTCTGGTTCAGATGGCGCAACCGCTGTTCTGATAGCCTGATACAGTAGTGAAATTGAAAACCGCTCATTTCGATGGGCGGTTTTTTTATGGGCGCTATTTGTACAATTTGTTGAAATTATGTGATGCAAATCACGTTTGTATGTACGTTCAACAATAAATTACATCGATATTGTGATCTAACCCATTCCATTATTTTTGCCGATGCGTAAACTGCGCGCTTGTTCAGAATCGTACAGGGTTTACACATCATGAACGTATTGGTGATGATCGCCATTACTACCGGCATTCTCTCCGGCATCTGGGGCTGGGTGGCTATTAGTCTGGGGCTGATTAGCTGGGCTGGCTTCCTCGGCTGCACGGCGTATTTCGCCTGCCCGAAGGGCGGATTGCGTGGATTGGTTATCAGCACGCTGACCTGCCTGAGTGGCGTATTCTGGGCCGAAGTGATTATCGCTGGCAGCTCGCTACGCCCTGAGTGGACCCTTCTGGGCTACCTGCTGACCGGCATCGTGGCCTTCCTGATGTGTATCCAAGCGTGGCAGCAGTGGCTGGCCTTCGTGCCGGGCACCTTCATCGGCGCCTGTGCCACGTTCGCCGCCCAAGGCGACTGGCGTCAGGTGGTGCTCTCCCTGCTCGTCGGCCTGTTGTTTGGCTACGCGATGAAAAATAGCGGCCTGTGGCTGGCCGAGCGCCGTGAAAAGCAGCGAGCGGCGGCCCAGCAATCGGCGATGGATAAACCGCCATTCCCGCCCGTTACGCGGTCAGAAGGTTCTTAAAAGACCGGCGACAGCGGCTCTCTCCGTTTTTGACCCTGCGTTTATGGCAAATTTGCGCTAGGGTTAATGGGTATCGTGATAATCACAAAATAAGGAGATAACCATGTCGAATCAATTTGAACCGCAGCAAGCGTCACTGGACGATGACTTAAGAATGCTTTCCGAAACGCTGGAAGAGGTACTGAAATCCTCCGGTGACAAAGCAGATGAAAAATATATCGAAATTAAAAGCCGCGCAGAGCAGGCGCTGGAAGAGGTGAAATCTCGCCTGAGTAATGGCGCGAACTCTTACTGCGCCAAGGCGCGTCAGGTGGCTGAGCAGACCGACAGCTACGTGCGTGAAAATCCATGGCACGGCGTAGGTGCCGGTGCCGCCGTGGGTTTGGTGATTGGTTTACTGCTGCGTCGCTAAGCTAAGCGCGGCAATATCGTCCCAGAGGCAGCTTCGGCTGCCTCTCTGTTTTCTGCCTTATAACCCCTCTGAATGATTCACTACCCCTTCATATCTACAGGCTCTGGCTCTGCCTTGATCTGCCGCATATTTTAAATCCCGGCAACGCCGCATAATTCACCCGTACTTGATCTAACCCGTTTTTTGATCCAGAAGGGCATTCTGCCCGACATCAAACCATTCGGATGCGGCTGAGGTGGCGGTGAAACAGATTTCAGCAATTCTTGACCAGTTGGACACGGCGCTGTTGGGCACTTTCCCCGACGCGGCGGGCCTCCGGCAGTTCACTTATCGACTCCCTGAACAACCCCACGGCGGCATGCTGGAATGGCTCGACGCCCAGCCTTGTTACCCAAAATTCTACTGGCAGCAGCGCGATGACGCCGAAGAAGTGGTGCTGTGCGGCGACGCGGCAAACTTCGATGACATGCCTGCCGCCCAGCGCTTCTTGCAGCAATATTCTGACTTCCCGGAACTGCGCGTTTGGGGTCTGAACGCCTTCAATGACGGCATGGGTGGCGCACAGGCCAGCCACGCGCTGTTTCTGCCACGCATTGAAATCACTCGCCGCGACGGCCAGTGCAGCTTGCGTTGCCAGCTCTACAGCCCGGTTTCTCTGCGAGAAGAGGCCGACAAAATGCGCGCTTTTCTGCGCACGTTGGTCAACTCGCGCCCCTTACCGGCGCTGAAATCTCAGGTGGTGCGCTACCAGCATCTGCCGACTCAGCCACAGTGGGCGCGGATGATAGACGCCGTGCTCAGCGGCATTAAACAGAACCAGTTCGACAAAGTGGTGCTGGCGCGCAAAACCACGCTGGCCCTCAGCCAGCCGCTGAATCCGGCCTCATTTCTGGCCGCCAGCCGCGCGGTGAATCACCACTGTTACCACTTCATGCTGGCGTTTGCGCCGCAGCAGGCGTTCCTAGGCTCCAGCCCTGAGCGGCTGTTCCTGCGCGAAAAACGCCAACTCTTTACCGAAGCGCTGGCCGGAACCGTGGCCGCCGCCGATGACCATCAGCAGGCCCGCGTCCTCGGCCAGTGGCTGCTCAACGACCCTAAAAACCAGCGCGAAAACATGCTGGTGGTTGACGACATCTGCCAGCGATTGCAGGGCGGGGCGCGGTCTCTGGACGTGATGCCCGCCGAAATTCTTCGCCTGCGCAAAGTGCAGCATCTGCGTCGCAGCATTCAGGCCGTGCTGGCGAAAACTGACGACGCCGACTGCCTGCAACGCCTACAACCTACCGCCGCCGTGGCCGGTTTGCCGCGTCAGGCCGCGCGCGAATTCATTGCGCGCCACGAACCTTTTGACCGCCAGTGGTACGCCGGTTCGGCGGGCTATCTCAGCCTGACGCGCAGCGAATTCACCGTGGCGCTGCGCTCAGCGGCGGTAAAAGGCAGCCAGCTGGAGCTGTTCGCCGGGGCGGGAATTGTTGCCGGTTCAGACGCCGAGCAAGAGTGGCTGGAAATCGAAAATAAAGCCGCAGGGCTGCGCACCCTGCTAGACGAGGGGGCGAGCTCGGCCGAGTCCGCCGAGCAGCAATATCCTGAGTTACCTGCCGTGCGGGCGGGCTAAATCGGGTTCGTCGGAGTCTACCAATGCCATCAACGCAAGCTACCGCCATGTTTAATCGCCGCTGGGCCACGCTGATTTTAGAAGCCTTAACCCGCCATCAGGTGCAGCACGTCTGCATCGCGCCCGGCTCGCGCTCAACCCCACTGACGCTGGCGGCGGCGAGTAACCCTAAGCTGATTTGCCACACCCATTTTGATGAGCGCGGCTTGGGGCACCTCGCCCTCGGCTTAGCCAAGGCCAGCGGCCAGCCGGTGGCGGTGATTGTCACGTCCGGCACGGCGGTGGCCAACCTCTATCCGGCAATTATTGAAGCCGGGCTGACCGGCGAAAGGCTGATCATGCTGACCGCCGACCGCCCGCCGGAGCTTATTGACTGCGGCGCTAATCAGGCCATTCGTCAGCCAGACCTCTTCGCTAGCCACTCACAGCAAAGCCTCAATCTGCCGCGACCGACGCCGGACATCAGCGCGCGCTGGCTGGTGTCGGCTATCGACAATGGCCTCTGCGCACTGGAGCACGGGGCGATGCACATCAACTGTCCGTTTGCCGAGCCGCTGTACGGCGAGGAGGGCGATGACTATCTCGACTGGTCGCAGGCGTTGGGAGACTGGTGGCAGGGCCGCCAGCCTTGGCTGCGCACATCACCCACTCCACGCCAGCCGGTTGAGGCCGACTGGGCGCAGTGGCGGCAAAAACGCGGGGTGATTATCGCCGGGCGCATCGCCGCCGAAGAGGGCCAACGGCTGGCGCAGTGGGCCAACACCCTCGGCTGGCCATTAATCAGCGACGTGCAGTCGCAAACCGGCAACCCGCTGCCCTGCGCCGACCTTTGGCTGGCGCATCCGCAGGCCCGACAGACGCTGGCGCAGGCGGAATTAGTGATTCAGTTTGGCGGCAGCCTTACCGGCAAACGCCTGCTGCAGTGGCAGGCCGCCTGCCAGCCGCAGGAGTACTGGCTGATAGACTCCATGCCCGGCCGCCTCGACCCGGCCCAGCATCAGGGGAGGCGGATCCAAATTGCCGTCAGCGAATGGCTGAAGCTGCACCCCGCCGAGCCTCAGCAGCCTTGGGCGGCGGAGTTACATTCTCTTTCTCAACGCGCGATGGCGCTAACGGACAGCCGTCTGGCGAACCATTTTGGTGAAGCTTCTCTGGCGCGTCATTTACCGGACTTGCTGCCTGCCGACGGCCAGCTGTTTGTCGGCAACAGTCTGGTGGTCAGGCTGGTGGACTCGCTGGCCCAGCTTCCGGCAGGTTATCCGGTATTTGCCAATCGCGGAGCCAGTGGCATCGACGGGCTGATTTCCACCGCAGCCGGAGTGCAGCGTGCCACGCAGAAGCCGACGCTTATCCTGATTGGTGACCTCTCGGCGCTGTATGACCTAAACGCGCTGGCCCTGCTGCGCCACTGCTCTGCGCCGACGGTGATGGTGGTGGTGAACAACAACGGCGGGCAGATTTTCTCTCTGTTGCCGACACCGGAAGAGCAGCGCCAGCGTTTCTACTGCATGCCGCAAGACGTGGAGTTCAGCCACGCGGCGGCGATGTTCGGCCTGCACTATGCCAGCCCGGCCAGCATGGATGAGCTAACCGATGCGGTGCAAAGTGGCTGGCAGCGCCAAGGCGCGACGCTGGTCGAGCTAAAAGTGGCCAGCGGCGACGGCGCGGCGATGCTGCGCGAGCTGGTGGCTCAGGCGGGGGCGCTCTGATGCTCAGTTGCCAGCAAGTTAATGCTCATCTCAGCGGCCGCCCTTGGCTGGTGCTGCTTCACGGCCTGTTGGGCAGCGGCGAGGATTGGCAAACCCTGTTGCCGCACTTCGGCGAGTTTCGCTGTCTGCTGGTGGATTTGCCCGGCCACGGCCGCTCGGCCTCTATGACCGCCGCCGGTTTTGCCGACGTCAGCCAGCAACTCACCGCCACCTTGCAGCAGCAGGGAGTCGACGACTACTGGCTGCTGGGTTATTCACTCGGCGGGCGGATCAGCCTCTACCACGCCTGCTATGGCGATACCCGTGGCCTGCGCGGCGTGCTGGTCGAAGGGGCCAATCCGGGCTTGAAAACCCTGCGCGACCGCCAGCAGCGCCGCCATCACGACCAACTGTGGATCACTCGTTTTCGCTTTCAGCCCATCGAGCAGGTGCTGCAACTCTGGTATCGCCAACCGGTCTTTAGCGACCTGAGCGACGCTCAGCGCCAGCGCTTGGTGGATTTACGCGCCAAAAATCAGGCTCCGGCGATTGCCACCATGCTGGGTGCCACTTCTCTGGCGGTGCAGCCCGACCTGCGCCAGCCCTTGTCGCGCCTCGCGCTGCCGGTGGTTTGGCTGTGCGGCGCACAGGACCAGAAATTTACGCTTCTCGCGCAGCAGGCCGGTTTCCCGCTGCGCACCATCGCCAATGCCGGGCATAACGCCCATCGCGCTAATCCGACTGAGTTTGCCCGTCAGGCGCTGGCATTCATTACTTCACCTGTCTTAAAGGAAGTTGAACATGATTTATCCTGATGAAAAAGAGCTGTACGCCCCGATTGAGTGGCTCGATTGCAGCGGCGAATTCGAAGATATTCGCTATCACAAGTCGGCGGACGGCATCGCCAAAATCACCATTAATCGCCCGCAGGTGCGCAACGCCTTCCGCCCGCTGACCGTCAAAGAGATGATCCGCGCGATGGAAGATGCGCGCTATGACGACAACATCGGCGTGATTGTGCTGACTGGCGAAGGCGAAAAAGCCTTCTGCGCCGGTGGCGACCAGAAAGTGCGCGGCGACTACGGCGGCTATCAGGACGCCAGCGGTGTTCACCACCTGAACGTGCTCGACTTCCAGCGCCAAATCCGCACCTGTCCAAAGCCAGTGGTGGCGATGGTGGCCGGTTTCTCCATCGGCGGCGGCCACGTGCTGCACATGATGTGTGACCTGACCATTGCCGCCGACAACGCGGTGTTTGGTCAGACCGGGCCAAAAGTCGGCTCCTTTGACGGCGGCTGGGGCGCTTCTTATATGGCGCGCATTGTCGGCCAGAAGAAGGCGCGCGAAATCTGGTTCCTTTGCCGTCAGTATGACGCCGCCGCCGCGCTGGACATGGGCTTGGTTAACACCGTGGTGCCACTGGCAGATTTGGAAAAAGAGACCGTGCGCTGGTGTCGTGAAATCCTGCAAAACAGCCCGATGGCGCTGCGCTGCCTGAAAGCCGCCCTTAATGCCGACTGCGACGGGCAGGCCGGTTTACAAGAGCTGGCGGGCAACGCCACCATGCTGTTCTACATGACCGACGAAGGTCAGGAAGGCCGCAACGCGTTTAACGAAAAACGCCAGCCGGACTTCAGCAAATTCAAGCGTAATCCTTAATGCGCCGCGCTACGCTGTACCGTTATAGCCTGCCGATGGAGGCGGGCATTGTGTTGAGAAATCAACGCCTGAAAACCCGCGACGGGCTGTTGGTACAGCTGTGGCAGGACGAAAAGTGCGGCTGGGGGGAAATTGCGCCACTGCCGGGCTTTAGTCTGGAAAGCGTCGAGCAGGCGCAGCAGGGCGTGCAGCACGCGCTGGCGCAGTGGCTGCAAGGGGCTTCGCTCAGCGCGCTGGCGTCGGCCTTCAATGCCATGCCGTCGGTGGCTTTTGGTCTGAGCATTGCCGACGCCGAGCTGCGCGACGCACTGCCGCAGGCGGGGAATTACGCCTGTGCGCCGCTGTGCCACGGCGACCCGGACGCGCTCTATCAGCGCCTTGCCAATCATCCCGTTGCCAAGGTGAAAGTCGGGTTGTACGAGGCGGTGGGCGATGGTTTGAATCTCAGTATGCTGCTGGAAGCCCTGCCGCACCTGCGTTTGCGGCTGGACGCCAACCGCAGCTGGACGCCAGCCAAGGCCGAGGCTTTTGCGCGCTACGTGGCGCCCGCGCTGCGTTCGCGCATTGCCTTTATTGAAGAGCCTTGCCTGACCCGTGAACAGTCTCGCGAGTTTGCCCGCGCCAGCGGAATAGCCATTGCTTGGGATGAAAGTGTGCGCGAGGCGGGTTTTGAAATCCGCGCCGAAGAGGGGCTAGCGGCGATTATTATCAAGCCGACCCTGACCGGCAGCCTGACGCGCTGCCGCGAACTGATTGCCAAAGCACATCGCGCCGGGCTGGAGGCGGTGATCAGCTCTAGTATTGAATCCAGCCTCGGCTTGACCCAGCTGGCGCGCATGGCCGCATGGCTGACGCCCGACAGCCAGCCGGGACTCGACACGCTGGATCTCATCCAGTCGCAGCTTGTCCGCCCTTGGCCTGACGCCGACCAACCCCTGCTAGAAGAATCCGCGCTGGAGGTGGTATGGCAGCGTTAACAACGTGGCCATGGCAGGCGTGGGCCAGCGAAACGCCTTTTGCGATTGCTATAAAATCAGCCGGAAAAGCCTGGTGCTGGAGAGACTTACAGCAGCGCGTTGACTCGCTGTGTGCTGGTTTCAGCCAGCAAGGCGTGGCCGAAGGCCGTGGCGTGGCGCTGCGAGGTAAAAACAGCCTTAACGCGCTGTTGTGCTATCTGGCGCTGATTCAAGCCGGAGCAAGGCTTCTGCCGCTGAACCCGCAGTTGCCTGTCGCTTTGTGTGACTCATTGCTGCCCCAGTTGGATATCGACTTTATTCTTGACCTCAGCGATGAGCCGCTGGGCACCGAGATCCCCGCGCTGAGCCTGTCTCACGGCCACAGCATTAAGACGCCGGACTATCAGCCGCAGCGCATTGCCACCCTGACGTTAACCTCGGGGTCGAGCGGGCTACCCAAAGCCGCCGCGCACAGCGTCGCGGCGCATCTCGCCAGCGCGCGCGGGGTGCTGGGCCTCATTCCTTTCAACGCCAGTAACGGCTGGCTGCTTTCGCTGCCGCTGTTTCACGTCTCGGGGCAGGGCATTGTCTGGCGCTGGCTGACCGCCGGCGCACAGCTGGTGGTGGCTGAAAACCAGTCTCTTGAGCAGGCATTACAGGGCTGTAGCCACGCCTCGCTGGTGCCCACTCAACTCTGGCGGCTGCTCAATCAGCAGCAGTTGCCCACCTCGTTAACTGACGTGCTGCTCGGCGGGGCGGAAATTCCTCTTGAACTCACCCAGCGCGCCGAAAACGCCGGAGTCCGCTGCTGGTGTGGCTACGGCATGACGGAAACCGCCTCGACCGTGACGGCCAAACGCGCCGATGGCTCGGCGGGTGTCGGCGAGCCACTGGCCGGGCGCGAGGTGATGATCGTCGAGGATGAAATCCTGATCCGCAGTGAAAGTCTGGCGGCCGGTTACTGGCGGCAGGGCAAGCTGACTGAACTTACTGACGCCGACGGCTGGTTGCACACCCGCGACCGTGGGGCGTGGCGGGGCGGCGAGCTGCACGTCGCCGGGCGGCTGGATAATCTGTTTTTCAGCGGCGGTGAGGGGATCCAGCCCGAGGACATTGAGCGCGTGCTGGCGGCTCATCCCCGTGTCGAGCGCGCCTTCGTGCTGCCGATGGATGATGCTGAATTTGGCCAGCGGCCGGTGGCGCTGATTGACCGTTCGGCAGAGATGCCGTTCGAGACGCTCTCGCAATGGCTGGAAGACAAGCTGGCGCGTTTCCAGCAGCCGGTGCGCTACTTCGATTTGCCTGCTGATATTGCGCAGGGCGGGATCAAGGTTTCGCGCCAGCGCCTCAAGCAGTGGCTTCAAGAGCAAACTGTCTAAACTCGTCACAAAGAATAAGGGCCGCCATGCATCACATGGCGGCCCTTTTTTATGCGCTTTTTACTTACGGCGACGTGGCAAAGATTACGCTTTCAGCGCTTTTTCCACACCCGCGCCATAGGCTGGATCAACCTTGTAGAACAGGTCGAGCTGGCGTTTTTGCGTGTCTGGCGAAGCGTGTTTCAGCTCACCGGCGATACGGCCAAACATACGCTCATGCTCATCTGCAGACAGCAGGTTGAACAACAGGCGTGGCTGAGTGAAGTAATCGTCATCTTCGCGGTGATTCCAGTGATCCGCCGCGCCTTCGATAGTCAACGGCGGTTCGCTGAAGTCCGGCTGCTCTTGGAACAGGCCCGCGCTGTTTGGCTCATAAGTCACGCCATTGCCGCTGTTACCGTCAACGCGCATCGCGCCATCGCGATGGTAGTTGTGGAACGGGCATTTTGGTGCGTTAACCGGGATTTGATGATGGTTAACGCCCAGACGGTAGCGGTGCGCGTCGCCATAAGAGAACAGGCGGCCTTGCAGCATGCGGTCAGGGGAGAAGCCGATACCCGGAACCACGTTCGCCGGGCTCATGGCCACTTGTTCAACTTCGGCAAAGTAGTTTTCTGGGTTGCGGTTCAGCTCAAACTCGCCCACCTCAATCAGCGGATAGTCGCCGTGTAACCAAACTTTGGTCAGGTCGAACGGGTTGTAAGGCAGCTCGGAAGCTTCTTTCTCCGGCATCACCTGCACGAAGAGTTTCCAGCGAGGGAAGTCGCCGCGCTCGATGGCGTCAAACAGGTCGCGCTGCGAGCTTTCGCGGTCGGTTCCCACCAGTTTTTCGGCTTCGTCATCCATCAGGTTTTCAATACCCTGCTGGCAGCGGAAGTGGAATTTCACCCAGAAACGCTCGTTTTGGTCATTGATAAAGCTGAAGGTGTGGCTACCAAAACCGTGAACGTGGCGATAAGAGGTCGGCAGGCCGCGGTCGCTGGCATCAATGGTTAACTGGTGAAGGGCTTCAGGCAGGTGGGAGAAGAAGTCCCATTTGTAAGCCGGGTTGCGCAGGTTAGTGCGCGGGTCACGTTTTACCACGTGATTCAAATCGGGGAATTTCAACGGGTCGCGCAGGTAGAAGACCGGGGTGTTGTTGCCCACTAAGTCCCAGTTGCCCTGCTCGGTGTAGAATTTCATTGAGAAGCCACGAATATCGCGTTCAGCGTCTGCCGCGCCGCGCTCGCCCGCTACGGTGGAGAAACGGATAAACATCGGAGTTTGCTTACCGATTTCGGCAAAGATATTAGCGCGGGTGTATTTGGTGATGTCGTGGGTGACAGTAAAGGTGCCGTAAGCGCCTGAACCCTTGGCATGCATGCGGCGTTCTGGGATAACTTCGCGGTCAAAATGTGCCAGTTTTTCGAGGAACCAGACGTCTTGCAGTAATAATGGTCCACGGCGGCCTGCGGTGATCACGTTGTTATTATCAACAACCGGGGCTCCGGCGGCGGTTGTTAATCCTCTTTTACTCATTGGTTAGATCCTTCCAGTCAATTAATCGTTGGGTGTTTGAAGCTAAAAAGGGCTGCGCCCATCCCTCAAAAAGGTATTGCGGTACGGCTTCCCTTCGCGAGTTTGCCTTTCCTTAGGTCAGTAAACTCTACCCCCATCTTTTAGCCCTGATGTTGATACTGGGCAAATAGGCAGGGGTTATTAATCCAATCAGGATAGTTGGTCACATAGATTCTGTGGATATTGCTTACATTTTTTTGCGTTAAAACTGAGGTTTAAAACAATCAATGTTGTTGCAGGGCGCTGAATTGCTTTAGACTTCGCGGGATGGTTTATCTGCCGTTTAATTAAAATTCAGGAATGAAAATGAAAAAACTTTTACTCGCTGGCGCCGCTGCCAGTCTGATGATGGTCGCGGCCTCTGCCAGCGCCATCAGTGTCAACGGTGAAATTGGCGAACATTACACCAATTTGGGTATAGGCTTCGGCACCACCACTCCGGGCATCGCGCTGAGCGGCGACTGGACCCACAACGACGATGACGGCGACGTGGCCGGTCTGGGTCTGGGTTACAACATCCCACTGGGTCCGTTCATGGCGACCGTTGGCGGTAAAGGTTTGTACACCAATCCTAAAGCAGGCGACGAAGGTTACGCAGCAGCAGTCGGCGGTGGCTTGCAGCTGCCAGTAGGCGGCCTGTTCAGCCTGTACGGCAGCTACTACTACTCTCCAGATTCACTGTCTAGCGGCATCTCAAACTACAAAGAAGGCGACGCCGGTATTCGTTTGACCGCCATCCCTCTGGTCACAGTAAGCGTGGGTTACCGCTATCTGGCGCTGGATAATAAAGACGGTAAGCGTGATAACATCCTCGCGGATGGGGCATATCTCGGCGGTGCTGTTAACTTCTAATATCTCCTGTATCTTTCAAGTCTTAGCTGTGTTGGCTTCCTTCGTGCACCCCAGTCACTTACTAAAGTAAGCTCCTGGGGATTTACTCAGTTGCCGCCTTGCTAATACTCGAAATCTACCGGATATATACTCTGAGCCTGCTAATAGCAGGCTTTTTTTCGTCTGGAATATCACTTTGTGCCCCGGCAATTGTTTTTCGGCTTCAGGCTTTCTACAGTGGAAGGACAAATAAGAGGAGAAAAGAATGCTTAGGGTCGAGATGCTCAGTACGGGCGAAGAAGTGCTGCATGGGCAAATAGTGGATACCAACGCGGCGTGGCTGGCGAACTATCTGTTCGAGCAGGGTTTGCCGATGACCAGCCGTGAAACCGTGGGTGACAGCCTTGACGAGCTGGTGAGCGTGTTGAAAGAGCGCAGCCACATCGCCGACGTGCTGATCGTCAACGGCGGCCTCGGGCCGACCAGCGACGATTTAAGCGCGCAGGCGGCGGCCATTGCCTGCGGCGTTGAGCTAGTGGAAGACGCGGACTGGATAGCGACCATGGAAGCCTTCTTCGCGCAGCGCGGCCGCCCAATGGCGGTGTCCAACCGCAAACAGGCGCAAATCCCCGCCAACGCCGAAGTATTGGATAACCCCGTAGGTACCGCCTGTGGGTTCAGCCTGACGCTCAACCGCTGCCAGATTTTCTTCACCCCCGGCGTGCCTTCTGAATTCAAAGTGATGGTCGAGCAGCAGATTGTTCCGCGTTTGCACAAGAAGCACCCCTCGCTGGAAGCTCCACTGTGCCTGCGTTTGACCACGTTCGGCCGTGGCGAGAGCGACCTTGCCAATGAGCTAGATCAGATGGTGCTGCCAGCGGGCGTCACCTTGGGTTATCGCTCTTCTTCGCCAATCATCGAGTTGAAAGTCACCGGCCCGCGTTCGCAAGAAGCGGCGATGCACAAGGCTTTCGAGCGCGTGCGCGAAGTGGCGGGTGAAAGTACCATTTTCGAAGGTTTCGGCGGCCTGCCAGCGCGTCTCGCAGAGCATCTGCTTGAGCAAGGCTTGCGTCTTTCAGTCAGCGAGAGCTTCACTGGCGGCCTGCTCAACTGGCGTCTGCAAAGCGCCGACGTGCCACTGGCGGCAGGGGAGTTACTCCCTGACGACGCCGAACCATCCCCGGAGAAATCGCTGGAGAGCATTTTGGCCCGCGCCCAGCAGCTTGCCGAGAAGAATCAGGTCCAGCTCGCTCTAGCCGTCGGCGCGATGTCCGGCGAGGAGCTCAGTCTGGCCCTGCATACACCAGCGGGCACCAGTGGCCTAACCATCCGCTATACCGCCAGCCGCCATGCTCTGGCGCTACGCCAAGAGACTATCGCGATGGTCGCAATGGATATGCTGCGGCGCTATCTGAATGGCTGGGATCCGGTGGCGGACTACCCGTGGTTGGAGCGCGTTGCTAAGATCTAGCTTTTAGAAAAGCTAGGGAAAACTTGAGGTCAAGGTCGTGCGCTGCCGCCACACCGGCCTCAAGGGGCGCCTATCGCCGCGCCCCTTGAGAATCCCCGGCTCTTCACTGCGCGCTCCGCTCGTGGGGCGGACGTGTTTCAGGTACTTCCGTTATCCACCGCAAAATGTCGCCGCTTAGGCGGTGCCTTCGCTTCAGGCTTCGAGCCATAGGTCTCGAACCGTTCGCTCAGCGCCATTTTTGACTGCGGTTTTGAGACATCTCAACCGAGCCGTTTCAGTGAATTGGGTTTGTTTTGCGAATTAAATGGAAAGGTACGGTGTAAATGCCAGTAGGTCGCGTTCAGAATTGACGCCGAGGGAGTGGTTCGAGACCTATGGCTCGAAGCCCGAACTGAGGGAACCGCCTAAGCGGCGGCACTTCGCGACGAACACAGTGGCCGCTGAAACACGTCCATTCCAACCCTGCGAAGCCTGGATCTTACAGCAGCAAAAAAACGCAGGATTCCAAAGGGTTTCGTTTAAAACCCTTTGGGCCAGTGTGGGCGGCGAGCCCACGGTTTTGAAGTTGAAGTTGAAGTTGAAGTTGAAGTTGAAGTTGAAGTTGAATTTAAAGCGGCAAAGTGGGGGCCGCAACCCCCACATCAAAACTCCAGTTCAACGTCCCCCACCGGCAGGCAACAACAGGGTAGGACGTCGCCCTCCAGCAGGAATGCCAGAGGTTTCTCACTGTAGGTCACTTCACCGCTGACCAGCCGCATGCGACATGAACCGCAGTAGCCTTCACGGCATTGGTACTCGACTTGAACGTCATGGTGCTCGAACACTTCCAGCAGGTTTTTGTGGCCGGCCAGACAGGCCAGCCGCTTACCGTTGGCTGAAAGCGTTACGGTTGACTGACTCATCTTAGAACTCGAAATCGCTCAGGTCGTCAGCATTCATTTCTGAATCAATCTGACCGACCAGATAGGAGCTGACTTCAACTTCTTGTGGCGCAACCTGCACGTTGTCAGACACCAGCCATGCGTTGATCCATGGGATTGGGTTAGTGCGCGTTTTGAATGGCGCAGTCAGGCCAACCGCTTGCATACGGATGTTGGTGATGTACTCGACGTACTGGCACAGGATGTCTTTGTTCAGGCCAATCATTGAGCCGTCGCGGAACAGATATTCTGCCCAATCTTTCTCTTGTTGCGCCGCCAGCACGAACAGGTCGTGGCACTCTTGCTCGCACTCTTTGGCGATTTCCGCCATTTCTGGGTCATCACTGCCAGAGCGCAGCAGGTTGAGCGCGTGCTGGGTGCCGGTCAGGTGCAGGGCTTCGTCACGGGCGATCATCTTGATGATTTTCGCGTTACCTTCCATCAGTTCGCGCTCGGCAAAGGCGAAGGAGCAGGCGAAGCTGACGTAGAAACGCACGGCTTCCAGCGCGTTCACGCTCATCAGGCAGACGTAGAGCTTCTTCTTCAACTCACGCAGATTGACCACCACGGTTTTACCGTTGACCTGATGTGTGCCTTCGCCCAGCAGGTGGTAGTAGCTGGTCATTTCAATCAGCGTGTCGTAGTAGCCAGAGATGTCTTTGGCGCGTTTCAGGATCTCTTCGTTGGTGACGATGTCGTCGAACACCAGCGCAGGATCATTCACGATGTTACGGATGATGTGGGTGTAAGAGCGCGAGTGGATGGTTTCAGAGAACGCCCAGGTTTCAACCCAAGTTTCCAGTTCTGGAATCGAGATCAGTGGCAGCAGGGCGACGTTCGGGCTGCGGCCTTGAATGGAGTCCAGCAGGGTCTGGTATTTCAGGTTGCTGAGGAAGATGTGCTTCTCATGCTCTGGCAGCGCCTGAAAGTCGATACGGTCGCGAGAAACGTCAATCTCTTCCGGACGCCAGAAGAAGGAGAGCTGCTTTTCGATCAGCTTTTCAAAAATCTCATGCTTCTGCTGGTCGAAACGCGCGACGTTAACAGACTGTCCGAAGAACATCGGCTCAAGAAGTTGGTTATTTTTGTTCTGGGAGAAAGTGCTATAGGCCATAACGTCCTCTGAATTCTCAGTAAAAACCCCCTGACGGGGGTTTTAAATAAATTATTTAATTAAAAACAGACAATTAGATTTTGCAGGCGCCGCTTTCACAATCGTCCGCAGCTTCGGCTTTCATGTCTTCCTGCACGTCATCAGCACCGTCACGGGTGTTCTGGTAGTACAGGGTTTTCACGCCGAACTTATAGGCGGTCAGCAGGTCTTTCAGCAACTGTTTCATCGGCACTTTGCTGTTCGGGAAGCGTGCCGGGTCGTAGTTGGTGTTAGACGAAATCGCCTGATCGATAAATTTCTGCATCAAACCCACCAACTGCAGGTAGCCGTCGTTGTTCGGCATATCCCACAGCAGTTCGTACTGGTCTTTCAGGGTTTCGTACTCAGGAACAACCTGACGCAGAATCCCGTCTTTCGACGCTTTGATGCTGATGTGGCCGCGTGGTGGCTCAATGCCGTTAGTGGCGTTAGAGATCTGCGATGAAGTCTCAGACGGCATCAGGGCAGACAGCGTGGAGTTACGCAGGCCGTGCTCTTTAATGTCTTTACGCAGCGCGTCCCAGTCTAAGTGCAGTGGCTCATCACAAATGGCATCGAGATCCTTTTTATAGGTATCGATAGGCATGATGCCCTGTGCATAAGTGGTTTCGTTGAACCACGGGCAGGCACCTTGCTCTTTCGCCAAGTTGTTAGAGGCTTTCAGCAGGTAGTACTGAATCGCTTCGAAGGTTTTGTGCGTCAGGTTGTTCGCACTGCCGTCGGAGTAGCGCACGCCGTTCTTCGCCAGATAGTAAGCGAAGTTAATGACGCCAATACCCAGAGTACGGCGGCCCATCGCGCCACGGTTTGCGGCTTTGATTGGGTAATCTTGATAGTCGAGCAGGGCGTCGAGCGCACGAACCGCCAGCGTTGCCAGCTCTTCCAAATCGTCGAGGCTGTTAATAGCGCCGAGGTTGAAAGCAGACAGCGTACAGAGCGCGATTTCACCGTTTTCGTCGTTAACATCGTCCAGCGGTTTGGTTGGCAGGGCGATTTCCAGACACAGGTTAGACTGGCGAACTGGCGCGATAGCCGGGTCAAACGGGCTGTGGGTGTTGCAGTGGTCAACGTGCTGAATGTAGATACGGCCAGTGGAGGCGCGCTCTTGCATCATCAGGGAGAACAGCTCAACGGCTTTCACTTTCTGCTTGCGGATGCTCTCGTCTTGCTCGTATTTCTCGTACAGACGCTCGAATTCGTCTTGGTCCGCGAAGAACGCATCGTACAGGCCCGGGACGTCAGACGGGCTGAACAGGGTGATGTCGCCGCCTTTGACCAAACGCTGATACATCAGTTTGTTGATCTGCACGCCGTAGTCCATGTGACGAACGCGGTTGCCTTCGACGCCGCGGTTGTTTTTCAGCACTAACAGGCTTTCAACTTCCAAGTGCCACATTGGGTAGAACAGAGTGGCAGCACCACCGCGCACACCGCCCTGAGAACAGGATTTCACCGCAGTCTGGAAGTGCTTGTAGAAAGGAATACAGCCGGTGTGGAAAGCTTCGCCGCCGCGAATTGGGCTACCCAGCGCACGAATGCGACCGGCGTTGATCCCGATACCTGCGCGCTGAGAAACGTATTTCACAATGGCGCTGGAGGTGGCGTTGATAGAGTCGAGGCTGTCGCCACATTCGATCAGTACGCAAGAGCTGAACTGGCGCGTAGGGGTACGCACGCCGGACATGATTGGCGTTGGCAGCGAGATCTTGAAGGTCGAAATGGCGTCGTAGAAACGCTTAACGTAGTCCAGACGGGTTTCGCGCGGGTAGCCAGAGAACAGGCAAGCAGCGACCAGAATGTAGAGGAACTGAGCACTTTCATAAATTTCGCCAGTCACACGGTTTTGCGCCAGATATTTACCTTCCAGCTGTTTAACCGCGGCATAGGAGAAATTCATATCACGCCAGTGATCAATAAAACTGTCCATCTGCTCGAACTCTTCAGCCGTGTAGTCTTCCAGCAGATGTTTGTCATATTTCCCCATATCGACCATACGATTGACCTGATCGATAAGTTTTGGCGGCTCAAATTGACCGTAAGCTTTTTTACGCAGGTGGAACACAGCCAGACGCGCAGCCAGATATTGGTAATCAGGCGCATCTTTAGAAATCAGGTCCGCAGCGGCTTTAATAATGGTTTCGTGAATGTCGCCGGTTTTAATCCCGTCATAAAACTGGATGTGGGAACGGAGTTCTACTTGCGAAACAGAGACGTTTTGAAGCCCTTCGGCAGCCCAGTCGATGACTCGGTGAATTTTATCAAGGTTGATGCGTTCTTTACGGCCATCGCGTTTAGTAACAAGAAGACTCTGATTCATTAGGGGCTGTACCTTAGAGGTTTATAAAGGGCCTGACGAAACGCAGATTCCCAGTGAAATCTGTCTAATCTGCGCGTTGTGTGCTGCTCAGGATATAAACACTATATATTGTGGGTTTGTTAATTTCTGATGACAAGATAGTGGCTGGGTGTGGCTTTTGCAAGTGAACAAAATGACCATTTTTGTGGATAAGTTGGGGAGAAATTCTCAGGGCTGGGCTGGAGTGTACGTGGTTGCTGGGGCGGTGAAAGTGTCAATATCTACAATACGATTTTCTTATATTTTTTGAAAACTTGATCGACTGCCGATTTCTTAAACGTTAGAAAAAAACGCTATATTAGTGTTGCTAACTATTCTAAAAAAAGATGTAGCTAACAGACTTCTCGTCAAACTGCTAAAAACTAAGCTTTTACTGTTTGTTACAAGCGCAGAATCTGGTTTAAAAACCATTTTCTGCGCTTTAATACCAGCAGCAGGGCTTAATCTGTGCTTTATTTTTTCTCGTCGGCCAGAGATTGCGTGTGAACCATGTAGTTCACATCAACATTTTTGCCGAGCTTGAAATGGTCGGTCAGCGGGTTGTAGTGCAGACCCATGATGCCGCGTTCGAACAGGTCGGTGCGGTCAACCATCGCCAGCAGTTCGGACGGTTTGATGAATTTCTTGATGTCGTGCGTGCCTTTTGGAACCATTTTCAGCACGTATTCGGCACCAAAAATAGCCATTAACCACGCTTTGTTATTGCGGTTAATGGTGGAGAAGAATACGTGGCCGCCCGGCTTAACCAGACGTGCACAGGCTGCAACCACGGATGCCGGATCCGGCACATGCTCGAGCATCTCCATGCAGGTCACCACATCATACTTTTGTGGGTTGGCTTCGGCGTGAGCTTCCACCGTTTCCTGTACATAACTGACGTTGACGCCGCTCTCTAGGGCGTGCAAACGGGCCACTTGCAGAGGCTCGCCGCCCATGTCCAGACCGGTAACCTTGGCGCCAGCGACCGCCATGCTTTCACTCAGGATGCCGCCGCCGCAGCCGACGTCGAGGACGTTTTTCTCAAACAGGCCGTCGGCGCGTTCAAGGATATAGTTAAGGCGCAGTGGGTTGATGCGATGCAGCGGCTTGAATTCGCCTTCCAAATCCCACCAACGCGAAGCCACGGCTTCAAATTTGGCGATTTCGTCATGGTCGATATTCTGCGTGTTATGGGTCGATGCTGTATTCATGAGCGTGATGAACTCCCTATAGCTTGATAGGGCAGATTATACATATTCCTCAACCGAGGTTCAGTTTTGTCTGTGTGGCGAATGTTTGCGCGAAATGCTGGCGTTTGCCGTGCAAAGAACAGGGGACGACGCCAAAGGTTTGAATCAGGCCGACAATTTGGATTTAAAATAGCGCGAAATAGGGAGGTTCTTTTCCACAGATCTCAGCTTTGTGGTATAGTTTTACACCTTTGCCTATACAGGCACCGGCAATGAATAATCAGTAGAGGGATAGCAGCTCCATGAGCGACCTTGCCAGAGAAATCACACCGATAAACATCGAAGAAGAGTTGAAAAACTCTTACCTGGATTACGCCATGTCCGTTATCGTCGGGCGTGCGTTGCCAGATGTGCGCGATGGTTTGAAACCGGTGCACCGCCGCGTACTTTTCGCAATGAACGTTCTGGGTAACGACTGGAATAAACCCTATAAGAAATCGGCCCGTGTGGTCGGTGACGTTATCGGTAAGTATCACCCACATGGTGATACCGCGGTCTATGACACCATCGTTCGTATGGCTCAGCCTTTTTCACTTCGCTATATGCTGGTGGACGGGCAGGGTAACTTTGGTTCGGTAGACGGCGACTCCGCTGCGGCCATGCGTTATACCGAAATACGCATGTCAAAAATTGCCCACGAACTGTTGGCAGACTTAGAAAAAGAAACCGTCGACTTCGTGCCTAACTACGATGGCACCGAGCAGATCCCTGCGGTCATGCCGACGCGTATCCCTAACCTGTTGGTTAACGGTGCGTCAGGTATCGCAGTAGGTATGGCGACCAACATCCCACCACATAACCTCACCGAGGTTATCAACGGCTGTCTGGCGTATATCGACGATGAAAACATCAGCATTGAAGGGCTGATGGAACACATCCCGGGGCCTGACTTCCCTACCGCCGCCATCATCAATGGCCGCCGTGGTATTGAAGAAGCCTACCGTACCGGCCGTGGCAAGATCCTAATTCGTGCCCGCGCGGAAGTGGAAGCTGACGCCAAAACCGGTCGCGAAACCATCATCGTTCACGAGATCCCTTATCAGGTGAACAAGGCCCGTCTGATCGAGAAGATCGCCGAGCTGGTGAAGGAAAAACGTCTTGAAGGCATCAGTGCACTGCGCGACGAGTCTGACAAAGACGGCATGCGCATTGTTATTGAAATCAAACGCGATGCCGTGGGTGAAGTGGTTCTGAACAACCTCTACTCCCTGACTCAATTGCAGACTTCTTTCGGTATCAACATGGTTGCTCTGCATCAGGGCCAGCCAAAGATTCTGGGCCTGAAAGAGATCCTGTCCGCGTTCGTGCGCCACCGCCGCGAAGTGGTGACCCGCCGTACTATTTTCGAACTGCGCAAAGCGCGTGACCGTGCCCATATCCTTGAAGCACTGGCTATCGCTCTGGCAAACATCGATCCAATCATTGAACTGATCCGTGCAGCGCCAACGCCTGCCGAAGCGAAAGCGGGCCTGATCGCACGTTCATGGGATCTGGGTAACGTTGCAGCGATGCTGGCAAGTGCCGGTGACGACGCAGCGCGTCCTGAATGGCTGGAGCCAGAATTTGGTATTCACGACGGGAAATACTTCCTGACCGAGCAGCAAGCACAAGCCATTCTGGATCTGCGTTTGCAGAAACTGACCGGTCTTGAGCATGAAAAACTGCTGGATGAATACAAAGACTTGCTGACGCAAATCGCGGAACTGATCTTGATTCTGGAAAACCCAGATCGCCTGATGGAAGTTATCCGTGAAGAGCTGGAAGCGATTCGTGACCAGTACAACGATCCGCGTCGTACTGAAATCACCGCCAATACCTCCGACATCAACATCGAAGACCTGATCAATCAGGAAGACGTTGTGGTGACGCTGTCGCATCAGGGCTATGTGAAGTACCAGCCTCTGACCGACTACGAAGCGCAACGCCGCGGTGGTAAAGGTAAGTCCGCAGCACGTATTAAAGAAGAAGATTTCATCGACCGCCTGCTGGTCGCCAATACGCACGACACGATCCTGATGTTCTCCAGCCGTGGCCGTCTGTACTGGATGAAAGTCTACCAACTGCCAGAAGCCAGCCGTGGTGCGCGTGGTCGTCCAATCGTCAACTTGTTGCCGCTTGAAGCGAACGAGCGTATTACCGCCATCCTTCCTGTACGCGAGTACGAAGAAGGGCGTCACGTGTTCATGGCAACCGCCAGCGGCACCGTGAAGAAAACCGCGCTGACTGATTTCAGCCGTCCACGCAGCGCTGGCATCATCGCCATCAACCTCAACGAGGGTGATGAGCTGATTGGTGTTGACCTGACTGACGGTAAAGACGAAGTCATGCTGTTCTCTGCGGCCGGTAAAGTGGTGCGCTTCTCTGAAGAAGCCGTGCGTAAGATGGGCCGTACAGCGACCGGTGTTCGCGGTATCCGTCTGGGCGAAGGCGACAGCGTCGTTTCCCTGATCATCCCACGCGGCGACGGTTGTATCCTGACCGTGACGCAGAATGGTTTCGGTAAGCGTACCGAGTCTGCTCAGTACCCAACTAAGTCCCGTGCAACGCAGGGCGTTATCTCAATCAAAGTGAGCGAGCGTAACGGTCCAGTGGTTGGCGCGATCCAGGTGGATGAAGCGGACCAGATCATGATGATCACCGATGCAGGTACGCTGGTGCGTACTCGCGTTTCTGAAGTGAGTACCGTAGGCCGTAACACCCAAGGTGTGACGCTTATCCGTACCGCAGAAGACGAGAACGTTGTTGGTCTGCAACGCGTTGCCGAGCCAGTTGAAGACGAAGAGTTGGATGGTGTAGCAACGGTTGAAGGTGAGCTGGAAGCTGCTCAGGAAGCTGAGTTGCCAGATGAAGCAGAATCAGACGACGAAGCTGTCGAAGATGATGTTGACGCTGACGACGAAGACGCTGAAAAAGAGTAAGTTTCAGTCGCTTTGAAACGCTACAGAAGGGCACATCCTATTTGGGTTGTGCCCTTTTTAGTCTCTGCGACAATAGTGTATTCTAACTGTCGTTTTCCGCCCTGTGGTGACTCCGCAATGTCGATGGTAGTCCTTTGAAATATTTAACCTCCTTTAGAACAACGCTGCGCATCTCCCGTTACCTGTTCAGGGTATTGGCGTTTATGCTGTGGTCGCTGGGCGCGTTGCTGACGACATTTTACGTCCTGAATATCTTCCACAATAAAGAGTCGGAAATCCGTGATGAGGACAACCTCAATTACGATCAGGCCCAGAGTTACATCAAGAATTCCGCCGACATTATGCGGGATATCAAATACATGGCTGAAAAGCGCCTCAGCGATTCGATGAACGGCCTCGACATCATCAACGGCGTCATCAGCAGTAAAAATGTCCAGCCGACTTATCATCCGCTCTATTCAGAATCTGACTGCGGCCAGCTCAGCGATAGCTACCGTAATTCGCTCAATTCGCTTGGCAACATGATCCACTATTGGAAAGACAATTTTTCCGATGCCTATGATTTGAATCGCGTATTTTTCATCGGCGGCGAAAGCCTGTGCATGGTCGACTTCGGCTTGAACAGCCAGCCAATCGAGCGCGATAACAGCAGCGTGCTGAAGTCGCTGCATGAGAAGATCCTCAAGTACCGCAATGGCAAGAATCAGGATAAAGAGAACAGCCTGTACTGGGTGTCGTCCGGCCCCAATAAAGACTTGGGCTATCTCTATGTTCTGACACCTATTTATGTCGGGAACAAGTTGGAAGCGCTGATGGGCATCCAGCAGACGCTGCGTCAGGAAGATATGGTCACGGCCTCATCGCTGCACACCGGCGTGACGATTTTGGACGCCGACAACGAACCTTTACTCAGCTTCTCCGAGGGCGGGCGAAGTCCTGCGACTGGCGCATTCCCAGCGGAATCGACCTATTTCGGCTACATGAACGGCTATAACGACTTGGTATATAAGAAGTCTTTATCGCCGTCGAGCCTCAGCGTGGTCTACTCATTGCCGTTCAACACGGTGATTGAGCGCTTTAAAATTCTTATCTTTAACGCCGTGCTGCTGAATATCTTCTCTGCCTTATTGCTGTTTATTCTGGCGTGGGTGTTCGAGCGCAAAATCTTCCTGCCCGCCGAGCAAAATGCCTTCCGTCTTGAAGAGCACGAGCAGTTTAACCACAAAATTGTCGCCTCGGCGCCGGTGGGGATTTCCATCCTGCGTATCAGCGATGGGGTGAATATCCTCAGTAACGAGCTGGCCCACAATTACATCAACATGCTGACGGCAGAAGATCGCCAGCGCATTACGCGCATCATCTGCGACCAGCAGGTCAACTTTGTTGATGTGATAACCAAAGACAACAACAATATTCAGCTGAGCTTTGTGCACTCGCGCTACCGCAATGAAGATGTGGCGATTTGCGTGCTGATCGACGTCAGTGCGCGCGTCAGAATGGAAGAGTCTTTGCAGGAGATGGCCAACGCCGCCGAGCAGGCTAGCCAGTCGAAATCGATGTTCTTGGCCACCGTCAGCCACGAGTTGCGTACGCCGCTTTACGGCATCATCGGTAACCTCGATTTGCTGCAAACTCAGGGCCTGCCGCAGGGCGTTGATCGTCTGGTCACCGCGATGAATAACTCGTCGGCGCTGCTGCTGAAAATCATCAGTGATATCCTCGATTTCTCGAAGATTGAGTCCGAACAGCTGAAAATTGAGCCGCAGGAGTTCTCTTGCCGCGAAGTGATCACCCATATTGCTGGCAACTACCTGCCGCTGGTGGTGAAGAAGCATCTTGGGCTGTACTGCTTTATCGAACACAACGTGCCGATGTCCTTCTTGGGTGACCCGGTTCGCTTGCAGCAGGTGTTGTCGAACATCCTCAATAACGCGATTAAATTCACCGATACCGGCTGTATCGTGCTGCATGCGCGCACCTGCGGTAATTATATGGAGTTCCAAGTTCGCGATACTGGCTGTGGTATTCCAGAGCGCGAAATCACCCGTCTGTTTGACCCGTTCTTCCAAGTGGGCAGCGGCGTGCAGCGCCACTTCCAAGGGACCGGGCTGGGGCTGGCTATCTGTGAGAAGCTGATTAACCTGATGGATGGCGATATCTCGGTGGACTCTGCGCCGGGGCTGGGCAGCCAGTTCACCGTGCGAATTCCGCTGTATAACGCCACTTTCCCATGCGAGAAGCCGCTCGATGCGTGGCAGGGCAAAAACCTGTGGTTGGAAATCCGCAACGCGCACCTCGAAAGCTACCTGACCCAGCTGCTGCGCCACCAAGGGGCTACTGTCCAGCGCTGGCAGCCTGACAGCATCCTTCAGCCCGAAGACGTGCTGATCACTGATACCCTGCTGATGTACAACGGCGTACTAGCCGCGCAGATTGAATTCAGCATCGACCATATTGGGCCGCCGATGGAAACCCGTCCGGGTTACTGGGTACACAGCACCTCGACGCCGCTGGAAGTAACCGCGCTGCTCAATAGAATTTATCAGCTAGAAGATGAGTCGGAAGAGGGCGGGTTAAATCTGCCTGCTCTCGGCGCGCTGACCACGCAGGACAACAGCGATATCAACCTGCTGGTGGTCGATGACCATCCGATTAACCGCCGTTTGCTGGCCGATCAGCTCAGTTCTATGGGCTATCAGGTGGTGACTGCCAATGACGGTCTGGATGCGCTGGATGCGATGAACGTCCACCAAATCGACATCGTGCTCAGTGACGTTAACATGCCGAAGCTGGATGGTTACGGCCTGACGCAGAAACTGCGCGAGCTGGGTTACACCTTGCCGGTGATTGGCGTGACGGCCAACGCCTTGGCCGAGCAGCGCCAGCGCTGTCTGGAAGCCGGGATGGATAACTGCCTGTCGAAGCCGGTCACGCTGGAAACCCTGCGCGATACGCTGGCTTACTACAGTAAATCGGTGCGCCGACTGCGCGACGCTAAAGTCTAGCCGCCAGCGTGGGCAACCACGGCGGCGGTAAACAGGCATTAAAAAGGCACCTCAAGGGTGCCTTTTTGTCGTTTGAAGCCTGTAACTACTGATTAAACTTACTCTTTATCAACCGGCTGAGAACTTACCGAGGAGAGATAGTTCAGCAGGGCGATATCGTTCTCTACGCCCAGTTTCAGCATGGCTGATTTCTTCTGGCTACTGATGGTTTTGATACTGCGGTTAAGCTTCTTCGCAATCTCAGTGACCAAGAAACCTTCGGCGAACAGGCGGAGAACTTCGCTCTCTTTCGGCGAAAGACGCTTGTCACCGTAGCCATTGGCGCTGATTTTTTCCAGCAACTTGGCGACGCTGTCCGGCGTGAATTTCTTCCCTTTCTGCAACGCAGCCAGTGCTTTTGGCAGGTCAGTCGGCGCGCCTTGTTTCAGTACGATACCTTCAATGTCCAAGTCCAACACCGAGCTAAGAATAGCCGGGTTGTTGTTCATGGTCAGAACGATAATCGACAATTGCGGGTAGTGACGCTTGATGTATTTGATAAGCGTAATGCCATCACCATACTTGTCGCCTGGCATAGACAGGTCGGTGATCAGAACATGAGCATCCAATTTGCTCAGGCTATTGATAAGCGCGGTAGAATCCTCGAACTCACCTACCACATTTACCCATTCAATTTGTTCAAGTGACTTACGAATACCAAACAGGACAATAGGATGGTCATCAGCGATAATTACGTTCATATTATTCATGTGATTAGCTACCTTGCTGCAGCAGTCTGGAGACAAAAGAATCAATGTGATTAATGTTATCAGTGATCATCAATACGTCGCCAGCGACGATATGTTGTTCTAACGTTTCACATAGGTGTTTGCCTGGGGTTAAGTTCAGCATGGCGAATACCCCTTTAAGGCGATGCGCGGTTTGGGAAAGCGATGTAAAATCACGACGTTCATTTTCATTGTACAGTTTATCTAGGTCTTCCGGTACTGTCTCGACAAACAGCTGATAGTAATCACTTGATTTTAGCTGTTTTTCATAAAATTCGAGAGAGTCTTCACCGGGTTCTTCGGATGAAATACTGTCATCAGATTCAGCAAATTGCTGCTCGATTAACAGTAGGGTTGCGTCGATCAGCGCACTGCTGATGTTGTAATTGACGCGGATATAATGCTTCTCCAACTGCTGGAAACCGGCTTCATCACTGGTCAGCAGCAGGGTATATTTATCGCTGTTTTGCGGGTTATCGGTCAGCAACACGTCATACTCGCGAGTCACTTGGCGCTCGTCCGCCACGATACACACCGCACCGTAAGCGTTCATCGCGCGGGTCACAATGCCGCGAACTTCCTCAGACGTGATATCCAGCAGCAGCGTCACATCATCAAGCAGCTTTTCGTCTGCCGTCTGATCTTCTTGCTCTTCCAGCGTCTGCTTGATGCGCACCGTGTAGCGGGTGCCGATATCAATTTTGCTGCGAATTTCCAACTGCCCGCCGAGCTTCTTACACAGCTGATTGCACAGGAAGAAGGTCAGCCCCGAGCCGTGGTTAAAGCGATCCACCATGGTTTGGCTCAGGAAGGGATAGTTCAGGTTACTCAACTCTTCCTTCGAGATGCCGCTGCCGGTGTCAGTAATGTGGAAAATCAGCTGACCCGGATGCTCAGTATCATGCTCGGTGGTTAAGGTGATTTTGCCCACCGACGTCGTGACGATGGCGTAATCAATCAGCAGCGACAGCACCTTCTTCAGCGCCTGACCGTCACCCAGCAAATTTAACTCAGGTTCAGGATGGTAATGATTGAGGATCATCAAACCTTTCTGATTAACCTTAGGCAGCGCTTGCAGCAAAAGTTCATCGACCAGCGCCGAAAGTCCGTAAGATTGATGCGATGGCTGCCAATCTTGCGTCTCAAGGCGGGTGAGCAGGGTGATGTTATCCACCAGCGTCAGCGCGTTGCGCGACTCATTGAGCAGGCGACCGTGCAGGGTTTGGCGCTCGCGCTCGTCCTGACTCTCACTCAGAGACGACACCAACTCATTCAATTCATTCAGCGGCTGGTTCAGCTCGATGCCCAAGTTGTGCAGCATCAGTTTGCGAGCCTGAAGGTTCTTATCGAACTCGCGGCGCGCCTGTTGCAGCGTCTTGTTCACCATCACTTCTTTATCTTGATCATGCAGCAAGAAGAGATAGGTTTCTGGCGAGATTTGGCTGCGCAGCATGCGAATTTCATAGACTTCGTTATTCACCGTGGCTTGAATCACGCCGTGGTGCTGCTCGGCCATATTGGCGATTTTGTTCAGGCTGAGATGCGGCAGCAGCTGGTCAGCAATCTTATTGCTCACCACCACGCTGTGGTTGCTGAAGTTATAGACCAGTAAGCCAATCGGCAGGCTGGAGATAATTTCCTGATTAAGCGCCTGCTGGGTGTGCAACTGAGCCGCCATATTCTCGCTCGGGCGGATGTACTGATGGCGAATAAAGTAGATGCCGGTCATTGCCAGCGCCAACAGCAGCAGGTTGATTAGCACCAGCCAGAAGTTGTTGCGGGTCAAATCCACGATGATGCTGACCAGCGGCACGTGGTAGGTGAGGATCAGCGGCGAATTGCTTAACGGCGCCGCGAAGTTAACCGACCAGCCTTGCAGCGTAATACTGCCGCTGGTGTCGGTGCTCTGCTCCGGATCCCCTTCATTGACGGCGTCGCTGCTGTTGGTTATCTGGAAGTTATCGCGCGCCATTGACAGCGGGATCAGGTCGGTCATCGGCAGGTCAAAGGCAATCACCGTTGCCAGATGGCCGGGGTTGTTAAAGGTGGTGCGCAGCGAGAAGAAAGCTTCATTGGCAAGACGCGAGTGGCGCAGGTTGGAGTAGCTTTCGCGCTCGTCCAGCGTGTTGGCCTGCTGGAGCATCTCGGCACGGCGTGCCTGCAAGGTATTAGTGAAGTAGTTCTCTTTAAGCCGCGAATCCTGTTGTTGTAGCTGCTGAGTGGTCACCAGGATCATGCTGTTATCCTGACCATTCAAATAGTACATGGAGTAGGGCTGGCTCTTGGCTCCCCACTGGTCGTCAAGATAAGAAGAGATTTTGAGCGTCAGGTCCAGCGTCGAGCTGTCATGGGTACCAAAAATCAGCGCATCGGTTTTTTTATGCGGCTTATTGATGAAGTACATGTCCTGACGAAGGCGAACTTCCTGCCCGGCGGTGGCTTCGGGCGTCAGCGCCGTGCCGGTGAAATCGTCATAAATCTGGTAAGTCATATAACGGTAGTTATCGATGCGTTTTTGCATCAATTCTGCCGTAGTTTGCAGCGTTCTCTCTTTATCTCGCAAATAGGCGTTGGTGTAATTGTAGCCATACATACCCAGCCCCATGGCCAGTAGCAGGATGAACAACCAGAAAAAACGCGTAATGTTAGTCGACGTCAGCGACAAATATTTACTTGGCATAGTGGTGACGCTTTTCCTTGATTATCGAGTCACGGCGCGCGCGCTGGCAGTAACCAGCAGCAGCGAGACGGCTACGCAACTTAGTGCAACCGATAAGCTGCTGAGTTGAGCAATAAAACCAATTAAGGCTGGGCCTGCAAGAATACCGGCATAGCCAAGGGTTGTCACAGAAGCAATCGCCAAATTCGCTGGCATAGCCGTTTGATTGCCCGCTGCGCTGAACATTATAGGCACTAAATTCGAGGCGCCAAAGCCCGTCATAATGAAGCCTATTCCGGCGGCCCACAAGCTTTCAACGTTGACCAGCAGGATAACCCCAATGCTGGCGCACAGGCTGCCCAGCAACAGCACCTTGAAACGCCCCATGATGCTGATAATGCGATCCCCAGTCAGGCGACCAATGGTCATGGCAATCGAGAATACCGCGTAGCCAATTCCCGCCTGATGATTGCTCACACCGCGCTCGGTGGCGAGGAACAGCGCGCTCCAGTCGAGCATCGCGCCTTCGGTCATAAACATCACAAAGCACAGCAGGCCGAGGAAAATCACCCAGCCGCGCGGCAGAACGAACATCGGTTCGTCGCTGCTATTGCGGGTGTGCTGCCAGAAATGCGGCGTGGTGGGGATCAGCGCCACAATCATCAGCGCGACCACAAGTAAAATTGATTGAAAAGGCGTTAATCCGAGGAATAACAGCAGGGTGACCGCCAGCGCGCCAAAAATGCTGCCGAGACTGAAAAAACCGTGAAAACCCGACATCATCGCGCGGCCGCTGGCTTTTTCGACCACCACGGCGTGGACGTTCATCGCCACGTCAACCATGCCAATCGCGGCACCAAATACCAGCAGCGTCAAGGCCATGGTGCCGACGCCATCCGCCAAGGTCAGGAAAGGGAGATCAAGGCAAAGCATTGTTGCGGCGAGCAAAATGACATTTTTACAGCCCAATCGGCCGGTGAGAAAACCGGTCAACGGCATGGAGAATGTTGAACCCGCGCCGATGCACAGCAGCAGCAAACCCAGCGTCCCATCACTGATATCTAAGCGTAATTTGGCAAAAGGCACCAATGGAGCCCACGCCGCCATGGCAAAACCCGACAAGAAGAAGATGATCCGCGTGGCATGTTGCTGAGCAACGCCGGGAAGAGGGGCGGTATGAGGGGGCGAAGTGGCTTGTTGGGTGTCGTGGTTAGGCATGATATCGAACGTCCGTGAGATAAAGAAAAACAAAAAATCGTTACAGGACTGTGCTTTATCACATACCCGGTACAAGGTGGCAACTGAACCTTCGAATTTAGGCGGCACATTTTAACAGCGTACTTTTTATCGTGTTATTACCATTAATCCTATTTGTCCGGTTTTGCTGTGTAAATAAAATGTGAAATTTTAGTTTCGATCACACAATCGTTAAGTTTTAGTTATGCTTTTTTAAGATGAGAAACGCTTATTAATTCGAAAAAGTGGCACTTGTTAAAAACCCTTCTTTAAGTCAAATTGCTTGTAAATCAGGCGAATAAAGTCAAATTTTCCCGCGTAGCCGACCATTTAAACTTCGTCAAACTTATGTTTCAAAATATTTCGATTCATTTTTCTTATCGTAGTGATAACAATTTTTTAATGTATTTGGGTTAAATCATGCATATAACTTATTGGAGTTAAGGCAAATATAAGCCTGACGTTCTCTATAAAAAACCTGCGAAAAGCAGGCAATAATTTTGACTTTTTTGTCGACTTTACATGCAGCAACCCACACCAGTTGGAAAGTAAATCATTGTTTTCGTGATCATAAAATTCACCGCAGTTCGCTTTCTGACTCTGTCAAAAAGGAACTTTTGCGGTGCGTCTTTACTTACTCTGGGTTCAAGGGGCACACAGCATGGCTCAACAAGGCAATGTCATCGTCGACGTACTTTCCCGTACTAACGGCAGCGTAATTTCCCAGGTGTCCGGCGCCAGCCAGACTGTCAATCTTAACCAACTCAGCATTGTACGTGTCCATGCTACGCGCGCGGCGGTTTTGAGCTACGAGCGCGCGGGGAATGACCTGATCCTGCACATGCAGGATGGCAGCACGGTTCGCTATCACAGCTTCTTCAACACCGACAGCAAAGGCCACCACAGTGAGCTTATCTTCGATGACGGTGTGCACCCGATTGAACATGCCACCTTCGTCGATACCGGCGTTGCTCCGGGATCGGCCGTGGCGGTGGTGCCAGGGTATGAAACAGTGCCAGACGTCGGCGCACTGCTGCTCGACGGTTCCAACTTCGACCCGGCTATTCTCGGCGCAGTGCTTGGTGTCGTGGCATTGGGCGCGGGTATTGCCATTGCCGCAAGCAACAGCGGTGGCGGCGGCGGTGGTAGCAGCAACAATGGCGGAGAGCCAGGCCAACCGGGGCAACCGGGCGGTTCCGATAAAACACCAACCCTGACGCTGGCGACCTTCGCCGGCGATAACGTTTTGAATAAAGCTGAAGTGGGCGACTCGCAGGTGTTTAGCGGAACGACGACTAACGTCACCGCCGGGCAGACCGTGACCTTGACCCTGAATGGCAAAACCTACACCACGACGACCGCGGCAGACGGTTCATGGAGCATCACGCTGCCTGCGGGCGACCTGCAAGGTCTGGCAGATGGCACCTATGTGGCTAATGTCAGCGTGACAGGCACCGACGGGCAAACCATTTCCAAGGGCGTCACCATTGGCGTTGACACTACTGCGCCGGGTGCGGCGACAGACGTGACGCTGGTCAATGACGCGAACCAACCTATCACTGGCCCGACCAATGACAACTCGCCGACGCTGAGTGGTAAAGCCGAGCCGGGCAGCACCGTCACTATCAGCGATGGCGGCACCGTGATTGGTACCGTGCCGGTAGATGGCAATGGCAACTGGACCTTTACGCCGAATCCGCCACTGGGCGATGGCGATCACAGCCTCACCGCTGAAGTCACCGACCCGGCGGGCAACACCAGCCCACCAAGCACGCCGATTGCGGTGGTTGTCGATACTACGGCACCAGCTGGTGCAACGGATGTAACGCTGGTTAACGATGCTAACCAGCCGATCACTGGCGCGACAAACGATACCACGCCGACCATCACAGGTAAGGCGGAAGCGGGCAGTACGGTTACCGTCCGTGACGGTGACACGGTGATTGGCTCTACCGTTGCCGACGGCAATGGCAATTGGAGCGTTACCCCAACTCAGCCACTGGGCGAAGGCAATCACAGCATTACCACTGAAGTCACTGACCCTGCTGGCAACTCCAGCGGCGTGAGTGCACCTATCGCGGTTGAGATTGACACTACTGCGCCGGGTGCCGCGACAGACGTCACGCTGGTCAATGACGCCAACGAGCCAATCACTGGCAGCACCAACGACAATACGCCAACTCTGAGTGGTAAAGCCGAGCCGGGCAGCACCGTTACCGTCAGCGACGGTGGCACGGTGATTGGTACCGCGCCGGTGGATGGCAACGGCAACTGGACCTTTACGCCGAATCCACCGCTTGGCGATGGCGACCACAGCCTGACCGTGGTGGTTACCGACCCAGCGGGTAACAGCAGCCCGCCAACCACGCCAATTGCTGTTGTCGTGGACGCCAGCTCTCCTTCTCCGGCCACCGACGTGCAGATAACCGACGGTGAAAACACGCCGATCGGCACTAACGGCAGCACCAATGACACCAAGCCGACTATCAGCGGTAAGGCCGAAGCCGACAGCACCATCACTATCCGCGATGGTGACACCGTACTCGGCACCGTGAAAGCGGATGGCAATGGCAACTGGAGTTTGACTCTGGATCAGCCGCTGTCCGAAGGCCCACACAGCATCACTACTGAAGTCACCGACGCCGCGGGCAACTCTAGCGGCGTTAGCACGCCTATCGTCGTGAACATCGACACCATTCCTCCGGCTGCGGCCACGGCGGTAGAAATCCTTAATGGAGACGGCCTGCCGGTAGACGGCATCACCAATGACACCACGCCAACCGTCAGCGGCAAAGCCGAAGCGGGCAGCAAAGTCATTGTGCGTGATGGCAACACCATCGTGGGTAGCGCCATTGCTGATGAAAATGGTAACTGGAGCGTTACGCTGCAAGATCCGCTGTCGGAAGGCCCACACGGCCTGACCACCGAAGTGCGCGATGCGGCCGGTAACTCAAGCGGCATCAGTGCGCCAATTGCTGTTGAAATTGATACCACCGCGCCGGGCGCTGCGACCGACGTTAAACTGGTGAATAACGATGACTTGCCAATCGACGGCGCAACCAACGACACCACGCCAACCCTCAGCGGCAAGGCTGAAGTGGGCAGCACGGTAACCATTCGCGATGGCGATAAAGTCTTGGCGACCGTGCCAGTTGATGGCGAGGGTAACTGGTCTTACACCCCAGCCGAGCCGCTGGCCGAAGGCCCACACAGCCTGACGACGGAAGTGAAAGACGCCGCCGGTAACTCCAGCGGTATCAGCACGCCAATTGCTGTCGATGTAGATACCCTTGCGCCAAACGTCACTATCGATCCAGTGACCGGTGACAATAAAATTTCCTTCAATGAAGCCGCAGGCATTATCACCATTACCGGTACGGCATCGGCTTCTGAAGCGGGTCGCACGCTGGTTCTCAACGTAAACGGTGCGCCGCATGACGTCATTGTTGGCGAAGATGGTAAATGGAGCTTTGACCTGCCAGCCGGCACGCTGAACGGGATAAATGGCGACATCAACATCACTGCCACGCTGACTGACGCCGCGGGCAACACCACCGTCACCACTGACACCGTACACGTCGCCGCAGACCCGGCGCTTCAGCCTACGCTGACCGTTGACGTCTTTGCGGGTAATGACATCGTGGACGGCGCAGAGATTCAGGTCGATCAGAAACTGACCGGTAGCACCACTAATGTCGAAGCGGGTAACACCGTTACTGTCACCTTTGGTGACAAAACCTACACTGGTATCGTAGGGGCAGATGGTACGTGGAGTGTGACTATCCCGGCCACCGCGCTGCATGATGTCGGTAATGGTTCTGGAGCCTTTGACGTCAAAGTCAGTGACAGTTCTGGCAACGAAGCGAACGCAACTCGTCCGTATGAGATTAATGATCAGTTAGGCGGTATCGCCATTGATCCAATTTCGGTGGATGGCAACATCAATGCCATTGAAGCTGCGGCAGGCGTGACCATCAGCGGGACCACTTTCAATGTCCCAGCGGGTTCTGGCGCGATCACCGTTAACATCGGTGGCGTGAATTATCCGGCGGATGTCGCTCCTAACGGCACTTGGAGCATTCAACTGTCTACGGCCGCTATTCAGGCACTGGCCGATGGCAAACAGAATATCGAAGTTAGCGCCACCGATGGCGGCGGTAACCCTATCTCCACCGCCGGCAGCGTCAATATTTACGTGCATAACCTGCCAGCCCCTGTGCTGGACACTCTGTTCGGCGATGGCACCCTGAATGGCAGCGAAGCCGCCGCTGGGCAGACCATCACTGGGAATACCGGAGTCACGGGCGCGGGCCAGAATGTGACCGTTATTATCGGCGGTCAGCAATTTGCCGCCACGGTGGCTAATGACGGCACCTTCAGCGTCAGCATTCCATCCAGCGTATTGAGCAGCTTGCCGAACGGCACTGCGCCAATTCAGGTGATTGCGACCGACGTCGCCGGTAACAGCCAGACTATCAGTGATAATGTGCCGGTAGATACGTTGGCCCCAACGCTGACCATCAACCCGTTGGCGGGCGATGGGCAAATCAGTCTGGCGGAAGCCGCAACCGCGCTGATCCTTTCAGGTACTGCCTCCATTTCGGAAGCGGGCCGCGAAGTCACCATCACGCTGAACAATGAAACCTATACCGCGACGGTTGGGCCTAACGGGGTATGGAGCGTTGAGCTGCCTGCCGGCGCCTTAAACAACCTCAATGGTGATTTTGTTGTCAATGCAACGCTGAGCGATGCGGCGGGCAACAGCACGACCACCACTAATACCATCCACGTGGTTTCCGACCCGACTATCCAACCGACCATCACCATCAATCCATTTGGTGGCGACAACGCGGTAGACGGTGCGGAAGTCCAAACGGCGCAAGTGCTGAACGGCACCACCGCTAACGTGGAAGCGGGCCAAATCGTTAAAATCACTCTTAACGGCCACACCTACACGGCTGAAGTTCAGCAGAGCGGCAGCTGGAGCGTCATCATCCCGGTTACCGACATGCAGGTGCTGACCAACGGCACGCAGACCATCTCGGTAGAAGTGGCGGACAAGGCCGGTAACTCAGCTTCTGGCACCGACAACTTCACGGTAAATATTACTGAGAACGGCGTGGCAATCGACCCGGTAACGGGCGATAACGTCATCAACGCGGTGGAAACTGAGAACGGGATTCAGGTTACGGGTACGACTTACGGTGTGCCAGTGGGCACCGACGTGGTCGTGACCTTTGGCACTGTGTCGCATACCGTAAAAGTGCTGGCCAATGGCCGCTGGTCGGTGAACTTCACCAGCCCTGAACTGGCGGGAATTGACCCAGGCACCACCACGGTAAGCGCGGTCACCAAAGATGCCAACGGCAATACGCTGACCAACAGCGTCTCGGTCGGCGTCGACAACGTGGCACCTGAACCAACTATCAATACACCATTCGGCGACGGCTTCCTGAACATCACCGAAGCAAGCACGGCGCAAACGCTGACTGGCTCCACCGGTAAGGCGGGCGACGGCCAAACCGTTACCGTCACCCTCGGCGGCCATGAGTACACCGCCACCGTCGGCGCGAATGGTAGCTGGACTATCAGTATTCCATCGGTTGATTTGAAAGGCCTGCCAGAAGGCAGCAATCCAATTGTAGTGGTTGCCTCTGACAGCGCGGGCAACAGCACGACGATCAACAGCAATGTGACCGTGGATCTGAGCGCGCCAACGCTAACCGTGAACCCTCTGACCGCCGACGGCATTGTCAGCAGTGCCGAAGCAGCTGGAGCGCTTGAGCTGACAGGTACGGCTTCCGTCAGCGAAGCGGGTAAAACCATCACCGTGACCCTCAACGGCGCGACTTATACCGGCGTGGTGGGCAGTGATGGCAATTGGACGGTGAATATTCCGGCGGGCGTGCTGAACGGCGTGGCCAGCGGGCAGTATCCGTTGACCGTATCGCTGACTGACGAAGCGGGTAACACCACCACCCAGACCTCCAATGTCACGCTGGCAACCGGCGTCGACTCTCAACCAACCCTGACGCTGAATGCCTTTGCGGGTAACAACGTCATCGATGGAGCCGAGCGTCTGGCGGACCAAACGCTGAGCGGTACTACCACCCATGTTGAAGCCGGACAGCAAGTGACCATTACGCTGAATGGCAAAACCTACACTGCGACAGTGGGAGCCAGCGGCGCATGGAGCGTGCAAATTCCAGCGGCTGACCTGACTGCCTTGAACGACGGTTCAATCACCTTGACTGCCGCCGTGACGGATAAAGCAGGCAACCCGGCGCAAGGCTCTCTGCCACTGACCATCAACACCGAGTTGAGCGGTCTGGCGATTGACCCAATCACCGGCGACAACAAACTGAGCGCGCAGGAAGCGGGCGCAGGCATCAACATCAGCGGGACATCACACAACGTGGCTGAGGGCGCTAACGTCACTGTCACCTTGAACGGTAAAACCTACATTGCCGCCGTTGGCGCGGATGGCACTTGGACCGTGCCTGTAGGCGCAACCGATCTGGCACTGCTCGGCGACGGCCCGCTGGCGGTGAAAGTGACCGCGACCGATGCCGCAGGCAATGCGGTTAGCAGCACCATCACGCTGGATGTCTACACCCATCAACTGCCAACGCCAACTATCAATCAGCCATTTGGCGACGGCCTGCTGAGCACCGCGGAAGCCGCCACCAGCCAGACCCTGAGTGGTTCGACCGGCATCGTTGGCGATGGCCAAACCGTGACCGTGACCCTCGGTGGTAAGGAGTACACCGCCACCGTCGGCGGCAATGGTCAGTGGACCGTGACCATTCCATCGGCTGATTTGCAGGCGCTGCCGCAGACCGATAACGCCATCACCGTGACAGCCACCGATGCCGCAGGCAACAGCACGCCTCTCACGTCTAACGTGACGGTCGACTTCACCGCGCCAACGCTGACCATCGACCCAATTTCGGGCAATGGCTACATTGACGCAGCAGAAGCCGCTGCCGCCGTGACGCTGAGTGGTTCCGCAGATCCTGCTGAAGCAGGGCGCATCGTAACTCTGACCATCAACGGCCAAACCTATCAGGCCGAAGTAGGGGGAGACGGCAAGTGGACCACAGACATTCCGGCGAACTCGCTGCTCGGCTTAGCCAATGGCCAATACACCTTAACCGCAACCCTGTCTGACGCGGCGGGCAACAGCACCACGGTCACTGAGTCAGTGGGTGTCTTCACCCAGCTGCCAGTCCCTGTGCTGAACACGCCATTCGGCGACGGCGTGCTGAGCAAGCCTGAAGCGGGTGTCGACCAGATTCTGACCGGTAACACCGGCGCAGTCGGCCCAGATCAGAAAGTCACCGTGAACATTGGCGGGCAAGATTACACCGGCACGGTGGGTAATGACGGCACTTGGTCGGTCACTATTCCGGCCAACGCCCTCAATAACCTGACCGATGGCTCCTCGCCTCTACTGGTTACCGTCACTGATCCAGCGGGTAACACGGGCACAACCACCACCAATGTGACTGTGGATCTGACCGCTCCAACCTTAAGCGTCGATAAACTGACTGGCGATGACAAGCTGAATACCGACGAAGTGGCGACCGGCTTCCTGGTCCAAGGGACCAGCGACACTGGCGACGCAGGTCGTCCAGTCACCGTGTCTATTGACGGCCACACCTACACCGGTGTGATTCTGGCTGACGGTACTTGGTCCGTGCTGGTACCACCAAATGCTCTCAGCGACCTGACCGTTGGCGACCATCCATACAGCGTTTCTGTCACCGACGCGGCGGGTAACCAGACCGTGGTTGATGGCAGCGTCAATGTGACTGGCGTGCCTAGCCCGCTGTTCCCATCCATTGATGCACCATTCGGCGACACTATCCTTAACGGTATTGAGCTGGCTGAAGTGCAGACGCTGACCGGGACCACCGGCGCGACCGGCACGGGTCAAACCGTGAAGGTAAATATCGGCGGGATCAGCTTTGATGCCACCGTGGGCGCGGATGGTCACTGGACGCTGGACGTTCCGGCAAATGCCTTGGCGAGCCTGCCACAAGGGCCGTTGAGCATTGAAGTCACCGCGACCAGCGCGTCCGGTGCAACCGGCAGCAGCACCATTCAGGCGACCGTTGATACCGTCGCACCTACGCTGACCGTCGACTTGGTGGCGGGTGACGACATCATTAACGCCGCTGAACTGCTGCAACCTCTCACCCTGACCGGGACCGCCTCGGTTAACGATAGCGGCCAGAGCGTTAAAGTGAGTCTGGTGGTGGGCGGCGTGACCTATGAAGGCACCGTCGGCGCAGATGGCAAATGGTCAGTTCCACTGCCTAACGACGCGCTGCAAGCTCTGGGCGATGGTCCTCACACCATTACCGCCACGCTGACGGATGCTGCGGGTAACACCACCACCATCAACCATGAATTCACCATTGAGGCTGGCGCGGCTTATACCCCAACGCTTGCCATCGATACGATTTCTGGTGATGACTACATCAACGCCACCGAGAAAGGCGAAGATCTGGTGCTCAGCGGAACCTCGACCAAGCTTGAAGAGGGCCGTGAAGTCACTCTGACCTTCAACGGTAAGACTTACACCGCCGTGGTGGATGGCGAAGGCAAATGGACCACCACGGTTCCGGCTGCCGATCTGGCCGGGCTGGGTGATGGTCAGGCGACTATTACCGCTAACGCCTCCAGTCTGGCAGGCAACCCGGCTTCGGCGACCCACGAGGTCAATGTGCTGGCGAGCGAAGCTAACTTGCCAACCATTACCATTGATAAAGTCGCTGGTGACGACGTCATCAACAGCACCGAGCACAACCAACCGCTGGTGATCAGCGGTACGTCCAACCACTTGGTGGCGGGCGAAACCATTAACATCACCTTGAACGGTAAGCCTTACACCGCGATTGTTGGCGATGACGGCAAATGGAGCACCACCGTTCCTGTCGCCGACGTGCAGGCGCTGCAAAATCAGGAATACACCATTACCGCGACCGGTAATGACGTTGCTGAAAACGTGGCGACCGGCACCCATCAGGTGACGGTAGATACCACGCCTCCGCTGCTGACTATCGTGGTGGATGCGGGTGCTGATGGCATCGTGAACGCGGTGGAAGCGGCGCTCGGCCTGCCAATCAGCGGTACGGCTCCTGAAGGCACAACGGTCACCGTGACTGTCGATGGCAAGCCTTACCCGGTACTGGTGCCAGAGGGCGGCAACTGGACGCTGACTATTCCAGCGGCTGACCTGAAAGCCATCACCACCGATGGTCCACTGGTTATTACCGCCACCGTGACCGATGCCCAAGGCAATGTCGCGGACGTCACGGTTAATCCAGCAATCGAGTTGGCAATCAACAACTTGCCAGTCCTGACGCTGGATCCGCTCGACTTCGTCAATATCACCACGGCTGCCGATGGTTTCACTATCACCGGTACCAGCACCAATCTGCCAAACGGCACGGTGGTGCAGGTGAATGTCGCGGGTGTGCAAGTGACCGGCACGGTGACTGATGGCGTATGGACCGCCACCGTGGCACCGGGCCTTATCACGCCACAAAATATCACTGAAGGCGTAGGCACCGTCACCGTGAGCTACACCGATGCGGCGGGCAACCCGGCCTCGGCTTCACACAGCGTGACGGTCGATCTGACACCTCCTGTGGCTTCTCTCGTCGACCCGCTGTTTGGCGATGGCGCGTTGAACAAGCTGGAGTCAGGCGTAGACCAAATTGTGACCGGTAAAGTTGCACCGGGCGACAGCGTGGTATTGACGCTGGACGGTAAATCCGTGACGGCGGTAGTGGGTCCGGATGGGACTTGGACGGCGACTATCCCAACAGCCACGCTGGTGGGCCTGACCGACGGCCAAAACACCCTGACCGTGGCAGTGACCGATGCAGCGGGTAACAGCACCTCGAGCGATGTGCCATTTACTGCGTTGATCAACACCTTGCCAAACTTGACCGTTACTGACAGCTTCGACGGCTTTATTAACATTGCTAAAGCGGCCGCAGATGGTTCGATCAGCGGCACCACCGGTGTGACTTCTGAGGGTCAGAAAGTCACGGTTAACCTCAACGGTAAGGACTTTGTCGCCGATGTGGATTCAGCGACCGGCACTTGGGTTCTGCCACTGACGGCTGCCGCGCTGCAAGGCTTGCCGAACGGCACCTGGGTGGTCACCGTGACCGTGGTTGATGCTGCGGGTAACAGCGATGTTAAGACCGAGGACATTACGGTTCAGCTGACACCGCCTCCTATCCCAACCATTGACTTGGTGTTTGGTGACGGCGTGCTCAACGCTGCTGAAGCGGCCGCAGGCCAGACTATCAGCGGCTCTACGGGCATCACTGGCGCAGGCCAAACCGTAACGGTTACCTTCGCGGGTATAGCTGCACCGCTGACCGCTACCGTGGGCGCAGACGGCAAATGGACGCTGGCTCTGACCGCTTCTCAACTGGCGGATATCTCTGGGCTGCCGACACACTCCATCACCGTGACCAGCACCGACCAGTACGGCAACAGCAATGTCAGCTCGCCTGAAGTGTTTACGGTTGACCTGAACATCCCTAACCCAAGCATCACCAATCAGCCGTTTGGTGCTGATAATGTGCTGAATATCGCCGAAGCGGCGGGGCCTATCACCATTGCGGGCACCACCGGCCTAACTGGCGCAGGCCAAGCGGTTAAAGTGGTGATTGATGTCAATGGCACCAGCTATAACGCCACTGTCTTGCCTGACGGTACTTGGACACTGAACCTGCCTGCGGGCGCGTTAAGTGGCCTGACTGGCGGCGATCACACCATCAACATCACCGCGACCGACGCCAGCGGCAACACCAAAACTGTCCCTGTGGACTTCACCACTGACTTCACACCGCCAGTGGTTGCTGTGACCAACGTCTCCACCGATGGCTACATTAACTTGGCCGAAGCGGCAGCGGGGACGCTGATAAACGGCACCACGGATGGCACCAGCGTTACCGTTAACATCGGTAATCAATCCTTCATCGCTGCCGTGTCGGGCGGAACCTGGGTGCTGAACTTAACTCCAGCGGAGATAGCGACTCTGCCACAGGGCAGCCAGACCATTACCGTCACTGCGACAGATGCGTCGGGTAACACCAGCACGGCGATTTCCCACGTGGGTATTGCGACAGACGCTGCTGCTGCGCCAACCGTGACCGTGAGCGCCTTTGCGGGTGATAACGTTCTGGATTATGGCGAAAGCCGTACCATACAAACGGTTAGCGGTACCACGACTCACGTCGAGGCTGGGCGAACTGTTAATGTTACTGTGGGTTCAATCACCGGATTAAGCGCTATTGTTCAGGCTGACGGTACCTGGAGCCTAACGCTGTCTCCTGCTCAGTTGCAGACGCTAAGTAATGGTGCAACCAACATCACGGCGAGCGTGTCTGACCTTGCGGGTAATGCTGCGGTTCCGAATGTCCATGATTTTTCAGTCAATCTGACACCTCCTGCGGCGATACTGACGCTGAATCCTATTACTGGCGACAACATCGTTAACGCCCAAGAGAGTGGTGCATTCGATATTAACTTCTCAGGTGAATATCGTGGCGCAAACCCTCTTATCCAGACTGTTACTGTGACTGTCACGATTGGAGGTGTCCCCGTAGTAGTTGGCACAACATTACCGCTCGCTGGTGCTAACGGAACGTGGTCTATTCCTGTTGTTTTAGGCAATATTGTTTTCCCAACTGATGGGACTTACACAGTTACAGCAAGCTTTGTCGGGCTTGGGCCAACAGCCTCTGTCACCCAGACTGTATTGGTTGATCGCGTTCCACCAACCTTGACCGTTAGCGCCTTTGCCGGTGATGACGTGCTTAATGGGACAGAAGCGGCTACTAACCAGACCATTAGCGGCACTGCCTCAACCTCGGAAATTGGCCGTACGGTGACGGTGACTCTGAATGGCAAAACCTACACCGCGCTGGTCGGTGCGGGTGGCGCATGGAGCACCACGGTTCCGGCAGCAGACCTGCAAGGGTTGCCACCGGGCACTAACACCATCAGCGCTAGCCTGAGTGACGCGGCGGGTAACACCACCACCACGCCACACACCTTCACCACCAACACCGCAGCACCTCTGCTGAGCGTGGGCGTGCTGGCGGGCGACAACGTGCTGAATCTGGCGGAAGGGCTGGTCACTCAGTTGTTGACTGGTACCTCCAGCGCCGAAGCGGGGCAGACCGTCACCATCAAGATTGCTGGCGTCACCGTGGGTTCCGCAGTGATTCAACCGGGAGGAGCCTGGAGTGCTCAAATCCTGCCAACGGGCCTTTCTGGCCTGCTGGATGGGCCAAACGTCCTCACCGCGTCGGTCACCGACAAGTCTGGCAACACCACCAGCGTCGATGTGGGTATCAACGTGCTGTTTAACAGCCTGCTGGATCTTGATATCACCAGCGGACTGGTAGGTGGCGTGCTCAACGCGGCTTCCCTGTTGCTGACTCAAACCATTGGCGGCGTCGCCACCAGTGCGGGCGTCGGTGCCAAGGTGTCGGTGGAAATCGGCGGGCAAACTATCACCGCCGATGTGGGTGTGAATGGTCAATTTAACCTGAGCATTCCTCCAACGCTGTTGGCTAACCTGCCTAACGGTCCATTGGCGTTGAACGTCGTGCTGACCGATGCCGCGGGTAACACCAAAGTGCAGGTTATCGACCTCAACGTGGCGAAAATCCTGCCAGTGCTGGGCGACCTGACCTCCGGTCTGGGCAATGTGGATCACATCCTCAATACCGTGGTATCTGGCGCGGCGCAAACCGTGAGCGGTGCTTTGACCGCGGCCGACGGCACCATTGTTAAGATTGCGGTCGGTGCGCTGACCTTTACCGGAACCGTGGTGAACAACGCCTTCAGCATTCCTATCCCAGCGGGTGCTCTGGCAAGTCTGGCCGACGGTGTGGTGCCGGTAATTCTCACCGCCACCGACGCAGCGGGTAACGTGCTGACTCAGGCGCTGAATCCGCTGACCGTGGCACTGCACAATCTGCCGCAAATCGTGCTGGATCCGCTGTTTGGCGATGGCTTGCTGAACGCGGCGGATATCCTGCTGAACCAGACCATTACCGGCGTGGTGAAAAACGTCGCGGCGGGCACCACTCTATCGGTGCAAGTCGGCACGGGTGCGCCGCTGACCGCGCAGGTTGATGCCACCGGGCACTTCAGTGTCACTGTGCCAGCTAACCTGTTGAGCGGCCTGACCACCGGCAATCTGGGCGTCAACGTCTCACTGACCGATTCCAACGGTAACACCACCAGCGTGGGCGCGCAGGCGGCGATTAACGTCACCTTGCCGACCATCAACCTGACGGACGTTCTGCACAATGGCGTGCTGGGCGCGGTGGATGCACTGACGTCGCAGGTCATTGGCGGCGTAGTTACCGGCGTAACGGCGGGTACCACGGTGAAAGTGACGCTGGGAGGCAAAACCTTCCTCGGCGTGACCGATGCGGGCGGCAAATTTGCCGTTACGCTGCAACCGGGCGACCTGAAAGCGCTGGCTGACGGCACCTTGGCTATCGGCGTGTCGGTCGTCAGCGACGCGGGTAACGTCGGTTCGACCAACGTTAATGCCAACGTCATCATCAATAGCCTGCCGAAAGTGGTGCTGGACCCACTGTTTGGTGGCAACGGGGTGCTCAACGCGGCCGAAGCACTGCTGACGCAAACCATCAGCGGCACCGTGCTTAACGCCACTGCGGGCTCGTCGGTCAAAATCACCTTGGGGCCATTGGTTCTCACCGGCACTGTCGATGGTACCGGGCACTTCAACGTACAGGTTACGCCACTGCAACTGAGCCAGCTGCTGGACGGCAACCTCAACGTTGGCGTAACAGTCACGGATGCCGTGGGTAACACCAGCGGCGTCAACGCGGGTCTGAACGTCGGTATTCACAACCTGCCATCGATTGTGCTTAACCCAATCTTTGGTGACGGCGTGCTGAGCGTGGTTGACCTGCTGACCGGCCAAACCATCAGCGGCGTGGCGACTAACGTCTCTGTCGGTTCTCAGGTACAGATTTCCCTCAATGGGAAAACCTATCTGGCGACCGTCGGCGTGGGCGGGGCATTCAGCGTGACGGTTCCACCGTTGGATCTGAAAGGCATTCTCACCGATGGCTTGCAGAACGTCACCGCGACCTTCACCGATGCGGTAGGCAACGTCGGTACCATCACCAACGCGGTGAACGTTATTGCCAACGCCTTGCCAACCATCACGCTGGATCCATTGTTCAACAATGGCTTGCTGAATGCAGTGCAGGCGCTGGTTACCCAGACTATCAGTGGCAAAACCACCAACGCTGAAGGTTCTACCGTGACGGTGACCATCGGCGGGGCCAGCCTGTCAGCGGTGGTGAAAGCGGACGGTACCTTCTCCGTCAACGTGCTGCCAAGCCTGCTTTCAACCCTGCTTGACGGTACGGTCGGGGTAGGTGTGTCTGTCACCAACGCCGCGAACCACACCGTTGGTGCCAACGCCAATGTCACCGTGGGTATTCATACTCTGCCAACGCTGAATCTGGGTACGCTGTTTGGTGGTGACGGCTTCCTGAACCTTGCTGAAGCCAGCAGCAACACCACGCTGAGCGGCTCAACTAACGTGCAGAGTGGCTCGGTGTCGGTCAACGTCGGTGGGGTGGTCCATACCGGCACCATCACCAACAATACGTGGAATGTCACCTTTACCGCCGCTGAGCTGAAGGGGCTCGCCGATGGCGCAACCACGGTTAAAGTCACTATCACCGATGCGGTGGGTAACATCACCACCCAAACCAGTCCGCTGGTGGTGAAAACTCACGCCTTGCCGCTGGTTTCCCTCGACGGCCTTGGCTCTCTGGGTGGCTTGATTGGTGGCATCCTCGGTGCGGGCCTGACGCTGAAAGGCAGCAGCGCCAACATCGGGCAGGGCGGCATTATTAGCGTCACCTTGCTGGGTACCACCATCGGCGCGGTCGTGCAGGCGGACGGTTCATGGCAGGCGAAGTTCAGCAGTGAAGTGTTTGCGGCTTATAACCTCTTCACTCTGCTGGGCGCGCTGACCGGAAACGTGGTTGGACTTCAGGCGACAGATCTGGCGGGTAACGGCGTCAACCTCCACGTGGGGCTGGCGGCGGGTAGCCCACTTATCTCGCTGCAAGCGCAATCGCTGGATGTGCAGACCACGGACGACACCCACGCGGTGGCGGCGCTGCATACCACCAGCAGCGATAGCTCAACCACTGACACCGTGCATCACGCCACCAGCACCCTGACCGACCCACTGGTCACGGCAGATGCCGGTGCGCAGGCGGCGTCAACTGACACTAGCACCGTGGCGCATGACGAAACGGCGTTCTCCATCGGCGGCGTGACGATTGACGTGGCTCATACCCAGCAGGATGTGGTGGGTACTGACGGCAACGACATCATCGTGCTGGATACGCTGGACTTCGGTCACATCGACGGCGGCGCTGGCGTGGATACCCTGCAACTTGGCGGCACCAACCAGCATCTGGATCTCACCCTGTTGGGCTTCAAAGTCGAGCATATCGACATCTTTGACCTCGGTAACTCTGGCACCAACAGCATCACGCTGAACCTGCATGAGTCGCTGACGATTAAAGACGCACCGAATGATGAAGTGATCATCAAAGGCGGCGAGGGAAGTCTGGTGAATCTGGTCGCAGGAAGCGATGGTGCTTGGACTGAAACCGGACAGCGCACCGTGGATGGCCTGACGTTTGACGTCTACCACAACGCGTCGCTGGCGAGCACCAACACGTTGGGAGACGTCTTGGTTCAGCACGGTCTGCACGTACAACAGCAAAGCTAAGAGTAAAGCCCCCGAGCGCGTATGCGCCGGGGGCATTTTTTTACAATGAGCGTTAGGCAGTAAGTGAATTGGTAAGGCCAGAAAAGGCTGAAAAATAATAATAATCCGGCGTGAAAAGTGGTGTCGCTCATGAAAAAGAAACAATCATCGCGGCAATTTGCCGTGGTACTGGGGACGATATGGATAGTTGTTGCTGGTGCAAACAGTGGGAAAGTATTCGCGGCTGAGAAACAGCCAGAGTTTGATTGGCAAGCAGCACCTACCGAGGAGATGAGATCTAGCCTGACTTTACGAGATGCCATACTGCGCGCCTTTGCTCGCAACCCACAGATAGCCGAAGCGGCTGCGCAAATTCGCGTGGGCGCGGGGAACCTTGATGTGGCGAAAAGTGCCTGGTATCCACAAATTTCTTTGCAGGGGACCGCAGGTAAGTCACGCCAAACCGACTCCTCCGGCACGCTGGATAACAACGCGTCTGGCGGCATTCAGCTCAGCCAGTTGCTATATGACTTTGGGCGCACCGGCGGCAGTATCGACGAGCAAGAACGCCTCTCCGACTCCTACCGTTACGCCCTTTACGGCACCATGACCGACGTGGCGCTGAGTACGCTGCAAGCCTATCTGCAAGTGAAGCGCTATCAGGCGCTGAGCGTGGCGGCTCGCGATAACATTGAATCCCTGCAACGCGTGGCGGACACCGCCAAGCTGCGCGCCGACGCGGGGTTAAGCTCGCAATCTGACGTGTTACAGGCCGAAACCCGCATCGCCGGGATGCGCGCCACCGTCGAACAATACCGTGCCCAGCAGCGTTCGGCACAGGCCCAGCTCACCGTACTGACCGGCGTGGTCTCCGACAATTTGCCGGACTTACCGCAAAGCTTACTCAACCAAAAAGTCACACTGAACAAAATCCCCTATGAAAACAGCGCGTTGGTTCGCGCTGCTCAGGCCAAGCAACAGGCGGCGATTGAGCGGGTGAATCAGGCGGAATCGCAGCATTGGCCGACCATCAAAGTGCAGGCGGGGCGTACCCGCTACCAGAATGCCGCAGGCAGCGGCGGCTCTTACTGGGACGACCAGCTCCAGCTGGCGGTGGATGCGCCGGTCTATCAGGGCGGCGCGGTCAGCGCCAAAACCCGTGCTGCAGAGGGAGAACGTCAGGCGGCGCAGGCCGATGTGGAAAAAGCCAAGCTGGACATCAACCAGAAAGCCTCCACGGCCTATGCCGACATGATTGGCGGCCAACAGCGGCAAGTGGCGGGCGAGGACCAATACTCCAGCGCCACCCACACCCGCAGCGTCTATCAGGACGAGTACAAACTAAGCAAACGCAGCCTGAATGATTTACTCAGCGTCGAGCAGGACGTTTTTCAGGCTGACACCATGCGTATCGGCGCGCTGTACGACGGCTGGGATGCCACAGTGCGCTATGCCGCAGCCGTAGACAATCTGGTGGATATGTTGGGCATCGACCGACAAAAAGAGACCGGTGACACCATTCCCTCTCTCTGACCACTCCTTATCAAACGATTGTCCGCACAGAATGCGTAAAGAGGCGATATGAGTACCGAAACGAACAGTGAAGAAACCCGCTCTAACGCCACGGTCAAGGCTCCACCGCCGTCGATTGATGTCTGGATCAGCGCCATGGTGCGCGTGGCTGAAACCTTTGGTAAACCGTCTGACCCGCTCTATCTGCGCCAGCAAATGCGCTGGTTTGAAAATCAGTCGTTGGGCCGCCAGCTCGACCGCCTCAGCGGCCTGATTGGCCTACAGGTTGGCATGGTCAGCTGGACTAAAGTCCGTTGGCGGCCAGAAGTGCTGCCCGCCATTATCCAGCTGGAGCAGGGCGGCATCGCGGTGATTGAGCGGCTGCACGACGACGGGCAGGCCGACTATTGGCTGACTGACGGCGGCGACCTGCTGCGCTCCACCGAACTCTCCACCTTACTTCAGCAAGGCTCTGGCCCGGTATTTCTAGTCGGCGTCGCGGCGCGCGGTCGCGACCAGCGTATCGACGAGTTTGTGCAGCCCTATAAGAAGCACTGGTTCTGGGACAACTTCCGCGGTCAAGGGCGCAAAATCGCTGAGATCTCGCTGGCGTCAATCATCGGCAACGTCTTGGCGCTGGCCGGTATCCTGTTCTCAATGCAGATTTACGACCGGGTGATCCCCGCCCAGTCGCTGCCTACCCTGTGGGTGCTGTTCTTCGGCGTGGTGCTGGCCGCCGGGGTGGAATACATCATTCGCCTGATGCGCACGCTGGTTTCAGACCTGATGGGCAAACGCATCGACCTCAAGGTCTCGTCGCTGTTCTTTGTTCGCGCCATGAACATCAAAAACGATGATCGGCCGAAGTCCACCGGCTCCTTTATTTCGCAACTGCGTGAAATCGATCAGGTGCGCGAACTGCTGACTTCCACCACCGTCAGCGCCGCCGCCGATATGCCTTTCGTGCTGCTGTTCCTCGGCATCATGTTCTTTATCGGTGGGCCGCTGGTGATCATCCCGCTGCTGGCTATTCCGCTGATTGTCATTCCCGGCATTCTGATCCAGTGGCCGATGGCCAAACTGGCGAAAGAGGGGATGCGTGAAGGGGCACTGCGCAACGCGGTGCTGGTGGAAACCATTGAAGGCATTGAAGATATCAAAGCCTTGCAGGCCGAAGCCTACTTCCAGCGCCAGTGGGAGCAGACTCACGAAGTCAGCGCGTCGGTCGGCATGAAGCAGCGTCTGTGGGGCGCGCGGCTGACCGGCTGGGCTTCTACCGTCCAGCAATTGACCTACGCGGGCATGCTGGTGGCGGGGGTCTATCTGGTGCTCAGCGGCGATATCACCACGGGTACGCTGGTGGCGAGCAGTATGTTGTCGTCCCGCACCATCGCGCCGCTGATGCAGCTGACCATGGTGTTCTCCCGCTGGCAGCACGCCAAAAGCGCCATGAAAGGGCTGGACGATTTGCTGAAAAAACCTATCGACCGCCCGGAAGACGCCGAGTTGTCGCACTGCCCGACCCTGAGCGGCCACTATCAGCTGCGCAATCTGCAATATACCTATGACAAAGAGAACTCGCCGAACGTGCTGGGCATTGGTCAGTTGGAGATCAAACCGGGCGAGCGGGTGGCGATTTTGGGCAAAGTTGGTGCCGGGAAATCGACCCTGCTGAAGCTGCTTTCCGGGCAGGCCGAGGCGTCACAGGGCAAGGTGATTATCGACGGCGTAGACATGAAACGCATCGAGCCCGCCGACGTGCGCCGCCAGCTTGGCTATCTGTCGCAGGATTCGCGGCTGTTCTTCGGCACCCTGCGCCAAAATCTGATGCTGGGTTACCCGCACGCCACCGATCAGGAGATGCTGCAAGCCCTGAGGATCAGCGGCGCGCTCTCCATGGTGCAGGCCGATGCCTCGAGTCTGGATAAGATCATTAATGAAGGCGGGCGCGGCTTGTCCGGCGGCCAGCGCCAGATGGTGCTGCTGAGCCGCATGATCCTGCGCGACCCGCAGGTGGTGCTGTTGGATGAACCTACGGCCTCAATGGATGAACAGCTGGAAGAGTATGTCATTCGCCAAATGCACACGTGGCTGACCGGCCGCACGCTGGTGGTGGTCACCCATCGCCCGGCATTGCTTAAGCTGGTGGATCGCATCGTGGTGATGGACAACGGCCGGGTTATCGCCGACGGTCCGCGCGATCAAATTCTGGGTAACGCAGTGGCTAACACCGCCACCACGCCGGCCGTCGCGGCTGCTTCCGGTAAACAACAGGGCGCAGCCTGAGCGCATAAGGACTGAATATGGCACATTTAACACTGCATGATGATCTGGACGCGCAACAGAAAAAGGTGTCGGGAATTGTCTGGGTTTCCTTGGTTGGGCTGGTGCTGTTTTTTGTCTGGGCCTACTTCGCCACCCTCGACGAGGTGACGGTCGGCACCGGCAAGGTCACGCCATCCAGCAAGGCGCAGCAGATTGACTCCCTCGACGGCGGGGTGATTTTGAAGCTGCTGGTGCAGGAAGGCTCCATCGTCAATCGCGGTCAGTTGCTGGCCCAACTCGATCCGACCCGTTCGCAGTCGAATTATGGCGAGGCGGCTTCCAGAGTGCGCACGCTGCGCGCCTCTTCAGAGCGTTTAAGCGCGGAGTTGACCGGCGCGCCGCTGAAATTCAGCCCGGAAACTATGAAATCGCCGGAGCTGGTCGCCCGCGAGCGCCAGCTCTACTTGTCTCGCAAGCAGAACCGCGATGAAACCGTCAGCAACCTGCAACAGTCGCTAAAGCTGGTCAATCAGGAGATAAGCATGACCCAGCCGCTGGTGGCGAAAGGCGCGGCGGGGCAGGTGGAGGTGATTCGCCTTCAGCGCCAATCCAGCGAGTTGCGCGGCAAAATCGATGATGCCATCAACCAATACGCGGTGCGCGCGCGCGAAGAGCAGGTGAAGAATAACGCCGATCTCGACGCCGAGCTGCAAGTGATGGCGGGTAAGGAGGATCAGGTGACGCGCTCCGAGCTGTTCTCGCCGGTTCACGGCATCGTCAAAGATATTCAGGTCAGTACCGTCGGCGGCGTCCTGCAACCGGGCGGCAAGCTGATGGAGATCGTCCCGATTGAAGACCAACTGCTGATTGAAACCCGCATCAACCCGCGCGACATCGCCTATATCCGTCCGGGCCTTGAAGCTACGGTGAAAATCAGCGCCTACGACTCTTCTATCTATGGCGATTTGAAAGGGCAGGTGGAGAGCGTGTCGCCAGACACCTTGCAGGATGAGGTCAAGCGCGACCAGTTCTACTACCGCGTATATGTCCGCACCGACAAAGCCGTGTTAACCAATAAAGCCGGTCGCCAGTTCCCCATCGTTCCGGGGATGGTGGCCAGCGTAGAGATCAAAACCGGCCAGAAAACCGTACTGGATTATCTGATTAAGCCGCTGAATAAAGTGAAAGAGTCGTTGCGGGAAAGATGACTTTTGTTGATTTGAATGGGTTCTTTCTCCTCCCCTTGGCAAGGGGGAGGAGAAAGAAAGATTTACTCAATCTCCGGCTGAACCCGGTACTTAGCTATCACGTCGACTTCGTCAGATTTACGCTTGTCCTGCCACAGATTCATGCGACCGCGCAGTGAACCGTTTAACTCCTCCAAAACCTGACGCGCGGCGTCGGAGCTTGGATCTAACTCCAACACAAACTCCATAAACTGGCCGGCGATGTGGCGGTTTTTCTTTACGCCGCTGCCGGTCAGCCACGCCATGCCGAGGGTGTAGGCCGCTTCGCTGCGCTCGGGGTGGGACGGATTCATCAAGATCTCCGGCAACCACTGCTCGGCCGCCAAACGCTTATCCTGCTCCGGGCCGAGATCCAACGCGCAGCTGGCGCGCCAGTAGGCGGACGAGGCGTGTCCGGCGTCCATTGCGCGCTGATACCACTGCATCGCTTGCTGGTAATCCACTTCGCCGCCAATGCCTTCGCGCAGGGCGTTGGCACAGGCAAACATGGCCGGAACCAGCCCCGAGCGGGCGGCGCTGAGCACGCACTCCAACGCATTGCTGTCGCTGTGGAAAGCTTCAGGAACCTCCTGATGCCAACCGTTACGGTAGAAGAAATAGAGCTCGTAGGTGTGCAGCGCATTGCCGCGCCGCGCCATTTCGGTCATCAGGAAGTGGGCGGCGTCGAAGTCATCGTTGATCGCTATGTCGTGGGCGATGGTGATTAAATCTTTGGCCGCGCTGTCAGTGCCAGAGAGCTGAATCAGGCGGACTGCGTGGTCAAGCAAGTCATCACTCAACTCCGGTTGCTGCGGCAAACCATATAGGCCGTACTGCACCGCGGTGGCGGCGTAGGCCACCAGCACCGGATTTTCAGGCTGGTTAATGGCGCGGATCAGCAGACTGGTCAGTGTCGGCAGCCCCTGCTGTTGCTCATTCGCCAGCACGGCTCTGGAGATAAACATGGCGGCGAAATGGCCCGGCATGGCCTGTGGAGAGACGGCAAACAGCTGGTCATAAATATCCAACCCGGCCTGATCGTCATCCTGCCAATAGGCGGCGCAGGTGCCGTACAAATCTAACAAACGAATGCGGGTGGCGTCGGGCAGCGGCTGAGCCAACAGGTGGTGCAGCTGAGCTTGCAGGTGCTGGGCGCGCTCGGAGTCTTTGTCGGCAATCTCGCCGGAGAGAGCGTCAATCAGCGCATTGGCGCGGAAATGGTTACGCTCGTCTTCATCAAACTCGGCGCACAGTGGGCCGTCGATAATCGCCATTTGCTGGCTGTCGTCACCGCCCCAGGCGGCAGAGTGGAAAATCAGGTAAGACTCCATGCTGCCGACATCGCTGTGGCGCACCGACATTGCCATGCGCAGCCAATAATCCAGCGCTTCTTCATCGGCTTTGCGGGTCTGTTGCAGCGCGGCGGGCAGGCTTTGCGGCCAGTGAGTGGCGGGCTCGACGCCAATGGCGTGCAGATAACCCACGCCGGTTTTCCACACCTGACTGCCAGCAATATTGAATTTTTCATGCAGCGGCAGCGGGGCTTTGCCGGCGAACAGGTCGCGCAGCCAATAAGGTTCGCCAAAGCCGCCGCTCAGGTTCATCAGGTGGCGGAAGGCGTGAGTCGGGCGAAGGTGCAGCTCAATGGCGCGCAGGAAAGCCAGCACCGCGTAGTCGCAGCACAGCTGAGCGCCCAGCCACTGGCTGTCTTCGACATGTTCGCCGTTGGCATTACGGATAACCCATGCCTGCTCGTGCCAAAACATCCCTAGCAGCACGTGGGCGTGGTAGCTTTGCGGGCACTGCTGCGCCCAGTCACTAAGGATATCCAGCGGATCAACGGTATGGTTTTCAGCCCCGGCGATCAGCGTACCCGGATGCAGCACCAGACCGTAATCGCTGTGAGTATCAGTTTGGTTCTGCCAACCGCGCATCAGCGACAACAGCCACTCGTCGAGTTTAACAAAACGGCGGGTTGCCAGAAGCATTCTGGCTTTGGAGAGGTTGTCGTGCTGATTCTCTTGTGGCATGAGATTCCTTCAATCCGGGACGTATAAGGGTGGCGATGTCATCAATTTAACGCGCGACGTGCCTTAGATAGGCGACAGTGTATCGGTTGCAAATCATCACATCAGCGAGATTGCTCTTATAGTACCGGATCCGCCTGCCGCGTGACTAATACTGTACAGATAATGAAATTTTTGTGGAGAGCAAACCCGCAAGGTTAATTAACTGACTGTTTTATGGTCATTATTACTGATTGTTTTTCTAGCGGATATTAATAAAATGCTGTCGAAAATGTGAGGATATTAAGTAAATAACGATAAGAAATACGGAAGGAGTATGTAGGAAATAAGGAGTTAATATGTCAAAAGTAAATTATTTGCGAATTCTCATTATTATACTACCGCTGAGAAATAACATTTTCATGGGAATGTCACACTGGAAAACTACCGCATTTTTGGCAAAAAAAAACCGGTCATATGACCGGTTGTTGTTTCCAGATAATCTGGTAATGAGGGTAATAATTAACAATAATGATGATAGCGAGATAAAGTATATAGATTCCCACTTTTTTTGCTTTATCACTTAGTGCTCTGTTATGTATTTTAGTTTGTTGTTTTGTAAGGGTTTTTCAGTATTTTAGCGATTAGTGCTTTATTTTAACATGTGTAAAGCTAGCGAAAAGTTCCCTTTTATTAATATTTTCTTACATCTAATAATTGTTCAGAAACATTATCATTAATTTGGTATCATTTTCTTTCTGGATTAATTCCCTTTATATCCAGAGAATGGATTTGCCATGTCGAGCATATAATTCGAAACGTTTTACCTTCACCTTGCATTTATCAATCAGTGGCAGGCTCGACACCCTACGAGGATAGCTCAAAATGAAACGTCGTATTCTTTCTCTTATGATCCCGGCTTTATTAGTCGCAGGATCAGCAAGTGCGGCAGAAGTTTATAATAAAGATGGCAATAAACTCGACCTGTATGGTTTGGTCGATGGTTTACACTATTTCTCGAGCGATAAAGGTTCTGACGGCGATCAGAGCTACATCCGTCTTGGTTTTAAAGGCGAAACTCAGATCACTGACCAACTGACCGGTTACGGCCAGTGGGAGTATCAGGTTCAAGCCAATCAGGCGGAAAGCGAAGATAACCGTTCATTTACCCGTTACGGTTTTGCAGGTCTGAAATTCGGCGATTACGGTTCATTCGACTACGGTCGTAACAACGGCGTGCTGTACGACGTCGCGGCGTGGACCGACTTACAGCCTGAATTCGATGGCTCCACCTATGGCGCGGACCAGTTCCTGTTCCAGCGTACCAACGGCGTAGCCACTTACCGTAACAACAACTTCTTCGGCTTAGTCGATGGCCTGAACTTTGCTCTGCAATATCAAGGCAAAAACGACAGCGGTGGCGGTGAGCCGGGTACGCGTGACGTCTTAACGCAGAACGGCGACGGCTACGGTGCGTCTCTGAGCTATGACATTGGCGCGGGCGTCAGCGTGGCCGGTGCCTTCTTCAACTCGGATCGTACCGATGAGCAGAACTCTGCACCGGGCATTATGGGGCAAGGTAAGAAAGCCGAAGGTTACAGCGGCGGCCTGAAATATGACGCCAACAATGTCTATCTGGCAGCGATGTTTACTCAGTCCTATAACGCGTCACGCTTCGGTTCTACGGATTCAGAAGCTTACGGTTATGCCAACAAAGCTCAATCTGTAGAAGCCTACGCCAGCTACCAGTTCGACTTTGGTCTGCGTCCATTCGTGGCCTATAACCAGACTCGCGGCTCTGACTTGGGTACTGACCGTTTGGGTAACAACTACGACGATCAGGACTTGGTCAAATTCGTGGATCTGGGTGCGACGTATTACTTCAACAAAAATATGTCCACTTACGTCGACTACAAAATCAACCTGCTTGATGACAACCAGTTCACCCAAAATGCCGGTATCAATACTGATAACGTCACGGCGGTTGGCTTGGTGTACCAGTTCTAACCTGTTCGCGTGGACCATTGCCACAAGAGACAGGCATTCTCAGACACAGAATGATGCAGTAACAGAAGACGCGGCCTATGCCGCGTTTTTTGTGCCCGTCGCCTAGGCTGCTCGCGGAGCAAGCCATAGCTCCAGCGCCGAGCAGAGCAGGGCCGTCTCCTGCTTATTCTCTCCGCCAATCTGCGCGTTGACAATCGCGCCATCCACCAGCAGAGCAATGGCCTGCGCCATAAAATCAGGTGCGGATCCGGGCAGGTAGCGCGCAATCTCCTCAGCCATTTGCTGCTTATGCTGCGCCGCGTGGGTGGTGACATCGGGCAGGGCTTCGGCGAATTCCAGCGCGCTGTTGATAAAAGCACAGCCGCGAAAATCCTCATCACTGAACCACTCTTCCAGCGTTTTTGGCAGCGCCACGGCGAGATGGGCGTTAGGCTGCGCCATGTTCTTTTGCAAACTGTTGGCGAACCAGTTCATCCAGCGCTGATGGCGATACTCCAGAAAAGCCAAAACCAAGGCATTCTTGCTGGGAAAGTGGCGGTAAAAGGTCACTTTGGTGACACCGGCCTGTTTGATGATCAGATCAATGCCCGTGGCGCGAATGCCGTCGCGGTAAAACAGCTGATGAGCCGTCAGCAGAATGCGGTCACGGGCAGCCAGCGTACTGATGTCAGTAGAAGGAGAGAGAGGCATTAGGTTTTCCAGTCAGCGGTTGATTTCATTTTTCGGCGATGGTCAGTGTAGACAACTCTGTCTACTTGAGCTAGTTTAATTATGTAGACAGAGTTGTCTACATAAATTTCTAACCCGAGGTGCTTATGCCAATTAAACCGCCATTGCCGCCCTTTACCCGTGAAAGCGCGATTGAAAAAGTTCGTTTAGCCGAAGATGCGTGGAACAGCCGCGACCCGCAGCGCGTGCGTCAGGTCTACTCCGAAGACACTCGCTGGAGAAACCGCAGTGAGTTCGCCGAAGGGCAGGACGCCGTGGTGGCATTTCTGGAGCGCAAATGGGCCAAAGAGCTGGAATATCGCCTGATCAAGGAGTTGTGGGCCTTCGACGGCGCGCGCATCGCGGTGCGTTTTGCCTATGAATGGCGAGATGATTCCGGCAACTGGTATCGCAGCTTCGGCAATGAAAACTGGGAGTTTAACGAGGAAGGTCAGATGTTTGCCCGCTACGCCTGCATCAACGATCTGCCGATCAAAGAGAGTGAACGCAAGTTCGACTGGCCGTTAGGTCGTCGCCCGGATGATTATCCTTCATTGAGCGACTTCGGATTCTAACGCCAGATTTAGGCCGTTTTTTGATGAATGATATGCAGCGGCGGGGCGACTTCGAGCTTGATATCGGGATTTTGGCGGAACTCATAAGGCGTGATGTTAAAACGCTTACGGAACATGTAAGTGAAATGCGACTGTGAGCCGAAGCCAAAATCCATTGCGATATCGAAAATCGGCGTGTCACTGCTGCTTAACTGATAGACAGCACTCGCCAAACGGCGCTCACGGATATACTTACCGAGTGAAATGCCAGTAGATTCTTTGAACAGTTTTTGCATGTGCCACAGCGAATAGCCTGAGTATTCAGCCAACTCTTCAAGGTGGATAACGCGCCCAAGATGGCCTTCGATCCATTTGCTGAGTGCGCAGACGATTGTGAGATGAATGTCCTGAGCCATAACCCGTCTTTCTTAATGTTCGATAAGCTATTATACACAACTTCGCCGTGTTGGCGCAGGAGCCAAAAGTAGCAGAGATGAGTTGTTGCCAAAGAAAACCCTTATAAATTCAGGGGTAAGGCAATAAATGACCCGATGACGGAGAGGTTTCACTCCTACCCAACGGGCCATTGATTAGTGCAGTAAAATCCAGTGGATAACCCGCGCGATGATATCGTCTAGCACCACGATGCCAATCAAAATCGCAATAATCAGTATGATAAATCGCTTACCTGTTGGCAAAATCACCCCTCGCTGGAAAGTGGCTGGTACCTATTACCAAGGGCCGGTGCCGTGCATATTTAATGCAATGACGGCGGCACACACTGCGATAAAAACCACTAAAACCATAAAAAGCCGTTTCATCGTTTTACTTCTCAGAGTTTTCACTCTTCCTCTTAGCTAACCCGTACCGGGCGAGACAAGCGGGAAGTTACCCATATTAATCACAGAAATCCAGTCTGTGCGGGTAAAAAATCAGTCTGAGCTGGCGTTACGACGCACTAAGTTGGTTTTTTGACCGCCGTTAATGATAGTTTCCGGCGGCGTCTCAGGCACCAGCGCGTCAGGCGCAATGTTCATATGATTCAGCACTTGCCCCATGATTTGGCCGAAAATCGGCCCCGCCACTGAACCACCAAAGTGTTTACCCGCCTGCGGGTTGTTAACCATCACTACCAGCGCAACCCGTGGGTTACTGGCCGGAGCCACGCCCGCGGTGTAGTTGACGTAGCCGCCATCATACTTGCCGCTGGTGCCCAGCTTCTCCGCTGTACCGGTTTTGATGGCCAGACGATAACCGGGCACCGCCGCGCTTAGGCCAGAACCACCGGGCAGGGCGTCACTTTCCATCATATGGATCACCGTCTGCACCACGTCAGCAGCCATCACGCGCTTGCCGATCACCGGCGGCGTCACTTTGGTTATCGACAGCGGGCGATAAATCCCCAATGCGCCAATAGTGGCGTATTCGCGGGCGATTTGCAGCGGGGTCACGCGCAGGCCATAGCCGAACGAGAAGGTCGCGCGCTCGATGTCAGCCCAGCGGTCGCGGTGCAGCGGGAAGTAGCCGCTACTCTCGCCGCCGATACCCAAGTCAGTCGGTTTACCCAAGCCAAACGAGTGGTAGAGGTCAACCAGTACCTGCGCGGGCATAGCCAGCGCCATGTGTGATACCGCGATGTCACTGGATTTCTGCAACACGCCGGTGATGGTCAGCGCAGGCCAGTGGCCGACGTCTTTGATTAAGTGGCCGTTAACGGTGTACGGGTGGGTGTCGAGTACCGAGTCCGGGCGGATCATTTTGCGCGCCAGCGACACCATCACGACCAGAGGTTTTACCGTCGAACCCGGCTCGAAGCTGTCGCTTATCGCCACGTTACGCATGTCTTTCGGCTGAACGCCTGCGTAGTTGTTCGGGTTATAAGAAGGGTAGGAGGCCATCCCGAGAATTTCCCCGGTATTCACATCCACCAGCACCGCTGCGCCCGAGTCAGCTTGGTTGAGCATCACCCCCGCGCGCAGGCGTGAATACATCACGTACTGCATAAAGCTGTCGATACTCAGATTGACCGTTGGCGGCTGCTGCGGCGGCACTTCTTTCAAAATACCAATCACGTTGCCGTGGCCGTCCTGACGGTACTCGCGCATACCCGGCTTGCCTTCGAGTAGGGTATTGAAACCTTTCTCGATGCCCGTCAGGCCTTCGTTATCCGTGCCGACTATCCCCACCAGGTTGGCGGCGGCGTCGCTCATCGGGTAATAACGGCTGTCATCGTGCTGGCTGGTGATACCACCTAGATGCAGCTGGGCAATGTCATTGGCGATGCCTTGCTCGATTTTACGCCCAAGGTAGACAAAGCGGCGGTTCGGATCGCTGGTAATGGTCTGCTGCAACTGAGACAGCGGCATGTTCAGCGCCTGCGCCAGATACTGCCATTTCGGGCTATTGAGATCGCTGTGCAGCTGAAGAACGCGGAAAGGATCGGCAATAATGTCTTTGGAAGCCACGCTCAGCGCCAGCGGATGGCCGCTGCGGTCAGCAATGGTGCCGCGATCGGCTGGGATCACCGTGGAGCGCAAAGAGCGCTGGTCGGCCTGACGCTCAAGCATCGGGCGGTTGAGCAGTTGCAAATAGCCTACGCGGGCCAGCAAAAATGCCATACAACCCAAGATGCCGACACAAATAAGGGCAAAGCGCTTCGAGTAAAAGTGGGGTTGTGCAGCCGGCTTAGTCGGTTTTTTTGGAGGCATGTTTACTTCGCAAAGTCATGGGCGTGATAGTGCCAAAAATGACAAGCCTGCCGTCGCGAAGGGGGTTATAGACCCAAAAATGGTTAAAAAACCCAGCGGAAAAAACAGTGCTCATCATTCTGATTGATATGATTTTTAGTATCATAGACATATTATAATAAGCCGCTGCTGGGTTATGTTTAATTCAATTGCCCTTTGTAAGTAAATACGAATTGCCGGGCGGATTTCACACCTTATTTGCCTTAACGGCAAACAATCCTCTAAATCATTCAACGGATAGCCATTCATCCGCTTCTTCAAACATCTCTTCGAGCATCTGGTTGAGCTGCGAACGGTCCTGTTTGCTGGCACCCGAGGTGTTCAAGCCGTTGGCTTGCATCGGTTTGACCTTCACCGCTGCATCCGGAAACAGGCGATGGACGCGCTTGGTTAATTCGGCATGGATTTTGTCGTTGGCATCAGGAATACCGGAAACATTACGTTTGTCATACACCAGCTCTACTAACATTTAGTCTCAATCCTTAATAGGTAATTAACTGGCTAAATATACAGTATCGTTTGGCTGATTCCAATGCTTTAGGCGGCGGAATAAGTGTCATTTCAGCACCTTGAACGTAAAGTCCTGTAATGGCGGATACATAATCCTTGTGAATGTTTGGCCGGGGGCTAGAATACTGGCGTAATTTCATGAGGGATTGATGGATAAAAAACGGCGTTCAGCACTGATCTTCTTCTGCCTGGCTTGTCTGGTCATACTTACCTGTATGACGCAGCGCATCGCCGGGCTGAACGCGTTGTCTGCTTCCCTGCGTCAGGACGTCGCCTCTCAGGCGGTGTCTGCCAAGTCGACCTCTGACCTGACTGAAATTCCCGCGCCTTGCGAATTGAGCAGCAAATCGCTGCTTTCCGTGCCTCCTGTTATTCTAGATTTCGCACTCTTGGTCTTTAGCTTGTTGCTGGCATTCCTCTCGCCGGGCAACGTGGCCATTCTGCGTACTCGCCTGCCTGAAGTCGTTCCGGTGCCGATATTACGGGTGCATCTGCGGCTCTGCGTCTTCCGGGAATAAAAACACGTCCGCGAATTGATTCGGATGTTGTCTTTTATTTTTGGAGAAAATTTATGCGTTATGCCTTCAGGGCGGCGATTGCCAGCCTGTTGCTGCTGTGGCTACCTGCCATTCATGCGGCGGATTCCGGCTGGTTAGAAAGCCCGCAAAACAACCATGCCAAAGTGCGTTTTCAGGCCGAGCCTGCCGACGGCGCGGGGGATGAAACCCATTTATTGCTGTCTGTCAGCCTTGAAAAGGGCTGGAAAACTTACTGGCGTTCGCCGGGCGAGGGCGGCGTTGCGCCGGTTATCGCTTGGCAAGACCCGGCAACCCAAGCCGACTGGTTTTGGCCGACTCCCGCGCGTTTCGACGTCGCCGGAATAACCACGCAGGGCTATCACGACAATGTGACGTTGCCGATTGTTATCAAAGGCAAAGTGCCTGAAAAACTGGCGGGAACCCTGACGCTGCCGACCTGTAGCAATGTCTGTATTCTCACCGATTACGACTTCAATCTGGATCTGCACGCAGGCGGCGACCAAGGCGATTTCGCCAGCCGTTTTGCCAGCGCCATGGGGCAAATCCCGATTGCGCAGGGGCTGGCCGATAAGGTGTCGGCGGGTTACCGTCAGGGCACATTGGTGATTTCAGCCGAGCGCGCTCAGGGCTGGCAGCAGCCGGAGCTGTTTATTGACTCCCTTGAAGGCAGTTCGTTTGGCAAGCCGAGTGTCAAAGTTGACGGCCCGCTGGCGCAGATAACCGTGCCGGTGACCGACGAGTGGGGCGACAAAGCCGGTGATTTGACGGGCAAGCCGGTCAGCGCGGTGCTGGCGGATCGCGGTATCGCCCAGCAGCTCGACCTCAAGATGGAGCCTCTGGCACCCGCTACCCAGAGCAGCATTGCTCTGTGGCAAGTGGCGCTGATGGCGCTGGCGGGTGGTTTTATTCTCAACCTGATGCCGTGCGTGCTGCCGGTGCTGGGCATGAAGCTGGGTTCGATTTTGCAGGTGGAGCAGCGCGACCGTAAAAGCGTTCGCGTGCAGTTCTTGGCTTCCTCAGCGGGTATTATCAGCTCCTTCCTCGCGCTGGCGCTGCTGATGACCGTGCTGCGCTACAGCAACCAGACCCTTGGCTGGGGAATTCAGTTCCAGAACCCGTGGTTTATTGGCTTTATGGTGATTGTCACCGCGCTGTTCACCGCCAACCTGCTGGGCCTGTTCGAAATCAACCTGCCTTCTGCGATGACCACCCGTTTGGCGACGCAAAAGCGCGGCGGCTTAAAAGGCAATTTCGCCGAAGGCGCTTTCGCGACGCTGCTCGCCACGCCGTGCTCGGCACCTTTCTTGGGCACCGCCGTGGCCTTCGCGCTGGCGGCACCGCTGCCGGTGCTGTGGGGATTATTCCTGATGCTGGGCATCGGCATGAGCCTGCCGTGGCTGATGATTGCAACTTGGCCGGGACTGGCGCTGCGCCTGCCGCGTCCGGGGCGCTGGATGCTGCGTCTGCGCGTAGCGCTTGGCCTGCTGATGCTCGCCGCGTCGCTGTGGCTGCTCAGCCTGATGCTCAACCACATCAGTCTGCAAAGCGTATTGATTGTCGCGGCGGTATTCCTGCTGGCGCTGGTGGTTGGTTCGCTGCGCCGCTACGGCAAGCGTAATACCGCGATTGCGGTGTGCGTCAGCCTGCTGGTGGCGGGGCTGGTGATGCTGGCGGCCGCGCTTTCCTATACCAACGGCGCTAAGCCATTGCAGGACGCCGTGAAGTGGCAGCCGCTGACCGAGCAGGCGATTGCTCAGGCGGTGGCGGACAACAAAGTGGTGTTCGTGGACGTCACGGCAGACTGGTGTGTCACCTGCAAAGCTAACAAATTTAACGTCTTACTGCGCGAAGACGTGCAGAAAGCGCTGACCGCCGACAACGTGGTGGCCCTGCGCGGTGACTGGAGCCGTCCTTCCAAACCGATTAATGACTTCCTGCAAAAGCGCGGCAGCGTTGCCGTTCCTTTCAACCAAATTTATGGTCCGGGCCTGCCATCTGGTGAAATTTTATCGCCACTGCTGACTCGCGAAGCCGTTTTACAAGGGCTGCAAGACGCCCGTGGAGATAAATAATGAAAACCTTAATGCTGATTTTAATGATGGCGCTTTCCCCTATGGCGCTGGCTCAGACGCAGACTGCGCCACAAAACCCGACGCCGGAGGACATGTTATTCCGTGACCCGGCCACGCCGCGCTTTGGTGCCAAAGACGCCAAGCTGGTGCTGGTCTCCTTCACCGACTACAACTGCCCTTACTGCAAGCAGTTTGATCCTCTGCTGGAAAGAGTGGTGAAGGAGCATCCGGACGTCGCGGTGGTGCTCAAACTGCTGCCATTCCGTGGCGCCAGTTCCATCAGTTCTGCCCGCGCTGCCATGACCGTGTGGGAGCAGCAGCCGGACAAATTTATGGCGCTGCACCAGCGCCTGATGTCGAAAAAAGGCCCGCATGACGAAGAGAGCATCGACGCGGCAATCGCCAAAGTTGGCCTGCCGCCGGTAAAAGTCACGCCAGAAAGCTATACCACCTTGAAAACTAACGTAGAAATTGCCGAAGTGCTGGGCATTCAGGGCACGCCAGCGACCATTATTGGCGACCAGATCATCCCCGGCGCTATCTCTTATCAGGACTTAGAAGAGCTGGTGAATGCCCAGCTGAAGAAGGTGAAAGATGGGAAAAGCTAAGCGTTGGGCTAAAGAGATCTTGGTTGGCGTGGTATTGCTGATGGCAGTGCTGTTTGGCATGGACTTCCTGCGCGCGCCGCAGGCTCCGGTCGATTTCGGCAACCAGACCTTGCAGACCCTCGACGGCCAGACCCTGACGCTCAATGAGAAAAGCCAGCAGCAGCCGCTGCTGGTTTACTTCTGGGCTAGCTGGTGCAGCGTCTGTAAATTCACCACGCCGGACGTCGGCAAGCTGTCGGCAAACGGCGGCAATGTGTTGAGCGTGGCGCTGCGTTCAGGGGATAAAGACAAAATCGAGCGCTATTTGCAGGGCAAGAATATCAGCATGCCGGTGGTGAATGACCCGCGCGGCGATATTTCCGCCTCGTGGGACATTGGCGTCACGCCGACGTTTGTGATTATCGATAAGGGCAGGGTGGTGAGCACCACGACGGGCTGGACGTCATATTGGGGAATGAAGCTGCGCCTATGGCTGGCGCAGCTTTAAAAAGGCTATCTTATTTGCCATTTTGAACCCGGGCAGTACTCGTTTTTTTGGATATAAATTGGCTCACGTACTTGAGTACGCTGCGGTTTCTCCGCGCTGGCCGTGTCCAAACTGACTGCAACGATAACGCCTTTTAGTGTGGAGTCGTCTGAAAACTAATCCGCAATAAACCGCTTCTCATTGGTCAGAACCTGTAACAGCAGGCCGAGTTCAGGTTTCTGATCTTTAATGCGTTTTCCGTGTTCATCATAAGCGGTGAAATCACCATTGCGCTCCAGCTGTAGCGTCTGGGTTGGCGTAGTGATCACCAGCGTGCCGTTGTCACTGGTGGAGATCCAATCATGACGGCGTTTGGCAGCAAACAGGTCTTCGCCTTGCGAATAATCCGCAGGAGCCGTGGTGACATGCAGCAGGCGCTGCATCAAAGTTGTCATCACATCTTCATGATCTGTCAGCTTATTAATCGACTGCGCTGGGGTGCCTGGCCAGTGAACCACCAGAGGTACGCGCATCTGGTCGCGGTTCATGTTGTTGCCTGAACCCCAAGTGCCGTTCTCGTTAAATTCAATGCCGTGGGAGGCGGTGATCACCACCACGGTTTTATCCAGCTCGCCGCGTTTTTGCAGGCCTTGCAGGATCTCACCGATGCGCTGATCAACCTCTTTCGCACCTTGCTGGTAGCGTTGCATAAACACATTGCCAGTCGGCACGGCGGCATCACTGCCCTGACGCAGCGCCGTCGAGACGCCATTCAGATTCACGTAAGAGAACCAAGGGCGGCTTCCGCGCGCGGCCAGCCATTGCTGCCACTGCTGGGTGGTCAGGGTATCACCCTGCGCCGCCGGTGTCGGCAAGGTGAAGTCGGTCAGCAGAGCTTGGCGGTACAGCGGGCTATTAAAGCCGTCGGAGGAAAACAGGCCGAATTCATAGTCCTGTTTCGCCAGCGAGGACATCAGCGCCGACGGCTTACGGGCGGCAATAATGCCTTCCATATAGGTTGGCGAAATCCCGTAGAACAGGCCGAACAGGCCGCTATCCACGCGATTACCGGAGCTGTAATGCTGGTTGAAGCTGACATTTTGCCGCGCGAAATCGGTCAGCGCTGGCATGTCTTTGACCGTGGTCGAGGCGTGAATGCCGTCTACCACAATCATCAATAAATTATATTTCGGCCCGGTATCGCGGAAGCTGATGTCATTGAGCGGATACTCAACCGACAGCGCCTCAGGGTTACCTTGCTCAATCAGACGCTGCTGATAAGCCTGCGCATCCAGCAAGCCGTGCTTCTCAAGGAACTTACGCGCGGTCATTGGGTAGGAGAGCGGCAGGTTCGAGCGCTGCATGGTGATTGGGCGATAGAAGTTAGCGTCGGCCCAGATATACATCAGGTGTGATGTAAAGAAGCTGACGATAAACAGCGCCACAATCGGCTTGGCGAAATTGCGGCGGTTCAGGCTGCGCAGCTTCTGCCATGCCCACGTGCCAAACAGCATTTCGATCAGGAACAGCACCGGCACGGCAATAAACATCAGCTGCCAGTCGCGGGCTAACTCACCTTGACCGGGGTTGACCACCAGCTCCCACACCACCGGATTGATGTGCAGGTGGAAGCGGGTAAAGACCTCGGTATCGACCAGTAACAGCGTCAGACCGGCGGTGGCCAGAATAGCGGACAAGAAACGCATCAGCCGCTGCGACATCACCACAAAGGTCAGTGGGAAGATGATCAGCAGGTAGGCGGAGAAGCCAATAAAACTGAAATGCCCAAGCCAACTCACCAACGCATAAATGCGTCCTTCAAGAGAAGAGGGCCAGTCGGAGACAAAGAGGTAGCGGCTGCCGAGTCCAAGACCGAGCAGAATGTTAAATAGGGCGAACCAGTGCCCCCAGCTGATCATCTGGGATACTTTTTCGCGATAGCGCTGACGATTTGTCACCATAAGAGGTTTTGGGCAAATAGTAGATTAATGGGCTTTATCTTCTCTTATTGACGCTTGAAGCGCGCCAGCAAAAGAGCCTGCGATAGCTTTACGCTGGGTTGGCGCAACGCTGGTATTAATTAAGTTGGTCACCATATTGCCCAACACCATCAACGAGAGGTCGGTGGGCGCGCGGTGTTTTTCCAGTACGGTGGCCAGTTCCGAAAGGATCTGTTCAACGTGTTCGTCACTGTAACGAGATGATTGTGGCATGGATTAATGTGCTCAAAGCCTGACAAAGTGCAATATCTTAACGTATCGTGGCATCAGTTTCTGCATTTTTATAATGCGTTGAACGTTGGGGTATTGATGAGATGTATTTATTTGTGTTTCCAACTTCAAGGCTTTGCGGTTGCAAGCCCTCTATATTAAGTGTTTGAATACCCGCCTCGGCGAAAAAATCATTCCACCAAGCCGCCCGCTTTTCAGATATTTCTACAGCATTTATATAAAGACACTCATTTTAGGAGAAGCCATGAGTCTGGATATCGAGCAGATTGCTCTACACCAGTTGAACAAGCGTGACGAGCAAACGCTGGACGTTGTGCTGCGCGATACGCTGTTAACCCCGAATGCCGCGGTTGAAGAGATGATGGCCGAACTGCATCGTGTGTACAGCGCGAAAAGCAAAGCTTATGGGTTGTTTAATCAAGATAGCGAGCTGGCAGAGTCTTTGCGTAGCTGCCGTAAAGGCGATGAGGATTTCCTCGGTTTCAGCCGCGCTGCTACCGGCCGTCTGCGCGATGAGTTGGCCAAGTATCCTTTTGCCGAAGGCGGCGTGGTGCTGTTCTGCCACTATCGCTTCTTGGCGGTTGAGTATTTACTGATTGCCGTGCTTAACAGCCGCAGCAGTATGCGTGTTAACGAGCAGCTGGACGTCAGCAGCATTCACTATCTCGACATCAACCACGCCGACATCGTGGCGCGCATCGATTTGACCGAGTGGGAAACCAATCCAGAATCCACCCGTTACCTGACCTTCCTGAAAGGCCGCGTAGGTCGTAAAGTTTCCGACTTCTTTATGGACTTCCTTGCAGCGGCAGAAGGTTTAGACACCAAAGCGCAGAACCGTGGCCTGCTGCAGGCGGTGGATGACTTCTGTACAGAAGCCCAGTTGGATAAGAACGAACGCCAAAACGTGCGCCAGCAGGTTTATAGCTACTGCAACGAGCAGCTTCAGGCCGGGGAGGAGATCTCTCTCGACGCGCTCTCTGACGAGCTGCCACCTTGGGACGACAAGAAATTCAAAGAGTTTTCCCAAGAGCAGGGTTATCAGCTGGAAGAGACGTTTCCAGCCGATCGCGGCACGCTGCGCCAATTAACCAAGTTTGCCGGTAGCGGCGGCGGGGTGAGCATCAATTTCGACGCCATGCTGATGGGCGAGCGCATCTTCTGGGACCCAGCGACCGACACGTTAACTATCAAAGGCACACCGCCGAACCTGCGCGACCAGCTGCAACGTCGATCTTCGAGTAAGTAATAAGTAATACGAACGCAGGTATAGCCGAAATAATTGGAGTTGCAGCAAGGCGGCAAGGGAGTCAATCCCGATGAGCTGACGTTGGTCAGTGATTCGGGTTGGCGAGAGCGGCCAACGCAGCGGCAGCTTCAAGTATGAAGGATATAAAAAACGCCGCATTAAGCGGCGTTCTTTATTTGTTCTCGCACGGCGTCCCGATGCGTTACAACTTAGTTAGCGATTAAACGCGAACGAAGTCGATGTGAGCCAGTTTTGGCTTGAACGGGTGACGCTGTACAGCCTGAACTTTAACTTTGGTTTCTTTACCGTCGATAACCAGAGTAAT
>Ga0308165_1000106_pt1 | contig 219076 bp, 208 predicted proteins | sample PhyWR2_FD_201032 | JGI IMG/M metagenome (GOLD analysis project Ga0308165, IMG submission 201032) | Phyllosphere microbial communities from UC Gill Tract Community Farm, Albany, California, United States - DLSLW.R2 | ecosystem: Host-associated > Plants > Phyllosphere > Unclassified | place... | reverse complement strand
TTTGCCGGAAAAACGGCGTTGTTCCATGTGCGTTCCTTGATCTCAAATGGCGATCAATATCCTGGCGCATGGCTTACGAGCGGAAAAATATTGTTAGGTGATAACAAATAGCAGAACGGAATAACGAAAGGGAAAAGCGAGAATTGACAGGCGCAAAGCAGGGGGAAACTCTCTTCCCGTGAGGGAAGAGAGTAAAAGCTTATTTAATTTCCAGCTCGTTCATCGCAGCGATATTGAAACCGCCGTCAACGTGAACCACTTCGCCGGAGATGCCAGCAGAGAGGTCAGAGCACAGGAATGCTGCGGAGTTACCCACGTCTTCGATGGTGACGGTACGACGAATCGGCGTAACCGCTTCGCAATGCGCCAGCATTTTACGGAAATCTTTGATACCGGAAGCTGCCAGAGTACGGATTGGACCGGCAGAAATACCGTTAACACGCACGCCTTCTGGACCCATTGCGTTCGCCATGTAGCGCACGTTAGCTTCCAGTGACGCTTTAGCCAGACCCATAACGTTGTAGTTAGGGATAGCACGCTCAGCGCCCAGGTAGGACAGGGTCAGCAGAGCAGAGCCTGGATTCAGCATGGTACGGCAGGCTTTTGCCATGGCCACGAAGCTGTAAGAGCTGATGTCGTGAGCGATTTTGAAGCCTTCACGGGTTACCGCATTCACATAGTCGCCGTCCAGCTGATCGCCCGGTGCGAAACCGATTGAGTGAACGAAACCGTCGAATTTTGGCCATACTTTTGCCAGTTCAGCGAACATACCGTCAATGCTTTCGTCTTGAGCAACGTCGCATTCCAGAATGATGCTTGAACCCAGCTGCGCGGCGAACTCTTCAACGCGGCCTTTCAGCTTGTCGTTCTGGTAGGTGAACGCCAGTTCAGCGCCTTCGCGGTGCATAGCCTGTGCGATACCGTAGGCGATGGACAGTTTGCTGGCGACGCCAGTTACCAGAATGCGCTTACCGGAAAGAAAACCCATAGCTTTGATCCTTATAGTCATTGCTTACTTTGGCTTTGTATTCATATAGTTAGAAATCACATCGCCAGAATAAATAAATAGCAGGGCAGAATTATAGCCCACTATGCAGATGAAATGTCACCTGAATTTCAAAAGAGCCGTCAGGTTTCAGCTTTTAAGATAACGACATAACACGCCAGGATGATACCAGTAGAAAGGATCTGAACTGATCCAACCTCCCGCGCCGCGGTCAGTATTTTGCGGGCAGATGCTTAATCTCGCATAACCGCCCGTCCTTAATGACGATATATCCGCCCGTTTTTAACTCAGACAAGATTTTCATTATGCTGCTTCGGGAGAGATGCGTTTTATCGCGGATGTAGCGTTCAATCGTGACGTTTTCACGAAGGGATGCGGGTTCGTGACTCAGTTCACGTAGCTGGTTACGAATCACTTCATACGCAGTGGGCGCACTCAATTGCTTGCTGTAGGAATAAAGCTTATTCGTGACAACAATCATATGCTGGGCCGCTATCTCCCAAAGACCATTATCTGAAATGTGCTGCTGCATGTCTGCAACGGTCAGCGTAGAGATTTTGCACGTTTCGGCCGTCACAAGAAAGGCGTCATGTACACCGAGACCAATGATACCAGGCGCGGGTAGCGAGACAATGAGTAGCCCATCTGAAGAACGGTGTACTCCAATTGATCCTGAATGAATCAAACGACATACCGGCTCATCGTTTTCAATTAGCCCCAGGCGGATCCCTTTGCGATAGGATTTTATTGGCGCAAACGGCGTCAAGGATTCGACCAGTTGTTTGGCCCACGGGAATGGCTGGTTTAATGCAGGGGTTTCCAAAGGTTTTCCATCCATAATATTAAACCTAAAAAACAAGTAATGATAAGAGTAGATAAATAGATTGGAATTTACAATGTTTAAAAGTCGGAAGAGTTGTTGATTTAAATCATATTTTATCAGGCAGATAATTGATTTTAACCAGCTTCCCATTCTCTAGCTCAATGTGTCCGCCAGCACGAAGTGAAGAAAGTACCGACATAATTCCGCTACGGGAAAGTAAGCACCTGTTTTGAATGTAATTGTAGGTTGATTCAGCATGACGGATTTTGGGCGACTCATTAATGAGCTCAATTAAAAGCGAGCGAACCGTTTCATACATCCCTGATTGTGACAGCCTTGTGCAGTGCCTAAAAAGGCGCGCTGAGATGAAAATGAGCAATTGGGTCAACGGTTCCCAGAGTGACTCTTCTTCAACAATATGAATGGCACTTTCGAGCGAGAGTCTGCGAAGCACGGCGTCGGGTGAGGGCCGGATACACAGGCGTGGATGCAGTTTGCTGTTTAAGGTAAATCCAAAGACGAAAGGGGCCGATTCGGTGTTGAGGGTAATGCCATCATCTCGGCGGTTGATGATCACATGACCCTCTTCCAGCAAATAGCACTGTTTAGTATTGGTTCTGACAAAGTCGAGTGTGGAGAGTTTGTCGGCGGGCACAACCTGAGCGTGGGGGGACAGCGTCTTGATTAAATTTAAAATATGATCCTGAGGTTTTTCCAAAGAAGATGAAAATAAAGTGGGGTGGAGCTGAGATGAATTCATTTAATGTTCACAATTAATAAAGTTAGGCAACTTATTAATTATCTCTAAAAATATTCATATAGCATCATTATTATGAATCCGAAAATACACTGCGAACCTGTTGAATGCGTTAATCGTGCTGTTGCGCAGGCGTAACATAAACTATCCCGAGGTGAGCGGAGGGATTAAATTCACTTTTCCTGTTATTTTGTTATCACCAGTTATCACCAGTTATCATCGTCATGATGACTTCTGGAGATAACAAAAAAGGCGGTGTTATCCGCCTCTTATTATTTATCTTTCCGCCACGCGTCTGCCGTTAATGCTTCGCCAAAATGTCCGGCAATCAATCGTTTCGTCAGATCGTGAAGCGGGGAGGCCAACACATCCGCAGTACTTCCGCGCTCGACCACTTCGCCGTGGTGCATCACCAGAACCTGATCGCTGATATGTTTCATCATTCCTAAATGCTGTGTCACATAGATATAGGAGATACCCTGTTTTTCCTGTAACTCCAGCATCAGGTTGATCAGTTGCGAACGCATCGACATATCTAGCGAGGCCAGCGCTTCATCGGCGATAATCACCTTCGGACGCAGGATAAGCGCACGCGCCAGCCCGAGACGCTGCTTCTGGCCTGGAGCCAGCATGTGTGGGTAATAGCTGACATGATCGGGCAGCAAACCCACCATTCGCAGCGTTTCAATGATTCGTTTGCGGCGTGCTTCGGGTTCCAGATCCGTATTCAGGCGCAACGGGAAATCGAGAATTTGCGAAATGCGCTGCCGCGGATTCAGTGATGTCGACGGATCCTGGAAAATCATACGAATGCGCTGACTGCGGAATGAATAATCACCAAACGACAAAAAATGATCGTCAATGAGCACATCGCCTGCGCTCGGTTCCACCATTCCGGCAAGCATTTTCGCCAGCGTCGATTTACCGGAACCGTTCTCGCCGATAATCGCCAGCGTCTGCTTTTCGCGCAGGGTAAAGCTGAGCGGTTTTACCGCCTCGACCGTCTGCCGATGAAACAGGCCAGTGCGATAGCGAAAGGTCTTACTGAGATTGCGTACTTCAAGCAATGTTTCGACCATTTCACTCTCTCTCCATGTTCAGCGGGAAATGACAGGCAAACAGATGCGTTTTAGCGCCCGTTAGCCGAGGCGTCTCAATGCATTTGCGCTGCGCATAAGGGCAGCGAGGACCCAGTCGACAGCCAATCGGCAGCGACTCCAGCAACGGAATCGCCCCCGGTAAAGTATTCAGACGGCTTTTATGCGGCATCGCGCTGCCAAAATCAGGAATAGCGCGGATCAGGGCCTGGGTATACGGATGGTGCGGCGAAGACACCAGATCTTCGCTGACGGCGGTCTCCACCGTCTGTCCGCAATACATCACGTCAATTTTATCCGCCCATTTACTCAGCATCTGCAGATCGTGGCTGATCAGCAAAATGGTGGTGTTATTGTTCTGATTAAGGCGCGTCAGCAGGCGGAAAATTTGCGCCTGGGTGGTCGGCTCCATGGCGTTTGTCGGTTCATCGGCAATCAACATGCGTGGCTGATTGGCCAGCGCAATGGCGATCATCACCTTCTGACATTCGCCGTCGGTCAATTCATACGGGAAGCTGCGCATCGCGTCTTTATGATCTTTAATCCCGACGCGGTGCAACAGCTCAATAGCGCGGCGTTTACGCCAGCCCACGCGCTGCCACCAGCGGCCTTTATAGGTCCAGCCGGGAATATTCTGCATCAACTGTTTGCCGACACGTTCTGAAGGATCGAGGCAGGATTGTGGCTCCTGGAAGATCATCGACACGTTATGACCCACCAGCTTGCGGCGCTCGCGTGGTGACAACCGTAGCAAATCGATATCGTCAAACCGCATGCGGTCGGCTGTCACGCGCCAGTTGTCCTTCGCGACGCCGCAAATGGCTTTGGCTATAAGACTTTTACCCGAGCCAGATTCACCCACCAGCCCGCGGATTTCGCCTTCAGCCAGCGTAATACTCACGCGGTCTACGGCTTTCACCCAGCCCTCGGCGGTTTTGAATTCGATAGTGAGATTGCGGATATCCAGTAACGGCATTATTGCACCCCCGCATTAATTGCGTGGCGTATACCATCGCCCAGCAGGTTAATCAGCAGAACACTCACCATAATTGCAGCACCTGGCAGCATCACCGTCCACGGCGCAACATAAATTAATTCCAGCGCGTCGCCAAGCATCGCGCCCCATTCCGGGGAGGGGAGTTGTGCCCCAAGATCGAGAAAACCGAGCGCGGCGATATCCAGAATCGCCATTGAGAGCGCGCGCGTAATTTCCGTCACCAGGCCAGAGGCAATGTTCGGCATCACCGCAAACCACAAAATATTCATGGTCGTTGCCCCGTCGAGGCGTGCCGCGACCACATACTCTTTCTCTAGCTCATCATGAACCAGACTGTAAACAGAGCGAACCATGCGCGGGAGCAGCGCCAGCCAGACGGCAAACATCGCGTGAGAAAGATGCGGCCCGGCAAAGGCAACCACAATAATGGCCAGCAGCAGCGACGGGATCGACAGCAGCGTATCCAGAATATGATTCAGAACAGCCGAACGCAGGCCGTGCGTCGCACCGGCAAAAATCCCGAGTGCCAGACCAAAAACGGTGGCGGCAAACGTCACAACAAATGCGCCGCCGACCGTCGGGGCCGCGCCGCTTAACAGGCGACTCAGCACATCGCGGCCTAAATCGTCGGTGCCGAGAAAGAAGGAAACTTCGCCATAGCGCGACCATGAAGGGGGCAGTAGCTGATAGCCAAGGAACTGCTGATCGAGTCCGTAAGGCGCAAACCACGAACCAAAAATGCACAGCAATGCCAGACCACCGCAGCCGTAAAGGCCGATCATCGCCGTGGTGTCGCCGTAAAATTTGCGCCACACGGTGCGCAGAACACCGGGAGCGCGTTTTTCCCTGTATACGCTATCGTAAGGCATACCATTCCTTATGTTTCAGCGGGTTAGCCATAGCGCCCAGAATGTCGGAAATCACGTTGACGATGATCACCAGCGAACCGATGATCATCACCCCGGCAGAAATCGCCGCGTAGTCCTGCTGGCGGATCGCATTAATCATCCAGCGCCCCAGACCAGGCCAGCTAAAGACCATCTCGGTAATCATCGCCAGCGTCAGCATGGTAGAAAATTGCAGCCCCAGTTTTGGAATCACCGGCGGGAGTGCGTTATGGAGAACGTGGCGACGCAAAATGGTGAGTCGTGATAAACCGCGCGTGGCGGCCGCTTTTACATAGTTTTGATCGAAGACGTCTATTGTGCTGGTACGCATCAGGCGGATGACTTCCGTCGTAGGCGCAACGGCCAGCGTCAACACCGGTAATACCATGTGTCGCAGCGTGCTGATGATCATTTCATGACGCCAGATGGAGTCCGAAAGCCAGGCATCAATAATGGCGAAGCCCGTGATGGTTTTCACGTTATAAAGCAGATCAAAGCGTCCGGAAACCGGCAGCCAGCCGAGCGTGAGCGAGAAGAACAGAGTGAGAAGAAGCGCCAGCCAAAATACAGGAATCGAAAAGCCGAGCAGGGCGATTGCGCTGATCAATTTATCCTGCCATTTATTGCGCGTGATCCCCGCGAGCATGCCGACCGGTATCCCCACCATCAGGGCAAAACCAAATGCCAGAATGCACAGCTCCATCGTCGCCGGGAAAACCTCTTTGAGCTGATCCGAGATAAGCTGACCGTTAATGCTGGAGACGCCAAAGTCCCAGTGCAACACGCCGTTAAACCAGAACAGCCAACCATCCCATAGCGACGAACCCTGAAGCGGCGCATGTGGCGTAAAATAACTTAGACTGAAACCGACAAACGTCAGAAGGAACAGCGTAATCGCCAGAAGCAACAAACGACGTAAGGTAAAAATAATCATGGTTTTTTCACCTCTTCCTTTTTCTCACGCGATACGCCCGCAAACGAAGCGTTGCCAAAGGGGCTAAGCACAAGGCCTTTAATATCGTAGCGATAGGCCTGCAGGCGCAGCGAAGAGGCTAACGGCAGCACCGGTAACTCTTTGGCCAGGATATTCTGTGCTTCATCGTAAGCTTCTATTCGGGATGCCAGTTGCTGCGACGACAGCGCTTTTTGCAGAACTGCGTCAAACTCCCGGTTACACCAGTGCGCAAAGTTGGTTTGTGACCGAATTGCCGCGCAGCTCAAAAGTGGGCGGAAGAAACTGTCGGGATCGTTACTGTCCGTAGACCAGCCGGATAACGTCAGGTCATGATTCATGTCCATTAACCGCGCTTCCTGAAAACGACCTTCGACGGGAACGATCACCACTTTAACGCCCACTTGTGCCATATCCGCCTGAATCAGTTCTGCGGTTTTTAAGGGGCTAGGGTTCCATGCCTGTGAACTGGTTGGGACCCAAAGCTGCAGCGTAAGATTCTCTGCACCCAGTGCTTTGAGCTGTTCGCGTGCTTTTGCGGGATCGTACTCAGTCACTTTTGCGTCACTATCATAGGCCCAGGAGGCGCGTGGCAAAATAGACGCCGCAGTCTCCGCTGTGCCGTAATAGATCGACTGCATCAGACGCTGATTATTGATAGCGAGCGCAAGGGCGTGACGAACCGCGGGATTATTCATCGGCGGTTTATCGGTATTAAATGCCAGATAGGCGATATTCATCCCCGGTCGCAAGGTCAAACGCAGACGCGGATCGTCGCGCAGGCTGGTCAACTGGCTTGCGGCTGGCCAGGCGAGGACATCACACTCGCCGGTTAGCAGTTTAGACAATCGACCCGTTCCACCAGACCCCAGATCAACCACCACTTGCGGCATCAACGGCGTACCGCGCCAGAAATGTTCATGGCGTTGCAGGCGGATGTATTGACCGGCACGATATTCTCCCAACTGGAAGGGACCCGTCCCGACCGGCTGGCGGTCCAGTAATTCCTGATGATCCTGCTTCGTCAATTGCGCCGCATATTCAGCCGACATCACAGACGCGTAGTGCGTAGCGAGATGCCACAAAAAAGAGGCGTCAGGGCGCGTGAGGTTAAATTCAACCGTGTGATTATCCAGTTTGCGCACGCTTTTGACCGTGTCGGCAAACTGCAGACTGTCAAAGTAGGGGAAGCTTCCGCCGTTAACGTTATGCCACGGATGATTGCGGTTAAAAATGCGCTGGAAGGTAAACACCACGTCATCGGCATTCAATTTACGCGTGGGTTTAAACCAGGGCGTTGATTGAAATGCGACGTCATTGCGCAGATGGAAACGGTAAGTCGCGCCGTTATCCAGCACCTCCCAGCTGTCGGCCAGCTCTGAAACCAGACGATACGTATAGGGATCGACATCAAGCAGACGATCGTAAAGTTGTGCGGCAAGCGTATCGACGATCAGGCCGCTACCGGCTTTTTGCGGGTTGAACGTGTCGACTTGCCCGCTGACACAATAGACAAAACCACTGTCGCGAATATCAGGAGGCGTAGTCGGTTCAGGCGCAGCAAAGACCAGGCGGCTAAACAGACCGAGTGCAATCAGGGACGATGAAACCAGACGCATAATTTTCAAGATTTTTAGATTCGATCTGCAAAGTGTATCGCACTTACCCTAGCTACGTAAAAATGTCTGCGGGTAAGTGCTGATAATGTCAGCGCATTTGATGCTTTTTGAGCAATGCCCTTAATTGATGGTAGGTCAGGCCCAGCAGTTCAGCTGCCTGTTTCTGGTTATATTTTGCCGTTTTCAGGCTGTGTTCCAGCAGCTGCTGTTCCTGAACATGCTGGAACTGGCGCAAATCGAGCGGCAAAGCTGGTGCATCCGTATTATGCGCAGGTTTAGGATTTACGGGAGCGTTGCGATGGAAGGGGTCGATAATGATAGTGTCCAGCTCAGTTTCGCTGCTGGCATGGCGGTAAACAGAGCGTTCAACCACGTTTTTCAGTTCACGAATATTCCCAGGCCAGGCGTAACTCAGCAGCGTTTCACGCGCGTAGTCGCTAAAACCGGCGAAAAGCGGCAGGCCTAATTCGCGGCACATCTGAATCGCAAACTGCTCTGCCAGGAGCATGATATCGCCGCTTCGCTCGCGCAGCGGCGGTAGCTGAACAACATCAAAGGCCAGCCTGTCCAGCAGGTCAGCGCGGAATTTTTCCTCCGCCACCATTTCCGGCAGGTTGGCGTTTGTCGCACAAACCAGGCGGACGTTCACCTGCAGAGGCTGGCTTCCGCCCACACGCTCCAGCTCACCGTACTCAATCACTCGCAGCAATTTTTCCTGCACCAGCATGGGGGCCGTGGCCAGTTCATCGAGGAACAGCGTCCCGCCATCCGCCCGCTCAAAACGCCCCGGATGGCGCTTTTGCGCACCTGTAAAAGCCCCCGCTTCATGGCCGAACAGTTCGGAATCCAGCAAATTCTCGTTGAGCGCGGCGCAGTTGAGCGAAATAAATGGACCATCCCACCGCCCAGACAGGAAGTGCAGGCGATTGGCGATCAGCTCTTTCCCGGTCCCACGCTCACCAATGATCAACACTGGCTTATTGAGCGGGGCGAGCCGGGACACCTGTTCCAGCATCTCCAGAAAACTGTTGGCCTCACCAAGCAAATTATCTTTGTATTCAGTCATGATGAAATTAACCACTCGTTAGCGATATTCACCAGGTGAGAGTAGGTTCTCGTTGCATTAAAATCAACCACAATCTTAAAAATCAATAAGATATAAAGTTGGCATGGCATTTGTATTATCTGTTCAGCAGGGCATCGCCCGATAACAGAAATATGAAATGTGAGGATTCGAATTATGGGTATTTTTTCTCGTTTTGCCGACATCGTGAACGCCAACATCAACTCACTGCTTGAAAAAGCAGAAGACCCGCAAAAGCTGGTGCGTTTGATGATTCAGGAAATGGAAGACACGCTGGTTGAAGTGCGCTCTACATCAGCCCGTGCGCTGGCCGAAAAGAAACAGCTGTCACGCCGTATTGAGCAGGCCACCGCGCAGCAAAGCGAATGGCAAGAAAAGGCCGAGCTGGCACTGCGTAAAGAGAAAGACGATCTGGCGCGTTCGGCCCTGATCGAAAAGCAAAAGCTCACCGATATTGTTGCTACGCTTGAGCAAGAAATCACGCTGGTGGATGAAACATTGACCCGCATGAAGAAAGAGATCGCGGAGCTGGAAAACAAACTCAGCGAAACGCGCGCTCGTCAGCAGGCGCTCACGCTGCGTCATCAGGCGGCTAGCTCGTCTCGTGATGTTCGTCGTCAACTTGATAGCGGTAAAATTGATGAAGCGATGGCGCGTTTTGAATCCTTCGAACGCCGTATCGATCACATGGAAGCGGAAGCCGAAAGCCACAGCTTTGGCAAACAGAAAACGCTGGATCAGGAGTTTGCAGAACTGAAAGCGGATGATGCCATTGGTGAACAACTGGCTGCGCTCAAAGCAAAAATGAAGCAAGACAACCAATAATAATTGAAGCGGCACCCTGGCGTGCCGCAACGCATCGTAAGACAAGGAGTACATATGAGTGCGCTATTTCTGGCTATTCCCCTGACCATTTTCGTGCTTTTCGTCCTGCCGATCTGGTTATGGCTGCATTACAGCAACCGTTCAGCCCGGGGCGATCTGTCACAAAGTGAACAGCAACGCCTGATGCAGCTCACCGACGAGGCGAAAAAAATGCGTGAACGTATCCAGACGCTGGAAGACATTCTCGACGCAGAGCATCCGAACTGGAGGAATGGTTAATGGCCGGACTTAATCTGAACAAAAAATTATGGCGTATTCCCCAGCAGGGGATGGTTCGCGGTGTTTGCGCAGGCCTGGCGCATTATCTGGATGTGCCTGTAAAGCTGGTTCGCGTCGTGACAGTGCTGTCGATTTTCTTTGGGCTGGCCTTCATTACCTTAGTGGCTTACATCATTTTGTCCTTTGTTCTGGATCCGATCCCGGACGGCGCGCTTTATTCAGATGAAGCGCCTACAAGCAGCGATCTGCTGGACACCGTGGATACGGAACTGGCTGCCGGGGAGAAACGCCTGCGCGAAATGGAGCGTTATGTCACTTCTGATACCTTTACGCTCAGAAGCCGTTTTCGTCAGCTCTAACTGAGAGAAATAACATGAAATCAAACTGGCAACAGGCCGGTCAGAAAATGAAGCCCGGCCTGAAATTCGCAGGGAAATTCGTTTTACTGACAGCATTACGTTATGGCCCGGCAGGCGTAGCGGGTTGGGCGGTGAAAACGGTCGCCCGAAAACCCGTCAGAATGCTGCTGGCCGTTGCGCTGGAGCCATTGTTGAAGAAAGTCGCTAATCGTTTTTCACGTCGCTATTTTTCCTGATCCCACATTTTAATTGCTGCTTTTTTTTGCGAGAGAGCAGCAATTTCGTTATGTACGACTCAACATGAGTTTCATCCTTTCTTTGCAACAGCTCACATTATTCGTTGACGCTCTATTTTTGATCTCTTTTAACCCCTTCGATTGCATTGACATAAAAATTCCATAAGCGTAAATTGCCTTCCGTGGGACCGCTACCATGGAAATCTTAATGGACGAAAAAATAGAGCATCTTATTAAACTGGTTTATGGAGAATCATTTTCTTTAGGACACTATGACATTCTTTATGAAAAGATTCGGAACGCCAGGGGTCTTATTACTGATAACCGTAAATCGACGTGGGATGAGCAGGACGTCATATTAATAACGTATGCCGATCAGTTTCAAAAAAATGATCACAACGCATTGCCGATATTGACGCGATTCTATAATCGCTGGCTGTCATCTTACTTTTCGCATGTCCATTTATTGCCGTTTTACCCCTGGTCTTCAGATGATGGTTTTTCTGTTGTGGATTATCACCGTGTCGCGCCAAAAACAGGTGAGTGGGGAGATGTAGCCGAACTCAAAAAATCAACCCATCTCATGTTTGATTTTGTCTGCAATCATATGTCGGCAAAAAGTCAGTGGTTTGAAAACTATTTAAATCAAAAGCCGGGATTTGAGGACTTTTTTATTGCTGTCGATCCCGATACCGATTTATCCGCCGTCACGCGCCCTCGAGCCTTGCCGCTTTTAACGCCGTTTACGCTGGCGGATGGCTCAATCCGCCATTTATGGACGACGTTCAGTGATGACCAGATAGATTTGAACTTTGCCAGTCCGCAGGTCCTCATCGCGATGGTTGATGTCCTGCTGCACTATCTCATTGAAGGGGCAGATTACATCCGGCTTGATGCGGTGGGCTTTATGTGGAAAGTGCCGGGCACGACCTGTCTTCATCTGGAAAACACACACCGACTCATCCAGTTATTCCGTGCCATTACTGACATGGTCGCGCCAGGTAGGGTCATCATCACGGAAACGAACGTTCCGCATAAAGACAACATTTCCTATTTTGGTGATGGGTCAAATGAAGCGCAAATGGTGTATCAGTTCTCATTGCCACCACTCGTGCTCCACAGCATTCACAGTGAAAATGTTCAGGCACTTTGCCAGTGGGCACAAACGCTTGAGTTGCCTTCGACTGAGACGACCTGGTTTAACTTTCTTGCTTCCCACGACGGTATTGGGTTAAACCCATTACGCGGTATTCTACCGGAAAAAGAGATTCTGACGCTGGTCGAAAAGCTGCAAAATGAAGGTGCGAAAGTCAACTGGAAAAATAATCCGGATGGCACACGAAGCCCCTATGAAATTAACGTCACTTATTTGGATGCGTTAAGCCCTCAACGTATTGGCGATGATGAACGTATTGCCCGGTTCGTGCTCGCTCATGCGCTGTTATTAAGTTTTCCCGGCGTACCGGCTATTTATGTTCAAAGTATTTTGGGCTCACGCAATGATTATGATGGCGTTGAAAGGTTGGGTTACAACCGCGCGATAAACCGGCGCAAGTTTCAGGAGGGCGAAATTGATGCAGAGCTGGAAGATGCATCTCAATTACGCACTAAGATCTATAACGCGTTAACCAGGATGATTGCTATTCGACGCCAGCAAGGTGTTTTTCATCCAGACAGTAACGCTATATTCTCGATGCCAAATGAACACGTTCTTAAATTAGTGCGAACCTCCGCAGTGGGTGAGGAAATAACAGCATTTTTTAATTTTCAGAATAGGGTACAAACTCTTTTTGACGATATACCTTCTGGAGTGGAACTCTTAACAGATTCCAATATTACTAACAGCGTATTGACGCTCAATCCATGGCAGGTGATGTGGATTAAACACCGTTAAAGGAATAATGAAAACATGAAAATCCCTAATATTGTGCTGATGTTGGCGCTGGTTTCGTGCGGCTTGTTATCCGGCTGCCGGGATGAAAATAACACCGTTGTGACCATCGAATTTATGCACTCTTCTGTTGAGCAGGAGAGACAAGCTGTTATTTCTCAATTAATCGAACGATTTGAGAAAGAGAACCCTTTAATCAGGATCAAACAGGTTCCCGTTGAAGAGGATGCGTATAACACCAAAGTCATCACGCTTGCCCGTACGGGCGCGCTGCCCGAAGTCATTGAGGTGAGTCATGACTATGCCAAAGTCATGGATAAAGAGCAGCTTCTCGATCGCGATGCTATTGCTGAAACGGTCAAAACGGTCAAAGAAAATACCTTCTACGACGGCATTCTGCGGGTGGTTCGCACTGAGGATGGTAAAGCGTGGACGGGAGTACCTGTCAGTGCCTGGTTATCGGGTGTCTGGTATCACAAAGATGCGTTGGCTGCGGCGGGCATCCAGGAACCCCATACATGGGCAGAATTGCTGAAGGCGAGTCAGACGCTGAGTGACCCGGCAAAAAAACATTATGGAATCGCGCTCCCGACGGCAGAAAGTGTGATGACCGAGCAGGCATTTTCTCAGTTCGCACTCTCGGGTGGGGCCAACGTCTTTGACGCGAGCGGCGCGGTCGTTCTTGATACGCCGGAAATGACAAAGGCGCTGACGTTTTATCGAGCGCTAGCAGCCACAACCATGCCTGGTTCAAACGATGTTATGGAGATCAAAGACGCCTTTATGAACGGCTCTGCGCCGATGGCGATCTACTCCACCTACATTCTTCCTGCGGTATACAAAGAAGGCACACCCGCCAATCTGGGGTTTGTCGTGCCGACGGAGAAATCATCGGCGGTGTACGGCATGGTGACATCGCTCACCATTACCAATGGCCAAACCGAAGATGAAACCAAAGCGGCGGAGACCTTCGTCGCCTGGATGGAACAGGCTCAAAACGCGGCAGATTGGGTCATGATGTCACCCGGTGCGGCCTTACCTGTTAATAGGCTCGTGGTGGAAACAGCGACCTGGAAAAATAACGAAGTAATACAGGCCTTCGGTCAGCTGCCTTATGAATTGATCGCCCAGTTCCCGAATGTTCAGGTATTTGGCGCGGTAGGGGATAAAAACTTCACCCGCATGGGGGATGTGACGGGGTCAGGGATCATCAGCTCGATGGTGCATGACGTGACGGTCGGGAACAAAGATCTCACTTCAACATTGAGTGGTAGCCAGCAGCGCCTGGCCGATCTTATCTCGCAACGTTAGGCACATCGCGAAGGAAATGATGAAAATGACGTTATCTGGCCGTTCAGATATGCCTTTCGCCATGCTGCTGTTGGCCCCCAGCCTGATTTTGCTGGGGGGCCTGGTAGCCTGGCCGATGATCTCTAATATCGAAATCAGCTTTTTGCGATTACCGCTTAATCCGCGTGTCAGCGCAACGTTTGTGGGTATCAATAACTACATTCGCATACTGGGCGATCCTGCATTCTGGCATTCATTATGGATGACCGTCTGGTATACGGCGTGGGTGGTGATAGGAAGTACGGGACTCGGACTTGCCGTTGCGATTTTCTTTAACCGCGAGTTTCGGTTGCGTAAAACCGCGCGTTCGCTGGTGCTTCTTTCATACGTGACGCCGTCGATATCGCTGGTTTTTGCGTGGAAGTACATGTTCAACAATGGCTACGGCATCGTGAATTATCTCGGCGTTGACCTGTTGCATTTGTACGACCATGCCCCGTTATGGTTTGACAATTCGGGCAGCAGTTTTGTGTTGGTGGTGCTGTTCGCGATATGGCGTTATTTCCCGTACGCATTCATCTCCTTCCTCGCGATTTTGCAGACCATCGATAAGTCACTTTATGAAGCGGCAGAAATGGATGGTGCGAGCGCATGGCAGCGATTTCGGATTGTTACGCTGCCCGCCATTATGCCGGTACTGGCAACGGTAATAACGCTACGCACTATCTGGATGTTCTACATGTTTGCGGATGTCTATCTCCTGACAACCCGCGTCGATATTTTGGGTGTGTATCTCTACAAAACGGCGTTTGCCTTCAACGACCTTGGAAAAGCCGCTGCGATTTCGGTGGTGCTGTTTGTGATTATCTTCGCCGTCATTCTGTTGACCAGAAAAAGGGTAAATCTCCATGGCAACAAATAAACGCTTATTAAACCGTGCCGGGTTTTATGTCTGGCTGGTGATCTTTCTGGTTGTGACGTTATTTCCCTTTTTCGTCATGTTGATGACGTCGTTCAAGAGCGCGAAAGAGGCTATCTCGCTACATCCGACCATTCTGCCTCAGGCATGGACGCTGCAGCATTACGTCGACATCTTTAATCCCCTTATTTTCCCCTTTGTTGATTATTTCAGAAACAGTTTTGTGGTTTCGTTGAGTTCATCAGTCATCGCCGTTTTTTTGGGAACGCTGGGTGCTTACGCACTTTCAAAGCTTCGCTTCAAAGGACGTATGACCATTAATGCCAGTTTTTATACCGTGTACATGTTCTCGGGTATTTTACTGGTTGTACCGCTGTTCAAAATCATTACCGCACTGGGTATTTACGACACGGAAATGGCGTTGACCATTACAATGGTCACGCAGACGCTACCCACTGCGGTATTCATGCTCAAAAGCTACTTCGACACCATTCCGGATGAGATCGAAGAAGCTGCGATGATGGATGGTTTAAACCGTTTCCAGATCATCTTCCGTATTACGGTTCCACTCGCCATCTCCGGGCTAGTTTCGGTGTTTGTGTACTGCTTCATGGTGGCGTGGAACGATTATCTCTTTGCATCCATTTTCCTCTCAAGTGCCAGCAACTTTACGTTGCCGGTAGGGCTTAACACGCTCTTCAGCACCCCAGACTATATCTGGGGACGGATGATGGCAGCATCGTTGGTGACGGCACTGCCGGTTGTCATCATGTATGCGCTTTCCGAACGTTTCATTAAAAGTGGTTTGACCGCCGGTGGCGTAAAGGGCTAAGGACGGTCATTTTTAACAAGGAGTCAGTGATGAAAAAGTTAGTCGCAACAGCGCCACGCGTGGCAATGCTCATGCCCTATAAGGATCGGCCAGTCGCAGCGAATGAAGTTAAAATTCGTGCTCGTTTTGGTGCGCCAAAACACGGCACGGAAGTGGTCGATTTCCGTGCTGCAAGCCCGTTTATCGATGAAGAGTTTAATACCGAATGGCAAATGTTTACGCCTCGTGCTGAGGGGGCCGCTCGCGGAATAGAGTTTGGTAAATTCCAGTTGGGCAACATGATCGTCGGTGAAATCATTGAGTGTGGCGAAGAGGTCACTGAGTATCAAGGCGGTGATTCAGTCTGCTGCTATGGCCCATTGCAGGAGACGGTGATTGTCAATGCCGTCAACAATTACAAATTGCGCAAAATGCCGGAGGGGGCCTCGTGGAAAAATGCGGTCTGCTACGACCCGGCACAATTCGCGATGAGCGGCGTTCGCGATGCCAATGTGCGCGTCGGTGATTTTGTCGTGGTGGTGGGATTAGGGGCAATAGGCCAAATAGCGATCCAACTGGCAAAAAGGGCCGGTGCATCGATTGTGATTGGTGTTGATCCTATCGAACACCGTTGCTTCATTGCCCGCCGTCATGGTGCTGACTTCTGCATCAATCCCATTGGCAGAGATGTGGGGCAGGAGATTAAAGAACTGACCGGCAAGCAGGGCGCTGATGTCATTATCGAAACCAGCGGTTTCGCCGATGCGCTGCAATCGGCATTACGCGGACTCGCCTATGGTGGAACAATCTCTTATGTCGCCTTCGCAAAACCCTTCTCAGAAGGTTTCAACCTCGGGCGTGAAGCCCATTTCAATAACGCGAAAATCGTTTTTTCTCGCGCCTGTAGCGAGCCAAATCCTGACTATCCGCGTTGGAGTCGCAAGCGCATCGAAGAAACATGTTGGGAATTGCTGATGAACGGCTATCTCAACTGCGAGGAGCTTATCGATCCGGTGGTCAGTTTTGAAACCAGTGCAGAAAGCTACATGAAATATGTCGATCAACATCCCGAACTGAGCATCAAAATGGGCGTTACTTTTTAAGCTACGGAGAGCTGAAAATGAAAATTGCAACACAAAACCAGGCATTTTTCCCGACGACGATTCTTGAGAAATTCAAATACATCAAGGCCATGGGGTTTGACGGATATGAAATTGATGGCAAATTGCTGGTGGAAAATCTGGCTGAGGTGAAAGCCGCAATAAAAGCAACCGGCCTGCCGGTGACATCGGCATGTGGCGGTTACGAGGGGTGGATCGGTGATTTCATCGAAGAACGCCGCCTGAATGGCTTGCAGCAAATCGAGCGGATTCTGCAAGCGCTGAGTGAAGTGGGCGGGAAGGGGATTGTTGTCCCAGCGGCTTGGGGGATGTTTACGTTTCGATTACCTCCCATGACACCCCCACGCAGTCTTGAAGGCGATCGTAAAGCGGTGAGCGCTTCATTGCGTTGGCTGGATGCGGTAGCGGCTCGTACTGGAACAACCGTTTACCTTGAGCCACTTAACCGCTATCAGGATCACATGATCAATACCCTGGCGGATGCGCGCCGTTACATCGAAGAGAATGACCTTAAGCACGTTGAAATCATCGGTGATTTCTATCATATGAATATCGAAGAAGACTCATTGACCGGGGCGCTACATACCCACAGGGATCTTCTTGGACATGTGCATATTGCCGACAATCATCGTTACCAGCCAGGCAGTGGCGCCCTCGATTTCGCAGCCTTATTCGCCCAGTTACGTGCGGATAATTATCAGGGCGTCGTGGTCTATGAATGTCGCGTTCGCGCCGAAAACCCGGCGCAGGCGTATCAAGCGTCACTGAACTATTTACGCGACTGCTAAGGATGGCGAGCGTGATGAGTGCTTTAACACCTTCGCCTCTCCGTGTCGCCATTATCGGCGCCGGGCAAGTTGCCGATAAAGTGCATGCCTCGTATTACGCCACGCGAAACGATCTGCAAATGGTGGCTGTCATGGACAGCCACCTGGATCACGCGAAGGCGTTTGCTAATCGGCACGGAATAACAAAGGCATATGAAGATCTGCATACCCTGTTACGTGAGGCGAAACCAGACATCGTCAGTGTTTGCTCACCGAATCGCTTTCATTTTGAACAGGTCATGGCAGCCCTGGCGGCGGGTTGCCATGTGATGTGTGAAAAACCACCCGCCATGAGTCCACAACACGCTGACGAGATGCGCATGGCTGCGCGAAAAGCGGGAAAAGTGCTGGCGTATGATTTTCATCATCGTTTCGCACAGGATACGCAATTACTGCGTGACGCTGTACTGAGCGGCACATTCGGTGAGATTTACGTCACCAATGCTCTGGCATTGAGACGCTGCGGTGTTCCCGGCTGGGGTGTTTTCACGAATAAAGCCTTACAGGGTGGTGGGCCGCTCATTGATATCGGTATTCACATGCTGGATGCCGCGATGTATGTCCTTGGATTTCCGAAGGTAAAATACGTCACGGCACACAGCTTTCAACGTTTGGGAACAACTAAGAGCAGCGGTCAGTTTGGGGAATGGGATCCCAAAACCTATACCGTAGAGGATGCACTTTTCGGCACGATTGAGTTCTGCAATGGCGGGATTCTGCGCCTCGAGACCTCGTTTGCACTCAATATTCGCGAGCAATCGATCATGAATGTCTCTTTTTGTGGTGAGAAAGCGGGTGCAACGCTTTTCCCGGCACACATCTATAACGATGTTGGCGGAGAGTTGTGCACGCTTCTCCAGCGTGATGAAGCTGACGAACGGCGACATATTCGTAGCATGGATGCGTTTGTTCGTCACGTTCAGGGGGAACCCGTCATGATTGCCGATGCGGAGCAGGGACTGGTTATTCAACAACTGGTCGCTGCATTGTATGAGTCGTCGGAAAATGGGGAGCGGGTCGCATTATGCTAAATCTCTCCGTTCTTACTGAATCATCATTTGATCCAGAAAGGCTCAATAAATACGCCTCAATTATGTGCTGCAGCAATGGGTATCTCGGTGTTCGCGCCACCCATGAAGAGCATTACACGCAGCAAACGCGCGGTATGTATCTGGCGGGTTTATACCATCGTGCGGGGCGTAATGAGAACAATGAACTGGTGAATTTGCCCGATATTTTAGGTGTTGAACTCTATCTCGACGGCGAGAATTTTTCGCTGGTCAGCGGAACGATTTTGCGATGGGAGCGGGAGCTAGCGTTTGCCAATGGTGAACTCCGTCGCTGCGTGATATGGCGCTCATCGAAAGGAAAACGATATCGGATTAGCAGTCGCCGCTTTGTCTCAATGGATAAGCTGTCACTCATTGCTTTGCAATTTTCCGTCACACCGCTTGATGGTTCTGCGCAGATGAGTCTTACGACAGGAATTGACGCGACGCAAACGAACAGTGGCAGACAGCATCTTGATGAGGTCTCGGTTCGGGTGTTCGATCAGCAATATATTCAGGGCGTATATGAAACCCAGGATCGCGCATCGGAAGTGGTCATCTCGGCAAGCTGTCAGTTGGATAACGAAAGTGAAAGCTGGTTCACAGCGAAAAACAGGCGGTTAAATTGCCATCACTCGTTTGAGGCAGAAGAGGGGCAAAAGGTTACATTTGAGAAAATAGTATGGATCACGCATCGCAGCGATAAAACGCTCTCGCAAGCGTCATTTGCGCGAAACAATCTGCGTGATCTGACTGTTTATGCGGCGAAAGGATATGACGCATTATTGGAAATGACGACCTGTGCCTGGGAAAATATCTGGCAAGCCAGTCGTGTCACGGTGCACTCTGAACATACAGAGGATCAGCTCGCACTGGATTATGCGGTGTGGCACCTGAATACCATGATGCCAGCGCAGGATGAACGTTGCAGCATCGGGGCTAAGGGACTCACAGGGGAAGGGTACAAAGGTCATGTTTTCTGGGATACCGAGATATTCCTGCTACCGTTCTATCTCTTTACTTCTCCACAACACGCGCGTCATTTACTGCGATACCGTTGGCTCAATCTACCCGGAGCGCGTGAAAAAGCGCGTCGAAATGGCTGGTCCGGCGCACTGTTCCCCTGGGAAAGCGCCAGCAACGGCCAGGAAGAGACACCTGAGTTTGCGGCGATCAATATCAGAACGGGTGTCAGGCAGAAAGTGGCCTCTGCTCTGGCGGAACACCACATCGCGGCGGATATTGCCTGGGCGGTAGTGGCTTACTGGCAGGCCACTCACGACAGTGCTTTCATGCGTAACGAAGGACTCACGCTTCTTATCGAAACCGCGACCTTCTGGATTGCCCGCGCGACTGAGATTAACGGTCGTCTGGAAATTCACGATGTTATTGGGCCTGATGAATATACCGAGCATGTGAATAACAATGCCTATACCAATTATTTGGCATGGCACAACGTCGCACATGCGCTGCAATTTCTGCGTCATTTTGAACGCAAAGACGAACGATTCACGCAGGCTGCACAACACTTCCTGAAAAGATTGTGGCTGCCTGAGCCAAATCAAGCCGGTGTCATTCCTCAGGACGATACGTTCATGAGCAAGCCCGCAATCGATTTGAGTCGCTATATTCATCAGAAATTGAATACCACCATGATTTACGTGACGCACGATCAGACCGAAGCCATGACAATGGCGACACGTATCGTGATTATGAAGGAGGGGATCATTCAGCAGGTAGGTGCACCAAAGGAGGTGTATAACGCACCGGCCAACATCTTTGTCGCTGGGTTTATTGGTTCACCCGCCATGAACTTTATCCGTGGTGCAATAGATGGCGGCTATTTTGTCACCGAAACGTTGCGCCTCGAAATACCAGCAGAAAAACTCGCGATACTTAATAAAAAGGATTATCAGCGTAAAGCCGTCATATTGGGTATTCGCCCTGAAAATATAATAACCGCGCAAGAGTGCACAACAGCAATAAATGCGAAAGTGTGCGTGGCCGAGCTGACGGGGGCGGAATTTATGCTGTATGTCAATGTAGGCGGTCACGAGTTAGTGCTTCGGGCAGGAACAATACATGATTATCATTCTGGGGATAATCTGGCAATTCAGTTCGAAATGGATAAAAGCCATTTCTTCGATGCTGATACAGAAATTGCCATAAGATAAAAATAGTCAGTGACTGGAAAGCATTTTCCAGATTTTGTTGTTCTTATTTTATAAAGGAATATATTAATGAGTACTCTACTAAAAAGTGCTGCGCTTTTACTATGTGCGGGAGTAACGAACGTCCAGGCATCAGAGGAAGTTAAAAAATGGGATTTTAACATTGGTGCGATGTATGAAATCGAAAATGTCGAAGGACAGGGTGATGATAAAGATGGTTTATATGAACCCTCTGTATGGTTTAATGCCACCTACGATGCATGGACGGTTTCACTGGCGATGTATCAGGAAGGACCCGTTGATTACAGTAGCATGACCCGAGGGACTTATTTTGATCGCCCTGAATTCGAGTTACGTTATCGTGTTATTGGCAGTGACGACTTTACGCTGGGCTTGACGGGGGGATTTCGCAATTATGGTTATCATTTTAAAGATGAGCATGGTGCGAAGGACGGTAGTGCAAATATGCAACGCTACAAAATTCAACCAGACTGGGATCTCAAACTGAGTGATGACTGGCGCTTTAACGGCTGGTTCGCGATGTATCAATTTGCAAACGATCTCGAAAAGACAGGTTATTCCGATAGCCGTGTCGAGACTGAAACCGGTTTTACCTGGACGATTAATAAGACCTTTTCTATTAAAACAAACTACTATTTAGAACGCGGCTTTAATATTGATGGTGGTCGCAATAATGGGGAATTCTCCACCCAGGAAATTCGTGCTTATCTGCCTATTGCGATGGGGCAAACCACATTGACGCCCTATACCCGCCTTGGGTTAGATCGCTGGTCAAATTGGGACTGGCAGGACGATCCTGAACGTGAGGGCCATGATTTCAATCGTCTGGGCATGCTGTATGCGTATGATTTCGCCAACGGTCTCTCTATGACACTGGAATACGCGTACGAATGGCAAAACCATGATGAAGGTAAAAACGATCGATTCCACTATGCTGGCGTCGGCGTGAACTACGCATTTTAGTTGTGCTATTCCAGGGGCAATATGCCCCTGGATTTAGGCTACAGAGGCAGTTTGGATGAAATGGGTTTCTACGATGACGCGCTGTGGCGCGGGTTTGCCAGCGATCCGTTTAAATAACACATCGCAGCTTTCTTCACCAAGCTTTCGCGTCGGGATATCGAAACCACTTGGCGCGGGTGTCAAAATCAGTGACAGCATAGGGTCGGTGTATCCGGCAACAACGAGCTGTTCAGGTATCATTAGATTTAACTCATCCGCTGCGCGATATAGCGCCAGTAATTTCATGCTATCTGTGGCAAATACAGCGCGGGGGGGATGCGCTGCGGAAAGTAATTTACACGCGGCGTCCAGCGCACTTTCATGCGTATAACCGCCGTCAACAACCCAATCACAATTAAGCGCAATACTATTATTTCCGAGGCAGGTTTTATAACCCGAAAGCCGATCAATTGAGACGAGATAATTAAGCGGAGCATGTAGGCAGGCGATATCGCGATAGCCTTGTTTAATAAATTGCTCGGTTAACATCATGCTGTCATGGAAATTATCCGTATCGACCGAGAAAATATTCCTGAAATCACCTTCGACTTTGCCAATAACGACAACCGGAATTCCATACGCATCAAGTCTTGGGAAAAAGGCTTCATTGGCGGGTGAACTCAACATAATAATGCCTTTCACCATTTTCTGTTTAATTTTGTTTTCACACTTCTGTAAATCATCTTCACTGTTTTTGGATGTCTGTAAAATAACGTCAAAGCCTTCTTGTTCTGCTTTTGTGGTTATCGCGTGAAGAACATCTGAGAAGAATGGATTACCAGCGGTGGTCTTGGTTGAACGGGTGGAAATAACCATGATCGCATCGAAACCCGATGTCGTGAGGGCGCGGGCGAGTTTGTTGGGTTGATAATTTAATTCATCGATCGCTTTCAGCACTTTCTCTTGTGCTTCAGGAGAGATATTCGTTTGTTTGTTCAGAACGCGGGACACGGTTGATTTTGATACACCGGCAACACGTGCAATATCATAAATTGTGGGTGACATACACCTGACAACTCCATCTTAGCGGCAATTTTATTATATTACGGCAGAAAAAAGGGGAATGACAGTCAGATTGAATTGAAAATCAACGATCTGCCCCAATTTATTGTATTCTGAAGTCAATATCGACAGTCTTCGGGGCAAAACAGGATGGCGATGAAGAGATTTAAAAATGAATTGAATTCACTGGTCAACAGAGGCGTTGATCGCCATTTGCGTCTGGCGGTCACGGGCCTGAGTCGCAGCGGTAAAACAGCATTTATTACGGCGATGGTTAATCAGTTACTCAATCTACATACCGGCGCTCGTCTGCCCTTGCTGAGTGCTGCACGCGAGGAGCGTTTACTCGGGGTAAAACGTGTCCCACAGCGCGATTTTGGCATCCCGCGTTTCACCTATGATGAAGGGCTGGCGCAGCTTTACGGCACACCGCCCTCATGGCCGACACCCACGCGTGGCGTTAGCGAGATACGTCTGGCGCTGCGGTTTCGCTCGAATGATTCTTTGCTCCGGCATTTCAAGGATACCTCGACGCTGTATCTTGAAATCGTCGATTATCCTGGCGAATGGCTGCTTGATTTACCGATGCTGGCACAGGATTACCTGAGCTGGTCTCGCCAGATGACGGGGTTGCTGCAAGGCCAACGTGCGGAATGGTCTCTAAAATGGCAGGAATTGTGCGCCGGTCTGGACCCGTTGGCTCCCGCAGATGAGAATCGGCTGGCTGCGATTGCGCAAGCCTGGACCGACTATCTCCATCAGTGCAAAAAAGAGGGTTTGCATTTCATCCAACCGGGTCGTTTTGTGCTCCCGGGTGAGATGGCAGGAGCGCCTGCGCTGCAGTTTTTCCCCTGGCCAGATGTCGACGCCTGGGGAGAATCGAAACTGGCGATGGCCGAAAAAAATACCAACGTCGGTATGCTTCGCGAGCGTTTCAACTATTACTGCGAGAAAGTGGTGAAGGGGTTTTATAAAAATCACTTCCTGAAATTTGATCGCCAGATTGTGTTAGTGGATTGCCTGCAACCGCTTAACAGCGGGCCACATGCCTTTAACGATATGCGCCTGGCTCTCACGCAGTTGATGCAAAGCTTCCACTACGGACAACGCACGTTGTTTCGCCGACTGTTTTCTCCGGTCATCGATAAGCTCCTGTTCGCTGCCACCAAGGCCGACCATGTGACTGTCGATCAACATGCCAATATGGTTTCGCTGCTGCAACAGTTGGTTCAGGACGCCTGGCAAAATGCGGCGTTTGAGGGAATCAGCATGGATTGTCTCGGTCTGGCCTCCGTTCAGGCGACGCAAAGCGGCCTGATTGACGTCAATGGCGAAAAGATCCCGGCGCTGCGCGGTAATCGTCTGAGCGATGGTGAACCGTTGACGGTTTATCCCGGTGAAGTCCCTGCGCGTTTGCCTGGGCAGGCCTTCTGGCAAAATCAGGGATTTCAGTTCGAAGCGTTTCGCCCACAAACAATGAATGTTGACCAGCCGTTGCCGCACATTCGGCTGGATGCGGCGCTGGAGTTTTTGATTGGAGATAAATTGCGATGACGGAACCCTTAAAGCCACGTATTGATTTTCCCGGCACGCTGGAGCAGGAGCGTGCCGAAGCCTTTAAAGCGGCTCAGGCGTTTAGCGGGCCGGAAGCCGATAATTTTGCGCCCGCCGTGACGGAAGAGTTGCTGTCTGATGAAGGGCCAGCGGAGGCCATCGTGGAAGCAGCGCTGCGCCCGAAACGCAGCTTATGGCGGAAAATGGTCACGGCAGGGCTGACGTTATTCGGTATCAGCGTTGTCGGCCAGGGCGTTCAGTGGACCATGAATGCGTGGCAAACGCAGGACTGGGTGGCGTTGGGGGGTTGTGCTGCCGGGGCGCTCATTATCGGTGCGGGTGTCGGTTCTGTCGCGACAGAATGGCGTCGCCTGTGGCGTTTACGCCAGCGAGCGCATGAGCGTGATGAGGCGCGTGATTTATTACACAGCCATGCCACCGGAAAAGGGCGCGCCTTTTGCGAAAAATTGGCGAGCCAGGCGGGTATTGATCAGTCGCACCCCGCGCTTCAGCGCTGGTATGCCGCGATCCATGAAACGCAGAGCGATCGCGAAATCGTCTCGCTCTACGCCTCAATCGTCCAGCCCGTGCTTGATTCCCAGGCGCGTCGGGAGATTAGCCGGTCTGCGGCGGAATCCACGCTGATGATCGCCGTTAGCCCTCTGGCGCTTGTGGATATGGCTTTTATCGCGTGGCGAAATCTGCGACTGATTAACCGTATTGCCACTCTCTATGGCATTGAGCTCGGATATTACAGCCGATTGCGGCTGTTCCGTCTGGTGCTGTTGAACATGGCTTTTGCCGGCGCCAGTGAACTGGTACGCGAAGTCGGGATGGACTGGATGTCTCAGGATCTGGCCGCAAGGTTATCCACCCGAGCGGCGCAGGGAATTGGCGCAGGGCTGCTGACGGCGCGATTAGGCATCAAAGCGATGGAGTTGTGCCGTCCGTTACCCTGGCTAGATGATGATAAACCGCGGCTTGGGGATTTCCGCCGTGAATTGATCGGTCAGCTGAAAGAGACATTGAGCAAAAAGCCGCAGTAAACGCCTAAAAAAGCACCTCGCTGTCAATATTTGTTGACAGCGAGCTTCCAGCCAGACGATATCTGACTTATTATTTAAAGCTACTGGCTTAGAGAGTGAATTTCCCATGCGTCTGGAAGTGTTCTGTCAGGACCGTATCGGTCTGACCCGCGAGTTACTCGATCTCCTTGTTTTGCGTGACATTGATTTACGCGGCATCGACATCGATCCCATTGGACGAATTTATCTCAATTTTGCCGAAATCGAATTCAATACCTTTAGCAGCCTGATGGCGGAAATCCGCCGTATCGCTGGCGTTACGGATGTGCGTACCGTGCCGTGGATGCCATCAGAGCGCGAACATTTGGCGCTCAGCGCGCTGCTCGAAGCGATGCCAGAGCCCTTTTTATCATTGGATTTGAAAGGCAAAGTAGAGCGAACCAACCTCGCGAGTTGCCAGCTGTTTGGCCAAAGCCAGGAAAAACTCAGCAACCATCTTGCTTCACAGCTGATCGTGGGATTCAATTTTCAGCGGTGGCTCGACAGCAATCCGCAGAGCACGCTTAGCGAACATGTTGTCATTAACGGCCAAAATTTCCTGATGGAAATCACGCCGGTTCATTTGCAGGGCGAGAACGACGCGGCGGTACTCACGGGGGCGGTGATCATGCTGCGTTCCACCATTCGTATGGGCCGACAGTTGCAGAATCTTTCCAATCAGGATGTGGGTGCATTTAGCCAGATGATTGCGGTCAGTCCGAAGATGCGACACGTGGTCGATCAGGCGCGTAAACTGGCGAATCTCACCGCACCGCTGCTCATTACTGGCGAGACAGGCACCGGCAAGGATCTGCTGGCCCATGCGGTTCACACGGCCAGCCCGCGAGCGGCGAAACCCTATCTGGCGCTAAACTGCGCATCCATTCCTGAGGACGCTGTTGAAAGTGAACTGTTTGGACATGCCCCCGAGGGCAAAAAAGGTTTCTTCGAGCAGGCCAACGGCGGTTCCGTTCTTCTGGATGAAATTGGCGAAATGTCACCGCGTATGCAGGCTAAACTGCTGCGCTTCCTCAATGACGGCACGTTCCGCCGGGTGGGGGAAGATCATGAGGTACACGTTGATGTCCGTGTGATTTGCGCCACGCAGAAAAATCTTGTTGAACTGGTTCAGAAAGGGGTGTTCCGCGAAGATCTCTATTATCGCCTGAACGTGCTGACGCTGAACATTCCGCCGCTACGCGATTGTCCACAAGACGTTATGCCGCTTACTGAACTGTTCGTGGCGCGTTTCGCAGACGAACAGGGCGTGCCGCGTCCGAAGCTCTCTGCCGATCTGGGTACAATGCTGACGCGCTATAACTGGCCGGGGAATATCAGGCAGCTGAAGAATGCGGTATATCGCGCACTGACCCAGCTTGAAGGGTATGAATTACGTCCTCAGGACGTCCTGCTGCCAGATTATGATGCCGGAACCCTGGCGGTTGGCGAAGAAGCGATGGAAGGATCGCTGGACGATATCACCAGCCGTTTTGAGCGCTCTGTCCTGACCCAGCTTTATCGCAACTATCCCAGCACGCGTAAACTGGCGAAACGGTTAGGTGTTTCGCATACGGCGATCGCCAATAAGCTGCGTGAATACGGTTTGAATCAGAAGAAAACAGAAGAGTCATAAAAGTAGAAAGCCTCCGGATGGAGGCTTTTTTTTCACTTACGCTTTTAACACGTCCAGCGCAGCGGTGTAATCCGGTTCGTTGGTGATTTCGTTGACCAGTTCACTGAAAACAACGGTGTCGTTTTCATCGATGACCAGTACGGCACGCGCGGTCAGGCCTTTCAGAGCGCCTTCTGCGATCCCTACGCCGTAGTTTTCGAGGAAATCCGGGCTACGCAGGGTGGAAAGGGTGATGACGTTGCTCAGACCTTCTGCACCGCAGAAACGGGACTGGGCGAACGGCAGGTCAGCGGAAATGCACAGCACCACGGTGTTGTCCATTTCAGTCGCCAGCTGGTTAAATTTGCGCACGGAGGCTGCACAAACGCCGGTATCAATGCTTGGGAAAATATTCAGAACTTTGCGTTTGCCAGCAAACTGGCCCAACGTTACATCAGACAGGTCTTTCGCTACGAGGGTAAAAGCCTGCGCTTTGCTGCCAGCCTGGGGAATAGAGCCTGCAACAGAAACTGGGTTGCCCTGAAAATGAACGAGTTGTGTCATAGATATCTTCCTGTTTACAAATAGTTAACGTCGTAGGTAGTGTATGACATCAGCAGATAACACGGCAAACCAAATTTGCCTTACAGGAGCGAGTGATGAGAAACGTCAAGGTCTATGAAGAAGCATGGCCATTGCATACCCCGTTTGTGATCTCTCGTGGCAGCCGCAGTGAAGCGAGCGTCGTGGTTGTTGAAATTGAAGAAGATGACATAAAGGGCGTCGGGGAATGCACACCCTATCCGCGCTACGGCGAGAGTCTCGCATCGGTTATGGCACAGATCATGACAATTCTGCCCGACCTCGAAAGAGGCCTGACGCGTGAGGCTTTGCAACGTCTTTTGCCCGCAGGCGCAGCGCGTAACGCCGTGGATTGCGCACTGTGGTCGCTTGAGGCGCAGAAAAATCACCAGACTATTTCCGGCGCGGTAGGTGTGGTGTTACCGCAAACCATTGTCACGGCCCAAACCGTCGTTATCGGTGAGCCCGAACAGATGGCCGCCAGCGCAAAAGCACTGTATGAGGCTGGCGCGCGTTTGCTGAAAGTAAAAATAGACGATCATTTAATCAGCGAACGCATGGTGGCGATTCGTGGTGCGGTACCCGATGCGACGCTGATTGTTGATGCCAATGAATCCTGGAAAAGTGAAGGATTGGCTGCTCGCTGCCAGCTGCTCGCGGATCTGGGGGTGGCGATGCTTGAGCAGCCATTACCAGCGCAGGATGATGCGACGCTGGCGAATTTCATCCATCCGCTGCCCATTTGCGCGGATGAAAGTTGCCATACTCGTGGAAATCTGACGAGCCTGAAAGGGCGTTATGAAATGGTTAACATTAAGCTTGATAAGACGGGCGGCTTAACCGAAGCGCTGGCGCTGGCAAAGCAGGCTCGCGCAGAGGGCTTTGCACTCATGCTGGGCTGTATGCTTTGCACCTCACGCGCCATTACGGCTGCGCTTCCGCTGGCGGAGCAGGTCAGCTTTGCCGATCTCGATGGACCCACCTGGCTCGCGGTGGATGTTTCACCGGCGTTGAATTTCACCACCGGTACGCTTCATCTCTGAGATTGCCAGCGCAGTAGGCCCGTCATAGCCTCCAGGTATTTCTCGCTCGCGTCGTCAGAGGAGACGGGCGGGAATTCCGCTGTGATGCAATGGAGGCCGAGATCCGCGCACCAGCTGCCAAATGAGCCCGGCGTTTCGTATCCCACGCTCGTTACCAGCGGTAGCGAAAATGCCTCCGCCAGCCATTCGCCTAACGCAGTATGACGCGGATCTTCAATGCAGGCTAACGGATCGTGAAACGAAACGACCCATGCGGGATGAAGATGATGAATGAGCTGACACAACGCTTGAGTTTCCGGTTCTGAGCCGGGCTTATCGCCGGTCAACAGCACCACGTCTCGTTCTTCTGCGGCACTGTTCCAGCGGTATACCGTTTCGCCTGCTCGCCAGTTGGCCGCAGGGAAATTACGATTGAGATCGACACCGCGCGCGTTGGCGCGCAATCCCAACTGGCAGCCATCTGGGTTGACCGTCAGCACCACATGGTGACGGCGTCGCTCAGGGGCCAGCGTTCGTAGCGCGCAGGAGAGCGTCACGATCGATGAATTTTCATCCCCGTGCGTGCCCGCAATAATTAATCCACTGTGACGATCGGCCTGTGGGGCGGGGAACCAAATCAGCGGCGCGCCCAATAACGAGCGGCCATAGTGTTCGGTCCCACGTGGAAATACGCCACGTTCCGTTCTGGGGCGGTTGGGTGACATAGGAAATCCTGATAAAGGGCTTATAACTGCCAGTGTTGTGTAAAACTCACGGTTAATCAAATAGTTTCAGCGTGAGGAGAATTTAGCCAGATATCACCTTTACGCGGTAAGAAGTTTGCATTTCTCTGTTTTGAAACAAATAATTACGCATCTGCTCGTCACCGATCATTTTAAAGGGGATCTTATGAAGCATCCTGTCTCGCTGCTCTGTACTGCACTTTGGTTGTGCGGACTCTCATCTTTTTCTTATGCGGCTGATGTTCCTTCGGGAACCGTGCTGGCACAAAAACAGGAGCTGGTGCGTCATATCAAAGATGAGCCAGCGTCGCTCGACCCGGCGAAGGCCGTAGGTTTGCCCGAAATTCAGGTTATCCGGGATCTGTTTGAAGGCCTGGTGAATCAGAATGAAAAGGGCGCGTTGATTCCTGGGGTGGCGTCAAAATGGCAAAGTAATGACAACCGCACCTGGACGTTTACTTTACGCGATAACGCTAAGTGGTCTGATGGGACCCCGGTGACGGCAGAAGATTTCGTTTATAGCTGGCAGCGCCTCGTCGACCCTAAAACGACCTCGCCATTTGCATGGTTTGCGGCGCTGGCGGGGATCACGAATGCGCAGAACATTATCGATGGTAAAGCACTGCCAAATTCACTGGGCGTAACGGCTGTTGATGCCAAAACGCTACGCGTACAGCTGGATAAACCGTTGCCGTGGTTTGCCAATCTGACGGCAAGTTTTGCTTTTTATCCGGTTCAGAAAGCCAACGTTGAGGGTAATAAAGACTGGACTCGACCTGGTGCGCTGGTCGGTAACGGGGCATATGTTTTAAAAGACCGCGTGGTGAACGAAAAACTGGTTGTTGAGCCTAATACCCATTACTGGGACAACGGTAAGACGGTGCTGCAAAAAGTGACGTTTGTGCCGCTCAATCAGGAATCATCAGCCACGAAACGCTATCTGGCAGGGGATATTGATATCACCGAATCGTTCCCGAAAAATCTTTATCAGAAGCTGCTGAAAGACATTCCGGGGCAGGTTTATACACCGCCACAGCTTGGCACATATTATTATGCGTTTAATACCCAAAAAGGACCGACTGCTGACTCGCGCGTGCGTCTGGCGTTGAGTATGACGATTGACCGACGGATCATGGCAGAGAAAGTCCTGGGCACCGGTGAGAAACCGGCCTGGCATTTTACCCCTGATGTGACGGCAGGTTTTACGGCTGAACCGTCACCGTTTGAGCAGATGTCGCAAGCAGAGCTAAACGCGCAGGCAAAAATGCTGCTTCAGGCCGCAGGCTATGGTCCGCAGCGCCCGCTTAAACTCACGCTGCTGTATAACACGTCTGAAAACCATCAAAAAATCGCGATTGCGGTGGCCTCGATGTGGAAGAAAAATCTGGGCGTAGACGTGAAGCTGCAAAACCAGGAGTGGAAAACGTATATCGACAGCCGTAATACCGGTAATTTCGACGTGATTCGCGCCTCCTGGGTCGGCGATTACAATGAGCCTTCAACGTTCCTGTCGCTGCTCACCTCAACGCACACAGGAAATATCTCACGCTTTAACGATCCGGCTTACGATAAAATCATCAATCAGGCGACGCTGGAAACGACGGAAAAAGCACGGAATGCGGATTACAATTCAGCAGAGAAAATCCTTGCTGAAAAAGCGCCTATTGCACCCATTTATCAATATACCAATGGGCGTTTGATTAAGCCGTGGGTGAAAGGTTATCCGATAAATAATGCGGAAGATGTGGCTTATAGCCGGACGATGTATATCGAAAAGCACTAATTTATCAGCCCGAACAAATAAAAAAGCCCGTCAGAGAACGGGCAACATAAGCCAATGATTAATGCTGTGTTAACCCATCACGGAGGGTAACCATTGCTATATTATGCGGTGTTTTCTCGTGGCGGAAGCTCACAATTACAGTAGTTGAAACAACGGGTTATACGTGCATCATGGCGCATCGATCGCAGGGTAAAGCCAGTTTTCCAGAAACGCTGCTAAATGCCACATCTGGCCGCTAAAAATAAACCACAAGCCAAATATAATAATCAGTAAAATAATTAGGATGAGTATGACTTCTGTTTTTTCCATAGCAAAAGCTACCCACCTGAAATCCGTTAATTTAGCGGGGCATTGTAACGAGGCTTTAATCAATACACCAGTTCCTAGGCCGCCAAAACTTTATTGCGTCCGTCATTTTTAGCGCGATACAGCGCGTCATCAACCCGTTTAAAAAGCTCATCAATGCTTTCATCAGAATTGTGGCGCGCCACGCCAATACTCACGGTAAAGCGGGGCAGACCGGGAATCGCGATGCGTGCAACCGCCGCGCGAATGGTTTCGGCAACCTGCATTGCGACATCCAGTGGCGTGCGCGGTAACAGAATGACAAACTCTTCTCCGCCCCAGCGGAACACATAATCGTCCTTCCGGCTGCATGCTTCGAGCGTACGCGAAAGCGAAATCAAGACTTCATCGCCTTTCAGATGCCCGAAAACATCATTGATGTTTTTAAAATGGTCGGTATCAACCAACAATAAGCTGAACTGGTTCTGAACGGGTAAAAACGACGGGTTGGTTTGCTCGGTGATGCGGTAAAATTGTCGACGATTAAGCAGACCTGTCATCGAATCTCGCATCGCGGCGTGTTCCAGCTCCTGCTCTAACCGCTTCTGTTCGGTGATATCATGAACGATACACAGCATCAATTTATCGCCATAGATTTCAATCGGGCCGGCGTAAGTTTGAACATGGCGGGTTGAACCATCTGCGAGGCGGTGAACAAAATTAAGCGGTTTATGCCCGCCGGGAAGGCGCGCAACCTCATTCATGATCGGTAAAATGTCGCGGCCTAGCGTGTTTATTTCCCAGGTGTGTTTGCTGCATATCACATCATGGGTGTAGCCGTAGAAATTCAGGGCTGCCAAATTGGCGTCCACAATTTGACCATCACGCGCGGTATCAATCAGCAACATTGGGGCGCTGTTTGTCAGAAAAAAACGGGCATAAAAACCCTGTTTTTTGCGCTGATAATTCGCCGACCGGCTGGCTTTAAGTCCCGACGATATTTGAGACGCAATGCCCTCAAATATAATCACATCACCCATGTTTTCGTCATGAGCAAGTGACAGGCGACAGCTTAGCGTCGTTTCTTGCTGGTCGCGCCAGACGGTCCAGACTTCGATGATATCCAGGTCAGATTTAAGGTCCGGGACATACATAGAAAGCTGATGCTGCGCATTTGCTGAAAAAACCCCGTTACGCATATCGTTGAGCGTTTTATTCATCATCAAGGCAGTCGCCGTGACGTTGGCGAATATAACCTGCTCAGAAACGGATGAGACTATCCAAACGGGTGTTTTGATAAAATTGAGCGCTTCATAGCTGGGTAGCGACATAGATTGTTCCCATTCATCAGTACCGCTGCCTGATGTCCACGACGGAATGTTCACGCGTGGGCTTATTTAAAACATACTCTACTTCATCACATCAGGCATGGTTTTTTTGTGAATTGTGGGGGAGTTCCATGTGATTTTTACCAATGGGTATAATTTGTTTATCGGACTTGTTTTGTAATACCAGCCAGGGAACTTGTTCAGCAGGAAGGGGACGAGAAAAATAATATCCTTGCAGATAATCACACCCCAGATTCGCCAGTATCTGCTGCTGTTCTGCAGTTTCAATACCTTCCGCAACCACGACCATATCCATGGTGCGGGCCACGTTGATTATTGTTTCGACAATTTTCTGGCTTTTATTGTTATCCAGCATGCTATCGATAAACGTTTTATCAATTTTCAACTCTTTAGCAGGAAGCACGTTTAACATGAGCAGGTTAGAATACCCCGTGCCGAAATCGTCGATAGAGACTGTAACGCCAGCATGACTAAAGGCATTTAACAATTCGACGCTACGTTCAAGATTTTTAAGCGCGGTACTTTCGGTGACTTCAAGAATCAGCCGTGAAGGTTCAAGATTATATTTTTGAATGGTCCCCGTGATTATCTCAAATATATCCTGTTGCTCAAATTGAACAGGGGACAAATTAAATGAAAGTGTCCACTGACCGAAGCCTTGCTCGGACCAGAATCGCAGTTGCCTGCAGGCCTGTTCGATCGCCCAAACGCCAACGGGAATGATTAAACCTGTTTTTTCCAGCGAGGATAAAAAAACTGCAGGCAGAAGCACACCTTGTTCAGGGTGATGCCAGCGAATCAGGGCTTCAAAACCGTGAATCTCGTTAGCGTCGGCAAGATAGGTGGGTTGATACCAAAGCTCAAACTGTTCGCGTTCAAGCGCCTGGGTAAGATCCTGCAGGAATGCGGGTTCCGCCGTGATACTTTTCGACATCTCCGGACGGTAAACTGCGCAACCGTTACGCCCCCCTTGTTTGATGTGGTACATCGCTGCATCGGCTGTAAATTTGAGTTCATGAAGCGTTTCGCCGTGCTGCGGGTAGAGGCTGACGCCGACACTTAAGGTGACATTGATTGCATGACCACCGATCGCAAAGGGGCGTCGAATCTCATCCAGAAGTGTCATTGAAAGCGTCGTTATCTTTTCGTCATCACAGTCGGGTATAAGCAGGATGAACTCATCACCGCCCAGCCTGGCGAGGGTCATACCCGTTCCCAGCCGGGCAGTAATGCGCTGAGCAACGTTGATTAACAGCTCATCGCCCACCTGATGGCCCCAGGCGTCATTGATCAGCTTGAAATGGTCGATATCAAGAAACATAACGGCAAACTGTTTTTTATTCAGCAACGAGGTGTGAAGGCAGTCCTGGAGGCTGATATCCATTTGATGGCGATTGGCAAGGCCCGTCAGAACATCGAACCGTGCCTGCAGCGCCAGCTGCGTATTCAACTGACGCAAATTATCGGTCAGGCGCTGAGTGCGGAAATGAGAGTCCACCAGTGAAATGATGAGCATAATCCCCAGCAAAACCAACGTGGTGGACGATACCCAGATTGAAAGATCCAGTTCGCCTACACCGCCTGACATGGTGTGTACGCCATGCTGAAAGTCGGCCGCGCTCATTCCGGTGTAATGCATTGCGCAGATGGCCACCCCCATCACGATAGCGGCCGCGATACGGTTGATAAACACACCTTTATGTCTGTGGCGTAAGTGGAAAGCGAGCCAGAGTGCGGCACCTGAAGCCACGATCGCAATCAACACCGAAATCAGGACGATGGTCATATTCCAGATAATTTGATCGTGGAACATTAACGCGGCCATCCCGATATAGTGCATAGCAACGACGCCTGCACTCAGTATCAGAGTGGAAAAAAACCATCGTAAAAGAGAAAGGGCATTACCGGGTACCGCAATATGGATAGCGCAGGTGGCGGCCAGTATAGCGACGCCAAGCGAGGCCGCGGTGAGCCAAAAATCATAGCTCATGGCCATTGGCATTTTCATCGACAGCATTCCAATGAAATGCATGGACCAAACGCCAATTCCAAGGGTAACGCCGCCAGCCATCTGCCACCAGAACGCCGCTTTCCGGCTTGCACCCGAGATTTTCCCTGCACTGTCTAATGCCACAAATGACGCGATAAAGGCCACCAGAAAAGAGATGGCGATAAGGACAGGGTCCCAGGACACATCCAGCATTATGTCATCCCACGCAAAAAAAACGGTATGAGTTCATTCGGTGCATGAGTCAACACCGCCATGCTTACTTTAACTAATTCCAAGATTAGTTGCTTATCTAAAATCAACAACAAACAGGTTAATATTTTGCACCATTAAAAACCTGCAGAATATATCCTTCTATTTTCATTTTAGCGATGCTACATGATGTTAATGATTAGTTTCATTTGCTCTTAATAAAGCACTTTTGATTATGAGAGAGTCTGGCTGAAGAATCTTTCGTTATCATCTTAAATAATGCTTCGGCAGCATATTTGGTTTTGGTTGGAATATTGTAAAGGTCATTATCTCGACTTAACGCAAATCAATGACTTCAGCATGCAAATAACAAAACCCACTAAAAATAGGTGGAAAAAGAAAGGGTGAATGCTATAAACATAATACCTCTCCAAAACGCTGCGTGGGATCAATTATGCTGAGAAATATTAGCGTAAGGACTTTTATTATTTACTTTTTGATGGTTGTGCTTTTAATGATTGACGGGTTGGTTTTGGTTTTATCAAAAAGCACAACACTTTTTATTGCAGTTAATATTGTTAATGTTCTTGCGGTTTTGTTGCTTTGGTCGTATATGACAAAATATCTTGTGACTCCCATCAATACGGTGAAAAAAAGTATTGAAGAAGTCACGTCAGGTAACCTCTCTGTTTCCATTCCTGAATTTGGTAATAACTGTGCCGGACGATTAATTCCGGGTATCAATAGTTTATCCAGCAATATCGCCACACTTGTTCGCGAGATCAGGGCATCGTCGCATACCGCGATGACCTTATCTGAGCAGTTGTCGGCCCGTAGCGCCCAACTCTCAGTTAAAACGGAGCAGCAGTCCGCATCACTGATCCAGACCGCCGCCAGCATGGAGCAAATGGCCGCGAGCACCCGCAACAATGCAGACAATACCCGGCTGGCCAGCGAGCGCGCCAATCTCGCGACAGTCCAGGCGCGTAAGGGCGGGGAGTTAATGGGGCAAGTTGCCCACAATATGCAATCCATCACCGAATGTGCTCAGCAAATGACGGAAATCATCACGCTGATTGACGGCATCGCTTTCCAGACGAATATTCTGGCGCTGAACGCGGCGGTAGAAGCCGCCAGAGCGGGCGATCATGGCAAAGGTTTTTCAGTGGTGGCCGGAGAGGTGCGTAATCTTGCTCACCGTAGCGCCGAAGCGGCAAAAAGCATTAAATCGCTGATTGATGTCACCAGCAATAATGTTACTCAGGGTGTGACGGTCGTGTCGGAAGCGGAAAAGAACATGCACGAAATTGTTAACGGTTCCGGGCATGTTAGCAAACTGATGGATGAGATTTCGGCGACGACCGCCGAGCAAGAAAAAGGGATCACGCAAATTACGCAGGCGCTTTCCGAGCTTGAGCGCGTTACACAGAGCAACGTGGCGATGGTCGATGAGCTATCGGGTTCATCAGATGTGCTGAAAAACCAGGTCATCGAGCTACAGACGCGCACCCGGAACTTCAGACTGGAAGAAAAAGATGAATTTACGGGCCAGGAACGGCAACGTTCTCCCTCAGCGATCTTCCCTCGACGAGCCGAACAAGTGTATTAATTAAGAAAAGCCTGGTTCGCCGGGCTTTTTTACGTTTTGAGAAACAATTTATCAGTAGATTCAGCGCTCTGGCACGCTTAAATGTTGAATAACATTTTGTGACCGCTAGACTGACAACCATGATTGCGAAATGGTGGAGGCGCTGTGGAAGGCATTAAAGGATCCGAAGTTAACGTTCCCGACGCGGTGTTCGCGTGGCTGCTTGACGGTAAGGGTGGGGCGCGACACCTCGAAGATAACGATGTTATCGACAGTGAACATCCTTGCTGGTTACATCTGAACTATACCCATCCTGACAGTGCGCAGTGGCTGGCTTCCACGCCGTTGCTTCCCAATAACGTACGTGATGCCCTGGCGGGCGATAGCGTGCGTCCTCGGGTGAGTCGTCTTGGCGAGGGCACCCTTATTACCCTGCGCTGCATTAATGGCAGTACCGACGAACGCCCCGATCAGTTGGTTGCCATGCGCCTCTATATGGACGAACGCCTGATTGTGTCTACGCGTCAGCGTAAAGTGCTTGCGCTTGATGACGTGGTTAATGATCTCAAAGAAGGTACCGGGCCTGCCGACTGCGGTGGCTGGCTGGTCGATGTGTGCGATGCGCTGACCGATCATGCGAGTGAGTTTATTGAAGAGCTACACGATAAAATTATCGATCTCGAAGATAATTTGCTCGATCAGCATATTCCTCCGCGTGGATCTCTGGCGTTACTCAGAAAACAGCTGATTGTGATGCGTCGCTATATGACGCCGCAGCGCGATGTTTATGCTCGTCTGGCCAGCGAACGCCTGAGCTGGATGACCGACGATCAGCGCCGCAGAATGCAGGACATCGCCGATCGCCTGGGCCGAGGTCTGGATGAAATTGATTCCTGTATTGCCCGTACGGCGGTGATGAGCGATGAAATTGCGCAGGTGATGCAGGAGTCTTTGTCGCGCCGCACCTACACCATGTCGTTAATGGCAATGGTCTTTTTACCCAGCACATTTTTGACCGGACTCTTTGGCGTCAACTTAGGCGGCATTCCAGGCGGCGGTTATCAGTTCGGCTTTTCGGCTTTTTGCATCATGTTAGTTGTTTTGATCGGGGGTGTTGCGTGGTGGTTGCATCGTAGTAAATGGCTGTAAATTTACGTTTTTTTCACGCTGGGCATGCTTCAAAACGCTATTTTATTTGAGCAAAGTCAAAAAACGTTTACCCCTTTCGGTGCACTATTACTCCCGCAGGTGAATGCAACGTCAAGCGATGGGCGTTGCGCTCCATATTGTCTTACTTCCTTTTTTGAATTACTGCATAGCACAATTGATTCGTACAATGCCGACTAAATTAGTCGGCTTTTTTTTGCCTGTAGGATCTCGTCGTCTACCCTAAAAGAGTCAAGCTGATAAACTGGAGGGTAATATGAGTGCATTATTAGCATTGCTCCACGGGCAAACGCCGCCATACGATTCCATCCCCACTGAACCGGTGCCAATCCCCGATCCTATTCCACGTCCGCAACCCATGCCAGACCCACCGCCAGATGAAGAACCGATTAAATTGTCGCATCGGTCACGGAGATCTGCGAGGATACGCGCCAAATGACTGTGACTTTTTACCTCGAGACTACATTGTGACCGCTTTTTCTACTCTGAACGTTCTGCCTGCCGCCCAACTCGATAATCTTAACGAGTTGGGTTACCTCGCGATGACCCCTGTACAAGCAGCCGCTCTTCCTGCGATCCTGGAAGGACGTGACGTTCGCGTGCAGGCCAAAACCGGCAGTGGGAAAACGGCCGCATTTGGTCTTGGGCTTTTACAGCAAATTGATGCGGGTCTATTCCAGACTCAATCGCTTGTGCTATGCCCGACGCGTGAGCTAGCCGATCAGGTGGCCGGTGAATTACGTCGTCTGGCGCGTTTTCTGCCGAACACTAAAATTCTGACGCTGTGCGGCGGTCAACCGTTTGGCGCTCAGCGCGATTCGCTCCAGCATCCGCCGCACATTATTGTCGCCACACCAGGGCGTTTACTCGATCATTTGCAAAAAGGCACGGTTTCGTTAGATGCGCTGCAAACGCTGGTGATGGACGAAGCCGATCGCATGCTGGATATGGGCTTTAGCGACGCGATTGACGAAGTGATCCGTTTTGCGCCCGCCACGCGCCAGACGCTGCTTTTTTCTGCCACGTGGCCAGAGGCGATTGCCGCCATCAGCGGACGCGTTCAGCAAAATCCAGTCACTATCGAAATTGATTCGGTTGATGCCTTGCCATCCATTGAACAACAATTCTATGAGACGTCGCAAAAAGGCAAAATTCCGCTGCTGCAAAAGCTGCTGAGTCAGCATCAGCCGGCATCTTGCGTCGTTTTCTGCAATACCAAAAAAGATTGTCAGGCCGTCTGTGAAGCGCTTGAAGAGGCAGGGCAGAGTGCACTGGCATTGCACGGAGACCTGGAACAGCGCGATCGCGATCAGACGTTGATTCGTTTCGCCAACGGCAGCGCGCGAGTATTGGTCGCGACGGATGTTGCCGCGCGTGGTCTGGACATCAAATCACTGGAGCTGGTGGTTAACTTCGAGCTGGCGTGGGATCCGGAAGTGCATGTTCACCGCATTGGGCGTACCGCGCGTGCGGGTAACAGCGGTCTGGCGATCAGCCTCTGCGCACCAGAAGAAGCCCAGCGTGCCAACATTCTGTCAGAAATGCTACAGCTGAAACTGAACTGGATGAGTGCGCCGAATAACGTGGGTATTGTCCCCCTCAAAGCAGAGATGGCGACGCTGTGTATCGATGGCGGCAAAAAAGCCAAAATGCGTCCAGGTGATGTATTAGGCGCGTTGACCGGGGATATGGGCTTTGATGGCGCGGATATCGGCAAAATCGCTGTGCATCCCGCGCATGTGTATGTCGCGGTGCGTCAGTCTGTGGCGAATAAAGTCTGGAAGCAGTTGCAGAACGGTAAAATCAAAGGCAAAACCTGCCGGGTTCGCTTGCTGAAATAAGCCTTAAAAAAGCGTCTCAGATGCGCTATCTGAGACGCCACATGTTACTTCACTTCGACGATATTCAGTCTCATCTCATCAAGCTGTGAATCATCTTCTTCCGGCTGCCAGCCAGCAGGCTGCATCGGGATATCTTCACGGTCAAATGCCAAATCGCCACCCGCCACAACTTCCGACCCGTGCTGAATGCCTTTGAAATCGAACAGTTCGACATCACTAAGATGTGAAGGGACGACGTTTTGCATCGCGCTGAACATGGTCTCGATGCGTCCAGGATAACGCTTATCCCAGTCGCGAAGCATATCGCCGATCACCTGGCGCTGTAGGTTTGGCTGCGAACCGCACAGGTTACAAGGAATGATCGGATACTCACGCGCTTCGGCAAAACGCTCAATATCTTTCTCACGGCAATACGCCAACGGACGGATAACAATGTGCTTTCCATCATCGCTCATCAGCTTCGGTGGCATTCCTTTCATCTTGCCGCCGTAAAACATGTTCAGGAACAATGTCTGCAGGATATCGTCGCGGTGATGGCCCAGTGCGATTTTGGTCGCACCCAGTTCTGTCGCAGTACGATAAAGAATGCCGCGGCGCAGGCGGGAGCAGAGTGAACAGGTCGTTTTGCCTTCCGGAATTTTATCTTTAACGATCCCGTAGGTATTCTCTTCGACGATTTTATATTCCACGCCCTGTTGCTCAAGGTATTCCGGCAGGATGTGTTCAGGGAAGCCAGGCTGTTTCTGGTCCAGATTAACGGCCACCAGAGAAAATTTCACCGGTGCGCTTTGCTGCAGATTGCGCAAAATCTCCAGCATCGTATAACTGTCTTTACCCCCTGAAAGGCAAACCATGATGCGGTCACCTTCTTCAATCATATTGAAGTCAGCAATCGCCTGGCCCACGTTGCGGCGCAGACGCTTCTGTAACTTATTCAGGTTGTACTGCTCTTTCTTTGTAACTGATTGAGTTTCTTGCATTATTATCTATCTCTAAAACCAAAAGGGGCATATAAGGGGCAAAGTTTTTTAGAGCGCCAGCTTGTCGTTCAGCATCAGCACCTGATCGCCGTACAGCTCTTCAATCCACATCCCATAGACCTCATACACCATTTGTGCGTTTTCATGCCCCATCTGGTTCGCAATAAATGACGGATTCGCACCGGCTGACAGAAGCCAGCAGGCAAAAGTATGCCGCGTATGGTACGGATTCCGGCGCCGAATGCCAGCACGTTTTACGGCAGCGTTCCATCTGGCTCCGATGCTCGAGACGCTGTAAAACGGTTTTTGCTCTCCTTTGCGTACCCAACGCAGCAAAACACAATCCGCCAGCATCGCTAAATGTCGTCAAATCTTGGGTGCGTGCATTCGAATTATTACCAGATTGCCCCCTGAAATGGGAGGCAAGAGAATCGCTGAGAGCAGTGTGCTACGCGGTTTCCAAGTCTATGGGTGAGGCTTTCGACATGGCAATGCCTTTGCCTAAGGATAAGCCTAAGCCTTTGCCATCAGTTATCCAGAAAGCAGTAAGCAGTAAACAGGTTTTAAAAGATCCCCCCTTACCCCCCGAGGGGAAGGCAGACACAAAATCTGAATATTCCGCTGAGTTCGAAGATGCCTGGTCGAATTATCCCAAACGAGCAGGGGGCAACAGCAAGCAGACTGCATTCAAAGCCTGGAATGCTCGAATTAAATCCGGTGTACCTGTTCAGGACATGATCGATGGTGTGAAGCGTTACGCTGCCTACATCACGGCGACTGGGAAGGAACATACCGAATACGTTCAGCAAGCAGCGACATTTTTTGGACGTTCCTGCCACTACGAAAACGAATGGCAGATCCCGAAATCTGGAGGTAGTTACGGTAGGGATGTTAACCAGATTTCAACACCAGACAATTCCATCCCACCGGGCTTCAGGGGCTAGCCATGAAAAACTTTTCGGCAGGTGGCGCAATGGAACGCTTGAAGAAACTGATCCCGGCAGGTGTTCAGCCGAAGTTTTCCAGTGTGGACGAATGGCGCAACTGGCATAACGAGGAAGGCCGCAAGCGAGCCGCCGAAGTGGACAAGCTGAATCTGAAAGCCAGAGCAGAAAAAATCCTCGGTCGCTCTGGCATCCAGAATTTGCACCAGAGCTGCACATTCAAGAATTACGCGGTGCAGGGAGATGGCCAGCGCCATGCACTCAGCCTGGCAAAAAGCTACGCCATGAATTTCGGAGAAGGGTTTGCCAGTTTCGTATTCAGCGGAAACCCCGGAACCGGCAAAAATCATCTCGCCGCTGCTATCGGTAATTATCTGTTGCAGCGCGATCACACCGTGCTGATTGTCACGGTTTCCGACCTGATGCTCCGCGTGCGTGGATGTTACGACGAGGGCAAATCTGAGGCCGCACTGTTGGACGAACTGAGCCGTGTCGATCTGCTTGTACTGGATGAGGTTGGAGTCCAGAAGGGGTCACAGCACGAAAAAGTATTGCTGAACCAAATTGTCGATCGCCGTCTTGGCGCGATGAAACCCGTCGGCGTACTAACTAATCAGAATTATGACGAGCTGGCTGCCACGTTGGGCGCGCGCGTGATAGATCGATTGACGATGGACAAGGGCATGTGGGTGAATTTTGATTGGGGGAGTTTCCGTAAAAACGTGCGGCATCTCCGTGTAGTTAAGTGATCAAAACTGGGATTAGTACTACAATGCTAATAAAATATTCCAAGCAGTATGAAATTCATGCTAAGTTTGTGCCATCAAAAAGGTGGGCGAAAAGATGAGTAAGAACAAAAACTACAGCCTTGGCTACACAAGCACTGACATTGAGAGAATTGCCAAAAATTCCACAACTGAAGTTGCGGCAAAGCAGCTAGTTACAGCACGCGAAGCTGGTAAAATGGTAGCCCGAAGTGTAATGACTGGGCGCTTTCAAGATGCAACAGTTAGAAAAACAGTAAACAAAACCAGCCTTGATGGGAAGGGGTTTGCTGGATCAGTGCGGTCTCAGAAGTCATCTGGTTATTCATCCCAAGAAGCAGTAGATATGTTTAATCAGGCTTTTAAAAAAGCACGAGCCTAATAATGAATTTATTAAAAGCGCCTCCTTATTAGGGGGCGTTTTTATGCTTGGTGGAATATGACACACAATAAAAAATGGGTGTTTTCTCAGCTAGTTAAGGATTCGAACGACCTAAGCCAGCTTATCGCTTATGCGATTTATAAGGCTGATAAGGACGGTGTAGCCATTGGTTATCGAGCGCAGGGAAAGAGTCAGGCAGAGATTCAAGCCAAACTAGATGATTATCATGATTCTGTAGCTACAACGCCACGGCTACAGCAGAGCTGTCATGAGCGGGCATCCGCTCTCATTTTTACGCTTGTAAATGACATTGCTGCAGAAACGCAACAAAAAGCAGCCCAGCAAATCAATGCCATCAATACTGAACATAAAAAGGCTCTTGCCAAAGAAGGCAAAAAAGCACTTGAGGAATATCATAAAAAAATAAAACAAAGCGTTGCAGAAAAACAAACCAAATGGGAATGGTTGAAGGAATTCACTGTATCTGGCTTTTCTGGTGTGTGGGCGACAATCGTTCTCATTGTTGCCGTCTGGATAATAAGTATGGCTGCGGCACCGAAAAGTGAAAGAGATCACCTTACGGGGAACTTGTTCCAGCGGATGTGGAACTATGCGAATTCGTCACCACTGCCAGAGGCAGAGGCTGCGAATGGTACTGATTCAACAAAAGCAACGTCAGGCCAACCGGCGAAGCCATAGCAGTTCAGAACGAGAGACCGACAAACAACCCGCTTTGGCGGGTTTTTTCATTTCTCTTGGTTGACAAAATCAAGGATATGCGAAAATATATGGTTTACGAATTCCAAAAAAAGCGAAACTTGAAATGAGTGATAACCAGTTAGCACCTTGTTGGGAGTTTCAGCCTTATCTTGCTGAAAGCAACGTACGTCAGTTGTTGGCAGAGATTGCTAACGTTCTAGAGCTGTTGTACTTCCATAAGCACTCGTTGGACAGTAATTGGTCTGAAGGTGTTCGAGCATATGACTGGGTGAGAAATCATCTTATTCAAAGCGAAGGGACTATTCCGGGTCTGGAGATGGTATCAAAAGGTTTGGATTACGTCGTAGCCTTAAATAAAGTCCCTCTGCAATTTTCTAAGGATTGCATTAACAACCCTAAGAAAAGACACCGCCTGCTCCGGAACAAAGTTGAGCACGAACAGCTTTCTTTATTTGGCGATACTGAGGCCGAACAAGATATCACATGGCGTATTTTAGCTGAGCCATTTATATCTGAAGAGGAAGATGGTGAGTTAGAGTCAACATTACCGCGCTGGGAGGTTGCTCTCGTTGGGTTTAATGCATATGGCGCTCAGGTAAGCATGGTTTCTCATCAATCCACTGCTTCTGTGCCGCTTATGCCTCTTGATTCTAATATTCTTCCTGACGAAGCGGAGATCGGCAAAGCATCACTTCGCCGCCGTAACAAAGATCAAGATTCGAATGTGAGCAACAATGGAACATCAGGTGATTGACTTCACTGAATATCGTGGGGATAAGCTCAAACTAGCCAGGATGGCTGTTGGGCTTTCTTGCGAAGAGTTAGCCGAGAAAATTGGCAAGACAAAACAATTTGTTAGCAAACTGGAGAAAGGATTCAGACCTTCTGAGCAAATGTTAGATCTGATAGCTTCAGCTCTCATGATTAAACCTGATTTTCTTTTTACAGAGCGAAAATATGCACTCGAAAGTGATGTTTGCCACTTTCGGAGTAAAAAGTCTAGGACACAAACACTCACAAATAGTGTCTTAGCCAGAGCTGAGATTTTAAACATAATAATCTCAGCTATTGAAGGTGAAATTGAATTCCCGGATGTCTGTATACCTGAGCATCCTGGAGCTGAGTTGCTTACTCCGAATGATATAGAGCGAGTGGCAGAGGACTGCCGGAGAGCCTGGCACTTAGGTTTGGGGCCGATTTCGTCAATGGTTAAATTGGCTGAGAGTCTCGGGGTGATAGTTGCTCATGTAACCGGGGTAGATGACCGAGTTGATGCTTTCACTGTCCATAACAACAGACCAGTTATTATCAGGAACAATGTCAAAAAAAGCACATGCAGATTTCGCTCAGATTTGGGCCATGAATTAGGGCACTTGGTAATGCATGAGGGGATTACTACTGGTGATAAGCTGACGGAATCACAAGCTGATCGTTTTTCGAGTGCGCTACTAGTTCCAAGATTATCGTTCATTAAAGAATTTCCACGTATTAGAGGGAAACAATTTGATTGGAACGCTTTGGTTGAGTTTAAACTCAGATGGAAAATTAGCCTTAAAATGTGCATTTATCGGGCCAGTACTTTGGGGCTGTTAACCCAGGATCAAGCGAGAACTGGTTACATGCATCTGAACTCGAAAGGCTATACAAAAGTAGAGCCAGGTGATGAACTTTTACGTCCTGAAGAGCCTAGTATGTTAGCTGAAGCCATCGAAATGTTGGACGATGCAACGTGGGTAAAAGTTCTCATGAAAACAGGGTTAAGCCAGGAACTAGTTAGAGAACTTTTCTCGGTGAATCGCCCACTTTCAAACCCAAGAAATTTGTTCCAACTTGTTTAAATTTTAGCAACTAAAGCAACCCGCCATTGGCGGGTTTTTTCATGCTCAAGAAAAATCAGAACATAAACAATAGATTAGATTTGGCAAAAAGTGCTCTTAAAGGATTGATCATTTCAGATTACAGGTATACTGTTTATTCATACAGTATTAATCCTTGGAGGGAATCATGAAAATTGAAGTCATCATTGATCGCACGAAAAAACTGCCAGACGGCACAGTGCCAGCTCTGGAACAAGAGCTGTCCAAACGCATCAGCCAGAGCTATTCAGATTGCAAATTTACTGTGCGCCGGGCTGGCGCTGATGGCTTAAGCATCATTGGTGGTGAAAAAGGGGATAAGGCGCGTATTGAAGAGATCCTGCAGGAAACCATGAAAGCGCGGATGACTGGTTTTGTTAGGTATTCTGCCGTTGGTGTTGGTGTTGGTGGGTGCAGCTGCCAGCCGTTTTAAAACACTACCTTATGGTAAAGGTAGGAAAGTAGGGGCATCTCATGCAAATTCCAGATGATTTAATCCCCGGGTTACCAACACTTACTGGCCCGGTTCTTATTTATTTCTTTAAGGGCAGGCCAGAACGGGGATTTGCGTTGCGCAAAGATGAGTTTGTTACGTCAATGCCAGCACTGGAAGAGGCACGAAAAAAAGCTGGTCTGAAGCTATCTGAGGACGAGTAGCATACGTTATAATCTTCTGAAAGGTCTGAACAACCTTCTGAGATATCACTGTGTCACCGGAGAAAACCGATGGCACAGATTCAACTACAAAAGATTGGCCCTACTATCCTGACCCCGGCAACGCCCGAGGCCAGCCAATTTTTGCAACGTATTAAACTCGGTGAGTGGATACACGCCGATTTTAAGCGTGTCCGCAATTACCAGTTTCACAAACGCTTCTTCAAACTCCTTCAACTTGGCTTCGAATACTGGAACCCGACTGGCGGCGCAATCCTTCCTGAAGAGCGCAAGCTTGTTAACGGCTTTGTTGATTTTCTCTGCCGGCAGGTAGGGCAACAGCATAGCGTTGCGCTGGCCGATGCCGCCGAACTATTCCTTTCCGATGCAGCCCATACCCGGACACGTGATATCGCGCTGCTCAAATCCTTCGATGCATACCGCGAGTGGGTATGGAGTCTCGCAATCTACCATTAGTCGAATTGTTCGCGGAGAGCTTTGGGGAACGGTAGGTGACGAAGGGGAGGCATTATGAGCCTGAATCCCTATTGCTTGGCGCTCGAGGAGCTGCGTAATCGTCAGTCGCACGAACTGAAGGAAGTAGGTGACCAGTGGCGCACACCGGACCCGATCTGGTGGGGCATCAATGCCAAATTCGGCCCGTTCTCGTTGGACCTTTTCGCCGATGGCCACAACGCCAAATGTGAGCATTTCTACACTGCAGAAGATAACGCACTGGCGCAAGACTGGTCTGCCCGGCTGGCGATATTAGGCGGTGCTGCATATGCCAATCCGCCATACAGTCGCGCCCGGCAGTACGAGGGCGAATACATCACCGGCATGGTACCGATCATGCAGCACGCCGCCGCTATGCGCGAGCTGGGCGGTCGATATGTGTTCTTCATCAAATCAGCGACGAGCGAAAGCTGGTGGCCGGAAAATGCCGATCATATTGCTTTCGTCCGTGGCCGCATCAGCTTTGATCTTCCCGACTGGTATATCCCTGCCGAGGGCGAGCCGTCAGAATCCTCTGCAGGGTTCGGCATGGCTATCGCCGTATTTGATAAAAGCTGGACTGGCCCGACGATGAGCTACATTAGCCGCGAAGAGCTGGAGACGATGGGGCGCACGTTCCTGGCTCAAATCCACCGAGCAGCGATGAAGTTGGTCGGGGTGGCAGTATGAGCCGAAAAGTTAATCTCAGAAAAGAAGCGCGTGACCGCGAATGTCAGGTAAGGATCCCCGGCTATTGTAACGGCAATCCAGAAACAAGCGTTCTGGCACATTACCGTATGGCTGGTACATGTGGAAAAGGCTGCAAACCTGATGATCAGCAGGCGGCAATTGCCTGTAGTGGCTGTCACGATGTAATCGACGGTCGCAACAATACCAACGACTACACGCACGACGAGCTGCGCCTGATGCATGCAGAGGGCGTTTTACGCACACAAGAAATTTGGCGCCGGGAGGGCTTTATCTGATGGACGAAAACTTACTCAATTATGTTCGTCTTGAGCTTACCCACGCGCTGCGGGACACATCAGGAAAAACGAAAGGGCAACTGGAGGCATTCAGCGAAAATCTGCTGGCAGACAAGAACCGTAATCCACGTAAGCCAGTGCATACCGTGGAACTTGATGACGGGCGAGGCGGTACTCGGTCTGTTAAAGCTGAGAACTCCGCGCTTTACGTTCTGGAGACACGCAGTTGTCGCAGGCCAATGCCGCCGATAAACGATTATGAGTTTGCCGCCGCGCCGTGGCGCCGTGCGGTTAATCTGCTGCCGGAACACGAACAGGCGTGGCTGCGCTACTGCTACGGATTCGATCTGACCTTCCGCTATCAGACGTTGATTTGCGAAGCGGTCTGGAATGGCCACCAGCAGCACCTGCCGGCAGGTCTACTGCAGAAAACTAAAAACGCTTAATCTCGCTGGTCTGGCTTGCTGCGCAGGATGTGGCCGCTACCCTTTACAACGACACATACAAGGAGTATGCAGGGGCAGCTCTGGCCCGACTTATGAGCATCCACAGCTCAACTTGGCTCAGGGTTTACGCCTCGCACTGGGAGCAACTCAAACAGGCATTTAGAGAGATGGACCATAACGCGCTGGTAGCTGTGCTGGGGAATCGACCTGGATAGTTGCCCCTTGCAAAGTGCAACGAAATCAGCCATATTTAAGCCTAACTTGATATGATGCCAAAGTTTTAAGAGCCCGCCATAGAGCGGGCTTTTTGATGATGTCAAACCGTAATTTGTGATTTGATTTGAATATTTTGCTGTGTCTAAAGGAATAAATGCAGATGTTAAGCTTAGATAAAATAAAAAATAAAATCCCTCTTGCTTCGGCTCTAGCAGTTTTTTTGTATTTGTTCACATATTTTTTCCATTTTGGTTACGCTTATTATTTGGGTTTCCCTACGGAGTTTATTCAAGTTGATTTAAATCTAATGTTAACAACTTCAGGTTATGTGTTGTTGGTTTGTTTGTTTTTGGGCCGTTTCATCGATACGTTAATGATCACCAATCCTAAGAAATACATTCAAATCGGCATAATGATTTTAATGTTTACATTAATTTTAAATGTTTATCTTTTCAGCATTAAGGCAGCATTCGATCCGTTACGAGGAGTCTTTGATAATACATGGTTTATAATTTTTTCATTTTCAAGTCTTCTGGTGTACTCAACTTTAAAGCTTAAAACTTTTATAACACGTGATATTGCGAACACTGGTATCGCTGATGTTGTTTTTTTGGCATTTACTATTACGGTTACAGCAGGGTTATCAGGTGCGGTTTTTTCAATGACCCCCATGAAAACGTTTATAACTACTGATGGCTATATTCTTTTAGGGTCTTATGGTGACGGGTTAGTTTTAGGTAAATGTGAAAAAAATTTATCTACCTTTAAAAGGGTCTCTAAGAATAATGGTGAGACTTTAGTTGTGGCTGATCCTTTAATAATAAAGGAGATCAACAGATGTTTTTCGGATAAAACATTGTAAGATTTGTTTGAGAAGGATTTTTTTAACGCTAATTGATTATATGAAAAGCTTTTGGTGTAGCAGGATGTATTAATTCAGTACGTACAAAGTAAGTATTTTCAAAACGACCTGCCTAACCTGGCGGGTTTTTTTATGCCTGCCGCTGTGGAGCGCTGTATGCCGCCACCAATTCAGATCCCTGACGATACCGGGATCGGCTACCTGATAATTTTGCTTTTCACCCTGATGGGTACCGCTGCCCGTGTCTTTTATAACTGGATGACGGGCAATCCGGTCAGCTTCGTTTTCACTATCGGGCAAATCGTTATTAGCATTTTCGCCAGCTCGTTGACGCTGATGATCGTCGTTCGACTCGAGTGGAAAATTTACGGCATTTCCGTTGCATGCGGCCTGGCAGCGTGGATGGGAATAAAGATTTTAGACTTTTTCGAAAAACGCCTTCTTGAAAGGCTGGAGGGAAAACGTGAAAACAAGTGATGTCGGGCAGAATCTTATTAAGGGATTCGAAACTTGCGAGCTTACAGCTTATCCGGATCCGGGTTCTGGAAATGACCCGTGGACAATTGGCTGGGGGCATACCGGCCCGGAAGTTAAACCGGGGCTGGTTTGCACACAGCAACAGGCAGACCAGGCTTTTTCAGCAGACCTTGATGTATTTGAGCGGGATGTAATGCAGCTCGTTAAGGTGGAAATTAACCAGAATCAATTTGATGCTCTCGTGTCATTCGCTTACAACGTCGGGCCGGATATTGATTCCGACGACATTGCCGAAGGTCTTGGCGACAGTACGTTGTTGAAAAAACTCAACGCTGGTGATTACGCTGGCGCCGCAGATGAATTCCCCAAATGGAATAAATCAAACGGTAAAGTCATGAATGGCCTTACCCGTCGCCGCGCGGCAGAGCGGGAGCTGTTTCTGTCATGAAGGCAACCGTCCGTAAATTGCTGGTGGGTGTAGCTGGTCTGGTAATCGAATCGTTATCGATCTCCAAAGAGCAGATCACGCATCAGCGACAACAGAAAGCCGCGCTTCGCCGGGTACACCAGTGTGAGCGTGAACTTTCTATGGCTAACGTGGCAGGTAATGCGGAAGCCATCACCAACGCGCAGGGGCAACTAAACGCATCCCGCACCGCGTTCTCTCAGATTTATTTGTAAGGTCAAAACGTGAAAAAAATCATTATCGCATTAACTTGCGCGGCGGCTATGCGATAGAAGCACTGCAATGGCTGCTTGATGACGGCGTGGCCGCGCGTATTGAAGTGGTTTCCCGGCGCAGCGGTCAGGATGCAGCAGCGCTCGACAATGATATTTATCAGCGAGACGGTAGCGTATGGAATATGCGCTTTGACGATTACTGGAGAGAGTTAAATTATGGCTGATAGCGAATTTTACCGCCCGCCACTGCCCGATCTTATTACCCAAATCCGCAACGATATTCTTTCCCGCTTTCAGCAAGATGAAGTATTACGACGCACGAATGCAGAAGTGTATTCCCGTGCCACTGCCGCCGCAGTGAATTCTCTTTATGGCTATGCCAGCACGTTTTACAGCAGAGTTCCGCAGTGCGCCAATACTGCTCAGTGAGTAGAAGGGTTTCTGGGTATCATTTTTCATTCGTTGCATAAAACCACGTGTACGCGTTGGTGTTCGGTCAGCCCTATTCGCGACGGTGATAAGCGATCTGTGGCTTTTGGACGTTTCCATAAGCTTTTACTGATCGATAGGTTTCGCCATGAACGCATTTGCTACCGGTCGCAGGATCAAGAGCCTCATCTGCGGGGATGACTTCATGAAAGAATGCCTGACGGTCACTGAGGTCGTCGGGATTTCATGCGTGCATTCCACGCGTATGCTGAATCACAGCACACTGTCTCAAAGCTACCTGTCTACGATAAGAACTGACCAGAGGCCGGAGCTAACCTGCAGAGCACTTGTACAGGGGGCTTATGAGCGAAGCTGCGGCTTATCCAGCCCAACAAGCCGACCCAGAACGGATTTATTGGAAGAGTTAGCTGAAGCTTCTGCGATGAGCGCCTGGATGAACACTGATTAAGCGACGTCAGTCATGCCATAAAACCATCATTGAATGGCGCAAGGGTTATAACGAGTGCCTCCTGCACCCACGCTGAGTTATTAGACTCTGTCTGAAATTGCGCGGGGTAGGAGGACCGATAATTCTGATAGTGAAGGATCCGACATGCCTAACTGAGCGTTGGATCTGCTCCCGGGGCAGGTCAAGTACGTGGTACTTCTCACGCAAGTAATCCACCCGTCCTTTACAAGCTATTTTAGTAAGCAAGGAATTAACTCATATACTCTTTTATGCACATTATTGATTCATAAATCTATCCAGTCTAATTCTGGAACGAATTTAACTGTGATAACGCCAGGCGGGCCTTTATAATTAAATTCTTTCGCTGTATCAAAGAGACATCAATATATAACTTGTCCATCATTTTTATCATGGCAAATAAATAAGCGAGTCTTTTTTTAAAATGCGAGAAAAAACACTTATGGAAAAACTCATTTTTGATAAATGACCACTTGTTAAAATTAGGATTTGTATTATTTTATGCGTGAAACCAAAAAACTCAACCATCACCCGTTTAAATTAAAGAAGTTAAATAATCTGCAACTCATTTTCCCTTCATTGTTACTCGGAACAACATTATCGGTTCATGCTGAAACAATCATTCCGGACAGTTCTTCAGAAGTGAGTTATAAGGACGATAGCTCATATCTGATTGCAGCCGGAACAGAACTAACTACATCCAATGGTACTGTAAGTGCTCTCACCATCCAGGGGATTGCAGGTGCTGAACTTATCAATCACGGTTCAATTTATTCGCCGATTGGAGCGACAGCTGCTGGCCTCACTTTCTCAACGACAGGTTCGATTTTGAATGAAAGTGAAGGGACAATATTAGGTTCGGACATAGGACTTTACGTCGACAGCAATGGCGCCGGTGCAGTCAATCTTACTAATAAAGGTGATATCAGTGCAGCTAGCGGACTGCATTCTATCTATTATGTTGGCACAGGCGGTACCATTGATAACTATGGGACTATCGGCAAAAACAGTCCAACGAATGCAGACGGTATTTATGTGACAGGTACGGATAGCACTAAGAAATTAACTATTATTAATGAAAAGGGTGCACTGATTACCACTGGAGCCACCACTGATAACACGACCACGGCGATTGAAATTGGTGCCGGGGCATATGTCGACGTCACCAATAAGGGCGATATCTCAAGTTCTCAATGTGGAATTTGTGCTTTTAGTGGAACGGGTGCTGTAGTGAATGTTGTGAATGAATCAACTGGCATTGTAAGCAGTGGTTCGGAGAACGGTACAGGATTTAGTAATTCAGCTGTTTATTTACAGAGCGATAGCTCATTAAATAATGCCGGGAAAATAAGTAGTGCAACGGCTTCTGCGGTCGACATTGAAAACTCAAATAACACTATTATTAACACGGGTACAATTTTAGGTGGCGATAATAACCATACCGCTATTTATTTGAAGGGTGACAATAATACCGTTACGCTTGGGACTGGATCGCATTTGTCGTCTGACAACGTTAAGTCAGCAGCGATACAATCCGCTGGAAATAACAATACATTAACGTTAACCGGAGAAGGTTCAGAGGCCGGCAGTATCAACGGCGTATCGAGGATAACGTCCGATGCCGGAAGTAAATGGTCCTGGAATGGCGATGTTGTATTGAATGGTTCAACTACTGATGCCTTAACCGTCAATGGAGAGTTAACACTCAATGGTGCACTGGATCAAACGTCTCTTGGTGGAACCGAAGTTAATAACGGTGGGACATTAATTGTTGGGGACGGCACCACGGATTCTGCTTCTCTGAAGGGTGGAGATATTGCTATATTGCAGGGGGGGACATTGAGCGGTGTTGGCAATATTGAAGGCGATATTCAAAACGCAGGCACTGTCGCTGTTCTTGATGCATTTAACACAATGTCATCTTCTTCTGTTTCGTCTAATGGAAATATCAACGCGCTGACGTTAAATGGCTCCGTGACAAATAATGGGACGCTCCAAATTGGAGGCTCTGCGCCAGGGAATACCATGACCATTACAGGTGATTATATTGGCGATGGCGGAACAGTTAATATTAACACAGTGTTAGATAACGATGATTCCTCCACAGACAAATTAATTATCCAGGGGAATTCTACCGGTAATTCTAGCGTTAAAGTTACTAATATGGGTGGCCACGGCGCTGCCACCGTTAATGGTATTGAGGTTATCAATGTCCAAGGGGATGACTCCAGCGGAGTATTCTCATTACAGGGCCGTGCTGTGGCTGGGGCATATGAATATAATCTCGTTCAGGATGCTACAGGCAATTGGTATTTGAATTCGGCGAAAAATCCAGAGCCCGTCCCTGACCCAACGCCTGAACCGACACCTGACCCGACGCCTGATCCGACGCCTGACCCGAGCCCAGTGCCAGCTGAACTGCAGCTCCGTCCTGAAGTAGGTTCATATCTGGCAAACCAACAGGCGGCGCAGTCCATGTTCCTGGGTACGCTCTTTGACCGTATGGGCGATCGTTTCCAAAATGGTAAAAAAGATCCTGAGGCATCCTGGGGACACATCATCGGTAAGCACACTCACACTAAAGGAGCAAATGGCGCCCTGGATTCAGATGGAGACGGTTTTAGTATGGAGCTTGGGAGCGATCTCCTGGCAGGCCATTTCTCCGGTGCTGACCAGTGGACAATGGGTTTCATGGCCGGAATCGGTCAATCGACATCCTCTTCACATGCTGATGGGGTGAAGGCTGGCTCGCATTCAAGCGTTGATGGTTACAATCTTGGTGTTTATGGGACATGGTTTGCTGATGAACAATCCCGCCTGGGAATGTATATTGACAGTTGGTATCAGTATGCCTGGTTTAATAATAAAATTAATGGCGATGATTTACCTGAAGAAAAGTATGACAGTTATAATCATACATTATCCCTGGAAGCGGGTTATGGCGCAAACCTTGGTCAATATTGGGGGCATAACTGGATAATTGAACCTCAAGCGCAGGGTATTTATATGCATTATGAACAGGATACTCATATCGAAAGTAATGGTACCCGTGTTACCAATAATGGAGGTGATGGTTTTATAGGTCGTCTGGGTGCAAGGATTACGCTGACATCGCTGACATCGCTGAAGGATGATGGTTTTGGTATACATCCTTATATTGAAACGAATCTGTGGAGTGGCAAACCTGTAGCTAATAGCGTTACTCTTGATGGCGCAACCTTCAGTAGCGATTCGCCTGATAGCCGTTATGAATTCAAGACCGGTATGCAAGGTAACCTAAACCCAAACCTCAAGGTTTGGGCTAGCCTCAACGGCTCGGTAGCCCAGAATGATTATTATGATTACGGTGGAATGGCAGGTCTCACTTATCAGTTTAAGTAACGGGTATGTTTTAATTAGATAGTTATCACCTAAATCTGCATGCTGGATCTGCCTTCAGCATGCAGATATCCCATTTGATTTTAAAATAATTAATTCTTATTGAAAGCAAATAAAAACTACGCAATAGGAATGCAGTATTTTGACACTGCTAATATTATCAATCCCTCGCATTTATTTTTTTAACTGGCCTAACAGGGGGAATCATCTTGCCCTGTAGCTGTCTGGTGGGATTTCCTTCTCGCCGGGTCATCCTCTAAAAACCAGTTAACTTAGTCATATACCATCAAAGATAAAATACAGAATAATGTGAGTAATGAGATAAGATTAAAAACAAAATGTATCTACTTTACAATATCTTAGTGGTTTTCAGACATAACGATGGTTGCGTCATAGGCCGAAGCGAAAGCGGCTCGAATAGCCTTGGGAGAGCCGTTTTTTAAACATAAGTCACTGTTCCGGTGCGCTGGTGATGTTTGTTTCACCTGCAACGACGAGTTGTACGCTACATATAATGACCACGCAGGGAGAAATGATCCCTCGCATCGAAATTTACAGCCTTAACAAGGCCTTTTGGGATCTTACCGGAGTACGCAATTGCCACGATCGGGTTACTTCGGCAAAGAGAGTCGCGTCAGGCGATGGGGCAAGCATTCTTATCGGCTAGATATGTCAAATACTCGTTATCTCATTGAGTTAGTACAAAACGAACATAAAAACTCCGCTTAGTCAGATTGAAAGTATGGACCCTGCTTATCTGCAGGGCTTGCTCCGTCAGGAGCGTTAAGGCGGCAATAATGAGCTCAAAAATTGCAAAATGGATGCCGGGGAAGTCAGCACCTTTACCATGACGGCGACGTTGCACTCCGTTTGCAGACGATATATCCCTTCTACGTTTAAATTTGCGTTATGGTGGTTGCTCAATTCACTTGATTGGAGGGGATATCCCCAACATTCACTTTCAGTGCCCGGTTTGTTCGAGCAAAAAATTCTTCTTTACCTGTTTTAGCGCTGAACAGAACCAACCTCACGGAGCCGTGTGTTCATTATGCGGAACCAGAATGACATCGTCGTCTTGTATTCAGAAACTCAAGCGCAGACGATGGCCAAAACCCGTAGCGTAACCTGAGGCCTTATTGGCCTCATGTTTTATTTATCGTAAAGAGGCTGATGATGTCACAAAATCTGAATGCACAATGCCATTGCGGTGGGGTGAAATTTACGGTTGAACTGGCGGATGGTTTTAATACCGTTCGGCGATGTAACTGCTCTTTTTGTCGGATGCGTGGCGCGGTGGTGGTTACAGCGTTTTTATCGGGAATCAAGATTATTCAAGGCGAAGACCAACTAACGGAGTATCGTTTTAACACGCAAGAGGCCCGACACTTTTTTTGCGCTGTCTGCGGAATTTATACTTTTCACCAACGCCGTTCGAATCCCGATCAATATGGCGTGAATGTCGCCTGCATTGAAGGGGTTAGCCCTTTTGATTTTACAGAAATAGACGTGACGGATGGTGTGAATCATCCAAATGACGGGGCCAGTGATGGCATTGTGGGTTTTCTTTCGTTTCGGGCAGCGAAAAGTCCTCCTCAGCAATAAACGCTGTCACTACACGTTAACTTCGGTAAATTTTCCTTTAACCACACCGTCGTAGAATCGCCCTTTGGACACCACCTGCAAAAAATCGTTATAGATTCGGGCTGGCACTCGCTGATATTGAAGCGTCCGGCGATCGATAAAGCGAATCTCAAGCGTAGCACTACGCTCATCGTAGGCAATAGAGGCAATACGTGACGATCTAACCGGGTGATGGACCATGATGCGTTCTCCCTTACCGCGCAAAACAGGAGATTTATCATCTATCAGGTAGGCGTATCAGCGCAAGGGTAAATTATGATCCTGAATCATTGAGCGCAGCAATAAGACAGAGTGCTCGGGCTGACTTATCGTGTCTGGCTGACATATTAATACCCGCGATTTTTTCACACTCATTCCGTATTTCATTCTGACCAGATGTGAAGGACTTCTGTTTTTTATAAAGTAAATTTATAATGACTTATATATCTGTTATGAATGTCTTATGCTGTTAGTCGTTTGCTATTATCTGGCGTGCGATAAATACCGTGAATGGGTTATGCCAATGAATAATAAATAAAAATTATTCATTCGTGGCTGGGAGCGGTAGACTTCGCCTCGTTATATGCCTTTAAGATTCTTTATCCGTTTACAGGTGAGTGTGTTTTTTTTAAATACAAACACTCACTTTATTATTTGGATAAGCCCGGAGTTGATACTCCGGGCTTTTTTTATTACTCGCTTGCGGATTTTTCTGTTTTTCCGGCCATCTGTGCCAGGAAGTCGTAGCGTTTTTGCAGATCCGCCGCCGCATCTTTCCAAAGCTGCTCGGCCACCTCAGGTTGCTGAGCATTCAGTCGACGGAAACGCTGCTCCTGGAGCAAGGTTTCGGCAAGTGCATCTGATGGCGGACGTGAGTCCAGCGCCAGCGGCAGTTTGCCTTCATCCGCACGGCGCGGGTCGAAGCGATACAGCGGCCAGAAGCCTGTGGCGGTGAGCTGGCGCATCTGATCGTGGCTGAGCGCCAGATCGTAGCCGTGCTCTTCGCAAGGACTGTAGGCGATAATCAGAGAAGGGCCCGGATACGCTTCCGCTTCCTGAATGGCTTTCACGGTCTGATTAAGCTGCGCGCCCAGTGAAATCTGCGCAACATAAACATGGCCGTACATCATCATGCTTACACCCAAATCTTTGCGCGCTTTGCGTTTGCCGTGTTCGCCAAATTTGGTCACTGCGCCCAGCGGCGTTGCTTTGGACGCTTGTCCGCCCGTATTGGAATAACACTGCGTATCAAGCACCAGGATATTGACGTTTTCGGTCAGACTCAGAACATGATCCAGACCACCGAAGCCGATATCGTAGGCCCAGCCATCACCGCCAATCAGCCAGATTGATTTCTCCACCAGCGCGTCGGCGTCGGTTAAGAGCTGTTCAGCGCCCTCGACGCCAGCCAGATGTTGCCGCAGTTCGGTGACTTGCTCACGACGGACTTCTGGCGTGGCGTCGCTGTGCAGCGCGGCGTTCAGCGCCTCTGGGATCTTATCGGCAAACTGCTCCAGCAAACGCATGACGCGGGCGCGATGCTGATCGACCGTCAGACGAAAGCCTAAACCAAACTCTGCGTTATCTTCAAACAGCGAGTTCGCCCATGCCGGACCACGGCCATTGGCATCGGTGGTATATGGCGTAGAAGGTAAATTGCCGCCGTAAATAGAGGAACATCCGGTGGCGTTAGCGATCAACATGCGGTCGCCATACAGTTGGGTGAGCAACTTAATATAAGGTGTTTCACCGCAGCCTGAGCAGGCTCCGGAATATTCAAATAACGGCGTAATGAGCTGCGACGTGCGGATATCAATACGTTCCAGCTTGCTACGATCAATTTCGGGCAGGTCGAGGAAGAAATCGTAATTCACTTTTTCTTCTTCCACATGTTCCAGGCGCGACATCATATTGATGGCTTTAATCTCTGGATTTTGACGATCTTTGGCCGGGCACACTTCGACACACAAATTACAGCCTGTGCAGTCTTCCGGTGCGACCTGGAGGACGTATTTTTGTCCACGCATATCACGAGATTTCACATCGAGTGAATGCAGGCTGGAAGGGGCGTTTTCCATCTCGTCTGGCGAAACAACTTTGGCGCGAATAGCTGAGTGCGGGCAGGCCGCAACGCAGTGGTTACACTGGGTGCAAAGTTCCTCTTTCCAGATGGGGATCGCTTCAGCGATATTGCGTTTTTCCCAGCGCGTCGTTCCAACGGGCCAGGTACCATCTGGTGGCAGCGCAGAAACGGGCAGGGCATCGCCCAGTCCCGCCAGCATCGCCGCTGTCACCGTCTTCACAAAATCAGGTGCGGCATCGGACACGACCGGCGGTCGATTTGGGCTTTCGTCATCGACTGGCTGCAGTGGGATTTCAGAAATGGATTCACGCGCCAGCGCCAGGGCTTGCCAGTTGCGCTCGACCAGGTCCTGGCCCTTACTGCTATAGCTTTTGGCAATCGCGCCCTGCAATGCCGCCAGTGCGCTATCACCCGGCAGAATATGGGTCAGATGGAAGAACGCCATCTGCATAACGGTATTAATACGTGCTGCCAGGCCACATTCGCGGGCAATTTTTGCCGCATTGATGGTGTAAAGGCGGGCTTTTTTCTGATTCAGTACCGCCTGCACTTCGCGCGGTAAACGTGACCAGACTTCATCGGCGTTGTACGGGGTGTTGATCAGGAAAATACCGCCAGGTTTCAGACGCTCTGCCATCTGGTATTTATCAATAAATTGCAGCTGATGGCAGCCGACAAAATCGGCTTGCGAAACCAGATAAGCCGAACGGATCGGCTGCTCGCTGACGCGCAGATGCGAAACGGTCAGACCGCCTGCTTTTTTGGAGTCATAAACGAAATACCCCTGCGCATACCACGGCGTCGAGTTACCAATAATCTTGATGTTGTTCTTCGTTGCCGAGACGCTACCGTCGCTACCCAGACCATAAAATAGCGCTTCGAGCTTCGCTTTCGATGGCAACGCATCTTCAGGGAGCGGCAGAGAAAGGTTTGTGACGTCGTCATAAATGCCGACGGTAAAGCGCGGTTTTGGCTTCGCGGCGTTTAGCTCGTTGAGTACGGCCATCACGCAGTCGGGACCAAATTCTTTTGAGGACAGGCCATAGCGGCCACCAATCACGCGCGGCAGCATTTCGCGTTCACCGCTGTTGAATGCCTCGGCCAACGCCGTCATGACGTCCAGATACAGCGGTTCCGCATGCGCACCGGGCTCTTTGGTGCGGTCAAGTACGGCAACAGAACGCACGCTTTCTGGCAGAACGGACAGCAAATGCTTCGCCGAGAATGGGCGATACAGGCGCACTTTCAACACACCGACTTTTTCGCCGCGAGAAAGCAGTTCATCGACCACTTCTTCACACGTGCCGATCGCGGAGCCCATGAGAACGATAACGCGCTCAGCCTGCGGATGTCCGTAATATTCAAAGGGTTTGTAGTCACGTCCCGTCGCGGCGGAGAAATCATCCATCGCCTGTTCGACGTGGTCGTAAACCGCGTTATACCAGGGATTTGTTGCCTCGCGAGACTGGAAATAGGTATCCGGATTAGCTGACGTGCCGCGAATCACCGGATGCTCTGGATTGAGCGCCCGTGCGCGATGGGCATCAATTTCCGCCTGCGGCATCAACTCAAGAATCGTGCTGTCAGCCAGCGGAACGATTTTATTGATTTCGTGCGAGGTACGGAAACCGTCAAAGAAATGTATAAACGGCACGCGGCTTTTGAGCGTTGCCACGTGAGAAATCAACGCAAAGTCCTGCGCTTCCTGCACGTTGCTGGCGCAAAGCATCGCACAGCCCGTCTGACGGATGGCCATCACATCAGAGTGATCGCCAAAAATCGACAGGGCATGGGTCGCCACGGTACGTGCGGCGACGTGTAAAACAAACGGGGTTAACTGTCCAGCCAGCTTATACAGCGTGGGGATCATTAACAGCAAACCCTGGGAAGAGGTAAACGACGTAGACAGCGCGCCGGTTTGCAACGCGCCGTGTACAGCGCCGATAGCGCCGGCTTCCGATTGCATTTCCACGACCCGAGGGACATCACCCCAGACGTTTTTAAGCCCGTTGCCCGCCCAGGCATCTGCCTGTTCCGCCATCGTCGAACTCGGTGTAATAGGGTAAATGGCGATAACTTCACTGGTGCGAAACGCGACGGACGCGGCCGCGCCATTACCGTCAATAGTGATCATGTGACACCCTTACATTGCGCAAAAAAGAGGGACCCGTGAAACGGCGACGAGTCCTGATAATTATTCCCTTATTTTAGCAAAGGTCAGCATTTGCGATTTTCGCTTTTGTGTCCTTGTTATTCACCGCAGCAATGAGCAGATCAAACTTAGGTCATAAAAAGTGACAGAAAATGTTTCAGGAGTACATAAATGCACGCTGTTGCTCTCGACGGCGCGGCGTGTGATGCCTATGATGCATAGGTTTCGCAATTTAAATGGGGAAGAGAGAATGCGCGCAGCGTTTTGGGTTGGGTGTGCGGCGTTGTTGCTGTCAGCATGCAGCAATGAGCCGGTTCAGCAGGCGACAGCAGCACATGTTACGCCAGGTATGAAAGCAGCGATGTCCAGTTCCGGACAGGCTAATTGTGCCATGGTAGGCGGTTCGCTATCTGCCGCACGTCAGCTTGATGGTTCAGCCATTGGCATGTGCGCGCTACCCAACGGCAAACGCTGCAGTGAACAATCGCTTGCCGTAGGCACGTGTGGGGCTTACTGATTAATCAGCACGTTTGAACATCAACGTCTGTTCTGCGGTTGCCAGGGTTAACTGATCTTCTGTCAGATCAACCTGCGCGCCTTTGCGCAGCATATCGCCGATCGTACTGTCCAGTTCATTGAGTGCAGGGTCGGCGCAAAGCTTACGCGTCATCGCTAACGTTTTGACTTTAAGTTCGCCTTCCGACAATTTCCCTTCACCGGTAAAGCGGTTGCACATCACACCTGAAATCGCCATTTTATCGCCAATGCTCAATTCTGGCGGTACCGCGCTGGGCTTCACTGCAACACCGTTGACACTCTCCAGCACAAATCGGTGACCCTGAAGTTGATCCGGCTGAACGGAGGCTTTACCGGGATTCACGCAGCCAGACAGTGCCAGCGAAAACAGACCTACTGCAACAAACTTTTTCATGTTTCTTCTCAAACTATCATTACTGTGAATATTTTTAACGATAGCGCGCGGGTTGTCTTCGGTGTTTATCTGAAAGTGCGAGGAGGGCGCCGGGCAGACGTTACTCTACCCGGTTTAGTGGAGATTAATGCGATTTAAAACCTGCGGCAGTCATCAGCACGCGGAAGATCATACCCACCGCAGCCAGAGCCAGCACGCTGCCGCCCCAGAGAATGACCAGCCACATCAGGCGTTTCCAGACAGGTTGTTGCATCAGTGATAACCCTCCCCATGTTGAACTTTGCCGCGGAACACGTAATAGCTCCAGAATGTATAGACCAGGATGATAGGGATAATCAGCAGCGCCCCGACCAGCATAAAGCCCTGGCTTTGCGGCGGCGCAGCGGCTTGCCACAGTGTTATCGACGGCGGAATGATATACGGCCAAATGCTGATCCCCAGCCCGCTGAACCCGAGGAAAATCAGCCCTAACGTAAGGACAAACGGCGTATTGTGGCTGTTCGCGTTGTTCAGGGTTTGCCATAATCCGCCGCTCAGAACGAGCACCAGCAGTGGAACCGGCATCAAGAAGTACAGGTTCGGCACGCTAAACCAGCGATCCGCAATACTCTGATGGGCCATCGGCGTCCACAGGCTGATGACCGCGATGATCCCTAGAAGCGCCAGCAGGAGCTGTTTTGACACTCGACGCATTCTGGCCTGCAGCGGGTTTTCACTTTTCATCACCAGCCAGGTGGCGCCCAACAGGGCGTAAGCGACCGTCAATCCCACGCCGCAGAACAGGTTGAACAGCGTAAACCAGTCAAATGGCCCGCCGCTGTAAGCGCGTCCCGTGACGGAAAAACCATTAATGACCGCACCGACAACCACGCCCTGGCTAAATGTGGCGAGAATCGAGCCGCCAATAAACGCTTTATCCCAGAAGGGTCGATGCGCGGGTGTCGCTTTAAAGCGAAACTCGAAGGCAACGCCGCGGAATATCAGACCGATCAGCATCAGGGTCAGCGGAATGGTGAGGGCGTCGATAATCACCGCATAGGCCAGCGGAAATGCGCCGAACAACGCTGCGCCGCCCAGCACCAGCCAGGTTTCGTTCCCGTCCCAGACGGGGGCGACGCTGTTGACCATCACATCGCGGTCATCCGCGTCCTGCGTAGTAGGGAACAAAATACCGATCCCTAAATCGAAACCGTCCATCACGATATACATCAGCGTGGCGAATACGATGATCACGAACCAAATAACGGAAAGGTCGATCCCCATTATGGTTTCTCCTTAGTCACAAATTCTGTACTGGCGGCAGACAGCGGACGCGCGGGACGGCCATCATGCTCGGTGGCAAACGTTTCATCTTCCTGCGGGCCTTTCTTGATAAGACGCACCATATAGCTGTAACCCACGCCAAACACCGAGGTGTACACCACGAAAAAGGCCAGCAGGCTCACGCTCATATGCAAATCACCATGCGCAGAGACCGCGTCTTTAGTGCGTTGTAGTCCGTAAACCACCCACGGTTGGCGGCCCACTTCGGTCGTTACCCAGCCGGCCAGAATCGCGATAAGCCCAGAAGGACCCATCAGCAGGGCAAACCACAGGAACGGACGAGAGGTATAAACACGCTGTTTATAACGCAGCCATAATGCGACGGCACCCAGCAACAGCATCAACATCCCGAGCCCCGCCATGATGCGGAACGACCAGAAAACGATAGTGGAATTGGGGCGATCTTCTTTTGGGAAATCCTTGAGCGCCGGAACCTGCTTGTCCAGACTGTGCGTCAGAATCAGGCTACCAAGCGCGGGGATTTCCAGGCCATAGCGAGTACGTTCCTGTTCCATATCAGGCCAGCCAAACAGCAGCAGCGGCGTGGGTTCGCCGGGGGGATTTTCCCAGTGGCCTTCGATGGCCGCAATTTTGGCCGGCTGGTGTTTTAAGGTATTCAGGCCGTGCATATCGCCGACCATCGCCTGGATGGGCGCGACAATCAGCGTCATCCACAAAGCCATCGAAAACATATGCCGGATGGCGGGGGTGTTGTTACCGCGTAACAAATGCCAGGCCGCCGATGCACCGACAAACAGCGCGCTGCTCAAGAACGCCGCGATGGACATGTGCAGCAGTCGATAGGGGAACGAGGGGTTGAACACCACGGCAAACCAGTCCACCGGCACCACGACACCGTTGACGATTTCATAGCCCTGCGGGGTTTGCATCCAGCTGTTAGACGCCAGGATCCAGAAGGTAGATATTATCGTTCCCAGCGCCACCATGCAGGTCGAGAAGAAATGCAGTCCGGGACCGACTTTATTCCAGCCGAAGAGCATCACACCCAGGAATCCTGCTTCGAGGAAGAATGCGGTTAACACTTCATAGGTAAGCAGCGGGCCGGTAATACTGCCCGCGAACTGTGAAAATCCGCTCCAGTTGGTACCGAACTGATAGGCCATCACCAGCCCGGACACCACGCCCATCCCAAAGTTGACGGCAAAAACTTTTGACCAGAAGTGGTAGAGCGATCGCCATACCGGATTTTTGGTTTTTAGCCAAAGACCTTCCAGTACGGCCAGATAGCTGGCAAGACCAATGGTGATCGCCGGGAAAATAATGTGAAACGATACGGTAAACGCAAACTGTATTCGCGCTAAATGAAAAGCATCTAAACCAAACATGCACAGCCTCAATGTCAATCGGTGTGCTGTTATGGTATAGGGCGGAAAAGGGAACTATCAGAGTCAGAAAAGCGATATTTAGGTATAACAGTTTGCGAAAGTGAGAATCTTTACTAATCTGATATAGTCGCCAGGTGGCACATAGCGGGCAAGGGAAGTGACTCATGAAGTATAAAAAAAATCCTTTTTATGACGTTTATGCATAAAATGGCTTGCGTTCTTTTCTGCAACGTGCGTTAATGATTCTTCGGTTTGAATTCCAAAAAATATCTGACGTAGCATCTAAGCATTTCTCATCACGTTGTGCCTCTCCGCAGCCTCTTGGGTCTTTCTCCTACACTCTGATTAGTTTTGTCTCAGACCTCTATTGCCATAAAGGCCCATTAGCTATTTACGTTTTTACGTACAGGAGAATCATATGATTTCTTATATCCATTTCCGTTGTCCGTGCTGTCACGGCTCGCAATACCGCACCTCAATTTTTGACGTGTCAGAAAAAAATCCACATGGCGCGAAATGCATTTTCTGCAAATCGTCTATGGTGACGTTGGATCATTTAGCTGCGGCGATGCATACCCAACAGGCGTCACTGGATTATCGCAAGTAATAAACGCTTAACGTATTCGATCATCAAGTCGTTTCAGAACCGTCTGTAGATAACTATAACAGTTCATAAAATCTGCCTTTTTTCTCCTGCTGATATACTATGGTGTGCAGCGAGGAGAGACCGATGAAAAAATACCAGCGCCTGGCGCAGCAAATCATTTCGCAAATCGAACTTGGCGTGTGGTTGCCAGGAGATAAACTGCCGTCGTTGCGTGAGCAAGTTGCCAGCAGCGGCATGAGTTTCATGACCGTGGGTCATGCGTATCAAACGCTGGAAAGCCAGGGGCGAATCGTTGCTCGCCCGCAGTCGGGGTACTATGTTGCCCCGCGGCCCGTTAAGCAGCAGCCTGCGCCCCCGGCGCAGGTGATGCGCGATGAAGTCGTTGACATCAACACCTATATTTTTGATGTTCTTCAGGCCAGTCGCGATCCTTCCGTCATTCCCTTTGCTTCTGCTTTTCCCGATCCGCGCCTTTTCCCGCTTCAGCAGCTTAATCGATCGCTTGCCAACGTCAGCAAAACCGCGACGGCAATGAGCGTGATTGAAAATCTGCCGCCGGGCAATGTCGATCTGCGCCATGCCATTGCGCGCCGTTACGCCCAGCAGGGCATGAACATTTCCCCCGAAGAGATCGTCATCACCGCCGGTGCACTGGAAGCGCTCAATCTGAGTTTGCAAGCGGTGACTGAGCCAGGCGACTGGGTGATCGTTGAAAATCCCTGTTTTTATGGCGCGCTTCAGGCGCTTGAACGCCTCAAGCTGAAAGCGTTGTCGATTGCCACTGACGTGCGTGAGGGGATTGATCTGAACGCCCTTGAACAGGCGCTAAACGATTATCCCGTTAAGGCCTGCTGGCTGATGACAAACTGTCAAAATCCGCTCGGTTTCACGCTCAGCGCGCAGAAAAAATCTCAGCTTGTCGCGTTGCTGACGAAGCACAACGTCACGCTTATTGAGGATGACGTCTACAGCGAGCTCTACTTTGGTCGCGAAAAGCCGCTGCCCGCAAAAGCGTGGGATCGCCATGACATGACGCTGCACTGCTCGTCGTTCTCCAAATGCCTGGTGGCGGGATTTCGCATTGGCTGGGTAGCAGCCGGGAAACATGCGCGTCGCATTCAGCAGTTACAGCTGATGAGCACGCTCTCGACCAGTTCACCGATGCAGCTTGCGCTGGTGGATTATCTTGCCACCAAGCGTTACGACGCCCATCTCCGTCGCTTGCGGCGCACGCTTGCCGAGCGCAAACAACAGGCGTGGCAATCGCTTTTGCGCCATATGCCTGCCGACGTCAAAATTCATCACAGCGACAGCGGCTATTTTTTGTGGCTGGAATTGCCCGCGCCGTTAGACGCCGGGAAATTAAGCGAGCAGGCGCTGGCGCACCATATCAGCATTGCACCGGGCAAAATGTTTTCAACCTCAGATGCCTGGACACCCTTTTTCCGTTTTAATACATCCTGGGAATGGGATGAGCGTGAAGAACACGCCGTCATCCAGCTGGCGCATTTAATTAACGGTATGCTGAAATAAATCCCGGATCGTATTTTCAAACCTCCCCGCTGAAATAAACAATTCTTATTCTGTGGCAGGCGTTGGGTTTATTCCCAAACGTCTGTCATAGGAAATCTGCATACCGTCACCCGCCGCTAACTCCTTGTCTATAATCCAGTTAACAGGGAATGCGCCCTCGGTCACAACCTGATGAAATTTCCCCAGGCCAGCAGGTGCAGCGCATTTACGCGGTCTACGTTTATGAAGGGAGATAATTTTACGGCACGGCTGCCGCCAAATTTTCATTGCGACAGGAGTACTACGAATGAGCATAAAATTTGCCCGCAGCAGCCTGTGTGCGCTCGGCATGACGATCATGACCGTGCAAGCCGCAGAGCCACCGAAAGAGATCGGTAAAGGCGAGGGAAGACTGGATATCATCGCCTGGCCGGGATACATCGAACGCGGCCAGACGGATAAAAACTACGACTGGGTCACGCAGTTTGAAAAAGAGACCGGTTGTGCGGTGAATGTGAAAACGGCCGCGACCTCCGATGAAATGGTCAGCCTGATGGCAAAGGGCGGTTATGACCTGGTCACAGCCTCCGGCGATGCCTCATTGCGCCTGATTATGGGTAAACGCGTTCAGCCTATTAACCCCGATTTGATCCCCAACTGGAAAACGCTCGATCCCCGCCTCGTTAAAGGCGAGTGGTTTAACGTCGACGGAAAAGTCTACGGAACGCCTTATCAGTGGGGCCCGAATCTGCTGATGTACAACACCAAAACCTTCCCGACACCGCCTGATAGCTGGGCCGTTGTTTTTAAAGAGCAAAATCTTCCGGACGGAAAATCCAACAAAGGGCGCGTTCAGGCTTATGACGGGCCGATTTACATCGCCGATGCCGCGCTGTTTGTGAAAGCCACGCAGCCAGAATTAGGCATTACCGACCCGTACCAGCTCACTGAAGCGCAATACGCGGCGGTACTGAAAGTGCTACGCGATCAGCACGCGCTGATACACCGCTACTGGCACGACACCACCGTGCAGATGAGCGACTTCAAAAATGAGGGCGTGGTGGCATCAAGCGCGTGGCCGTATCAGGCCAATGCCCTGAAAGCCGACAATCAGCCCGTGGCGACCGTTTTTCCGAAAGAGGGCGTAACCGGCTGGGCGGACACCACCATGCTGCACGCAGAGGCCAAACATCCGATGTGCGCTTATAAGTGGATGAACTGGTCGCTCACGCCAAAACTGCAGGGCGATCTGGCCGCCTGGTTTGGCTCTCTGCCGGTTGTGGCCGAAGGCTGCAAAGCCAGCACATTGCTGGGGGATAAAGGCTGCGAAACCAACGGCTATAACTATTTTGACAAAATCATGTTCTGGAAAACGCCGATCGCGGAAGGCGGAAAATTCGTGCCGTACAGCCGCTGGACGCAAGATTACATCGCCATTATGGGTGGTCGTTAACCGCCCTGGAGCAGAACATGACGTACGCAGTAGAGTTTAGCGATGTGTCCCGTTTTTACGGTGATGTGCGGGCGGTGGATGGTGTCACCATCGGCATTCGTGACGGCGAGTTCTTCTCCATGCTGGGGCCTTCGGGCTCCGGCAAAACCACCTGTTTGCGGCTGATTGCCGGTTTTGAACAGCTCAGTGGCGGGGCGATCAAAATCTTTGGCAAAGAGGCAAGCGAGCTCCCGCCGTGGGAGCGCGACGTTAACACGGTGTTTCAGGATTACGCGCTGTTCCCGCATATGTCGATAATCGAAAACGTGGCTTACGGCTTAATGGTGAAAGGCGTCGATAAAAAGCAGCGTCAGGTTCAGGCTCGTGAGGCGCTTGAAAAGGTCGGTTTAGGTTTTGCCGAAAAACGCAAACCCTCTCAGCTCTCGGGTGGTCAGCGTCAGCGCGTCGCGATTGCGCGTGCGCTGGTGAATGAACCCCGGGTGCTTTTGCTTGATGAGCCGCTCGGCGCGTTGGATCTGAAATTGCGCGAGCAAATGCAGTTTGAGCTGAAAAAGCTCCAGCAAGAGCTGGGCATCACGTTTATTTTCGTCACCCACGATCAGGGTGAAGCGCTGTCGATGTCCGATCGCGTCGCCGTGTTCAATAACGGCCGCATTGAACAGGTCGATACCCCGCGTGAACTGTATATGCGCCCGCGCACGCCCTTTGTCGCCAGTTTTGTCGGCACCTCTAACGTTTTTGATAGCGCTGTTGCGCGCCAGATTTGCGGCATGGAAGGCATGTATTCGCTACGCCCTGAACATATTCGTCTCAATGAGAGCGGTGAAGTCCAGGTACAGGGCATCGTGCAGGCGGTGCAGTACCAGGGGGCAGCAACCCGTTTTGAGCTGCGCCTGACGGATGGCGCAAAACTGCTGGTGAGTCAGGCCAACTTGAGCGGCGCTGATTTACCGACTGGTGTTGAGCCTGGGCAACAGGTGCAGGCATCCTGGTCGCGTCAGGCGATGGTGCCGCTGCAAGAGGAACGGTGAGATGGAAATGAGCGCCTTGCACACCCGTTCCTCGCGTGGTCCCGTTAGCCGCATGACCGCGCTGCTGTGGCGCAAACCGTCGCTCGGCCTGTTTTTATTGCTGCTTGGTCCGCTAATGTGGTTCGGCATCGTGTATATGGGATCGTTGCTGACGCTGTTGTGGCAGGGATTTTACACTTTTGACGACTTCACCATGTCGGTGACGCCCGATCTCACTTTCGCGAACATCCTGGCACTTTTTAACCCCGCCAATTACGACATCATTCTGCGCACCTTGCTGATGGCGATTGCCGTCACGATTGCCAGCGCGATTTTGGCGTTCCCGATGGCGTGGTACATGGCGCGTTACACCCGTGGGAAATGGAAAGCGTTCTTTTATATCGCGGTCATGCTGCCGATGTGGGCGAGCTATATCGTTAAAGCCTACGCGTGGACATTGCTGCTGGCAAAAGATGGCGTCGCGCAGTGGTTTCTTGGCTATATGGGGCTGGAGCCGGTGCTGATGTCGGTACTGACGCTGCCGGCTATTGGTGGAAACACGCTTTCGACATCCGGTCTTGGGCGGTTTCTGGTGTTCGTCTATATCTGGCTGCCCTTTATGATCCTGCCTGTACAAGCGGCGCTGGAGCGTTTACCGCCCTCGCTCTTGCAGGCCTCCGCCGATCTGGGCGCACGGCCTCGTCAGACTTTCCGCTATGTGGTTTTGCCTCTCGCAATCCCGGGTATTGCGGCAGGCTCCATTTTTACCTTCTCGCTGACGTTGGGGGATTTTATCGTTCCACAGCTGGTTGGCCCACCGGGGTATTTTATTGGCAACATGGTCTATTCCCAGCAGGGCGCGATTGGCAACATGCCGATGGCGGCGGCATTCACCTTAGTGCCCATTGTGCTTATCTCACTCTATCTGGCGTTCGTGAAACGTCTGGGAGCATTCGATGCACTCTGAACGCGCGCCGTTGTTCCTGAAAATAGCCACCTGGGGCGGGGTGATATTTCTGCACTTCCCGCTGCTGATTATTGCCATCTATGCTTTTAACACCGAAGACGCCGCATTCAGTTTTCCGCCGAAAGGGCTCACGCTGAAGTGGTTTAGCGTGGCGGCGTCGCGTGGAGACATCATTGAATCCGTGACGCTGTCACTTCAAATTGCGGCGTTATCCACTGCTATTGCGCTGGTGCTGGGTACGCTGGCGGCAGCAGCACTGTGGCGCAGTGAATTTTTTGGCAAAAACGCCATCTCGCTGCTGCTGTTATTGCCGATTGCGCTGCCGGGGATTATCACCGGACTGGCGTTGTTGACGGCATTTAAAACCATCAATCTGGAGCCGGGATTTTTCACCATTGTCACCGGTCATGCCACCTTCTGTGTCGTCGTGGTATTTAACAACGTGATTGCACGTTTCCGGCGCACCTCCTGGAGCCTGGTGGAAGCGTCAATGGATCTGGGCGCAGACGGCTGGCAAACCTTTCGCTACGTGGTGATGCCCAATCTGGGCTCGGCGCTGCTGGCAGGAGGAATGCTGGCATTTGCGCTGTCGTTCGATGAAATCATCGTCACGACGTTTACGGCGGGACACGAACGCACGCTGCCGCTGTGGCTGCTGAATCAACTCAGCCGCCCGCGCGATGTGCCCGTCACCAATGTGGTTGCGCTTTTGGTCATGCTGGTGACAACCCTTCCCATTCTGGGAGCCTGGTGGCTTACCCGCGACGGCGAAAATGTCGCCGAGAGCGGCAAATAACTTCGATTTCAACAGGACAAGACTATGCAAAATCAACTGCTGATTAATGGTGAACTGGTCAACGGAGAAGGTGAAAAACAGCCTGTCTATAATCCTGCGACGGGCGAAGTGCTGCTGGAGATCGCCGAGGCGTCTGCGGCTCAGGTGGATGCCGCCGTCAGGGCGGCCGATCGTGCCTTTTCCGAATGGGGGCACACAACGCCCAAGGCGCGAGCTGAATGTCTGCTGAAGCTGGCTGACGTGATTGAAGAAAATGCCGAAACCTTTGCGCGTCTGGAGTCGAAAAACTGCGGCAAGCCGTTGCACTGTGTCATCAGCGATGAAATCCCGGCCGTCGTGGATGTATTCCGATTCTTTGCGGGCGCGGCGCGTTGTCTGAACGGGCTGGCGGCGGGAGAGTATCTGGAAGGGCACACGTCCATGATTCGTCGCGATCCGGTGGGGGTGGTGGCCTCTATTGCACCCTGGAACTATCCACTGATGATGGCCGCGTGGAAACTAGCGCCCGCGCTTGCGGCGGGCAACTGTGTGGTCATTAAACCCTCTGAAATCACGCCGCTGACGGCGTTGAAGCTGGCAGAACTGGCCAAAGACATTTTCCCGGCAGGCGTGTTAAACGTGCTTTTTGGACGCGGGAAAACCGTTGGCGATCCGCTCACGGGACATGAAAAAGTGCGCATGGTTTCTCTGACTGGTTCGATCGCCACCGGTGAACACATCATTAGTCATACCGCCTCTTCCATCAAACGCACGCATATGGAGCTGGGTGGTAAAGCGCCGGTCATCGTGTTTGATGATGCCGACATCGATGCCGTTGTCGAAGGGGTGCGTACTTTTGGGTTTTACAATGCGGGTCAGGATTGCACCGCCGCATGCCGCATTTACGCGCAAAAAGGCATCTATCCGCAGTTAGTCGAAAAACTGGGCGCAGCGGTTGCCACGCTGAAAACCGGTGCGCCGGATGACGAGTCGACCGAACTGGGGCCGTTAAGCTCAGCGGCGCATCTTGAGCGCGTCTGTAAAGCCGTTGACGACGCGAAAGCGCTCGGCCACGTCAACGTGGTGACGGGCGGCAATAAAGTCGAGGGTGGAGGGTATTTCTTCCAGCCAACGCTGCTGGCCGGAGCGAAACAGGAAGATGCGATTGTCCAGCGTGAAGTGTTTGGTCCCGTTGTCAGCATGACCGAGTTCGACGATGAAGAGCAGGTCCTGGCCTGGGCGAATGACTCGCACTATGGGCTGGCGTCGTCAGTCTGGACTCAGGATGTCGGGCGCGCGCATCGCATGAGTGCTCGTCTGCAATACGGCTGCACCTGGGTGAATACCCACTTTATGCTGGTCAGCGAAATGCCGCACGGCGGGATGAAACTCTCGGGTTACGGCAAGGATATGTCGGTGTACGGCCTTGAGGATTATACCGTCGTCAGACATGTAATGATCAAACACTGATCCTGATGCCCGGTGGCATAGCGTCTACCGGGCATCAAAATGACGCGTCTACCAACCGCACACATCGTGCTCGTTTTCAGTATCATAGCCGCGAACGGTATTCACCAGATCCTTCACCACGTCTGCTGCGACATCCGGAATCAAAAGCTCCATCGGGGCTTGCGTCTCATAATCCACCGATACACCGTTGCTGTTATTGGTCACGGTGACGGTATACGTTGCTTTGCCCATTATATTACCCCTTATGTGTGTTAACGACTTTGCCCAGCCCCGCGCCTTCGAGGTTTGCCTGTGGATCGGCGAAGAAATCAATACTGAAGTAGGTATCGTCGGTCAGCAGCTCAATGCGGTGCCATTTTTCGGGTGGCGAAACGCCAAATGAACCCGCTTCAATGACGAGTTCCAGATCGGGCTCCGTTGCGACGGCATCCGGAAAGCCAAAGTATTTCACCGCACCCTGCATGACAGAGAGGCGGCCATAGACGCCCGCCTTCGTGTTGTGATGAGTGAAAAGGGCCTTTGGCGCAGAATCTTTATTCCAGAATGGCGTCGCGCGGGTGTGAACATAATTTTCAGGAATACGAAGCATAGGTGTTTCCTTATAAACGTTCAGAAGTTCAAAGAGATTTCAAAACCTCGGGTTCGACAAAGAAATCGACGCTGAAGACGGTATCGTCACTCATCATTTCAATGTGATGCCATTTTTCGGGGGGAAATACACCGAAGTGACCGGCCTCAATGATGAGTTCACTGTCAGGGTGCGGGGTAACGTCGTCAGCATAGCCCAAATAACGCACCGCACCCTTGCTTACCGATAAGCGGGGATAAACGCCCGGACGGGTACCTTGATCAAGATGGCGCTGGAAAATGCCAGCAGGGGCGGTGTCTTTGTTCCAGAAAGGGGTGGAACGGGTATGAATACAACTCTGCGGAATGCGTAGCATATTAACTCCCTCTAAATCCTGGGACTAGTAAAGCACGACCCTGACGGCATCATTTTGCAAAAGATGCACTTATTATGCAACTTTAAGGGGGTAGAAAAAGGGGTAGTAACCCCCTCTTTATTGACGATACAAACTACCTTGACCGTTACGTGCCCGACTCCAAAGTTCGTCATCGCTAAGTTCTGTTTGTATCAGTTCCACCGGTGCACCGTTATCATTGATCACTGCCACCTGATAACCATCGATTGGTTCATAAGGGCCGAGAATAATCTCTTCACCTTCAATGGCGCGTGCCAGATTATCCACTTTCAATGCAACATGTGGCACGGTTTTGAGTAACGGATGAATCGGGGAATCGTCGGTGAAACGGTGCCATTGAATGCGAAACTTACCGGGATTATCAACGGTGTACATTCCGGCTTTCTCACTGAAAACACCCTCCGTCTTTCCATCCTGTAAAGGAATACCAACGTGGTGAAACTCATATTTAACGTCAGCTTTCATGATTATTAGACTCGCTTAAAAATTTTTGGTCCGGGTGTATGTGGGGAATAAACACCCTGAATATGTAGCGCTGATTACTCTATTGTTATTATCCATAAAGTTATAGTGGATAACCCGTAACATTAAAACTTGATCTGTATCAACATATGACGCATATTGCGCGCGGTTATTTTTAGATAAGGTGCACAAAATGACGTTGTATCAAAAAATGTTGGTCTTTTACGCAGTCATGGCGGCACTGTGCGCGCTCATCACCTGGTTTTTGTCCAAAGACCGTAAGCGGATTCGCTTTCTTAGCGCCGTCCTGGTCGGTTCGACCTGGCCTATGAGTTTCCCCGTCGCGTTGCTCATCTCCCTGTTCTAAACTCGCTTTCACGGTTTTGCGCCGACACAACAGCTCGACGAACGCTGGCCGGCGCAGTGCATCGTTGCCTCACACCTGAAAAGCCGTTCAGACGATAATATGTCTAATACTCTCTATCTTTAGCGAGCTCTTCGAATGATCCCTTCACGCTTGCGTTAAAATCCTTTTGCCCATGCGCAAGCCAGAGATATTAGCTCTGATCCCTCTACGTTCATTTTGTTTATTTCAGTCGTTTTTGATTTAGCGCTGAAGAAAAACCTATTTTCTCCGATATTAACGTAAGGCTTTCTAATGATTCATCGGCATTAAGCATACCTCTTAATTTCCACAATGATCATTGGAGTTATTATAAAAGGGAGAGTTATGAAAATTAGCAACATGCGTGTTGGAACCCGCCTGAGTGTAGGTTTTTTTCTTGTACTATTTATGATGCTTATCATGGGGATGATGTCATGGCAATTAACGCAGTCGAACAGCACTAGCGTTAATACTATGATCTATCAGGATTTACAGAAGGAAAGGCTGGTACAAGAATGGATTACCCTGGTTGACCGAAATAGCGGAAATACCATCGCCGCAATGGCAACACAGGACCCGAAATTACGAGAGCAAATTCTCAACAATATTAAAAATGACACGGCGAGAACCTCGGAAGTGCAATCCACTCTCCAGCCGCTTTTGCGATTTGAAAAGGGGAAAGCGTTTTTCCGTGCCATTCAGGAAACGCGAGGGAAATATCTTGTCTTGCGGAAAGAGGGGCTCGAGATGGCTGAGCAGGGAAAATATGAAAACATGAGTGAATTCATATCCACCCGGTTTATGCCTGTCACGCAGGAATATAATAAAACGCTGCACTCTCTTCTTGAACTGCAAAACGAGATCATCAACGACACCCACGCCAGCATAAAAAAAGCGTCGCATCTCACTGAGCTGGTGATTGTGCTGTCTGTGCTCTTCGGCATCGTATTGGGATCGTTAATTGCCTGGTATATCACTCGCAGTATTACGCGCCCGCTGAAAGAAGCCGTGACGGTAGCCACCCGGGCAGCGCAAGGCGATCTGACGACAGACGTTAACGTCCACTCGACGGATGAGCTGGGTCAGCTGATGAGTGCGTTGAAAGAGATGGTGTCTGAGCTGGGGTCAACGGTACTTAAGGTGAGACATGGCGCGGAAAGTATTTCTGTTGCCGCGGATCAAATTGACGCAGGTAACCAGGATCTGGCTTCTCGTACGGAAGAACAGGCGGCTGGCGTGGTCGAAACGGCTGCGACGCTGGAGCAGTTAACGTCCACCATCAAAAGTACCGCTGATAACGTCCGTCGCGTAAATGAGTTGTTCACGGAAACCGGTCAGGTTGTCAAAATCAATAGCGATCGTATGCATGAAGTTTCAGCGGCCATGGAAGCGATTCATAAAGGCGCTGAAAAGATGGGCGATATTATTGCCGTTATTGAAGGTATCGCCTTCCAGACCAATATTCTGGCGTTGAATGCTGCCGTTGAGGCCGCCAGGGCCGGGGAGCAGGGGCGTGGATTTGCCGTTGTTGCCGGAGAGGTCAGAACGCTGGCCCAGAGAAGTTCGGCGTCAGCCAAAGAGATCCGCGACATTATCAGCGCCTCGGTCAGCAAAATTGCCGACGGTCGCGGGCTGGTCTCACAGGCCGATAACGGTATGCAGGAGATCGTCGATACCGTCTCGAGTGTCCATACGTTAGTGGATGAAATTGCACGCGCCAGCCACGAACAAAGTGAAGGTATCACCCAGATCAACATTACGATGGGCCAGATTGACACTACGACGCAGCAGAACGCCTCTTTGGTTGAGGAATCCTCGGCCGCCAGTGGCTCACTAAAAGAGCAGGCGCGCATCCTGATCGAGAGTATTCGCGTCTTTGTGTTGCGGGATTCAGAAATGAACAACCCCCCTCTGCGCCCTCAGGTTTCGCCCGCTGTGATGCAAGGCAAACGGGCAGAGCTGCACGGTTCCGAAAAGGACTGGCAGGCGTTCTAGCCTTGTTTTGATTTAAAAAAGAAGGGCCGGAAATTCGTAAAGATGCTGGCGCCATCGTTCAAGAATAACGTGACGTTGACGGAAGACTGCACCAATACGACCTGCGGTTGCGTGCAGTCTGTCCTGCTTAAAGCCACACCCTCACATCGTGTCAGGGCGCTGTTCCATGTCCAGTGCGCTTGCACTGGCGGGATCAAACAGCGAAAAGCTTTCAATCTGATCCAGCATTATTACCCTGCGAAACGCCATTGCGCTCCTTGGCTCTGAATCAAGCGTTATGTCATGTTCGGCATACCACTTGCTGTAATTGTGTTCAATGCGCATATCCATTTTCTTGCCATCACGATAGCCACTGAGCATCGGGATCAGCACGATATTCGCCGTCTTTTCATATTCCAGCGTCGCGGTATGTATCATCCCGATGTAAATTCGCCGCGATTTAAGCGTCACCATCGCCAGCTCGCCTTCTTCCATACACTGATAAAGCAACTGTTCGATACCGCTCGAACGCGCCAGACGTTTATAGAGTTGCTTCCTGCCTTCACCGTCCAGCCTGGCGCTGCCAGCCCAGTTTGAACGATAGAGACAAAAAATGATCGCAAAGGCCAACATGAGGATCACTGGGGCCTGAATACCCAGAAAGCTCCAGTTCATAAAATCGATTTGCCAGTTGGCATAGTGTTGCGAAGTAAAATGGAACCGATTATCGGCCAACGAGAGTCCAAGCAGCAGTAACCAGAGCAGCCCGGTGGCGATCACGCCCTGCAACACGAAAATACAGCCATACAGCGCGACAAGAAAATAGACATCCCAGCCGAAGGAACGCTTGATTTTAAAACGGGTCGAGAGATCGCGACTGGTGTACCAGTACCCACACACCATCAGCACCATAAATATTGCCGTGCCCATATTATGCCCTCTTCAGCGCATTCACGTGGCGCAGAAAGTCTTGCCGCACCTCATTGCTCTTGAAGTTGACCGAGGCATTACCGTCCTGGTCAATAATAATACGGTCACCGTCCTCAACGGCCTCAATTATTTCCTGCTGACTCATCACCTGCAGTAACGACTCTGGGCTGGAGAAAACCGACATGAATATGCGCTTCATCGTCTGACATCCTTATAAACAAAAAGGGTAAGCCTGGTAGACTCATGCCGGTGTCGCCATAAGGTAATCCTGAAAATGCATATTTTATTGGGATATGAAGGGATATATTTTGGTTGGTTGGTTGGTTGGTTGGTTGGTTGGTTGGTTGGAGGAGGGGAATTGTCCGCTTTTGCTTATGGTCGAGAGTATTCGACACATGAACTGACTGCAAAAGCGGCCATAATTTAACGATGCTGTCTCAGATATTATTTCGTCGCCAGTTCTCTGCGGATAATTTCAGCACCGGCACTCAGTGCATTGAGCTTGCCGTTGGCAACCTGACGAGAAAGGGGCGCCATGCCGCAGTTGGTCGACGGATAAAGTTTGTCGGCGTCAACAAACTGAAGGGCTTTTCGTAACGTGCTGGCCACTTCTTCTGGTGTCTCAATGGTATTTGTCGCCACGTCGATGGCACCGACCATCACTTTTTTACCACGAATCAGCTCAAGCAGATCCATGGGAACGTGTGAGTTATGACATTCCAGTGAAATGATATCGACAGAAGAGGTTTGCAGTTTTGGGAAGGCCTCTTCGTACTGTCGCCACTCAGACCCCAGCGTCTTTTTCCAGTCAGTATTGGCCTTAATGCCGTATCCGTAGCAGATATGGACAGCCGTTTCGCACTTAAGGCCTTCGATGGCGCGTTCTAACGCCGCAATTCCCCAGTCATTCACCTCGTCAAAGAACACGTTAAAGGCGGGTTCATCAAACTGGATAATATCCACACCCGCAGCCTCTAACTCTCTGGCTTCCTGGTTGAGAATTTTGGCAAATTCCCAGGCCAGTTTCTCGCGACTTTTATAGTGATTATCATACAGCGTATCGATCATTGTCATCGGCCCAGGCAGCGCCCATTTAATCGGCTGCGTGGTGAGCTGACGTAAATATTTGGCATCTTCAACAAACACGGGCTTTTGGCGTGCGACTGCGCCGACGACCGTTGGAACGCTGGCATCATAACGATTGCGGATTTTAACGACCTCGCGTTTCTCAAAATCCACGCCGCTGAGGTGCTCGATAAAGGTCGTGACAAAATGCTGACGGGTTTGCTCGCCATCACTGACGATATCAATCCCGGCGCGCAGCTGATCGTCCAGCGATAAACGCAGAGCATCCTGTTTGCCCGTGATTAATTCTTCATTTTGCAGTTTCCACGGAGACCACAGGGTCTCCGGTTGAGCAAGCCAGGACGGTTTGGGTAAACTGCCAGCCGTCGATGTTGGGAGCAATGTTTTCATAACAGGTGACCTTTTTATTTTTTAATAAATCAAAGCGCGCAAGGAGCAGTAAATTTCTCAAGGATATTTTTATAGGGTTTGATGAAATGTGTTTCAGTAAATTTCCCCTGCTCAATCGCTAACTGGCTGCGTTCTTCTCGATCGTAAACAATTTTAGTCAATGAATGATCCTGGTTATTCAGGTTAGGCTGATAATATTGCCCAGCGACCGAGTTAGCATTGTAAATTTCAGGGCGATAGATTTTCTGGAATGTCTCCATGGTACTGATGGTGCCAATCAGTTCAATAAACGTGTAATCATTCAGCAGATCGCCGGAGAAAAAGAAGGCCAACGGCGCGGCGCTGTTTGGCGGCATAAAATAGCGAACCTGCAGCCCCATCTTTTTGAAATACTCTTCCGTCAGCGAAGCGCCATTTTGCGCGTATTCAAAGCCCAAAACAGGATGCTCATTTCCGGTACGCTGATAGCTGTTTTTATTCGAAACACTCAGGCAGATCACCGGCGGCTTGCTAAAGTTAGCTTTGTATTCGCTTGAATTTGCGAAATATTTAAAGATATTGCCGTGCAAATCACCAAAGTTATCGGGGATGGTAAACTCAGCCCGATTTTTATTGTGATCTAACAGCACCACGCTAAAGTCATAATCACGCACGTAGGAGGAGAAGTTATTACCGACAATTCCTTCGATACGCTGCTGCGTTTTCTTATCCAGAATAGTGGTTTTCAGTATTTCAATCGCAGGGAAGCGGGTGTGATTACCCGCTGCATCAATATTCATCTCAACGGTGATGATGTCGAGTTCGACAGAATAACGATCGCCCTTAGGATTATCCCAATGCGCTAACGTATTAAAGCGATTATCGATCATCACCAGCGTATTGCGTAAGTTCTCCTGACGGTTTTCGCCTCGCGCCAGATTTGCAAAGTTCGTCGTAATACGCGTGTTTTCTGAGGGATTATAATTCTCATCGAAGCGGCTGTGCTTAATTGTGAAGGTGAAATTTTTATTCATAGTCATCTCGCTTCCTGAGTGCTGACGTAAAAACTGACTTTATCGCTGGATGTTCCAGTATTTGGAGAATCCGTTTTCATGTTGCCAATTCGTTAACATTGCATCTTTTATGCCAGAGCCAATGTGTGAGGGGAAGCGACTAAATTTCACGACAACATGAGCTATCTTCATGATCGCGGGCATGCTCGAATTTTGTCATGGTAAAGCGGTTAAAACCCATGCGGCGTACAGCGGGAATCAGTGGGAGGGCAGGCTTGCAGTAATCGGTGAAACAGAGCGCCAGAAAAATCATCCACTATCAAGATGAAAAAGTGACACACCAAACAGCAAAGGGGGCGATGAACAAACGGAAGGAATGAGGCCCCTTACAGAGCCTCAGTCAAAGCAATTTTCGAGGGTGATTACTGCCTGACGGCAACAACCATCTCCAGCTCAATGGGCGCGCCGCGCGGCAGCTCGGCGACGCCAACGGAGGTGCGGGCATGTTGCCCCCGCGCGCCAAGCCGTTCAACAAGCCGATCGGACGCGCCATTCATCACCTGCGACTGCTGAATAAATCCAGGCGCTGACGCGATGTATCCCACCACTTTCACTACCTGGACGATGTGTGCATCGCCCCCCACGGCCTGTAAGACCGCATCAAGGCATAAGTCTGCACAAAATGCGGCCGCTTCCTGAGCACTGGCGAGATCGACTTCAGCGCCGACCTTACCGGTGTACAGCAGCGTTTCTCCCCGCCGCGGCAGCTGACCGCTCACGTACGCAAGACCCTCATGAATCATGACAGGGACGTAATTCCCCCCTGGCGTATTTAGCGTATCTGTCATCATTCCCCCTGCGTCAGGCGCTATTTTACAATCGCCTGTAACGCTTTACGCGCGGCAGGCGTGATGTCGTGTGGATGCTGATACCCAATATTTTCAATTGCACGCGTGTAAAGTGCGACCAGCCAGTCATAAACATAAATCGTCGCAGCATGAACCGGCTGCTCTCCCAGGCGGGTGAGTCTTGGCGTCGTGTTGCTGACCACGGGCGTCACGAAAATGGCCTGACCTTTACGCACGCGACTGGCCGGGCGAGACGACTCAGGCGTCTGCGCGTAACCGAGCCAGCCGATGAAATTCCCTATAGATGCATGCAGCTGGGCGGCGCTGCTTTTGTCGGCTTCGACAATCGCCTGCAGCATCTTCGGAAGATCCAGTCGGTAACTGCTCAGCACCAGCGTATCCGCTATCTGCGGCAGCACGTTGATCTCCAGGCCCAGTCTGCTGGCCGCCGCGTCGTTGCGACTCCACTGACGCAGGTGATTAACCCATACGCGATGCGCCAGACGCGCTTTATCTTTGGTCTGATAAACATCACCGCTTTCGTTGGCATTATCGGCAAACAGGTCGATAACGTCAGTGAACAGGCCATTAACCTGTTCTTCACGCGGCTGTTGAACAGCAAGCAGCGTTTCGAATGCTTTAAGCGGGGGCAGCAAGCCCTCCAGCAGCTCGCCATGACGTGCTGCGCTGTTCTGCAAGGCTCTCACCATCGCTTCAGCCTGGGTGCGCTGCGCTTCCGGTTTCACTGTCGCAGGCGTGAGATAGCTTTGCATCAGTGCACGACGCTCACGCTGTTGTGCCGTTTTCAACGCCTGAAGCCGCGACTGACGCTGTGCGGGGAGCGTGGCCTGTGACAGCCATTCCACGACGCGCTGCATGCTGTGTGCGTCCAGAGCCTGCAAGGTCCCCCAGCGCTGGCCCGGTTTACCGAGCAGTTGCTGTACAGCTTCATCCAGATTTTGTTTAGTGGTAAAGCGCGCATCATGCGGAGTGATCGCCCAGACCAGCCCCGGCAGCGCAGACTCTTCACCCGCTTGTGTATCTTTGACCCAGTTCAGCAGGGCTTTTGCCGTTTTGGCGGTTTGCTCGTGCTGTGCGGTCGCGTTGCAAATCACCAGCACATCCGGCTGCATTTGCTGGCGATAATGCTCCAGCAGCCAGACATATTTTGCCTGCGCCAGCGGCGATAATTCGGTATCGGAAGGGGCTGGAATATCAATGATATCGACATTTTGCAGCACGCCATTTTCAGCCGGGAGGACCAGTTCACGGGTCAAAAACGCCAGGACGTCGACGGGAATACTGATGGCATTCAACATCTCGCCGTCGTTGAGCGGATGCAACACCGCCTCCTGCGCTTCAGGAGAGGTGAACTCACCGCGCGTCAGGAATCCTTCGCTCGGCAGGCCAAAATTATCAACCAAAAGACTCAGCGGCGCGGCCAGTTCGCTGGCATGACCGGTTTGATGCAGAACGTGCGCGAGCTTCAGCCACTGCTGCGTCAGTTCCTGCTGCTCGCCCCATAACAGCGACCAGATGCTGGCGCGCGTGCTCAAATCGAGCGACGGAATGAGCTGTGCAAACTGGTGCCACAGGGCATCATCCATTTGCTGTTCCGATCCCGGCACAGTGCTTCGCCAGAATCGCGCAATGGCTCCCACTTCCTGTGCCGTCATTCCCGGCACAGCCTGCGGCTGGCGCAATGCGCGCCATTTTTCCACGCGCGCTTCAATGACCGCTTTCTCAACCGGACGAATCAAGCCCTGCAGGGTGGTGCGCGCAATGAAAAGTTGAACCAGCTCGGCTTCGGTGACCAGACTCAGACGGAGAGGAAAAGCGTCGTCGGTCACCGCAGGTGAGAACGGGGTAAAGCGCACGGCCATATTGGTCAGCGCATGGCCGGGATTCAGGTGTGAAAAATAGTCAAAGGTACGCAAACCGGGCGCGACATCCAGCCGTCCGCTGCCGCTTCCGCACAGCGCCACCAGAAGGTGCGCTTTGGCGGCCTGCGAGTGGCCATACAATCCGATACTGCTGTGCGCGTCGATGGCGCGGTCAAGCGCCTGTTCACGTGCTTGCACCGAGGTCAGTCGGGCCAGCAGCGCGTCGGCGTCATTATCCAGCATCGGGGCGTGCAGGCGCGTTTCATTGATCCACCCGATCAAGGCCTGAGTGGTGGCAGTCTTCGCTGTCATTTCAGATATACGCTCCCGCTGTCGATCCAGTAATGACTTCCGCTATGACGGCGGTCAGCCAGGGTATTCAGTTTAAAGGTTAATGCATCAGGCGGAACCGGAGTACCGTCCTGTAACCAGGCATCGCTCAGCTCAAAGGCTTCCGGGCCTTCCTGTTTGGTTCCACCGGTCAATTTAAGACGCACGTTCAATACCCCGTCTCCTGCGATGGCTTTCGCCAGTTCCGCAGAGTTAATGCTCAGGGTATACAGCGGCGTAGCTGGCCAGCGCGCGTTTTCCAGCTGACGGAATCCCAGCGTCACGTTGCCGCGCAGCGGGAAGTGCAGTTTGGTATCGAGTTTCGCGCCAGGTTTGTCCAGATCGATATTTTGATACCAGACGTTTTCCTCACGCAGCGTATTGACCGTATTGTCCAGCACGCCCAGATAACGCACGGTGGAGTAAGCGCCAATATCGGCCGCTTTAAAATTAAAGCGCGGCAAGCGCAGGTCGAGCGCAAGGCTGCACAGCATCGCCCCAACCGCCGCCGTTGATTTTGGATTTCCAATTCGGCCCTGCTGGCTGAACGGATACCACTCATGGACGCGGTATTTATCCAGCCAGACGATGCGGTTCACCGGCACCGGTTGCAGGTGACGAATTAACGCCTGCACGCCAGGCAGACAGCCCGGGCGTCCGGTAATCAGCAAAATATCGCAGGTATAATGTGAAATCGCTTCGCAAACGGCGTGCAGCGGGGCGGCCAGCGTAAACTGACCCACCAGCATCGCATCCTGCATTTCGTGGAAATTCACGTGCAGCGGGACGGCAAACAGATCAAAGGCGGCAGAGCCCGCAGGCAGCGCATGATCAATCGCCTGTTGCAGATAATTCATGACGTTGCGCGTCGGTTTTTGCGACAGCAGATCGCCAAAGGTGGCGTGTAAACCCGCCAGCGGATCGTCGATATCGCTGCTTTCCCACGCCGCCAGAATGGCGTGGCCAATCGGCATAAACAGCTGCAACGCTGTTTGCTGGCGTAATACCGCCTGCGTATCTATGCGTCCGGAATCGCCAAACAGCGACGCCATCAGCAGGGACGCGTCCGCAATTCCGGATTTTTGTAACTGCGTTTGCAGCGCAGGCAAGACGTAGCGCTGAATGACATCCAGCAGCGTGTCATCGCCCGCCACTTTAAAGCCTTCGCGGAACAATAGCTGTGGGGTGATTTTGACGTTATTGCCGGAGCCATCATCAAGCTGATAATGGGTGATCGCCATATCGGTCGTGCCGCCGCCAATGTCAATCGAGGCAACACGCAGCGCGCGGCCTGGCGATGAATTTGGTTCGGCCGCGCGATCCGGGCGGGCGAGGGAGGCAAAGAACGCTTCCGTCTGGCCGCCAAAATGGGAAATGGCTTCGTTATAGAGCCACACCAGCTGTCCGCAACTCGCTTCGTCCCATTCCATCTGAATTTCCGGAACGGGAATGACGCTTTTATCCTGCTGTTTGCGGCTGGCAAAGTCTTCATCCTGCGGGTGCCAGCCCATCGCTTTCCAGACAATCGCGATAGCTTCAAACATACGGCGGCGGAATATTTCACGCTCTTGCTTTGGCATGGCTGACGGCAGGGTGAGGATCAGCGTGCGGAGCTGTCGCGGCGAGGCCGGGAAGCCCAGACGCAGGCGCGTGGCGACGCTGTTGATCTGGCCCAGCGCCTGCGCGAGTAATTCACACAGCATATGCGTCATCAGCGTGCTGCGGCTGTATTGCGGTGAAAAGACCGGCAAGCGTTCATCCTGAGGCAGGGTAAACAGCGGTTGCCCGTCATCATTCATTAAGTTCATTAGCGGGAAGGCGGTCGCCAGCGGCTCGCGCTGGGTTTTGCTGTTCATCTGACTAAAGCGCCAGTCCTGAACCACCGGCGTTTCATCCCACAGATAGCGGCGTGGACTGGAAATACCGCTGTTGCCTTCCGTTCCCAGGCGTTGCATCGCCAGCTTGCGCGCTTCATCGCCCACTCGGACGATAGACGGCCAGACGAACGCGTCCTCACGTCCGCTTTCGACAGAGAAATGCTGTTTGCCAAAACGCGCTTCAGAAAATTCAAGACGACTGGTAAACAGGGGCTCATTCAGGAACTGAGGTTCGCTTAACGAGCGCACCTGCAGCTCGGCTGTCTGGCGTAAACCGTCGTTGGCATCGCCATGATCTTCAATGATCACGCCGCAGGTGTGAGTGTTGCCCACATCCAGAATCAAATCGACGGGGATCGCCGGTGTGCTGAGCGTGTGCGTAACAAATTTGACTTCCGGGACGGTGATTTGCTCGCCCAGCATGGTCATCAGGTTGAGCCAGTGTGCCTGGTACTCAAAGCCGCGCATGGCCTGTTGCAGATCGCGATCTGAGCGGTTTTCTACGCCCGTGGCATAGCCGGTGAACGCTTCGCGCAACCAGCCGTCAATCCAGGTCTGATCGAGGAAATTGAGCACTTCCTCATCACGCCACGCCAGCGCAAAACGGGTGCCGTTGAGAATATCGTTCTCAACAGGCGACAGTCCGTGGGTGGCGTGCTCGGCAATTTGACTGTCGAGCGCAAAGGTCACACGGTGGGTGTTACCTGCGCCGTCAGGGGTTTCCAGCTTGCGCACCTGAACGCGCGCCCAGTTGTCCGGGCCGTCCACAAAGGTACGCGGCGGGTTAAAGCGTAAAAAAGGCACCGGCAACCAGACGCCGTCGAGCACCGTCAGTGACTGATGCAGCAGGATTGTGTTTTCCGGTTTTACGACTTCAGGATGACCGCCGCCCGCGCCTGGCAGGGTATAGCGGCCATTGACCAGATCGTAATTCAGGCGCAGCAGGGGACCGTTAGCGGTTTTACGCACAAAACGACCGTGGCTGGCCGAGTCCTGCGGCGTCAGGCCGAAATCGAGAAACTGTACGCCGCTGTTCGCAATCAGCGTGACGCTTTGTTTGTAGTCGCAAAGATTTACCAGCATAGAATCAGGCACCTGCTTTCTTGAACGTCAGCGGAACGACGGTTTTGGCATCATAACGGGCAGTACACTCTGCCACGTCGTTAGTCCCTGCTTTACAGGCAATCTCTGGCATCGGGTAGCGTGAACCATCCGAGCAGCGGGCGTTGCCGCGACTTTTTATCATCAGCTCGCCGTTGCTGTGCAGACCCGAGAAAATATCCGTTCGGCAAACAACATTATCGCCGTGAACCACACGCGCCGTACCTTTATTGTTCTGAATCTGATAGCGCATTGACGGTGGTTTGCCGGTAATCGGGTCCTTCACGTCAAGCAGTGCGCGCCAGGTCCCGTTCAGGAATTTGGTCGAACCGGTTTTCACCTGCATGGCGTCCATCACCAGCGCATCTTTAGGAATGGCTGAGATGATGACCGCTGCTTCTGCTGGCGCTGGCGTCACGACAGGTGCGGCAACGGGTAAAATTTCGGCCTGGTGGAGCGGCAGGTTCATGGCGATGTCGGCCACTGGCTGCACCGGTTTTGGCGCGATCGCTACGGGCGCAGGCGCAGGTGTTGGGGCAGGTTCTGCTGACGGTGCCGCTTTCGGCCACAGCAGTGGTGCCGCGACGGCGGCAACAATCACCGCTGCAACAGGCAATGTCCAGAGTGGAACGCGGCGCTTTTTGGTTACGGCTGCCGGTTCAGGCTGAGCGGGCGCAGTCGGTTCACTTGGGGCTAATTTGGCAGGCTGCGCAACGTACAAATCGTCTTCGGTGACACGAAGTACCGCCGTGGTCACTGGTGCAGGCACAACGGCTGGCGCAGGCGTTGGAGCAATCAGCGGCGCATCGGCCTCTTCAAAGGTCACTACCGGAAGCTGTTCCGGCTCTGGCTCTTCCTCGACCGGAGAAGGCATCGGCTCAGGCGCGATCGATTCGCGCAGGCAATCCAGAACATCCTCGCGCGCGTTCTCATTAAGGTTTACAAATCCCCAAAAGGCGATAACCGGCTTGCCCTCGATCAGGTAAATGAAATTTTCGCCGGGGAACTGGAACGCTTTGGAAAGCAAAGAGCCAAAGAGCTGCTGCGCCGTTTTAGGCGACTGCAGGCTCTTTTTACTCAGCGACTCGACGCTGGAGAGGGTGTTTTCCAGATAGCGCAGGGCGCGGAAACGGGCGTCTTCGTCGGCGGCGTTCCAGCCTGTGACACTGCCATCCACGGGAGAGTACCAGTCAACGCGATCGCCACCGTCGTTAACTTGCGGAATAGCCAGGCAATCGACTATTGCCTGTTGTTTGCGCAGGCGAAGCGCCTCGCGGATTTGCAATGCTGATTCAAATACGGCCTGACCGCCGCCGCCAACGGCCTGAAAATCATCCAGATTGCCGCTGCGTAAAAGTGTTTTTGCCACGATTTGGTCCTGTAGACTTTTTCACGCCTCTACTTTAACGAAACTGGATGGCAAGCAAACGGGCGAAGAGACGCCAAAAGGGGCGATTTCTTCGCGCATAGAAAATGACGGTAGTGCTTGACGAACAATGGCACTTAAGGCAAATCAATTCGCGGGGGCTGGTGACAAAATCAGCGAAATTATCTGCTTTAGAATAACCTGATAGTGTTTCGTTATTTGCCACTGTTACTTCCCTGTGCTGTTATTAACCCTCTATATAATAAAATTGAAAAGGCTTATAACCATGTCTACAGGGAAAACACTGCTCGCATTAGCGCTGAGCACATTGTTACCGGCAAGTGCCGCGTGGGCGGCGAAAAGCGACACCCTTATTTATTGCTCTGAAGCCTCACCGGAGTCGTTTAACCCGCAAATTGCCAGTTCAGGCCCGTCATTCGTTGCCAGCTCGCAGGTGCTTTATAACCGCTTGATTAACTTTGACCCGGTGAAAAATACGCCTGTTCCTTCTCTGGCTGAATCCTGGACAATTTCACCTGACGGTAAAACCTATACTTTTGCTCTGCGCAAAGGGGTGAAATTCAATAGCAATAAATTCTTCCAACCAACGCGTGATTTTAACGCCGATGACGTTATTTTCTCGGTGATGCGTCAGAAAGACCCTAAACATCCGTACCATAATGTGTCGAAGGGCAACTACGAATACTTTAATGACGTCGGACTGGATAAACTGATTCAGGAAGTGAAAAAGGTCGATGATTATCACGTTCAGTTTGTCTTAACCGAACCGAATGCGGCGTTCCTGGCGGACTGGGGAATGGACTTTGCCTCGATTCTGTCTGCCGAGTATGCGGATGTAATGCTGAAAAAAGGCACGCCGGATAACGTGGACACCTGGCCTATCGGGACCGGTCCATATGTGCTGCAACAGTATAAAGTCGATTCACTGATCCGCTATATCGCGAACCCAAATTACTGGGATGGCGACGTGCCGACTAAGCACCTGATTTTCTCGATCACGCCAAATGTCGAAACCCGTCTGGCGAAGCTGCAAACCAACGAGTGCCAGATCATTCCTGCGCCGTCACCGGTGCAATTTGATGTGATCAAGAAGAATAAAGATCTGGCGCTGCACTCTGTCGATGCGCTGAACGTTGGCTATCTGGCGTTTAACACCGAGAAAAAACCATTCGACAACGTGCTGGTGCGGCAGGCGCTGAACTATGCCACGGACAAAAAAGCGATCGTTAATGCTGTCTTTATGGGCTCCGGTACGGTGGCGAAGTCGCCGATTCCGCCAAATATGATGGGCTATGACAAAGAGTTGAAGGACTACAGCTACGATCCAGAGAAAGCGAAAGCGCTGCTGAAGCAGGCCGGGCTGGAGCAGGGCGCGGAAGTGACGCTGTGGTCAATGCCGGTTCAGCGTCCCTATAACCCGAATTCGCGCCGTATCGCGGAGATGATCCAAAACGACTGGGCAAAAGTGGGCGTGAAAGCGAAGATTGTTTCCTATGAATGGGGCGAATATTTGTCCGGTATGCGCAAAGGCGAACATGATTCTGCACTGTTTGGCTGGATGTCCGATAACGGCGATCCGGATAACTTTGCGGATGTGCTGCTGGGCTGTAACAGCATCAAAACCGGTTCTAATGCCGCACGCTGGTGCGATAAGGGATACAATGACCTCGTGCAAAAAGCGAAGCTGACCAGCGATCCAGCCGCACGCGCCAAGCTCTACGGCCAGGCGCAGGAGATTTTCTATCAGCAAGCGCCGTGGATTGCGCTGGCGAACGGCAAAACGTTCTTCGCCACCCGCAGCAACGTGACGGGTTATAGCGTCAGCCTGATGGGCAGCGATTTCTCGAAAGCGAAGCTGAATTAATGTAAAAATCCTCTCCCGCAAGGGAGAGGAAAGAGACAAAAGGAGTGACAATGTCACATCTGGATACAGTGACGGCGCGTGTGGATGCCGCTGTGGAAGAAAGTGTTATTACGCATATGAATGAAATGTTGGTCGAGTTGAGCGAGGACGCGGAACTCAGCCGCGAAGATCGTTACGCGCAGCAGCAGCGCCTGCGCAACGCCATTGCTCATCACGGCAAGCATTACAAAGAAGATGCCGAAGCGCGACAGGAGCAGCTCACCAAAGGTGGCACGATCCTGTAAGGTTTAAAACTGGCGTCGGGCAACCAGCCAGGCGCCAATCACCAGCAATACCGCACCGCAAATCGGGCCAATCAGCGCACGCAGGGGGATCCCCTGGCTTTTCAATACGTCCATCACCAGCCCGCCAATCAACTGACTGGCGACCAGCACCGCAATCGTCGTGGCTGCCCCAACGTACTGGTAACCGCTGATACTGGCGAAGACAAAAAACGATCCCAACAAACCGGGAATTAGCGTCCACCAGCGAATCGTCGACGCCAGTTCGCTGAATCCCGCCACGCCATTTTTAATCAATAGAATACTCACGAACAGCACAATGCCGACCAGCGAGTTCAGCAGCATCGCGATCAAAATGGTGGAGGATGACTGGGTGATGCGCACCATCAATGTGTTTTGTACCACCAGACCGATCCCGGCAGCGACCAGAAAGACCAGCGTCAGGGATTGATTCATCAGATAGCGTCCGGGTCGTTGCGCTCATCAAGCTGGAGCTGCATAAAGGTAAGATCCAGCCAGCGGCCAAATTTGGTCCCGACCTGCGGCATTTGTCCGGTAATCACAAATCCGAGCGTTTTGTGAAGGTGAATTGAGCCGTGATTTTGTGCCTCAATTCCCGCCACTATAACGTGTTTGCCGATGTTGCGTGCTTCACCGATCAGCGCTTTCATCAGCTCACGACCAATCCCTTTGCCCTGATGCTCGGGGTGAACGTAAACCGAATGTTCAACCGTATGTCGGAATCCGTCAAATGCCCGCCAGTCGCCAAATGAGGCATAGCCCGTGATGACACCCTTTTCTTCGCTCACCAGTACCGGATAGCCCATCAGCGTCCGCGCTTCAAACCACGCAATGCGGTTATCAGTATCAACGGTGGTGTCATTCCAGATTGCGGCAGTGTGCACAACGGCATGGTTATAAATCTCGCCGATTGCGGCGCAGTCTTCTTTATTGGCGTGGCGGATGATCATGAGGACCTCGGAATAGAGCGTTCACTATAGTGGTACAGTTTTATCACAATATTATACAAACCGCGCCGTGAAACACGACGGCATAAGCCATATTTTTTTGTTATGAAAGGGGGCGTTGAAATCGATTTCATACACTATAGTATGACGTCATGAATACTATGCCAGACGATATGAATCAACGGATCAGCGCGCGCATTCGCCTTGAACGCGAATCGCGTGGCTGGTCACTTAGCGAACTCGCCGAGCGAGCGGGCGTCTCGCGCGCAATGATCCACAAGATTGAACGCAGTGATAGCAGCCCGACGGCCACCCTTCTGGCCCGTCTTTCCGGCGCATTCGGGATCAGCATGTCGACGTTAATTGCCCGCGCTGAAATGCAAGAGGGCAAACTGTTACGCTTCGCCAATCAACCGGTCTGGCGCGATCCGCAAAGCCATTACCTGCGACGTCATGTTTCTCCGCGTACTGATTTGCCTATCGATCTGGTCCAGGTTGAGCTCCCGGCGGGTAGCGATGTGCCCATGCCGGCATCTTCGTATGCGCTGGCGCGGCAGTTGATCTGGCTGCAATCGGGCGAACTGGTCTTTCAGGAGGGGGATACCCGCCATGAAATGCAGGCGGGGGATTGTCTGGAACTGGGCCCGCCTAACGACTGCCGGTTCATAAACGAAAGCCAGCAGCCGTGCGTGTATCTGGTGGTTCGGCTGAATCAATCCGGCTCGTAATGTTAAGGCAGTTGCCGCAAACAGGGTCTAGTCTTAAAGGTCATTTGTATAAGAAGGAGCGAACCATGAGTCAATCTGCAAAAACAAACCGTCGCCTTGTGTTAGCGTCACGCCCGCACGGTGCACCGGTAGCTGACAATTTTCGCTTAGAAGAACATCCAGTCCCTGCGCCTGCTGAAGGGCAACTGTTGCTGCGCACCATCTGGCTGTCACTTGATCCCTACATGCGTGGTCGTATGAGCGACGCGCCGTCTTATTCTCCACCAGTGGATATCGGCGCGGTGATGGTGGGCGGTACGGTCAGCCGCGTGGAACAGTCCAGGCACCCCGATTATAAAGAAGGTGAATGGATGCTGAGTTATAGCGGCTGGCAGGAGTTTGATCTGTCCGACGGCAAAGGGCTTGTTAAGCTTGGCGAGAATCTGGCGCATCCCTCGTGGGCGCTTGGGATTCTGGGTATGCCGGGCTTTACAGCCTATATGGGGCTGCTGGATATCGGTCAGCCTAAATCTGGCGAGACGCTGGTGGTCGCCGCAGCAACCGGGCCGGTCGGCGCAACCGTTGGGCAAATCGGCAAAATTAAAGGCTGTCACGTGGTCGGCGTTGCAGGCGGCGCGGAGAAATGCCGTCATGCCGTTGAGGTGCTTGGATTCGATCGCTGTCTCGACCATCACGCGGATGATTTTGCGCAACAGCTGGCGCAAGCCTGTCCTGACGGTATTGACGTCTATTACGAAAACGTCGGCGGCAAAGTCTTTGATGCGGTTCTGCCGTTGCTGAACACCTCCGCGCGCGTGCCCGTGTGTGGTCTTGTCAGCGGTTATAACGCCACAGAACTGCCCGCTGGACCGGATCGTTTACCGTTGCTGATGGGGACAATTCTGAAAAAACGCCTCCGGGTGCAAGGGTTTATCATCGCTCAGGACTACGGTGATCGCATTGATGAATTCCAGACCGAGATGGGGCGCTGGATTCAGGAAGGCAAAATTCACTACCGCGAGCAGGTGACAGAAGGGCTGGAAAATGCACCTGAGGCATTTATCGGGCTACTCGAAGGCAAAAACTTCGGCAAAGTGGTCATACGCGTCGCGAACGATAATTAACGATTTTGTTTGATGCTTATATGGCGGAAATATCCGCCATAATATATTCTTAATTTTTGTCTATAATGTCTTTAATAATACAAGCATAGCCATCCACTCTCTCGATAGAGTGAGCTGAGCCATGTGAATTAACATCATAATTAGCTCTTGCTTTTTTTGCGATATTCCCAACACCAGGCATGAAAATACAGGATATATCTGGCAAGCACCGTTAGGGGCAAACGGGGCGGTGAATAGCGCTTATTTTAAGCAAAAGGAAAAATACATGCTTGATTTGGAAAACCTTGAAAAAGCACAACGTCTGAGCCTCACTATGCAAGTGGAGGTCAGTCTTAAGGGAGCGCTGATAGCTGGCGCACTTAAACCCGGTGCGAGACTCATTACTAAAGAAATTGCTGATAAATTAGGAACCAGTATCACTCCGGTGCGTGAGGCGCTGTTGCGACTGGTCTCTGCAGGCGCGTTACAAGCGACCCCCGCGCAGGCGTTTTTGGTGCCAGAAATCACCCTCGAACGCTATAACGAAATCAACGCCATTCGTAAACAGCTTGAAACCATGGCGGTGACGGCAGCGTGTGAGAATATGTCTGCCAGCCAGGTACAAGAGTTACGCGATCTGGCGGAGCGATTCCATGAAGCGATGCGTAACGGCAACGCGCAGCGTGCGTTGCATGCTAATCGCGTATTTCGCTTCAGGCTATACGAGTTTGCCCATATGCCGACGTTGACGTCGATGATTGAGCAACTTTGGGTGCGTATTGGTCCATGCTTTAACTATCTTCATGAAGATGAACACGACATTGCGAAATACCCTTATCGTTACGATCAGCTGCTGGACCATCTCGAACGCGGGGATGTTGTGGCCAGTCAAAAAGCGATAGATAAACTGATTGATGAGTCAACAGCGCTCTTATTACAACAATATTTTAGTTAGGGAATCATTTAATGCAGTTTTAGTTTTATATATAAATTATCTCCCCTCTTCATTATTTGCCCGGTGACGAATGTTTACCGGGAACGCTATTTCATTTCTGTGACAGATAAGACCAGATGACTATGCATTAACCGAAAATCCTGCCGATAAAGGATCAGGCACATTTGCCTTTTGAGGAGCAGGAAGATGAGTTTCAGCCAACGATTACGTAATATAAAAATGAGCAGAAAGCTCGCGGCGGGTTTTGGTCTGGTATTGCTGCTGGTGGCGGTATCCACCATCATGAGCGTATTACGCTTTAAAGAAATTCGCGATGTCTATCAACAAACCAATCTTATTTATAACATTAATATCGAAGTTTTTCAGGCCAAGATTAATCGTCTCAAGTTTCTGTATAACGGAGACGAAAAATCGGGTCAATTACTGGCGAACTATGTCCAACATGCGGCGGAAATAACAGCAGAAGCGAAGAAACTAAAATGGACGCCTCAGGAAGGGGTCATTATTAACGCTATCGCCGACAATCTGGCACGTTTTGAAAGCAGCGTTGCCGAAATGCAAACCGCAATGGCAGGTCTTAAAGCGAATAAAGACGATCCAACAGCGCAGCAAGCGCTAAAAGTAGCTGAAGATAAAGTTAAAACGGCAGGTGATGACAGCAGCGCGTCTATTCGCGAAATTATCGCGCTGGTCAAAATCCATAACGATTCGCTCGCCAACAGTTCAAGCACGATTACTGCCATTGTCGGTGTCGTTGCCGTGCTGTTTGGCATCCTGGTTTCATGGTGGGTGACGCGTCAGATTACTCATCCAGTGAGACACAATTTGCAGCTGGCGGAACTGATAGCTAGTGGCGATCTGAGTTCGGATATTCGTGCTCAGGGTGATGATGAGCTCGGCAAATTGACGGGCGCGATGGGGCGCATGAACGACACGCTCCGCGCAATGATTGGCGAAGTACGCACCAGCGTCGCGCAAGTATCGCTGGCCGCCAGTGAAATTGCCGAGGGAAATACCGATCTTTCGTCACGCACTGAGCAACAGGCCGCCGCCGTCGTGGAAACGGCTGCCAGTATGGAAGAGTTAACGGCAACGGTGAAAAACAATGCTGATAATGCGCGCCACGCCAGCAAACTGGCGGCGGAAGCGTCGCAAACGGCCACCCAGGGTGGACGCGTGATGCGCGATGTCGTCAGCACCATGAGTGATATCAACACCAGCTCGAAGAAAATCGCCGACATTACCGCCGTGATTAACAGCATTGCCTTCCAGACCAATATTCTGGCGCTGAACGCCGCCGTCGAAGCCGCGCGTGCCGGGGAACAGGGCCGTGGATTTGCCGTGGTGGCGAGTGAAGTTCGCAGTCTTTCCCAGCGCAGTTCGCAGGCCGCGAAAGATATCGAATTGCTTATTAGCGAATCTGTATCGCGTATTACGACGGGCAGCGATCTGGTGACAAAAGCCGGGCAAACCATGGAACAGGTGGTGCATTCTGTCACGCGCGTGAACGATATTATGGGCGAAATTTCGTCGGCGTCTGAGGAGCAGAGCCGGGGCATTGAGCAGATATCCCGGGCCGTAATGGAACTGGATAGCACGACGCAACAGAACGCCTCGTTGGTGGGGGCATCATCTTCAGCCGCGGGCGCGCTGGAAGATCAGGCGCGTTTGCTGGAATCACTGGTGGCGGCGTTCCGTTTAGAACAGAACGCCAGAGCCGCATAATCTCTACCCGGCAACGCTGTGTTGCCGGGGTTTTATCACTCGAAGCGGTATGAAACAGACAACCCTACGCCGTAGTTTCGTCCCGGAGCCGGTTCGTAATAGCGCCCATTAGACTCATTGACGATGACCGATCCGACATATTCTTTATCGAACAGATTATCGACCCGTCCAAAGAGGTCCATTCCCCAGTTGCCGTAATTGAATTTATACCCGGTGTTCAGGCCCACAAGAGTATAAGAGGGGGCTTTGGCGCTGTTTTCGTCATCCGCCATAATGTCACTCATATAACGGATGTCGGAACCCGCGTACCAGCCTTCTTCCGGCTGCCAGCCAAATGATGCATAGCCCATATTGCGCGCGATCCCCGGCATGCGGTTACCGTTGCAATCTGCGTCAGAGCAGACGTTGGTGCGATAGGTGGCATCCAGCCAGGTCCACGCCATTTTCAGCTTCCAGTTCTCGGCAAACTGCTGATCGAGAGACACTTCTACACCCTGACGTCGCGTTTTTCCGGCGTTCTTATAGCTGGTGCGCCCGCCAGAACTGGCATCAACCACGATTTCATCGTCGGTATCGGTACGGAATAAGGCTGCCGTCAGCAGACCGTTCCCCACCCGCGTTTTACTGCCCATTTCGAAGGTATTATTGGTTGACGGTTTAAGACCAAAATTCAGGCCGCTCTGGTTACCAGAACGATATGACAGTTCATTGATCGTGGGCGTCTCAAACCCGCGTCCCGCCGCAGCGTAAAGATTCCACGCGTCGGTCACCGAGTATTTTAGCGATCCCGCTGGCAACCATTTGTGATAACTCGCTTCACCGCTGTCATCACCGTTTGCGCCCTGCACGTAGCGATCGTTGGAATCGAACCACACCGAGCTGTAGCGTACGCCCGCATCAAGGGACAGTTTCTGCGTCAACTGCCAGCTCGTTTGCAGATACGGATCCACGTTCCACATCAGATTACGTTCGTCACGGCGTTTGTCGCCCTTCACGCCGTAATCCGGTACGCCATTGTTCATAACAAAGTTTTCGTATCCGCGACGATCTTCGCTCATGTTTTCGTAATTAAGACCGGTCGTGACCGTCACAGGAACGCCCAGTTCACCGCGATGCGTCCAGCGAGTATCGATACCCTGATAGTGACGCTGCATGTCGATTACGCCGCCGGAGTGGGTAGGGCGCAGCTGCGGCTGATAGGGAATCGACTGGTACTGCGTCATCTCGCGCTCGCCCGCATAGGCCATGATGCTGAGATCGTCCTGCTCGCTTAACTGCCGGTCATAGCGCAAACCCGCCTGCGTCTGTTTGATGGTTTTGCGCGTATTGTACTGATCTCCGCGCGGCGACTGACGCGGATTGTCGCGCCACTCCTGATAATCCAGACCGCCCGGATCGTTGGCTTTCATGTCCACGCTGTTGAAGATCAGCGTCAGCTTGCTGGCGTCATCAATGCGTACGCCGAGTTTTGCGTTGGCGAGATTTTTGCGCGCGCCGCTGTGGTCGCGATAGCCCTGGGTGGTGAAACGCGTTGTCGACACCGTGTAATCCACGTCGCCGGAATGGGTACCGTCACCCATTGCGCCCGTTGCTTTCATTCCATAACGCCAGGTGCCGTAGCTGCCGTAATAGCTGCTGGCTTCGACTGTAGGCGGTTGCTGACCCGTCTGAGTGGCGATATTAATCACGCCGCCCGAGGCGTTGCCGTACAGCGCCGAAAACGGACCGCGCAAGACTTCGACGCTCTCAATACTGGAAAGATCGATATTAGACGTCTGCCCCTGGCCGTCAGGCATAGTGGCCGGAATGCCGTCGACATACATGCGGATGCCGCGCACGCCAAAGGTCGAACGCGCGCCAAACCCACGCATTGAAAGCTGTAAATCCTGAGCGTAATTTTGACGATTTTGAATTTGTAAGCCGGGCACGCTACCGAGAGATTCCGAAAGATTAATGCGCGGTGCGGCCTGGCGCATGTCGTCCCCGTTGACCACGCTAATGGCGGCCGGGGTATCCAGCTCAGAAACGGTCTGCGGAGTGGCGCTGACGATCATCGTTTGTTCTTGTGCGGCGAGCGCGACTGCGGGTGCCAGGACGATCGGAGCCCACAAAAGGGAGAGCGTAGCCTGCCGGGCGGAAATGATTTTCATGGATAAAAGCCAGTTGAGAGAGTGACGAACCAAATGGAACACATGCGCGTATGGTAAATCTTTTGTAAACATTATGAAAACTTTAACAGCACATTGCGTTAATGGGAGTGTAGATAAAAAGAGAGCGGCGTGCGAAACAGGAAACAATTACTCCACATTCAAGGGAATAATGATTACTATTCTCAACAATAAACATGACGAAGCGATGACTTCGTCTCAAGGAAGCATTGTCGGCATTACATATTTTTTATCAAAGGGAGTCGTCATGTCATTACGTCATCTGTGCTCGCCGCGTCTGCGTGGTTCACTGCTGTTAGGTTCTTTACTGATCGCGGGTTCGTTCAATGTTCATGCTGCAGAAGAGATGCTGCGCAAAGCGGTGGGCAAGGGCGCATACGAAATGGCCGTGAGCCAGCAGGAAAATGCCCTGTGGGTGGCCACCACGCAGAGCCGCAAAATGGACAAAGGTGGCGTGGTGTATCGTCTCGATCCCGTCACGCTCGACGTGACGCAGGCGATCCATAACGATCTGAAGCCTTTTGGTGCGACCATCAACAGCAAGACCCAAACGCTGTGGTTTGGCAATACCACCAACAGCGCCGTCACGGCGATTGATGCTAAAACCGGTGAACTGAAAGGCCGTCTGGTGCTGGACGATCGTCAGCGTACCGAAACCGTTAAACCTCTCCAGCCGCGCGAGCTGGTGGCGGATGACACTACCAATACCGTGTATATCACCGGAATCGGCAAAGAGAGCGTGATTTGGGTGGTTGATGGCGACACGCTGAAACTCAAAGACACCATCACCAATACCGGAACGTACAGTACCGGTCTGGCGCTGGATCCGCAGGCAAAACGTTTGTATACCACCAACGCCGACGGCGAACTGGTAACGATCGACACCGCCACTCACAAGGTGTTGAGCCGTAAAAAAGTACAGGACGATGGGAAAGAGCATTTCTACCTGAACCTGAGCCTGGATACGGCGGGGCAACGTGCGTTCCTGACGGATTCCAAACAGCCGGAAGTGCTGGTGGTTAACCTGAAAGATGGTAGCGTGCTGGAGAAAATCGCAGCCCCAGAATCGCTGGCCGTGCTGTTTAACCCGACGCGTAACGAAGCGTACGTGACGCACCGTGAAGCGGGTAAAGTGAGCATCATCGACACCAAAACCTATAAAGTCATCAAAACGATTGATACGCCCGTATTCCCGAACAGTCTGGCGCTGTCACCGGACGGCAAAATGCTGTACGTGACGGTGAAGCAGAAATCGACCCGTCAGCAAGAAGCCACTCAGCCTGACGATGTGATTCGCATCGTTCTGTAATCGCGCTGTAGCGGTAAAAGAAAAGGGAAGGCATCTGCCTTCCCTTTTTTATTGGTCGTCTAACGCTTAACGCGACGTCTCTTCAACCAGTGGGCCGTCGTGTTGGTCATCTTTGGCCATGACTGGCGCAGTACTGTGGATCTCATTCACGCGCTTACGCACGCCAAACCAGCCAATGATCAGCAGAACCGCCAGCAGCGGAATAGTCGCAATGGTGTAGGTGCCGTTGGGATAGTCAAAGGCCATCAGCACCAGAACACTGAACAGGAACAGCAGCGTCAGCCAGGACGTGACTGGCGCACCCGGCATCCTGAAGGCCACGTCAGCCGCTTTGCCTTCTTTAATGGCTTTGCGCAGACGCATCTGGCACACCACGATAAAGGCCCAGGAAGCGATAATACCGATGGCCGCCACGTTCAGAACGATCTCAAATACCTGAGATGGAACCAGATAGTTCAGGAACACGCCGAAAACGTAAACGACCAGCGTCGCCAGAATGCCCGCGTAAGGCACCTGCTGCTTGCTCATTTTCGACATGAATTTAGGTGCCGAGCCCCCCATCGACATGGAGCGCAAAATACGCCCTGTGGAATAGAGACCCGAGTTCAGGCTCGACAGCGCGGCGGTCAGCACAACAATGTTCATAATGCTGCCGACGTAGGGCACGCCAAGTTTGGAGAAGAACGTCACGAACGGGCTTTGTCCCGCCTGATAGGCATTCCACGGCAGCAGCAGAACCAGCAGCACCACGGAGCCAACGTAGAACAGGCCGATACGCCAGATCACGCTGTTGATCGCTTTTGGCACCATGGTCTGCGGATCTTTACATTCTCCCGCAGCGGTACCGACCAGTTCGATGGACGCAAAGGCAAAGACCACGCCCTGAACCAGCACCAGCGCCGGCAGCAGGCCATGGGGGAAGAATCCGCCGTTATCGGTGATCAAATGGAAGCCCGTCGCATTGCCGTCGAGCGGCTTGCCGCTGCCAAGAAACACGGTACCGACCACCAGGAAAATGACAATCGCCAGCACTTTTACCAGCGCAAACCAGAACTCCATTTCGGCGAACCACTTCACGCCGATCATGTTCATGGTGCCGACAATCGCCAGCGCGCCAAGGGCAAAGACCCATTGCGGCACGTCACCAAACGCGCCCCAGTAGTGCATATAAAGGGCAACCGCCGTGATATCGACAATCCCGGTCATCGCCCAGTTGACGAAATACATCCAGCCCGCGACGTAAGCGGCTTTTTCGCCCAAAAACTCACGCGCATAGGAGACAAAACTGCCGCTGGAAGGGCGGTGCAATACCAGCTCGCCAAGCGCTCGCAGAATGAAGAAAGAGAAAATCCCGCACACCAGATAGACCAGTGCAAGAGCAGGCCCCGCCATCTGCAGACGCGCGCCTGCACCTAAAAACAACCCTGTACCGATAGCACCGCCGATGGCAATCATCTGTACCTGACGGTTGCCCATGGCTTTGTGATATCCCTCTTCGTGAGAGTTCAACCAGCGACGTTTCGCAGCGTGATGATCGGCTGCGTTTTTATTGCTTGTTTTCATTGAGTTACCTGTTTACCTGTCTGAATCATCTTAGGGATGTCCGTACCCGGCAGTGAGCGAACCAAACGATTGCTTCTGCACGGGCACATGCCGCCTTTCCAGTCATTCTGCGTATGGATAAGGCAAAACATGGCGAAGCATCCTACCCGCAATCAATAAGCGAGGCAAAATATTACCAGGCTGAAAGTGATGCAAGTCGAAGGAAATCGTGTGGTCAGAGCAGAAGAGGTAAACAACGTACTGAATTGTGAGTATTTTTTAGACGAAGCATCCGCCTGAGGGGAAATTCATTCATCAGTTGTGCTTAATAGTTGACCATTGAGCATTTTCGCTACGCAGGGCTTCAACCAGCAAAGTAAACGCGGTTGTGTGCTGGCGACGGCTGGGATAGTAGAGATGATAACCCTCAAATGATGGGCACCATGATTCGAGCACACGCGTCAGTCGTCCATCGGCCAATTGAGCGGCGGCGCTCTCTTCCGGGACGTATGCCAGACCTAGCCCCGCCACGGCAGCATCCAGGCGTTGCGGCAGACTGTTTAACGTCAACTGACCGTCCACGCGCACGCGAATCTCTCGCCCGTCGTGTGTAAATTCCCATGCGTACAATCCGCCCAGGGTCGGCAAACGCATATTGATGCAGCGATGGTGTTCGAGCTGCTCGGGTGTCTCCGGCACGCCGTTTTTGGCGAAATAGGCTGCAGACCCGACGACAGCCATCTGCATATCCGGGGCGATACGTACCGCAACCATATCTTTGGCGATCTGTTCCCCTAAACGCACGCCAGCATCAAAACGGCCGTCGACGATATCCGTCAGGCCGTTATCCACCGTCACTTCGATATTGATGTCGGGATAATGCGCCATAAAAGGTTTCAGCACGGGCCACAGAACGGCTGACATCGCGTGCTCGCCAGCGCTGAGACGAATATTTCCGGCGGGGCGGTCACGTCTGTCTCGCAGCGCCGTCAGTTCCTGTTCGATTTCCAGTAAGTGCGGAGTTAAGCGCATAAGGAGCTGCTCGCCCGCCTCGGTAGGCGCGACGCTGCGGGTGGTGCGCGTCAGCAACCGCACGTCCAGACGGGCTTCAAGATTACGCATAGCGTGGCTGAGCGCAGACTGCGAAACGCCAAGCTGGGCGGCGGCGCGGGTGAAACTGCGCTCCCGGGCGACCACCATAAACGACAGCAAATCGTTGAAATTGTCTTTAAGCATGTTGCCACTCCATTTATGAATTCAATTCATGGTTCCTTTCTGATTATGCTCTCTAATCCTGCGCCTGTCTTTGCGCTACTGTTAATGCACTATCCAGACAGGAGGCAGCATGAAAATTATACGTAGCGGATCATTACCTTCAGTTCGCGGGCCCGAGGCCTGGTTTAGCGGAACGGTGCGTATCGACGCGCCTTTTCAGGCCACGGAGCCTGCGGCTGTTGGCGGAGCGACGGTGACGTTTGAGCCGGGCGCGCGCACGGCGTGGCATACCCATCCGCTGGGACAAACGCTGATCGTGACGCAAGGGCGCGGCTGGTTACAGGAATGGGGAGAAGAGGCGCAGGCGCTGAATCAGGGCGATATCGCGTGGATACCGCCTGGGGTGAAACACTGGCACGGCGCCAGTTCACAGACCGCGATGACGCACATTGCCATCGCCGAATCCGTCAACGGCAGCCCAGTGGACTGGCTGGAAAAAGTGACTGACGAGCAGTATCAGGGGCGTTAACCGCCGAAGACCGCAATCGCCTGCTGCAGACGCGTGGTGCGCTGCGTCAGGTGATTCGCTGCGTTTGTCACATTATCCACCATGCCCGTATTGTTATGGGTCATCGTGCCAATACGGGAAATCGACTCGTTAATCAGCGTCAACGCCAGCGTCTGTTCCTGCGTGGCGTGCCCGATCTCTTTGATCAGCGACGTCACTTGCAGCACGTTGCCAATCATCGCCGTGAGATGCGTTTCAGTTTGTTCCACCATGCTTACACCCGCGTTCACGCTGGCGACGTTTTTCTCGATGAGCGTCTTGATCTCTTTGGCCGCTGAGGCGGAATGCTGCGCCAGATTACGCACTTCGGCGGCGACGACGGCAAAGCCGCGCCCGGCTTCCCCAGCGCGCGCGGCTTCCACGGCCGCATTGAGGGCCAGGATATTGGTCTGGAAGGCGATACGATCAATCACCCCGATGATGTCGACAATCTGGCTGTTGTCTTTTGACACCGACTGCATCATGCCGATGGTTTGCTTCATGGCCGTTTCGCCGCTGTGCGCGCTGGCGCTGGTGCGATCCGCCATTAAAATGGCTTCACCTGCGGTTTGGGCAGTTTGCTCAACGGCGCTGGCAATCTCTTCCACGGCGGCTGCCGTCTGTTGCAGGTCATCCGCCGTCTCTTCTGAACGCGCCTGTAAAGATGCACCTTCTTTTGCGACCTGCTGACTGATCGTACTTATCCCGGCGATTTGCGTACCGACGTCATCGACAAGTGAGCGTAAATTTAAACCTGATTGATTCACCAGACGCATCATCATGCCAATTTCATCGACGCGATCAAAATGGTAATAATCAGCTTTACGCCCGGAAACGACATGTTGCATTTGCCGAACTATCGTTTTGACAGGACGACTGATCTGTGTATTAAGATAAACCCCAAGCAATATAAAGAGTGCAATAAGTCCGCCGCTTTGCATTATCCTTTCGGGGGATATAAAAATGACAAGTAACGACAAAAGGGCGGTAACCCCAATGCCAACGTTCACTCTTTTTGCCGTACTCAGTTTTTTAAAGAGTGAAAGGAATGAAAATAAACCCCGGCGAACAACCAACCCTTTATAGAAACGATGACCGTTTAATTCATTATTCCGTACGCGTTCGTAAAGACGTTCGCTGGCTTCAATCTCTGAACGCGGCGGGATATTTCGCACTGAAATGTATCCGGTGAGTGTTTCGTCCTGATACACCGGCGTAACGTTGGCACGAACCCAATAATGGTCGCCGTTACCCCGACGGTTCTTCACAAGCCCTGTCCAGCTCTGGCCCTGCTGCAAGGTAAACCACATGTCACCGAATGCCTCAGGCGGCATATCGGGATGGCGAATCACATTGTGCGGTTCACCAATAAGATGTTCTTCTTTATAACCGCTGGCTTCAATAAAGGCAGAATTAGCATAGGTAATATGACTTTGTGTATTGGTGGTCGACATAAGCGTCGACTTTTCGTTAAGCAAATACTCGCTTTGTGTAACAGGAGTGTTATTTCTCATGAAAAACTCCATGGTGATGTCAAGAATATAAAGAAGCCGCCCGAAAAATGTTCAGGCAAGACAAAAGTTATTGTTGTGTTTATTACGGCCTGCGCATTCTTCCACAGAATGGGGTGAACAAGAAAGGACCTAAATTAAATATTTTTTATCTATTAAAGTTCTCTTATGTAATAAAAATGCAAACAACGGAATAACCTATTTTAAATGGCAAATGAAATACTCCACTTAAGCCAAATAAGCAGGGGTTTATGGATGCTCGCGACAAAATGGGGTATCGACGTGACGTTTCATTAACATTCATAAAACGCTATGATAGTTCAGTACATTTTCTGAACACCCTCGGTCAATCTTGTGAAAATCAATCTTATCGGTACCAGCGGCAGCGGAAAAACGACGTTAGCCAGGCGGCTCGCCGCTGAATTATCACTTCCCTATATCGAAATGGACACCTTGTATTGGCGGCCAGACTGGCAGGGCACACCGGACGATCGGTTTATGATTAAACTGGAAACCGCGTTAAACGCCTCGTCCGGCTGGGTACTGGATGGCAACTATAATCGCACACGAACCATAAAGTGGCGCGAAATTGACCTCATTGTGTGGGTGGATTACGGTTTTGCGCGCACGCTATGGCAGGCTGTAAGCCGCGCCGCAAAACGCGCCATGACACAACAGGAGCTGTGGCCTGATACCGGTAATCGTGAAAGTTTCCGCCGCGCGTTCTTTAGCCGCGAGTCGGTGCTGCTGTGGACGATCAAAACCTGGCGCAGCAATCGCGTGCGTTATATCGCGGACATGGAAAATCCAAAGTACGCGCACATCCGTTTTGTGCGCATAACATCGCGTCAGGACGCCGAAAATCTCATCACAGAACTGAAGTCATCCCTCTAGCAGGGCATTGTATTTCTGATTTTTGGCAAACCAAATGTAAATTAATTGTTTCTCAGAGGTGAAATCCCCCCTTAATAATGACGACATGTTAAGTCAAACGAGAACACAACATGTCCTGGCGAATCAGCATTCTGGATAAAAGCCCCGTCGCGGTGAACGAAACGCCTGCCGATGCGCTGGCGCGCACGTTAAGTCTGGCGAAACAGGCAGAGGCGCTCGGATTTCACCGCTTCTGGATTGCCGAACACCATAACACCGCCCAACTCGCCAGCCCGTCCCCTGAGCTGCTGATTGCCTGGATCCTTGGGCAAACAAAACGTATCCGCGTCGGTTCCGGCGGGGTGATGCTTCAGCACTACAGCCCGTATAAAGTGGCCGAAAATTTCAACGTGCTGGCCTCAATTGCGCCGGGACGCGTGGATTTGGGCGTTGGTAAAGCTCCCGGTGGACTGCCGCTTTCAACGCGCGCGTTGCAGCAGGGCCTTAATCAACAAGAAAAGGGCACATTTGCCGAACAACTGACGCAGCTGAATCACTGGCTTTCACCGGCTGGCGACGCGCAGCAGGACGCCGTGCAGGCGACACCGCTTCCCGCCGTTCCGGCAGAACGATTCCTGCTGGGTGCAAGTGTCGAAAGCGCGCGTCTGGCCGCTCAGCTTGACTGGGATTTTGTCTTCGCCGCGCATCTCAATGGCGATGTGAATCTTCTGCGAGATGTGCTTAAAACCTGGCGTGAAAACAGCGCTCGTCACGCGATGGTGGCTGTTCAGGCGATTGTCGCACCGTCTCAGGCGCAGGCCGATGCCCTGGCCGAAAAAGTCGAAGTGTGGGGTGTGGAGCTGGCCAATGGACAGCGCGTCACCGTCGCCAGTGAGGAGCAGGCCTATGCCTTTGCCCGCCAGGCTGGCAGTGAGCCGTTACGCATTGCCCGTCGTGCGCAATCGTTGATCAAAGGCACAGCCGATTCGGTGCTGGAGCAACTGGACGCGCTGCACCAGACCTATGGAATCGATGAGTTCATTATTGATACGCCTGTCGCAGATGGTAACGTCCGCACGCAATCCCTGCGTTTGCTGGCACAGGCAAAATTTGCCGGGGAGGTGTTGGTATGAGCCTCGGAAAACAGCTGATCGACTGGCGACGTGAACTGCATCGCCATCCGGAGCTTTCCGGACAAGAGGTCGACACCACCGCACGTCTGCGCCAGTGGCTCTCGGCTGCTGATATTAAAATTCTGCCCTACGATTTGCCAACCGGAATTGTCGCTGAAATTGGCAAGGGGAATAAGCAGATTGCCCTGCGCGCGGATATCGATGCGCTCCCCATTGAGGAACGCAGCGGCGTGGCATTTAGCTCGCAAAATCCCGGCGTGATGCACGCCTGCGGACACGACGTGCACACCAGCGTGATTCTGGGTGCCGCATTACAGCTCAAAGCCCGCGAAGCGGATCTTCAGGGACGAGTTCGGTTACTTTTCCAGCCTGCTGAGGAGAACTTTGGCGGCGCGAAAAGTCTGGTGCGCGCGGGGGCGTTGCAGGATGTCAGCGCCATTTTTGGGATGCACAACGAGCCCGGTTTACCGGTTGGTGCCTTTGCCACGCGCGGCGGGCCGTTCTACGCCAACGTCGACAGATTCGTTTTCCGCGTCACCGGTAAAGGTGCGCATGCGGCGCGACCGCACGAAGGGTCGGACGCCATCGTGCTCGCCAGCCAGCTGGTGACGGCGCTGCAAAGCGTGGCGAGCCGTAACATCAACACCCTGGATTCGGTGGTGCTGAGCGTCACGCGTATCGAGGGCGGAAACACCTGGAACGTTCTTCCAGAAAGCGTTGAGCTGGAAGGCACATTACGCACCCATCGCACTGAAGTTCAACAGAATGTTAAAGCGCGCGTGGGCGAAATCGCCGCCGGGTTTGCCAGCGCCTTTAATGCCCAAATTGATATCACCTGGTATGCCGGGCCAACGGCGCTGGTGAATGACGAACGCTGGGCAGATTTTGCCACCTCAATTGCGCGGGAAACGGGTTACGAAACGCAGCACGCGGACCTGCACATGGGCGGCGAAGATTTTGCCGTCTATTTACAGCATATTCCTGGGGCGTTTGTCAGCATCGGCAGTGCAAGTCCTTTTGGTCTGCATCACCCGGCATTTAATCCTGACGAAGCGTTAATTGAACCCGCGGCACATTATTTCTCGCAGCTTGCAGAAAAAGCGCTACATCACATTTAATTATTAAGAGGTGAATATGTCTGCAACACGACAATTGCGGCTGGGGACCATTTTACATGGGGCGTCCGGAAATATGTCTGCCTGGCGTCATCCCGCCGCGACGGCGGATGCCAGTATTAATTTTAATTTCGTTAAAGATACGGCGTTAAAAGCTGAAGAGGGCAAGCTTGATTTTTTATTTGTGGCTGATGGACTTTATATTAATGAAAAATCCATTCCGCATTTTCTTAATCGCTTCGAGCCGCTAACCGTATTATCTGCGCTGGCGAGTGTAACGTCGCGTCTGGGATTAGTCGGTACGTTATCGACGTCCTACAGCGAGCCCTTTACCGTCGCACGTCAGTTCGCCAGCCTCGATCATTTAAGCAATGGCCGTGCGGGCTGGAACGTGGTGACGTCGCCGCTGGAGGGCTCAGCAAAGAACTTCTCACGCGATAAACATCCCGAGCACGCCCTGCGTTATCGCATTGCCGATGAGTATCTTGATGTGGTGAAGGGCCTGTGGGATTCCTGGGAAGACGACGCTTTTGTGCGTAATAAAGACAGCGGGCAGTTCTTCCACCCTGAAAAATTACATACGCTCGACCATCACGGTGATTTCTTCCAGGTGGCCGGCCCCTTAAATATTGGCCGCACGCCGCAGGGACGTCCGATTGTTTTTCAGGCAGGCGCATCCGATGACGGTAAAAAATTAGCGGCGAAACACGCTGATGCCATATTTACCCATCACGAAACGTTAGACGAAGCCAAAGCGTTTTATCGCGACGTGAAACAACAGCTTGAATTACACGGACGTCGTGCCGATGAATTACATATATTCCAGGGCGTCAGCGTTATTGTCGGAAAAGATGCTGACGACGTCGAGCAGCAATATCAAACCACGGCTGCGCTGGTGTCCATAAATGATGCGTTGAATTATTTAGGGCGTTATTTCGAACACCATGATTTTAGCCAGTATCCGCTGGATGAACCGTTCCCGGATATCGGGGATTTAGGGCAAAACAGTTTCCGCAGTACTACCGATGAAATCAAACGTAACGCACGGGAACGTAACTTAACGCTGCGACAGGTCGCGCTCGAGGCCGCTTCTCCGCGCCCGCGTTTTTCCGGTACGCCGGAAGAGGTGGCCGACGGTTTGCAGCAGTGGTTTGAAGAGTACGCCTCTGACGGGTTCATCATCCAGGGCGGAACGCCAGACACATTCCCGCGCTTTGTCGACCAGGTGGTTCCGGTATTGCAGGTGCGGGGCCTGTTTCGCACCGAATATCCCGGCACAACGCTGCGAGAGAGTCTGGGCTTAGACCAACCGAAAAATCAGTTCACACAACAATAAGAGACACCCGCTATGCAAAAATCATCGCTCGTTCTGGCGCTCGCGCTGGCCTTTACTCCTGCCGTCTGGGCAGAAAATGTGAATATTAACGGCACTGGCGTGAGTCTCGATGCCAATAAAACGCCCGTCAATACGGTGAAAAATCCCCAGGCCATCGCGCAGTTACCCGCCGGTTTACACCTTGCCGTGCCGGGCAAATTTACGGTGGCCATCGCGGGATTAAGTCAGCCTCCATTAACTGTTTTTGCCGATGACAACAAAACGTTAATCGGCAGCGAAGCCGACATCGCGCGTCTGGTGGCCGACAGCCTCGGGCTGGAACTGAATATCGTCCCAACGTCCTGGGAAGACTGGCCGCTGGGGGTAGCGTCCGGAAAATACGATGCCGCGATCAGCAATATTACCGTTACCAAAGAGCGCAAAGAGAAGTTCGACTTCGCCACGTATCGCAAAGATTCGCTCGGTTTTTACGTGAAATCGACCAGCCCGATCAAGCATCTTGAAAAGGCCGAAGACATCGCCGGTCTGCGCATCATCGTCGGGTCCGGCACAAACCAGGAGGCGATCCTGCTGGCATGGGACGCCGAAAACCAGAAAAAGGGCCTCAAGCCTTTTACCCCGGTTTATACCAAAGATGATGCCGCCCAAACGCTGGCGCTGCAGTCCGGTCGCGCCGATGCGTTTTTTGGCCCGAACGTCATCGGTGCGTGGAAAGCTGCGCTGACGGGGAAAACCAAGCTGGTCGGCAGCGTGGACGGCGGTTGGCCAAAAGCGGCGCATATTGCGGTGACGCTGAAAAAAGGCAGCGGGTTGGCTGAGCCAGTGCAAACAGCGCTCAATGGCGTGATCAAAAATGGTGATTACGACAAAGTACTGAACCGCTGGGGCGAAGGTGTAGAGCGCATCCCAAGCTCAGAAGTGAACCCGGCGGGATTAGGTGATTAAGGAGTCTTTATGAACGAACTTTTTCGCGACGTTTCACCGGAGGATGGCGATCTTCAACCCATTATTGACGGGTTATTCGGCGAGTACTCCGCACGCTACGGCGACTATTTTTCGAAAGATGCAGAAGTGGAACTGACCGAGTGGTATCTGCCACCGCAGGGGCTCTTTATCGTCCTGGTGCGGGACGGCGAGATCGTTGCGATGGGCGCATACAAACCTTTCGATGAGCACACGGCCGAAATCAAACGCATCTGGACCGATAAATTCCTGCGTCAGCAGGGATTGGCTGCGCGAATAGTTCAGGAACTGGAGCGCAGGGCGGTGCTGGCGGGCTACAGCCAGATCTACCTCACCACCGGTTTTCGGCAGCCAGAAGCCGTGAAGCTGTATTTGAGTCAAGGGTATACGGCTCAGTTTGATCTGAACCGCGATCCGGAAGAGTACAGCCAGCCGCCCTTTGACGGGCGGCTGCGCTTCACGAAAACACTGGTACGCGAAGCGTTCAGTAAAACCGCATGAGGAACGACGATGAACAACGTTGAAACCATCAAAGTGGTCCCGGCGCGCTATCCGTGGCGCACCGTTGGGGCAATCGCTGCGCTGTTTGTGCTGGCGATCGTCGTCCAGTCGGTTGCGTTTAATCCGCGTTGGGAGTGGGGCGTGTTCTCACGCTGGTTCTTCAATCCGGTGATCCTTGAAGGCGTCGGTCAGACACTTTTACTCACGCTTATCGGCACCGCGCTGAGCGTGGTGATCGGCGGCATGCTGGCGTTGGCGAGGCTCTCGTCGTCGTGGCTGCTCAGTAGTCTGGCGTGGGGATACATCTGGCTGTTTCGTTCGCTGCCGCTGATTGTGGTGCTGATTATTCTTTATAACTTCTCCTATCTTTACGACACGCTGTCGCTCGGCGTGCCGTTCACCGGGATCACCTGGGGGAGTTTCGAAACCATCAACGTTCTGGGGCAATTCTCCACTGCCGTTGTGGGACTGACGCTGGTGCAAAGTGCCTACACCGCCGAAATTATTCGCGGCGGATTTTTAGGCGTGGATCATGGCCAGTACGAAGCCGCGGCTGCGCTGGGCTTGCCCGCATGGCGTCGCACTTTGCGCATCATTCTCCCGCAGGCGCTGCGCACTATTTTACCTGCCGGATTCAACGAAATTATCAGCCTCGCGAAAGGCACGGCGATGGTTTACGTCCTGGCAATGCCGGAACTTTTCTACACCATTCAGATGATCTACAACCGCACTCAGGAGGTGATCCCGCTGCTGATGGTCGGCGCGGTCTGGTATCTGGTTATCACCACCGTGTTGTCGGCCATTCAACACATTGTTGAACGTGGGCTGGCGCGCAGCGAGCGCCGCTCGGCGGTGAATCAATCTCGTACGTCCGGCCGCACCCGTTCCGTCACCACCACACAGGAGCCTATCCATGCCAGCCTCTCCTGAAGGTCATATTTCGATAACAGGCGTCAGTAAATTCTTTGGGCGTCATAAAGCGCTCGATAACGTGTCACTCGAGATCCCACCGGGTTCAGTGACCGTCATTCTGGGGCCGTCAGGTTCCGGTAAATCGACGCTTTTACGCACCATTAACCACCTGGAACGTGTCGATGAAGGATTTATCCAGATCGACGGTGACTACATTGGCTATCGCCGTCAGGGCGACAAGCTTTACGAGCTGAAAGAGAAAGAGATCCTCAAACAGCGCGTCAACGTCGGGTATGTGTTCCAGAATTTCAACCTGTTCCCGCATCTGACGGTGCTGGAGAACCTGATTGAAGCGCCGATTGCGCATAAGCAGCTGAGCCGTAAAGCTGCCGTCGACAGGGCTTACAGCCTGTTGGATGTGGTGGGTCTACGGGATAAAGCCGATGCGTGGTCGCGTCATTTATCCGGTGGGCAACAGCAGCGAATCGCCATTGCCCGTGCGCTGGCCCTGCGACCGCGCGTCATGCTGTTTGATGAACCGACGTCTGCGCTCGATCCGGAACTGGTGGGTGAAGTTCTGGATGTGATCAAAAAACTGGCGCGTTCTGGAACCACGCTGGTCGTCGTAACGCACGAGATCGGGTTTGCGCGCGAAGTGGCAGATCAAATTGTATTTATGGTGGATGGCAAAATCGTGGAACAGGGCAGCAGCGACGAAGTATTGAATCGACCGTCGCATGCGCGAACGCGTCAGTTCCTGTCAAAAGTGCTGTAAGGAGGGAAAATGAAATATGGATTTCTGGCGCTTTTAGGCGTTGTTTCGGTGAGCCATGCGGGCATTGATTTACAGGCTAACGAACAACCGTTGCCCGTCACCGTCGATCGCCAGGCGGTATCGAAGATCCCCCACAACTACACATTTGTGGAGCCAGGGACGCTAACGGTGGCGATTTCAGCCCTCAATTCACCGCCGTTGGCGCTGCTGGCCAGCGACAACCGGACGCGCATCGGCAGCGATCCGGACATTGCGCGTCTGCTGGCGGGGAGTCTCGGCTTAAAGCTTAAGCTGGTGCCCACGGCGTGGGAAGACTGGCCGCTGGGGATCAGTTCCGGTCGGTACGATGTTGCGCTGGTGAATATTGCCGTGACCGAACAGCGTAAGCAAAAGTTTGATTTTGCAACGTATCGTGTCGATTCTCTGGCGTTTTCGGTTAAGTCGACCAGTGACGTGACGTCAATCAAAAGCGCCGCCGACCTGGCCGGTAAAAAAGTGATTGTCGGTTCCGGGACGAATCAGGAACGCATTCTGCTGGGCTGGAATGAAGAGAACCAAAAGGCGGGGCGAGAGCCTGCGCTTCCGGTCTATCTGACCGATGATGCGTCGGGCAATTTGTACATTCAGTCCGGCAGGGCGGATGTGTTTTTTGGCCCGCAGTCGGTATCCGCTTATAAAGCGGCGCTCACCGGTAAAACGCGGGTGGTGGGACTGGGTCCGAAAAAAGCCTATGTTGCGACGACCACCAAAAAAGGTAACGAGCTGGTGTATGCCTTGCAGGCCGCGCTTGATGGCGCAATCCAGCGCGGAGAGTACCAGAAAGTATTGGCACGCTGGGGTGAACAGGGCGAAGCGGTGGAACAATCGGAGGTCAATCCGCCAGGGATCACCTATTAACGCTGCGCGCTAAGTCGATGCGATGAGGTACAGACTCTCGTTTGAAACTGCACAAGGTGTTAAAGGCTGATGAAATAATCTGATAACCTGGAATACTACTCATAAAGGAGCCTGAAAATGCCACATGTTGATATCAAATGTTTCCCTCGTGATCTGAATGACGAACAAAAAACGGTGCTGGCGGCGGATATTGCCGAGGTGATTATTCGCCATTTCAACAGCAAAGATGGCTCGGTGTCGGTTGCTTTACAGCAGATTCAGCAGGAAGACTGGAAAGCGAAGGTCTGGGATACGGAGATTGGCCCGAAGCTTGACGAGCTGATTAAGAAGCCGGGTTATTCGATGTAATGCTGGTGCCCTGAAGCCGCCGCCCGGCGGCTTTGTTAATTTGCGAGGCGGCTTCCAGCCATTTTCACTCTCCCTTATTGTTATCACGCGACTTAGCCATCAAACTGACCGTGTTGATGAGGGAATGCCTCCCGACTTTTCAGCGCATCATTTTCATTGAGAGTGGTCTAAATATGGTCTATATTAAAACTTCGGAACGCAACAAGGTTGATCTTATGAAAGTTGAAACCATTAGCTTCGTGAAGAAGAATGCCGCGACATTAGAACTCTCAGAACCTATTTTGGTCACGCAAAATGGCGTCCCTGCGTATGTGATTGAATCTTATGAGCAGCACCAGGAACGTCAAAACGCTATCGCATTGTTAAAACTGCTCACGCTGTCAGAAAAAGACAAGGCCGCAGGAAACGTCTTTTCGAAAGATCAGTTACTGGATGGACTGATTGACTGAACATCGTGTCAACCAGACAGGGAAGGGTTATGAACGGTAGCGATTTGGTTTTTGAATACACCCTCACGGCGAAATACTGCATTGAGGATATCATCGTTTTTTTGCGACGGATTGATGTCGAACCACGGCCTGCTATTGCCGATATTCTGGAACAATTTGAAAAAACGGTAAGACAATTTCCGCACGGTTCTCAACTCTGCCCAGAGTTGTTGAAGATCGGATGCACAAAATACCGTGAATTTAACAGTCGGAGCGGTTATCGCGTTCTGTATTCTGTAGAAGGAATGACCATCACGGCGCACGCTATCTTGTCGCAGCGACAGGATATCCAACAGTTACTCTTCAGGCGTCTGGTTCAGGCCTGATTAAGGCCTGGCCCTGCAACTCTTACTCCTTTTCCATCACCTTTAGCAACGTGTTCAGCAGCCCAGGAAAACGGGCGTCCAAATCCTCTTTCCGTAATGAAATCATGTTCTCGCGTCCCTGGGGGCGCTGCCAGATGACGCCGCTATCGCGCAATACACGCCAGTGATGCGTCATGGTGGATTTCGCTACTTCATGCGGGCGTAAGGCATTGCAGCTTAACTCGCTGCCATCTGCAATCAGGCGCAAAATGGTCAGTCTTAACGGGTTGCCGAGGGCAAAAAGGACGTTTTCTAGCTGAATTTGTTCCGGCTCGGGGTGGTTCGGGATCATGGTGCTCCTGGGCGTAATGATCAGGTTGAGCTATACCAATGATAGCTCCTCCCTTAAAAAAATAGTTCGTATATACTCGTACAATGGGACTATTATAGCAAACGAACACTAAGGCGACCATCCCGGTCGTCAATCTCACGTCAAACTGACTAAGGACGCATCATGCCCCGACCCATCCCCCTCGAACGTTATCGCAACATCGGTATCTCCGCGCATATCGATGCCGGTAAAACGACCACCACCGAGCGCATCCTGTTTTACACCGGAATGAGCCACAAATTGGGTGAAGTCCACGATGGCGCGGCAACAACTGACTGGATGGCGCAGGAGCAAGAGCGCGGAATTACGATTACCTCCGCCGCCGTGAGCTGCTTCTGGCCTGGCATGGACAGAGGTTATGAGCCGCACCGGATCAATATTATCGACACCCCAGGCCACGTCGATTTCACTATCGAAGTGGAGCGATCCATGCGCGTTCTGGATGGCGCGGTCATGGTCTATGACTCTGTGGGCGGCGTACAGCCGCAGTCGGAAACCGTCTGGCGGCAGGCGAATAAATATCATGTGCCGCGCCTGGCTTTCGTCAACAAAATGGACCGTCAGGGCGCAGATTTCTTCCGCGTGGTGCAGATGATGCGCGACCGTCTGAAAGCCAATCCCGTACCGATTGTGATTCCAGTTGGTGCGGAAGAACACTTCACCGGCGTGGTGGATCTCATCAAAATGCGCGCCATTTTGTGGGATGACGCGACTCAGGGAATGACGTTCAGCTATGCGCCTGTACCGGATGAACTGCTGGCGACAGCGCAGGAGTGGCGAGAAAAAATGGTCTCTGCGGCAGCAGAAGCCAGCGACGCGCTGATGGACAAATATCTGGAAACCGGCGATCTCGATGAAGCCGAAACCATCAGTGGGCTGCGCATCCGTACCATTGCCGGGGAAATCCAGCCAATGCTGTGCGGCAGCGCGTTCAAGAATAAAGGCGTGCAGCGCATGCTCGACGCGGTGATTGAGCTGATGCCGTCACCACTCGACATTCCGGCTATTGATGGCGTGGATGAAAAAGGCGAACACGCGGAACGTCATCCAAGTGACGACGAACCGTTCTCCGCGCTGGCGTTCAAGCTGATGACGGACCCCTACGTCGGCCAGTTGACCTTTATCCGCGTCTACTCCGGCGTGCTGAAAAAAGGCGACGCGGTGTACAACCCGGTGAAAGGGAAGAAAGAGCGGATCGGTCGTATTGTGCAGATGCACGCCAACGACCGTCATGAAGTAGACGAGCTGCGTGCGGGCGATATTGCCGCCTGCGTGGGGCTGAAAGACGTTACGACGGGCGATACCCTGAGCGATCTGACGGCGGTGATTACGCTTGAACGTATGGAATTCCCGGAACCGGTGATTTCACTCGCGATCGAGCCAAAAACCAAGGCGGATCAGGAAAAAATGGGCATCGCATTGCAGCGTCTGGCGGCGGAAGATCCGTCGTTCCGGTTGCACACGGATGAGGAGTCCGGCCAGACGATCATTTCCGGCATGGGTGAGTTGCATCTGGAAATTATCGTTGACCGTATGAAACGTGAGTTTGGCGTTGAGGCGAATATTGGCCGTCCGCAGGTGACCTATCGCGAAACACTGCGCAAAGCGGTGAGCGATATTGAAGGTAAATTTGTGCGTCAGTCTGGCGGTAAAGGCCAGTACGGCCATGTTGTGCTGAGCCTCGAGCCGCTGGAACCCGGCAGTGGTTTTGTCTTTGCTGATGCCACGAAAGGGGGTGTGGTGCCGCGCGAGTATATACCTTCGGTTGAAAAAGGGCTGCGCGAAGCCATTAACAGCGGCGTGCTGGCGGGTTATCCGGTGGTCGATGTTAAAGCAACGCTGACGTTCGGTTCTTATCATGAGGTGGATTCATCAGAAATGGCCTTCCGCATGGCAGCCATCTTTGGCTTTAAAGAGGGTGCACGCCGGGCGGACCCGGCGATTCTGGAACCGGTGATGCATGTGGAAGTTGAAACGCCGGAAGAGTACGCCGGAAACATCATGGGCGATCTCTCGTCTCGTCGCGGGATGGTGCAGGGCATGGATGAACGTTTTGGCAGCCAGATTATTCGCGCCGACGTTCCGCTGGCAGAGATGTTCGGGTACGCCACGACATTACGTTCGATGTCGCAAGGCCGCGCCACCTATAGCATGGAGTTCCACCATTACGCCGAGGCACCACGTAACGTGGCGGACGATATTATCGCCAGCCGCGCAAAAAGTTAGAGCGATTAATCTGACCTAAATAAAACCCCACTTCGGTGGGGTTTTTCGTTTCTTACATCGCTAAGTCTACGTTACACATGTAGGAACGCATGGTCTACTGAAGGGGACTGGCGCGAAGCAGGGGAATAGCAGGCGCACACCGCGTAAATTACAGGGTAAAACCGCCATCACCCACCTGCGCCTGACTGTACCATTTCATCAGTTCAGCTGTTCCTGGCTCGCCTTCAGCGGGAGCCCATGCTGCAGAATCTTGCTCAGTTACAGGCTGATACCCCCCGTGTTTCACCTCAAAGATGACGCCACCTTTATCCATCGACAGTACGGCATGCCAGGTGCCAGCGTCCATCTCCACCACTTTGCACTCCTCGCCTAATACGACGCGATGGGTCACGGTACCTTTGTCATCAAAATTCAACACTAAAAAGCGTCCGCTAAGGGGTGTCAGCAGTTCAAAAGTGTGCGGATGGCGGTGAGGGCGAACGTAGGTGCCCGGCTCCATTGCGATAGCCAGGCGCTGTACCGGGTCGCTCAATTCAGGGTGGATATTACGATGAGCGCGCAAGCGCGGAGAGTTTGCAGCCTGCTCGCTTTGTTGCTGTAGGTCATTAAACGTTATCTGCTTCATATCTACCTTTATGGTTTCGGGCATCTTGCGGTCATTCTCAACTGCAAATTTACCGCGGTAGTCGCGTAACGCATCGGTATGAGGGTGTTACGTGATTAAATGCGCAAAAAATGATGACTAAAAAAATCCTGATAAATCGGATGCAAACAGCCACGGTAATATATTGCGGAATGCCCAAATTGAATTACATATTATCTTCGAGAGTTATTCACAACTAACCTTAACTTAACCTTAAGATCCGTCCCTTACAACGTTAAATATTCTCTAAGTGACAGGCGTGTGACAAAAAAGAATATATTACGATTTGTCATGGTTAGACATAATTGATCGTGAATCTCTCTTTAGCGTTTTTTATGTCACGTCACGCCTCTTAATATTGCGCTAAGAAACTTCTGTTAGACTCTCTTTGATTTAATAACTGTTTAGGTTGCTGTGCCACGAATCATTCGCGTTGTCGTTCCATTTAATTTTCGTGCTTCATGATAAAACCTGTGCACATTTTATGAATGGGAAAAACATAATGTGGACGAACGTAATACGTTGCTGGTTAATTATGGGATTATTCAATGAATGAATTTCTTCCTTTCTCGCGCCCCGCTATGGGGCCGGAAGAACTCGCTGCGGTGAGTGAGGTTTTGCAGTCTGGTTGGATAACAACGGGGCCAAAAAATCAGGCACTCGAGCAGGCATTTTGCGCGTTAACGGGCAATCAGCATGCTATTGCCGTCAGTTCTGCGACGGCAGGCATGCATGTTGCGTTGATGGCGCTGGGTATTCAGGCGGGTGATGAGGTGATTACGCCCTCGCTCACCTGGGTATCTACGCTGAATATGATTGTGTTATTGTGCGCAGAGCCCGTTATGATCGATGTCGACCGCGACACGCTGATGGTGACGCCACACGCGATTGAAGCCGCTATCACGCCGCGAACGAAAGCGATTATCCCAGTCCATTACGCGGGTGCTCCCGTCGATATTGACGCCATCCGCGCGGTTGCAGACCGCCACGGGATTCCGGTAATAGAAGATGGCGCTCATGCTGCGGGTACTTACTATAAAGGCAATCATGTCGGTCATCGCGGCACAGCTATTTTTTCATTCCACGCCATTAAAAACATGACCTGCGCCGAAGGTGGGTTAATCGTGACGGATGATGAGCAACTGGCTAATCGGATGCGGAGCCTGAAGTTTCACGGGCTGGGCGTTGATGCATTTGACCGGCAAACGCACGGGCGTGCACCGCAGGCGGAAGTCATTTCTCCAGGATATAAATATAATCTCGCCGATATTAATGCCGCGATTGCGTTGGTTCAGTTGCAAAAACTTGAACAACATAATGCGCGTCGTAAAGAAATTGCCGAGCGTTACCTCACAGAATTAGAAAATACGCCATTTTTACCGCTGACTCAGCCGGCCTGGGCACATAAGCACGCCTGGCATCTGTTTATTCTGCGGGTAGATGAGGCTTCTTGTGGTATTTCCCGAAATGACCTTATGGAGGCTTTAAAAGCAAAAGGAATAGGCACGGGGTTGCATTTCAGAGCTGCGCACACCCAGAAATATTATCGTGAACGCTACCCGGCGCTTGTATTACCGAATACAGAATGGAACAGCGATCGTATTTGTTCTATTCCGCTATTCCCGACGATGACGGATAACGATGTTAACCGCGTGATCGCCGCCTTGCGTGAAGTTGCAGGATATTAAAATGACCAAAGTAGAAGCCATCCACAAAGTGTCCGTGGTGATCCCGGTTTATAACGAGCAGGAAAGTTTGCCTGAGCTTATCCGGCGCACGACTGCCGCATGTGAAATGCTCGGCAAAGATTACGAAATTCTGTTGGTCGATGATGGGAGCAGCGACGAATCCGCCAGCATGCTCAGCGATGCCGCAGAAGAACCCGGTAGCCATATTGTCGCCGTGTTGCTTAACCGAAATTACGGACAACACAACGCAATTATGGCCGGTTTTAGCCACGTCACCGGAGACTTAATTGTCACGCTGGACGCCGATTTACAAAACCCGCCAGAAGAGATCCCGCGTCTGGTCGCGAAAGCCGACGAAGGGTATGACGTTGTCGGCACCGTGCGCCAGAATCGCCAGGATACCTGGTTTCGCAAACGCGCGTCGCGGCTGATTAATCGCCTCATTCAGAGCACCACCGGCAAAGCGATGGGCGACTATGGGTGCATGTTACGCGCGTACCGTCGGCACATTGTCGACGCGATGCTGCATTGCCACGAGCGCAGCACGTTTATACCGATTCTGGCCAATACCTTTGCGCGAAAAGCGATCGAAATCCCTGTGCATCACGCTGAACGTGAGTTTGGGGAGTCGAAATACAGCTTTATGCGCCTGATAAATCTTATGTACGACCTGGTGACCTGCCTGACCACCACACCGCTGCGCATGCTCAGCGTCTTCGGCAGCATTATCGCCGTGCTGGGCTTTGCGCTGTCGGTTCTGCTGGTGGTTTTACGTCTTGCCTTCGGTCCGCAATGGGCGGCTGAAGGCGTGTTTATGCTGTTTGCCGTGCTGTTTATGTTTATCGGCGCGCAGTTTGTCGCCATGGGACTGTTGGGTGAATACATCGGCCGCATTTATACCGATGTCCGGGCCCGCCCTCGTTATTTTATTCAGCGTGTTGTTAGCCGCGACGTCGTTTCAACTTCAAAGGAAAATCAACAATGAAAGCTGTCGTATTCGCTTATCACGACATTGGGTGTGCAGGCATTAACGCACTGGTAGCTGCGGGTTATGACATCACAGCCATTTATACCCATCCTGATGCTCCTTCTGAAAACCATTTCTTTGGCTCAGTGGCTCGCATCGCGGCGGAGCATGGTATTCCCGTTTATGCACCCAACGATGTGAACCATCCGCTGTGGATCGACCGTATTAAATCTGCACAACCTGACGTGATTTTTTCGTTCTATTATCGCCACTTGCTGTGCGATGAAATCCTGAATAGCGCCACAGTGGGGGCATTCAACCTGCACGGTTCGCTGCTGCCGCATTACCGTGGCCGCGCGCCGCTGAACTGGGTGCTGGTAAAAGGGGAAACGGAAACAGGCGTTACGCTCCACCGAATGGTGAGCCGTGCCGATGCCGGTGCCATTGTGGCACAGCATCGTGTGGCCATTACGCCGGAAGAAACGGCATTAACGCTGCATCATAAACTGACGCAAGCGTCGACCGATCTGTTGAACGATATTTTGCCGGTGATCAAAACCGGGCATTTCCCACAGGTTGAACAAGATCACACCCAGGCCAGCATTTTTGGCCGCCGTACTGCGCAAGATGGCTGCATTGACTGGCATGCTCCGGCGCAGGACATTAACAACCTGGTGCGTGCGGTGACTGACCCGTGGCCGGGGGCGTTTGGATATGTGGGCGGCAGTAAGTTTATTGTCTGGAAAGCGCGTGTTCGGGACGAATTACAGCCCGCAAAAGCGGGAACCGTATTGTCTGTCAGCCCGCTGGTGATTGCTACCGGCGCGGGTGCGCTGGAAATCATGACCGGGCAAACCGAAAATGGCGTTTACATGCAAGGCTCGCAGCTGGCACAAACGCTGGGTCTGGTTGCTGGCGCGATCATCAGTAGCAAGCCGGTTTCCGCCATCAAGCGCCGCACACGCGTGTTAATTCTTGGCGTGAACGGGTTCATCGGTAATCACCTGACGGAACGTTTACTGCAAGACGACAACTTTGAAGTGTATGGCCTGGATATCGGTTCCGATGCGATAAGCCGTTTCATTGGCAATGCGCGTTTCCACTTTGTGGAAGGGGACATCAGTATTCACTCTGAATGGATTGAATACCACATCAAAAAATGTGACGTGGTTCTGCCCCTGGTGGCGATTGCCACGCCAATCGAATATACCCGAAATCCGCTGCGCGTCTTTGAACTCGATTTCGAAGAAAACCTGAAGATTATTCGTGACTGCGTGAAATACCAAAAACGCATTATCTTCCCGTCCACGTCTGAAGTGTATGGCATGTGTAGCGATAAGGTGTTCGATGAAGATCACTCGAATCTGATCGTTGGCCCAATCAACAAGCAGCGCTGGATTTACTCCGTTTCCAAGCAGTTGCTCGACCGTGTTATCTGGGCCTATGGCGAGAAGGAAGGGCTGCGCTTTACGCTGTTCCGTCCATTTAACTGGATGGGTCCCCGTCTTGATAACCTGAATGCGGCGCGTATCGGTTCTTCCCGTGCGATCACCCAGTTGATCCTGAACCTGGTCGAAGGATCGCCGATTAAGCTGATTGACGGCGGGCGTCAAAAACGGTGCTTTACTGATATTAGCGATGGTATCGAAGCGCTGTTTCGCATCATTGAGAACAAAAACAGCAACTGCGACGGGCAAATCATCAATATCGGTAACCCGGATAATGAATCGAGCATCAAAGAGCTGGCTGAAATGCTGCTGGCGAGCTTTGAAAAACACCCGCTGCGCCACCATTTCCCTCCGTTTGCCGGTTTCCGTGAAGTGGAAAGCAGCACGTATTATGGTAAAGGCTACCAGGACGTCGAGCATCGTAAACCGAGCATCCGTAACGCTCAGCGCTTAATAAGCTGGACGCCAACGGTTGAGATGGCAAAAACGATTGATGAAACCCTGGACTTCTTCTTAAAAACGGTTGAATTGACGGAACCTCAGGTATGAGAAAAGTGGGTCTGCGCATTGATGTCGACACATGGCGCGGCACCCGAGAAGGGGTTCCGCATCTTCTTGAGATTTTAAGTTTACATGCAATCCAGGCCACTTTTTTTATGAGCGTTGGGCCGGACAACATGGGACGCCATCTATGGCGGCTGGTGAAACCGCAGTTCTTGTGGAAGATGCTGCGTTCAAACGCTGCCTCGCTCTACGGCTGGGACATTTTGCTGGCGGGTACGGCTTGGCCGGGCCGCCAGATTGGGGCGGGTAATGCTGACATTATTTCAGCGGCGGCTGACCACCATGAAGTCGGCCTGCACGCGTGGGATCACTTTGCGTGGCAAACCTGGGCAGGGGTTTGGGACAACAACCATCTTGAGAAACACATTCGTCTCGGGCTTGATACGTTGACCGACATTATTGAACAGCCGGTGACATGCTCAGCGGTTGCCGGGTGGCGAGCCGATCAGCGCGTTGTGAAAGCGAAAGAGTCTTTCGGTTTTCGCTACAACAGTGACTGCCGGGGCACCACACCGTTTCGACCGGTGCTGCCTGACGGGAGCATCGGGACGGTGCAAATTCCGGTCACGCTCCCCACCTGGGATGAAGTGATCGGTGAGGGCGTTAGCCGTGAAAGTTACAATCGATTTATCCTTGATCGCATCAAACAAGACACCGGAACCCCGGTGTACACCATCCACGCCGAAGTGGAAGGGATTGTGATGCGCAAAGACTTTGACGAGTTGCTCACGATGGCCGCACAGGAAGGTATTACCTTTTGTCCACTAAGCGAGCTGTTACCTGACGATTTGTCGACATTGCCATTGGGCAAAGTGGTGCGCGGCGCACTTCCTGGCCGCGAGGGTTGGTTGGGTTGCCAACAACGTATCGGCCAGTAAATCCAGGCTTACCTCGGGCTGCAGGTACGTTGGCTCCCGAAGTGTGTCCCCGTCACATCGTTCGCGTTGTGACGGGGATTTTTGCCCTGGTCGTCTGCCTGACATTCGAATTATTTAGGGTATTTAAGGATGAAATCAGCACAGTATTCGCTCGTCCTGTTATTGGGTTTTGCTCTGCTTTACCTGCTTCCACTTGAATTTCGTGCGCTTTGGCAGCCTGATGAAACCCGCTACGCGGAAATCAGCCGCGAGATGCTGTCAGCAGGAAACTGGATAGTTCCGCACTTTTTGGATGTGCGCTATTTTGAAAAACCGGTGGCGGGATACTGGATTAACAACCTTAGCCAGATGATTTTCGGTCATAACAATTTCTCGGTCAGATTCGGTTCGGTATTTTCAATAACCTTAAGCGCGCTGATGGTGGTGTGGTTGGCTTTCCGCCTCTGGCGTGACACGAAATTGGCCGTCCTGTCAGGGGTGATTTTCCTGACCTGTTTACTGGTTTATGGCGTGGGGACGTATGCCGTTCTTGACCCCATGATTACCCTGTGGCTGGTCGCGGCGATGTGCAGTTTCTGGTTGGGTGCCAACGCGCAAACGCGTGCGGGTAAAGCAGGGGGATACATTCTGCTCGGTCTGGCCTGTGGTATGGGCGTGATGACCAAGGGATTCCTCGCGTTAGCCGTCCCGGTGCTGGGAGTTTTGCCGTGGGTGATTGCGCAAAAACGCTGGAAAGAGGTGCTGCTGTTTGGGCCGTTGGCGGTCATCAGCGCCACGCTGATAACGTTGCCGTGGGCGCTGGCGATTGCGAAAGCGGAACCGACGTTCTGGCACTATTTCTTCTGGGTTGAGCACATTCAGCGTTTTGCAGAAAATGACGCGCAGCATAAGGCGCCTTTCTGGTATTACATTCCATTCCTGATTGCGGGTTGCCTGCCGTGGGTCGCGTTATTACCCGGGGCGCTTAAACGTGGCTGGACAGAACGGCATCTCGAAAGCGGAACGCTGTACCTGTTGGGTTGGGTCGTGATGCCGCTGCTGTTCTTTAGCATCGCGAAAGGCAAACTTCCAACCTATATTTTGCCGTGCTTCGCGCCGCTGGCTATTTTGCTGGCGCGCCATGCCACACAGTTAGTGGCAACACCCCGCACGCTAAAAGTGAATGGTTGGATCAATACCGTATTTGGCGCGGTGTGCACGCTGATTGTGCTGCTTGTTCTGGCGCCGTGGGGAGTGGTGAAACATCCGCTTTATGCCAACCATGAAGTGCTGAAAGTGATTCAGGCGAGTATTGCGTTCCTGGTGTGGGCATTGGTCGGTTACTTCACCACGCGTAACAATGCCCGGCTCTGGCAATGGGCCGCGCTGTGTCCGCTGGGTATCGCGCTGTTAGTGGGGGGCATGATCCCCGACAAGGTTATCTACTCCAAGCATCCGCAGGCTTTTATTGATCAGGTGCGCCCGGAACTGGAGAGCAGCCGTTACATTCTTGCTGACAGCGTCGGTGTTGGCGCAGGCATCGCCTGGGAAATGAAGCGTAACGATATTACGCTTTATGCAAAACCGGGTGAGCTTGACTATGGCCTGACAAACTTTGCTGATGCGAAAGATAACTTTGTTTCTCGCAACGATTTCGCCGGCTGGCTGGCGTTACATCGTAAAGAGGGTAACGTCTCGCTGGTGAAATTATTGTCGAAAGATAACGTCCCGGAAGACAGTGACCTGCCACCGCCCGATCGGCTTTATCATAAAGGGCGTTTCTTACTCTTCTTCTATGAAAAAACGCCATGAGTTATGTGCTCATTGTGTTTGCCAGTCTACTGAGTTGTGGCGGCCAGCTTTGCCAAAAGCAGGCCGCCCACACGCGAGCGCGCCAGCGTGTTTTGGGCTGGCTGGCGCTAAGCCTTCTCCTGTTGGGCTGCGCCATGTTGCTGTGGCTTTTCGTGCTCCAGACCGTGCCGGTCAGCGTTGCGTACCCGATGCTCAGCCTGAACTTTATCTTTATTACGCTCGCGGCGCGTTTTATCTGGCATGAGCCCATCTCGCTTCGCCACGGTGTGGGCGTTTTGCTGATCATGGTGGGGATTATCCTCCTGGGAGGGACCGCATGATGGGATACGTCTGGGCAGTAATGAGCGTGCTGTTGGTTAGCGGTGCTCAGCTCATTATGAAATGGGCGATGGTGACGCTGCCGCCGGTGGGCCAGACCGACGCATTAATATCGGCGTTTTTACATGTCACACCCGGTGCAGTGGCATTGGTCATCGGCTTGTTTGCCTATGTCTTTTCAATGGGCTGCTGGTATATGGCTTTGCGCCGTATCGCGTTGAGTAAAGCGTACCCGCTGCTCAGCATAAGTTACGTGCTGGTGTGGGCTGCCGCTATCTGGCTCCCCTGGCTGCATGAATCGTTCAGCGCAGGTAAGCTGGCGGGGGTTAGCGTGATTTTTGTCGGTTTGTTACTGGTTGCGTTTGACGATCAATGATGTAAAAACCAAGCCAAAAAATTAATTTATTGATTTTAATGCACAAAAAACGAAATTCGTTTCGCCGCGTATGACAGTTCAGTTTTGCCAGTTTGTTTCGTATACTTTTATGAGGAATCTATAATTTAAGGGATGAAAGATGGAAACAAGATGAAAATAAGCGTCGCTACGCTACTGAAATCAGGTTTCAGCCATGCAGAACGACATAAACGGAAGAACAAGTGTCGCGTTGATTAGAATAAGGAATTTAATGAAATGACTATGGATTTCAGTAATGAGCGTCTTCTCGCATCGGGTTTTACGGCGAAGGAATTACAGAAACTTCAGAATAACATCGATAACTTTGGCGGTACATTTGAGGAAGTTATCAGAGATTTGGCTAAAAGGTTTAACGTTTTTTTGTGGGTTTTTTTCTGTTGCATTGCTTGTTTTTTGTTCCTTATTTATTCAAGGATTAATGACATGGGATATATTTTCGGCGGCGGTATATCGTTACTGGTTGCTGTAGTTGTCATTGGGTTTTCTCAACCGCCAATCATTTCATATAAATGCTGGCGGTTTTGTTGGGTAAGTAAAAATTAGCTTTTATCTGTGTTGAGAAGGTCAAATATCACTTTGGCCTTAACCCCATATCCGGCTATCTTCATGGTTAGCTTTGGTTTACTCATACTACTTAATTTCCTGTAAAAGTCGCCTGGAAGGTAACGGAAAAGTCGCCATGCCTCCGGTCTTCTGGACAACCCAACTATAGTGTAAACGCTGGCCGCCAGTGATACAGAGTCATATGCCGCCAGTCCAGACTCAGGTTTGAAACCCATGAATTTTGCTAATCCCATCGTTTGATCTGCAATTATACCCTCTGATTTTGAATTGGGAGTTTTCGATATGTTTATTGCCTCTTTCGATATTTGATTTATTCCATCGGTAATAAGAATTGCGCCAGCAAGTATTCCAAGAGGGACTCCTGTCGCTATCATCACTCCACCGCCGAAAATAGCAATTCCAGAAACAACAATTTTAACAACACTAATTATATAGCCGACAATTTTGTTATTTTCCCGGACGAACTCCACTTTAGCGTACAGTTTGGCCGTCTTCATGCGCAGCATCCGAGCCTGCTCATCGAGATTTTCTTTTTCTGTCCTGAGTTTTTTTATGCAGATCATGCACTCTTCATCAGATTTTGCTCGCCGAGCTACGGCGAACTGCTGCTCAACAATCCCTTTTATTTCCTGGACAAACTTCATTCTGGTCAGGCCATCATTCAGGTAAAAAGCTGACAGCGTATTGGCTGTATTTATCAGTTTCCTGGCTTCCTGATTAACCATTGTCTCCGCCCAGTTTTTATTTCTTCCACCTGAGCGCATCATTTCAAGCAATGCCGCATCCATTTTCATTCTCCCTGTATATTACATCGCTGATAATACTCTTTTGTTTTCAGGTGTAAACGTTATTTCAGCCGGAAATATGTTGGTTCCAATAAGCCTGTTTTCTCCGATACAGCCTAAAATTAAACTCGCTGCCTGGTCTGCGCAAAAGCCGAAGCTGTAACCGGATAATATTTCCTGCCAAACCTAATACCGGAAGCTATCGCAGCATTCCGCCCGTCATCGATTTGTTCCAGGATCCGTTTGTGTACAGCCTCGGCTATAGCAGTCGGGATCTGGATCAATACTTCCCCCTTGCACCGATAAAAACTAAGGGGCTTTCGCCCAGCAACATCATGCGCAATAGCGGTCGTTCCAGGTTTCTCGGTAGATGATACTGTCTTGCGTGTACTTGCTGGTGATCGCCTCATAGCGCATCATCCCTCCCCATGGCTGCGGATGTTGCCACCGGTAATGCAAAAACTACTTTTGAAAGAGCAGGCGGCGAAGTGAATATTTATCGCCATGAGCATTTTTTTGATGCGTTCGATTTGGTCGGATGTTTTACATTTAAATATTTCTTCAAAATAGATTTTAAGCATATCAATCACTACGCCACCATGCTGGAGAAGGTGGGTCGTTGCTTTAGCAAACCTAACATCTTCGGTCTTTTACTATTTACAGACGTCCTGATATTCATCAGTGAAACATGAGGTGTAATAAAGTGTACGGGGTGATTCTGGCTTGCAACGACGAAATCTAGTTTCTAATCCAGCGCGAACATTGGGTAATGCTTTATCGAGTTATAATGCGAGTATTTTATTGGCCTGTAGATAACCTATGACTTTACTGGCGTAGTACATAGCATGCTCCATGCTAATTTTATTAAGTCCGGATGAGGTGTAAGCCCTATAAATCATCGAGTAAAACTATATTCATTAAATAGGGTGCTGGCATACATCAGCATGCTGGTTTGAATTTGAGTGTCTCGCCATTGATAACGCCATACGCGATGTAGATATGCATGCCGTTATCGTTCCAGTTCGCGCTGGTGCATTGTCCACCGACCTGAATGTGCTCGACTACCTCACCAAACGTCATTTGCATCACTGGCTCGCAAAGCCCTGGTGATTTTACCCGACAAAAAATCGTAGGCGTACAGTTCAGGCTCCGCAGGCAGACAATATGCGGTGAAAGGAATCACCGCCACTGTCACAAATTCAGCGGTTGTAGCTGCCTATTCCGGGGCACGCACTGTTTTCCCACTGACAACAAACGTCCCCGCGCCCAAATGGTGGAGCGTGTTCAGTTTGTCCTCATCAAAATGCCAGCGACCCGCCACGAACGCGCGTTCGTCGGCCGCTGCCGCAACAACTTCGCCGAACAGGGTATCGTATTTTTCCGCCGCGGACGTCGCGGGGAGCAGACGGCACTCCATCCATGCCAGACATTTCTCTTCAATCACCGGCAGGCCCAATACCGGGCCGTTTATTACCGGAATGCCGTAGGCGTTAAATTTGTCTTCGTCTCGTCCGCTGACGCTGCCTACCGCATACGTCCAGTTGGCTGCGGCAACGCCTGGGATCACGATACCGAATTTCCCGCTGCGCTCGATGAGTTCACGCGACCACGCGCTTTTGTCGACGACGATGGCGATGCGCGGCGGTTCAAATTCGACGGGCATCGACCAGGCGGCGGCCATTACATTGCGACGGTCAATCGTCTCGTCACGGCTGGTAATCAGCACCGTCGGGCCGTGATTGAGCAGGCGACTGGCGTGTTTTAACTCGACGGGACGGAAGTGGCTCATAGAAATTCCTTAAAGAGGTTTTACGGCATTAAACGACTGAATCACGGATGAAATCAAGTCGCAACATAACCGTCATGCATTCGTCATCTTGCCTGCCTACAGTGTCGGACATTAAATCCCAAAGAGGATAACAATATGTTCACATCTATCACGCTCAATGGCGTTTCCTACGCTTTTGGTGCGAACACGGTATTAAATCAAATCGATCTGCACATTGACGCAGGCAGTGTGGTTGCACTGCTGGGACCGTCAGGCTGCGGTAAAAGTACGCTGCTGCGTCTGCTCGCCGGACTCACGCATCCCGCGCAAGGGGAAATCCATTTTGGCGATCGGCTGGTTGCGAAAGCCGGGTGGTCGCTACCGCCAGAAGCGCGCGATATCGGCATGGTTTTCCAGGATTACGCCCTGTGGCCGCACATGACGGTCGCGCAAAACGTCGCGTTCCCGCTAAAAATGCGCAACGTCAGACGCCAGGAGTGTGATTCCCGCGTCGCGCAGGCGCTGGCTCGTGTTGGACTCAGTGAGTTTGCCGATCGTAAACCGGCAGGTTTATCGGGCGGTCAACAACAGCGCGTGGCACTCGCCCGCGCGATTGTCGCGGAACCGCGCGTGCTGCTGTTCGACGAACCGCTTTCCAACCTCGATAGCGAACTGCGCGAATCTCTGTGTCTGGAGATGGCTACGCTGTTGCGTCAGCTTGGGACGACGGCTGTCTATGTCACCCACGATCGCCGGGAGGCTGAAATCCTGGCCGATCGCATCGTGCATTTATCTGCTGGTAGCGTCGCTGCCGATCGTTTGATTTCATCCTCTGGGGAGTTCGCATGAAAAAGTCATTTTCCGCTAAAAAGGGAGTATTGCTCGCAATGGCGCTATCCACCGTCATGATGTCCAGCGCACATGCGCTGACGGTTTACACTGCGGGGCCAGGATCGCTGGCCAAAAATCTGGCGACCGGTTTTGAAAAGAAAACAGGCGTGAAAGTGGATATTTTCCAGGCAACCACGGGCAAAGTGATGGCGCGTCTGGAAGCTGAACAGGCCAATCCGCAGGCCGATATTTTGATTTCTGCGTCGTGGGACACGGCTGAAGATCTGCATACTCGCGGATGGCTGTTGCCGTATCAGAGCGCGAATGCCGCTAGCGTACCGGCTGAACTGAAATCTGCCGATTACGTCGCGCAGGGGATCTCTGCGCTGGGGATCGTGTGGAACACCAAAAGCGGCACGCCGGAACCCAAGGAGTGGCAGGATCTCACCACTGAGGCATTCAAAGATAAAGTCACCACGCCCGATCCGGCGCTGTCGGGGGCTTCGCTGGATTTGCTGATCGGTTTGCAAAATGGCATGGGCGACAAAGCCTGGACACTGTTTGACGAACTGAAGAAGAACGGGATGGTCGTAAGCGGCCCGAACGCACAGGCCGTCACGCCGGTGATGCAGGGCGCGAAAGCCGCGGTGTTTGGCGCGGTCGACTATGTTTCCTACGGCAATATTCATCAGGGCGAGTCGCTGAAAGTGATCTTCCCGGCGAGCGGAACAGTGATCGCTCCGCGTCCCATGATGATTCTGAAGTCGACTCAGCATGCAGACGACGCGAAGGCGTTTGTTGATTATGTCCTGTCACCGGAAGGGCAGTCGATGGTGGCCGACGCCTGGTTGATGCCCGCGCGGGAAGACGTTCAGGCTAAACGCCCGTTGTTAAATGAGCTGAACATCCTGCCGGTCAAAAATGATGGCACCAGCGAGCGCAGCGCGATTCTCAAGCGCTTCAACACGCTTTTCTCCCTGTAATTCATCCGACGGGGGCAACCCCGTCTTCAGGATTTCCTCGTGAAACAGCGATTTATTTCGGGTATGACGCTCGCCGTGTTGATCGTTCTGGTGGCGTTTCCGCTCGCTTTTATTGTCTTGCAGGCGATTTTCCCGCAGTTCAGCGCCGGATCGCTTTCGGGCGCGTTCAGTGGCGTGAGTACATTATTGGCGGAACCTCAGCTGCCTGTGATGCTGGGTGGGACGTTGCAGATTGCAACCGGCGTGGCGCTGGTCAGCGCCGTGATTGGTTTTCCACTTGGTGTCGCGCGTGGGCTTTTTAATGTGCCGCTGCCGCGCCTGTGGGATCTGCTTTTTTTGATTCCGTTTTTAACCCCGCCTTATATTGCTGCACTGTCGTGGATGCTGGTGCTTCAGACAAACGGATATTTGCAGCAGCTAACGGGCATCAACCTCAACGATTTGCTGTTCAGTAAAACCGGCATTGTGCTGGTGATGGCGCTGAATATTTTTCCGGTTATCTATTTTGCGGTTTCGCGCAGTTTACTGGCCAGCGGACAGCGTCTGGCGTTAGTGGCACGTGTCCACGGCGCGAGCGCCGGAAGGGCGTTCTGGCACATTACGCTGCCGATGCTCTCTCCCGCGCTGGCCGCAGGGATGCTGCTGGCGTTTACGCTGGCCATCGAAGAGTTTGGCGTTCCGGCGGCGCTGGGAACACGTGCCGGGGTATTGATGTTAACGACGGATATCGAGAAAAAACTGGCAGACTGGCCGGTTGATCTCTCGGGGGCGTCAATGCTGTCCGTGGTGTTAGTGGTGATTGCGCTGTGCGCCTGGGCATTACAGAAAAAGTTGACCGGGCATCATGACGTCACCAGTATTACCGGTAAACCCACGGAAAATAGGGGTGCGGATGCAGGGGTGTTCACGTTTCCAGTTGTGCTGATGATGGCGCTGGTCGGCATCATCGCCGTTATTCTGCCGGGCGCGTCGATGGCGCTTTCGGGCATTTTAGGCACGCTGTCTGGGGGTGTGACGGCTGATAACGTGACGTTGTCACATTATACGGCGCTATTTAGCCAGCAGGGCGATGCGCTGTCGGCGCTCGGAACCAGTCTTTCACTGGCGTTTGGGGCCGCCTGTATTACGGGAAGTTTTGGGCTTCTTGCCTCCTGGCTGGTCGTGGTGCAAAAGATTAAAGGGCGCGGCGTGATTGATGCCTTGTCGCTAATGCCTGCGGCACTCCCGGGCGTGGTGGTTGGCGTGGGGTTAATCCTGCTGTGGAACCAGCCGTTCTGGACGATTTCGCCCTATAACAGCTGGGTGATTTTACTGCTTTCCTATTGCTGTCTGCTGCTGCCGTGGCCGGTGCGTTACGTCGGGAGCGCGTTACGCCAGTTAGGCGGTAATCTCGAGCCGGCTGCGCGCGTCCACGGCGCGTCGGCATTTCAGGCGCTGCGGTTTATCGTGCTGCCTCTGGTCTCTCCGGCCTTGCTGGCGGCGATGCTGATGGTGTTTGCGATTGCCTCGCGAGAGCTGGTGACTTCGCTGTTACTTGCACCTGCCGGAACGCAAACCGTGTCAGTGTTTATCTGGCGTCAATTTGAGCAAGGCTCGATTGGACAAGGCATGGCGATGGCGACGCTCACGCTGATGACAGGGCTTGTGCTGATGCTCACGGCGCTAGGCATCATGCAGCGCGGTGTTCGTCGCTAAAAAGCACTTTTGCGCCAGTGGCGGCGTAAAAATAGGTTATAAAAAGGGGAAATCATTTCAAGGAACCCGATGATGTCCCCATTTCTGAGAGCTTATTTCGCCCGTATCGACTGGCATCAGCCAGTGCAAGCGGATATCGACACCCTGTGTGCGCTGCATTTGCAGCACAACAGCGCTATTCCGTTTGAGAATATCGATGTGGTGTTGCCGCGAGAAATCCATCTGGACGATCAAAACGTCGCGGATAAGCTGATCGCCGCCAGACGCGGCGGCTACTGCTTTGAGCAAAATGGACTTTTCGAACGCGTCCTGCGGGAAATCGGTTTTCACGTCCGCAGCGTTTTGGGCCGCGTGGTGCTGTCTAATCCGCCGCAGATGCCGCCGCGTACGCATCGCCTGTTGCTCGTCGAGTTGAACGGTGAGCGCTGGATTGCCGATGTCGGCTTTGGTGGTCAAACGCTGACGGCACCGATTCGGCTAATCGCAGGAGAGGAACAGGCCACGCCACACGGGCTGTATCGCCTGATCAACGAGGGCAATGATTGGGTGCTGCAGTTCCGTCACCACGATCACTGGCAGTCGATGTATCACTTCGATCTGGTGACGCAGTATTTCAACGATTACGTGATGGGGAATTTCTGGTCTGCCCACTGGCCGCAATCGCATTTCCGTCATCATCTGCTGATGTGCCGACACCTGCCGGATGGCGGCAAATTAACGCTCACTAATTTCCATTTTACCCACTGGCAGGGCACGCATGTCGTTGAGCAGCGCAATCTGGCCGATGCCAGCGAGTTGTATGAACTGATGCAGGAGCGGTTTGGGCTGGGCGTGGATGATGCGAAACACGGTTTTTCTCTGGCGGAGTTAACAGCGGTAATGGCCGGGTTTGATACCCATCCACAGGCGGGGAAATAATATTTCTGCGTGCTCTGTTGTTCTCAGGCTATCCCTCTCCCACAGGGAGAGGGAATGAAGCAAAAATTTGAACCTGGGTGACGGCAAAGAGAAATCCCGCGAAACAGAATCCTCGTATCAACGCCGTGACCGCACCACCTGATATCGCCGAGTCAAGTATTCCACCGGCGCGCTCCAGACGTGGACCAGTCGGGTGAAGGGGAAAATCAGGAAGATAGTCATACCCAGCACAAGATGCACGCGGAAAATAGGGGCCACGCCATCAAGATGCGCGGATGCGCCGCCGTGGAAGGTGACCACGCTCTGGGCCCAGTCGACCAGTTTTAACATTTCGCTGCCGTCCGGGTGTTGCGCCGAAAACGGAATCGTCGCCAGCCCCAGAACGCACTGAGTCAGCAGGATGCACAGAATCAAAATGTCGGCAGTCGTTGAGGTTGCGCGAATACGTGGATTAGTTAATCGACGTATCAATAATCCCGCGCCGCCGACCAGCGTTAACACGCCGCACACGCCGCCCAGAATCATCGCCATCAGCTGCTTTTGCGACATCGGCAGAAACCACGAATAGACCCAGTGTGGGGTCAGCATTCCGAATAAATGGCCGAAGAAAATCCCCAGAATGCCGATGTGGAATAAATTCGACCACAGCACCATTCCGCGTTTATCGAGCATCTGGCTGGACGATGCGCGCCAGGTGTATTGCCCGTAGTCATAGCGCAGCCAGCTTCCGATCAGGAATACCGTTCCGCAAACATACGGGTAGATGTCGTAGAAAAAGACGTTCAGAAATTGCATCATTTTGGGCCTCCGACGCTGACGTCTACATATTGCGGCGCGACGTCCTGGCTAAAGCGGCGTTGATATTGCTGCATCGGCGAACTGTCACAGGCGGTGGCGTTGTCCTCAATAAATTTCACCTGCTCCTCTTCCCAGACCGCGTCGAGCGCCTGCCGGGTGTCATCGCGTTGTTCCATCGATACCTGATTAGTGACACTGTCACTGCTGAGAGGGCTTTGGGCAAAGGTCAGCAGGGCATCAAAAAGCTGATAATGCGCGACGTCACGCTGTTTCAGTCGTCCGCCGATAAGCGCCAGAATGGGCGCAACATTTTGCAAACCTTCCCGCGCTTCAGCGTCTGGAACGATGCTTAAATATTCCAGATACAGCGGCAAATAGTCCGGCAGTTCGCGGCAATCCAGCTGTAATCCGGCTTTCTCATATTGACTCATGAGATCGACCATCGCCTGACCGCGATCGCGGGACTCTGCATGAACATGCTCAAACAACAGCAGCGACGTCGAGCGACCGCGCTCAAACACTTCGCACCAGTGCGCCTGTTTATCGAGAAGCGATGCCTCAAGATGCTGCTGCGCAAAGGGCAGCAGCATCGGTGCATCCTGCGCGATCAGCGACAGCGCTTCGGCCTTGCTTTCCCACAACGTCTCATCGGGATATTCAATCAGCAAAGCAATGATTTTGAGGATCTGCATTATTCACCCTCCCCATGTTTGCGCACCTCGTCGATGTTGATGGCGTCGATGCGGCTGCTGTTGAAGAGGTTGAATTTGGTGTCGGAGCCGTGACAGCCGTCGCCGAAGGTAAAGCCGCAGCCATTTTTCTCCGGGAAGGCGTCGCGCGCCATTTCGCGGTGACTGGTTGGGATCACGAAACGGTCTTCGTAGTTAGCGATGGCCAGATAGCGGTACATCTCTTCGACCTGTTCCACGCTCAAACCGACTTCTTCGATCGCGCGGGTGTCGGTCACGCCTTCGACAGTTTGCGAGCGTTTGTAATGACGCATCGCCATCATGCGTTTCAGGGCGCGCAGCACCGGGCCGGTGTCACCCGCGCTGAGCATATTCGCCAGATACTGCACCGGAATACGCAGGCTCTCGACCGCAGGCAAAATGCTGTCGGTTTGCGGCAAACCCCCGGCATCGGCATAGGACTGAATCGGCGACAGCGGCGGAACATACCAGACCATTGGCAGGGTACGGTATTCCGGGTGGAGCGGCAGAGCCAGCTTCCAGTCCATCGCCATTTTGTAAACCGGCGAGCGCTGCGCGGCGTCAATCACGTTTTGTGGAATACCCTGTTTAAACGCTTCTTCAATCACTGCCGGGTCGTGTGGGTTCAGGAACACATCGCACTGACGTTCGTACAGATCGGTTTCATGCTCGGTGCTGGCCGCCTCTTCGATGCGGTCCGCATCGTACAGCAGTACGCCGAGATAGCGGATGCGACCGACGCAGGTTTCGGAACAGACGGTAGGCTGACCGGATTCGATACGCGGGTAGCAGAAGATGCATTTCTCTGATTTGCCGCTTTTCCAGTTGAAGTAGATTTTTTTGTAGGGACAACCGCTGATACACATGCGCCAGCCACGGCATTTGTCCTGGTCGATCAGCACAATGCCGTCCTCTTCGCGCTTGTAGATCGCGCCGCTCGGGCAGGTGGCCACACAGCTTGGGTTCAGGCAGTGTTCACATAAGCGTGGGAGATACATCATGAAGGTGTTTTCGAACTGGCCGTACATCTCCTTTTGCATCTTGTCGAAGTTACGGTCGCGGGCGCGTTTCTCGAACTCGCCGCCGAGCAGCTCTTCCCAGTTAGGTCCGCCGACGATTTTGTCCATGCGTTTGCCGCTGATCAGCGATCGCGGGCGGGCAGTGGGCAGATGATCGCCCTCCGGGGCGCGGTGCAGATCCTGATAGTCGAAGGTAAAGGGTTCGTAGTAATCGTCGATGCCGGGTAGCGATGGGTTAGCAAAGATTTTCGACAGCACGCCGACGCGTCCGCCGAGCTTTGGCGTCAGCTTGCCGGTGATCCCCCGAACCCAGCCGCCTTGCCACTCTTCCTGGTCTTCCCAGTTTTTCGGATAGCCAACGCCCGGTTTGGTTTCGACGTTGTTAAACCACGCGTATTCCATACCTTCGCGTCCGGTCCAGACGTTTTTACACGTCACCGAACAGGTGTGGCAGCCAATGCATTTATCGAGATTCAGTACCATGCCGACCTGTGAGCGTATTTTCATTTTTTCGCCTCCTGTACCTGATCCCGACCTTCGCCGTCCAGCCAGTTAATATTTTTCATTTTGCGGATCATGATGAACTCATCGCGGTTAGATCCGACGGTGCCGTAATAGTTGAAGCTGTAGGCCAACTGGGCGTAACCGCCGATCATGTGCGTCGGTTTCGGGCACACGCGGGTGACGGAGTTATGTATGCCGCCACGTCGTCCGGTCACTTCCGATCCCGGAATGTTCAGAATGCGTTCCTGAGCGTGGTACATCATGGTCATACCGGGCGGTACGCGCTGGCTGACGACGGCGCGAGCAGTAAGAGCGCCGTTGGCGTTGAAGGCTTCGATCCAGTCATTGTCCTCAATGCCTAACTCGCGGGCGTCGGTTTCGCTGATCCACACAATCGGCCCGCCACGCGACAGCGTTTGCATCAGCAGGTTTTCGCTGTAGGTGGAGTGAATGCCCCATTTCTGGTGCGGCGTCAGGAAGTTCAGCGCCTTTTCCGGGAAACCGTTCGGCGGGATCTCGCGCATGTGCGTCACGCTGCGGGTATCAATCGGCGGACGATAGGCCACCAGGCTTTCCCCGAAGGCGCGCATCCACTGATGATCCTGATACAGCTGTTGACGTCCGGAGAGGGTGCGCCACGGAATGAGTTCGTGAACGTTCGTGTATCCGGCGTTATAGGAAACGTGTTCACTCTCGATGCCTGACCACGTTGGGCTGGAGATGATTTTGCGCGGCTGCGCCTGGATATCGCGGAAGCGAATTTTCTCGTCTTCTTTGTTTAGCGCCAGATGCGCATGTTCGCGCCCCGTGAATTCACTGAGCGCTTCCCAGGCTTTTACGGCCACATGGCCGTTGGTTTCCGGGGCGAGCGCGAGGATGACTTCAGAAGCATCTATCGCGGTATCGATCAGCGGACGGCCTTTTGCCGGCCCATCCAGCTTGACGTAGTTCAGCTTGCCGAGGAAATCGATCTCAGTTTGTGTGTTCCACGAGATGCCTTTCCCGCCATTGCCGAGTTTGTCCATTAACGGGCCAAGCGCGGTAAAACGTTCGTAAGTTTCCGGATAATGACGCTCAATAACGGCAATATTTGGCGCAGTTTTACCGGGAATCAGATCGCATTCGTTTTTGCGCCAGTCCTGGATATCAAACGGCTGGGATAATTCTGCCGGCGAGTCGTGCTGCAAGGGTTGCAGGACGACGTCAGTTTCGGTCCCCAGGTGTCCGACGCACACGTCTGAGAACACTTTCGCTAATCCTTTATAAATTTCCCAGTCGCTGCGCGATTCCCACGCAGGATCGACGGCTGCCGACAGCGGATGAATAAACGGGTGCATATCCGAGGTATTCATGTCGTCTTTTTCATACCAGGTGGCGGTCGGTAAGACGATATCGGAGAACAAACAGGTGCTGGACATGCGGAAATCGAGGGTTACCAGCAGGTCTAACTTGCCTTCGATGGCGGCGGTTTGCCATTCCACTTCTTCGGGTTTGACATCGTCCGTCGAGCCTAAATCGTCGCCCTGAATACCGCTCTCGGTGCCAAGAAGATACTTGAGCATGTACTCGTGGCCTTTGCCGGATGAACCCAGCAAATTCGAGCGCCAGACGAAGAGATTTCGCGGATGGTTTTTGCCGTTATCCGGCTGCTCGCAGGCAAAGCGGATATCACCTGTTTTGAGTGCCTGCACGGTGTAATCCTGTGGCGACATGCCCGCCGCGTCGGCCCGCGCCTTGATATGCAGCGGATTAACACCAAGCTGCGGAGCCGAGGGCAGCCAGCCCATACGTTCGGCCCGCACGTTGAAATCGATCAGATGCCCGGTAAATTTCGACGCGTCGGCAAGCGGAGAGAGGAGCTCCTGGGCGGTTAGCTTTTCGTAGCGCCACTGGCTGGCGTGATTGTAAAAATACGATGTGCTGTTCATCTGGCGCGGCGGGCGGTGCCAGTCCAGGGCAAACGCCAGCGGCAGCCAGCCGGTTTGCGGGCGCAGCTTTTCCTGGCCGACATAATGTGACCAGCCGCCGCCGCTTTTACCGACGCAGCCGCAGAAGACCAGCATGTTGATCATCCCGCGGTAGTTCATGTCCATGTGATACCAGTGGTTCACACCGGCACCCAGTATGATCATCGAGCGGCCGTGGGTTTTATTCGCGGTATCGGCAAACTCGCGGGCAATTTGTTCGATATGCCGACGCGGAACGCCCGTAATTTGCTCGCCCCATGCGGGAGAATAGGCTTTGACTTCGCTGTAATCATTAACCGCATTTTCATCATCAAGACCGCGATCGAGACCGTAATTCGCCAGCACCAGATCGTAAACGCTGGCGACCTGTTGCTGGCGCCCGTCCGCAAGCGTTAGGGTTTTGGACGGGACTTTGCGGATCAGCACGGGATCTTGTTTCACGCTGCGGAAATGCGGATTTTCGTTGCCGCCGAAATAGGGGAACGCCACGTTTGCCACACTATCGTGGGTGATCAGCAGAGACAGCGTCAGCTCGATTTCCTGTCCCGCCGCCACCGGCTCAAGATTCCATTTCCCTTTTTCGCCCCAGCGGAACCCAATCGAACCGTTCGGCGCAACCAGCCCACCGGCGATATCAAAGGCAACGGTTTTCCATTCAGGGTTATTTTGCTCGCCCAGCCCGTCGGCCAGATCCGATGCGCGCAGCATACGTCCGGGTACCAGACTGCCGTCTTCGCGTTGGTCGAGCATCACCAGCATCGGCATGTCGGTGTAACGGCGGCAGTAGTTGAGGAAATATTCACTCGGATTATTGAGGTGAAACTCTTTGAGAATTACATGGCCCATCGCCATGGCCAGCGCGCTGTCGGTGCCTTGTTTTGGTGCCAGCCACTGGTCGCTGAGCTTCGCGACTTCCGAAAAATCGGGTGTTATAGCGATAGTTTTGGTGCCTTTGTAACGCACTTCAGTAAAGAAGTGAGCATCCGGCGTGCGCGTCTGCGGGACGTTAGAACCCCAGGCAATGATGTAGCTTGAGTTATACCAGTCGGCGGATTCCGGTACGTCGGTCTGCTCACCCCAGGTCATCGGTGAGGCAGGCGGGAGATCGCAATACCAGTCGTAAAAGCTCAGGCAGGTTCCGCCCAGCAGGGAGAGATAACGCGTGCCTGCCGCGTAAGAAACCATCGACATCGCCGGAATCGGTGAGAAACCGGCCACGCGATCCGGACCGTAGTGTTTGATGGTCCAGACGTTAGCGGCCGCGATCAGCTGGTTCAGCTCTTTCCAGTTGGAGCGGATAAAGCCGCCGTGCCCGCGCGCCTGTTTGTAGCTTTTGGTTTTTTGCGGGTCGCTCATGATGGCATTCCACGCCAGTACCGGGTCGCTGTGTTGGCCCAGCGCCTCACGCCACAATTCGATCAGCTTGCGGCGGACCAGGGGATATTTCAGACGGTTGGCGCTGTAGAGATACCAGGAGTAGCTAGCGCCACGCGGGCATCCGCGCGGTTCGTGGTTTGGCAGGTCAGGGCGGGTACGGGGGTAATCGGTTTGCTGTACTTCCCACGTCACCAGCCCGTTTTTAACGTAGATTTTCCAGCTACAGGAGCCGGTGCAGTTGACGCCGTGGGTCGAACGCACGATTTTGTCGAACTGCCAGCGCTGGCGATAACTGTCTTCCCAGTCGCGGTTGGTGTGATACACCTGCCCGTGCCCGTCGGCGAAAGTCTCGCCTTTTTGTTTGAAGTAGCGAAAGCGATCCAACAGTTTACTCATGACGTTCCTCCTGACTGCTCACAAAAAGTGTTGAAAGGTCAATGCCCTACATATTTCGAGTTGCAGCAATGCGGCATGAGAGTGAATTCCGAATCACTGACTCAGATAAGTGATTCGGGTGAACGGGCGCAGCCAACGCACATGCAGCTTGAAATATGACGGATATTATTTGACGTGCTTTTGCCGACGGCCATAGACCAGCCAGGTCACCAGCACGCAGACGATATAGAACACAAGGAAGACTTTCATCGCACCTACCGGCGAGCCGGTCATGGCGAGGGACGTGCCGAACGCTTTGGGAATGAAGAAGCCCCCGACCGCGCCGATGGCCGAGATAAACCCGAGCGCCGCCGCAGTATCGGTAACCGCTTCCTGCTGGGCTTGCTCTTCCGTCCCGCCGTGCAGTTTCACCTTGTAGATGGTGATTTGGCGGAAGATAACCGCGATCATCTGGAAAGTGGAACCGCTGCCTAAACCCGCGGTCAGGAACAGGCCCATAAAGACAAGATAAAAGGCGGTAAAGTTTCCGGAACCCGTTCCTGGAAGCGTCAGGAACAGCAGGGCGCTGAATAGGGCCATAAAGACAAAATTCACCAGCGTCACGCGCACGCCGCCAAGTTTGTCCGACACCACGCCGCCCGCCGAACGCGCCAGCGCGCCAATTAGCGGACCGAAGAACGCGAGATGAAGAATATTCACGTCCGGAAACTGCGTTTTTGACAGCATTGCAAACCCGGCTGAAAAGCCGATAAACGAGCCGAATGTGGCCAGATAAAGCAGACTGAGCAACCATAAATGCGGCTGTTTAAGTACCGGCAACTGGCTGGCAATGGAGGCTTTTGAACTGGCGATATCATTCATACCAAAAAATGCCGCGACCGTTGCGATAAACAGCAGCGGTGCCCATATCCACGCGGCGTTCGCCAGCGCGAGCGTAGAGCCGTCATCCTGGAGCACGCCTTGAACGCCCAGGAAGGAAAACATCGGTAAGAAAATCACCACTGGCGCGACCATTTGCATCACGCTGACGCCCAGATTACCCAGCCCGCCGTTGATCCCCAGAGCACTACCTTGTTTTGATTTGGGGAAGAAAAAACTGATATTTCCCATGCTGGACGCAAAATTAGCACCTGCGAAACCACACAGCAGCGCAATGGTGATAAACACCCAATACGGCGTAGCGCTATTCTGAACGGCGATGCCCAGCCAGACGCAGGGAATAATCAAAATAGCCGTGCTAAACAGTGTCCAGTAACGGCCACCAAATATCGGCACCATAAAAGAATAGGGTACGCGTAATATCGCTCCGGATAGAGAAGGGAGGGCGGTTAACAGAAAAAGCTGATCGGTTGTAAAATTAAAACCCACTTTATTAAGATTTACCGCAACGGCGCTAAATAACATCCATACGCAGAAAGCCAGTAACAGACAGGCGACGGAAATCCACAGATTTCGTCGCGCAATATATTTGCCTTTGTTCTCCCAAAATTCCGCGTTTTCAGGTTTCCAGTTATTCAAAAGGTAATGATTATTCTTCTCACTTTTTTGTGACATATCGCCCTCGGACTGACCCATATCGTGGAGAAAAGGAAAGTGAAAACAGACAGTTATTTTAAAGTGTGACGTTATGAATTTTTTGGATGTTTTGGGATACGTCTGAAGGATAGATAAAAATGCGAACCCCTGTGATTAGAAGGGAGAAAGGAGTTCGCTTTAAGTGTTACTAATTGTAAAATTTAACAACTTCTTATACTCCATAAGAAGTATTATGCCAACTCAAGCGTTATTAATTTATTCAGATGCTGATTAAATGCGGCATCGTCCATTTCGGGCATCCCCAGAACATAAATACCATCCAGGCCACAAACCAGGCCGATTAAACGCCAGGCAATATTTTCTGGGCGATCCTTCAAAATAAAGGCATTGTCAGCAGCACCTGCGCGAATAATAGCGACCGTTTCCTGATGCCACATTTCCATTGTGAGAACATAAGCGCCTTTTATTTCCGGGTCGCGGGTGGCCAGGAACTGCGCTTCACGCCAGAGTCGAATATAGGGCTCGAATCCCCCTTCATCGCTACCGAGCATGCCGTGAAGTCGGTCGCGCCAGCTGGCACTTTCAGGCACCACTTCTGCATCGAGCAGGGCACGAATCAGGTGGATAAATGACTGTGATTTCAACTCGCCGATGCTGGTGAAGTGATGGTGAACCTGTCCGGCTGCGACGTTTGCCTCAGCGGCAATGCGCCTGACGGTCATCCCGCTAAATCCTTCATTCAGGGCCACCCGCATGGCGGCCTGAAGGATAGCTTCTCTGCGTTCGTCCTTGCTTAGATAGGTCATTTCTCATCACTCTCAATGGTAACGAAACGAGTGTAACAAAAAGCTGGACACGCGTTCAACTTTCCGTAGGATCGCATTCTGGACATATGTCCAGAAAAGGTGAAAAGGATCTTTATGTTTCGTCAGTGGTTAGCGTTAGTCATTATTGTGCTGGTGTATATCCCGGTGGCGATTGACGCAACGGTGCTGCACGTCGCCGCACCGACATTGAGCATGACGCTCGGCGCCAGCGGCAACGAATTGCTGTGGATTATTGATATTTATTCGCTGGTGATGGCCGGGATGGTGCTGCCCATGGGCGCGCTGGGCGATCGCATCGGCTTTAAAAAATTGCTCATGCTCGGCAGCGTGTTATTTGGATTGTCGTCGCTGGCGGCGGCATTTTCGCCTTCAGCGGGCTGGCTGATCGCTGCGCGTGCGTCGCTGGCGATCGGTGCCGCGATGATTATTCCGGCAACGCTCGCGGGGATCCGCACGCTCTTTACCGATCCTCGGCACCGTAATATTGCCCTCGGCGTGTGGGCGGCGGTGGGGTCGGGCGGTGCGGCGTTTGGTCCATTGGTTGGCGGTATTCTGCTGGAGCACTTCTACTGGGGATCGGTCTTTTTGATCAACGTCCCGATTGTGATTGTGGTTGTCGCCCTTGCGGCACGCCTCGTCCCGAAACAGCAAGGACGCCCCGAGCAGCCGCTAAATATTAGCCATGCGCTGATGCTGATCGTGGCGATTTTGCTGCTGGTTTACAGCGCCAAAACGGCGTTGAAAGGGGCGCTTTCGCCGTGGCTTGTTGCGATGACGTTACTGACCGGCGCTGTGATGCTGTTTATTTTTGTGCGTATTCAGTTGCGCGCCAGCACGCCGATGATCGACATGCGTCTGTTCTGCAATCGCATCATTTTAAGCGGCGTCGTGATGGCGATGACGGCCATGATCGCGCTGGTGGGTTTTGAACTGCTGATGGCGCAGGAGTTGCAGTTTGTTCACGGCTTCACGCCGTTTGAAGCGGGCAAGTTTATGCTGCCAGTGATGGTCGCCAGCGGGTTCAGTGGGCCTATTGCCGGTGTGCTGGTGGGGCGTCTGGGGCTGCGGATCGTGGCGGCGGGTGGCATGGGGTTGAGTGCGGTGAGTTTCTTTGGATTATCGATGCTCGATTTCAGCACCCAGCAGTGGCAAGCGTGGAGCCTGATGGTGCTGCTGGGCTTTAGCGCCGCCAGTGCGCTATTGGCGTCGACGTCCGCCATTATGGCCGCCGCGCCAAAAGAGAAAGCGGCCGCCGCCGGTGCGATTGAAACCATGTCCTATGAGCTGGGCGCGGGGCTAGGGATTGCGATTTTTGGTCTGCTGCTAACTCGCAGTTTCTCGGCGTCGATTGTTCTGCCGCAAGGGTTGAATAACACGCTGGTTGAAAAAGCGTCGTCATCCATTGGTGAAGCCGTGAAAATGGCGCAGGAGCTGACGCCGACGCTGGCAGACTCGGTCATTGAAGCCGCCAAAGCCGCTTTTATCACCTCGCACAGCGTAGCATTGGGAAGTGCAGGCGGGATGCTGTTAATCCTTGCGATCGGCATTTGGTTTAGCCTGGCGAAAGTGAAACAGTAGCCATTGACCCGGCGGCGCGTAGCATGCCGGGTATCACGCACTATCTCTGTCGGCGCGTACCTCCTGCTTGCAACCCGAGCAGCGAGGTTACGCCGTCAGCGAACAGCTTTTGTCCAGCGCTTCAATTTCGGTTCCGCTAAAACGCGCGTATTGGCCGGTCAACCGCCAGAAAGCGGGCTGCGTTTCGGTATAGATTTCGGCGGCTAACACCAGTCGACGGCGCTCATCTTCACTCAGTTCCAGCAATGTCCACGGGACAAAATAGCGTTCCGTTGACGTCAGTTCGTACCACAGCGGGCAGCCGCAACCGGGACAGAACCATCGTTCGCCGCGTGCCGACGACGAGAAATGCGAAGGGGCTATTGAATCGTGTTCCACCGCTGGCACGCCTGCGGTTTCCAGATACATGGCAATGCCGCCCGACCATTTTTGGCAGGTTGTGCAGTGGCAGGCATACACATCCAGATTTTCAATATTGACGCTGAAATGGCTCATCCCACATAAGCAGCGTCCGGTATAGATTTGCATGGCGTACTCCTTTATCACGCCAGATGACCGCGATAAAAAAAGCCAGCCACGAGGGCTGGCCTTTTTAACTCACAAATTCTTAGAACTGGTAGGTCAGGCCCAGTGCAACGATGTTATCGGTAGCAATTTTCGCATCGTTGGTGAATTTGTTGTCGTCCAGCAGGTTGATTTTGTAATCAACGTAGGTGGACATGTTTTTGTTGAAGTAGTAGCTCGCGCCCAGCTCGATGTACTCAACCAGATCCTGGTCACCGTAAGTCTCGATATCTTTGCCTTTGGACTTCAGGTAAGCGATGGACGGACGTAGACCGAAATCAAACTGGTACTGAGCAACAGCTTCAAAGTTTTGCGCTTTGTTGGCAATATGCTTGTCACCGAAGACCGTCATGTTGCGGGTTTCGGAGTAGGTAGTTGCCAGATAGATGTTATTCGCATCGTATTTCAGGCCAGCCGCCCACACTTCAGCGTTATCGCCGGAGGCATTCAGAACGCTCTGCGCTGCGTAACGGACCTGATCGTCGGTACGGTCAGCTTTTGCGTAAGTTGCACCCACGGCGAAGCCGTCGAATTCATAAGTAGAAGAAAGACCCCAGCCGTCGCCGTTCGCTTTGGTGACGTCGTCACGATCGTTTTTACCTTGGTACTGCGCAGCCACGTTCAGGCCGTCAACCAGACCGAAGAAGTCCTGGTTACGGTAGGTTGCTACGCCGGTGGTACGGCCGGTCATGAACACGTCGGTCTGAGTCCAGGTATCTCCGCCGTATTCTGGCAGTACGTCGGTCCATGCGCCGATGTCGTAAGCCACGCCGTAGTTACGACCGTAGTCGAAAGAACCAAATTCGTTGAATTTCAGGCCCGCGAATGCCAGACGGGTTTTGTTGCCTTTGTCACCGTTGGATTCGTCGTTGTTGCCTTTGAACTCATATTCCCACTGGCCAAAACCGGTCAGCTGATCGTTGATCTGGGTTTCACCTTTGAAGCCCAGACGCACGTAAGTTTTGTCGCCGTCGTTGTCAGTGTCATCAGAGAAGTAGTGCAGACCCGTCACTTTACCGTACAGATCCAGCTTGTTACCGTCTTTGTTGAATACTTCTGCTGCGTTTACCGCGCCTGCTGCCAACAGGGTAGTCACTGCCACTGCAACTAATTTAAGTTTCATTTTTAATCGTCCTTATAATTTTCTTTAAGCATATCCTGAGCCATTGCTAAACAATTTCTCAACGAAGTGGTTTGTCAATGGCATGCTATTTTTAAAAATCTTCGTGTGTTCTTTCAATAATAAGTTTCAGGATATTACTTTTAATTTCAATTAGTGTGACCGAGATCCGATTAAATGGTCTCAAATTACCAATATCGGTTATTTGTTACTCTCATTGCAGCTATTTTCCACTTATGACAATTAATTGAGTCATAGTTTCAAAGTGGTTTAGTTTCCTTTAAATATTATCTGTTATTTCAGAGTGTTTATACTTTAAATATTCTCCGCGAGGATATAAAACAAAGAGTTAGATGTTATTGCGCAGCTATTTTCGAAATGTTCAGCGAGGGATTATTGCACGACGCGTTATGTCAGCCGGGAATAATAGGCGGTGATTAATACTGGGTGTTGTCAGTTTCTGTCAGCAATAATGTAAGGAGACGTTTCGGTCGAGGGAATATAACTAAAAGAGTCACAGATGCACGAGCATAGAAATGAATATTTTGACGCGCGATCACAAATACGTTACCGCGCAATACGCGCGGATGATTTAACCTCCGCGCTTATCTTTTAGTGTTGCTTATTTCGGGTTGCGTACCAGCACAGAAGCGATCCTGCGCAGACCATCAGTGCGCCTTGCCAGAAGGAGAACGAAAGCGGGGCGTTAAGCAATACGGCAGCGAGGGCGGCGGAAAGCACAGGCGTAAAATAGGAAACGGTGGCCAGTACCGACACGTTTCCGTGCAGAATGCCGATATTCCATGAGGCATAACCAAAACCCAGCGCCACGCCGCACATTAATAGTTTGGTAACCACAGGCACGCTAAAGACCATTTCAGGCTGAACGCTGAAGAGATATTTCAGCCACAGCGCCAGCGCAGTGAGTAACACAAACAGCGTGATCCCGTTGTTCCCTTTGGCATATTTACTGGTGACGGTGCAGTACGCCGCCCAGATAAATGCGCCCGCAAACGCCAGACCATAGCTCAATGGATTCGAGACGACATTGCTGATAATTTCATCGAGATGTAGCCCTTGCTCGCCGCCTAAAACCCATGCCACGCCGAGTAGCGAAATCAGTAATCCGGGGATCACCCATAAATTCGTTTTTTGCCCGTTGAACACTATCGCAAAGACAATTGTCAGGCTCGGCCACAGATAATTCACCATCCCGACTTCGATCGCCTGATGTCGATTGCTGGCATAACCCAACGACAACGCCAGACATATTTCATAGCTGACAAACAGCACGCTGCCAGCAATTAGATAGCGCGGCGGAAATCGTTTCAGATTGGGAAATCCAACGGTCAGCAGGCACAGTAATCCGCTGAGGGTGTAGATCATCGCCGCGCCGCCCACGGGCCCGAGCCCTTCACTGACACCGCGAATGAGTCCCACCATTGTGCTCCATAAGACAATCGCGGCGAGGCCAAACAGTGTTGCTCTTTTCCTGTCCATTACTTTCCCAAAAACCTGTCATTAAGGGTCAAATTTATAGCATTTTTTCAAAGGCTTTCGCGAACGATTCAGCAAGTAGCTCATCCTAAAGGATTATCTAAAGTCGCCAGCGGTGACTATTAAGGGGGCGAAGATCCTTGAGATTGATTTGACGCAAAAAATGCAGGGATATTACTGATAGTTTTCGGCGCGAAGACTCATTTCTATCACGAGGACCGCAATGGACGTCAGCCGCAGAAAGTTTTTTAAAATCTGCGCGGGCGGTATGGCCGGAACAACAGCCGCTGCGTTGGGATTTGCTCCCAAAATAGCGCTGGCTCAGTCGCGCAACTATAAATTGCTGCGCGCAAAAGAGATCCGCAACACCTGCACATACTGCTCCGTGGGATGTGGGCTATTGATGTATAGCCTGGGCGATGGCGCGAAGAACGCCAAAGAAGCGATTTATCATATCGAAGGGGATCCGGATCATCCGGTCAGCCGTGGGGCGCTGTGCCCGAAAGGCGCGGGTTTGCTGGATTATGTTCACAGCGAAAATCGACTGCGTTATCCGGAATACCGTGCGCCAGGTTCCGATAAATGGCAGCGTATTTCCTGGAACGAGGCGTTTTCCCGGATCGCGAAATTAATGAAAGCCGACCGTGACGCCAACTTTATCGAGAAGAATGCGCAGGGCGTAACCGTCAACCGCTGGCTGTCCACCGGGATGCTGTGCGCCTCTGCGGCAAGTAATGAAACGGGCATGCTGACGCAAAAATTCGTGCGTTCACTCGGCATGCTGGCGGTAGACAACCAGGCGCGCGTCTGACACGGACCAACGGTAGCAAGTCTTGCTCCAACATTTGGTCGCGGTGCGATGACCAACCACTGGGTTGATATCAAAAACGCAAACGTCGTGATGGTGATGGGCGGTAACGCTGCCGAAGCCCATCCAGTGGGATTCCGCTGGGCGATGGAAGCGAAAAACAATAACGATGCGACGCTGATCGTCGTCGATCCACGCTTCACGCGTACGGCCTCGGTAGCCGATATTTATGCGCCTATTCGTTCCGGTACGGACATTACGTTCCTGTCTGGCGTGCTGCTGTATCTGATCGAAAACAACAAAATCAACGCCGAATACGTCAAACACTACACCAACGCCAATCTGCTGGTGCGGGAAGACTTTGCCTTTGATGACGGCCTGTTCAGCGGCTATGACGCTGAAAAACGGCAGTACGACAAATCGTCCTGGAACTATCAGTTCGACGAAAAGGGTTTTGCTAAACGCGACGAAACCCTGACCGATCCGCGCTGCGTATGGAACTTGCTGAAACAGCACGTTTCCCGTTATACGCCAGATGTGGTGGAAAATATCTGCGGTACGCCGAAAGCCGATTTCCTGAAAATCTGTGAAGTGCTCGCGTCCACCAGCGCGGCTAACAGAACTACGACGTTCCTGTATGCGCTCGGCTGGACACAGCATACGGTTGGCGCACAGAACATCCGCACCATGGCGATGATTCAGCTGCTGTTGGGGAATATGGGCATGGCGGGCGGCGGCGTAAATGCCCTGCGCGGACACTCCAATATTCAGGGGTTAACCGATCTCGGTTTGCTGTCCACCAGCCTGTCCGGGTATCTGAGCCTGCCGTCCGATAAACACGCCGATCTGCAAACCTATCTCACCGCGAACACGCCGAAAGCGACGCTTGCCGATCAGGTGAATTACTGGGGTAACTATCCGAAGTTCTTCGTGAGCCTGATGAAATCGTTTTATGGCGATGCAGCGCAGAAAGAGAACGACTGGGGCTTTGACTGGCTACCAAAATGGGATCAGGCCTACGACGTCATCAAGTATTTCAACATGATGGATAAAGGCAACGTGACGGGCTATATCTGCCAGGGCTTTAACCCCGTCGCGTCGTTCCCGGACAAAAACAAAGTGGTGCGCAGCTTAAGCAAGCTGAAATACATGGTGGTTATCGATCCGCTGGTCACTGAAACGTCGAATTTCTGGCAGAACCACGGCGAGATGAACGATGTGGATACGGCGTCGATTCAGACCGAAGTGTTCCGTCTGCCGTCGACCTGTTTTGCAGAAGAAGACGGCTCGATTGCCAACTCCGGGCGCTGGTTACAGTGGCACTGGAAAGGCCAGGATGCGCCGGGTGAAGCGCGGAATGACGGCGAAATTCTGGCCGGGATTTACCACCGTCTGCGCGAAATGTATCGCACAGAAGGCGGTAAAGGCGTCGAACCGCTGCTGAAGATGAGCTGGAACTATAAGCAGCCGGATCATCCTGAATCGGAAGAGGTGGCGAAAGAGAACAACGGCGTGGCGCTGGCGGATCTCTATGACGCCAACGGCACTCTGCTGGCGAAAAAAGGGCAGTTGCTGAACAGCTTTGCGCTGCTTCGCGATGACGGTTCTACCGCATCGTCGTGTTGGATCTACGCCGGAAGCTGGACGGAACAGGGCAACCAGATGGCCAACCGCGATAATGCCGATCCGTCGGGTCTCGGCAATACGCTCGGTTGGGCGTGGGCGTGGCCGCTCAACCGTCGCGTGCTGTACAACCGTGCCTCGGCGGATATCAACGGTAAGCCGTGGGATCCTAAACGGATGCTGATTGAATGGAACGGCACGAAGTGGGCAGGTAACGATATTCCTGACTACAACACTGCCGCGCCAGGCAGCGCAACCGGGCCGTTTATCATGCAGCCGGAAGGGCTTGGGCGGCTGTTTGCGCTCGATAAGCTCGCCGAAGGGCCATTCCCGGAACATTACGAGCCGATGGAAACGCCGCTCGGCACCAACCCGCTGCACCCGAACGTGGTTTCAAGCCCGGTCGTTCGCCTGTATGAAGACGACGCGCTGCGCCTCGGCAAGAAAGATAAGTTCCCGTACGTTGGGACCACGTATCGCCTGACCGAGCATTTCCACACCTGGACCAAACACGCGCGGCTTAACGCGATCGCGCAGCCGGAACAGTTTGTGGAAATCAGCGAAACGCTGGCGAAAGCGAAGGGGATCGCCAACGGCGATCGCGTCACAGTGAGCAGCAAGCGCGGCTTTATTCGCGCGGTCGCGGTCGTAACGCGCCGTCTGCAAACGTTGCAGGTAAACGGTCAGCAGGTGGAAACCGTCGGTATTCCGCTGCATTGGGGCTTTGAAGGGGTGGCGCAGAAGGGCTATATCGCCAATACCCTGACGCCAAACGTCGGCGATGCAAACTCGCAAACGCCGGAATATAAGGCGTTTCTGGTTAACATTGAGAAAGTGTAAGGAGCGATTAAATGGCAATGGAAACACAAGACATTATTAAACGCTCCGCGACCAACCCGATGACGCCCGCGCCTCGTGCGCGGGATTTTAAAGCGGAAGTGGCCAAGCTTATCGATGTCTCCTCCTGTGTGGGCTGCAAAGCCTGTCAGGTGGCCTGTTCAGAGTGGAATGACATTCGCGATGAGGTTGGGCACTGCGTGGGGGTTTACGATAATCCCGCGGATTTGAGCGCCAAATCCTGGACGGTGATGCGCTTTAGCGAAACGGACCAAAACGGCAAGCTGGAGTGGCTGATCCGCAAAGACGGCTGTATGCACTGTGAGGATCCGGGTTGTCTGAAAGCGTGTCCGTCGGCGGGGGCCATTATTCAGTACGCCAATGGTATCGTCGATTTCCAGCAGGATAACTGCATTGGCTGCGGCTACTGCATCGCAGGTTGTCCGTTCAACGTTCCGCGGCTGAACAAAGACGATAACCGGGTATACAAATGCACGCTGTGCGTGGATCGCGTGAGCGTGGGTCAGGAGCCAGCCTGCGTGAAAACCTGTCCAACCGGTGCGATCCATTTTGGTACCAAAAAAGAGATGCTGGATGTGGCGCAGGAGCGGGTCGATAAGCTGAAAGCACGCGGCTATGCGAATGCGGGAATTTACAATCCACAGGGTGTCGGTGGAACGCACGTCATGTATGTGTTGCACCACAACGATCGGCCGGAGCTTTATCATAATCTGCCGAAAGAGCCCGCAATTGATACCTCCATTAGTCTGTGGAAAGGCGCGTTGAAACCGCTGGCCGCGGCCGGTTTTGTTGCCACCTTTGCCGGGCTGATTTATCACTACATCGGTATCGGGCCAAACAAAGAGGTGGATGATGAGGAGGAAGATCGTCATGAGTAAGTCAAAGATGATCGTCCGCACGAAGTTTATCGACCGCGCCTGTCACTGGACGGTGGTGATCTGCTTCTTCCTGGTGGCCGTGTCGGGAATTTCGTTTTTCTTCCCGACGCTGCAATGGCTCACCGAAACCTTCGGCACGCCGCAGATGGGGCGCATTCTGCATCCGTTCTTTGGCGTGCTGATCTTCGTGGTGCTGATGTTTATGTTCGTGCGCTTTGTGCATCACAACATCCCGGATAAGCAGGATATTCCGTGGGTGAAGGGGATTGTTGAAGTCCTGAAAGGCAACGAACATAAAGTCGCGAAAGTAGGCAAATACAACGCCGGTCAAAAGATGATGTTCTGGACCATCATGAGCATGATTTTTGTGCTGCTGGTGACGGGGGTGATCATCTGGCGTCCGTATTTTGCGCACTATTTTCCGATCCAGGTGATTCGCTACAGTCTGCTGATCCATGCGACGTCCGCCATTATTTTGATTCACGCCATCCTGATTCATATGTATATGGCGTTCTGGGTGAAAGGGTCGATTAAAGGCATGATCGAAGGCAAGGTCAGCCGCCGCTGGGCGCAAAAACACCATCCGCGCTGGTATCGTGACGTCGAAAGGCTGGAAGCTAAAAAAGAGAGTACGGAAGGGATTAAGTAAACCCTTTTGTGTGTCGATAAACCCGCATCGGATAACCGTTCGGTGCGGGTTTTTATGTCGATGACGGATAACTACACGGAGATTAAAACACGCTTAAAATCGCTCAGAAATATACCGGAACGGATAATCGGTCGGTTTAATCTTGCCAATTTTTCGACGCTTTGGCAGTTTGACCGTCTCAGCGGGCAGCGATTTGTAAGGGATCTGCGAAAGCAGGTGCGAGATAATATTCAGCCGGACGCGTTTTTTATCTTCAGATCGCGCAACATACCACGGTGCCCAGGCGGTATCTGTCGCGGCAAACATGGCATCGCGCGCTTCGGTGTATTCATCCCAACGGTTGAACGACTTAATGTCCATTGGCGACAGCTTCCAGGTCTTGCGCCCGTCGTCAATGCGGTCGCGCAGGCGGCGTTCCTGCTCTTTTGGCGTCACTTCGAGCCAATATTTGATCAGGATAATGCCCGCATCCACCATCGCGCGCTCAATAATCGGCGCGCCATCCAGAAACTTTTCGACCTGTTCCGGCGTGCAAAATCCCATGACGCGTTCAACGCCTGCGCGGTTGTACCAGCTGCGGTCAAAAATCACGATTTCACCTGCCGAAGGCAGATGCGGCACGTAACGCTGAAAATAGAGCTGACTTTTTTCTTTGTCGGTCGGCGCGGGGAGGGCAATCACCCGAAAAACGCGGGGACTGACCCGCTCGGTGATCGCCTTAATGGTTCCTCCTTTTCCTGCGCCGTCGCGCCCTTCAAACACGATGCATACTTTAAGGCCCTTCGCGACAACCCATTGCTGGAGTTTCACCAGTTCCACATGCAGACGACGCAGTTCTTTTTCGTAATCTTTGGTTTTGAGGGGCGCACGTTTTACGGTTTCAGCAATGACCTTTGTCACTTTCTTATTCGCCATGATTACCGTCCTGTTACGGATTCAGTGAGGAGGATCGGGAGGTCTCTCTGTGAAGTGTAATCGTGGCCCGACAAGTCAGCGTAAAATATTCACAGCCTATCCGAAATAATGTCTGGTTAAAAAAATCATCGCCGTCAGCGTTCTCCTGTCCGCCTCCGTGCAGGCACAAAATATTCTGGAATTCCAGCAGCCAGAAAATAATCCCGAAGAATTCTATGCCGTTACCGAGATCCCGGCGGGCGGCATTATCAAATACGAAACCGACGCCAAAACCGGTTTTATTATTGCCGACCGTTTCCAGTCAATGCCGGTGGCCTATCCGGCTAACTATGGCTCGCTGACCCAGTCTCTGGCGGGGGATGGCGATCCGCTGGACGTTATTTTCTATACGCGTGCGCCTTTGGCGCCGGGGACGCTCATTAAACTGCGCGCGATTGGCGTGCTGAAAATGGTCGATGGCGGTGAGAAAGACGACAAAATCGTCGCCGTTCCGGCAAGCAAAATCGACCCAACGTACGACGACATTAAAGAGCTCAGCGACCTGCCGAAAATCGAAGTGCAGCGGCTGGAAGCTTTTTTCCGCGTCTATAAAGACTTGCCAGAAGGGCGCAAGAAAGTAGAGCTGAGCGGCTTTAATGATGCCGCTACCGCGAAGCAGGAAATTAAGCAGGCATGGGATGCCTGGAAAGAGAAAAAACCGCAATAAAAACTGGCCCGGCGTTTAACCGCCGGGCGCAGATTTACAGCTGGGCTTCCAGAATTTTAATCTCCTTTCGCCACTGTTCCTGAAGCTGAGGTTTTTGATGCTTCGGCTTACGCGCCAAATCCTCCGCCAGCAACGATTCGAGCGTCACCAGCCGTTCAAGCAGATCGTCGCATTCCGGCAGGCGATCCTCTTCAACAGACCGCGACGTGACGATCGGTTTCAGGCTGCTGCTTTCGCGCAGCCGTTCAAAGACCGCGTCGGCATCGTGCCATTCGCTCAGTTTTCCATCCTCGACCAGCCAGAATCGATTACAGCTTTGACGGATTAACTGCCGGTCATGACTCACCAGCAGCACGCCGCCCTCAAACTGTTGCAGCGTGTCGGCCAGCGCCTCTTTACCTTCCATATCCAGGTGGTTGGTCGGCTCGTCAAGCATCAGCAGGCTGTAGCGGGCAAGCGTGAGTCCGACAAACAGCAGACGTGAACGTTCGCCACCGCTGAGCGTTGAGACTTTTTGCGCGTGTCGCGCCCACGGAAAACCTGCGCTAATCAGCGCCATTTTGCGGACCTGCGGATCGGGCGCGAACGGTTCAAGTGCGTCCAGCAGCAGCGCGTCATCCGGCAGCTGATGCAGCGTCTGGTCGTAATACCCCAGCGTGACACGCGGGTGGATTTTCAGCTCATCCGTATCTTGCCCGGCGGTAAATTGTCGCCAGATAAGCTTCATCAGCGAAGATTTACCGCAGCCATTGCGCCCCATAATCGCGATGCGATCGCCGCTTTTAAGCCGGGCGATGTCAACGTTAAACAGGGGCGTTAAACCAGGCGCAGGTGGAACGGCAAGATGTTGCATCTCCAGCAAGCGATCCGCGCGCAGCGCATCACCTCTGAGCGTGAGCGTCCACGGGCTGCCCACGGTGAGATCGGTCTGACTCTCCTTTAAGCGCTCGACCTGTTTTTCCATCTGTTTGGCTTTGCGGGCCAGATCTTCGTTGTCGTAGACCTTGCCCCATGTCGCCAGCCGTTTTGCGCTCGCCGCAACACTATCAATCTCCTTTTGCTCCGCTTTATGCCGCAGGGCGTCGCTTTCATCACGTTCCGCCAGCGCCTGACGAGCCGCAGTGCAGGGCAGCGCGAAGGCGTGCAGCGTTTTATCGCGCAAAATCCAGCTTCCGTTGGTGACGGCATCAAGCAGTTGCCTGTCGTGGGAAACCAGCACGAAGCTACCGGACCAGTTCTGCAAAAACTGCTCCAGCCACAGCATGGTGGGGAGATCAAGGTGGTTGCTCGGTTCATCCAATAACAGCAGATCGGGATCGCTAATTAGCGCGCGAGCCAGCAGCAGACGCGTATGTTGTCCGCCGCTTAACGTCGCGGAGTGCAGCGCCATATCTGGCGCAGTGAAACCCATTGTCGCCAGCAGCGTTTCTGCCTTCCAGCGCAGGCTATCGCGCTCAATCGCCGGGAGTTGCGCCAGCACGGCATCGATCATCGTCAGGGAATAAATTGCCTCCGGCAGATGCTGCTCGACGCGCGACATCAGGCAGTGTCCGGCGAGTGCGACTGTGCCGACAGCCGGAGAATCAGTGCCGTCGAGAATTTTCAGCAGGGTACTTTTGCCGCAGCCGTTATCACCCAGCAAACCAATGCGGTCGCCTTTTTTCAGGGTAAAGGAGAGCGAGTCGAAGAGCGTCGTGAACGCGGTATCAACACGTAAAGATTGTGCAGTTAGTAATGTGCTCATTGTTGCTTACTCAAGTGTTACAGGCATGAAAATGCCTCGTCAAACGTCGCTGACGATAACTCAGTAAGCCCGAGAGAAGGGATTCAGTAGAGGGTGTCTTCGCTCAAGCAGAAGTTATCGCAACATGAAGTCGATAACGCTTGAGCTAGTGCGATCACCTAAAGTATGTGAAAAATTGAAAATTTCACAGTACAGCATAATTGGCCTCCTTATATATTCATCAAGTTAATGGATAAAAGGAGTGTAACGGGGTCGGCGGGATTTTGCTAGTCGGGCAAGAAGACGTTGCGAATCCGTGCCTGACCCTCTCCTGCGTAGAGAGGGCCAGTTGGGCATCGGGTTTAAATCGAGGTACGACGATAGCTGCGGTATTCCGGCATCCAGAAGTTTTCGTCGATCGCTTGCTGCAACGCATCGGCGGAGGTTTTCACCGCCACGCCCTGCTGCTGCGCCATTTTGCCGACAGCAAAGGCAATGGCTCGCGACACGATGTGGATATCTTTGAGTTCCGGCAGAACCAGTCCTTCGCCATTCTTCACCAGCGGTGAGTGCTGCGCCAGCGTTTCGCTTGCCGACATCAGCATCTCATCGGTAATGCGCGACGCGCCGGAAGCAATCACCCCCAGGCCAATACCCGGGAAGATATAGGAGTTGTTGCACTGAGCGATGGGGTAGAGTTTGTCTTTCCAGATGACCGGGTCAAACGGGCTGCCGGTAGCGACCAGCGCGTTGCCTTCGGTCCAGGCGATAATGTCCTGCGGCGTGGCTTCGACACGCGACGTCGGGTTAGACAGCGGCATCACGATCGGACGTGCGCAGTGCTTGTGCATTTCGCGAATGATTTCTTCGGTGAATAATCCGGTCTGGCCGGACACGCCAATCAGGATATCGGGCTTGACGTTACGCACGACGTCCAGCAGAGAGAGCACCTCGTTATCGGTGTCCCAGTTTTTCAGGTTTTCGCGCTTTTGCACCAGTTTAGTCTGGAACGGCAACAGGTTCGGCATGGCATCCGTCAGCAGGCCAAAGCGGTCAACCATAAAGACGCGTGAACGCGCCAGCTCTTCGCTTAACCCTTCGCGCTGAGTCTGGGCGATGATCTGCTCTGCAATACCACATCCCGCAGAACCCGCACCGAGGAAGACAATTTTTTGATAGCTCAGTTGGCTGCCCGCCGCGCGGCTGGCGGCGATCAGCGTCCCGGCTGTGACCGCCGCGGTACCCTGAATATCGTCGTTGAACGAGCAAATTTCATCGCGATAGCGGTTGAGCAGCGGCATCGCGTTTTTCTGCGCAAAATCTTCGAACTGCAACAGAACATCCGGCCAGCGATGTTTAACCGCCTGGATGAAATCATCGACGAACTGGTAATACTCGTCGTCCGTTACGCGCGGGTGACGCCAGCCCATATACAGCGGGTCGGTCAGCAGTTGCTGGTTGTTCGTACCGACATCCAGTACAACCGGCAGCGTGTACGCCGGGCTGATGCCACCACAGGCGGTATACAGAGAGAGTTTACCGATTGGAATACCCATCCCGCCGATACCCTGATCGCCGAGACCCAAAATACGTTCGCCATCCGTCACCACGATCACTTTGATGTTGTGGTTTGGCACGTTTTGCAGGATGTCATCCATGTTGTGGCGATTCTCGTAAGAGATAAACACGCCGCGCGAGCGACGATAAATCTCGGAGAAACGCTCACACGCCGCACCAACGGTGGGGGTGTAGATCACCGGCATCATCTCTTCGAGATGATTTTGCACCAGCCGATAGAAGAGGGTTTCATTAGTATCCTGAATGTTTCGCAGGTAGATGTGCTTATCGATTTCGGTTTTGAAACCCTGATACTGGATCCAGGCGCGCTCGGCCTGCTCTTCGATGGTTTCGACCACTTCCGGCAATAAGCCCAGCAGGTTGAAGCTGCTGCGCTCTTCGGCGCTAAACGCGCTCCCTTTGTTCAGCAGGGGAAACTCCAGCAGAACCGGTCCCGCATAGGGAATATAAAGGGAACGATGTTTTTTTGCTTTATTGTCCATGTCACTCACTCGATTTTTAGATATCCGTCCCTGGCACTGTAGGTTGTCATCTTTCTGGCTTGCTGGCAGGGCTGCGGTCGGATAGTAGTATAAAGGAGCTGAATGTTAATTACTCGTCGCGCACATACAAAAACACCATCGGTTTTGCCGATGGTGTTGTCAGTCTGACGGGAATTTATTTATCTGCGTGACGTTTTCTGCCGGACGCATGGGTGACTACCGTTTCGTTGCTGCCCTCGATCACCACTTTACGTTTGTTGGAGAGCTTGTAGTTCAGTCCCAGAATATGACGTGCCTGACGGTTCGATTTCATGTGTACTCCTCAATTCTGTTGCGAGTTTTGAAGGATACGCTTGCTTGCGCAAACGAAATGTCACCCCTTGGGTTATGACAAGGTTGCGTGCTGACCACTCACGACGTAGTTAATGGTCTGCTGATAAATATCACTGAGGATGTCATTGTCCGCGGCTTCGACCCAGCGGGTCAGTTCCATTAAAATGTCATCTTCAGTGACCGCGCCGTGTTCGGCGCGCAGGCCTTGTTCAATGGCGTGAACGAGGTCCGGTTGTGCGGATTGCGTATTTGCTGAGTAATGAGTAAACATGCTGCCTGCCTCCATGTCGTTATCTGTTTAATGCTTCGGCTCGCACTTCCTAATTCACATTCAGAATGGCAAATATTTTTACCGCTGTGGTTCAGATTCATCCTGGAAATAAAAATATCATAATCAACACGTTTTTAACGTGTATTACGGTTTCCAGCGACGTAACGGGATATATTTTTCGTAGGGCATCGGAGAGGGCCAGGAAATTAATTCTATCACGCTGCCCCAGGGGGTTTTTCCGTAGCAAAACGCATTGCCCTCACCGCGCTCATCAGGAAACGTCAGCGGTTTGGGTTCGGTAAACATTTCTCCGCCTGCAGCCGTAAATCGGGCGATAGCCTGCGCAAAATCATCAACATACACGGCAAAATGCTGAAGGCCAAAATCACTCGGACGCGCGGCTGGCTGCTGTTCCGGACCGTGCATTTCGAACAGTTCAATACCGGGGCCGTTGGGCAGCGCCAGCATACGAATAGCGCGGATTCGCGTGCCGGGAAATAAGCGCAGCGTTTTCTCTTGTGATGCGTTATCGATATTATCGTCCCCGGGCTCTACGGAGCGATAAAGAACCTGAGCACCCAACGCTTTTTCAAAAAATAGCGTGGCCTGCTCAATATCCGGAACCGTAATACCGATATGATCAATTCCTCTGACGGTAGATGGCATATTTTTCTCCTGCTAAAAAAAGTCACTATAGCAGGAGAATATTATGGTGCTACCACTTCATTTCGCCGGTATTCACCTTCGCGCTCAGTTCCAGTGAGCTGTCTTCTGCAAGCGTTGGCCACTGTTTTTTCATGGTGGCAATCACGGCTGCAGAATCCTTATGCGCCGTTAACGCTTGCTCAAATTGCTGCAGATAAGTGCGGGTAAAATGGATGGCTTCTGACCCCGCAGGCGGCGTTCCAAGGTAATGACCCGGGATCACACGCGTTGGTTTACGCGCGACCATTTCGGTAAGCGTATCTTGCCACTGCTGGCGGCTCGCTTTGCTTTGAGTATCCGCTGTCCAAACGTGAATGCCCCAGGACACGCCGGTGCCGCCGAGAATCGCTTTAGCAGAAGGGATCCACACATAGGCGGCGTAGCTGTCTGGCTGTTCGATATCAATCTTCTCGCCGTCAACCATAAACGTCGTGGACGCGATCACCTGCGGAACAATGAGCTCAGACGGCGCGCCGTCTTTCATTTGCGGTCCCCAGAAGGCCAGCTTGGCATCTTTGGTTTCCTTGATGTGGTCGACCACTTTTTGCGTGGCGACCACTTTGGCATTCGGGAATGCTTTCACCAGCGGCTGCAGGCCGAAGTAGAAATCGGGATCGCCTGACGTGATCACGATTTTGCTGAGCGTTTTGCCGCTGCGACGAATTTTCTCGACCAGCGCTTCGCCATCTTTCACGCTGAATTGGGCGTCAAACAGCACCGCTTCTTTTGGCCCGGATACCAGCGTAGAGGAGACAGCAAAAATACCTTTCTCCTGCGGATTGTACGTGTCCAGCGTCAACGGCGCGGCAAACACGGCAGGCGTTAACAGGGTGCAGAGCAGGGCAAGGCGGTTCAGTTTCATGATGTTGTCTCAATAGGGTCAGAAGTCTCTATTGTACGGATATCTTCATTTGCCAGAATTCCTGAAACAAGACATGCTCAGTTTCATAAATCGAGCAGATGGAGTCATTAAAATGGATCGCGTAATCGCCGCCCAGGTCTATAACCGAATTTGTGAGCTCGGGAGTCTGAGTGCTGCTGCGCGCGCACTGGGTATTTCGCGGCCTATGGTGAGCCGTTATCTGGAACAGATGGAAAAGTGGGCGGGAACGCGGCTCGTTCACCGCTCGACGCGCAAGCTGACGCTTACACCTGCCGGTGAAAAGGTGTTGCTGAAAGTGCGCAATATCATTCAACTGGCGCAGGACATCGAAGATCAATCGGCTAAGGATGTCCCTGCCGGTACGCTACGTGTGGCCTGCGCGCATTTTACGGCGATGCAAATCGTCGCACCGATGCTGCCGGATTTCCTCTCTCGCTATCCGCAACTGCGCGTGGAGATGGATGTTAATAACCATCCTGTTAGTCTGGTAGGCGAACGCATTGATGTGGCGATCCGCATTACTGATAATCCGGAGCCAGGCATGATTGCACGTCGGCTCGGGGAGTGCCGGTCCGTGCTTTGCGCTTCTCCAGACTATCTTGCGCAGAAGGGGCATCCACAGTCGATTGACGACCTGGCGGAGCATAACTGTCTTCATTACAGTTTTTTTGCCGGGCAATCCTGGAGCCTTGTTAGCGCTGAAGGGGACGTGATGACTGCCGCCGTCAGCGGAAATTTGAGCGCCAGTATCTCGTCATTGCTGATGGAGGCGGCGATCAACCATTGCGGTATTGCTATGCTGCCCGAACTGGAGGCGCAAGCGGCGCTGAACAGCGGGGCGCTTGTGCCTGTGTTACCCGCGTTCACGCCAAAACCGATTGCGATTTATGGTATCTATCTGTCGCGGGATTATCAGCCCGCCGCGCTACGCGCTTTTCTCGATGCGTTGTCTGATTTTCTGCTGCAAATATGCGCTCCGGCCTAAGACTCGTCTGGCTTCCTCTCGGAACGGAATCAATGTCCTATACTTAACCCTTTGTAAGCCAAAAGGAGAGCATCAATGACGATTCATAAGCACGGTTCAGCACACTGGTCTGGCGACATTAAGCGCGGCAAAGGTACGGTTTCAACGGAAAGCGGCGTTTTGAATCAGCAGCCCTACGGCTTTAATACCCGTTTTGAGGGTGAAAAAGGGACGAACCCGGAAGAGTTGATTGGCGCAGCACACGCGGCCTGTTTCTCGATGGCGCTTTCGCTGATGCTCGGTGAATCAGGGTATACCGCAGATTCCATCGATACCACAGCGGATGTTTCCCTCGACAAAACCGACAGCGGATTTGCCATCAGCAAAATTGCGTTGCAAAGCAAAGTGACGGTTCCAGGCATTGATCCGAAACAGTTTGACGGCATTATCCAGAAAGCCAAGGCGGGATGCCCGGTTTCTCAGGTACTGAAAGCGGAAATCACGCTGGATTACAAACTGAACTAAGCACCATGCAAGAAGCCGGGCGAGTGCCCGGCTCATTTCAGCCGCGTTAATTCAGAGGCGTTAACCGCGCAGTGCCGAAGGGAATATCTCGGCAAGCCAGTCGATAAAGACCCGTAGCCGATGCGTCATGTGCCGGTTCTGCGGATAAACGACATGAAAAGGGTAGCTCGCCGGCCGCCATGCCTGCAGGATCTCAACCAACGTACCGTCTTTCAGCGCCTCTTTTGCCGCATAGCAAAAGGTCTGAATAATCCCCATCCCGGCCACGGCCGCCGCCAAATGCGCATTGCTTTCGTTCACCCCGATATGATGCTGCATTTTCAATTCCCGCATTTCACCCTCAATGATAAAGCGAAAGGGGAATGCTCTGCCCGTCAGTGGCGATAAATAACTCACCAGCTTGTGCCCGTTTCGTAATTCATCCGGATAGGCAGGCACACCCGCGGCCTTCAGATATCCCGGTGTCGCGCAGGTCACCATCGTGGCATCACCGATATGACGCGCAATCAGCGATGAGTCATCGAGTGGACCACCACGGATCACACAATCCACGTTACCGCTAATCAGATCCACCGGCCGATCGGACACGCCCAAATCGATTTTGATTTCCGGATAGCGCTGTAAAAAATCCGGTAACGCCGGGATCAGCACTTCGCGCGCGGTAGACCCGCCGATATCAATGCGCAGATAGCCTTTCGGCCTGCGCTGTGACGCGCTAAACGCGGTGTCGATCTCCTCGATATCAATGAGCACCCGCGAGGCTTTTTCGTAATAGTCCTGTCCCTCAGGAGTGGTAACGACGCGGCGGGTGGTGCGATGTAGAAGACGCACGCCCAGATGGGCTTCGAGAGATTTCACCAGCTTGCTTAACGTGGCATTTGGCAGGTTCAGCGAGTCCGCAGCCCGCGTAAAATTGCCGGTTTCCACCACCCGCGTAAACGCGCGCATAGCCATTAATTGATCCACGATGTCTTTCTCCGTGAGAGCTGATTATTCACCTGTGGAAAGAGTATTTTCTATTTTTGCCAATTTTTCATTAATTCTTCTCCGACTACAGTGTGTTCACCGGCTAACTGACAGCCCATTCGAAACAGCGTCGAGGAGATTAAAATGAATCAACCACTTTCAGATAAGATTGCACTGGTCACGGGCGGAAGCACAGGCATCGGTCTTGCCACCGCCCAGGAACTGGCGGCACAAGGGGCCAAAGTCTACCTCACCGGACGTCGCCAGCAGGAGCTGGACGAGGCTGTCGCGCGAGTTGGCGCGTCGGCAACGGGTATTCGGGCTGATGCCTCCCGTCTTGACGACCTGGATAAGGTCTACGCGCAGATCGCAGCGGAGTCGGGGCGTCTGGATATCCTGTTTGCAAACGCCGGGGGCGGAGACATGCTGCCGCTGGGAGCCATCACCGAAGAGCATTTTGACAGGATATTCGGCACTAACGTTCGCGGCGTACTGTTCACCGTCCAGAAGGCGTTGCCGCTTCTGAGCGTCGGCTCGTCCATCATCCTGACCGCGTCTACCGTTTCGGTAAAAGGCACGGCCAACTTTAGCGTGTATAGCGCCAGTAAGGCCGCAGTAAGAAACTTTGCGCGCTCATGGGCGCTGGATTTGCAGGGGCGTGGCATTCGGGTGAATGTGGTGAGTCCGGGTCCGGTTAAAACACCTGGATTAGGCGGATTGGTTCCTGAGGAGCAGCGTCAGGGTCTTTATGATGCCCTGGCGGCGCAGGTTCCGCTGGGTCGGATTGGTGAGCCCGCGGAAGTCGGTAAAGCCGTTGCGTTTCTGGCCTCCGACGCCGCCAGCTTTATCAATGCCGTTGAACTGTTTGTCGACGGCGGTATGGCGCAGATTTAAGGCTGATACAACGCCGTCAAATCTCCCCCCAGACGGCGGTTTTTCAAGGGACGGCTGGCGTCCCGCAGCGTTAACATCGCATTGTCACAGTGCGATAACGCACAATACGGCTCCAGCCATTCCAGATGGGTATTATCTTCTCGCAAAACATAGTTCGCCAGCCGCGCCAGCGCACCGTGATTTTCCTGTGTGACATCGACCTGATTCGCCTTTGCAAAGCTTGCGATCATCACCAGCGGTTGAAGGGCGTAGTTGTGATACGCCACCGCACGCGCACCGCGTTTTTGTTCGTTGGGCAACTGTCCGTTCTCATCAACCTGATGAGCCGCAATGCGGTACTCTTTGAGCGACCAGTCAAACAGATCCTGACGATTTAGCGCCACTGATGCGGCCATCACCGACCACGCTGCCCAGTAGCTGTGATTATTGGTTTTTCCCAGCGGCAGTCCGTCCCAGTCTTTCACCACCCGATCGGCCAGTTGCGACAGCCAGCGTTCGGTTGCTGTATTTTTTTGCGGGGTATCCAGCTCCAACCAGCTCGTGGCAAGCGTTGCCAGCGCCCATTTGCGCATCGAACGCCCGGTATGATTGGCGGTGGTAGACATCAGCGCATTCGCGTCAGCCCAGCGGCGGTACCCGTCCAGAATGCAGCTGAGGGTTTTCGGGTCGCCACTGCGTTTATAGCCCCAGACCATTTCCGAGACGCCCCGCTCGAAATCGGTAATGGATTTTGTCTGCTGGCGAAAGGCCTTTTCTGCTTCAGGATTTAACGTTGCACGGGCGCTGTCCGACCCTTCGTATTTACTGCGGAAATCCAGATTGTCAATATATGGCGCGGGCAGAGGGGCGCATTTCCCTTTTGCCGTCTGCGGGATTGGCCGGGTAAAACCGGGCGGCGGCACTAGCTGAGCCGCGCAAGCTGAACCGGAAATAAAGAGTAGAACGATAAGTAGGCGCATCCGGTGACTTTACGTCAGCAGTGTATCGCTCGTCTATCCGCTATTCTGTTAACATTTACGTTGTATCCCAAATATTTTGCGTCGCAGGACAGCCAGCGCACCTGCAACGCGAAGGATGAGGGGAGAGAAAAAATTAACGAAAGGGCATCCAATGACTCACCTGCCGCAGCGGATACGAACGCGTTTGTGGGCTGTACTGAAAAATGGCGCAAAGGCGTTGGGCATTGTGGTCATTGTGCTTTTAGCCTTCAGGATCTATAAGTCGCAAACCGGTCCTGCACTGCAGCCGTGGCATACATGGACGGCGAATGAGATGTCGGCACGCGATATTGATCGAACCACCTTTACGGATTATCTGGCGCGTGAAACGGCGATTTTCCATGATTTGCAGACCGACGTGACTGACACGTTACAGGGTAACGAAAAGACGCCGCTCAATCGTTACTATCGTAATAGCCCGGTATGGTCGGGCCGTTTTCCTGATGAGGGGAATCGCTCGTTTGTATTAATGCCGGGTGCAAAGCCGAAAGGCGTGGTGGTGTTGCTGCACGGTCTGACGGACTCGCCTTACAGCGTGAAAAGCCTTGCCAGTGACTATCAGCAGCAGGGTTTTATCGCGATCGCGCCGCGTCTGCCAGGCCATGGCACCGCGCCGGGTGCACTTACCGACGTGGACTGGCAAGACTGGATGGCGGTCACTCGTCTGGCCGTGCGTGAAGCAACCCGTCTGGCAGGCAAAGATGTGCCTTTGCATCTGGTGGGATATTCCAACGGCGGGGCGCTGGCGATGAAATACGCCCTCGATGCGCTCGACGATCCGCAGCTGCGCCAACCGCAGCAGCTGATTCTGCTGTCGCCGATGATCCGCGTGAATGCGTTTGCCCGTTTCGCCGGTCTGGCAGGATTACCGGCGTTGTTACCGCCGTTCGCCAAAGCGGCCTGGCTGAGCGTACTGCCGGAATATAATCCCTTTAAATACAATTCGTTTCCGGTTAACGCGGCGCGTCAATCCTGGCTGCTGACGCAGGCATTACAGAAACAGCTTAATAATGATGCGAGAAGTGGAAAGCTTGCGACCCTTGCGCCGGTTCTGGCTTTCCAGTCTGTTATGGATTCAACCGTCAGTACCCGCGGCGTAGTGGATTCTCTGTTTAACCTGTTACCGGCAAACGGTAGCGCGCTGGTGCTTTTCGATATAAACCAGGCCGCAACGCTGCGGCCGCTGTTCCGGCCGGGTGCGTATGTGGCCGCGGAATCGTTGTTACCCCCCGCGCCGCGCCGCTTCACGACCACGGTGGTGACTAACGCCTCGGCCCAGAGTTTAGCAACTGTCGCCAGAACGACGCGGGCGGGTGAACGGGATGAAAACGTCCAGCCGCTGGTGATGTCCTATCCACGCGATCTCTATTCGCTTTCGCATGTCGCGATTCCGTTCCCGCCTGACGACGATCTCTACGGCAGTCAGCCCACCGATCCGCAGCGTTACGGGATCAATCTGGGCAACGTGTCCCTGCGCGGAGAAACCTCGACGCTGGTCGTCGGAATGGACTCGCTGATGCGTGTTACCTCGAACCCGTTTTATAACTATATGGTGGAGCGGATTAATCAGCTCTCTGGCTGTGCCGAATCCTGTCAATCAGCAGCCAGTAAAGCAGCGCCAGCGCGCTAATCGTCGCGCCCAGAAGACACACGCCCGTCCAGCCGAACAGGCTCCAGACCCGAGTGGCGAGCAGGGCACCGAGGGCGCTGCCGACAGAGTAGAAGAACATATAGGCGGCCACCAGTCTGCTGGTGGCGTGCGGTCTTGTTGCAAAAATCATGCTCTGGCTGGTGACGTGAACCGCCTGTACCGCAAAATCCAGCAGAATGATGCCTGCCGTCAGCGCGAGCAGCGATGATCCGCCCCATGCCATCAAAAGCCAGGAGAGCAACAGCAACACCAGCGCGAACCCGGTGACGCGTTGTCCGTGGCCACGATCGGCCAGCGTTCCGGCTTGTCTTGCCGCCAGTGCCCCAGCAATGCCAGCCAGACCGAACAGGCCAATTTGTGCAGTGGTCAGACTAAACGGTGCATGGCTGAGCGGGAAAACCAGGGATGTCCATAGCACGCTAAAATTCATAAATATCAGCAATGCCAGAATGCCGCGAGACCGCAGCGCAGGGATTTCTCGCCACAGAGAAAACACCGACAGCATCAGCTGCCTGTACGAGGGTGAACGCTCTCTTTTAGGTTCATTCGGCGCAGTACGGATGAACAGCAACGCCATCAGGAACATCGCACCGGCCGAGACCATAATCGCGACTCTCCAGCCCGCCCACTGCGCCAGAAAGCCCGAGACCAGTCGCGCGAGCAGAATGCCAATCACTACACCGCTGGTGACAATGCCTGTAACCTGGCCGCGCTTTTCCGGGGCCGACAGACTGGCGGCGAACGCCACGATGATTTGCACGACCACCGCCATCGCGCCCACCAGACTGAGCATGCCGCTTAACCAGTAAAGAGAAGGCGCCACGGAAGCAGCGAGTAACAACCCGCTACTTGCCAGTAGCATGAGCGTGACCAGCCGTTTGCGGTTAATCAGGTCGCCAAGGGGAACCAGCAGCATCAGCCCCAGCGCGTAACCCGATTGTGTCGCGGTGATGATCATACCCATTCGGGATTCCTTCTCGCCGAGCGAGAGGGCGATTTGGTCCAGCAGCGGCTGCGTCATGTAAACGTTCGCCACGGCAAAGGCGCAGAGTGTCGCAAAGAGTAAAATCAGGCGAGACGATAGCGGTGCTGTCGCATCAGGGTAAGCCGTACAGGTCATTTGCATTATCCTTAAAACTGGTTTTAAATAAAAACCAGTCGATCATTATCCATTCTGGTTTTTATTTGCAACTAGATTTTATGAGTATTTGCTATGACGCATGACAAAACGTTTGTCACCACAACCTGTCCGGTGGCGCGCACTGTCGATTTACTGGGCGATCGCTGGATGCTGATGATTATTCGTGATGCTTTCGATGGCATGAGCCGGTTTAGTGATTTCCAAAAAAGCACCGGCGTTGCGAAAAATGTTCTGGCGGCGCGCTTAAAAATCCTGCTTGAGGCGGGCATTTTCTCGCAGGCTCCGGCAAATGAAGGCGGGGCGTATAAGGCCTATCACCTGACTGAGAAGGGTAAATCGCTGCTTCCCCTGATTGTCTCCCTGCGCCAGTGGGGGGAAGAACATCTGTTCCAGGAAGGCGAATCGGTATCGCGCCTGGTGGACGCGTCGCATCAACCTCTCGCCAAACTGCGCGTCACGGATCGTAATGGCAACGTACTGACGCCCGACCAGATTCACCGCGTCAGCGGGATATCCTCTGGCGAGGATAAATCGTAAATATCCCCTTGCGGGTATAATTTGCTTTTATCCCCGCAAGGGGATATTTTTAATTTATCCGCGATCGGGGATAAAAAGGGGCGTCAATGAAAATTACCACATCAACCATGCTGGCCAATGCCATGAGAGATCAGCGCAAAGCGCTGGAACTGACTCAGGCAGAAGCCGCCGAACGCGTGGGGATGAAGCAAACCACGGTATCTGGCTTTGAACAAAACCCGGATACCAGCAAGCTGGAGACGCTGTTTCGTCTGCTTTCAGCACTGGATTTAGAACTGCACGTCGTGCCCCGGGGCCAGACGTCAGAAAAGGACAGCGGCTGGACGCAGGAGTGGTAAATGAAAACCAGTAAACTCACCGTTGCGATGAACGGTACGGTTGTCGGCACGCTGTATCGTAACGGAAAAGGGGCAATGTCCTGGCAATATGCGCAGACATGGCTCGACACGCCGGGCGCGCGCGTGATTTCACAGTCGCTACCGTTAACGCCGCGTCGTCAGGAAGGCGAGGTGGTGTATAACTTCTTTAGTAATTTGCTGCCTGACTCGCAGGCGATTATCTCGCGTATGCAAACGCGCTTTAAAATCCCCACGGATCATCCCTTCGATTTGCTGGCAAGCGTTGGCCGCGATTGTGTAGGGGCAATCCAGCTCTACCCGGAAAACAGTGAAATCCCCCCTGTGACGCACATGCAGGCCACGCCGCTTTCCGATGACGAGATTGCGGCACTGCTGGAAGGGTATCGTAATGCGCCATTGGGGATGAATGACGACCAGGACTTCAGGATTTCCATTGCGGGTGCGCAGGAAAAAACGGCACTGCTCTGGCATCAGAACCGCTGGCAACGCCCCAACGGCAGCACGCCCACTAGCCATATTTTCAAACTGCCCATCGGTAAAATTGAGCAGAACAATATCGATCTGAGTGAAAGCTGCGAGAACGAATGGCTGTGTCTGCGCCTTGCCCGTGAATTCGGTTTTTCGGTCGCCGAGGCAACGTTAGCAACTTATGCCGACAAAAAAGTGCTGATTGTTGAACGTTTTGATCGTAAATGGTCACGAGACGGAAAGTGGCTGATGCGACTCCCGCAAGAAGATATGTGTCAGGCTCTCGGGTATTCACCGGCGCTGAAATATGAATCTCACGGCGGCCCCGGCATCGCCGAAATCATGACCTTGCTGTTGGGATCGCGCCGCTCAAACCAGGATCGCGAAACGTTTTTCCGCACTCAGATATTTTACTGGCTGACAGGCGCGATCGATGGCCACGCAAAAAATTACAGTGTGTTTATCGAACCCGATTCGGCTTACGTTATGACCCCGCTATACGATATTTTGTCAGCCTATCCGGTCTTCGGGCCAAAAGGCATTTCCGCGCAAAAAGCGAAAATGGCCATGGCGTTGCAGGGCAAAAACCGGCAATACAACTGGGCTCAGATCCAACCACGCCATTTCCCGGCTATGGCTGAACGCGTTGGTTTTTCAGCGATACGCGCGAAAAAGATGATGATCGAAATGGGAAATGCGACAGATGAGGTTATCGAGCGGGTACGTCAGTCGTTACCGATTGATTTCCCGACACATATCAGCGAAGCGATTTTTAACGGGATGGCGAAGCAAGCTGAAAGGTTAATACGTTTAGAATAAGATACTGTATACATTTTCGTAACTTATATAACCACGGGAAATCTGAAAAAGTCACATTCCGGTAATATTATTAGTCCTGGACTATAAATTATGATAAACAATCGCTTAAAAGCGCAATTATCAAAACGGGACATATTACTGTGCTGACTACACTCATTTATCGGAGCCAGTTAAATTCATCCTGTGAACCATTCTCGCTGACGTCACTTGTCGAGGAGGCAAAGCTCCGCAATGCGGGACTGAATATCACCGGCATGTTGCTGTTTAACGGCGTGGACTTTCTGCAGATCCTCGAAGGAACTGAAGAGAGTGTCGTTAAACTTTTTCATAAAATTCGTGGAGATAAACGACATCAGTGCGTCGTTGAGCTTCTGCGCGATTATGGGCCAAGAAGACGGTTTGATAACGTCGGCATGGTGTTATTCGATCTCCAGGACGAAAGCCAACAGTCTGTACTGGCGTCGGTGTTGCGCTTTAGCAAACTCGACAGTTATCTGACTTCAGACGATCGGGTGTTTAAATTCATTCAAACCTTTATTACTCAAGGTAAAAAATCGGGAAGCAGAAAAGTTTATTGCCCCAATAACTGGAAACTTGAACGCGAACACGCGCCTTTTGGTGACGGCATTGATGGTCTGATAAGCAGCCAAATTTGCCAGTTTGCCTTCCAGCCGATTGTCGATCCTTCTGAAGGTAAAATCACATCGCTCGAAGCCCTGATCCGTGGCAACGATGGTGGTAGTCCTGAGCATTTTTTTAACGCTTTGGACCCGGACAGAATTTACGAAATCGACCTGCAAACGAAAGCCTATGCCTTTGCGCTGGCAGAGAAAATCGGTATAGGCGATCATAAAATCGCCATTAATTTACTGCCGATGTCGCTGGTCAATGTACCCGGAGCGGTAGAATTTTTAGTTGAAAGCATCGCAAAATACCAGCTCTTGCCGGAACAGGTTGTGGTCGAAGTTACTGAAAATGAGATGATTTCTGGATTCAATCAGTTCAATAGTGCTATCAAACAGCTCCGTGCTGCGGGGATAGGCCTGGCGATTGATGACTTTGGTTCGGGTTATGCCGGATTATCGCTTCTGACTAAATTCCAACCGGACAAGATTAAAATCGATCGCGAGATTATCACAAATATCCATCGCAGCGGTCCAAAGCAGGCAATTGTGAAATCTATTATCAGCTGTTGTACCGATCTGGAAATTACGCTGGTGGCGGAAGGGATTGAACAAATTGACGAGTGGTGCTGGCTGGAATCTGCCGGAATAAAACGCTTCCAGGGATTTTTATTCGCCCGGCCGCAATTAAATGGTGTTGGCGATATTTACTGGCCGCAATTAACCGACGTACATTAATTCTGTTGCCATGCCTATCCCACACATTACCCGGAATTAAAAATGAAACATTGTCTTTATCTCGCCGCACTGTTTTTACCTACATTGTCCTTCGCTGCCGGGGAGATCCCTGCGGTCGTGAAGCATTTTGGCGAACAGCAGGATATTAAAAATATTAAAGAAATAGATGCGCCCGGTGGTATCAAAAGCTGGATAGGTCAATATCAGGATATGGGCGTCACGCTGTTTCTCACACCAGACGGTAAACATGTTATTTCTGGTTATCTATATGATGAGAAAGGGAAAAACATTAGCGAGGAATATTTTCAGAAAGAGATTTATATTCCGCTGGGGCAACAGATGTGGGAGAGACTGAATAAGACGCAGCCGTTGAAGGAGGGCGCGGATACTGCCTCGAAAAAGGTGTTTGTCTTTTCCGATCCATTTTGTCCTTACTGTAAGAAATTTTGGTTGGAAGCACAGCCGTGGGTGAAAGCAGGGAAGGTACAATTAAATACGCTGCTGGTGGCTTTTTTGAATCCTAAGAGTGGTCCCCACGCGACGGCAATATTGAATGCTGCCGACCCCGTTGTCGCCTGGAAAGAATACGAATTATCGGGTGGCAAAACACTGCCGAAATATGAGGGCGGCACGTCGAGAGAAACGTTTAATCAGCTTCAGCAACATCAGACGTTAATGGATGATTTGGGCGCCAGTGCGACGCCAGCTATATATTATATGAATGATAAAAACGAGCTTCAGCAGGTGGTTGGCATGCCCGATCAGAAACAGCTTCTGGATATGTTCGGACCAAAACCGGAATAGCCGTTTTATTCTTCACGAGCCCCAGCGCGTTCTCAGGTAATTCACCGCGTCCTGCGCCTGGGGCTGATTCAGATAGTCTTCTCTGAACAGAATCGTTCCATCAATGTGCGGTACTGATTCATTCAAATCGAGCTGTTTTTTCAGCTCAGGCACGCCGCCATTGACGGTCCAGTCTGGCTCATTTTTTGACGATTCACCCACTTTATAAAGTGCGACACCAATATACAGGCGTGTGTTGGTCGGTTTTACAACGTCAGCCCACCATTTTGCCAACACATCGTAGCGGGCCGCTTTGCGAGAAAAGGGCCAGTAAACCTGAGGGGCGATATAATCCAGCAATCCTTTTTGTACCCAGAGACGGGTATCAGCAAAGGCTTCATCGTAGGCCGCCGCTCCGGACGTCTCCGATCCTAACGGATCATGTGAACGATTCCGCCAGACGCCAGCGGGGCTCACACCAAATTCAACGTTAGGGTTTAACTGCTTAATTGTGCGCGAAACCTGTTCGATAAGCTGTTGCGTGTTGTTCCGTCGCCAGTCCGCTTTTGTACTGAATCCGCTGCCATATTTCTGGTAGGTAAGGCTGTCGTTAAGCGTTGAGCCCGGGGTCTCAGCGTAGAAATAGTCATCAAACTGCACGCCGTCTACGGGATAACGGGAGACGACTTCGGCCACAATACTGGTGATCCAGTCTCTGGCTTCTGGAATGCCGGGGTCAAGGACGAAACGATCGCTTGCCGTACGAATCCAGTCGCGATGAAGGACATACACGCTGGCTGGATTGAGTGAAATAGAGCGGTTCAGTTCTGCAACCGTTCCGGGTTTGGTATTAACCGTTACGCGATAAGGATTAAACCAGGCGTGAACTTTCATGCCGCGCTTGTGCGCTTCGTCCAACATAAATTGCAGCGGATCGTAGCCAGGATCTTGCCCCATTTTTCCGGTCAATGTGTCTGACCACGGCAATATTTGCGATGGCCACAACGCAGACCCGTCCGGTTTAACCTGGAAAAACACAGTGTTAATTCCCAGGCTCTGCAATTTATCGAGCTTATCGGTCAGCGCTTTTTTTTGCACAACGTTGCGGGTGGTCGGATTGCTGATATTGACGGATGACACGGGCGGCCAGTCGAGACGAGAAACGGTTGCAAGCCAAACGCCGCGCATGGGTCCTGAATCTTTGGATGACTTCACCGTTAGCGGATGTTTTGCCACCGGCGGAAGAGGCGTCACTAAAGAGACGGGCGGTTTGGACGAACAGCTGGCAAGCAACAGCGCAACGGCGATGAGCGCGCCGGCACGTTTCACGTTTTTCGGCATTTTCGGCTTAGCTCTTTTTCATTCGACTATTGGCCCAGGGGTCATCGTTGTGATTGTCATCGTCAGTAGATGAAAAATCTTCCCGGGAATCGAGATACAGCGCTTCAACTTCAGCGCGCGCCCAGGGCGTACGGCGCAGAAACTTCAAACTGGATTTGACACTAGGGTCACTTTTAAAACAATTAATGTTGACCAGTTTGCCGAGTTTATCCCAGCCGTAATGTGCAACGAGTGCGTTGATTTGCATTTCAAGCGTGATGCCATGCAACGGGTCTTTAGAAAGATGATCGGCCATATGAATCCAGTTGTTGCTGATTGTGTTGATTGAAGTGCAAAGGAAGGGTACAAGAAAGCAGGCTCATCGGCAAATTATCCCTCTATTTATGGTTTGGCTGCGTGAATTCTGGCTTATCTATGTACAGGAGAAATGGCAGAATTCACGTAGCGCAAGCATTATTGGGTTTAATTATTTAAATCATCAAGTTAGGCTGGTGCGTTGATGTTGAAGTCGGTATCAGGTTCGATAGTTGCAGTATAGATAGGCTATTTCATTTTTCGGGGTGTGATGAATAATGTACACGGCACTGATAAAGAGCCGTCATTATTCATTGCAGCCATCAGGCTCAATATCTGAATGAGCCTATAAACTAAAGATCGTTGATTTAATTGTTCTCAAACTCAACCCATAACTTCTTTTTATCCATTACAGCGGAGAGGCTCTCTGGGTTAATAACTTTCCCAATCGGTGTATAGCGATATGAGGATTCAAAGGATGTATAGAACAAAACCAACGTTTGTTTACCGTAGAGCATGAGATCGCCCGCCTGAATGGTACCCGGGCGCACTGGGCTGGAAGGCAACGCATGCGGAAGGTCAGCGAACTTCTCATTACCATTCAGCTCATCCATTCCCAGTTGCAAAGGGAAAGCTTCAACAAATGCTTTAGCCGCAGGGTTGTCATTAAGTCTGACATAAAATTGCTGGCCGTTAATGTTCATTTTCACTGTCATTGTGTTTACCTTTAAAGGCCGGGGCGAGGTATCGGCATGGCCCGCAACGGTACTTGCCATAAGCAGGAAATAGATTAAGGCATACAGATATTTCATTGATGACCCTCGCGAAAATGAGTCGCACCCTACAGGATGCGACTCAGACCATTATTTGAGGTTAGCTTTAAAGAATGATGTCAGCTTAGCAAACGGAATGAGATCGGTACGGTCATACAGATCGACATGGCCTGCGCCTGGCACGATGTACAACTCTTTCGGCTGTCCGGCACGTTTGTAAGCATCTTCGCTAAATTCTTTCGAATGCGCCTGATCGCCCGTGATGAACAACATCGGACGGGGTGAAATGGTGTCGATATCGTTGAACGGATAGAAGTTCATAAACTTTCCAATACTGCTCAACATCGGCTTTGTAGTCAGCTCCTCTTTCTCACCCTGTGGGGTATAACCTCCACGGGGAGTACGGTAGAAATCGAAGAATTCTCGCTGAATGGCTGGCGTTGCGTCATCAAGCTTGTTAACCGTACCTGGGATATAGGCAATTTCGCCACCTTTGAACTCAACAAGCCGTTGTTCTGCTGCAGATTTAATAAACGCTTTGCGTTGTTCAAGCGTAACTGAGTGATGAAGTCCGTTCCGGAAAGCCGACCCCATGTCATACATGCTGACTGTGGCAATGGCCTTCATCCTCGGGTCAATTTTGGCAGCACTGATAACAAAACTCCCGCTCCCACAAATACCCAGCACGCCAATATTTTCCGGATCAACGTAAGGCTGAGTACTTAAATAATCGACTGCGGCACTGAAATCATCTGAATAAATCTCCGGTGAAATCAGATGTCCGGGCTTTCCTTCACTTTCTCCCCAGAAGGACAGGTCAATCGCCAGCGTTACAAACCCTTGTTCCGCCAGTTTTTGTGCATACAGGTTTGAGCTTTGCTCTTTTACAGCTCCCATGGGGTGGCCAATGACAATTGCCGGTGTTTTAGCGTTCTGATCCATCCCTTCAGGCATAAACAGATTGCCGACTACAGTCATCTGATATTGGTTCTTAAAAGTCACCTTTTTCTGGGTGACTTTATCGCTTTTGTAAAAATTATCAGCGCCGTTAGACATATCGGCTCCTGTGGCAGCAAATGAACTGATTAACAGTCCTAACAGCATGGTAAATATTCTCATCAGGGAATTACCTCATCGGGTGTGGTGGAAATCTTTACGTGACGTCAATAATGCTAAGACAGCCGCTATCACTAATAAGAGGCCGCTCAGGGTAAAAGTGCTTTGATAGCCGCTGTGGTCAAATGCAAATCCGCCGATGGTGGAGCCAAGTGCGATGGACAACTGCACCACGGCAACCATCAGACCACCGCCAGCCTCCGCATCTTCCGGCAAGGTTCTGGCGATCCATGTCCACCACCCGGTAGGCGCAGCAGTAGCGATTAATCCCCATAAGCCAAGCAAGGGTGCAACAATCCAAATGCTGTGACCAAAAGCGATCAGGGCGACGGCGATGACCGCCATCAGGAAAGGGATAGCAATAAGCGTGGAATAAAAGTCGTATTTCAAAAATATGCCAATTACCAGGGTACCCATAAAGCCCGCGACACCGATGGTTAACAAGGTGAACGACAACGTGGCGATATCCACCTGTGTTACTGTCTCAAGGAATGGGCGCAGGTACGTGAACAAAGAAAACTGCCCCATAAAGAACAATCCGCAGGCGGCAAGGCCAACGGCCACAACAGGGTTAGCAAAAAGGCGAAAAACAGAGCCGGTACGTTTTTCTTCTTTATCCGCTGGCATTGTTGGCAAGCTGAACCACTGCCAGACAAAAGCAATTACCGCGACCGGAACGATACAAAAAAATGCACCCCGCCAGCCGATGACGGACCCCAGATAACTCCCCAGCGGTGCGGCTATAACCGTTGCCAGCGCGTTGCCCCCGTTAAAAATAGCCAGTGCGCGAGGAACCTGATGCTGAGGAACCAGTCGAATAGCCGTGGCGGCAGACAGCGACCAGAATCCACCAATCACAATACCGATCAGGGCACGACCTACCATGTAAATCAGATAATTGGGCGCTAGCGCGACGATAGCGCCGGAAATCGCCATCAATGCCGTCATGCTCAACAGCAATACCTTGCGATTGATCCCCCCGGCCAGTGTCGATATGGAGAGACTCGTCATCACCGCAAACACGCCGGAAATGGCGATCCCCTGGCCAACCCATCCTTCACTGACGCCTAACTCTCTCGATATAGGCGTCAGCAGGCTGACAGGCATAAATTCCGAAGCAATTAGCGCAAAGACGCATAATGTCATTGCGAATACGCCGCTCCAGTACGCGCGGTCTTTGTGAAGAGATGAGTCTCTCAACGATGTGGACATAAATTGCTGACTCCGAATCCCCCGGCAGTTTTCAGGTAAGCCGGGGCCGGACGCTATTCACAGGAATAACGTCAGAAGATAAAAGGTGAATTACGATGAAAAAGGGTAATGGCATTAATTAACCATTACTTACTCATCTATTGTTGGAAATTTTACACGCAAGGGGCATCATTACTAGCTAATGAATACTTAATGACTTTATAAGTGATGCTAATTAATGAGGGCTGTACTTGATGAAACGCAACCTGAACGACCTTCTTTATTTTGTCACCGTCGCCCGTGAACGCAGTTTTACCCGTGCCGCTGCACAGTTAGGTGTCACTCAATCCGCTATTAGTCAGGCGATTTCCGCACTTGAAGAGCGTATGCAAATTCGCCTTCTGACGCGAACCACCCGCAGCGTATCGCCGACATCTGCGGGAGAGCGACTGCTGTTGGCGATAGGGAGTCGTATTGATGAGATTGCAGCCGAGCTGGATATTCTGACCGAACTGCGTGATAAACCGGCAGGAACAGTGCGCATCACCTGTGGACCAAATGTTTTGCACAGCACGCTGCTGCCAAAACTGACACCTTTACTACATGAATATCCGGATATCAATATCGAGTTCGATGCCAACCACGGTTTTCGCGACATTGTGGCAGACCGCTTTGATGCAGGCGTTCGACTGGGTGACACCATTGATAAAGACATGATAGCGGTCCCTATTGGTCCTAAATTGCGTATGGCCGCAGTCGCATCTCCGGATTATTTTTCGAGGTATCCAGTCCCTGATACACCCCATGAGCTGACGCAACATACATGTATAAATCAACGAATGATCCGCTCAGGCGGGCTGTATGTCTGGGATTTTGATCAGGATGGGGGAGATCTTAACGTGCGCGTCAGCGGACAGCTCATTTTTAATACCTCTGAACATATTGTTGATGCAGCGCTCGCGGGACTCGGGATTGCTTTTTTGCCAGAAGAAGAATTTAAAACTCATATTGAAGACGGTAGGCTGGTTCGCGTCCTTGAGCAATGGTGCAAACCCTTTCCTGGCTACTACTTATATTATCCCAGCAGAAAACAACCCTCTCCGGCATTCTCACTGGTCGTTGACGCGCTGCGGGTAAGTCGAAAACGCGAACCTACTGGCAAGTCAGAGGTGGTGTAGCGTTTCCAAAGATGAGGAAAACCGCCATAAGGCGGTTTTAAACGGAAAGTTACCGTTTCTGGCAAATTCGGGTTGCTCATGCTGACCGGAATCAGAGCTGCAAGGGTCTTGTTTCATATTCCAGCAATGCATTCTGGCGAATAAATGCATCGAGCGTATGGCGATCCGGCAAGGCAGTCAGTGCACCTTTAAGCGTTGTTGCCAGTGCTCCGCAGGCGCTGGCCTGAGTGAGGGCATTTCTTACATGTTCAACGCTCTGCGGGAGACCGTCGTGGGCAATATAAGCAAGTAAGCCCGCCAGAAAAGCATCTCCAGCACCGGTGGTATCGACACTGTTAACCGTATAGCCATTGAAATGGATAACCTTGTCTTCCCAGGTAACCATGGATCCCTGCGCACCATAGGTCACCACCTTCAGGCGACCTGGCAACGTCTTAAGAAAATCCAGCGCTTGGTTAAAATCATGCGTTTCTGCCATCCAGTACCATTCTTCTTCTGATAGCTTGAGAATGTCGGCCTGTCGTGCGAAATGGTGCACATAATCGCGCATCTTCTGTTTATCGCTCCACATCTGCTCACGCAAATTCACGTCAAAACTCAGTAATCCACCACGCTGTTTGATGGTCGCAATGGCTGTCGCTAAGGTATTACGACAGGATTCACCGACCAGGGCCAGAGAGCAAAAGTGGAGAATATCGTCCCGAAAGTCGGGAAGGGTATCTGCTGTTAAAAACTGATCGGCAGAAGGGTTAGTCAAAAACGTAAACCCACGTTCCCCGCAATTGCTGAGCGACACCAGTACAGTGCTGGTTCTGTGCTGCTTATCCTCTTGAAGACTCTGAACGATGACACCTTCAGTGCGTAATGTTTCCTTTAAAAAATGACCAAAGTCATCGTCGCCCACTCGACCAATAAAACCACTCTGACAATTCAAACGCGCCGTTCCCACCGCAACGTTAAAGGGCGCTCCCCCCGCGCAGGCCTGATATTGCATATCGGATAACGGTAAGAGATCGACCACTGCATCGCCAAGCGTCCAAATGTTCATAAAATTGCCTCACATAATAATCAGAAATTCATACTCTGAAGTCACCAGCGGCGGAGGCGGTTATCGCGGTCAAACGATATCCGCTTCCCTCCCGACGCTAATAATCAACCGCGTATTTTTAAAAGTTATAATCCAGCATCAACTTATAGTTGGTGGTGATCGCATCGCCATTCGTGACCCAGCTTCCGCTTTGGTTATTCAGAGAACCTGTCACTTCTCCGGAAAGCGTAAAACGAGAGGTCAGGGGGTAATTTGCTGACACTTTGAGGAAGCGACTGCGGGTATTCTGGAAGACTTCGCCATCCTCTTGCTGGGCATTTTTCTTCGTATAATGACCATATCCGCCGCTGAGCGTTGTTGATAATTTCCCCCAGTTACGCCAGACCCCGATAGAGGTCATCCAGCTTTTATCATCAATATCTCCCCATTGCTCTCTGTCTAAAATGGCGGAGGCAAATTGCTGGCGAAGCCAGACGCCGGTGGTGTTGTTGATAATATATTGGACGCCAGGTTCGATTTTAAAGGAACGTACGTCACGGTCGTTTTGAGCCCCTCCGCTGCGGCGATGATCGATCTGCTGATACAGATAATTGAAAAAGGAAAAACTGTCCGTCAAACGCAAATCGGAGAAGAATTTCACGCGCGCCTGCCAGCGATCATCCACTGACGCACTTCCACCCATAACGTCCCAGCCGTAGCGCAGACGTTTATAGACGTACTCGTGACCAACAATAAGTTGCGTCCATTGATTCTGGTTGAGGTAAGTCTGGTTATCCCATGTACCGTTATAATTTGTGGTTCTGCCTTCAGAAAATGCCAGATACCACCCGGGTAAACTGTCGTGGCGCATAACACCCTGCACGAAAGTCAGAGAATCAGAGCCGTTGTGGAAATGGCTATTTCGCCAGTTATTATCCTCAATGGCATATTTCATTTTAAGCTGACCGTGAACGCGACCGCCTGCTGGATTAGAGGAGCGGGTTGACGTCCACATAACCTCCTCATCCAGATACGACCACGGATCAACGGCAACGACCTTTCCGGATAAATCCTTCATGAGACTCATGCTTGCATTCGAAAATGTCGGAAGCATCAGCGTAAAAATAAGCGCCAGGGCGTGTTGTTTGTTCATCATAATATCCCGTCAGATCATTTCTTTTATTTTCAACGTAGCGTGAAAACTATCGTGTTGAGGCAGGCTGATACTCCATGGCTTTTCCGGCATGGAATACATGCGGGTACTGAATGCCGCTTTGTTATTAATGTAAAAGACAGCAATAGAATCCTGTATCAGCACACGTAATTCGACTTGTTCACCTAAGGGGACATCAATCCATGACTCAGCATTGTGCTGATTAATGGTCTCCAGAGGGGAGTTAAAGAAATAGACTTTCCCTTTGCTTTTATTAAATACAACGTTAAGCGTTGCCTTACTTACGTTATCGTCATTAAGACCAAAACTCATGACCATACCGGAAGAGGGTATATTCACCGTGGCGACCAGCTCTCCCTTTGACGGCAGCGGAGGGTAGAGGGCTGACTGCAGAGGCGCAAATTGCGTTGCCGTTTGCAGCGTCTTAACTGGCGTTAAGGTGTGAACCGGGCCAGGGTTATCATGAATGACAGCCTGAAGCTCCTGCGGGATAAGGCTGCTGAGTTCCCCGTTAGCATCTGCGGCGAGTTCATGACCCACCAGATTTCCGGCCCAGTCTATGCTTGCGTTGTCGCTGTTGCCTGCTTTAGTCGGGATCCAGCCGAAGACAAATAAGCGGTCATCTTTAATGGTCAGTTTACCGGCATAAAAGCCAGAACCATCCACAACATAATTATCCAGCTTTCGCCACGGCCCTTCTGGGTTATCTGCAACGCGGTATTGCGTCAGGCGCAGCGGCCATTGATCGCTGAAGCTCAGATACCAGCGTCCATTGAAGAAAACAAGCGTCGGACATTCAAGGTTTGCATTACTGGTGATGGTGTCATTATCAAAAAAGACGCCGCGATCGTGCCAGTTTTTTAAGTCCGTTGAGCTGTAGCGCGCGATGATCCCCCGGCCGTTGCTGCGGGTAGTAATTAACATCCAGTATTCTTTCTTCTCTTCAACCCAGACGACATGAGGATCGCGAAAATCGTTGCCGCGATAGTTGTCTCCGGGCAGAAGCGTGTCCTGAGGATGCTTAACCCAGTGCAACCGATCTTTGCTGGTGGCATGCATGACCGATTCCACCGGGAAGACATTTTCATTATGGGCGGTGTACCAGGCATGCCAGGTATCACCCACTTTAATAATGGAGCCCGTACCCAAAAGCAGCTCAGGATCGTTCACATCATTAACGTAAGGAATGACTTCCGACTGGTTCTGATAGTGATACAAGTTTGCGCTCGAGAGCAGGTGAATCGCATGCACGCCTACATCACTGCCACCCCGCACGTCATTCAGGTAAAAAATATTAAAAAGGCCATCTGCGTAAACTGGCATGGGATCACCCACAAAAGAACCCTCCACCCGTGGGAAAAAGGCGTCAACCTGAGTAATACTTTTATTTTGCTGTGTTTCTTTCGACAAAGGTGATGACGCGAGTACATTACCTGTCGCCAGCACCAGCAGAGCGATAAGAGCCGCTGAAGTTATTTTTTTCATGCTATCCCTTGGGTATCAGAAGTTATACGTCACGCCAACGACGGTGAACGGGTTCCACGAATGGCCGGTAACGGTCCAGAGTCCTGATTCTTTCGTAAAGGACGCTTTAAATTCGCCATAAAGACGGACTTCGCCAAAAACGGGATAGCTCAAAGTGCCGCCAATAAACTTATAACGTCCGTCGTAAAAGACTTCATTGGCGTTACTGGCATTCTCAATTTTGTCCTGCCCGATACCGATATACATTGACGTTAATAATGGGAACCAGTTTCGCCAGAGTCCGGCGGTCACTTTCCATTCCTGCTCAACAATATCGCCCCAGCTTTCCCGCACCTGTCTGTTGTAATAATAATAAGGACGCAAATACAGACCTAGATCGGGATTAACGCGATACTGAATTGCCGGTTCCGTTTCAAAAATAACCTGTTCCAGATCGCCATTTCCGGGTTGATTACCCTGGGGTTGGTATTCGCCATAGGTATAACCGGCAATACTCCATTTACTCGACAACCGTAAGTCCTGCCAGATTTTAAAGCGACTCTTCCAGCGTTTGGTCGCCGTCTCAGAACCGACCATGACTTCTGTACCGATATTCCCGCGCCATGTTTCAAAAATATGGCCGACAAAGAGTTCATTGATTGTATTGGTGCCTTTATAGTCCTGGTTACTGAATTGCCCTTTATAGCTGTCCTCGCGGGCATTCCAGAAACCAAAGTACCAGTTAGGCAGTTCATCATGTCTTAAAAAAGCCTGAATCGTGGCCAGTTTGAATTTGCCACTATTATTATTTTTGTTTTTCCAGCGGACATCATCAATTTCAATCTGGCTGCCGATGTTTCCATGCAGACCACCGGCTTCCATGTTGCGACCGATACTGTCCCAGTGCACCGGCGGGGCTTCCTGCCTCAGGCGTAAAAGGCTTACGTCATCGGGATCATCAGCTACAACGCTATGCTCTTGCACAGTCGAAGCCTGTCCGATCGCAGCAGAAGAGGACGGAGACGTTTGACTGCTTACCGGGCTGTTGGCAGCAGAAGACGAAGGCACGCGTTCGGCTGAGCGCGTGCTATCACGTTTAATGGATGAAGGTCGAGGTTGCTGAGCGTCGTCCTCGTCATGAAAATAGCTTTGATAATTTCCTGTATAATTCTCCGATAATGCTGTTCCTTTTTCCGCGAAGGCAGGGCAAATAACACATGACAAAAGCAGAGCCACTGTTTTATTCCTGCCGGGTAATTTTATTCTATTTAGAGGTATATAATGATGATGCGTTAATCTCTCATCCATTTTTTCTATCTCGTGATTTTAGACAATATAATGCCAGCCAGAGACTGGCAGTAATAAAAACGCACACTTTAAAAATTAAGATGATAGTGGACTGGTTTATCTATCCAGGGACCAGTATCCGGCTTCCTTTAACGCCGCCGTTCCACTATTTGCAAATAACATAATATCGCGCTGTCCTGGCTGCGGATAAATCCGACTGCTTAAGCAAGCTTCACCGTCATTGACAAATACTTCGACGGATGAACGGTCGATGAAAATACGCAATGAAAGTGAATCGCCCTCTGCAAGGGCAATGCTGCGCGTTCCTGTTAACGCGCAATCAGGACCGGAGCGTTCTAACACCAGGCGTTGAGACTGATTATCGACATAAATACGCAACCCATTTCCCATCACAATGCCAAATTGTTCTGCCGGTGAAGCGATACGATCCCATTCCAGACATAACTCCACCGCGTCGGCATCCGCTGCGACAAGTAAACGCTGATTGGTCAGGCAGTGAGCCGGTACGGGGAAATAGCTGCCTCGCAGGGCCGTGACTTCTGCTGCGGGCTTCATCAGAAGGCGATTATTGTCATCCAAACTCAATTCACGTGGCAGTGAGAGCATGCCTGCCCAACCATCCTGCTGCTCTGGCATCGGTGATTCCCACATAGCTAACCAGCCCATAACGATGCGGCGACCATCCGGGCTCAGGAAGCTTTGTGGGGCATAAAAATCATGACCGCTATCCATCTCAATAAACTGGCCGTTATGAACAAACGCCTCACCGGGCTGCCATTCTCCGAGCAAATATCCACTCTGGAAAAGATTACGTTTTTCATAACCTTCTGCAGCCATCCCCTGTGGAGAGAACATCAGCACGCGCTTTCCGTCCAGGGTAAAGAAATCAGGGCACTCCCACATGTAGCCCATTCCTGGTTCAGCTTCGGCAAGGATGCCCTCGTCATGCCAGTCGCGAAGGTCGCTCGAACGGTACAGGCGTACCTGACCGGTATTGTCAACGCGCGCGCCCACCACCATGTACCACGCATTGCCTTCGCGCCAGACTTTCGGATCGCGGAAATGATGCAAGCCGGGCGGCGTATCAATCACCATCCCCTGGCGCTCAAAGTGAATACCATCACGGCTAGTGGCCAGGCATTGCACCTGATAAAGATTGTCATCTGTATCGGTCGGACCGTGAAATTTATGTCCGGTATAAATGAGTGCCAGCGTATCGCCATCCACAACCGCAGAGCCGGAAAAACATCCCTCTTTATCTTCGGGACCTTCCGGGGCCAGGGCGACGGGGAGATGTTCCCAATGGACTAAATCCTGGCTACGCGCATGCCCCCAGTGCATCGGCCCCCATTTTGTCGAATAGGGATGATGTTGATAAAAGGCATGATACCAGCCGTCAAACCACACCAGCCCATTTGGATCGTTCATCCAGCCCGCACGTGCGGCAAGATGATAGCGTGGATACCAGCGAGGGTTTATTTCGGCCTGCATTTTTTCAAGTCTTTCTTCAGCCTGTTTTAATAAGTTTGTCATTAATTTTTCTCCCGTTTAATTACACAGCACCAGGCTGTAAAAAAGATTTTTCAGTGGTGGGTTTATTCGAACGTAAAAGGAAAATGGAAATAAACGTGGTGAAGAACACCATAATCCCCATAATCAGATAAGACTGAGCAAAGCCAAATTTTTCATAGCTGAAGCCTGCCAGTGGCGATAATACGGTGCCGATCACTGAACTCGTGCAGGCAAAGCCCACCAGATAAATTGTGGAAGACAAACGTTTATCGAAGTTGAGGCTGTTATATTTAAAAATTGCCACCAGCAGCACCGGTAATTCGAGGGCATGCAGCAGTTTAGTGATTGAAATGAGCAGGGGACCTTCAACCAGGCCTGAGGCAATCATGCGCAGCGCCATCACCATACCCGCGAAAATAAGACCATTTTTAGCGCCCATCCGGTTTACCAGCCACGGTGCACAGAACATGCCAGCTGCCTCAAGGAAAACCTGGAAAGAATTGAGATAGCCAAACATCGCGTTTCCTTCACGTAAGGTAGGAAACTGCGAAGAGAAATAAACCGGGAATTGTTGGTCGTAAACGCCGTAAATACAGGTGCCAATCACAAAGAAGATCAGTGCCCAGAAATGCGGTAAGGTGAGCAGCCTCAAGGCATCTTCGAGGGAGACCTTTTTAGCCCCAATCTCCAGTTTCTCCATGCCTGCGGGTGCCGCGACTTTTAAGCGAAGCAGCAGGCAGAAAAAGACCAGTCCAGAGCATGACGCCACCAGAAAATTAAGATCAGGATTGATATTAAATAACAGGCCAGCAAAGAACGTGGCGACAGCCCAACCTAATGAGCCCCACATGCGCGCCCGGCCAAATTCAAAGGTACTTTGACGCGCTACGCGCTCGGTATAAGATTCCAGCACCCCTATACCGCCGTTAAAGGTTAGCCCTATAAACAGGCCACCAAAAATACTCCCCAGCAGAATATTCAGGCTGAGCAAATAACTAAAAAATAGATAAGCTGGGCCAGAAAGGATCAGCAGGGCGGTAATAAACCACAGCAGGTTTTTACGCAGACCGAGCCGATCCTGAATAAAACCGTAGAACACCTGAGCGAAAAGGGCAGAGACCGATAAAACGGAAAAAATAATGCCCGTTTCTGACGCTTTTAACCCTAATTCCTGATGTAACCAGATTGAAAGCAGTGAACTGGACGAAGACCAGGTGACAAAGAAAAAGAACAGCAATGCGCTGAGCAGAAAGTAGCTACCTGAAGGCCTTATTTTCATCTGAGTAATCTCATGGAAGGATATATGCAATTATGGTAACGTTAACATTGTCAGCTCTCATTGGTTTTTAGAGTGATATACGATGTTAATCACAAAAGTTAACGTTAACATTGGTAGATTGAGATCTACATCATATTTTGATTTCAAACTCACTCAATCAGCCGCGCAATACATACAATGAGGGCTTGGTATTCCGGGATAATCTTGATTGCAGGGATCCACCACGCAACAAGGATCGTGTCATATTTTTGCTGAACGGAAGGTTATGGCGTCTTTAAAAGATGTGGCCAGAATGGCCAATGTATCGTTAATGACAGTTTCGCGGGCGCTGAACAGCCCTGAACGTGTAAAGGCAGATACGCTTGCACGCGTACAGGAAGCGATTCTGCATCTTAACTATGTCCCTGATTTGTCTGCAAAACAGATTCGCAGTGTCGGCACTAAAAATAAAACGATTGGTGTACTGGCGCTGGATACGGTCACCACGCCGTTTTCCGTTGAAATCACGCTGTCTATAGAAGAAACCGCCCGGGCCCACGGCTGGAATAGCTTCGTGGTGAACATGTTTTCTGATGATAATCCGGACGACATTGTTGATTTGCTCCTTGCTCACCGGCCCGGCGGAATTATCTTTACCACCATGGGCCTGCGCGAAGTGCATGTTCCGCCAAAGTTGTTGACGCACCCTTGTGTGCTGGCAAATTGTGAGAATAAAGGCGAGCCCGTAGCCTGTTATATCCCTGACGATGAGCAGGGGCAGTATCAGGCGGTACAGGCCTTACTGGCCGCAGGTTACCGTCGGCCTATCTGCCTGCATCTACCGGTTAACCACCTGGCGACGTCCCGCCGACGCAAAGGGCTTGAGCGGGCATGCCGCGAGGCCGGCATCGATCCCGATACGCTTGAACATAGCCATATGCAGCTTGGTGACGAACATTACCGGGACATTCCTGACATTCTTTTGGCGCATATCCATCAGGGAATACCGCAGTTTGACTCGGTGATTTGCGGTAATGACCGTATTGCCTTTATGGTGTATCAGACACTGTTAGCCAACGGTATACGTATTCCTCAGGATATTGCAGTGCTTGGGTACGACAATCTCGTGGGGATTGGTAATCTGTTTTTACCGCCACTTTCTACGGTTCAATTGCCGCATTATGAAATTGGTCGTCTGAGTACCTTACACATCATTAACGGTGATAGCAGCAAGGAGAGGGTGCTGGTAGAGAGCCCCTGGCTGTCTCGTTCGTCGGTATAAATCAATAAACGGCCTGTCGGGCAGACCGTTTTCTTGATTTACGCCGTGTTACGCGTCGGTCTAACCACAATTTCATTCACATCGACATCATCGGGCTGCTCAATAGCGTAACGAACCGCCCGGCCAATCGCGTCGGGTTGCAGGGCAATCGCCCGGTAGCTTTTCATCGCTTCTGCGGCAGTGGGGTCCGTTATCGTGCCTGCCAGTTCACTTTCCACCACGCCGGGATGAATACAGGTCACGCGCAGCTGGCTGTTCTCCTGACGCAGACCTTCGGAAATCGCCCGCACCGCAAATTTGGTTGCGCAGTAGACCGCCGCGGTGGGTGATACCGCCAGCGCACCAATCGAGGCGATATTAATGACATGCCCCGATTTCCGCGCCAGCATCGACGGCAGGACCGCGGCGATGCCATACAGCACGCCCTTGATATTCACATCCACCATCTGCTCCCACTCGTCCACCTTCAGCGAGGCCATCGGCGACAGTGGCATAATGCCTGCGTTATTCACGATCGCATCAATGCGATTCCATTTTTCCAGTGCGAAGGCGGCAAACGCCTCCACGGATCGACGGTCGGTCACGTCCAGTTGTTTAACTGCCACCTCAGCACCGTTGAAGCGTAGCTCGTCTGCCAGCGCGGCGAGGCGATCTTCGCGTCGTGCCCCCAACAGCAAAACTGCATCAGTTTTCGCCAGTTCGCGCGCAATGCCTGCACCAATGCCGCTGGATGCGCCGGTAATTAAGATCACTTTGTTTGTCATGGGTCTTCTCCTGTTAGGTTTGCACTGGTGATCTTACGCTCGACGTACTATAAAGATAATCCGCTCATTTCTTACCAGACTGGTAACAGTAGCTAACCAATGACAATAGATAAAAACGCGCTTGAAGTGTTCGTGACGGTGGCGCAGACACGTAATTTTCGCCTTGCGGCGGAGCGGCTGGGCGTGACGCGTCCGGCGATCAGTCAGACGTTGCGGCGGCTGGAAGACCGTCTGAACACCACCCTGATGCATCGCACCACGCGCAGTATCAACCTCACCGAGGCGGGGAAACGACTGTATGCCGAGATAGCCCCTGCGATGGAACAACTTAACAGTGCGGTCACCGATATTGCCGATCAACTGGCGGAGCCGCGCGGTCAGCTGCGTCTGGCGATTTCATCCATTGCCGAACGCATTATTGACGGCAGAATACTGGCGTCCTTTATCGCGGCGTACCCGCATGTTGAGCTGGACATTACCATCACCGACGAGGCGTTCGACATTGTGGAGCAGGGGTTTGATGCGGGCGTGCAGCTGGGAGAGGTCATCGCGAAAGATATGATCGCGTTGCCGGTATCCACCCTGCAGCGGCAAATCGCCGTCGCATCACCGGCCTATCTTGCGCAATACGGCGTTCCGACGCATCCGCAGGATTTGCTTCAGCATCGCTGTATCGGTTGGCGAAAATCCCCCGGCGTGTCGCCTTATCGCTGGGAGTTTGCCGAGCAGGGCCGCGAATTTGACGTGGACGTTAAACCCCAACTGACCACCAACGATATGGGGGTCATGATCCGTACCGTGTGCGCCGGGGGCGGGATCAGCTTTGGTATGGAAGAGACCTACGCGCCGTATATCGCGCGGGGTGAGCTGGTGACGTTACTAGATGAGTGGCTACCGACGTTCCCGGGCTTTTATCTCTACTTTTCCAGCAGAAAGCATATGCCACCGCGCCTGAGAGCTTTTATTGATCATGTGAGGATGTGAGGATGTGAGGGGCGTCGCCGATACGAAATATGCCCTGGTGCATTAACGTGCCGCTATTTGATCCCCATTCTTTTTGTACCAGAAGCGCCAGCCCCTATGGGTATCTTATTCATGAAGCCCCCTCGGCTCGAAAGAGACCGCAGCGCCTCAGGGCATTATCGCTCTGGCTTCACTCCTCACTGAAGATTTTCAAAAACCGTTTCACCGTCCGCGAACGTTCAAAACGCCGCCAGCAGAGTGCGATATCGGTACTGAGCGCAGGGGAGATCAACGAATGATAGGTAACACTCGGCGGTGAGATAGCCGCCATTGACTGCGGCACCAGGGCGAACCCAGCCCCTGCGGCCACCATACTCAGTGAAGACGATAGCTGCGAGGACTGCTGCGTGTGCTGCATATCAATTCCCGCCCGTTCGCAACAGCCGTAAACGCGATCGTACAGCCCCGGCGCAACCTCCTGCGGGAACAGAATCACCGGAGTATCCCGAAGCTGCTCTAATCTCAGATCATCACTTTGCGCAAGAGGGTGGCTGCTGTGCAACGCCACCACCATCGGCTCGCGGTCAAGAATTTTCAGATCAAACGCCTTGCTGCTCTCGCACGGCAGTCGCACAAAGGCGATGTCCAGTTCACCCTCCGTCAGCATCGTCATCAGCGACGACATATTGGCCTCCACCTGATGTACTCTCACCGCCATATTCTGTACCTGAAACTGGCGAATAAGCGCAAAGATTTTGGGATGGAAAGCGTCTGAACTGGTGATCCCTATCGACAGGCTACCATTCAGCCCGCGCGCAATGCCCCGGGCTTTCTCCAGCGCGGCATCGCTCATCGCCAGGATTTGGCAGGCATCCTCATAGAAGGCTTCTCCTGCTTCGGTCAATTCCACGCCTCGCGTCAGGCGTCTGAACAGCGGCGTGCCCACTTCTTCCTCAAGCCGTTTTATCTGCTGACTCAGAGGAGGCTGTGAAATACCCAGCGCTTTAGCCGCTTTGGTGAAGTGCCGCTCGCGTGCAACCGCGACAAAATACCGCAGATAACGAAGTTCCATATCTAAAACGTCTCAAACCAGCATGGATTCTATATTGGAACTCTACGCTGAATCGGGTCAACATTTATTTAACCTTTATAAATAAAGTTGAAGAGGACGAGCATGATGGTGCATTCATCTGCATGCGACTGTGAGGCCAGTTTGTGCGAGACCCTGCGTGGATTTTCTGCCCAGCATCCTGACAGCGTGATTTATCAAACATCGCTAATGAGCGCGCTGCTAAGCGGCGTGTATGAAGGGGAGACCACCATCGCCGATCTGCTTGCGCATGGCGATTTTGGTCTGGGGACGTTTAACGAGCTGGACGGCGAAATGATTGCGTTCAGCAGCCAGGTGTACCAGCTGCGTGCGGACGGCAGCGCCCGTGCCGCGAAGCCGGAGCAAAAAACGCCCTTCGCGGTAATGACCTGGTTCCAGCCGCAATACCGCAAAACCTTTGACAGTGCGGTCAGCCGTCAGCAGGTACACGACACGATCGACCAGCAAATCCCCTCCGATAACCTGTTCTGCGCGTTACGCATCGACGGTCATTTCCGTCACGCTCACACCCGGACCGTTCCCCGTCAAACGCCGCCATACCGCGCGATGACCGACGTGCTGGACGACCAGCCCGTGTTTCGCTTTAACCAGCGCAAAGGAGTGCTGGTCGGGTTCCGTACGCCTCAGCATATGCAAGGCATTAACGTGGCGGGCTATCACGAACATTTTATTACCGACGACCGGCACGGCGGCGGCCATCTGCTCGACTATCAGTTGGAAAACGGGGTGCTAACGTTTGGTGAAATTCACAAGCTGATGATTGACCTGCCTGCTGACAGCGCGTTTTTACAGGCCAACCTTCACCCCAGCAATCTTGATGCAGCGATCCGTTCCGTCGAAAACTAACAGGAGAACCACCGTGAACAGTGATAAACAGGCACGTCAGTGGGCGCATGGCGCGGATATGATCGTCGGCCAGCTGGAAGCGCAGGGCGTGAAGCAGGTTTTCGGTATCCCAGGCGCGAAAATCGACAAGGTTTTTGACTCTCTTCTGGACTCTTCTATCGAGATTATTCCCGTGCGTCACGAAGCAAACGCGGCGTTTATGGCGGCGGCAGTAGGGCGGCTGACCGGCAAAGCGGGGGTTGCCCTCGTCACCTCGGGGCCGGGCTGTTCGAATTTGATAACCGGTATTGCTACCGCCAACAGTGAGGGTGACCCGGTGGTCGCGCTGGGCGGTGCCGTGAAGCGGGCAGATAAAGCGAAGCTTGTGCATCAGAGCATGGACACGGTCGCCATGTTCAGCCCGGTGACAAAATATGCTGTGGAGGTCAACTCACCGGACGCGATTGCGGAAGTGGTATCGAACGCTTTCCGTGCCGCTGAGCAGGGCAGACCGGGTGGCGCGTTTGTCAGCCTGCCGCAGGATATTGTCGACCAGCCTGTCACCGGGGCGATTTTGCCCGCCAGCACCGCAGCACTGATGGGACCCGCGCCGGAATCGGCTATCAACGACGTGGCGACGCTTATCGACAACGCTAAAAATCCGGTCATTCTTCTCGGTCTGATGGCCAGCCAGCCTGCCAACAGTGACGCGCTGCACAAGCTGCTGGAAAAAAGCCGTATACCGGTCACCAGCACCTATCAGGCCGCAGGGGCCGTCAACCAGGCGCATTTCACTCGCTTTGCCGGACGCGTCGGCCTGTTTAACAATCAGGCGGGTGACCGGCTGCTGCATCTGGCTGACCTGATTATCTGCATTGGTTACAGCCCGGTGGAATACGAACCGTCGATGTGGAACAGCGGCCACGCCACGCTGGTACACATTGACGTGCTGCCCGCCTATGAAGAACGTAACTATGTGCCTGACCTCGAACTGGTGGGGGATATTGCCGAAACGCTGAATCTGCTCGCCGGTCGGATCACACACAAGCTGGAGCTCAGCATCCGCGCGTCAGAAATTCTGGTCGATCGTCAGCATCAGCGGGATCTGCTCGACCGCCGTGGGGCCTCGCTTAACCAGTTTGCCCTGCATCCGCTGCGTATCGTGCGCGCCATGCAGGACATCGTAAATAGCGACGTCACGCTCACCGTTGATATGGGCAGCTTCCACATCTGGATTGCCCGCTATCTCTACAGCTTCCGCGCACGTCAGGTGATGATTTCAAACGGTCAGCAGACCATGGGCGTTGCGCTGCCGTGGGCGATTGGCGCGTGGCTGGTCAATCCGGGCCGCAAGGTAGTCTCGGTCTCCGGTGACGGCGGCTTTCTGCAGTCCAGCATGGAGCTGGAAACCGCCGTGCGTCTCAAGGCTAACGTGCTGCACATCATCTGGGTGGATAACGCCTACAACATGGTGGCGATCCAGGAAGAGAAAAAATACCAGCGTCTTTCCGGCGTGGAATTCGGGCCGGTCGATTTCAAAGCCTATGCTGATGCCTTTGGCGCGAAAGGCTTTGCCGTCGAGAGCGCGGATGCGCTGGAGCCTACGCTGCGTGCGGCAATGGACGTCGAGGGTCCGGCCGTGGTCGCCATTCCCGTCGACTATAGCGATAACCCGCTGCTGATGGGGCAGCTCCATCTCAGCCAAATTTTGTGAATCACTATAAGGACAGAAAAATGCAAAAAGTTGCTCTCGTCACGGGCTCAGGCCAGGGGATTGGTAAAGCGATTGCGCTTCGCCTGGTAAAAGATGGCTTTGCTGTCGCCATTGCAGATTACAACGAAGAGACGGCGAAAGCCGTTGTCGATGAGATCACCCGTAAGGGGGGGAAAGCCGTCGCCGTGAAGGTGGATGTGTCCAACCGCGAGCAGGTATTTGCGGCGGTGGAAAAAGCCCGCACCGCGCTGGGCGGTTTCAACGTGATTGTCAACAACGCCGGGATCGCGCCTTCCACGCCCATAGAGTCGATCACCCCGGAAATTGTCGATAAAGTTTACAACATCAACGTGAAAGGGGTGATCTGGGGTATTCAGGCCGCGATTGACGCGTTTCGTAAAGAGGGACACGGCGGCAAGATCATCAACGCCTGTTCCCAGGCGGGTCATACCGGCAACCCGGAACTGGCGGTGTACAGCTCCAGCAAGTTCGCGGTACGTGGATTAACCCAGACCGCTGCACGCGATCTCGCCCCGCAGGGGATCACCGTTAACGCGTATTGCCCGGGTATCGTCAAAACGCCGATGTGGGCGGAAATCGACCGTCAGGTGTCCGAGGCGGCAGGTAAACCGCTCGGCTACGGCACCGAAACCTTTGCCAAACGCATTACGCTTGGCAGATTGTCCGAGCCGGAAGATGTGGCCGCCTGCGTCTCTTACCTCGCAGGACCCGATTCCGACTATATGACCGGTCAGTCGCTGTTGATTGATGGGGGGATGGTCTTCAACTAAATACGCCTCAGCGCTGACACGCGTTTTGTTCTGACGCCAAAAGTGGGACACAATCAACGAGACTTAAGAGAAAGAGCCCATACATCGATGGGCTCTTTTATATTTCCGGACATGCCAGATCGCCTTGCGCAGTCACATTACTCAGCGTTACGAGAGGGTACTGCGCCGCCATGCGCCGGGCGCCTGACCATACTGACGCTTAAAGCTGCGGTTGAAGGACTGCTGGGAGTCAAATCCCAACGCGATCGCCACGTTCAGAATCGGTTCATCGCTATGGGTTAAGCGCTCGACCGATTTTTGCAGCTTTTGCGCACGAATATACTCGCCGAGTGGATAACCCGTATGTTCCTTGAACATCCGCTGGAGGTGCCATTTCGAGTAGCCGGCACGCCGGGAAACGGTGTTAATGTCCAGGCGGTTTTCAAGGTTGTTATCGATCCAGTCGAGCAGATCGTGAATAAATGCGTCAGTGTTCATGGTCTTCTCCCACGCCGCGTCTTAAAAAGCATCTTTGTCTGTTGCATTTAAAGATGACGCGCACTTGCATTAAATGCAAGTTTTATTGTTGCACTTAATTCCTTGCCGAAAACGCGCCTTTTGTCCCTGACTCAAATAGCACATAAAGTGTATCAATTATTCTTGCACTTAATTTAGCGCCTTCCTACAATCGCCGCGATAGTGTATTCGCAACTGTTACAGTTTTGTGGCGATGAACGACACAAATAGCCTCAAGCCAGTTCGGACAAAGGAAGTGGCGCGGCGTCTCCCGCTGCGTCTTGTTCGGCGGCTACCATAACCGGAATAAAAATAATGAGCCTGCAAAAAACCTGGGTTAACGTTCATCTGACTGCACTGGGAGCGATGTTCCTCTCCGTGCTGCTTGTCGGATGCGATGACGGTGTTGCACAAAACGCCGTCCCACAAGCGCCCGCGGTGAGCGCCGCCAACGTGGTAGTGAAATCCATCAGTCAGTGGGATAGCTTTAACGGCCGAATTGAAGCGGTGGAAAGCGTTCAGCTACGACCTCGCGTCTCCGGCTACATCGATAAAGTGAATTACACCGACGGCCAGGAAGTGAAAAAGGGCGAGGTGCTGTTCACTATCGATGACAGAACCTATCGCGCGGAGCTGGAGCAGGCGCAGGCCTCGTTGGCGAGAGCCAAAACGCAGGCCAGCCTGGCGCGAAGTGAGGCTAACCGTACCGATAAACTCGTCAATACCAACGTCGTGTCGCGTGAAGAGTGGGAGCAACGCCGTTCGGCCGCTACCCAGGCGCAGGCCGACATTCGCGCCGCGCAGGCGGCAGTTGACGCCGCGCAACTTAACCTGGATTTCACCAAAGTGACCGCGCCTATAGAGGGCCGTGCCAGCCGGGCATTGATCACCAGCGGTAATCTGGTCACTGCGGGTGACAGTGCCAGCGTTCTCACCACGCTGGTCTCCCTGAAGACGGTTTACGTCTACTTTGACGTGGATGAAGCGACGTATTTGCACTATCAAAACCTCGCCCGCAGCGGGCAGGGCGCGTCCAGCAATCACCTCGCGCTCCCGGTAGAAATTGGCCTGGTTGACGAAGAAGGCTATCCCCATCAGGGCAAAGTGGATTTTCTTGATAATCAGTTAACGCCGAGTACCGGCACCATCCGTATGCGCGCGCTGCTGGATAACGCGCAGCGTCAGTTCACGCCGGGGCTGTTTGCCCGCGTACGCCTGCCGGGCAGCGCTGAATTCAACGCCACGCTTATCGACGACAAAGCGGTTCTGACCGATCAGGATCGTAAATACGTTTATATCGTTGATAAAGAAGGTAAAGCGCAGCGCCGCGATATCACACAGGGACGTCTGGCCGCCGGTTTACGTATCGTGCAGCAGGGGCTGAACCCGGGCGATAAAGTCATCGTCGACGGGTTACAAAAAGTGTTTATGCCGGGTATGCCGGTTAACGCAAAAACCGTTCCTATGACCGCCAGCGCCACGCTTAACTGATCCCTTACCCGAGAATCCGACACATGGACTTTTCCCGCTTTTTTATCGACAGGCCGATTTTTGCCGCAGTGCTGTCGATTCTGATTTTCATCACAGGATTAATCGCTATCCCGCTGTTGCCGGTCAGCGAATATCCTGACGTTGTACCGCCAAGCGTGCAGGTGCGCGCGGAGTATCCGGGTGCCAACCCGAAAGTGATTGCTGAAACCGTGGCAACGCCGCTGGAAGAAGCCATCAACGGCGTTGAAAACATGATGTACATGAAATCCGTCGCAGGCTCTGACGGCGTGCTGGTGACCACCGTGACGTTCCGCCCGGGTACCGATCCGGATCAGGCGCAGGTTCAGGTGCAAAACCGCGTCTCACAGGCCGAAGCGCGTCTACCGGAAGATGTACGGCGTCTGGGCATTACCACCCAGAAACAATCACCAACCCTGACGCTGGTAGTGCATCTGTTTTCGCCGGGCGGTAAGTACGATTCACTGTATATGCGTAACTACGCCACGCTAAAAGTGAAGGACGAACTGGCGCGTCTGCCTGGCGTGGGTCAGATTCAGATTTTTGGCTCTGGCGAATACGCGATGCGCATCTGGCTTGATCCCGCTAAAGTCGCGGCGCGAGGGCTGACGGCCTCCGATGTGGTGACAGCGATGCAGGAGCAAAACGTACAGGTTTCCGCCGGGCAGCTTGGCGCTGAGCCGCTGCCGAAAGAGAGCGATTTCCTGATCTCCATTAATGCCCAGGGGCGTCTGCACACGGAAGAAGAGTTTGGCAATATTATTCTGAAAACGGCGCAAGACGGCTCGCTGGTACGTCTGCGCGATGTGGCGCGGATTGAAATGGGTTCTGGCAGCTATGCGCTGCGTTCTCAGCTCAACAATAAAGACGCGGTCGGGATTGGTATCTTCCAGTCCCCGGGCGCGAACGCCATCGATTTGTCTAACGCCGTTCGGGCGAAAATGGACGAACTGGCTACGCGTTTCCCGGAAGATATGAAATGGGCGGCGCCGTACGATCCGACGGTTTTCGTTCGCGACTCCATTCACGCGGTCGTGCAAACCCTGCTGGAAGCTGTGGCGCTGGTTGTACTGGTGGTAATTCTGTTCCTGCAGACCTGGCGCGCGTCGATTATTCCGCTGATCGCGGTGCCGGTATCGATCGTGGGAACGTTCAGCATTCTCTACCTGCTTGGCTTTTCGCTCAATACCCTGAGTTTGTTCGGGCTGGTACTGGCTATCGGTATCGTCGTGGATGACGCCATCGTGGTGGTGGAAAACGTTGAGCGAAATATCGAAGAGGGGCTTTCTCCGCTTCAGGCGGCGCATCAGGCGATGCGTGAAGTGTCCGGACCGATTATCGCGATTGCGCTGGTGCTGTGCGCGGTGTTTGTCCCGATGGCATTTCTCTCTGGGGTAACCGGCCAGTTCTACAAACAGTTTGCGGTGACGATCGCGATTTCGACGGTGATCTCCGCCATCAACTCGCTGACTCTCTCGCCGGCACTGGCGGCACTGCTGTTAAAACCGCACGGTGCACCAAAAGACTTCCCGACCCGGATTATCGATCGTCTGTTCGGATGGCTGTTCCGTCCGTTTAACCGCTTTTTCCAGCGTAGCTCGAACGGTTATCAGGGGCTGGTTGGCAAAACGCTCGGACGACGCGGCGCGGTGTTTGTCGTTTATGTGCTGCTGCTCTGTGCGGCGGGCGTCATGTTTAAAGCGGTACCGGGCGGGTTTATACCAACCCAGGATAAGCTGTATTTAATTGGCGGCGTGAAAATGCCGGAAGGCTCTTCGCTGGCCCGCACCGATGCGGTGATCCGCAAAATGAGCGAAATCGGGATGAGTACCGAAGGCGTGGATTATGCGGTCGCGTTTCCTGGGCTGAATGCTCTGCAGTTCACCAATACGCCGAATACCGGGACGGTCTTCTTTGGCCTGAAACCGTTCGATCAGCGTAAACACTCTGCGGCTGAAATTAACGCTGAGATCAATGCAAAAATCGCGCAAATCCAGCAGGGATTTGGCTTCTCCATTTTGCCGCCGCCGATTTTAGGGCTGGGGCAGGGGTCGGGCTATTCGCTGTACATCCAGGATCGCGGTGGTTTGGGTTATGGCGCATTGCAGAATGCGGTGAACACGATGTCTGGTGCGATTATGCAGACGCCGGGGATGCATTTCCCTATCTCAACCTACCAGGCTAACGTTCCGCAGTTGGATGTGCAGGTCGATCGTGATAAGGCGAAAGCGCAGGGCGTGTCGCTGACCGACCTTTTCGGTACGCTGCAAACCTATCTGGGATCGTCTTATGTGAACGATTTTAACCAGTTTGGGCGTACCTGGCGCGTGATGGCACAGGCCGACGGGCCGTTCCGTGACAGCGTGGAAGATATTGCTAATTTGCGCACCCGCAATAATCAGGGCGAAATGGTGCCGATCGGCAGTATGGTGAATATCAGCACCACCTACGGGCCGGACCCGGTAATTCGCTACAACGGTTATCCGGCGGCGGATCTGATTGGCGATGCCGATCCGCGCATTCTCTCTTCCGCGCAGGCGATGGCGCAACTGGACGGGATGTCTAAGCAAATTCTGCCGAACGGGATGAATATTGAATGGACGGATCTGAGCTTCCAGCAGGCCACGCAAGGCAATACGGCGCTGATCGTCTTCCCGGTCGCGGTGCTGCTGGCCTTCCTGGTGCTGGCCGCGCTATATGAGAGCTGGACGCTGCCGCTGGCGGTGATCCTGATTGTCCCAATGACGATGCTGTCCGCACTGTTTGGCGTCTGGCTGACCGGTGGCGATAACAACGTGTTCGTGCAGGTGGGGCTGGTCGTACTCATGGGGCTGGCATGTAAAAACGCGATTCTGATTGTTGAGTTTGCTCGCGAGCTGGAGATCCAGGGCAAAGGGATCATGGAAGCGGCGCTGGAAGCTTGCCGCCTGCGTTTACGCCCGATTGTGATGACCTCCATCGCCTTTATTGCCGGGACAATTCCGCTGATCCTCGGCCACGGCGCGGGTGCAGAAGTGCGCGGCGTCACCGGGATCACGGTCTTCTCCGGGATGCTGGGCGTGACGCTGTTTGGTCTGTTCCTGACGCCGGTGTTTTACGTTGCGCTGCGTAAATTCGTTACGCGCGACAAACCGGTCAAAGACGTTTTACCTGCGTAAGTTTTGCAGGGCACAAAAAAACCGCCTTCTCGTTAAGGCGGTTTTTTTTCGTGTCTGAAAGGTCATGACTACGCTTTTTTATGCAAATTATCCATTTCAGGCACCGGATCGCATCCGCTGGTATCCGCTTTTTTGACCTTTTCCAGCGCGCTTGCCACGGTATGCTGAGCCAAAACCGCTAGCGACGCCTGTTCTGCTTCATCGGCGATAGTTTTGAAGTACCAGCACGCGTTGGCGCTGACGACGCAGCGAGCCGGTACGTCAGGACGCGACGCCCACAGCTTTTTATCTTCTATAACAGAAACATAGATATCGCGCAGGGTGATAGTTTCCGCCGGGCGACCAAGATGAATAGACCCGTTGCGGCCAAGGGTTGAGACGATAATGCCGTCACGCGTGAGCGGAACCATTAACTTGCGGATAAAGCTCGGGTTTGCTTCCAGTCCGTAGGCCAGAATCGCACTCGTCGAACGTTCACCCGATTGCTCCGCCATCGCTACGCTGAGAACCATCTGCAAAGCTGTCGGGAAGCGGTAATCTAACATTTCATTGTCCTGGGTTGCGGTGAATCTTGTTCTTTTTGGCACCGCAGAGGTGAATAATCAGTAAGTAACAATATAACAAATACGGTAATTTTTTTGTAGCAGACAATGCTTGACCTGGCCCGTAAAACGGTTTTTTGCCGCACGCGGGAGGGAATAAAGTATCAATCCACGCACGTTTTGTTGAACTCAACTTCAACGTACAAATCCCTGACACGCGGGGTAATCACGACGTCGAATTCATCGGATATTTTGCATCTAAAAATGACTCTTTTTTAAGCAAGTAACACATCTTCAGTTGCCTTGGGCTGAAACGAAAACAGTGCCCAACCGGATAAGTATTACAATTCGATAAATTTTTAAATTTATCAATTAAAACATGTAGATAATCCAGTTCGAGAAGAAAGTAATTAGCGGAACTCCTGGAAAGAGATCCAAACCATTCCTTGCATCGGGGTGCACTAATCTACGGGATGCGGTTCAACCAACCTCAGTCCCCATTGCAGTCCATTTTTGAACTCATAATGTATTGAGTAAAACCCAGAAAAATAGATAATTTTGTCATCGAGAAACATATCGATATTCACTTTTGTTAATTCATCATTTTTTATCGAGTTAATTTTAATATGAAAAAATCTTCTTTCGTTCGTGCCGCTTTGCTCTCAACTGCTGCACTTTGCTTTCATGCATATGCTGCTGATGGTGCAGTACATTTTACAGGGACCATTGTAGACAGCACGTGTACCGTTACTAACACCGTGGGTAGCCCGTTAGAAGTAAATCTTGGCAAAGTATCAAAAACAATTTTTACAGGTGCCGGAGCCACATCCAACAAAGTAAAATTCTCGATTGCACTCACTGACTGTAACGGTGTTGCAGTCCCAAAAGCCAACGTGACTTTTGAAGCAACGCCAGCTTCAGGTGATAACACAGTTATTGCGTTGGATGATGAATCAGGGGTTGCGACGGGTGTGGGTGTAAAACTTTACGACAAATCAGGTGCCGATCTGCCGCTGAACACAGCGTCTACCGATTATGACCTGGTGGCGGGTGACAATAATCTCGACTTCTTTGCATCTTATGTCGCAACGTCAACAACAGTGACGTCTGGTGCAGCAAGTGCAACGGCTAATTTCAATATCTTTTATCCATAATCTAGTCTCTGGAATTTCAATATCGTTTATCCATGATCTAGTCTCTGGAATTTCAATATCGTTTATCGATAATCAAGTCTCTAGGCGGGGCGCTTTGCCCTGTCTATTTCTCGGAGTTTTAAGATGAACAAATTTGCACTTCTTTTTTGCAGTGTTCTTACGTGTGCCAGCACTATGGCACACGCTGGTGTATCCATTGGAGGGACACGTGTCATTTATAATGAAGGTAAAAAGGAAGTTGCCTTAAATGTTACAAACTCAGGTGAAGAGTCATATTTAATTCAATCATGGGTTGAGGATCCTACGTCGGCTGTCAAGAAAGCGCCATTTATTATTACACCGCCACTTTTTCGTCTGGACGGTAATCAAGATAATATTTTACGCATTGTCAGAACCGGCGGTCAATTACCTGCAGATACAGAAAAACTTTATTGGCTCAGCATCAAGACCATTCCTTATGCTGCAAAAAAAGATAATACATTGCAGCTGGCTATAAAAACAAAAATCAAGTTGATTTTCCGACCTGACTCATTGAGCGAACATACGCCAGAAGATGTCACTGAGAAATTAACGTGGGCTATTCATGGCAATCAATTGACTGTCAATAACCCAACAAACTATTACATGAATTTTAATTTCATTTTGATAAACGGAATTAAAGTTGAAAATCCAACTTACGCATCTCCTCATGCATCGCAAACTTATTCGCTCCCGCGTGGTTCATCTGCAGGAAGAATTGAATGGGCTCTTATTTCTGATTTTGGCGGCGCAGGGAAGACGCATTCAAGCAAGGTTTAAACAATGACGCCGAAGTCTTTTTATTTTCGTGTTAATTATCTTACTGCGATCATTATTTCACTTTTACCCGTGTATTCACATGCTGATGAAATGGCTTTTAATCCAGCATTACTAGAGGTGGGAACACCACAAGGTGAAAAAGGGGCTGTTGACCTTCACGCGTTTGAAAACGGTGGCCAGCCTCCAGGAAAATATCAGGTTCAGATCCTGGTAAACGATGATGAAGTTGAAACTCGCGATGTTGAGTTCTACGAAGGACAAGACCGGAAGGGGCAGGCTGCTCTCCAGCCTTGTCTTGACGTCGAGTGGCTTAAAGGAATCGGAGTCAAGGTTGATAGTTATCCAGGTTTAAAAGGGGAAAATGGTTGTGCAAACCTTTCAGCCATCCCCGATGCGTTTGCAGAATTTCTTTTTTCGCGCCAACAGCTACGTATCAGTATTCCGCAAAAAGCCATCACTTCCGCAGGAAGTAACGCTGTAGCGGAAAGTTCATGGGATGAGGGTGTCCCGGCATTACTATTGAACTACAGTGCATCAGGCAGCAAAACCGATGCGAGAGTAAATGGTACAGACAATACCCGCTCTCAATATATTAACCTGAGACCAGGCTTGAACGTGGGACCATGGCGTTTCCGCAATTACACGACCTGGCAGAGCGACAATAGCACCGCCGAAAATAAGTGGGATTCCGTCTACAACTATATCCAGCGTGATATTCGAGCGCTAAAAAGTGAACTGACATTGGGCGACAGCAGTAGTCCCTCTGATGTGTTTGACAGCATGCCTTTTCGCGGCGCTCAATTGGCATCAGATGATGAAATGTTGCCAGATAACATGAAAGGTTATGCACCGGTGGTACGTGGAATCGCACATTCAAGCGCCGAAGTCACAATTCGTCAGAACGGGTACACGATTTATCAGACTAATGTGTCACCAGGTGCGTTTGAAATCACAGATATGTATCCAACGGGTGGAAGCGGTGATTTATATGTCACCGTCACCGAGTCCGACGGCAGCGAACAGCAATTTGTTGTCCCCTATGCATCGTTGCCTGTACTGCAGCGTGAAGGTCACCTTAGATACGCGTTTACTGTCGGTCGCTATAGGGCGTATGACAGCCAAACTGATGACACCCCTCTTGGGATAGGGAGCGCAATTTACGGTTTACCTCATGGGTTTACCGTCTATGGTGGTGCTGAATATGCGGCAGAGCGTTATCAGGCAATGGCGATGGGATTAGGTAAAAACTTTGGCACCCTGGGTGCGGTTTCAGGGGATGTGACGACAGCAAAAGCCTCGCTGAATAGCGGCATAATCTCTCAGGGGCAATCCTGGCGGGTTCGCTATAGTAAAGATTTTGTGGATACAGGAACGAACTTTGCTATTGCCGGTTACCGCTATTCTACCAGCGGCTACTACAGCATGCAGGAAGCACTGGATACCTATAATGGCACTCAAGATGAATTCACGACAGAAAGACGCCGCAACCGTAGTGAACTCACGCTAAACCAAAGCCTGGGCAGTACGTTGGGCTCGCTCAGTGTCAATCTGGTCAGTGAAGATTATTGGGGCAGTGGACGGCGCAATAACTCGGTAAACCTGGGGTATAACAATAGCTATAACGGGATCAGTTACGGTATCAACTATTCGCGCAATCGCACCGAGTACGGTGATAACACAGAGAATGAAAATACGATCTCACTGAATCTCAACGTACCGCTGGAGCGCTGGCTGCCTGGTGCCTATGCCAATTATAATATGAATAACAGTAAGACCAGCACAACCCAAAACCTGGGGCTCAGTGCCAATAATCTGGATGGGCGCTTGAACTGGTCGGTGATGGAAGGGCGCGACAGTGCTGACACGGGTGTCTCGACGGATCTCAATGCCGATTATAAAGGCAGCCATGGAGAGTTGAGTGGTGGATTCAGCCGTGACAACCAGAGCCAGCGTATAAATTATCAACTGTCGGGTGGAATTGTGGCACATCAACATGGCGTCACGTTTGGCCAGCCGCTGGGTGAAACGATCGCATTAGTGGAAGTGCCTGGTGCCGCGGGTGTGAATGTATCAGGTGAGACGGGGATCAAAACAGACTCACGAGGATATGCGGTCGTACCGTTTGTGAGTCCATATCGTCGAAATAAAGTCAGTTTGTCACCTGATTCATTGCCGGACGATGTCGATATTACACAGTTTAGCCAGAATGCAGTGCCAACACGTGGTGCCGTTGTACGGGTTAAATATAACGCAAATATCGGTAGCCGCGTATTGATGACGCTAAAACATCCTGATGGTTCTGTATTGCCTTTTGGTGCAATCGTCAGCGGTAATAAACATGACGGTGGTTTTATTGTCGGCGAAGACGGACTGGTCTATTTGACCGGCCTCGATGAGTCAGGTGATCTGAAAGTTACCTGGGGCGCAGAGAACACTTGCCATGCGAAATATCATTTAGCCCCTGCATCATCAATATCGAGCGTGAGAGAAGCCAATGCAGTATGTCAATAAAAAACAAACCATCGGCAATATTATTTTTTTAATTTATATAATATTGTTCTGCAATTCATTTTGCGCAGCAACAAATATCAATATTACCGGGGATATTGCTTCCTCTCCCTGCACCGTCAGCGATGAGACACGCTCACTCACGGTAGATTTAGGAAAGATGAGCCGGGAAGAAATAAATCGAGCGGGTGGGGGCGGCTGGACGCCGTTTAAACTAACGCTGAGCCATTGCCCTGTGAGTATGAGTAACGTTATCGTCACCTTTTCGGGAGACTCTGAGGCAGGTGATAACAAGCACTTCAGGAATGATGGTGATGCCAGCGGTGTAGCACTTGAGATCGCTGATGCAACACACAATGTGGTTTACGGGAATGCTGATTCAGCAACGACTGCAATCGATGCATCACAAAACGCACAGTTTTCCCTCTCCGCACGCGCAATTTCCCCGCAAAAAAATGCGACGGCGGGGTCATTCAATAGCGTGGTGTTAATTACTTTTAATTACGAATGAGTTAAGTATATGTCTATTAGATTATTTCAATGCTTGTTACTTTCTGTGATATTTCAATTTTTAATTCCAAGTGTGCAAGCATCTTGTCTGGACGTAGAACAGGCAGCCAACGTAAATTTTAATAATACCACTCCGATCGTAGTACCTCAAGGTACTCCAATCGGTACCGTTATATATACGACTCAAGTTCACGCTGAATATGTGGCAACTCATACTTGCACCAGCTATGACAAAGAAAATGACATGTTACAAGGTAGTGATACAGGGCTTGACGACGAAAATTGGTCACCGGTGTTCAGTACCAATATAAAAGGCATTGGTTACACATTTTATGTTCCAGGGGCGGGGTACTTTGATAATAGGAGATGGGGTCCAATGGCATCAAAACAATACTTTGCTTCTGGGTCGGATAATTACACCCTCAGTTTTATTGTTACGAGTACGGATATTGGAGTAGGAACGATAAAATCAGGTCTTTATGCTTACCGAAAAATCGCCGCAGACTACAGCAGCGCACTTCAAACCTTGGCGAATATTTATGTAAATGGCGGGAATATCGTTTCTGCTTGTGCCGTGAAAGGTAGTAACATTGCAGTTGATATGGGTACTGTCAACGATTCTGAATTCACTGGCCCGGGAAGCAATTCAGCAGAGGTAATATTCAAACTGAAGGTAAATTGTCCTGCCGATTCGAATGTCTTTGCGACAATAGAAGGAACTACTGATGCGGACATGACCGATGGCAGCGTCTTGGCGCTAACGCCTGGTGAGGGCAATGCGACGGGTATCGGTGCACAAATCTTGTACAGCAGCACGCCATTAAAACTGAATGAAAAACTTTATCTGAAAAAGGGTATCGGTAGTGAAGAAACAATGAAATTTTCCGCTCGCTACATTCAGACAAAACCGTCGATCACACCAGGTCATGCGAATGCAACCGGGACGCTGACGATAACGTATGAATGATGTTTGGCAGTCTCTTTCCGTCGGTTTGCGTCCATATCGGTGAGTGGACTAAGCAACACCCAGGTGGCGATATCGCTCAAGTGAGCAGCAATCATGATGATCGTTTCCACCTGGGTGTGGGCAGTTATGCAAATCAGCTCAGCACAGAATAGGTGATTGGAAGCATGGATTGCAGGGATCGGGGAAGTGTATGCTTGATAGTGAGCCAAGAGCATTTACGAAGTTAGAGTTTTAGTTTTTCAGATTTCATTTAACTATTCTGGGTTTGAGGAATATACATAATTAATCTCAGTACCAGCAACTACATAACAAACTGTTTTAAATAGACATTTATCAAAGTCTAATTCAAATTCACAGTTATGAACTCAAATTTAGTTCATGACTGTGTTAAATGCTGTCCAAAAAACACTCGATGTTACGTCTGTTAGTTCATGAACTGATCGTTCTAATATTGTGATGTACGTCAGGTTTTCGTGTTCAGTAATATTACCTTTTACTCGATGATTGATTGTTTAGCACCTCTCCGACAACCGGAGCAGCGGTAAATGCGTTTGGCCAGCCAGCATAGAAGGCGGCCTAGGTAACGATCTCACCAGCTTCCTCAATGGAAAGTCCATTATCCATTGCTCTATTGAGGTGAAAGCCAATCTGCGCGCTCTGTCCGGATGCGATTAACGCGCTGACCGTAATCAGGTTTCTGTCGCGGGGTTTCAGCGCGGGTCTTTGCCAGAGATCCAGGAACAGTTGATTTGCAGTGAATTCAACCAAGCCTGGAGATATTGGGCCAACATTTTTTTCCACTTTCTCTGAACGCTGCTTTTCTGCTTCCTGATTGAGAGGAAGCAGGACCGGAGAAGCTTCAGGAAGTGCATCTGCCGTGACTCCACGAGATTCACATACTGCTTTGGTCACGCTGACGGCTGACATTGCATTTGGCCAACCTGAGTAGAACGCCAGATGGGTAATGATTTCTGATAATTCCGCTGGCGTCACGCCGCTATCGAGAGCGACGTCGATATAGTGCTTAAGCTCGGCAGGCTGGTTGCGGGCAATCAGCATGGCGACTGTCACCACACTACGATCCTTGGGCGAGAGGGCGTCGCGTGTCCACAGATCTTCAGTAATAGGGGTCCGCTTGGAAAACGGAAAATATCCTACGCCATGGCTATTTTTCAACCAAGCGTGGCTAGCAGACAGATTTGAGCGAAAAGTTGACGTTATGTTGAAATAATCGTCATGGAATCTGAAGAAAACTAGAAAGGAATTAGATTGGATTAACCGTAGTTTGTCCCTCTTTTTTAAAATAAATGCATTGAAGTATAACAAATTCAATGTATTATATTTCAACCTGGCATTTCTAACGAATATTGAACCAGCCAGTAGTTTCCTCAATGACACGCCATAATTTACCTGGTATGGCTAGTTGCTCTGCATCAGAGGCCGCAATATCGAGAGCAATTTTGCCTTCAGCTTTATCCTCTATGAACTTCACCCAGTCTGGGTTCATAACCAAACCCTGACCGACTGCCGTCAAAGATACGCCTGCTTTAACAACATCCTCTGCCTGTTCTGGCGTTCGGATCTGCCCGGCAACAATCAGGGGTATACGTCCAGCAAGATGATCGCGAACGATTTCGATGACTTTGGGGCCAGTCGGTGAATCAACAGGCCTGGCTTCAAGTGCATTGCCGAGGGATACGTGAAGATAATTAATTCCTTCATCGACCAGGCGATCAACCAGCTGGAGAGACTCATCAAGGCGCAGCCCATCGTCGTAATGCTCATCCACTGAAATTCGGTATCCCATTATGAACGGATGCGTCGCATACTCAGCAATAGTGTTACGCACATTCTCGACGACGCTGAGTGGGAAACGCATACGATTCTCAAGTGACCCGCCCCATTGATCTGCTCTGCGATTAGAATGCGGTGATAAAAAATTCTGTAATAAAAAACCATGTGCGCCATGTAACTCAACACCATCAAAACCGGCTTCTATTGCACGTCGAGTTGCTTCACTGAAAGCATGAATAACGGCTTCGACTTCATCACCGGTAAGTTCACGGGGGATGACGGAAGGGGCAAAAGGTCCAGCATCGCCGGGAACGGCGCTGGCGGCGACGATATCCGAAACCAGTTCAGGGCTGGTTTTAACGCCTGCATGAAAAATTTGTAAGATTGCCGGCGCTCCACCGCTTTTTGCTGCCGTTGCAAGTCGCTTTAAGCCGGGAATAAATTTGTCGTCCCAGGCAGCAAATTCTCCCGTAAATCCGATGCCATTTTCCAGAACATGCGTACAGCCGGTAATCACCAGCCCAATATCCTGAACACGTCGACGATAATAAGCTTCTTCCTCTTGCGATACTGTGCCGTCATCATTACCCGCCCAGGTCGTCATGGGTGCCATAACAATACGGTTGCGCAGAGTCACATCTTTACCGAGTGAAAATTTTTCAAGAAGTGGATTATTCATGGAGAGTTATACCTGAATGAGATTCTTTTTGAAGAAAGGAGCCAGCTTACTAGCGGCAACCGTTGCACCCTGACCATCATAGAGATCCATGTGCGTCGCACCCGGGATGATATCCAGCGTTTTTTGAACAGACGCAGCAGTTTTGTGTAATTCCTGACTGTGCCAGAGTGAGCCCGCTTTACTACCGGCTACAATCAGAAGAGGCTGTGTTAAATAGACATCTGCCCCTTCAAATCCGGTGAAAGACGCCAGCGTACTGATACTTGTCATCAGCATTTGATTAGTGGAAGTTGGGTATTTTCCTCGTTCAGTCAGATAGTAGTCCGCCGCTTCCTGAAGATCTTGTGGGGCACTGGTATCTCCCAATTTTGGGACATAATTGACATAAACTGGTGCGCCACCTGCCGCTTCGACTGAGCGCTGTTTTGCCACCGCTTCAAGGGTAGGAATGAGCTCAGATTCAGGTTTTGTACCCTCCCAGCCTTTACGGGTTGCAGCGCCAACATCTACGGCGCTGACTGTTGCCAGCGCTTTGATTCTGCGTTCAGTCATCGACGCTTTGACCGTGATACCACTGCCTGCACAAACGCCTAATGCGCCAATTCGATTATTATCGACATAAGGGAGAGTCGTCAGGTAATCGACTGCGCTATAGAAATCGACGACTCGTTTCATGGGGTCATCAACAAAGCGCGGTAAACCGCCACTGGCCCCCTGATGGGAGGCATCAAACGCCAGGGTCACAAATCCTTCTTTAGCCAGTTTGAGGGCATAAAGGCCTGCCGTCTGCTCCTTAACTCCTCCACCGGGGTGGACAACGACAATTGCAGCGTATTGACGATTTTCACTGAAATCCGGGGGAACGTAGACGTTTCCGGACATCATTATCTCATTGTTCCGGAACAAGACACTGCTGACTGTGATGCCATCTACGTGTGTAGTGGCACCAGATGTACGAGGTGTAGGTGAGAGCAGGGCTGAAGCATGACCCGCCATCAGTAATCCTGCTGAGGCCACTGAACTCGTCAGGATAAAATTTCGGCGGCTTAACCCACCTGTTTTTTTACTCATCGCAAGACTCCTTCATTTGAATGCTCACGGCCCTGACCGCTGAAAGAACATAAATTGTTTCAGCGGCCATCTTAATCTCTTTAGCATTCAGAAATTAGATGCTTAATTTCGCATGGGCTTAGAAGGAGATTTTCTTAATGTGGTTATGAGAAACTACGTTCACTGGATTTAGCTCAGAGGCTACGGTAACGGAGCGCTTCGAGCACAAGTGCGAATGCCGGAGAATGTTGCAGGCGGCTGGGGTAATAAAGATGATAGGGGGGACGTGGTGGACACCAGTCTGCCAGCACCTGGACTAACATCCCGTTTTCAAGGTAAGACTCCACGGTATCCTGAGGCAGATAAGCAAGTCCCAGTCCATCAAGGGCAGCCTGCCTCATCATATTTAGGGTGCTGAAAGTTGCTCGCCCATCAATACGAACCTTAATTTCAGTCCCATCTTTCTGAAACTCCCAGGTGTAGAATCCCCCATGAGTGGGCAAGCGTAATCTGATACAGCTATGGTCGTTTAAATCACGCGGCGTTCCCGGATATGTCTTTCCCATGAAATAAGAGGGCGCGCCGACCACAGCAAAACGGAAGTCCCTGGCAAGAGGCAGGGAAATCATATCCATATCGACCTGTTCGCCCAGCCGAACTCCGGCATCATAACGCTCAGCGACAATGTCCTTGAGTCCGTAGTCACTGATAATTTCAATGTTGATATCGGGATATTCGAGCATCACAGGGGCGAGTTTAGGCCAGAGTATGGAATCGGCGGCGTGTTCAACGGCAGTAATGCGCACAGTACCGGCTGGTTTCTCTCTCAATCCACTGAGTGCGGCGATCTCACTGTCAATTTCGTCAAAGTGTGGTCCTATACGGGAAAGTAGCCGCTCGCCAGCTTCAGTCACAGAAACGCTTCGCGTGGTACGGGTAAGAAGACGAAGGCCAAGATCTGCTTCAAGGGTCCTTACGGTGTAGCTCAACGCCGACTGTGAGACACCTAACTGAGCGGCCGCTTTCGTGAAGCTTTTTGCCCGGGCCACCGCGATGAAAGCTTGATAATCGTTCACATTTTTACGGCGCATTTATTAACCCAGTTTCTGAGTGAAGTAATATCCCAGCCTTTATAAAATAATTCTGGCTGGGGTGATTGATCTCTAGGTAACTTTGAAACACCCCTATCCCCAGATAATTAGTATCTCGCGGTCGCGTCTTAGCCAGACTAATGGGCGGAGGCAGTTAACATACTTTTAAAAATAGTAGGTTATTATACTACCCAGCCTTTACCCGGAGTATGGTTTGCCGGGTGGTATTAAATTCTCGAGAAATGGCGCTGACACTGATCCCGGCATTGAGACGTTCTGTAACTGTTTTTTTTTGTTCATCGCTCAGGACTGGGGGGCGGCCAAAACGCTTACCTGAAGCCCTGGCACGGGAAATACCGGCGTGAGTACGCTCCAGTAGCAGGTCTCGTTCAAATTCAGCAACAGCGGAAATAACCTGCATGGTCATTTTTCCGGCCGGACTGGTAAGGTCAACGCCGCCCAGAGCCAGGCAATGAACCCGAATATCAGACACTGCCAGTTGTTCGACGGTTTTTCTAATATCCATCGCATTACGACCAAGCCGATCAAGTTTGGTGACAATCAACACATCACCATTTTCCATACGGTCGAGCAATCTGATAAATCCCGGTCTTTCACTGGCCGCGATCGACCCACTGATATGTTCCTCTATTATTCTCTGGGGTCTGACAGCAAAACCCGCCGCTTCAATTTCACGACGCTGGTTTTCTGTGGTCTGCTCCAAAGTGGAGACCCGGCAGTAAGCAAAAACTCGTGACATAGGAAACTTTCCGTACGAAATGGATGTCCGAATTATAGCGTTTGTACGAAATAGATTTCACCTACTTTCGGACACATTCACGGGATAGTGTACGAAACCGACCGGTTTCGGTCAGTGTGAAGTGATAACAAAAATAAATTATATGCAGAGGAAGCATCTATGCCACGGAGACAAATACTTAGCAGTGAAGAAAAAGAACGCTTGTTGGTTGTGCCGGACGATGACGTTCTTCTGACGCGCATGTGCTTTTTGAGTGAACATGACATGGCTCTTATTAATAAACACCGCAGACCCGCAAACCGCCTGGGCTTTGCTGTTTTACTCTGCTATTTACGAGGGCCAGGGTTTCCTCCTGACAAAAATATCGCCCCTTACGACGAAGTTGTTTCCCGGCTGGCGGCTCATTTGAAACTTCAGCCTGATTTGTGGGCCGAGTATGCATCAAGAGAAGTCACCCGCTGGGAGCATCTGGCTGAACTCTACCGCTACCTGGAATTATCCCCCTTCAACCGGGCGTTACAAAAAACCTGTATTCGCCACCTTTATCCCCACGCCATGCGGACAGACAGAGGATTTTTGCTTGCGGAGGAAATGCTCTCCTGGCTCCACCTTAATAAGGTGATTTTCCCTTCTATTGAAGTTATCGAGCGAACCCTGGCCGAAGCAACAACGCTCGCAGACAGAGCGGTATTTTCTGCGCTGACCTCGCAGCTTGAACCGGGACATAAAGCGGCACTGGACCGTCTGCTGGTATCTGAGGATGAGCAACCTTCACGGCTGGCCTGGCTGCTCCAGCCTCCGGGAAAAATTAATGGTAAGAATGTCCTGCAACATATCGACCGGTTAAATGCGATAGAGTCGCTGGCACTGCCAGACGGTATTGCGCTTTCCGTTGGCTCCTGAAACTCGCACGCGAAGGCAGAAAAATGAGTAGCCGGGACCTGGCGAAATTTAAGGATGTTCGCCGTTATGCCTCGCTGGTTTGTGTTATATCGGAAGCCAGGGCCACCCTGACTGACGAAGTTATTGACCTGCACGAGCGTATTTTGGGCAGTCTGTTCAGCAGGGCAAAACGCACGCAGGCCGAACGACTCCAGCAAACGGGAAAGCTGATTCAGAGTAAGCTGAAGCAATACGTTACCGTCGGGCAGGCATTGCTTAACGCCAAAGAGTCGGGAGAAGATCCCTGGGCTGCAATAGAAGACGTCCTTCCCTGGCAGGAATTCATCAACAGCGTGGAAGAGACGCGGTTCCTGTCACGTAAGGACAACTTCGACCCGTTGCATCTGATCACAGAAAAATACAGTACGCTGCGTAAATACGCCCCCCGGATGCTGGCCGCGTTGCATTTCATTCCTGCACCCGCCGCAATGCTACTCAGTGACGCGCTGGATACCGTCAGAGAGATGTATCGAAAGCAACTCCGAAAAGTACCGCCTTCTGCGCCAACCGGGTTCATCCCGGAAAGCTGGAGAAAAGTGGTGATCACGCCCTCCGGCATTGATCGAAAATATTACGAGTTTTGCGTGCTGAATGAGCTGAAGGGAGCCTTACGTTCTGGTGACATCTGGATAAAGGGATCTCGCCGCTACAGGAATTTCGATGATTATCTGATCCCATCTGGAGATTTTGAAAAATCACTCCTGAATAACCAGCTATCCCTTGCTATTCCGACCGACTACAATGAATACATCGAGAGCCGTCTGGCGCTTCTGGCATCGCGCCTGGAGGAAGTGAATGCGATGGCGCTGGCCGGTGATTTGCCCGATGTTGATATATCGGATAAAGGCGTGAAAATTACCCCGCTGGACGACAGTGTCCCTTCAGCCGTATCCCCGTTTGCCGATCTGGTTTATGGCATGCTGCCTCACCCTAAAATTACTGAAATGCTGGATGAAGTGGACGGCTGGACTGGTTTTACCCGTCATTTCACACATCTCAAAAACCATCACGTCAGACCTAAAGACAGAAAGTTGTTACTGACCACCATCCTGGCAGATGGCATCAATCTTGGGCTGACAAAAATGGCCGAATCCTGTCCGGGAACGACAAAATCGTCACTTGAGGGCATTCAGGCCTGGTACATCAGGGATGAACCTATTCAGCGGCGCTGGCCGAACTGGTCAATGCCCAGAAAAAACGGCCTCTGGCGGCATTCTGGGGCGATGGAACAACCTCCTCGTCTGATGGGCAAAATTTTCGGGTGGGCAGTCACGGGCGTTATGCGGGTCAGGTCAATCTGAAATACGGTCAGGAGCCAGGCGTGCAGATGCAGATTTACACGCATATTTCGGACCAGTACAGCCCGTTTTATACCAAAGTCATCAGCCGCGTGCGTGACTCTACTCACGTACTTGACGGTTTGCTGTATCACGAAAGCGAGCTGGAAATCACAGAGCATTACACCGACACAGCAGGTTTCACTGAGCATGTTTTCGCTCTGATGCATCTGCTCGGATTCGCTTTTGCGCCAAGGATTCGGGATCTTCATGACAAGCGGCTGTTTCTTCATGGAAAAGCCGATTTGTATCCGGGGCTTCAGTCACTCATCTCTACAACCAGTTTGAATCTAAAGGACATTGAAACCCACTGGAATGAGGTGCTGCGTCTGGCGAGTTCTATAAAGCAGGGAACGGTAACAGCATCACTGATGATGAAAAAGCTGGCCAGTTGTCCCAAACAAAATGGTCTGGCAAAAGCGCTGAGGGAAATTGGTCGCATCGAGAGGTCATTATTTATGCTGGACTGGTTAACGGAGGAAGAACGGTTCATAAATGCCTGCTTTAGAAAGGATACTGCGTTCAATAATAGCGACCCGGCAGCAATTAATAACCATCGTAGGCTGGATAAGCGTTATGAGTCGCGCTCATGAATGTAGCTTTTTATCGCCTGTCGCTCATCAAAGTAGCTTTCATTGTTCCAGAATTAAGAATACTGAATACATGATAAATCCACATACAAACACAATCAGTACCTCTAGTATTGTCCTCAGCGATTTGAAATGAGGAAGGGGAACAATGACAAACGTATTGATTCTGGGTGCAGCGGGCTCTCTTGCCCGGGTGGCTACCCGCTACTTACTGGATAACAGTCAGGCCCAGTTAACGCTGTATTTACGTAACACTGCACGCCTGCAAAACCCGGATACAGCCAGGGTGACTCTGATTGAAGGGGATGTACTGGATTATGAACAACTCAGACTCGCAATGAACGGTAAAGATATTGTGTACGCCAATTTATCCGGGAATATGAAGGAACAGGCCGAGACGATTGTTCGTGCAATGAAATCAACGGGTGTACGTCGTTTGATCTTCATTAGCTCAATGGGAATATATGATGAAGTGCCGGGTGAAAAATACGGCAGTATTTTGGCTCCTTATCGGGAATCAGCAAAAATTATAGAAAATGCAGGACTCGATCATACCATCATCCGGCCTGCGTGGTTTACCAATGGGCATGAAGTTGAATATGGACTAACGCACAGAAATGAACCTTTTCAGGGCAGCAGCGTTTCCCGGTTAAGTATTGCCGATCTGATTAACCGCATGGTGATTGAACCATCACTTTATTTACATGACAGCCTGGGCATCGCCCGCGTTTAATGAGTAAGGAAATTAATATGAAATATCGTCAGTTAGGTCGTAGCGGATTAACCGTATCAGCATTAGGCATGGGGGCAATGAATTTAAGCTTTGGAACCGGTAGCGCCGTTGATGATCGGACCGGGATTAACGTTCTTCATGCTGCTCTCGACAGGGGAATTAACTTTTTTGACACTGCTCAGGCCTATGGCCCCTATACGAATGAAAAGCTTGTGGGTAACGCGTTATCTGCACACCGTGAAAAAGTGATTATTGCGACCAAATTTGGTTTTAAACTGGAAAATGGCGTGACAATGGGCGTTGATAGCCGCCCGGAAAATATCCGTGCTGTTGCTGAAGCATCTCTGAAAAGCCTGAAAACAGATTATATCGATCTCTTTTATCAGCACCGTGTGGATCCGAATGTCCCGATTGAAGATGTCGCGGGAACGCTGGGAGATTTAATTAAGGAAGGTAAGATCCGTCACTATGGTTTATCCGAAGTTGGCGCTGCAACCATTCGTCGGGCACATGCAGTTGCACCGGTTGCCGCCGTGCAAAATCAGTATTCTTTGTGGACCCGTGAGCCTGAAGCAGAAGTATTGCCCGTTTGTGAAGAACTGGGAATCGGGTTTGTGCCATGGGGACCACTGGGGACCGGATTCCTGACGGGAACGATTGATACCTCAACAAAATTCGATAGCGCGACTGATTTACGTGCAAACTTCCCGCGCTTCACTCCAGAGGCAATAAAAGCGAATATGCCGTTAGTCAACATGCTTCGAGAGGTCGCAGCCAGTAAAGGAGCGACACCTGTACAGGTCGCTCTGGCGTGGTTATTGGCACAAAAACAATGGATCGTACCGATTCCTGGGATGGATAAAATTGCCTATATCGACGACAATCTGAAAGCGATTGAGCTTGAATTGAGCTCAGAAGATTTGGCTAATATGGATGCTTTATTAGCAAGTATCAAGATCCAGGGTAATCGCCTGGATGATGGTTTGCTTTCGATGTCAGAATGATATTCACAAAAATTAGTAAGCATGCTCATGTATTTTCTCCCCAGGCCTGCTTTCGCAGGCCATATACTGCCCCCACGCACGACGATTTGCTTTAAGAGAGTCAACGGCAATATCAATTAAAAACGCTCGGTTGCACGATGTGGACAACATCCAGATATGGCTCCCGTGGACTCAGACCCCGGCCGTGTCCGGATATTGCCAGGCCACGTCCAACATAGCGAAACCAGCACTCAGGCTCCATGACATTTTTTATACTTTACTCCCGACCCGCAGGGGCAAGGTTCATTTCTGCCTACCGCCCCGAAAAATCGAGCAATTTCGGATTTGGTCGCCTTGTAAGCGAGTTGGGCGATGTAGTTCAACTGATTTTCAACCTCCTGGCGTTGCTCGCCTGTTAACCCTTCAAAAAAGGGGGCTAACCGACGCATCTCCGCTTCTGCCTGTGCATGTTCGCCTGCAAGTGCCAGTATGACGGCGTACTGGCTTCGGACCTGAACCAGTCGCTGTACCAGACCGGCTTCATTGACGACTGGCAGGACGTATTGCTCCATCACCTCTCTGGCACCGACATAGTCCTTTATTGCGACAAACTCATCAGCTAGATCCTGTCCTACCCGGACCAGAGATTCGGGGGCTGCGGTCATGTTGTAAAATTTCATCGCGTGAATGCGCAGAAACGGTGACACTTTTCCCTGCGCGTCATTAATTCTGGCGAGTAACTCCAGGGCATCGGCCAGATGTTTGATGTGTTCGTGAACATTTTCAGGCTGGTTGATGATTGCCCACAACACATCCGAGTTTTTACCCATGACATCCTGTGGGGTGATACCAAATAACGCGTAGTAGCGATTAACTACGCTCAGACACAGTGTTTCTGCTTGTTTGTATCTTTTCAGTCTCCAGAGCGCGATAGCATGGTTATAGTCAAAAATACGCGCATGCTCCTCATCCGGAAGGCTGGGGCGGGCATCTTCAGCCAGCGTTTGCACTTCACTTATCTATAGTTGAGATACTTAAGGAATCGGCCAACGTTTCTGACGTGGTTACCATAGGTGGACTTGTTGGCTCTGGAGAGTGCTGAATGTAAAAACCCGGTAGAGATTATGTCGGTCTCGTCACTCAGGTGCTGCTTCCCGAGCAGGTAAGTAAAGAAGCCATCAAGCTCCCTGATAAAACAGGAGATATTGTAGCCAGACCGATAGAAATCGTAGTCAAATGTTCGTTTGTGCTTCTTAAAGTAATAGACGTAAAAGAAACGCAGCGAACACAGAATGTTTTCTTGAGTCCCCAGATGTTTCTTGCTCAGTTCACTCATTCCATAAATTGTGGCGAACATGACCGGTAGGGTAGTCACATCATCAACTATGAGATGAGTTCTCTGGTTGCTCCTCGATAAATGTAAGATGGAATATGCCATGAACTAAGCGGATGCCCCGTAATTTTTGCGTTATGAAGTCATCGTAAGTCCACAACTAAACTTTGGCAACTGACTGATTCGTCGTTAAGTTCCTGAAAGAGAGGAACTCATGAACTTAAGAACAAACCCACCATATTTAACATAATATACATTATGCGCACCAATGTGGTGTTAGACAGAATCAGGCGTTTTGTGGGCATCCTTGGCCTGGTTGTTGATAGCCTCTGAAAGCACCTTCTTAACTGCTGATACCATCGCGCTGGCCATCTCATTGTTAGATTTCCCGCCACGACTTCACTGGAAAAAATTCCCAGTGGTTTTGGAACGCTGTATGGATTTTGGCGCCACGCTGGCACGAGGATTAGAGAGCTATGACTTTTACTGGCTCAAAAAACTGATAAGCCGTAAGCGATTTCTCGCTTACGGCGAAAGGATCGGTGACATTGTGTTCTGGCAATCAGGCCGCTTTAACTGCTCTGATTTTTTTACTGCCATCCACGTCTGACACTGTTTTATCTTCTGAAGTTGCGGCATCGATCTCAGGAAGCTTGCTGGTACGCAGAATATGCTGCACAGCGTCTTTCTGCTCAGCGAAATAGAGCCCAAGATTCTCTGCCTGCGTTTCATCCATCTGCATTCCGCTTTGCAACAGCCAGTCTGTAAATGCTTCTGCCATGTCGAGCAGTTTGTCGTGAGCGTCAGCCTCTTTCTTACTGGCAAATGTCATTTTCTCTTCACCTTTTCTTACGACAACATATTTTGTTTCAACAGCCATTATGTACTCCAGTCACTGTGTTTACATACAGTATAAGTGAATTCTTTCGTAACGCTATCGGAAAAATATTGAGATTGGTCGCTATTCGGATGAGTGAAAGAGCGTCAAATGGGTGGTGTTGCTGTTCCCTACTCTACTGATGTCCGCTATAAACTACGGTGCGATGAACAGCAGGATCATCCTGCCGTTTTATACCGCCGCTGGAGCGTTGCATCGAGTTTGCGTTGTAGCGGATCAGGCGTTTCCCCTTCAATCAACTTGCCTATTAAATCAAAGCAATGCCACGCCAGTTGGCGATTATCCTGACGTATTGTGTCAATCGAGATGGCCAGAGAATCGTAAAGATAGTGATCGTCAAAACTTGCCAGTCGCATATCGCTTTGCAACAGATTGTGCTGGCCCATATAGCGCAACACCCCTTCGAGTAATCCACAGGCGGCCGTGAAAACAGCCTTCGGTGGACGACCCAACTGCGCGCACAGCGCGGCAAACATCTCATAGCCGGAACTTGGATGATAGTTTCCGTGAATGATCCATTCCGGGCGCAATGTGACACCAGCCTGAGCTAAGCCCTGTTTAAATCCTTCTAAACGATCTCGGGTGGGCGAAAGCCGCGGCTGCCCACCGAGAAAATAGATCTCATCGGGATGCTGCCGGGCGATGTCGGCGACGAGTTCACGGGTCGGAGTGATGGAGTCGGTAATCACCTGCGGTAATGAGCTGTCATTCATATGTCGGTCAAACAGCACGATTGGCAGCTGTTCGCTGAGCTTTTGGTAGTCGGTATCATTCAACATGCTCGAGGCCACAATCAGGCCATCGACCTGGCGGGAAACCATATTGTTGACCACCACGGTTTCTTGCCCCGGGTTTTCATCCGTACAGGAGATAAGCAACTGGACGCCGGCTTCGCGGCACAGCGTCTCCAGCTCATGAGAAAAATCAGCAAAGCCGTAGTTGGTGATTTCCGGCACCACCAGTCCAATGGTATGGCTACGATTATCCCGCAGCGATCGCGCATGAATACTGGGCTGATAGTGATGCTGCTTTGCAATGGCAAGCACGCGATCTCGGGTTTCTTCCGCGACACGTAATTCTTTGCTGCGACCATTCAAAACCAGACTGGCGGTCGCTTTCGATACGCCCGCCAGTTCCGCTACGTCTTTGATGGTGATGCGTTTTGTTTTTCTCACAACGACTTAGACCCGGCTGCCAAAACCCTTATTCTATCATGCTAGCGCGAAGCGACCAGTAGCGTAATGTGATGGCAGACGCACCTTCGAAGCTTACTTGCGCTGGATTTCCCGGGAAATATCGGCTGCTCATGACGCCCTCGCCTTCATTAATGAAAATTTCGATGCTGGAGCTGTCGCATAAAACGCGCAGAGAGGTGACCTTTCCGTCCCAGTAGCGTGTCAACATTTCATCCTGTTGAAGGCTTTTTCGTTCCAGCCTAATCCCCTGTTCGTCCAGGTTGAGCCACAGCGTGTTGGCGAAATTCACTTTTACCGGTGCGTCCGTTTTAAGCTCGAACTCAAGACGCCCGGCGTCCAGCACGGGGGCTGTGTCTGCGCTTCCCTGCCAGTTTTGTTCTTCCTCGCGCAGCTGTTGCAGTTCCCGAATCGGGGTTTGCCACAGCGTCCCATCGCGGAAATGCAGCTCGCGCGGACACGTCATCTGATGGATCCAGCCGTGTTCGAGGGTTGGCTGTAGCATCTCTTCACCATCCGGGACGCCCATCCAGCCAATCAGGATCCGACGGCCATCTGCCGCTAATGTCGTTTGCGGCGCATAAAATTCAAACCCGGCATCCAGTTCGTGCAGCGCGTCATGGCCAAACTTTGCATCGTCATAGTGAAAATCACCGCTCATCCAGGTGGAGGGATAGGTATTGCGATAGCGATGCGGCTCGCGCGCTAGCCCCTGCGGGCAGCAGATCAATACGTGGGTACCGTCCAACTCGAATAAGTCCGGGCACTCCCACATATAACCGGCATCAACCAGGCCGTTCACCCCGTGGCCTGCGATTTCGCCGCAGGGCTGCCAGCTGTGCAAATCAGCAGACTGATACAGCAGAACTTTGCCGCGCTTTTGTACATCCTGCGCGCCCAGCACCATGTACCATTTGCCCTCGTGCTGCCATACTTTTGGGTCGCGCACATGGCCGGTATAGCCTTCCGGCAGCGGCAAAACTGGACCCAATTTATCGAAACTACCGGCTTCATTTTGCACTGCCAGGCATTGCCATGCGGTACGACTGCCGTCATCAAATTTGACGTTGCCGGTGTAGCACAACGTCAAAACGCCCTGATTATCCACGGCGCTACCGGAGTAGCAGCCGTTACGGTCGTATTCTTCATCCGGCATCAGCGCCATCGGTTCATGCTGCCATTGCACTAAATCAGCAGAACTCCAGTGACCCCAGCATTTATAACGATGATCGCAGCCCAGCGGGTTCCACTGATAAAACAGATGGTAACGTCCGGCAAACCAGATAAAACCGTTGGGGTCGTTCATCAATCCCGTTACCGGCGCGAGATGCCAGTGAGGATAATGAACGTCAGTTAACGCCTGCGGTTGGCCTTTCATGACGGCCTGCAGTACCGCAGGCCAGCGAGAAGGAATCGTCATTATTCAGAGTCCGTTTTGTATTTCAGCAGTAAAGACAGTGCAAAGGCGACGCCAAAGGCAATGACCATACCGATGATGTAGTTCAGCAGCGAGTTCGCCTGCACGATAGCCATGCCTGGAATAGCCGTCAGGCCTACGGCCGTCATATAAACATGTACCGAAACCACCCACGCACCGCCCGCTGCACCACCAATTAATGCGGCAATAAACGGCTTCACAAAGCGAAGGTTAATCCCGAAGATGGCTGCCTCGGTGATCCCCAGCATGGCAGAAAATGCGGACGGTAAGGTAATCGCTTTGATCTTCGCGTCCTTGGTTTTAAACCACACCGCCAGACACGCCCCGCCTTGCGCCACGTTCGCCATCGCCCAAATCGGCAGCAGGAAATTAACGCCAATCGACGGATTGCCAAGCAATCCCGCTTCGATAGCGTGGAAACTGTGGTGGATGCCGGTGATGACAATCACCGAGTACAGACCACCAAATAACAGCCCTGCCAGCCAACCGGCATGTTCAATCAGCGTGCTCAGTACGAACGAGATACCGTCACCCAGTGCGCGCCCCGCCGGACCAATAATCAGCAATGCAATAAAGCCGGAAATAATGACGGTGAAAAACGGCGTGAGGATTAAATCCAATGCGTCCGGGATCACGCGGCGCAGCTGTTTTTCGACATGGCTCATAAACCACACGGCTAACAGCACCGGGAATACCGTGCCCTGATAACCGATCATGGCAATCTCGAGGCCAAAAAAGTCCATGGTATGAAAACCCGACGCCACACCCCAGGCATTGGTCAACGCCGGATGCGTCAGAATACCGCCAAGCGTTGCGCCCAAATACGGGTTACCGCCAAATTCACGGGCAGCGGTAAAACCAATCAGGATCGGTAAAATGATAAACGCCGCCGAACTGCACATGTCCAGCATGATGTAGATCGCGTTATCGGCATTCACCCAACCGTAGGTTTTTACCATCCCCAGCAAGCCCATCAACAGACCCGATGCGACGATAGCAGGAATGATCGGCACGAAAATATTCGACAGCAGACGTGCGATACGCTGGAACGGATTCAGCTTACGCGCCGCGATGTCGGCGGCTTCAGATTTTGTGGATTCGCCTATGCCCGTGGCCTGTATGAAAGCCGCGTAGACTTTATTGACCACGCCGGTGCCAAAAATAATCTGCATTTGCCCCGCGTTGCGAAAACACCCTTTGACCCCTTCAACCTTACCGATCGCCTGCTGGTCGGCCAGCGCATCATCAACCAGTACCAGCCGTAAACGCGTGGCACAGTGCGCTGCGCTGGCAATGTTCTCTTTTCCGCCGAGCAGCGGAATCAGCGCGCGGGCAATATTATCGAAATCCATAGACACCTCTAACTGAACGTATTTTTATGATGTAAGTGACGCTCCCGCCAGGCGGGAGCGTGAAGGGTTAAAACCAGGTTTCCATCTGTACCCCAAAGTTCCATTCCCCACCTGCGTTGAAACCGCTGCTGCCAAAGGCGTCATCGCTGGCGTAGTTATCCAGTTTGCTGCTCCAGTCCATCCAGGTTGCGTACAACCGTAATTCAGGACGGCTGAAGAAATCGCCGATCTTGCCCGCTTTTAACGTTGGCGCGAAGGTCAGTTTGTAGAAGCTCCCGTTCACCGCATTGCGGTCCTTATAGCCTTCCGGATTCAAATCCATGTATTGATAGCTGCCCTCGAAGGCGAGTGCGAAGTTCTGCGTCACTTCTTTGATAAGCCGCGTGTTGAGCGTGACCCATTCGTAGCTGTCGCCTTTGACGTAACGATCTTTACTGCTCTGCGCAAGCAGCGCTGGCGCGATATGCCAACCGCCGCCGAGAGGCGTGACACCGTAACTTGCAAAGCGCCAGGTATCCGCGTCAGACAGCAAAGCCCCGTCCGAACCGATACTTTTCACTTCGGCGCCCAGGCCGTGACCGTACAGCACTGCCGTTTTGGCAGACCCTTCACGCAGGCCGTAGAAGCTGTCGTTATGCAACCCGACCAACGCATGAACCCCTTTATTCGCGGCATCGGTTTTGATCGGGTCGCCGTTGGCATCCTGACGGTCGTCGTTGTCCTTGGCGCGCATCCCGCTCACCATTACCTGCAGCGGACCCACAAAGTGATTCATGCTCAGAATGTAGTTTTGAACGTTGTTGTCGATCTCTTCTTCGCTGCCAAAGTTACGCCCGTAAATGGCGAAATTGCTGCGGAAATTGTCATCCCATTTGACGTCATAGACCCCGCCGCCGGTCCCGGCGAGGAACACCACGTCGGAATCGAGCCAGTGGATATCGAAGTTATCGCGGTCAAAACGCTTACCTGCCCAGAAGGTGCTGCTCTTCAGCGGCCCGCTGAAATCAGGCAAGCTTCCCAGCTCAGCAAACGCCTGACGAATATTCAAATCGCTGGAGTCGGCTGACCAGTCGTTATAGGTTTTTTGACCATCCGCGAGCATCGCCTTAAAGCGCGTCGTCGCCCCGCTTTCCAGCGTCTGTTTGTGTTCGACATTCAGCTCGACGTAGGTGTCCGCCTCGTTACCCAGACGTCCTACTGCGCCGCCCGTTTCACCTGCAGGAGTCAGATATGGACCGCTTTTACTGCTGGATGCCGCGTCGTTCATCAGCAAGCCTGAGCGAGCGTAACCGTGAAATTCAAATCCGCTGGTTAGGTCTGATTTTTTCTCTAACGCCGCGGTGCGCTGCGCGACGTCCTGAGTGCTGCTTTGCGTTTGCTGTTGAACGGCCACAAGTTGTTGCGTTTTTTGTTCAGCAACGGCAGCGCGTTTTTCCGCCGCCGTTGCGCGTCCTTCGGCCTCCTGAAGCCGTTGTTCAAGCGCGGCAAGACGCTGTTCAATACTGTTCATGTCCGTCTGAGCATAGACAGAGGCGCTTCCGG